>Ga0080006_1104501_pt1 | contig 202275 bp, 199 predicted proteins | sample RS3BMetagenome_FD_69209 | JGI IMG/M metagenome (GOLD analysis project Ga0080006, IMG submission 69209) | Ferric oxide microbial mat and aquatic microbial communities from Rainbow Spring, Yellowstone National Park, USA - RS3B (SPADES... ...
ATGTCAAGCCCCGGTAAGGTTCTTCGCGTTGCGTCGAATTAAACCACATGCTCCACCGCTTGTGCGGGCCCCCGTCAATTCCTTTGAGTTTTAACCTTGCGGCCGTACTCCCCAGGCGGGACACTTATTGTGTTAACTGCGGCACTGATGGAGTCGATACCACCAACACCTAGTGTCCATCGTTTACGGCTAGGACTACCGGGGTATCTAATCCCGTTTGCTCCCCTAGCTTTCGCTCCTCAGCGTCAGACCGACCCCAGGTGATCGCCTTCGCCACTGGTGTTCCTCCCGATATCTACGCATTTCACCGCTACACCGGGAATTCCATCACCCTCTGATCGTCTCAAGACCGGCAGTATCTACGCCGTTCCCCGAGTTGAGCCCGGGTCTTTCTTCGCAGACTTGCCGATCCGCCTACGAGCGCTTTACGCCCAATGATTCCGGACAACGCTTGCCCCCTACGTCTTACCGCGGCTGCTGGCACGTAGTTAGCCGGGGCTTCCTCCAAGGGTACCGTCAGTATCGTCCCCTTCGACAGTGGTTTACGATCCGAAGACCTTCATCCCACACGCGGCGTCGCTCCGTCAGGCTTTCGCCCATTGCGGAAGATTCCTCACTGCTGCCTCCCGTAGGAGTCTGGGCCGTGTCTCAGTCCCAGTGTGGCTGGTCACTCTCTCAAGCCAGCTACCCATCGTCGCCTTGGTGAGCCGTTACCTCACCAACAAGCTAATGGGACGCGGTCCCCTCCTCCGGCGAATTGCTCCTTTCATCCCGCCGGGATGCCCCGTCGGGATCGTATGCGGTATTAGCTAACCTTTCGGCTAGTTATCCCCCACCGGAGGGCAGGTTGGCCACGCGTTACTCACCCGTTTGCCACTAGGGGTTGCCCCCTCGTTCGACTTGCATGTGTTAGGCACGCCGCCAGCGTTAGTCCTGAGCCAGGATCAAACTCTCCATAAAAAACTTTATGGAGCCTTGATGTATGGCTCTCAATCCCGCGGGCTCTTTCAGGATCGGCTGCGAACCCGATCCACGCATCGCAACGATGCGCGAGCCGAAAATCGTACGGTCGTCTCTCGCGGAATCCGCTCGCCGACCGCCGTTCGGCGGGGCTCGCGGTCACGGAGACCCACGGACTTTGCGCTACTGCACCGTTCAGTTTTCAAGGAGCCGGCCTCTGCGCCGCGGCCTCATTCGACCGGATCTCGCGACCGTTTCGAACGGCCGGGCGCCGGAGTCACGACGAGCAGTATATCCTCGCGACCTACGTGTGTCAAGCGGTGCAACGCACCTTTTCGATCACACCCGCTTGCGCGAGATCGCCTTCGCCTGCAGGAAGAGCAGCAGATAATCCCGCCCTCCCGCCTTGCTGTCGGTCCCGGACATGTTGAATCCGCCGAAGGGATGGCCGCCGACCAGCGCCCCGGTGCACTTCCGATTGATGTAGAGGTTGCCGACGAAGAAGTCGGCTTTGGCGCGCGCGATCTTCTCTTCGTCGGTGGTATAGACCGAACCGGTCAGCCCGTATTCGGTGTCATTCGCGATCTCCAGGGCGTGGTCGTAGTCGCGCGCTCGGATGACGGCGAGGACGGGCCCAAAGATCTCCTCCTGGGCAATGCGCGCCTTGCTCTTGACATCGGCGAAGACGGTCGGCTGCACGAAGTAGCCGGGCCGGTCGATGCGCGCGCCGCCGGCGATCAGGCGCCCTTCCTTCTTCCCGACCTCGATGTACGAGAGGATCGACCGGAGTGCCCCCTCGTTGATGACGGGGCCCATGAACGTCGTGCGCTCGGAGGGGTCGCCCACCACGATCTTCTCGACGCGGGCGCGGAGGAGTTCCAGGAAACGGTCATAGACCGGGGCTTCGACGATCGCCCGGGAGCACGCCGAGCACTTCTGACCCTGGAATCCGAAGGCCGAGACCGTCACGCCTTCGACCGCGGCCTCGAGGTCCGCATCGGCCGCGACGATGATGCCGTCCTTTCCGCCCATCTCGGCGACCACGCGCTTGATCCACCGCTGCCCAGGTTGGTGCTTGGCCGCCAGCTCGTTGATGTGGAGGCCGACCTCCTTGCTGCCGGTAAACGAGATGAAGCGGATGAGGGGATGCGAGACGATCAGATCGCCGATCTCTGCGCCGGATCCCGGAATGTAGTTGACGACGCCCGGGGGAAGCCCCGCCTCTTCGAGCACCTCGACGAACCACGCCGCGACGACCGGGGCATCGCTGGAGGGCTTGAGGACGACCGTGTTGCCCGCAGCAACGGCGGCCGAGGTCATCCCGACCATGATCGCAGCGGCGAAGTTCCACGGCGGGATGACCGCACCGACCCCGAGCGGCAGGTAGACCAGCTCGTTCTCCTCGCCCGGGACGGGCGTCAGCGGTTGGGGCTCGCCGTACCGCAGCGCCTCGCGGCCGTAAAACTCCAAGAAGTCGATCGCTTCGGCGAGATCCGCGTCGGCCTCCACCCAACTCTTCCCCACCTCGTGGACCAGCAGCGCATCGAACGTGAAGCGCCGCTCGCGCAGCAGCGCCGCGGCACGAAAGAGCAGATCGGCGCGCTGCCGGGGCGTCGTACGCTTCCAGGTTTCGAAGGTACGGGCCGCCGTCTCGATCGCGCGAATCGCGTCGTCTCGCGACGCCGAGCTCACCAAGCCGATCACCCGATCCGGTTGCGAAGGATCGAGCGAGCGGATCTTCTTCTCGGTCTCGATCCGCTGACCGCCGATGACCAACGGATAGACTGCGCCCGCCCTCTCGCGGACCGCGCGGATCGCTGCCTCCATCGCCGCGATCTCTGCGGGATCGGTGAACGTCTTCACGGGTTCGTTGGTAAACGGTGCCATGCGCTCCAGGGTGGTCGTCACGGTACGTTCCTCCTTCTCACGACCGGATGCCCCTCCGGCCCATCTCGTCTCCAGTCATTCTACTCTCACCACGGGTGGCGCTCTGCCACCTACGCCTCACCCTCGTGCCGCCGCTGCGATCAGCGGTGCGGCCGCCGAACGGACGGCGGCAGCCGCGGAGGCACCCTGCAGCCCCGCGGCGGCGTCGATCAACGCACTGCCCACGACGACGCCGTCGGCCACGGCCGCGAGCGCGCGCACCTGAGCGGCACGGGCGATGCCGAACCCGACCGCCAGCGGCAGCGAGGTGACCGCCCGCAGCGTCGCGAGCTGGCGCTCCAGCCGTTCGCGCTCGGGACCGGCCGCCGTTCCGGTGACGCCGAGCCGCGAGACGACATAGACGAAGCCGTCGGCACTCTCGACGATCCTCCGCGCGCGATCAGGAGGCGTGGTCGGCGCGATCAGCATCGGAAAGGCGAGCCCCTCCTCGCGCGTCGCCGCACGCATCTCCGAGGCCTCTTCCAACGAGAGATCGGGAACGATGACGCCTGCCGCGCCCGCCGCGGCCGCCGCTCGCGCAAACCGCCGCACGCCGTACTGCACGACGGGATTGTAATAGGTGAAGAGCACCACCGGTGGCGACCCCATATCGCGCACGCGCGCAACGATGGCGAGGACGTCGTCGATCGTCGTTCCGGCGCGCAGGGCGCGCATCGCGGCCGCTGCGACCGTCGGCCCGTCGGCGAGCGGATCGCCGTACGGAATCCCGAGTTCGATCACATCCGCGCCGCAGTCGCGCAGGGCGGCGATGATCGCCGCCGTGGTCTCGCGATCCGGATCGCCGGCCATCACGTACGGAATGAACGCGCAACGACCTCGCTCGCGCGCGTGCGCGAAGCGCGCAACGAGTTCGGGCGCTCCGGCGACCATCATGCGCGTTCCTCCAAGGAACGCAGGTAGCCGAGATCCTTGTCACCGCGACCGCTGAGGTTGACGAGGATGAGATCGTCGCTCCCGCGTTCGCGCGCCAATCGCCGTGCGAACGCGAGTGCGTGCGCACTCTCCAAGGCGGGCACGATACCTTCCGTCTTCGCGAGCAAGCGAAAGGCCTCCAGCGCCTCCGCATCCGTCACCGCGACATACTGCGCGCGCCCGCTCTCTTTCAGGTACGCATGCTCCGGCCCGACGCCGGGGTAATCCAGTCCCGCGCTCACCGAATGCGTCTCGACGATCTGTCCGCCGGGAGTCTGCAGCACGTACGAGCGCGACCCGTGGAGGATACCGACGCTTCCGGCTGAGAGCGATGCGGCGGTCTTCCCGCTGTGCAGGCCTTCGCCCGCAGCCTCGACGCCCCACAGTCGTACCTGAGAGTCGTCGAGGAATCCGGCGAAGATACCCATCGCATTGCTGCCGCCGCCCACGCAGGCGATCACGTCCGACGGCAATCGCCCGTAGCGCTCGAGGATCTGCCGGCGCGCCTCGTTGCCGATGACTTTCTGGAATTCGCGCACGATGTACGGGTACGGATGCGCTCCCACGATGCTGCCGATGACGTAGAACGCCTCTTCCACCTGCGCCGCCCAGACGCGAAACGCTTCATTCGTCGCGTCCTTCAGCGTTCGCGTTCCTCCGCCGACGGGATGCACCGTCGCGCCGAGCAACCGCATGATATAGACGTTGGGCGCCTGTCGCTCGACGTCGAGCTCGCCCATGTAGACGTCGACGGGGAAACCGAACTTCGCACCGACGGTCGCCGTCGCGACCCCGTGTTGCCCGGCTCCCGTCTCGGCGATGAGGCGCCGCTTCCCCATCCGACGCGCGAGCAACGCCTGTCCGACGGTGTTGTTGATCTTGTGGGCTCCGGTGTGGTTGAGGTCTTCGCGCTTGAGCAGGAGCGGAGCCGACGAGACGTCGGCGAGGAAGCGCTCGGTCCGATAGACGGGCGACGGACGCCCCACGAAATCGCGCAACACCGCGTGGTACTCGTCCCAAAATGCCGGATCGGCAAACGCCTGCGCGGCAGCGCGGTCCAACTCGTCGAGCGCGGCAATCAAGACTTCGGGCACGTAGCGCCCGCCGAACGCTCCGAAGTAGCCGCGTGCGTCAGGCTGCATCGGCATCCCGAACCGCCTCCATGAACGCGCGCACCAAGACGGGGTCCTTCCGGCCGTCTCGCTCGACGCCGCTGCGGACATCTACCGCGAACGGACGGACCGTCCGAATGCACGCCGCGACGTTGCCCGGATGCAATCCGCCGGCGACGATCACCGGGCGCTCGCGCGCGATCGGCGCGATCATCTCCCACGACACCGTTCTTCCGGTTCCGCCGCGCGCTCGTTCGTCGTACGCATCGAAGAGAATCGTTGCACCGGGATACGGCTCGCTCCGACTCCGAAGGGTCTGTGCATCGTCGCCGGTGCGGACGTGCACCGCCTTGAAGATCGGCGCCTCGACGCTCGTGACGAGATCCGGCGTTTCGTCGCCGGAGAGTTGGACGACCATCCGCGGCACGCTCGCAAGCGCACGCGCGAGCTCGTCACGCGACGGATTCACGAAGACACCGACGGGCGTGAGGGAAGGCGGCAGATCGGCAGTGATGCGTGCGGCCTCTTCGAGCGCGATGCGCCGCGGCGACGGCGCGAAGATGAATCCGACATAGTCCGCTCCCCAGGCGAGCGCCAACTCGACGTCACCCCGCGAGGTACAGCCGCAGATCTTCACGCGCGTGCGCTGCGTCATGGGTAACGTGCCGGGATCACGACCGAACGGATCGCGCGGAGAAACGCAGCGGGATCGTCGCTGTGCATGATCGCTTCGCCGACGAGGACGCCGCGCGCGCCGGCAGCGGCCAGACGAGCGACGTCGCTCGGCGCCCGAATACCGCTCTCACCGATCACCGGAACCTCCGCCGGTACGAGCGGGATGAGGCGTTCACAAACGCCCAAATCCGTCACGAAGGTCCGCAGGTTGCGGTTGTTGATGCCGATCAGCGGCGCCTTCAGCGCCAGCGCTCGCCCGAGTTCCGTCTCGTCGTGCACTTCGACGAGCACGTCGAGGGCATACCGGCGCGCCTCCTCCATGCAGGCCGCGACCTGATCGTCGTCCAGCGCCGCCATGATGAGGAGCACCGCATCGGCGCCGAATGCCGCCGATTGGGCGACCTGATACGGCGTCGCGATGAAATCTTTCCGTAGAATCGGACGATGCGCATGCGTCCGCGCGAGATCCAGATACGCAAGCTCGCCGAGAAAGAAATCCTGCTCCGTGAGGACGCTGATCGCCGCCGCTCCGGCGGCATCGTAGAGCGCCGCGATGCGAGCCGGATCGACGCCCTGCGCGATCAGACCCGCCGACGGCGACGCGCGCTTGATCTCGGCGATGACCGCGACACCATCCGCCGAACGGATCGCCGAGAGCAGACTCCGGCGTTCGCCGGTGCGGCGCAGCGCGCGCTCGCGAACGACCTCGTACGGCTGCGCGCGCATCTCGTCGGCGAGGCGTATCGCCTTCGCCGCGAAGATGTCGCGGAGGAGGTCACCCACCGGCGATCTCCCGAGCGCGCATGAAGATGCGCCAGCCCGCGCCGTCTCGCTGCAGTGCGCGCACCCGTTCGAAGGCGGCAGCCAGCGACGATGCTGCGTCCGCGACGAAGAGCGCGAGTGCCGCATTCAGGACCACGACGTCTGCACGCGAAGAGCGCTCGCCTTGCAGGATCGCCGCGAAAGCGCTCGCGGCATCCTCGATCGTCGAGACGCGCAGATCGTCCAGCGACGCTTGCACGCCGAACAACGCCGGATCAACGACGTCGCGGCGCACGCCCGCTGCACCGGTGTAAAGGATCTCGGTCGTGCCCTCTCCGGCGATCTCGTCGATCCCGCTGCCGGCATGCACGACCGCCGCGCGGCGAACGCCGAGACGGCGCAACACCTCCGCGACCGGTTCCAGGAGGTCGGCGCGTGCGACGCCGACGACCATATGCGTTGCAGATGCCGGATTCGTCAGCGGGCCGAGCACGTTGAAGACGGTCCGCACGCCGAGTTCGCGACGCACGGGTGCGACGTTGCGCATCGCCGGATGGTAGAGCGGAGCAAAGAGAAAGGCGAATCCCGTCTCGCGCAGCATCCGTGCAGCCGTCGCTGGCGGGAGGTCGAGGCGGAGTCCGCAGGCCTCCAGGACGTCGGCGCTCCCGCAGGCTCCGGATGCAGCGCGGTTTCCGTGTTTGGCGACGGGGACTCCGGCTGCTGCGACGAGCAGCGCCGCCATCGTGGAGATGTTGATCGTGCCCGCGCCGTCGCCGCCGGTCCCGACCACATCGGCAACCAGCGGGAGGCCATGGTCGAGGCGCACGGCGCGTTCGCGCATCGCCCGCGCCGAACCGGCGATCTCATCGACCGTCTCTCCGCGCATCGCCAGCGCTGTGAGCAACGCGGCCGCTTGGACGGGCGTCATCGTGCCGTCCATGATCGCCCCGATGAGGCCCGCTGCTTCGTCCGCCGAGAGCGGCTCGCCCGCTAGCAGACGCCGCAGGACGGGCGCAAACGCGCTCATGAACGGTCGCGCCCGGCACGGATGATCGGTGCCGGGCGCACGGCCGTCCCGTTATCCCTTCCGCTGTTCGTCCGCTCGGACGATCTCGACGATGGAAAGTTCCGCCGCATCACCATGACGTATCCGCGACTTGGTAATCCGCGTATATCCGCCGCTCCTGCCCTTGAGGGCCGGCGCGATCTGTTCGACGAGTTTGCGAACCACGGCAGGCTCCGTCAGGTATGCGGCGACCCGGCGTCGCGCGTGCACGTCGCCGTCCATCGCCACCGTGATGAGTCGCTCGGCGACGCGGCTGAGCTCCTTGGCTTTGGTCGACGTGGTTTCGATCTTCTCGTACTTGAAGAGCGAGGTCGCCAAATTGCGCAGCAGGGCGCGCCGATGGCCGTCGGTACGCGAGAGACGTTTGTATTTGACCTGGTGCGGCATGATCGTGAATCCGCTACGCCTGGCGCAGCGAAAGCCCCCTCTCTGCAAGCACGGATTTGATTTCTTCCAGCGACTTCTTGCCGAAGTTCCGCATCCTGAGAATCTCGTCCTCGGTGAGGTCGAGGAGTTCCGAGATCCGCGAGATCCCCGCCCGTTTCAGGCAATTATACGAGCGCACGGAAAGGTTGAGCGCCTCCACCGGGAGGTCCGCTTCGTCGTGCTCGCTCGACTGCGGCGTCTGTTCGCCGCGCCGGATGTCGACGAAGATCTCGAGCTGGTCCTGAAGGATACGCGCCGCCGTCGAGAGCGCGTCTTCCGGAGAGATCGCCCCGTTGGTCTCGACTTCGATCGTCAAGCGATCGAAATCCACGCTCTGCCCGACGCGCGTATCGTCCACGGTGAAGTTGACGCGACGAATCGGCGAAAAGATGGAATCGAGCGGAATCAACCCGATCATCTGCTCGACGTTCCGCTGCTTGTCGGCCATGACGTATCCGCGGCCCTTCTCCACGCCGATCTCCATCGTCAGGCGTGCATCCTTCGTGGAGAGCGTCGCGATGTGGTACGACGGGTCGAGAATCTCGACGTCCGCATCCGGTTTGATGTCGCCGGCCGTCACCTCTTTGGGGCCGTGGACGTCGAGCATCAGGACCTTCGAGTCCCCGCCGTTCAGTTTGACCGGCAAGCCCTTGAGGTTGAGGAGCAGTGCGATCGTGTCCTCCACCATACCCGGGATGCTCGAAAACTCGTGGAGGACGCCGTCGATCTTGACGTACGTGACGGCGCATCCGGGAATCGCGCTCAGCAGCACGCGGCGCAGCGCGTTACCGAGCGTGATGCCGAAGCCGCGCTCGAGCGGCTCGATGACAAATTTTGCATAGTTGCCGCGCCGCTCTCGAACCGCCAGCGCGGCATCCTGCGGAAGATCCATGGTCATCATCATGATGGTACGTTCTTTCGTCGCCGCTTACGTTATCCGCCGGGCGTGTCCCGGCGATCGGACGCCGAGCGGCAGGAGGGTGACGGTCGCGCCGTACGACACGCATGCGGCGCGACCGGCCGGCCGAAGCCGGAAACAATCGTTTAATCGTTTATCTGCTATAAAACTCGACGATGAGCTGCTCGTCCACGGGGGTGTCGATCTGCTCGCGCGAGGGCAGCTGCACCACTTTCCCCGAGCGCTCTTGCTCGTTCCACTCCAGCCATTCGGGCGGACGCCGATTGCGAGCGAGCTCGAGATTCGACTCGAAGACCGGCGACTTCAGACTGCGCTCGGCGATGGTGATCACATCGCCCGCCTTCAGGATGTACGACGGCACGTTGACGATCCGGCCGTTCACGCGAAAGTGCCGGTGCGTGACCAACTGCCGCGCCTGCGCTCGCGACGTCGCGAGATTCAGGCGATAGACGACGTTGTCGAGCCGGCGTTCCAGCAGCTGCAAGAACGTCTTACCGGTCTGCCCCGGAACGCGCGCCGCCTCGCGGAAGTAGTTCTCGAACTGCGTCTCGTGGACGCCGTAGTACCGCCGCATCTTCTGCTTCTCGCGCAGCTGGCGACCGTATTCCGACGTCTTGGTGCGAGCCTTCCCGGCGGTCTTCTGTCCCGGCGCCGTGCCGCGTCGCTCGACGGCGCACTTGCGCGTGAGACAGCGATCGCCTTTGAGGAAGAGCTTGATCTTTTCGCCGGTCTTGCTGGCCGCGGTCTCGCGGCGGCACAGGCGGCAAACGGGTCCGATGTAGCGCGACATTCTCTCTCCTTGGGCCTAGACGCGACGCCGCTTGGGCGGCCGGCAGCCGTTGTGCGGGATCGGCGTCACATCCTTGATGAGGGTGATCTCCAATCCGGCTGCCTGGAGCGAGCGGATCGCCGCTTCCCGGCCAGCGCCGGGCCCTTTGACGAGCACTTCCGTCGAACGCATGCCGTGCTCCATCGCCTTGCGCGCCGCCGCCTCCGCGGCCATCTGCGCCGCGAACGGAGTGGACTTTTTGGAGCCCTTGAACCCGAGGTTACCGGCCGACGCCCACGCGATCACGTTCCCTTGGGAATCGGTGATGGTGACGATCGTGTTGTTGAACGATGCGTGGATGTGCGAGACGCCCGATTGGACGTTCTTCACCTCACGCTTGCGACGCGTCTTCGCTTGCTTTTTGGCAGCCAATCTCTGCTCCGTCTTTTATCCTGCCCCGAACGACGGGGTGTCGTCGCCTCGACCCTCACGGGAGGATCTGCTACCGGCGAGCGCTCGGCGAGTGCGCCCGGGTGCCGCGCGTACCGGACGTACCGGTACCGGCGCCGTGAGAGAAGGCGGCGCCGAAGCCAGATGATACCCGACGGCGGCGGTTGGGTCAAGCGACGAGCCCCGGCCGAGGGCCGGGGCTCGTTTCGCTCCTACGAGCGCGGTCTCGGACGAGGGAGGGTCAGAACTTGATGCCGAGCCCGACGTAGGCGCCGTTGTGCGTGAAGTTGCTCGGGGCGTTGAGCTTGTTGTTGCCGCGATCACCCTGCAACCCGAGGTCGAGGAAGATCGGGCCGTTGCCGATCAGGTAGTCCAAGCCGACCTGATACTGCAACAGGTTGTACTCCAGGGTGTACGGCGTTCCGCCCGGCGCGGTGTAGTTCCCCTTGAGGTTCGGGTAATACCACACGTTCCCGTAGAGAGAGAGCTGCTGGTTGAAATCGGGGAGCTTTTCGGCACCGAAGCCGAAGCCTTTTTGATTCGGATAGCCGTAGTTCCCGGTCCGGTTGAGGTAGCCGACCCCGACGTAGACGTGCGGATCGGCGACCTTCAGCCCGAAGCGGAGACTCGCATCTTGGTCACGCGCGGTGAAGGCCGGGACGCTCGTCTGTCCGGTCTGACCGATCGTCGTCACCAAGCACTGCGGATCGCCCGCGCCGGCGCAGTTGTGCGGATACTGATAGCTGTTGAAGACGCCTTCGAGCATCCACGGCAGGTTAAACGCATCGAATTCGATTGCGCCGCGGATCGCATACGAGGACTTTCCGCTATTGCCCGGGCTAAACTCGTTGTAGACCTTGGGCGAGATCAGGTAGTCCCCGGCAACGAAGGCCTCCTTCGACGGAGCTGCACTCGGTGCCGGTGTCGGCGTCGGCGGGATGGTCGCCTCCGGTGCCGGCGTGGCGCTCTCGACCGGAGCCGGCGTCGGCGGCGGCGTCGGCGGCACATAGCGGATCGAGACCTCACGCGCCGAGTCGACCCACTTCACGTAGGCGCCCATCGCTTCCGAGACGACCCGGACCGGAACGACGACGACGCCCTTGTAGAGCATCGGCGGGACGTCGAGCGGGCGGGTCTCGCCGTTGATCGTCACCTCCGGCTTGCCGACCTCGAGCTGGATATCGGCGCCGGGCTTGCTGACGTCGATCTTCTTGGTCGCCGGGTCATACTTCACCGTGGCGCCCATCTGCTCGAACATCGCGCGCAGCGGCACCAGGATCGTCCCGTTGCGGACCAGCGCCGCGAGAACGCGGCCTTTCCGCAATGTATCGGGCTTGGCATAGACGTGGTGGTAGTTGAAGAGAATCGGGACCTCGCCCGACGGGGGCGAGCCGAAGTCCGGCGGAGCGGTACTCGTCGCCTGCGCGACCGTGCGGTTGCCGATGTTTCCCGCAGGCACGCCGTGCGACGGAGCCGCGACCGCATCGAGTCCCAGAGCGAGCGCCATGGCGACCGCCAGGACTCCGGTGCTCAGTCGTTTCACGTAAACCTCCTTCATGATGGGTACATACCGTTGTCGGTTCTCAGATCTCGAGCGAACGCTGCAAGCGCTCCCTCACGTCTTCTCAACGCTTGACCGGCGCCCGGCGTTCCGAGCTCGGTCATTCCGAAGCGCCTTCCTGCTTCTTCCCCGGAAGAGCGAGCCGTAAACCTACCAGGAGCACCGCTCCGGCCACCGTCTCGACGGCGGCAGCCTCGAGAGCGAGCCGCGGCCCCCCGCTACGGGAGGCATGTGCAGCAGCCATGAGGGCGCTCGCCGCCAACGGGGCGAGGGCCTGAGGAGCCAGGACCGCCAGATTCCAGATGCCCATCGCGGTCGCGCGCATCCGCTCCGGCACCAGCATGGAGCCGATCGCCCAATCTGCCGTCATCACCACACCCCAGCCGACCCCGGCGAGCGTGCTGGCCGCCAACACGAACGGCAGGCCGGCATTCCCCGCTGCGATGGCCAGCACCATCCCTCCCGTGAGGGTGGCTCCGATGACAGCGACCCAGCGGCGATCGAAGCGATCCGCTGGTCGCCCTGCCAGCACGGCGCCGAGCCCACCGCCGATCGTGAAGAGCGCGAGCAGCGTTCCCTGTGCCGCCCGTGCCGCGCCCTGGCCGAGCGCAAGGCTATCGCGAAGGTAGAAGTACGCGTACCCGAGCAGCGTGTAGAAACCGGCAAAGAGGAGCGCCCGTGAGACGAAGACCGCGACGAGATTGCGGCGCGGTGGTCCCGCAGCGTGCGCTTCGCCAGAGATCCGGTACGGGCGCTGCATCACGGCCGTTGCCGTCGCCACCGCCCCGAGCACGACCGCGGCGCCCAGCACCGTCCAGAGCAGCGCTGGCCGGTGCAAGTGCGCGGCCAACACTGCCCCCACTGCAATGGCGCCGCTCTGCGCGATGCCCATGATGCCGGAGGCACGGCCGTACGAATCGCCGGCTACGAAATCCGCGACGGCCGCCTGATACGGTCCGATCGCGAGATTCGCGGCGACCTCCAGCGCGACGAACGCGAACGCCAGCCCCGTCAGGCTCGACGCCATGAGGAAGGCACCCAGGGCGGGGACGACCGCCGCGGCACCCGCGAGGTAGAAGGCCGCGCGTCCGCGACCGCGCTCGCCCCGGCGACGATCCGACCACCACCCGGCGGCAATCTGCGTGACACCTGCCGCCCAGGCGCCGAGAGCGGCGATCGCACCGTATCGCTCCGCGCCGAACGGCCCCGCGAGCGAGCCGACGCGCGCCTGCAGGAGCACACCTAAGACGGCGCCCCAGAGCAGTTGGATACCGAACCAGAGCGCCGCCAGTCGGACCAACTCGCCGCGCGTGCGCATCCGTTACTCGTACCCGTCGTCGCCGGCGACGCGCAGCGCGTAGTGGAATCGCTGGAGATCGTCGAGGTCGAACGCGAGCTCCGGAGCCATCCCGACGATCGCCCGTGCCGGGATGCCCAACACGCCGGATGCTCGCCGCTCGAGCGCCGGCAGCGAGAGGGTTCCCGTGACGAAGCGGAGCAGCGTGCCGATTCCCGCGAGACGCGCCATGCGGAGCAGCGACTTCCGCGCCTCGAAAAAACGTGCGGCGAACGGCACGATCACCGCGGCCGCGCCCGGTGGGATCACCAGCGCGCCGCCGTTCACCACACGGCCTTCGCGACAGCGAATGCCCGGATCGGGAAGACCCGGAAAGCGCTCCTGGAACTCCTCGTACCGAGCGAGCGCGAGCGCCAACGTCGCTGGCGGAACCCGCGAGAGAAACGCACGGATGTGGGTGGGTTCGACGAAGGGGAGATCGCTCACCATGAGGAGCACCGGCGTGCCGGGATCGTCGGCGAAGGCATGCAACGCGGCAAGGACGTTCGCCGCACCGTCGCCGCGATCGGGAACGATCCGATCGACGGCATCGCGACATGCGCTCGCCACATCGTCGTTTCCCACCACGGCGATGCGCCCGATGCCGGCCCCGCGTACCGCCGCGATCGCTCGTTCGAGCAACGTGCGCCCGCGAACGCGAACGAGCGCCTTCACCGTGGTTCCAGCGGCGCGCGCATACGGACCGTCGATGCGTCCGCCTGCGGTGACGACCGCGTTCACACCGTTTTCCTCATCTCGCCTACCGCATGAAACGGCGCGGACCCGGTCGTCGTACCGGGCCCGCGGAGCAGATTACTTCTTCGCCGTCGCTTTCTTCTTGCCGGCGACGGTGCGTTTGGGTCCCTTGCGCGTCCGTGCGTTGGTCTTCGTGCGCTGGCCGCGAACCGGCAACCCACGGCGATGCCGCAGCCCGCGATAGCATCCGATGTCCATCAAGCGCTTGATGTTCGATGCGACTTCGCGCCGGAGATCGCCCTCGACGGTGATGCCGAGTTGATCGATCGCATCGCGCAGTTTCTTCTCGTCCTCTTCGGTGAGCTCTTTGACGCGGCGATCGGGATCGATACCGGTGTGTGCAAGCAAGCGACGCGACGTCGGGAGACCGATGCCGTAGATGTAGGTGAGAGCGACCTCGATGCGCTTGTCGCGCGGTAGATCGATGCCGGCAATACGGGCCATCAGGCGTGTTCCTCCTTACCCCTGCACCTGCTTGTGCTTGGGATTGACGTCGCAGATCACCCGCACCTTGCCGTGCCGGCGGATGATCTTGCACTTATCACAGATCTTTTTGACCGAAGGACGTACTTTCATGACTCGTTGTCGCTCACTTCACTTGTAACGGTACGTAATGCGCCCATGCGTGAGATCGTAGGGCGATAACTCGACGAGCACCCGGTCTCCCGGAAGGATGCGGATAAAGTTCATCCGGATCTTGCCCGAGACATGCGCCAACACTTTGTGTCCGTTGGCCAGCTGCACGCGAAACATCGCGTTCGGAAGAGGCTCCACGATCGTTCCCTCGACTTCGATCGCCTCTTCTTTCGGCGTGGCGCTCTGCGCCGCTTTGTCCGCACGCTTCTTGCCGCGGTCCGGCCGCGGCCCCCGGTGCTTGCGAGCCATCACCCTCCCTCATCCATCTCGGTCACGCGATCGCCTCTTCCTTCGGGCGATATCGCAGCGCATCGGGGTGCTCCCCGACGGACCGAAGCGTGAGGATACGAGGCCCCTCCGCCGTCACGGCGATCGTGTGCTCGAAATGCGCTGCGAGTGTACCATCAGCCGTCACGACTGTCCAGCCGTCGTCGAGGATCGCTACCTCCGGACTCCCCGCAGTGATCATCGGTTCGACCGCCAGCACCAAACCGGGGCGGAGGATCATGCCCTCGCCGCGCGTACCCCAATTCGGCACCTGCGGCTCCTCGTGCATCTCGCGGCCGACGCCGTGGCCGACCAACTCCCGTACCACCCCATAGCCATGCCGCTCCGCATGGTCCTGCACTGCAGCGCCGATATCGCCGAGGCGGTTGCCGGGCTGCATCTGGGCGATGGCGAGCATCAGACACTCCTGCGTCACCTCCATGAGACGCCGGGCCTCCTCGGAGATCGTGCCGACCGGAATCGTGACCGCGCTGTCGCTCACGAAGCCGTCGAACGTGGTGCCGATGTCGATGGAGAGCAGGTCGCCGTCGCGCAAGACGCGATCGCCGGGAATGCCGTGGACGATCTCGTCGTTCACCGAAGTGCAGATCGAGGCCGGATAGCCCCGATAGCCTTTGAAGGTGGGAATGCCGCCGCGCGCGCGGATGCCGCGCTCGGCCATCGCATCGAGCTCGCGCGTCGTCAGACCGGGACGCACCGCCTGCATCAACTCGGTCAGGACCGCCGCCGTGATCTTGCCGCTCCGCCGGATCGTCTCGATTTCACGGGCGCTCTTCAGGGTGATCACTGTGCCGCGCGCTCCTGTCGGAGGGCGTGCAGGAGCTCGTGCGTCACCTCGCCCACCGAGCGCGTCGCGTCGAGCTCGGTGAGCAGTCCGCGCGCGCGATAGTACTCGACCACCGGCAACGTCTGTTCCGCATAGACGCGCAGCCGTCGCGCCACGGTCTCCGGACGATCGTCTTCGCGTTGGACGAGCGGGCCGCCGTCCTCGTCGTCGATGCCGGCGGTACGCGGAGGATTGGTGATCGTGTTGTACACCCGGCCCGTCCGCGGATTCACCCACCGCGCGCTCAGGCGCCGCACGAGCTCGTCGTCGGGGACGCGAAAGAGGATCACGCGGTCCAGCGCCCATCCTTTACGAGCGAGCGACGCATCGAGCGCTTCGGCTTGGGCGACCGTTCGCGGAAAGCCGTCCATGACGAAGCCGCGGCCGCCCAGCGCATCGAGTTCCCGCTCGATCATCGCGATGATGAGCTCGTCGGGTACGAGCTCCCCGCGCTGCATGTATCCTTCCGCAGCCTTGCCGAGTTCGGTTCCCTCCGCGCGATGCCGGCGCAGGAGATCCCCCGTGCTGATCTGGACGATGCCGAAGCGCTCGCCGAGCACCTGCGCCTGCGTTCCCTTACCTGCACCCGGAGGCCCGAGGAAGATCAGCCGCATTAGCGCTTGATGAATCCTCGATAATCGCGCATCGCCAAGCGCGCTTCGATCTGCGTGATCGTATCGAGCGCGACGCCCACGACGATGAGCAGCGACGTCGAGCCGAGGTAGAAGGTCGTCACGGAGAGTCCCCGCTGGAGAGCGCCGGGCAACACCGCCAGCAGGCCCAGGAAGATCGCGGAGAACGTCGTGATGCGCAGGAGGATCTTGTTGAGGTAATCGACCGTCGGCTGACCGGGGCGGATGCCGGGGATGAACGCTCCCGTCTTCTTCAGATTGTCGGCGATGTCGCGCGTATTGAGCACGATCCCCGAGTAGAAGAACGTGAAGATCACGACCAGCAGAAAGAAGACGATGTTGTAGAGAAGCCCGTACGGGCTGAACCACACGTTCACGAACTCGGCGAGGTTCGCGACCCATCCCGTCGCACCCGGACGAGCGAACCACGAGAGCGCCTGCTGCGGAAGCAGGAGGAACGAGATGGCGAAGATGATCGAGATCACGCCGGCGTTGTTGAGGCGCAGCGGAATGTACGTCGAACGCCCCGCAAACATCTTGCGCCCCACGACCCGGCGCGCTTGCTGAACGGGGATCCGGCGCTGTCCCTGATACATGAAGACGATCGCAACGATGACGACCAAGGCGATGATCGCATAGAGGATCAGGTTCAGGACGTTTTCGCCGCCTTGGCTCGCCGACGCATACGTCTGCGCGATATACTGCGGATAACGCAGGACGATACCCACAAAGATGATCAGCGAGACGCCGTTGCCGATCCCCTTGTCGGTAATCTGCTCGCCGAGCCACATGAGGAACATCGTTCCTGCGACGAAGGCGACGATCGCAAAGAGCAGATACCAGATGCTCGTATCGTAGAAGACGCCGGCATTCCGCATCGAGACGCTCATGAAGGTGGCCTGCACGGTCGCCAAGACGATGGTCAACCACCGCGTGTAGAAACCGATGCGACGGCGCCCTTCCTCACCGCCTTTCTTCGCCAACTCCTCGAGCTGCGGAATCGCGACCGTCAACAATTGCATCACGATGGATGCATTGATGTATGGCGTGATGCCCATGGCGATGATGGAGAGCTTCTGCAACGCGCCGCCGGAGAGGAACCCGAGCAAGTTGTAAAAGACGCCGCTCTGCAACACGCGCTGCCATGCCGCCTCGTTCACGTTCGGCAGCTGCACGTGGATCATGAAGACGAACCACGCGAAGGCGAAGAAGACGAACCCGATGCGCTTGCGGATCTCGGGAACGAGCAGCGCCGCACGCAGATTGCTCAGCACGTCAGGCTGCGCCCTCGATCCGCCCGCCGGCGGCCTGCACCGCCTCCAGCGCGGTGCGCGAAAAGAGCACGTCGCGGAATCGCAGCCCCGACGGCAAGGCCTTGCCTTCCTTGACGCCGCCGAGGATCTTGACGCCGTCGAAGAGGCGCTTGAGGACGCCGCGCTCCTTGAGCGTCTCCGGTGCGACCTCGACCGCCGGATCCCAATCGGCGAGCTGGTAGAGATTCACCACTGCATAGCGGACCCGGAAGTGACCGATATCGCGGGCCTTCTGCGAGTACCCGCGCCGGTGCGGCAAGCGACGCGCCCAGGGCGTCTGGCCGCCCTCGAACGACGGGCCCTTGCCGCCGCCGGAGCGCACCGTCTGACCCTTGCCGCCCTCGCCGCCCGTCTTGACCATGCCCGAGCCGTGGCCGCGCCCGATGCGAACGCGCTTGGGACGCGAACCCGGTGCCGGTTTGATGCTCCCCAGGCTCAGCGGAGCCGCGCCGGATTTCTTCTGTTGCTTCATCGTGGTGCCGCCCTTGCTCATGCCGCGAAGATCTCTTTCGTCGTCTTGCCGCGCAGCGCCGCGGTGCGCTCTGCGGTCTTCAGGGAGGCGAGCGCCTTGACCGTCGCCAGGACGACGTTGATGGGATTGTTGGTGCCGAGCGACTTCGTGAGGATGTCGTGGATTCCGGCGAGTTCGAGCACCGCGCGCATCGAACCGCCGGCGATGACGCCGGTACCGGGTGCGGCGGGCTTCAACAACACGCGCGCGGCACCGACCTGCATCGTGACCTCGTGCGGAATCGTCGCTCCGACCAGCGGGACGGTGATCAGATTCTTGCGGGCTTGCTCCGCGGCCTTGCGGATCGCCTCCGGAACCTCACCGGCCTTGCCGATCGCGAAGCCGACTTTCCCCTTACGATCGCCCACGACGACGAGCGCGCTGAAGCTGAAACGCTTGCCGCCTTTGACCACTTTTGCGACGCGGTTTATGCGGACGACGGTCTCTTCGAAGCCGCCGCTCTCGCGGTCGCGTGCCGACGTACGATAGTTCATGCTCTCTCAGAACTCCAATCCGGATTCACGGGCCGCATCGGCGAGCGCCTGCACGCGGCCGTGGTACTGATAACCGGCACGATCGAAGACGACGCGTACCACGCCGAGGGCCTTCACCTTGGCGGCAATCGCGCTGCCGACGCGGCGCGCGGCCTCGATGTTGGTCTTCGACGTAAGACCGGCGGCCACGTCGCGCTCCCGCGTCGAGGCGGCTGCCAGCGTGTGCCCGCGCGTATCGTCGACCACCGCGGCATAGATGTGATGCAACGTGCGGCGCACGACCAGACGCGGCCGTTCCGGCGTACCGGCAACCTTCTTGCGGACGCGCAGATGCCGCTTGCGACGGATCTCTTCCTTCGAAAGACGCGCCATCTACTTCTTGCCTGCCTTTCCGGCTTTACCGAGTTTCTTGCGGACGACCTCGCCCTCGTAACGGATACCCTTGCCCTTGTACGGCTCCGGCGGCCGCAATGCGCGAATCTCGGCCGCGACCTGCCCGACCTGCTGCTTGTCGATCCCCTCGACGTGGATCTTGTTCTGACCTTCCACGGAGAGCGCGATGCCGGGGGGCGGCGTGAAGACGACCGGATGCGAGAAGCCCAAGCTCAGGTTCAGCGTATCGCCCGCCTTGGCGACACGATAGCCGACGCCTTGGAGCTCCAAACTCTTCCGAAATCCCTTACTCACGCCCTCGATCATGTTGGCGATGAGCGTTCGCGTCAGCCCGTGCGCGGAGCGGTGCTCCTTCGCGTCGCCCCTGCGCGCGACGACCACCGCGCCGCCGTCGAGCTTGACCTCGACGACGCGATGGAGGAACCGCTGCCGCAACTCCCCTTTGGGACCCTTCACGCGAACCTCGCCGCCCTCGACCGCGACTTCGACGCCACCGGGTACGGGAACCGGAACCTTACCGATGCGAGACATCGTCGTTGCTCCTGATCACCAAACGTAGGCGAGGACTTCCCCGCCGATGCCGAGTTTGCGCGCTCGTTTGCCAGACATGATGCCCTGCGGCGTCGAGAGGATGACGAGGCCCAGGCCGCCGAGCACGCGCGGAATCTCGGTTTTGCCCGTGTAGACACGCAGACCGGGCCGCGAGATGCGGCGCAGGCCGGTGATGACCTTCTCCTTTTCGGGACCGTACTTGAGGGTGATGCGCAGCACGCCTTGCGGTCCTTCGTCGAGCCGCACGACATCCTCGATGAAACCCTCGTCTTTCAGGATCTGCGCGATCGCCAGCTTCGTCCGCGATGCCGGGATATCCACGGTCTTGTGATTGGCCGTGTTGGCGTTCCGAATGCGCGTGAGCATATCGGCGATCGGATCGGTCACGGTTGCCATTCTCTCTCTTTCCTCTCCTGCCGTTCTCTCGGAGACTCGCTCACCACGACGCCTTCGTCACGCCGGGAAGCAGCCCGCGATGCGCGTGCTCGCGAAAGCAGATCCGGCACATGGCGAAGCGGCGCAAGTAGGCGCGCGGGCGCCCGCAGAGCTTGCACCGATTGTGAGCGCGCACTTTGAACTTCGGCGTGCGCTGCGCTTTGACGATCATGCACGTCTTGGCCATGGTTTACTTCCTCGCTCCTCCGGTACCGCTCTTCTGCAGCGGAAGCCCCATCGCGGTCAGGAACTCCGCCGCCTCTTCGTCGGTCTTCGCCGTCGTGACGATGGTGATGTCCATACCGCGCGTCTTGTCCACCTTGTCGAAGTTGATCTCCGGGAAGACGAGCTGCTCGCGAAGGCCGAGGTTGTAGTTTCCGCGCCCGTCGAACGATTTCGCCGGGAGCCCGCGAAAGTCGCGGATGCGCGGCAGCACGATGGTGAACAGCTTGTCGAGAAAGACATACATCCTCTCGCCGCGCAGCGTCACCTTCGCTCCCAAATTCATGCCGGCGCGTAGCTTGAACGCCGCGATGGACTTCTTCGCCTTGGTGATCACCGGCTTCTGGCCGGTGATCGCCGCAAGCTCTCCGGCAGCGGCATCGAGCGCCTTCGGGTTCTGGATGGCCTCGCCGACGCTCATGTTGACGACGACCTTCTCCAGCTTGGGAATCTGGTGGACGTTCTTGTAGCCGAATTTGTCCTGCAGATGCTTGCGGACGACCGTGTCGTACCGTTCTTTCAATCGCGATGCCATCTCATGCTCCCTTGGCGGATTCGCGCGCAGGCTCTCCGCACTTCGCGCACAGGCGTTGCGACGCTCCCTCGGCCGTGCGGCCGCGGCGCAAGCGCGTGGGACGCTTGCACTTCTCGCAGACGTATTGCAGCGCGGAGATCGGCAGCGGCGCCTCCTTCTCGACGATGCCGCCGGTCGGCGTCGCACCGCCCATGTTCTGCGCCTGTTCCCCCTGCTTGAGGTGCCGCTTGACGACGTTGATCCCTTCGACCGTCGCCTTCCCGGCGTTCGGAAAGACGGCCTTGACGATACCCTGCTTTCCGCGTTCCTTTCCGCGGCGAACGTAGACCGTATCGCCTTTGACGATATGCGTCTTCACCGACATCAGAGCACCTCCGGCGCGAGCGAAGCGATCTTCAGGTAGCCGCGCTCGCGCAACTCGCGCATCACGGGACCGAAGACGCGGGTGCCGCGAGGATCGAGGCCTTCTTTGTCGCCCTTGAGGAGTACGCAGGCATTGTCGTCGCAGCGCACGACCGACCCGTCCGGACGGCGGATGGGCGCCGTCGTCCGCACGATCACGGCCTTGACGACCTGCCCCTTCTTCACCGCAGCACCCGGAATCGCGCTCTTGACGGTGCCGACGACGACGTCGCCGACATGCGCGTACGGGTGCCGGCTGCCGCCGGCGACGTGAATCACGAGCAGTTCGCGGGCTCCCGAGTTGTCGGCGACCTTGAGTCGCGTCTCTTGCTGGATCATCTCGTGCTACCTCACTTCGCCCGTTCGAGGATCTCGACGAGGCGCCAGCGCTTCTCGCGCGAGAGCGGCCGACACTCCGCAATGCGGACCACGTCGCCGATCTTCGCCTCGTTGCGCTCGTCGTGCGCCTTGAAGCGCGCCGATTTGCGCACGATCTTTCCGTAGACCGGATGCGGAACGCGCGTCTCGGTCACGACGACGATGGTCTTGTCCATCTTGTCGGAAGCGACGCGCCCGATTTTGGTGCGGCGCGTCCCTCTCGTCTTAGGCTGCTCCATGTCGCTCCTCGGCGATTCGCTTCTCTGAAATGATGGTTTGGATCTGCGCGTAGCGCTTGCGCGCGTCGCGGATCTTGCTGAAATCCGTCAGGTGCCCCGTCCGCAGCGCGAAACGCAGCGTGAAGAGCTCCTCTTTCGTCTCCCGCGCCTTCTTCTGCAGCTCGGCGAGCGTGAGCTCGCGCAGCTCCGCCAACTCGCTCTTCTTCACGCCGTCGCCTCCTCGCGAGCGATGATCTTGGTGCCGATGGGCAGCTTTGCGGCAGCCAGACGCAGCGCTTCCCGCGCGACCTCGGGCGCGACGCCCGAGAGCTCGAAGAGCACGCGCCCCGGCCGCACCACGGCGACCCAGAACTCGGGGTTGCCCTTTCCGGCACCCATGCGAACCTCGGCCGGCTTCTTGGTCACGGGTTTGTCGGGAAAGACCTTGATCCAGACCTTTCCGCCGCGCTTGATATGGCGCGTCATGGCGATACGCGCCGCCTCGATCTGCCGGTTGGTCATCCAGCACGGCTCGAGCGCCTGCAGGCCGAACTCGCCGAAGGTCAGCGTATTGCCGCGCATCGCCCGGCCGGTCATGCGGCCGCGCTGCACCTTCCGCCACTTGACGCGTTTGGGAGTCAGCATCGGTCACTCAGCTCCTTCCGCAGGGGATTCCGCCGCTACAGCCGCCTCCGCAGCGACCGGCGCCGCTTCGCGCGCCGCGCCCTCGCGGCGGCCACGCCCTCCTCGCCCGCCGCGGCCCGCGCGCTCCCGTTGCGGCCGATCCGCACGCTCGCCGCGCGGCTGGTCGGGCAACTTCTCGCCGCGATAGATCCAGACTTTGACGCCGATCCGCCCGAACGTCGTGAGTGCTTCCGCATGCGCGAAGTCGATATCCGCTCGCAGCGTATGCAGCGGAACCTTGCCGTCGGCGCTGTGTTCCGTTCGCGCGATCTCGGCGCCGCCCAGGCGTCCGGCGACCTGCACCTTGATTCCCTTCGCATCGGCCTTCATGGTGCGCATGATGGCCTGCTTCATCGCCCGGCGAAACGCGATACGCTTCTCCAGCTGATCGACGATGTTCTGCGCCACCAACCGTGCATCGAGCTCGGGCTTCTTGATCTCCATCACGTTGACGAGGATCGTCTTGCCGGTGAGCTTCTCGAGGTTCTTGCGAATCTCGTCGATGCCGACACCGCGCTTGCCGATGATGATGCCCGGCTTGGCCGTATTGATGATGACGCGGGCTTGGTTGGATCGCCGCTCGATCTCGATGCGCGAGATCGCCGCCGAGCGCTGCCATTTATCGAAGAAACGCCGGATCGCGACGTCCTCGTGCAGCCACGCGACGTAGTGCTTCTTCTCGAACCAGCGACTATCCCAGGTACGCGTGATACCCAGACGCAGGCCGATCGGGTGTACCTTCTGCCCCATGACGACTCCTTATGACTCCTGCGCCGGACGTGCGCGGCGCACCGGCGTGCGGCCGACGGCGATCGACGCTCCGCCACGGCGTTTGGGCTTGCGCGACGGCGGCTGCTCGCTCACCGCGATGGTCACGTGCGAGAGCCGCTTGCGTTTGAAGTACGCCCGCCCCTGGGCGCGCGGGTCGAGGCGCTTGGTAAATCGCCCGCCGGGGCCGCCGTCCACCGTGATACGCGAGACGTACAGCGCCTCGGTATTCATGTCGTGATTGTTACCGGCATTGGCGACGGCGCTCTGCAAGAGTTTTTCGATGGGCTTGGCGGCATAGACGCCGGCAAACCGCAGCAATACGAGCGCCTCGCGTACGCTCTTGCCGCGAATGGCATCGGCGACGCGACGCAGCTTGCGCGGAGCCATACGCACGAAGCGCAGGTGCGCTACTGCTTCCTTCTTATCGGTCTCTGTCGTCTGCGCGGTCATCTACTTCACCCCGGCCTTGTCGCCGCCGTGCCCCTTGAAGGTCCGCGTCGGTGCAAACTCGCCCAGCTTGTGCCCGACCATGTTCTCGGTGATATAGACGGGCACGTGCACCTTTCCGTTGTGCACGCCGATGGTATGCCCGACCATCGCCGGAACGATGGTGGACGCACGACTCCACGTCTTGACGACGCGTTTCTCGCGCGTCTCGTTCAGCTTCTCGATTTTTTTCAAAAGGTGGTCCGCGACGAACGGCCCCTTCTTCAGCGATCGACTCATGATGCTACGCCTTCCGTCTGCGCACGATCATCTTTGCGGTCCGCTTGTTGCGGCGCGTCTTCTTGCCCATGGTCATCTTGCCCCACGGCGTGGTCGGCGGACGCCCCGACGTCGAACGGGCCTCGCCGCCGCCGTGCGGGTGATCCACCGGATTCATGGCGACGCCGCGCACCGCCGGGCGTTTGCCCATGTGCCGCGAACGACCAGCCTTGCCGATCACCTGGTTTTCGTGCTCGACGTTGCCGATCTGGCCGATCGTCGCACGGCATTCCACGTGGATCTTGCGCACCTCGCCGGACGGCATGCGCACCTGAGCGTACTCGCCTTCCTTCGCCATCAGCTGCGCGGAGGCACCGGCACTGCGCACGAGTTTACCGCCTTCGCCCGGGCGCAACTCGATGTTGTGGATCACGGTACCGACCGGGATGTTCTTCAACGGCAACGCATTGCCGGTCTTGATATCCGCATTCGGGCCGGATTCCACGTGGTCGCCGACCTTCAGGCCGAGCGGCGCGAGGATGTAGCGCTTCTCGCCGTCACGGTAATGGAGGAGAGCGATCCGCGCGGAACGATTCGGATCGTACTCGATGGTCGCGACCTTCGCGGGAATCGCGTCCTTGTTGCGCTTGAAATCGATGATGCGATACCGCTTGCGCGTTCCTCCTCCGCGGTGACGAACGGTGATGTGCCCGTTGACGTTACGCCCCGCGTGCTTCTTGCGTACCTCGAGCAGCGATTTTTCCGGCTCGACGTTGCTGAGTTCCGAGAAGTCCGGCGTCGCGACGAAGCGCCGCCCGGGACTCGTCGGTTTGTAGGTCTTCACTGGCATGATTCGGCGTGCTCCTGCATCCGGCTCACTGCTCGAAGTAGTTCACGCCGCCGAGCTCGATCTTCTGACCGGGCTTGAGCGTGACGATGGCTTTCTTGTAGTCGCTCCGGCGACCGGTGGTACGAACGCCGCGCCGCGCGAAGGTCCGTTCCTTGCCGCGGACGTTGACCGTGTTCACGCTCACCACGTTCACCTTGAAGAGTTCCTCGATGGCGTGACGGATCTGCGTCTTCGTCGCATCCGGATGCACGACGAACGTGTACTGGCTTCCGAGCGCGTTCGCCATCGACTTCTCCGTGATACGCGGCGAGAGAATGACGTCGTGAGCTTCCATCAGCGGGTTGCCTCCGTGGATCCGAGCGACGCGACCAGCGCATCGTATGCGGACGCGGTAAAGACCAGGCGCCCGTGACCGAGCACGTCCTTCACGCCGAGCGCACCGAGATGCGTGACGTTCACGGCAGGGAGATTCGCCGCCAGACGGACGAGCGACGGTGCCGCGGCGTCGTCCCGGGTGTGGATCACCAAGGTGCGCGGCGCGGTCTTCGCCGCCTTGGGGTCACCGAAGAGCATGCGCGCGAACGCCGCGGTCTTCCGGAGATCGAACGATGCCGTCTCCAAGACGGTCACGGTGCCGGCTTGGAAGCGGTCTGCCAGAGCAGCGAGGAAGGCGAGGCGCCGTTCTTTCTTGTTGAGGTCCTCGACGTAGCTGCGCGGCTGCGGGCCGAAGACGACCCCGCCGTGCCGCCACTGCGGCGAACGAATCGACCCGTGACGGGCGCGCCCGGTGCCTTTCTGGCGCCAAGGCTTGCGACCGCCGCCGGAGACCTCGTCCCGCTTCTTGGTGGACGCCGTGCCGGCACGCGGGTTGGCCAGCTCGCGATGCACCGCGCGAAAGATCGTGGCCACGTGCCGGTCGGGGCGGAGATTGGCGAGCGCCTGCGGCACGGGAACCTCGCGGACGACGGCGCCGGTCGCGTCGATCACCTGCGGCATCTCACGCCTCCTTCGCTCGGGCAGCCGCACCCTTGCGGCTCGCCCGCACCATGACCAGCCCGTTGCGCGGCCCCGGGACCGGGCCGCGGACGAGCAGCAGATTGCGCTCGGCGTCGGCACGTACCACCTCGAGATTCAGGTGCGTGACGCGCTCGAAGCCGTAACGGCCCGGTCGCCGGCTCCCCGGGAGCGTGCGCCCTGCGTTGGTGTCGCCGTTGGAGGCCGGCTGGCGGTGGATCATCGAGCCGTGACTGGCGCCGCCGCCCGAAAAATTGTGTCGCTTGATCCCGCCCGAGAAGCCGTGGCCTTTCGAGATGCCGGTGACGTCCACGCGATCCCCTGGCTCGAACGCGGCGACGGTCACCGTTGCTCCGACTTCGACGCCGTCGATCCCATGGCGGAACTCTCGGACGACCCGCACCGGCTCGACGCCGCTCTTTTTAAAGTGTCCGGCAAGGGCACGGGTGAGCCGCCGCTTGGAGATGCTCTCGAATCCAAGGGCGACCGCCTCGTACCCGTGCTTCTCCTTCGTCCGACGCTCGACCACCGTGCAGGGACCGGCTTCGATCACCGTGACCGGCACGTACCGGCCATCCTCGGTGAAGACGCTCGTCATCCCAACCTTGCGGCCAAGGATGTTCTTCATTGCTATCCTCGTCCTGACTCCGTTGGATATTCCACGGACCCGGGCGTATCATTTCGGACGCCGCCGCCGGCGCGCGAGCATGAAACAACGCCGCGTGGACCGCAACCCCCGCACTATATCAGGAGTCTCGCCGCAGCGTCAAGCCGCACGCAACCCCAACCCTTCGTCGATCGCGACGCGATCGGCGAGGGGACACCGCGGTCACGAAAAGGCGTCGAGACCGGTGATCGCTTTGCCGACGACCAGGGTGTGGATCTCGGAGGTACCCTCGTAGGTGAGGACCGACTCGAGGTTGTTCATGTGCCGGATGATCGGATACTCGAGCGTCACGCCGTTGGCCCCCAAGACGGAGCGCGCGGTACGAGCGATCGCCAGTGCCTCGCGCACGTTGTTCAGCTTCGCCAAGCTCACCTGCGACGGATGCAAGCGCCCCCGTTCCTTCAGCCTCCCGACGTGCAGCGCGAGCAACATGCCCTTTTGCAGTTCGAGGAGCATCGCGACCAGTCTCTCTTGCGTCATTTGGAAACCGCCGATCGGGCGATCGAACTGCACGCGCGTCTTGGCATACTCCAAGGCCGCCGCATAACAACTGCGCGCCGCACCCATCGCACCCCACACGATACCGTAGCGCGCTTCGTTCAGACAGGCCAGCGGAGCGGAGAGACCGCGCGCGTCCGGAAGAAGCGCAGTGCCGGGGACGCGGCAGTCCTGGAGAGAGAGTTCACTCGTCACCGATGCGCGCAGCGAGAGCTTGCGTTCGATATCGCGGGCGACGAAACCGCGCGTTCCGCGCTCCACGAGGAAGCCGCGAATGCCGTCGTCGGCACGCGCCCAGATCACCGCGACGTCCGCGATCGATCCGTTCGTGATCCATAGCTTCGTGCCGTCGAGGATCCAGTCGCTCCCGCTCCGGCGAGCCGACGTGCGCATGCCGGCAGGATTGCTTCCATGGTCGGGCTCCGTCAACCCGAAACAGCCGATCGCCTCTCCGCGCGCCATGCGCGGCAGCCATGTTTGCCGCTGTTCCTCGCTTCCGAAGCGATGGATCGCGAACATCGCGAGCGACCCTTGCACCGACGCGAAGCTCCGCACGCCCGAGTCGCCGGCTTCCAGCTCGCGGCAGACCACGCCGTAGGCCACTGCACCTGCGCCCGCGCAACCATACCCGTGCAGGTGCATCCCCAGGAAGCCGAGCGCACCCAACTCGCGAGCGAGATCGCGCGGGAAGTATCCGCGCTCGAACCACTCGGCGATCTCCGGTAGGATGCGGCGCTCGACGAAACCGCGCGCGGTATCGCGCACCATGCGTTCTTCATCGTCGAGCAGGCCGTCGAGATCCAGGAGGTCGATCGGATCCGGCGCGTTCATCGCCGCAAGACGCGTTCGAGTTTGTCGAAGAGCCCTTCCATCGACCGATCGTATTGATCTTCGACGCGACGCCAGAGCAGGCGCCCCTCTTCGTCGGAAAGCGTGGCGTCGATGCGATGTTCGAGGAGCGTGGCTTTCCCTTCGCTCGACAAGTAGAAGCCGTGCGTGCCTTCGATGCCGTCGTTGAGGAACGCCCACACGATACGCTCCTCGGGGACGACCTCACGCAGAACGGCGTGCAAGCCGAGGTGCCATTCCTCCGTCCGTCCCGGAACCAACGGGCCGGGAGAGCGCATGAAGGGCTGTGAGGCAAACGGCCAGATCTGATCGTTGGAGGTTCCCATCTCCTCCAGAAGGTGATAGATCCGGCGCTTGGTGCCGTGGAGGGTCCGTTTGCGGACGACATGCAGCGGAATGGGCATGGCGCCTCATTCGCGCTCACCGCCGTGCTTCCTCACCCGCGCAAGCGACGTCAGGCCGAGAGCCACGGCCGCAGGACCTCCGCAACATGGACCTGCGCCAATCCATTGAGGACGAACTGCACCGCAAGCGCCGCAAGGATGATCCCCAACAGACGCGTCACGACGTGCACCCCGGTCGTGCCGATCCGATGCAGGAAGAGCGCGGCGCCGCGCATGCACGCCCAGGTGACGACGAGAGCGACGAGATAGGCGAGCGTCACGACGGCAAGGCGCTCTCGATTGCCGTGTGCGAGGCTGACCAAGAGCAGAACCGACGCGATGGTTCCCGGCCCGGCGATCATCGGAATCGCCAGCGGAAAGACCGCCGGATTCTCGCCGGCCATCGCCGCGCGCTCCTCTTCGTCGGTGCGCTTGGCCCCGGTAGGCCGCGCGAAGAGCATGTCGACCGCAATGAGGAAGAGCAGGATGCCGCCCGCGATCATGAATGCACCCAGCGTGATCCCGAGGTAGGCGAGCAACGGCCTCCCCAACACCCCCATCACCAGCATGACGGCCGCCGCGACGATGACCGCTTCGTCGACGACCTTGGCCCGGGCGCGTTGCGGCAATGCCGCCGTGACCGCGACCGTCAGCGGGACCATCCCGATCGGATCGATGATCGTGAACGCCGTCGCGAAGGCGGTCGCTGCGAAATGCGCGTCCATACGCGCTCATTCTTCCCAAACCGCCCGGACCTTTGCCCGTGAACGAAGGGGGAAGCCGCAAGATCTCCCGGCTTCCCCCATTCCATACGAACGTCGGCAGCGATGCGCGACCCGCCGTCAGGCTTTCAGTTCGATATCGACCCCCGCGGGAAGATCGAGGTGCATCAAGGCATCCATCGTCTTCGGCGATGCTTGGAGGATGTCGATGAGACGCTTGTGCGTCCGCATCTCGAAATGCTCGCGTGACTTCTTGTCGTTGTTCGTCGAGCGATTCACGCAGATGCGATTGATCTCGGTCGGCAGCGGCACCGGACCGCTCACGAACGCACCGGTACGCTTTGCGGTCTCCACGATGCGCTCGGCCGATTGATCGAGAACGCGGTGGTCGTAGGCCTTCAGCCGGATGCGGATCTTCTGCTTCGCCATGATGCGTCTCAGTCGAGCACTGCGGTGACGACACCCGCGCCGACGGTACGGCCGCCTTCGCGGATCGCAAAGCGCAGCCCCTCTTCGCAGGCGACCGGCGTGATCAGTTCGACCTCCATCTGCACGTTGTCGCCAGGCATAACCATCTCGACGCCCTCGGGAAGCTTGATGGTGCCGGTGACGTCGGTCGTCCGGAAGTAGAACTGCGGGCGGTAGTTCGCAAAGAACGGCGTGTGCCGTCCGCCTTCTTCCTTCGAGAGGACATAGACCTCGGCTTTGAAGCGACGGTGCGGCTTCACCGAACCGGGCTTGGCCAACACCTGGCCACGCTCGATCTCGTTGCGATCGATGCCGCGCAACAGCACGCCGATGTTGTCACCGGCGATACCGACGTCGAGCAGCTTGCGGAACATCTCGATTCCGGTGACGACGGACTTCTTGATCTCCTCCTGGAGACCGACGATCTCGACCTCGTCGCCGACCTTCACTTGGCCGCGCTCGACGCGCCCCGTGCCGACGGTACCGCGCCCGGTGATCGTGAAGACGTCCTCGATCGGCATCAAGAACGGCTTGTCGACCTCGCGGACCGGCTCGGGGATGTACTCGTCCACGGTGTCCATGAGTTTGAAGATCGGATCGGCGTCGGGATCACCGCGGCGGCCACTCGAGTTGAGCGCCTTGAGCGCCGAACCGCGAATGATCGGAACCTCGTCGCCGGGGAACTCGTACTTGCTGAGCAGTTCGCGGATCTCCATCTCCACGAGTTCGAGGAGCTCCTCGTCCTGCACGAGATCGACCTTGTTGAGGAAGACGACGACGCGCGGGACGCCGACTTGGCGCATGAGCAAGATGTGCTCGCGCGTCTGCGGCATCGGGCCGTCGGTCGCGGCGACCACGAGGATCGCCCCGTCCATCTGGGCCGCGCCAGTGATCATGTTCTTGATGTAGTCGGCGTGGCCGGGGCAGTCCACGTGCGCGTAGTGGCGCTTCGCCGTCTCGTACTCTTGGTGCGAGATCGCGATGGTGATACCGCGCTCTTTCTCTTCGGGAGCGTTGTCGATCTCGTCGACGCCCTTGGCCTGCGCCAGGCCTTCGGTCGCCAAGCAGTGGGTAATGGCCGCGGTCAGCGTGGTCTTGCCGTGGTCAACGTGACCGACGGTGCCGATGTTGACGTGCGGCTTGGTGCGCTCGAATTTTGCTTTCGCCATGATCCTCTCTGTCGTTCCTCATTCGGTCCCGTCGATTGCTCGACGGCTATCGCTGTATCGTGATGGTTGGTTCCTCGATCGCTATGCCGCCGAGGTCTTCTTGCCGGCCGATTTGGCGATGATCTCCTCTTCGACCGATTTCGGAGCTCGCTCGTAGTGCGAGAACTCCATGGTGTACGTTGCACGGCCTTGCGTCGCCGATCGCATGTCGGTCGCATAGCCGAACATCTCCGAGAGCGGCACGTGTGCCGTGATGACCTGCGCGCCGCCCGGAGCCTCTTCGGTTGAGACGATCATACCACGGCGCCGGTTGAGATCGCCGGTGATCGCCCCCATGTAATCCTTCGGAGTGGTCACTTCGACCTTCATGATGGGCTCGAGGAGAATCGGGCCGGCGGCACGATTCGCCTCCTTGAACGCCATCGACGCCGCGATCTTGAAGGCCATCTCCGAGGAGTCCACCTCGTGGTAGGATCCGTCGAATGCGGTCGCCTTGAAATCCACCACGGGATATCCGGCAAGGACGCCCGTTTGTGCCGCCTCGGCGACTCCCTCTTGGACGGCCTTCTGATATTCCTTCGGAATCACGCCGCCCACGATCGCCCACTCGAACTGATAGCCGGCACCGCGCTCGAGCGGCTCCAGGCGCAGCCAGACGTCGCCGTACTGGCCTTTGCCGCCGGTTTGGCGGACGAACTTGCCTTGACGCTCGACGCTCTTGGTGATCGCTTCTTTGTACGCAACCTGCGGTTTGCCGACGTTGGCTTCGACTTTGAACTCGCGGCGGAGGCGATCCAAGATGATCTCGAGGTGCAGCTCGCCCATCCCGGAGATGATCGTCTGCTGCGTCTCTTCGTCGGTACGCATGCGGAAGGTCGGGTCTTCCTGCGCCAAGCGCGCTAACGCCATCGAGAGCTTGTCTTGATCGGCCTTCGACTTCGGCTCGATCGCCTGCGAGATGACGGGTTCGGGGAAGGTGATCGACTCCAGGACGATCGGCGCCTTTTCGTCGCAGAGCGTATCGCCGGTCCGCGTATCGGAGAGCCCGACGGCCGCCGCGATGTCGCCCGCACAGATCGCATCGATATCCTCGCGATGGTTCGCGTGCATGCGCAGGATGCGCCCGATACGCTCCTTCTTTCCGGTCCGGCTGTTGAGGACGTAACTCCCTTTGTTCAGCGTGCCGCTATAGACGCGGAAATAGGTGAGGTTTCCGTAGGGATCGGTCGCGATCTTGAACGCCAGCGCGCAGAACGGCGCATCGTCGCTCACCTCGCGCGTGATCTGCTCGCCGGTCTTCGGATCGGTACCGACGACCGGTTTGGCATCGAGCGGCGACGGCAGGTAGTCCACGATCGCGTCGAGCAGCGGCTGGACGCCCTTGTTCTTGAAGGCGGAACCGCAGAGCATCGGCAGAACCGTCCCGGCGATCGTCGCCTTGCGGAGCGCGAGCTTCATGCGGTCGATGGGAAGCTCTTTTCCCTCGAAGAACATCTCGAGCAGCTCGTCGTCCTGCTCGGCGATCGCCTCCACGAGCTCTTGGCGCCACTTCAACGCGAGTTCGCGCAACTCGCCGGGCTCGACGTCCTCTTGCGCCAGCGTCGTCCCGAGATCGTCGGTATAGACGATCTTCTTCATCGTGAAGAGATCGACGACGCCCTTGAAGGCATCTTCGGCACCGATCGGGACCTGGATCGGCACGGCGCGCGCGCCGAGACGCTCGCGGATCTTGGCGACGACGTTGAAGAAGTCGGCACCCATGCGGTCCATCTTGTTCACGAAGATGATCCGCGGGACGTTGTACTTGTTCGCCTGCCGCCACACCGTCTCGGACTGCGGTTGCACCGCGGCGACAGAGTCGAAGAGCGCGACCAAGCCGTCGAGCACGCGCAGCGAGCGTTCGACCTCGACGGTAAAGTCCACGTGGCCGGGCGTATCGATGATGTTGATGCGCGTATCGCGCCACGTGCAGGCCGTCGCCGCCGAGGTGATGGTGATGCCGCGCTCCTGCTCCTGGACCATCCAGTCCATGGTCGCGGCACCGTCATGCACTTCACCGAGCTTGTGGACGCGCCCGGTGTAAAACAGGATCCGTTCGGTGCAGGTGGTCTTGCCCGCATCGATGTGCGCGGCGATGCCGATGTTACGCGTCCGCTCCAGCGGAAACTCTCGTACTGCCATGATCCGGTCTTACCAGCGATAGTGCGCGAACGCTTTGTTCGCCTCGGCCATCTTGTGGGTATCCTCGCGCTTCTTGATGGTGGCGCCGGTGTTGTTGGCGGCGTCCATGAGTTCGTACGCGAGCTTCTCCTGCATCGAGGTACCACCGCGCGCGCGGGCAAAGCCGATCAGCCAGCGCATCGCGAGCGCCTGGCGGCGATCCGGACGCACTTCCATCGGAACCTGATAGGTCGCGCCACCGACGCGTCGCGGGCGAACCTCGACGAGCGGCATCGCATTCGAGAGCGCCTGCGAGAAGACGTCCATCGGATCCCGCCCGGTCTTTTCGGCGACGATATCGAGCGCTTCATAGGTGATCCGTTCCGCGAGCGACTTCTTGCCGCAGAGCATCACCTTGTTGATGAAGCGGGCCAGGATCTTCGAGTTGTACTTCGGATCGGGCAGGATCTGCCGCTTGGGAGCCGGTCCTTTACGTGGCATTTACTTCTTCTTCTCGCGCTTGGCGCCGTACTTCGAACGGCCTTGTTTACGATTCGCAGTTCCCGCAGTATCGAGGGTTCCGCGGATGATGTGATAGCGTACCCCCGGGAGATCTTTCACACGACCACCGCGCACGAGCACGACGGAGTGTTCCTGGAGGTTGTGACCGATCCCCGGGATGTAGGCGGTGACTTCCTCGCCGTTGGTCAACCGCACGCGCGCGACCTTGCGCAAGGCGGAGTTGGGCTTCTTCGGGGTGACCGTCTTGACCTGAATGCAGACCCCGCGCCGCTGCGGATTCCCTTTCACTTCGAAAGTGCGCAACGGCAGATCGGGGTGCCCCGGCTTGGGCCCCGTCTGGATCACTCGGAAGGCGCGCGTTTTGACTTTCTTGGTCGTCTTCTTGCGCCCCGAACGGACCAGTTGGTTGATGGTCGGCACGCGTACTCCTTCGGCGACACACAAATGCGGCCACACCGCGCGGTGGGCCTGAACTCCGGCAGTATAGCAGGGCGGTTTCCGAGCGTCAACGGCGCAATGCGCCGTGCTCAGTAACGTTGGCGTACGAGGGCGACGGCCGTCCCCAGCGTCCAGAGCGCATAGACCGCTGCGGAGAGGAGCCCTACCACGGCATTGGGGCGCAGCGGCCCCTCGCGCACGAAGATGGAGAACGTCGAGACGGCCAGCAGCAGCGCCGCGAGATACCCCAGCCATGCCAGCGCGTCCGGCATCGTGGCGTGACGACGGATCGAGTGCGCGGCCGCGAACGTGAAGATCGCCAGCGGCGCATAGAGGAGCACGCCCGAGAGACCGAAGGCGTCGTAGAGGACGCGCAGCTCCCCGCCGCCGAGCTCCCCCGCTCGATATCCGAGGATCGCTTGGAAGAAGGCATTCAGGAGCGCGAAGGCCGCGACGATCACACCAGCGACCAGCATGAACGTGGGAAGCCCTTCATCCGGCCCGCTTCCTCCTCGCAAGTGCGCGCGCAGTCCCACGACGTACCACAAGAAGAAGGCGATGCCCGGAAAGGCGAGCCACGCCGCCCAGAGCAAGGCGAGCTGATGGCCCGAGACCCAGGCACCGACCGCATCGGCCGAGGCATTCACGGGCGGTGGCGTTCCGGGAAGGAGCCCTGCGACGACGGTCACGATCACATAGACGAGCGCCGACCACCCTGCCGAGCGCTCCGCGTGGACGTTCTTCATGAGACGCTACCTTTGTCGGAATGAGCGAGCCTCCCTCCGTTCGCCTTCCGAATGAGATCGCCGCCGTGCGTCGTCCCGATCTGCGACGATGGGCTCTTCCCCGATCATGGACGTGGCCCGCCTCTCCGAGGGCACCCAAGAGACCGCACCGGAGCACCGCACCATCTCGCCTGCACGGGGGCACCTGGCCGCGCGCCTGCGCCGTCAAGTCGCCGCTGGTCTGCTCGAAACCGCCGTCGCCTGCGGCATCCTTGCCGTCGCGCTCGCGTCGCTCCTGACGCCCCTGGTCTTGGCCACCCATCGCACCAGCGCCGACCCTCGCGCGACCGCGTCCCGCGATGCTGCCGAGGCCGCACTCTCCGCCGCGGCCGACGTCCTCAAATACGAGGGCGGTACCGTTCCCGATGCGTCGGCCGCAACGAGTGCACCGCTGCCGGCGGGAACACCGCTTCCACTCCGCATGGAGCTTTCGTCCGCGCGCGACGCATCGGGTACGCTCGTGATCACCGCCGTCGCATCCTACCGCGACGGTCCGATCGAGCGCTCCATACGCGTCGAAGCCGCCGCGGCCGCACAGGCACCACGGCCGGGAAGCACGGTCCTCGAAGCGCAGCCTGTGGCCGCTCCGACCGGAGCGCCGTGATCCTGCTGCGTGCGCTGGTCGCAACGGCGATTCTCGCCGTCCTTGCGACCGCCGTCCTCACCGTCGCCGCCGGTGAGGTGACCGTACGCCTTCGCCTTCGCTCGATCGAGGCGGCTCGCCACGCCCTCGATGCGGCACAGCACGCGCTCGTCGCCGCCGCCCCCTCGCTTCCCGCCGGCAGGACCTCATGCGCGCAGGCCGCACTCGAAGGCGGATGCCTGCTGGCGATCACGACCCACTATGCCGTGTTACCGGCGGCTCCCGGTGACGCACGCACACTCCAGAGCGTCGACTCCCTGGTCGAATCACGCCTCGCGGTCCGCATCGACGCCGTCGCATCCGGCGCACGCGGCGACGTCCTCGCGCGGCGCGCACGACTCGTCACGCTGCGTCGCTTGCCGCACCCGCCGTATGCGGCGATCGTCTCCGCCCGCGATCTCTCCGACGACATTCAGATAGCAGGTGACTCTCTGGGCGACGACGGCGGCAGCGCGGCGAATGCCCTCACGCGCGACGTCGTGCACGTCGTGTACCGGAACGCGCGGACCGGAGCGATCATTCCCGCAGACGTTTGGCGGAACACCGGCGGGACGAACGCACCGGCATCCCCTTGGTCGCCGTAACGCCGGCGCGGAATATCCTCTCCGCGACGCGAACGTCCGCGCTCGTGCGCTCCCGTGCCGTCGTTCATCTCGGGTTGCTCTACGTCGTCACGGCGTGGGGACTCAACACCGTCCTCGTGAAAGAGGCGGTCGGCATCGTACCGCCGTTGCTCTTCACGACGCTTCGTTTTCTCGTCATGGTGCCGTTGGCGTTCGCGCTCGTGCGACTCCGCGGTGAATCGCTGCGCGTGCATCGCGCCGATCTTCCGCGCCTCGTCCTCTGCGGCATCTTCGGCTTCGGCCTCTACCAGTATCTGTGGGTCTTCGGCCTGGCCCATACGACGGCGTTCGCCTCCGCACTCTTGGGCAGCACGACCCCCGTCTTGACGCTCGCGATCCTCGCCGTGACGGGACGCGAACGCGTCGCCGCGGGCCGCTGGGTCGGCGCGGGCATCGCGCTCCTCGGCGTTGCGATCTTCGAAGGCGCGTTCAGCGGACGGTTTGCGGTCCGCTCGGGCGACGTGCTCACGCTGGCGGGAGCGCTCTCGTTCGCCCTCTACAACGTGTTGAGCGCGGATCTCCTCGACCGTTATCCCCCGTTTCCGTTACTGGCGATCACGATGGCGCTGGGAACGATCCTGATCCTCCCCGGCGGAGCCGCGACGTTCTTTTTCACGCATCCACAGCCGTGGCCGTTGCCCGTCTGGGCGATCTTCGGCTATGCCGTGCTCTTTCCGATCCTGCTGACGTACCCGGTCTGGAGCATGGGCATCACGCGCCTGGGAGCGGGACGAGCATCGCTCTACGGTTTTCTCGTCCCGGTCGTCGCCGGCGTTGCAGCGCTACCGATCCTGCACGCGCATCTCGCGCCGTACCAGATAGCCGGTGCGGCGATCACGCTCGGCGGAATGGCAATCGCGCATCTCTTGGGGCGCGTCTCGCTCGCAGAGCTTTGGACGCAGCGTACGTTACCCGCCGAGCGCTGACGCGACGAGGAGGCGTACCCGCGATGCGACGAAGCGTCGCTCATGGGTAAGCGTGCGTGGTATCTCTTGTTGTTCGCACCCTTCGTCGGGACGCTCTGGCCTCCGCTCTACGACCGAATCGAACCGCGGCTCTGGGGAATCCCCTTCTTCTACTGGTATCAACTCTCGTGGGTCATCCTCACGTCGGCGCTCCTCGGCATTGCGTATCTGGCGCATCGGGAGCGTGCATCGTGAGCGCGGGCCTGATCGTCTTCACGGTGCTCGTCGCCGGCGTAACGCTGCTGGGATTTGCGGCGGCACGGTGGGGGAAGGCGGATCTCGCCCGCTTCGACGAGTGGGCACTGGGCGGCCGCCGCTTCGGAACCGCCGTCGCCTGGTTCTTGTTAGGTGGCGATCTCTACACGGCCTATACGTTCATCGCCGTCCCGGCGCTGGTCTATGGCGTCGGCGCACTCGGCTTCTTCGCAGTCCCGTACGCAACGATCGCGTATCCGATCGTCTTCGTCGTCCTCGCGCGCTTTTGGTCGGTCGCGAAGCGTCGCGGATATCTGACCGCAGCCGACTTCGTCGCGGATCGCTTCGGAAGCCGCTCGCTCGAGATCGCCATCGCACTCACCGGAATCCTCGGCGCCCTCCCGTACATCGCCCTTCAGCTCGTCGGCATGCGGACCGTGCTCGAGTACGTCGGTGGCGGAGCGATCGCGGCGAGCAGCACCGCCGCCCTCGCGGTCGCGTTCATCGTCCTCGCAGCGTACACGTACACCAGCGGGCTGCGCGCTCCGGCGCTCATCGCGTTCGTGAAGGATACGCTCATCTATATCGCCGTGATCGCCGCGATCACCGTGATACCGGCACGCCTCGGCGGCTGGGGCGCGGTCTTCGACCGCGCGGCGTCCGTGCTCGCCGCTCGGCCGCATCCGGGGAGTATCCTCTTGCCGCGCGGACTCATGGTTGCATACGCGACGATGGCCTTCGGGTCGTCGCTCTCGCTCTTCCTCTACCCGCATTCGATCACGAGCCTGCTCTCTGCCAAGAGCGAAGCGGTCATCCGGCGCAATGCGGCGCTCCTTCCCGCCTACTCGCTGCTGCTCGGTCTGATCGCGCTACTCGGCTTCTGCGGTATCGCGGCCGGTATCGTCGTCAAGGACAGCAATGCCGTCGTGCCGCGCTTGTTCGCAACCTTCTTCCCCGATTGGTTCGCGGGCGTCGCGGATGCGGCGATCGCCATCGGTGCGCTCGTTCCGGCGGCCATCATGGCGATCGGTGCGGCCAACCTCTTCGCGAGCAACGTCTTCTCTCGGTATTCACCGCAGCGGATCTCGTCCGCAGCGAGGCCCGCAAAGGGTATCGCTCTCGCGGTCTGCGCGTTCTCGCTCGCGTTCGTGCTCTTCGTCAAGGTGCAGTACGCGATCTACTTCCAACTCCTGGGAGGCGCGTGGATGCTCCAGGTCTTCCCGGCCGTCGCCCTCGGTCTCTATACCCGCTGGTTCCATCCGCGAGCGCTCCTCCTCGGATGGCTCGTCGGCATGATCGCCGCAACCGCGATGGCCATCCAAACGGGCTTCACTCCGAACTACCCGCTCCATCTCTTCCACACCACGCTGCTGGGATTCATCGCGCTCTACGCCTTGGCGCTCAACCTGATCGTTGCCGCGATCACATCGCCGCTGTTGCGCTCGTTGCGCATCCCGGCCGGGGCGGACGGGACGATCGCGGCGGATGCCGCATGACGACCGTCGAACCCGACGGTTGGCCTCGCCCGCACGGCTACGCACACGGCGTTCTCGCGCAGGGCCGGATGCTGGCCGTCGCGGGACAGATCGGGTGGAACGAACGCGGCGTTCTGGTCGCGAGCGACTTCGCCGCACAGGCCGAACAGGCACTGCGCAACGTCGTGACCGTCGTTGAAGCCGCCGGCGGATCCGCACGATCGGTCGTGCGCCTCACCTGGTACGTCACCGATCTCGACGAGTATCGAGCGTGCCGGCGTGAACTCGGGCAGCGGTATCGCGCGATCTTCGGCACGCATTACCCGGCGATGACGCTCGTCCAGGTCGCCGCGCTCCTCGAACCAGGCGCAAAGGTCGAGATCGAAGCGACCGCCGTCATCGACGACGGAACGTCAGCCTTCGGCGGCGGCCCGTTCGCGTAGCTTGAAGCGCTGCACCTTGCCGGTTTGCGTGCGGGGCAGCTCCGTCACGAATTCGATCTCGCGCGGAGCCTTGAACGGCGCGATCCGCTCTCGACAAAACGCGACGAGCTCCTCGGCACCGGCCGATGCGCCCGCAGCGAGGACCACGTACGCCTTGACGATGTTCGTGCCGCGCTCCGGATCCGGTTTCGCGACGACGGCGCATTCGCGCACCGACGGATGGGCGAGCAGCGCCTGCTCGACCTCCGGTCCGGCGATGTTGTATCCGGCCGAGACGATCATGTCGTCGGCACGCGCGACGTACCAAAAATACCCGTCCTCGTCCATGCGATACGCGTCGCCCGGATAGTTCCACCCGCCGCGGACGTACTCGCGTTGCCGTGGATCGTCCAGGTACTTGCATCCCGTGGGGCCCTTGACCGCAAGGCGCCCGATCTCGCCCGGCGGAAGCGGGCGCCCCGCGTCGTCATGGACCTCTGCGCGATAGCCCGGAACGACGCGTCCCGTCGCACCGGGGCGTATCTCTTCGACGGGCGACCCGATAAAGATGTGGAGCATCTCGGTGCTGCCGATGCCGTCGATGATCTTCAACCCGGTCTTCGCATGCCAGCCGTCCCAGACGGGCTTGGGCAGCGTCTCTCCGGCAGAGACGCACGCACGCAACGAGGAGAGATCGTACCGATCGCACGCGGTCGTCATCGCCCGATAGGCCACCGGCGCGGTAAAGAGCGTCGTCACGCGATGCGTTTCGATCGCCGCCAGGAGATCGTCGGAAGACGCCTTCTCCAACAACAACGAGGCCGCTCCGGCATGCAGCGGAAAGACGAGTAAGCCGCCGAGACCGTACGTGAATCCGAGCGGAGGACTTCCGGCGAAGAGATCGCCGGCCTGCGGTCGCAGGACGCGATCGCAGAAGGTCACGCAGATCGCGATCACGTCGCGATGCGTGTGGAGGGCGGCTTTGGGGATGCCCGTCGTTCCCGACGTGAACGCGATGAGCGCGATGTCCTCCGCCGCCGTCGGCACCGCATCGAAGTGCGTCGCTTTCGCACGCATCGCCGCTTCCAAGCCATCGCCGCCCGCATCCGGTCCGAAATAGAGTGTGCGAAAGCCCTCCGCGTCCCGCACGGCCGCCTCGAGATCGGCCGCGAGACGCGCATCGCAGAGCGCGTGTCGAACCCGCGCTTTCGCGATGATGGTGCCGAGTTCGGCCGCCCGATAGAGCGGCATCGTGGTCACTGCGATCGCTCCGACCTTCATCACGGCGAGCCAGCACGCCGCCAGCATCGGGCCATTGAATCCGCGGAGCAGCACGCGATTGCCGGGCACGATGCCGAGGTCGTCGCGCAGGACGTGCGCGATGCGATTGACCGTCTCGTAGGTACGGCCGTACGTCCACGTCTCCGTCTCGGAGAGCAGGCAGCGGCGCTCCGCCGCACCGGCGGCGATCTGCCGGTCGAGGAGATGGACGCCGCAGTTGAGACGCTCCGGAGATCGGAGCTCGGGAAGGTCGAAGAGCAACTCCGGCATCGCGTCCGGATCCGGGCGGCGCTCCCACGCGAAGCGATCGAGATGGGCGGTCTCGGCCGTCATCGTTGCGCTTCCTCCATCACGCGTCTGGCGACGATGAGCTGCTGGATCTCGCTCGCACCTTCGTAGATGCGCAGCGCCCGCACGTCGCGTGCGAGACGTTCGACGAGTTCGCCGCTGACGACTCCGCGTCCGCCGAGCAGTTGCACCGCACGATCGACGACGCGCCAGGCCGCTTCCGTGGCGTACCATTTCGCCGCAGAGGCTTCTTTGGGGCAGGCACGTCCCGCACGATCGCTCTCCCACGCGGCTCGATAGACCAGCAGGGCCGAAGCATCGATCTCCACCGCGGAGGCGGCGATCGCCGCTTGCGTCAGTTGGAAATCGGCCAATCGCTTCCCGAAGAGGGCACGCCGGGCCGCATGGTCGCACATCGCCTCGAACGCGTGCCGGGCAAACCCGAGGGCCGCCGCACCGACCGTACTCCGGAAGAGCGCAAGCGTTCCCGTCGCGATCGCGTAGCCGTCGCCTTCCGCGCCGATACGGGCGTCGCTCGCGACGCGGACTCCGTCGAGGCGAATCGTCGCCAGCGGATGGGGCGAACTCGTCGCGATGCGTTCGGTGACGGAGAAGCCGTCCAGGTCGGGCGTCACGACGAACGCGGCCAATCCGCGCGTGCCGCTCTCGCCGATACGCGCGAAGACGACGTAGAGTCCGGCGATGCCGCCGTTGGTGATCCAGGTCTTCTCGCCGTCGAGGAGATACCCGCCGTCGCACGCGGTCGCGCGCGTGCGGAGAGCACCGATATCCGAGCCGGCCTCTCGCTCCGACAGGGCGAAGGCGCAGAGCGTACGTCCGGACGCGACCTCCGGCAACCAACGACGGCGCTGTTCCGGCGATCCGTACAGCGTGATCGGCGCGCTCCCGAGGCCTTGCATGGCGAAGGCGAGATCGGCCATGGCCCCGTGGTAGGCAAGCGATTCCCGGAGCAGGCAGAGCGTTCGCACGTCCAAGCGGTCTTGCGCGCCGCCGTACGGCGCGGTGACGCAGTGACGCAGCCATCCGGCATCGGCCAGTCCCCGCACCCAGCGCCGTACTGCATCGTCGGGGTGCTCGTCCGCCACGTACGGATGTCGTCCAAGCCACGCCCGGAGGTCCCGTGCGAGCGCGCGGTGTGCATCCTCGAAAAACGGCCAATCGACCGGAGTGCGATCGGCCATCAATCGCCCTCGAAGACCGGCGCTCGCCGTTCCACGAATGCTTCATAGGCGCGGCGAAAGTCGTTCGTCTGCATACAGGCGGCCTGCGTGAGTGCTTCGGCCGCGAGGGCCTCTTCGAGCGACATCGTCCACTCGTCGTAGAGCATCCGCTTCGTGGTCGCATGCGCCAGCGACGGACCGCGCGCGATCGTCGAGGCGACTGCGCGAACCCGATCGTCCAACTGCGCCGGATCGACGAGATCGTTCAGAAATCCCCAGGCGAATGCGGTGCGCCCGTCGATCTCACGACCGGTGAAGAGCAACTCCGCGGCTCGCCCCAGCCCGACGATCCGCGGGAGGATCGCACAGGCCCCCATGTCCGCGCCGGAAAGCCCGACGCGCACGAACAAGAATGCGATACGCGCACGCTCGGTTCCGTAGCGCAGGTCGGATGCCGCCGCGAGGATCGCACCGGCACCCATGCAGACGCCGTCCACCGCGGCGACGATCGGCTGGGGGCACGCGCGCATCGCCTCCACGACGCTACAGGTGAGCGCCGCGAACTCTTGGATGCGCGCAGGTGTCGCCCGTGTCAGCGGCCCGATGATCTCGTGCACGTCTCCACCCGAGCAAAAATTGCCGCCGGCACCGCGGAGGATGACCGCCCGGATATGCGTGCGCTCGCGGAGTGCGACGAACCGAGCGTGCAATGCTTCGTACGCTTCGAACGTCAGCGGATTCTTCCGCTCGGGACGGTCGAACGTCACGAGGGCGATCGGCCCCTCTTCTTCCCAACGTACGGTCTGCACGGGCGACGCGATGCTCCTCCGCAGCGATCAATGGCCAGCTCGCGCGAGCGCGAGCATCTGCGGAATGGTCACGAATCGGTATCCTTCGCGCCGGAGCGTCGTGACGATGATCCGCGTCGCCTCGATCTCCGCTTCGCGGTCGCAGGTACCGGGCGGGAACGAATGGCCGGCGCAGACGATCCCGCGGTTCCCGTCGTGCAGCACGATGATCGAGCCGTCGTGCACGTTCCGCAGGATCCGCCGGGCGATCACCTCCGGCGGCGGTTGCAACCAATCGTTTGCAAGCGGAACAGACCACATGACCGGCACCAACCCCATCGAACGCGCGACCGCGAGGACTTGCCAATCCCGCGCCCCGAACGGCGGTCGCATGATCTCCGGGCGAATGCCCGCCGCGCGCTCGATCGCTTCGTCGGTTCGTTCCAACGACGCTCGAATCTGCGCGGGCGTCATGAGGATCAGGTGCGCGTGATCCCAGGTATGGTTTCCGATCGCATCGCCGTCGCGAACCTCTCGCCGGACGACCTCCGGATACGCGCGTACGGCCCGGCCGACGACGAAAAACGTCGCGTGGACGTGTTCCTGTTCGAGGACGTCGAGGATGCGATCGGTGTACGGTGGGTTCGGCCCGTCATCGTAGGTGAGCGCGACGATCTTTTCGGTGCGCGGACCGTGGACCAGCGTCTTCCCGAACAACTGGTTGGCCGGAGCCTCGGCAGCCTCGTAGAGCATCACGCCCGCGAGGCCCACGATCGCGACGAGAGCGACGAATCGCGCGACACGCAGTACCGCGAAGATCACCGTGCGTGCTCCGCGGAATGCCCGGCGATCTCCGCGCGCGCTTGCGCGACGGCCGCTCGGAACTGCGCCGGGCCGAACGACCGAAAGTCATCCACGATCTCTTGATACCGCACGTCGCGCATCGGCCGTCCTTTCAACATCAGCAGATCGGGCACCGGCGCGTTCGGGGAGAGATGGATGCGATACGAGCGAGCCGCGGTGACGGCCCACCAGTGCGGATCGGTAAACGTGATGGTCCGCTCGCCCTGCTTGTAGTCGACGACCTGTTTGACGAAGACCGTGTAGTGGATGCGCGTATTCCCGACGGGCGGCGTACTTCGGAGATCCCACACGCCGTCTTGGACGAGCTTTCCGAAGAAAAACGAGACGTCGTACACCCGGCCGGGCGGCATCCCGACGATGATCTCCTTGCCCGCGTACGAGCGAACGCGATATGAATAGGAAGATATGCCGTTCACGTCTTGCATGCTCCAGACTTCTTCGTAGATCGGCGGCGTATCGTACCGAATCACGAGACGCGCATAGAGCGCACTCGGCGCCTTACCGACGTGGATGACCTCTCGCCAGCGCGCGAACTCCGAGGGACCGTAGAGCAGCACGCCCGCTACGAGCATGACGACGGCAAACGCGAAGATCGCCCAGCCGACGGGAAAGCGGCGCATGGCGTGAGCTACGCGCCGCCCTTGCTCGCCTCCTGGTCGAGGATCTCGTTCACCAGCCTGTCGGCCTCGGCATTCTCTCGGCGCGGAACGTGCGCGACGGCGACGCGGTCGAAGTGCCGGAGCAACGACTTGGCACGCTCGTAGAGCGGCCGCAGGTGGGGTTGTCGCACCTTGTACGCACCCTCCAGCTGCTTGACGACCAATTCGGAGTCCATGCGGACGGCAAGGCTGCGCACGCCTCGCTCGCGGGCCGCTTCCAGGCCGAGGAGCAGTGCCGTCCATTCCGCGACGTTGTTCGTCGTGACGCCCAAGAACCGGCCGACCCTGCGGACGACCGTTCCGTTGCGATCGACGAGCACCGCGGCGCTCGCCGCCGGACCCGGGTTTCCCCGAGAACCACCGTCCGCATAGAGCACCGCTTCGAAAGCTTCGTCCATATCGCGGACTTCCGAACCGAGCGCTCTGCTCCTTGCGTTCGCCGCCGCGTGCATGCGCCGCATGCCGTCCGCATACCGAGGCCGGAAGAGCACCGAACCACCGCGAATGCGCCCGCATGCATAGAGGATCATCCGCATCGAGGTGGCTTCTCGCCGCCGCAGCCGCCGCAATCGTCCTCTCCGGTTGCAGTCCCGGGCAACACGCGAACGCCGCGGATCTCTCCGCTCCCGTCTACGTCCACATGAACGGCGCCAACGATTTTCTCGAATCCGTCGTCGCCGTTCGCCCCGGGCAGCCGGTGGTCTTCGTCAATCAAGACACCGACGCCCACACGATCGTCGGGTACGATCCGACGACCGGCATGGTGGATCGCGCGTTCTCCGCGCGCGTTGCGGGGACGCCCGGCCTCGGGCATCCCGTCGCAACCGCGACCTTCCGCTTTACGAAGCCGGGCGTCTATCCGTATTACTGCTCCGTGCATGCCCGTCTCGTGCGGACCTACGGACGCATGGTCCAGCCGGCGCGCCGAACCGGCATCAACGGCTTCGGGGGCGTGATGGCAGGGGTCGTGATCGTCACGAACGACCCGGCGTTGCTGCACGTCGATCCGCCGACCGCGTCGCGGCGGATCTTATCCGACTTCTTCGGCGGATGAAGCGCGGCGATCCGCCGCAACGAAATCCAACGCGAGCGAGTTGATGCAGTACCGCATGCCCGACGGCGCGGGACCGTCGTCGAAGAGATGGCCCAGGTGACCGTCGCAGCGTGCGCAGCGTACTTCGATGCGATGCATGCCGTGGCTGAAGTCGTCGAGAAAGCGCACGGCACCCTCGGCGTGGGGCTGCGTGAAGCTCGGCCATCCGCACCCGGCGTCGAACTTGTCCTGCGAAGAAAAGAGCGGAGCGCCGCAACCGCCGCATACGTAGATTCCGTCGGCGTCCACGCGTAACAACGATCCGCTGAAGGGCCGCTCGGTACCGCGCTCGCGGAGGATGTGATAGCGCTCAGGGCTGAGGCGCTCGCGCCACTCGTCCTCCGAGCGAGGGAGGGTCATGCGGGCATGTCCTTCTGCTTTTCGTGATAGATGAGCGTCGGCGGTTCTTTCTTCTCGATCACGTCTTTGTTGACGACGCACTTCTTTACGCCTTGGAGCGAGGGCAACTCGTACATGACGTCGAGCATGACCTCCTCGAGGATCGAACGCAGGCCCCGCGCGCCGGTCTTGCGGCTTTGCGCCTTGGCCGCGATCGCCACGAGCGCCTCCTTGGTGAATTGGAGATCGACGCCGTCCATCGACATGATCTTCTGGAATTGACGCACGAGCGCGTTCCGCGGCTCGGTGAGGATACGCCGCAGCGCAAGCTCGTCGAGCGCATCGAGCGTCACCACGATCGGCAACCGTCCGATGAACTCGGGAATCAAGCCGAACTTCAGCAAGTCTTCCGGCATCAGTTGCTGCAGGAGTTTTCCGACGCGCTGTTCGCGCTTGCCCTCGGGCTGCGCGCGGAAGCCCATGTTGTTGGCCGCCACGCGTGCTTCGATGATGCGCTCCAACCCGTCGAACGCTCCGCCGCAAATAAAGAGCACGTTCGTGGTGTCGATCTGGATGAACTCCTGATGAGGATGCTTGCGCCCGCCCTGCGGAGGAACGTTCGCTGTGGTCCCCTCGAGGATCTTGAGCAGCGCCTGTTGGACGCCTTCGCCCGAAACATCCCTCGTGATCGACGGATTTTCACTCTTGCGCGCGATCTTGTCGATCTCGTCGATATAGACGATTCCTTTTTCCGCACGCTTGACGTCATAGTCGGCCGCCTGAATCAGCTTCAGGAGGATGTTTTCGACGTCTTCTCCCACGTAGCCGGCCTCGGTGAGCGAGGTCGCGTCGGCCATCGCGAGCGGCACGTCGAGAATCTTGGCCAGCGTCTGCGCGAGGTACGTCTTCCCGGAGCCGGTGGGACCGACGAGGAGGATATTGGATTTCTGCAACTCGACGTCGTCGGCGGCGGAGCCGGCATTGATGCGCTTGTAATGGTTGTAGACGGCGACGGCCAGCGACTTCTTCGCGCGCTCCTGACCGATGACGTATTGGTCGAGAATGCGATTGATCTCGCGCGGCTTGGGGATGCTGCGCAGGCGCAGCGAGTCGTCGACGTTCTTGTAGAGCTCCTCTTCGATGATCTCGTTGCAGAGCTCGATGCATTCGTCGCAGATGTAGACGCCGGGGCCTGCGATGAGCTTGCGCACCTGCTCCTGCGACTTACCGCAGAAGCTGCACTTTAGTTGGCCCTTCTCGTCCCCGAAGCGAAACATTCCTCACGCTCCTCGTGCGCTTGGCGCTACCGGGCCTAGGCCGGGGTCGCCATGCTCTGGCGATTTTCGATGATGTGGTCGATTATCCCGTAGTCCTTGGCCTCCTGGGCCGTCATGTAGTAGTCGCGATCGATGTCTTTGAGGACCTGCTCCAGCGGCTTGTGGCAGGTCTCTTCGTAGATTTTGGCGACCGTCTGGCGCGTCGCGACCAGATCGCGTGCGGCGATCTCGACGTCGGTCGCCTGCCCGCCTATCTGGGAGACCCAGGGCTGGTGGATGAGGATCTTCGCGTGGGGAAGGGCATACCGCTTCCCTGGTGCACCGCCGGTGAGGAGAATGGAGCCCATCGAAGCGGCCATACCCATGCAGATGGTCGCGACATCCGGCTTGATGAAGCGCATCGCATCGTAGATCGCCAAGCCCGCCGTCACGCTGCCGCCGGGAGTGTTGATGTACATGTCGATGTCTTTGTCCGGGTCTTCCTTTTCGAGGAAGAGCAGTTGGGCGATCACGAGATTCGCGAGATGATCGTCGATCGGACCACCGACGAAGACGATGCGATCCTTGAGCAGTCGGGAGTAGATATCGTACGCGCGTTCGCCTCGCGCGGTCTGCTCCACGACCATCGGTACGAGATGTCCCATCGCTTCTTCGAACTCGTCCTTTCCTCAAACGTTTGCGCCGCCGGCGCCGGCATCGCCGCCGCGCACGCGCGCGCGTTCCACCAAGAATTCGAGCGTCTTCTCCCGCACGATGCCGTCCATGAGCGCGCCGACGTTGCGTCCGAGCGTCGCGCGGATGCGTTCGACCGGCTGCCCGTATCGCTCCGCCAACACCTGCAGCTCGGCCTGGAGATCGGCGGGCGTCGCCACGATGCCCTCCGCCTTGGCGATGGCCTCGATCAACAACGTGCCCTTGACGCGGCGCTCGGCCCGCGCGCGCAGCTCCGCATCGAACTCCTCGCGGCTCCTGCCCGTGGAGGAGAGATGCTCCTCGAGCGTGCGCCCGGAGCGGGCGAGGCGCTCTTCGAACTCCTCACGGAGCTGCTCGATCTCCCCTTCCACCAACGACGGCGGCAAGGGGAAGTCGTGCTGCTCCAGCAGGCGCTCCATCACCCGATCCGCTATGCGCCGGCGGCGCTGCGCCTGCGCGACGCTCTCCAGGCGCCGCCGAATCTCGGCACGCAGCTCGTCGAGGGTCTCGCGGTCGGAGACGCTCCGCGCGAACGCGTCGTCGAGCGCCGGGAGTTCGGGTTCTTTGACCTCGTGGAGCGTCACCTCGAAGCGCGCGGTCTTACCCGCCAACTCCTGCTCGCCGTAGTCGTCCGGAAAGCGCGCCTCGATCGTGCGGTGCTCTCCCGCTCGCATGCCGACGATCCCCTCGGCGAACCCCGGGATGAACCGATCGTCGCGCAGCTCGACCGTCTGGTCCTTGGCGGCCCCACCCTCGAAGGCTCTGCCGTCGATGGTCCCCTCGTAGTCCAGCATGAGCACGTCCCCCAAGCGTGCCTCGCGATCGACGGGGACGAGCGTCGCTCGATCCCGCGCCAGGCTCTCGAGCACGCGCTCCACCTGGTCGTCGGTCACCGGCGACTCCTCGATCTCGACCTCGATGCCGTCGTAGGACCCGAGGACGATCTCCGGACGTACCTCGACCATCGCGCGTATGCGCGCAGGCGCCTCGCCGTCGCTCGGGAGGAGCTCCATGCGCGGGCGCGTCACCGGTTCGAGCGAGAGATCACGAACCGCTTGTGCATACAGGCGAGGAATGACCTCTTCCATCGCCCGTTCGGTGATCGCTTCAGTGCCGTAGGTCTGCTCGAAGAGCTTTCGCGGAACGTGGCCCTTCCGAAACCCCGGAAGCTTCGCGTGGCGAACCAGGCTGCGAAAGGCACGATCCTCCGCGGCGGCGAGTTCGTCCGGAGCGATGGGGATCTCGAGTTCGACGCGCGTCGGTTCGCGCTTGATGATGCTGGCGTTGGTCATAAAAAAACAATGGAGCGGAAGACGAGATTCGAACTCGCGACCCTCGCCTTGGCAAGGCGATGCTCTACCACTGAGCTACTTCCGCACCGCTGCGCGCCGGCCGGATCGTCCTGGGCAAGCAGAGACTCGAACTCTGACGGGTTGCCCCACCGGAACCTAAATCCGGCGCGTCTACCGGTTCCGCCACTTGCCCTCGAGGAGCCTTGCGGCCGGCGAGCTGCATAGATAACACGCGGCGCACGGGATTCCTGCCCCCGAGGGGCCGCTCCTCTCACGCCTCCGCGCCTCCCGGCAGGATGACGCAGATGCCGGTACGATCGCCGGCGCAGAGCGTCGTGACCGCCTGCGCGACCTCCTCCGGCGTCACCAAGCGATGCTCCGGGTTCATTTGCGCGAGGCGCTCGCGAGCTCGCTCCTCGTCGCCACCGGTGTGCGCGACGATCGCCGCCACCGCGCGTTCCATCATCTCGGTCTCGGTATATCCCGGACAGACCGCATTGACGGTAATCCCCGTTCCGGCGTACTCTGCGGCAACGGCACGCGTGAGGCCCACGACGCCATGCTTGCTCGCGCAGTATGCCGCGATGTAGGGAGCCCCGAAGATCCCTGCGATGCTCGCCACGTTGACGACCCGCCCGGCACCCGAGACCACCATGTCGCCGATCGCCTCGCGCGTGCAGACGAACGTCCCGGTGAGATTGGTGGCGAGGATGCGATCCCACATCGCGCGCCCCGTGCGCACCAGAGGAGCCGATTCCGCGATCCCCGAGTTGTTGACGAGGATCGCGATCGGACCGTTCGCCGACCGGCACTGCTCGAACGCACGCCGGACGTCGTCGTCGTTCGTGACGTCGGCTTGTGCGCGAAAGAACGGCTCGGCGTCGGGACGCTGCAGGATGGAGCGACTGACGACGCTGACGCGCGCCCCTTCCGCGGCGAGCGCCCGCGCCACCGCCAGGCCGATACCCGTCCCGCCACCCGTCACGACCGCATGTCGGTCGCGAATGACGAAGGCCATGGTCACCGACCGTCCCGCCGGCGGAGCCGTTCCAACTGCTCCTTCCCGGGCAGATATTGCACCGGCCACGGCTGCTCGCGATAGCCGAGCTCTGCAGCCGCATGCAAGGTCCAGAACGGATCGGCGAGGTGCGGCCGCCCCAGTGCGACCAAGTCCGCGCGTCCCGCCGCGAGGATCGCGTTCACCTGCTCGTGGTCGGTGATGTTGCCGACCGCCATGACGGCGATCCCCACCTCGTTGCGGATGCGATCGGCATACGGTGTCTGATACATGCGACCGTAGCGAGGTTTCGCATCGGGTGAGGTCTGTCCCGTCGAGACGTCGATCAGATCCGCACCGGCCTCTTTGAACGCCGCGGCGATCCGCACCGCGTCGTCGCCGTCGATGCCGCTGTCGACCCAATCCGTCGCCGAGATGCGCACGGAGATCGGGCGATCCGCCGGCCAGACGTCGCGCATCGCACCGAAGACCTCCAGCGGGTAGCGCAGTCGGTTCTCCAGCGAACCGCCGTAGTCGTCGGTTCGCCGGTTACGCAGCGGCGTGATGAACGACGAGAGCAGATACCCGTGCGCGCAGTGCAACTCCAGCATGTCAAATCCCGCCTCGACCGCCATGCGAACGGCTTCGACGAACTGCTCGCGGATCTCGTCCATCTCCGCGCGCGTCAGCTCGCGCGGAACCTGATTGCGCGGGCCGTACGGGAGCGGCGACGGACCGACGACCGGCCAATTCCCGTCGTCGAGCGGTTCGTCCATGCCCTCCCACATCCGCTTGGTCGAACCCTTGGGCCCCGCATGTCCCAACTGCAGGCAGATCTTCGCGCGACTCCACCGATGCACGAACGCGACGATGCGCGCCCAGGCGGCGACGTGCTCGCGCGCGTACATCCCGGCACACGCGGGGGTGATCCTTCCTTCCGGCGAGACGCAGGTCATCTCCGTGATGATCAGGCCGGCACCGCCGAGCGCCCGCGCGCCGAGGTGGACCAGATGGAAATCGCCGGGTGTTCCGTCCACGGCGCTGTACATGTCCATCGGCGAGACGACGATGCGATTGATGAGCTCCATCTCCCGCAATCGAAACGGGACGAACATCGGCGGGATGGGCCGTCCGGCGATCGCACGCTCCACGTTCCGAACGAATGCGGGATCGCGCGTGCGCAGGTTTTCGTGACCGATGCGCTGGCTCCGCGTGAGCAGGCTATAGACGAAGCGCTCGTGCGGGAGGGCGGCATAGCGCGCGACGTTTTCGAACCACTCCGCTGAGTTGCGGGCCGCATTTTGCAGTCTGAGCACCTCCACGCGGCGCTCCTCTTCGTACCGGCGGAGGGCCGCCTCCAGATCTGCCTCCTCCGCGAGCGCAGCGACGAGCCCGACGGCATCTTCCATCGCCAGCTTGGTGCCGGATCCCACGGAGAAGTGCGCGGTATGCGCCGCGTCGCCGATCAACACGAGATTCTCGTGATACCAGTGCTCGTTCGAGATGCGCTCGAAGGCGATCCATTCCCGCCCGCGGCGATGCCCCGGCTTTGCCATCAACCGGTGGCCACGCAGGTACGGTGTGAAGAGCTCCTCGCAGAACCGCAGCGTCCCTTCGATTCCCGCGCCGTCGAGCCCGTGCGCCTTCCACGTCTCTTCGCGACACTCGACGATGAACGTGCTCGTCGTTTCGTCGAAGCGGTAGGCGTGGACGGTAAACCATCCGTGCGCGGTCGGCTCGAAGATGAAGGTGAAGGCATCGAGCGGCAGCGTGGTTCCCAGCCAGACGTAACGACACGCACCGCGCTCCGAACTCGGCCGGAACGAGGATGCTCGCCGCGCGCGGATGCGGCTGTTGATGCCGTCGGCGGCGATCACCAGATCGTCGTCCAGCAACGGCTGCGGATCCTCGATCGTTCGTTCGAAGATCAGCTCGACGCCCAGATCGGCCGCGCGCCTCTGCAGGATCTCCAACAGTCGCCTGCGCGCGATCCCCGAAAAGCCGTGCCCCGTCGAGCGGCTCGTCTCGCCGCCGCGATGGACGACGATGTCGTCCCAATGGACGAACGACGCGGTGATCGCGGCATAGGTCGCATCGTCCGCCGCGCGGAGGTTCTCGAGCGTCGCATCGGAGAAGACGACGCCCCACCCGAAGGTATCTCCTGGCCGATTGCGTTCGAAGACGCGCACCCGCGCCTCGGGAAATCGCCGCTTCACGAGGATCGCGGCATAGAGACCAGCAGGACCGCCCCCGACGCAGGTGACGGTTCGTAACGGCCGTTTCATCGCGGACGCCGAATCATCGCACGACGCCGGCGAGATCGCGGGCGATCGCACGAGCCGCGCGACGCCCCGGAAATCCGCTCACACATCCTCCCGGATGCGTGCCGGATCCGCAGAGATAGAGACCGCGCAGCGGCGTTCGCACCGGGAAACGGCCGTCGAAGATCTGTCCCGGCAGGAGCTCGCCGTGAAAGATGTGTCCGCCGATCAGGCCGAACCGCTCTTCCAAGTCGAGCGGCGTCAGGATCTGGCGTGCCTCGATGGCGTCCGGGAGGTTAGGCGCAAAACGTGACAAGACCGCGACGATCGTATCGGCCGCACGCTCGCCGTCCTCGCGCGACCATCCGCCGGGTTTGTCGTACGGAAACCACTGCGCGAAAATCGAGAGGATGTGCTTGCCCGGCGGTGCCAGCTCCGGTTCGACCGGCGTCTGCATGAAGCATTCCAGCATCGGCGCCGTAGCCGCGGCTCCTGCCCGCGCCTGCTCGTACGCGCGTTGCAGGTAGGCGAGATCGGGAGCGATGTGGATCGTCGCGGCGTGATACGGGTGCAGGCCGTCGCGCCCGCCGAATCGCGGGACCGCATGCAGGGCGAGGTTGAGCTTGAGTGAGGGGCCGATGCTTTCCCAGCGCCGCAGTCGCTCGAGCAGCGCGTCGGCGCCTTCCGCGTGCGCCCGCAGCGTCGCTTCGCCGACGAGATCGAGAAAGGCCGTGCGCGGGTGCACGTTCACCGCGACCGCACGCGCAGCGATCTCCGTACCGTCCTCGAGAACCACTCCGTTCGCCCTCCCGGCATCGGCGGTGATCCGGACGACGCGCGCGTCGCAGCGCAGTTCGGCGCCATAGGCCCGCGCCGCGCGTGCGAGCGCCTCCGAGATCGCGCCCATCCCGCCGCGCACATAGCCCCATTGGCCTTGCGTTCCCAACGCCCGGCCTGCATAATGGTGCGCCAACACGTACGCCGTGCCGGGATCCTCCGGCCCGCGATAGGTTCCGATCAAACCGTCCGTGGCGAGCGTCGCCTGCAGGATCGGCGTGCGTACGAAGCGCCGGACGAGCTCCGCGACGCTTCCTTCCATCACGCGTCGCTCGGGCTCCGGCAGATGCCTCCAGGAGGGCTCGTCGTCGGCAAAGGTGTCGAACAACAGGGCACCCAGACGTTCGGCCTCACGAACGAACGCGGCATACCCCTCGACGTCGCGCGGATCGAATGCGGCGATCGCGCGCGCGTTGTCGGCAGCATTCGAGCCGAGGATGAGCTCGCGTCCGTCCTCCGACGGTGTGTACGACGAGGGATCCTTCGGATAGGCGTGATAGCCGTGCTCCCGCAGGCGCAGGCGCTCCACGAGCCACGGGTCGAGCAGACTACAGACGTACGATGCAGCCGACACCGTGTAGCCGGGCCAGAGATCGCGCAGGCTGACCGCCGCCCCACCCACATGGTCGGCACGTTCGCAGACGACGACCCGCGCACCATGCTGAGCCAGGAGCGCAGCACACGCCAACCCGTTGTGTCCGCCGCCCACGACGGCGACGTCGTAGGATTCCATGCGATCTCTATACGAGTAGGGCGCCATGGTTTCATTGCGCGTCGTCCGGTTCGTACTGGCCGCGGTGCCGTTCGCGATGCTCACCGTTGCGATTCCGTTCGTGAATCGGATCGAGCCGCGCGTGGGAGGGCTCCCGCTCCTCCTCTTCTGGATCGCCCTCTGGGTGGCGACGACCCCGGTATTCCTCGGCATCGTCTATCGGCTGGAGTCGCGGCGATGAGCGCACCGGTGATCGCGCTCGCGATCGCGGGAGTCGTCGTGCTCGCGACGATCGCGACGGCGCTCCTCGCGGTACGCCGCCTGCCGTCGGATCCCACGCAGCTGGTCGTCGGCGGCCGCTCGCTCGGCGCGGTCCTCCTCTGGATCCTGCTCGCCGGTGAGGTCTATACGAGTTTCACGTTCCTCGGAGCCGCCGGGTGGGCGTATTCGTACGGTGCACCCGCGTTTTACATCCTCGCGTACGGAACGTGCGGATACATCCTGGGCTACTTTCTGCTGCCGGCGATACGCCGAGCCGGAGCCGAAGGAGGCTTTCTCACCGGGCCCGATTACTTCGCCGGAACGTACGGGAGCAATGGGCTCGGCATGCTCGTCGCTCTGGTCCAAGCGGCGCTCGTTATTCCGTACGTCACGCTGCAGCTCACCGGCCTGCAGATCATCATTCGGGATGCCGGCTACGGTAGGGTCGAAGGCACCGTTGCCGCATCGATCGCATTCATCGTGATCGCCGCTTTCGTCTTCACCGCCGGATTACGCGGCACCGCATGGGCGAGTCTCGTCAAGGACGCACTCGTGCTCGTCGCGGTGCTCTTTGCAGGCATCGCGATTCCGACGCGCTTTTTCGGATCGCCCGCAGGTCTCTTCACGCACCTGCTCGCCGCTCACCGAGCCATGCTCACCATACCTGGCGGCGCGGCTCCGCACGGCATGAACTGGTTCATCTCCACGGTGCTCCTCTCGGCGATCGGTTTCTACACCGGGCCGCACTCGATCGCGGCGGCCTATGCGGCGCGCAGCGACGACGCGCTTCGCCGCAACGCGATCTACCTGCCCGTCTATCAGCTCGTGCTGCTCTTGATGTTCTTCGCCGGATTTTCCGCGCTTCTCCTCGCCCCCGGATTGCACGGTCCCGCAGCCGATCAATCGTTCCTCTTGGTCGTTCGCACGTACTATCCAGCATGGATCATGGGCATCGTCGCCGGAGCAGGAGCTCTGGCGGCGCTGTTGCCGGCCTCGGCGCTGCTCCTGGCCGCGGGCAGCGTCGTGACGAAGAACCTCATACCGCAGTACTTCGCGCGTCTGGGAGACGCGACGCGACAGACCGCTGCGATCCGCGGAGCGATCCTGGGTATCGCCGTGCTCGCGCTGATCCTCTGGCTGACGGCAAAGACGACGCTGGTGGAGCTCCTCCTCGTCTACTATGCCGGCATGACGCAACTCGCCCCGGGGTTGATCCTCGGCGCGCTCCGCATGCGCACCGACGCGACGGCGATCGCCTGCGGCATCCTCGCGGGACTCGCGGGAGCCATCTACTGGTCGCTCCCGGGACGTGCTCCGTGGGGAGTGAACGGCGGCTTCGCCGCCCTGGCGTTGAATCTCGCCGTCATTGCGCTCGTCACGACGGCGAGAGCCCGCCGCGGGCGCGGCGGGCTCTCGTGAGAACGGTGCCGATCGTCGCGACGATCAGCGGTAGCTTCCCGCCCGCGACTGGAAGCACTCCCGGCAATAGACGGGCTTGTCGCCGCGCGGGTTGAAGGGCACTTCGGCCACGTTCCCGCAGCCGCTGCAGATCGCGGTGAACATCTCGCGCACGCGCCCGGAACCGCCCGAGCCCGGACCTCCGTTCTGCGAGCGCATCGCCTTGCGCGCTTGCCGGCAATCGGGGCAGCGATTGGGCTTGTTCTGGAAGCCCTTCTGCTCGTAAAAGCGCTGCTCTCCCGCACTAAAGACGAACTGACGCCCGCAATCGACGCAGTTCAGCATTTCATCGGTGTACACTGACGAGACTCCTCGTTTTTCGGTGATGACACGTGTGACTGTTTTTGGTTCGACTCGCCAGGTACGTTTTGAGAACCGACCGTGCGGACTTCGAACTCCTCGGCGCATCGAGCGCCTCCTCCCGCGGATTCCGTGTCGCCCTCGGGAGTCGCGTTCATCCTAACACGCCGCGACTCACGGCGCAAGTCGCCGTACGAGCGCGGTATATCCTTCTTCCGCCATATAGAGCGGTCCGATGAGCAGATAGATCGCGTTCGTCAGAAAACGCGGTGCCGTTCCTTCCAGCCGGTGCCCGACCAACTGAAAGACCCACCCGCCCACGAACACCACCAGCGCCGCTTGCCACGAGAGCGCACGCCCGATCGCATAGAGCACGGCGAATGCGATCGCCGCCAGGACGGCTCCGCGCAGATCGATCGCGAGGTAGAACAGCAGGACGGCGATCGCGAGAATCATGGCCAGATCCGTCGCACCGACGTGGACGCGCGCGGCCAACCCCATCAGGCCCGCCACGATCGACGGTATGCCGATCGCATGGCAGAGGCGATTGCGCGGATCGCCGTGGTAGCGGGCATAATCGGCGAACAGCTCGACCTTGTTCATGGTGGTCCTCCGTCTTCCGGTCTCGAGAACGATGACTTGCCTGCCGGTGATGCTTCCCCTCTTTCGCAGGCGGAGCGGCGCCCGACCGTAACGAATTATATGTTTATGCCGACGCTCGAGGTTCCGGACGCTCTCGCCGAAGACGTCATCGCCGTCCGGCGGGACCTCCACATGCATCCCGAACTCGGTTTTGCCGAGCACCGAACCGCCGGGATCGTCGCTGCGCGCCTGCGCGCGCTCGGATACGACGTCCACGAGGGGATCGGCACGACCGGCGTCGTCGGTCTCCTGCGCGGCACACGTCCCGGCCGCACGATCATGCTGCGCGCGGACATGGACGCGCTTCCCCTCCAGGAGGAGCGCGACCACGCCTACCGTTCGCGAGTGGACGGTGCGATGCACGCCTGCGGCCACGACGGCCACGTCGCGATCCTGCTCGGAGCCGCCGCGCTGATCGCCGATCGTCGCGAGGAGCTCGCGGGAACCGTCTGCCTGGTCTTTCAGCCGGCCGAGGAAGGCCTCGGCGGGGCCAAGGCGATGCTCGACGACGGCCTGATCGAGCGATTCGGCATCGAACGCGCCTACGGTCTGCACCTGAACTCGAAGTACCCGACCGGAATCCTCGGCTTTCGCGAAGGTCCATTCTATGCGTCGAGCGATTCGATCGAGATCGACGTGCTCGGCGTCGGCGGGCACGGCTCGGCACCGCACGATGCGGTCGATCCCATTTGGGCCGCTTCGAACATCGTCGTCGGACTGCAACAGATGGTGGCGCGGAAGATCGATCCTCTCCAGCCTGCGGTGGTCAGCATCTGCGCGATCCACGGCGGAACGATTCACAACGTGATTCCGCGTACGTGCACCTTGCTCGGCACGGTTCGCGCCTTCGACGACGAAGTGCGCTCGGCGATGCCCGAGCGCATCGAGCGCGTCGTGGAGAGCTGCTGCTCGGCGGCGGGTGCGACCTATCGCTTTCGCTATCTGTGGCGGTATCCGGTCACGGTGAACGATACCGATCAGACCGCCTATGCCCGCGCACTCGCGATCCGCCATTTCGGCGACGACCGTGTCGTCGAGGCGTCGCGCCTCATGGGAGCGGAAGATTTTTCGTTCTACGCGCAACGCGTTCCGGCGTGTATCTATGCGCTGGGATGTCGCGGCGGTGCGGAGTCGTCGCATCCGCACCACTCGAGCCTCTTCGATATCGACGAATCGGCGCTGGCGACGGGCGTCGCGATGATGGCCGCGCTCGCCTTCGACGCACCGCGCAAAGCACCGTAAGGCGACGCCCGATCAGGGCGGCGGCGATCCCGCCGGTTGCGGGACGCGCGGCTCCCTGCGTTCGACGTAGAGCCCGAGTGCGGGTGCATACATCAGTGACGGCGGCGGTTCCCCGCCGTACCCGCGAGCAGCCAACTCCTCCGCCGTGCCGACGCTCACGTGCGCGCAGGAAAGGAGTGCCGCGAGATCCGACGGATCCGTCGGCGTGAGGCGATACCACGTCCCCGCCGTGCCGCGCTCGGTAGCAACGGTGAAGTCCGGTATCGTCCGCCCGGCGGCGATCGCGGCGTGCAGCGCCGGCAGTAAAGCCGCCGCACGCGTACGGAGTTCGCTCGTGCACGCCGGACCGCCGACCACTGCGAACGGATGCGGCGGCGGCACCTTGGGTAGGGCGTAGACGCGGAAACTCTCGCGTCCCTCCGCCTGCGGGATCGCCACGAGATAGAATCCGACCGTCGGCATGAAGACGAACCGCGGCACGAAGAACGGCATCGCCTCCGGTACGTAGAGACCGCGCGCCTTCGCCTCCGCCTCCGACGCGCGATGGACGATCGCACACGAAAACAATGCACGGGTCGCGTCGCGTCCGGACGGTACGACGCTTAGTGCGTAGCTGGACCCCATGCCGTGATAGCGCACCATCACACCGGCGATCGCGGGCGCAGCGAACGACGGCGGGTAGCCCGCCGCGGTCTTTGCGGCGTCGAGACGCGCCGCATACGCTCGCAATCCGTCGAGGATCGGGCGTGCGCGAGCGGCAGTCGCGGCCGTACACCGGCCGTTCCCCTCATCGAGGGCGAAGGGATCATTCGGCGGCGAGGATGGGAGCGCCGCAAAGAACGGTCTGCGCGGACCTCGAACGTCCGGCGCGACGGGCGGTGCAGCCTCCGGTGCACGCCCCGTACCGAGGTGCACGGTGTAGGTCACGAAGACGGTACGCGGCGCGAGGGGACGTGCGATCGTCGGCACCGAGAATCCGCCCGCCGTGACGTACGGCACGGCATTTTGCGGCGACGCGAAGGTCCCCGCGAAGACGTTCGTGAGATTGCTGACGGCCAGCGTCAGCGTCCCGCGCGCGAACGTCGCACTCGCACCCGCATCGAACGACGTGTACGCCGGCAGGTGCTGCGGATTGTTCGCTCCCGTGTATTGTGCGTCGGCCAACCATTCGACCGCGGAATGCGGTGCTTTGACATCGAGGACGACGCCTGCGCGATGTAGCGGAACGTCGGGGACCTGCGCCCCCGGAATCACGATCGAATAGGGATTCACGATGCGCGGGTCGTTCGAAGCGATCGTCGAGGACGTGACGTCGTAAAACGGCTGCACCACCAGCCGTCCCACCGTCAGGAATCCCGTGAGATCGACGCCTTGATAGACGCGTCGTACGCCGCCGATCGGCATCGAAAAGTAGAGGTTCTGCGGGCCGAACGCGCTTCCGGACGGAGCCGCGCATCCCGCCGGAGAGGCATACAGCGCTTGCACCGCAGCAAGGTAACTCGGCGGCAAGAACCCCTCCGCCGCCAGGATCGTTCCGTTGACCTCCGCCGGCAGGACGACGTCGTTCTGAACTTGCCGGTAGAACGAGAGCTCGAACATCCCCCCGCGCAGTCGGCTGCGGTAGGTCGTGGTCGCCGTCGCCGACGAGCTCGCGCCCTGCTGATCGCCCGGAGCCTCGCCGTACGCGATTCCCGCGCTGCAATCGAACTCGAGTTGCGCGGGATCGCTGAGGATTCCCGGTCGTCCGAGCTGCGGCGTCGTACCGCTCGCCGCATACGCGAGATCGAGCGTTCCGTTCGCGCCGGTTCGCAGGGACGCACCGACGCTCCCGAGCGCTGCCGCACCCCCGGACGTCGTGTCGCCGAGGCCGAACGACGCCTTCCACGTCAGCCGATCGTTCACGCGCATCGTATCGGAGAGCTGCACCATCGAGTACGATCCGCTGCGTTCGCCCGAGGCGTACGGCTGCGCTTGCGGGACGAGCGGCGAGAGACGCTGATCCGACGCGACCGCGTAGGCCTGTAACGAGAGCGTGTGGCGACCGCGTACCGGCAAGACGGCCTGCGCCGTCAACCCGTGCGTCCCGGTCTCCATCGCGAATCCGGTCGGCTCCGCCGCGCCGTCGACGTAGCGATCGAGCAGATCGTGATCGACGTGCATGGTGGTGCCGAAGATCGCCGCCTGGAACGTCGTCGTTCCGACCAGCGCGCGATCGGCCAACGACCACAAGCGAAAGGAGCTCGTCATCTCGTTCCCCGGACCGTACCCGCACGGCAGCGGACCGCTGATGCGCAGGCATGCCAGCGCCGCAGAGCGTGATGAATCGAGAGCGGTCAGCGTGAGCAACTGTGCGGTCGGAAATTCGTACTCTGCCTTGAAGAGCTCGCCTTCGTTCGATGCGTCACCGTCGTGCACGTACTCGAGGCCGCTGGTATCGAGATAGCGCATGCCGTCCACGAGGCTGGGGATGAGGCGATCCGTATGCATCGCGACCAGACCGAGCCGTCCGATCGTGCCGGTTTCGGAAAAGGCGTCATTCCAACGACCGTTGCTACCGACTCCGAGCGTCGCTTGGCCCTGCCACGCGAGTGTCGGTGAGAGCGTAATGAACGCAACTCCTCCACCGAGTCCGCCCACCTGCGGCCCATGGTCCACGCGCGCTCCCGCGAAGAGGTCGGTGCCGATCACACGGAGATCGCCGGCCGTGCCGGGCGCGTTGAGCGGGATTCCGTCGAGCGTCAACGCCGTCTGCGACGGGTCGTGACCGTCGAGCGAGATCGTCTCCTGGGCGTCGGTGTCGTCGCTCGACGCGGCGATCGTCACTCCCGACAGTTTTCCGAGCGCATCGATGAGATCCGACGAGAGCGTGCGCTGCGCGGAGTCCGGCCCGACCGCATTCGTCTCGACGGAGACGGACGGCCGCGCGCTGACCACGGCGATCGTCTTCGGGCCGCCGTTTCGTACGAGCGCAACCGCCAAGGTGGTCGCACGCCCGGCCTCGATGTCGAAGACCGACGTCGTCAGAGCCGCATACGACGGTGCGAAGAGCCGCGCACGGTAGAGACCGGGCGGCACGTCGTCGAACCGAATCGTTCCTTTCGCATCCGTGAATCCGGCCGCCAGTAACGGCCCTTGGAGCAGCACGCGCGCCGACGGAATCGGCGCTCGCGTCGCGGCATCGGTGACGGTGACGGCGAGCGTTCCGGTATGCGAGTCTTGTGCGCGCGCCACCGGGCAGCCCGCGGCGACGGCGAGGATCGCCGCAGCGATGATCGTTCCGATGTCCTGTCGCATCGCTCGTCACGGTAGGAGCGATGGTTTGGAAAATGCTGGATTCCCGATGAGGAAATGCTGAGAATCCGCGCGCTATGCGCCGCCGTCGCCGCCGGATAGCGGAAGCCTGATGTGCACCGTCGTTCCGTGGCCGGGCGCGCTGTCGATCGCAATCGACCCTCCGGCGCGCTCGACGGCACGCCGCGCGATGGCGAGCCCCAATCCCGTCCCGGCGATCTCGCCGCGTCGTTCTCCACGATAGAATCGCTCGAACGCGTGCAGGCGCTCGGACTCGGTCATTCCGGGGCCCTCGTCCGCCACCGAGATGACGACCTCGCTCCCGGCGCGTACGGCGCGGAGATGAATCGGCGCGTCCGGTGCGTACTTAAGCGCGTTTTCGACGACGTTCCAAAGCGCCTCGCTCAGCTCCGTGCGGTCCCCGACGATACGCTCCACTCCGTCGATCGAGTAATCGATCTCGCGCGATTCGTCCAGCCGGTGCGCCGCTTCGCATTGCCGGCGCAGGAGATCGGCGATCTCGATCTCGTCGCGCGCGGGCGGTTCCTCGTCGTCCATGCGGGCCAAGCGCACCAAGCGATCGATGAGGCTGCGCATGTGTTCGCGTTCGAGCGACATCGTCGCGAGGATCTGCCGGGCCACGCGGGGCTCGTCGACGGCACCGCGCCGCAGCACGTCGAGGTAGCCGCCGAGCACGGTCAGCGGCGTGCGTAACTCGTGACCGGCATCGGCAACGAAGCGCCGCATGCGTTCTTCCGTCCGGCGCCGTTCGTCGATCGCCGCGCCGACGGACGTCGCGGCATCGTTGTATGCCGCCGTGAGCGCCGCGATCTCGTCTCCTCCCGCCGTCACGAATCGCCGTTGCGTGTAATCGCCGGCGGCCAATGCCCGCAGTGATTCGGTCACCTCCGAGAGCGGGCGGAGCGTCTGAACCGCGAAGATGCGACCGACGAACCAGGAGAGCACGATCGCCGCGATCGCGATGATCGAGACGACGCGCCAGTACGGCACGAGCGCGACGAAAAGCAAGGGCAACGAGGGCTGGAATGCCACGTACCCGCCCTCGACCGCCGCAAGTACGAACGGTTCGATGTGGGGCGCACGTTCGGTCACGCCTCTGCCGCGCGCGAACCGAGGACCCGCGAGGGAGACCTTTCCGGAGACGATGCGATCGAGGACGTGCGGGTGGACGCTGCGGTCACCCGCCAGGAACCGCCCGTGATCGTCGTAGACTGCGACTTGCAGCCCGATACCCGAGAGTGCCGAGGCGAGTCGCGGAGCTGCCTGGGCAAACGTCAAACCTTCTTCACGCATCTCCGCCGCCAGGAAGCGCGCTTCTTCATGCTTGGCGATCACGACGTCGTGCGAAAACCCGGCGAGTTCGAGAACGAGCGCAAGTGACGACGCCGCGATGACGACGATCAACGTCACTCCGAGGAGGACGGTGTAGAGCGTCGCCAGACGCGCCGCTAGCGACCCGCGCGCTGGCGTTCCCTCGTCGGTCACGGTTGCGCGAGCCCGTATCCGACACCGCGAACCGTGCGGATGCGCGACGGCATCCCAGGGTGATCGAGCTTCGCGCGCAGGTAGGAGATGTACGTCTCCACGATGTTCGGCCCCCCTTCGAAATCGTGCCCCCAGACGAGTTCGAGGAGATGCTCCTTGCTGAAGACGCGCCGCGGCTCCCGCAAGAAGACGGCCAACAGATCGAACTCTCGCGGCGTGAGGTCCACGCGATCCTTGCCGCGCCGGACATCGTGCGTTCGGAGATCGAGCGCCAGATCTCCCCAGCGCAGCGTCTCGTCTTCGATCAACTGCGGGCGGCGCAGATTCGCCTGCAGGCGCGCGAGCAACTCTTCGAAGGCAAACGGCTTGACGAGATAGTCGTCGGCGCCGCTCGAAAGACTGCGCACCTTGTCGTCGAGCTCGCCTCGTGCGGTGAGCATGAGGATCGGTGCCTGGGTCGCTTCGCGCAGCAACGGCAGCAGGGTGAGGCCGTCCATGCGCGGCAACATGATATCCAGGATGATCGCGTCGGGCTCCCAGGCCCGTACGAGGTGGAGTGCCGCCTGACCGTCGGCTGCCGAGCGCACGTCGTATCCTTCGCGAGAGAGGCCGAGCTCCAGCATCTCGCGCACGAAGCGGTCGTCGTCGATCACGGCTATCCGATGCGAAGACATAGGGGGTTTGCGAACTCCGAGAGGGATCGTGCGCCACCCTCCTGAGAGTCGGCTGAGCCCGCGATCGAATCGGCAATGAGGAGGCCCCGCACCGACGGGGCCTCGTGCCCAGCACCCGTTATGCGGGGCGCTCTCACCGGTAGGACGTTGAACCCGGTGAGAACCCTTCTCGTGCGAATCCTTCGGAACGCCGATCGGCGGAAAGCACTCCGTGCCGCTCTCCCGCGACCACGTCGCACAGCGCTTCCACGATCATCGGATCCCAACGGGTCCCGCGTCCGGCGCAGAGGTGCTCGAGGGCCTCGCGCGGCGGCAAGGCGGGCCGATAGACGCGCGGTGTGATCATCGCTTGGAACGCATCGATGACCGCGACGACGCGCGCCTCGAAGGGGATCGCCTCTCCCTCGAGGCCGTCCGGATAGCCGTGTCCGTCGTAGCGTTCGTGGTGCGCGCGCACGACCAGCGACCATCGCGAGAGCGAGGGAATACGATCAAGAATACGCGCGCCTGCGGCGGCATGTTCGCGCATCAGACGCCACTCGGGCAAGGTGAGCGGACCGCGCTTGAAGAGGAGATCGTCGGGAACCGCGAGCTTGCCGACGTCGCGCAACAGCGCAGCCGTCTCGAGAAAGGCAACGTCGCTACGGCCCAAGCCCATCGCCACTCCGAGCCGACGCGCCCATTCGACGCCCTCGAGGGCGCTTTCGCGCATCTGCGGATCGCGCTCTCCGAGTGCGACCAGCAGGGCCGTCTTCGCCTCCTCCGCTCCGAGCGGCATCACCTCGCGCGTCGGCCGGGCATCCTCCAGCAACACCGCATCGAGCAACTCGCCGCGTACCATATCGATCAGGGATTGCATCTCGTCCGAGGCCGCTCCGCTCGCTTCCGCCTCGCCGACCAGCGCATCGGCCGCCGCGATGACGAGATCGACCGCACGCAGGCGACCGTGGCGCCTCGCTTGCGTTTCGGCCCAGGAGCGCAATCCGAGCGATTTCGAAAACGTCAGCGAGAGCGCCAGCCGGTCGCACAGCGTACGCAGAGCGTCGCGCATCTCGGAATCGAGCGCACCCTCTTCGCTCGCCAGTGCCGCCATCGCGCGCTCCTCGATGGCCGGGAGGCGTTCCAGCAACACTTTTCCGAGATCCGAGACGATGACTCCGTGCATGGCGAAGAACTCAGGAGATCGGAGCGGGCGGCGTGATCGCCGCGATCACCGCGGCCGCCAGGAGCAACAAGCTCACCATGGTGCACGACCCTCCCTTCCGGTAACGGCGAAGCACCGTCAGGATAGAGGGCGCGTGCCCCCGCGGGCACTAGTGAAATTTCACTAGGTGATTCAGGCCTCGAGATAGCCGAGGCGACGCGCGGTCGCGATCGCCTCGACGCGCCCGCGGCAGCCGAGCTTTCCGATGGCGTTCTGAATATGCGCTTGGATCGTATAGACGCTGCGGCCGCTTTCGGCCGCGATCTCTTTCGGCGTCAATCCGCGGGCGAGCGCATCCAAAACGCGCAGCTCCGCCGCAGTGAGCGGCGTACGGCGTTCCGTCTCGACCCTCCGGGCCGACGCACGAACGACCGCTGCGAGGACGTTGGCTGGTCCGCCGTATCCGGCCGCGCGCAGGCGATCGACGGCGCTTTGTGCCAGCGCCTCGTGGAGGAGAGGATTGCGCCGCACGTCCAGGGTCGCCGCGACCGCATCGGCCGTCATCCGCGCGAAGGCGTCGAGTTCGCGCCGCAACGCCGTCATCAAGCGATGCATCCCCGTCCCGCGACCGCACAATCCCTCGGCGATACACGAGTACGCGAAGGTCTCGACGCGTTCAGTTCCGGTATAGTGCGCCTCCGAGGATTGTTCGAGCGTCGCGAGCGCCTGCCGTACCATCTCACCAGCTTCTTTCGAACGATCGATCACGGCGAAGCACAGCGAGAGCAAGGCCGCACACCTCGCTCGATCGTGCAGATACGGCACGCGCTCCCAGAGTGCCGACAAGGCCGCCGCCGCTCGGTCGAAATGCCCCTCCCAGAGATCCCGTTCGGCGCGCGCGACGCGAAGATAGAAATGCTCGTCGGGCGAACGCCGCGTGATGCGGACGACCTCGCGTTCGATCTCCTCCATCGCGCCTTTGTCGCCGCGAAGCGTCGCTGCATCCAATCGATGGAGTAACGCGATCTGGACATCGTAGATGTCGCCGGCGCGCAACGCGCATTCCTCGGCACGCACGGCGTGGCGTACCTGCGCTTCGGGATCGCCTTCGTGCAGATGGGCGATGAGCGCGAGGCACGTATAGGCGCGACTGGCGACGCTGTATAGCGCCGCCCTCTGCGCGGCTTCTACGGCCGATTCGAGAATCGCCTTCGCACGTGCGACCTCTCCCGACTCGAGGAAGGCGACGCCCGCGCGCTGGAGGAGCCGCGCGCGCACGTCCTCGTGCTCCGTGCGATCGGCGTGCTCCAAGGCGCGCTCGGCCGCATCCCGCGCTCCCCGTGCATCACCGCGCCGCGCCGCGACCACCGCGGAGACGGCATAGGCCTCGGCGCGCAGATCCTCTCCAACCTCAGTATCCGCGATGACGCGCTCGAGCAACGGCGCGGCGTCCTCGCTCCGATTGATGCGCATCGCCGCCAAGCGGAGCGCGATGCGCGCGCGCAGCGCCGGCTCTCCGTCCGATTCGACCACGCGGCGAAGAAAGCGCTCGGCTCGTTCTTCATCGCCTCCGTGGAGCGCCAGGAGGCCGCGTATGGCGACGATGGTCGGCTCCGCACGGAGGACGCGGTCGGGAAGAACCGCGATCGCGCGTTCCACCGCGTCGGCATACCCGCGTTCCATCAGATCGAGACCGTGGGCGTTCAGCAACCGCACGACGTCGTGCTCGCTGCATGCTTGCGCATAGAGATCGAGCGCCGCGACGACGTCGTCTCCGGCTTCGAGCACCCATGCGGCGCGAGCGCGATCGGCCATGGCGGCGGCCTCGCCGCGCAGCAGCAACCGATGATGCAAGAACTCGCGAAACAGGTCGTGGCAGACGAAGCGATTTCCGGCTTCGTCAGGGATGATCAAGGAGGTGCGCACCCGAAGGCGCTCGATCAGCGCACAGGCATCGTCGTACCCTGCTCGTTCGAGGAGGCGAACGTCCACGGCCGGTAGGAGTGCCGCGAACTCGAGAAACTCGCGCTCGCGCTCATCCAACGCACCATAGACCTGCTCCGCCAGGTACCGAAAGATCATCTCACGCGTTGCCGCGGCGACCGCGCGGAGATCCGACGATCGCGTGGAGGTGCGTAGTGCGAACGCCAACGCGGTCGGCCAGCCGTCCGTGAGGGCGAGCAGTTCCCGGAGCTCGTCGTCGCGCACCGCGACGCGACTCGCACGCGCGATCGCGCGCGCTTCATCGAGCGTGCAGCGCAGGTCCTGTTCGTCCACCGCCAGCTCCATCCGGCCGTACGCCATCCAGCTCGCCACGGGAAAGTGCAGCCACGAACGCGAGGCGATGATCCAATGGATGGAATCCGGCGTGCGGTTGACGAGCTCGACGAGCAACGCGCAGACGTCGGGATCGCGCTCGGTCACGTGCATGTCGTCCACCGCGACGATCCCGCGGAACCCCTCCAAGTGCGCGCACAGCCAATGCGCGAGGTCGAGGACGGGTGTCGGCGACGACCGACTCCTCTCGTAGGCGCCGGGAAGCGTTAGGAGAACCTGCGGTGCAACCTGTTCCAATGCAATCGCAAAGCCGCGCAAAAACCCGCGCAGGTCGGCATGATCGGGACGCACGTCGAAACGAACCGTCGGCACGTCGGCCTCGCGCAGGAACTCGTGAAGGGCGATCGACTTCCCGAACCCGGCCGGCGCGATGATCAGCGCCACGTGGTGGAGCGCGGCCGCAGCGAGCCGCTCGGCCACCCGCGGGCGCGGAACCGGCCGGAAGACGCCACCCGTCTCGATGCGCCCGTCCGAACGCACCGGTCGTATCATCTGCCGTCCCCTATCTTACGCCGTCTCGTCGAGCGGCGCGCGATACTCCTCCGGGCCTTCGTAGTACCCCAGGAGGTGTTCCTCCAGATAGAGGAGCCGGAGTTGCCGCTCGAGGCGGCGGCACTCGCTCGCGTGATCGGAGCGAAAGGCGTCCCAATCCGCCTTGTGCTCCCAAACCGCAATGGTCAGGTAGATCGAGGCGTCGTCACGATGCCGAAAGAGCCGTAACCGCCGGAACCCCGGGTGCGACCCGTAGAGCTTCGCCCACGGCCCGGTAGGGCCGTAGGCGTGCTCGAACGCTCGCGCTTGCGACGGGTGCACCCGGTAGCGATGAAAGACCTCGACCATCGTTCGAGGGCCGCCTTCGCCGCCGACCGCTCACTTTGCCTGCCCCGGCGGCGGTGGCGCTCAGAGATCTTCCGGATTGATCCCCTTGATACGGTCGTACTGCGTCTTTCGCGGCGGCGCGTGGACGTCGAGATGTTCTTCGTATTCGCCTTCGTACTGCACCGTCAGCGGCTCGCGATTGCGATCGTACACCGTTGCTGGCCCACCCTCGCCGTTGGCACCCATCACCTCCGCGAGCGCCGCTTCGTCGGCCGTCATGCCGCCCGCGAAGAGCGCTTCGTACTGGTTGCGCGGCCGGCCGTCCTCGTCGACATCCTGTCCCTCGGGAAGAATCTCGATGTTGCGATAGCGCGACATCCCCGTTCCCGCCGGTATAAGCTTGCCGATGATGACGTTCTCCTTGAGGCCGAGCAGCGGGTCGTACTTGCCCTTGATGGCGGCATCGGTGAGCACCCGTGTCGTCTCTTGGAAGCTCGCCGCCGATAGGAACGACTCGGTCGCCAGCGAGGCCTTCGTCACGCCGAGCAGGACGGGCTGGAAGGTCGCGGGCTCCTTGCCCTCCTTGACGACCTTCTCGTTCGCTTCGACGACCTGCGCCGATTCGACAAGTTGGCCCGGAAGGAACGCGGTGTCGCCGCCTTCGACGATCTTCACCTTCCGCAACATCGAGCGAACGATGACCTCGATGTGCTTGTCGTTGATGTCGACGCCCTGCGAGCGATAGACCTTCTGCACCTCTTCGACCAAGTAGTTCTGGAGCGCCGTCTCGCCTTTCAGGCGTAAGATGTCGTGCGGGTTGAGCGAGCCTTCGCAGAGCTGGTCGCCTGCGGTGACCTTCTGGCCATCCTGCACCGTGAGATGGACGCCGTGCGGGATGTCGTGCTCGTGCTTTTCGCCGCGCTCGTCCACGATGAAGAGCACCCTGCGCGTCTTCTCGCCGCGCTCGTCGTCCTCTATCTTGTGGAATTCGATCGCAACGGTACCGTCGATCTCCGCAACCGTGGCTTGCCCCTTCGGCTTGCGAGCTTCGAAGATCTCTTCGACGCGCGGCAGACCGGTGATGATGTCTTCGGTCGCGACACCGCCGGTGTGGAAGGTGCGCAGCGTCAGCTGCGTTCCGGGTTCACCGATCGACTGTGCGGCGATGATGCCGACCGCCGTACCGATGTCAGTCTTGCCTCCGCTGGCGAGATCGCGCCCGTAGCAGGTCGCGCAGACGCCGTACTTCGAACGGCACGTCAGCACCGAACGAATCTTCACCTGCTTGATGCCGGCATCGATGAGCGCCTGGGCCTTCTCTTCGTCGATCTCCTCGTTGCGGCGAACGATGGTCGTCGCGGCCTTACCGCTGCCCAAGCGAATCTCTTCGGCGGCTCGGCGGCCGACGATGCGGTCATAGAGCGGCTCGATGATCTCCTTGCCGACGGCGATGTCTCCGACCGTGATGCCCTCGGTCGTGCCGCAGTCCTCCTCGCGGATGATGACGTCCTGCGCCACATCCACGAGACGGCGCGTGAGGTACCCCGAGTCGGCCGTCCGCAACGCGGTATCCGCGAGACCCTTTCGCGCACCGTGTGTCGAGATGAAGTACTCGAGGACGGTCAGGCCTTCTTTCAGGGACGCCTTCACCGGAATCTCGAGAATCCGCCCCGATGGGTCGGACATCAGGCCGCGCATACCTCCGAGCTGCTTCACCTGCGCGATCGAACCACGCGCTCCCGACGTCGCCATCATGAAGACCGGATTGAGCGGGTTCTGCGCCGCTTGCATCGCACCGGTGACTTCGTCGGACGCCCGCGACCAGATATCGATGGTCTTGTTGTACTGTTCTTCTTCGGAGATGAATCCTTGCTCGTACAGGCGGTGGAGTTCGTCGACTTCGTGCTGCGCCTTCTCGACGATGTCATGCTTGGCTTGCGGCACGACGATGTCGTTGATCGAAACCGTCGTCCCCGAGAGCGTCGCGTGATGGAAGCCCAATTCCTTGATGGCATCCAGGAAACGCGCCGTCTCGGCGTTGCCGTGCTTGCGATAGCATTCGGTGATGAGCTTCTTCAGCGCGCCTTTGTCGATAATCGCATTGACGAACGGCTGATTCCACTCCTCCGGAAATGCGAGATTGAAGATGACGCGCCCGACCGTCGTCTTGATCAGATCGCCCTTCCAGCGAACCCAGATCCACTCTTGGAGCTTGATGTTGCCCGTTTGGTAGGCGATCAGCGCTTCGTTGTGGTCGGCAAACGTCGGCAGCGATCCGGGTGCGTCGGGACGCGGTGCTCCTTCCTTGACCGGTCGTACGGTGTTGTCGAAGTCTTCGAGGATCGGCGCCTTGGCCGGACCTTGATACTCGTCGCGCTGGAAGGTGAGGTAGTAGAGCCCCAGGACCATGTCCTGCGTCGGGATCGAGACGGGATTGCCGTACGCCGGCAAGAGGATGTTGTTGGAGGAGAGCATGAGGATGCGCGCCTCCGCCTGCGCCCCCGCCGAGAGGGGCAGGTGCACGGCCATCTGGTCGCCGTCGAAGTCGGCGTTGTACGGCGTGCAGACCAGCGGGTGGAGCTGGATCGCCTTCCCCTCCACCAACACCGGCTCGAATGCTTGAATTCCGAGACGGTGCAGCGTCGGCGCACGATTGAGGAGCACCGGATGCTCGCGGATGACCTCGTCGAGGACGTCCCAGACCTCGGGACGCACGCGCTCCACCATCCGCTTGGCGCTCTTGATGTTGTGCGCTTGGCCGCGGTCCACGAGCTTCTTCATCACGAACGGCTTGAAGAGCTCGAGCGCCATCTCTTTGGGAAGGCCGCACTGGTGCAGCTTGAGCGTCGGGCCGACGACGATCACCGAGCGGCCGGAATAGTCCACGCGCTTCCCGAGCAAATTTTGCCGGAAACGCCCCTGCTTGCCCTTGAGGATGTCGGAAAGCGACTTGAGCGGCCGATTGTTCGGCCCGGTCACCGGGCGCCCGCGGCGGCCGTTGTCGATGAGCGCATCGACCGCCTCCTGCAACATGCGCTTCTCGTTGCGCACGATGATGTCCGGCGCTTTGAGTTCGAGGAGGCGCTTCAGGCGGTTGTTGCGATTGATGACTCGGCGATAGAGATCGTTGAGATCCGATGTCGCGAAGCGCCCGCCGTCGAGTTGGACCATCGGGCGCAGTTCGGGCGCAATCACCGGAATCGCGGAGAGGATCATCCACTCCGGCTTGTTGCCGCTGTTGAGGAAGGCCTCGACGACCTCCAGACGTTTGATCGCCTTCAGGCGCTTCTGCCCGGTCGTCTCTTTGAATTCGCGCCGCAGCTCTTCTTGGAGTTTCTTGAGATTGAGATCGTGCAGGAGCTCGCGGATCGCCTCCGCGCCCATGCCGGCCTTGAAGCGGTTCCCGTACTTCTCGCGTGCCTCGCGATACTTTTGTTCCGAGAGGACCTCGCGCTTCTGCAGCGGCGTATCACCGGGATCGATGACGACGTACGCCGCGAAGTAGATCACCTTCTCGAGCTGCCGCGGCGACATGTCGAGCAGGATGCCGATACGGCTGGGGACGCCTTTCAGATACCAGATATGACTGACCGGCGTCGCCAGTTCGATGTGCCCCATGCGCTCGCGCCGGACCTTCGCTCGCGTGATCTCGACGCCACAGCGATCGCAGATCATGCCCTTGAAGCGGACGCGCTTGTACTTGCCGCAGTGGCATTCCCAGTCGCGCGTCGGGCCGAAGATCCGCTCGCAGAACAGGCCGTCGCGCTCCGGCTTCAGGGTGCGGTAGTTGATCGTCTCGGGCCTTTTGACCTCGCCGAACGACCACGCACGGATCTGTTCCGGGGACGCGAGGCCGATACGCATCGCATCGAAATTATTGACGTCGATGAGGTTCACGGTGACTCCCGTCGCTCACGTGCCGCCGTGCTTCGCTTACGCAGGGAGCTCGTCTCACGTGGTCACGTAAGCGGTCCCACCGTCGCTTCGCCGGCCGGCCGCCGCCCCGACGCGGAGACGCAATCGGAGGGGCCATGGCACGAAATAGAACTATACCATGCCCGCTACGAAGCGTCCAGGGGCTACCCGGAGGGTTTACCAACGGCCGGTGGCGGGAACCATGCAGAGCGACGGTTGCGTTCCCTCCCGGGGAACCCGCGAAAGGAGGACCTTCGGATGACGATCGCACGCATCGCCGCGAGCACGACGCTGATCAGCCTCCTGCTCTCGCTCGGCCCGGCCGGCCCGGCGCTTGCCAACGGCGCGGCCAGCACGCGCAACATCCTACTGGGCATCGGAGCCGCGACGTATCTCATCATCCATCACAATCGCCAGGTGCACGAGAAGTACGCCGAGGACGCCCGCCGTCAGGCCGAGATCGCCCGCGAGCGCGACGACGCCTGGGCCGCCTACCGGGCCGAGGAGCGCGCGTACGAGAACGAAGTCGCGCTGGTGAACGATTACAAGCGCGAGGTCGCCTATCAGCACGCGATCATCGAACGGCAGCGCCGCCAGTTGGCAGAACTCGGAATCCATACCTCCACGACCCTTGCGCGCACCGGTACGGCGCACGGTCGGTCCGCGCCGGCACGCGACGTGGCCGTCGTCTCCTATGGATGGGGGACGCTCTGAGGTGTCCCCGTGCAGGAACGCCCCGGCGATCGCTGGCCTCTGCGCCTGCATGCTGCTCGCCGCCTGCGCCGGAAGCCCGCAGGGAGGGGCGCAGGTCGTTGCCGATCGGGTGACGCGGGCAGTCTATGCCGATCGGTACGGCGACGTGGTCGCCGCGTTCGACGGCGCGACGGCTCCCTCCGTGACGCGCGCATCGGTCGGCGCGCTCTCCGATCTCCTCCATCGCCTGGGTGACTATCGGGGCCTCTCTCTGCTGGCCGAGGATCCGGCGAAGAGCGAGTTCACGTTCCGCGCCGCGTTCTCGCACGGCAGCGTGAACCTCGCGATTCGGCTCGACCCCGACGGCACGCTGGCGGCCTATCACGTCTTTCCGCAACCGTGAGCGCGTGACGTCGCGGGGCCCGGCCGTTGCGGCCGAGCCCCGCGATCTCGCTCGACGACCCGACGAAGCGGCCTCTAGAACTCGTCGTCGGGGATTCCCTTGGCAATGCGTTCGACGATCTCTTCTTCGTCCACGAACGGCTCTGCGAGTTCCTCACCCTCGTCGAGGCGCTCGGGTTCGAGCTCTTCCTCTTCCTCGAGTTCGTAGCCCTGCGTGCCCTCTTCGTCGTCGAAGGTCTCTTCGCGCTCCTCCGCGGCGAGCTGATCGAGCGATTCGAGATCGGGCTCCTCTACCGGAGCCGGTGGAGTCTTGGGAAGAGCAACGGCCGAGATCGGCTTCACGTCGTCCAACTCCTCTTCGTCTTCTTCGTCTTCCTCGCTCTCTTCCACGACGGCGGTGCCGTCCGCAACGGCGGCACCGGCGGTCGCCGTCGCAGGCTGGACGGTCTCCTCGATGCCCATGAGAACGCCGTACTCCTGTGCCTCCGTGTCGAGCGCCTCGTCGAGTAGGCGCGGCGGCTCGATCTCCTCGCGCGTCTCGGTGAGTACCTTCACGTCGAGCGCGAGCGACTGGAGCTCCTTGATGAGGACCTTGAAGGACTCCGGTACACCGGGTTCCATCACGTTCTCGCCCTTGACGATCGCCTCGTACGTCTTCACGCGGCCGACGACGTCGTCGGACTTGACGGTCAGCAGCTCCTGCAGAGTGTATGCCGCGCCATAGGCTTCCAGCGCCCAGACCTCCATCTCTCCGAAGCGCTGTCCACCGAATTGCGCCTTGCCGCCCAGCGGCTGCTGCGTGATCATCGAGTATGGACCGGTCGAACGCGCGTGGATCTTATCGTCCACGAGGTGCGCCAGCTTCATCATATAGATGTACCCGACGGTGATCGGGCGGCTGAAGCGCTCGCCGGTGCGACCGTCGCGCAACCACGTCTTCCCATCCGCCGGTAAGCCCGCATCCTGCAACCATTCCGTCACGTCCTCGGGACGCGCACCGTCGAAGACCGGCGTCGCGATGTGCAGGCCGAGCATCTTGGCCGCCCAACCCAGGTGCGTCTCGAGGATCTGTCCGAGGTTCATGCGTGACGGCACGCCGAGCGGGTTGAGGACGATATCCACGGGTGTGCCGTCTTCCAAGTACGGCATGTCTTCCTCGGGAAGCACCTTGGCGATGACGCCCTTGTTGCCGTGACGCCCCGCCATCTTGTCGCCTTGGAGAATCTTACGCTTTTGCGCGACATAGACGCGAACGAGCTGGTTGACACCCGGAGAGAGCTCGTCGCCGGCCTCACGAGAGAAGACCTTAACGTCGATGATCTTGCCCTTCTCGCCGTGCGGCACTTTGAGCGAGGTATCGCGCACCTCGCGCGACTTCTCCCCGAAGATCGCGCGCAGCAGTCGCTCTTCCGCGCTCAGCTCCGTCTCGCCCTTCGGCGTGACCTTGCCGACAAGGATGTCCTCGGGGCGCACCTCGGCCCCGATCCGGATGATCCCGCGCTCGTCGAGGTCCTTCAGGGCATCCTCGCCGACGTTGGGGATGTCGCGCGTGATCTCTTCGGGACCCAGCTTGGTGTCGCGCGCTTCACATTCGTATTCCTCGATGTGGATCGAGGTGAAGCGGTCGTCTTTGACCATGCGCTCGCTGATGAGGATCGCGTCCTCGTAGTTGTAGCCTTCCCACGGCATGAAGGCCACCAGGACGTTCTGCCCGAGCGCGAGCTCGCCCTGATCGGACGACGGCCCGTCGGCGATCACCTGGCCGGGAACGATCCGATCGCCGATCGAGACGATCGGCCGTTGATTGATGCACGTCCCCGCATTACTGCGCACGAACTTGAGGAGCTCGTAGGTCTTCTCGTGACCGCCGTCGGTCTCGACGACGATGGAGCGCGCATCGACGGCCTTGACGACGCCCGGTTCTTCCGCCACGACGAGGCTCCCCGAATCCTTCGCGGCCCGATACTCCATACCGGTTCCGACGATCGGCGCCTCGGGGCGTACGAGCGGCACGGCCTGCCGCTGCATGTTCGCGCCCATGAGCGCGCGGTTGGCGTCGTCGTGTTCGAGGAACGGGATCAGCGCCGTCGCGACCGAGACGATCTGCTTGGGCGAGACGTCCATCAACTGAACGCGATGGGCCGGCTCCTCGATGTACTCTTCCGCGTACCGGCAGACGACCGACTCGGCGACGATCTTGCCGGTTTCGTCCACCGGCGTGTTCGCCTGCGCGATGATGTACTCGTCTTCGCGATCGGCGGTGAGATAGACGATCTCGTCCGTCACGCGTCCGTCGCGCACGACGCGATACGGCGTTTCGATGAAGCCGAACTTGTTGACGCGCGCATAGGTCGCCAGCGACCCGATGAGACCGATGTTCGGCCCCTCCGGCGTCTCGATCGGACAGATGCGCCCGTAGTGCGAGTGGTGGACGTCGCGCACTTCGAAGCCGGCGCGCTCGCGCGAGAGCCCGCCGGGGCCGAGCGCCGAGAGGCGGCGCTTGTGCGTCAGCTCGGCCAGCGAGTTCGTCTGGTCCATGAACTGCGAGAGCTGCGAGGACCCGAAGAACTCCTTGATCGCCGCAACCACCGGGCGAATGTTGATCAGCGCCTGTGGGGTGACCGTCTCGATGTCCTGCGTCGTCATGCGCTCCTTGACGACGCGCTCGAGACGCTGCAAGCCGACGCGGAACTGATTCTGCAGCAACTCGCCGACCGAACGAACGCGCCGATTGCCGAGGTGATCGATGTCGTCCTTGGGGACCTTCCCCTCGAAGACTTTGATGAGCCGCCGCACCGCCGCGACCATGTCCGCCCGCGTGAGCGACTTGATCTCCGCGCCGGGCTCCTCGAGGCCCTCGTACTCGTTGATCGCGATCGTCGGCTCCTCGGCGCGGCGCTCGATCCGCGGGTTCTCGATCCGGTAGTGGAATTTGCCGTTCAACTTATAGCGACCGACGCCCGCCAGATCGTAGCGCTTGTCGTCGAAGAACAGCGACTCGAGGAGCTTCTCCGCGTTTTCGGCGTTCTCGGGTTCGCCGGGACGCAGCTTCTTGTAGACCTCCTTGAGCGCGTCCTCGCGCGTCTTCACGTCCTTGTCTTTCTCGAGCGTATTGACGATCAGCGGATGGTGATCGAAGAGCGCGAGGATCGCCTCGTCGCTCTCCCAATCGCACCCGAGATCGGGTCGCGAGAGGGCGCGCAGGAAGGTCGTGAGATAGATCTTTCGATTTTTGTCGATCCGGACGCCGATCGTCCCGATCGTCTCGTCGTTCTTGCTGCCGTTGTCGGTCTCGAACTCGATCCACGCACCGCGGTTGGGGATGATCGTGGCGTTGTAGATCGGCCGGTTGTTGGTGTCCGTGCTCTGGCTGTAGTAGACGCCCGGCGAACGGACGAGCTGGCTGACCACGACGCGTTCGGCGCCGTTGATCATGAAGGTACCCTTGTCGGTCATGAGCGGGAAGTCGCCCATGAAGATCTCTTGATCCGGGATGCCCTTGATCTCGCCCGACTCGGCCGTGATCAGGCGGACGCGCACGCGCAACGGCGCGCTGTAGGTCATGTCGCGCTCGCGGCACTCCTCGATGGAGTACTTGGGCTCGCCCAGGACGTGCTCGCCGAACTCCAGGATGAGATTGCCGGTGAAGTCCTTGATCGGCGAGATCGAGGCAAAGACTTCACGCAAGCCGTCCGTGATGAACCACTGGAAGCTGGCCTTCTGGAGCTCGATGAGGTTGGGGATCTCCAAGACGTGCGGAATCTTGGCGAACGAGTACCGCTCGCGCTTGATCCCGGGATCCGGAGGCTGCTCGATCGTGAAAGCGGCGGTGGCTTGAGGGAAGGTGATCGCCGCCCCGTTGCCTTGGGTTGCGGCCGCGCCGTCCGACGGCGCGCCCTTCTTCGACTTGCTCTTCGTGCTCGCTGGAGACTTCGGAGCCGCCGTTTTCGCCATTCTCTACTCTCTCACCGTGGTGCGGAAGGTTTCCCGAACGCCGGGCACGCAAAAAAGACGAGAGGGTCCGAACCTCGCGGACGTCGCTCGTCCTGCCATTGGTGCCGCCTACGCGCCTCGGGGCATAGGCGTTAAGCGTACCATGAGGCAGGGCAGCCGTCAATCGGCCGGGGAGGCACGACGCCGCCGTTGCCACCACGCGCCGGCCAAGATCGCGAAGACGGCAAGCGAGGGAAGCGTTCCGAGGACGAACGCCAACTCTTGGAGGCCATAGGGATGCCGCATCGCGTTCCACCCTAGCATGGCCGGCAGGAGACGGCGACGACCGTTCCGGCACGCCCGCGGGTAACGGAGACCTCCGGCGGCGGATCCGACGACAAGGAGGAACGCGATCCCATGTCCCGACTGACGGCTTTTTTCGTCCGCCTCTTCGAATATGCGATCCCAGATCCGTACCTCTTCGCCGCGCTGCTGACGTTCGTCACCGCGATCTCGGCGGCCGTACTGGCACCCGAGCATACTCCGGCGCAGATCCTCGACGGATGGTACGACGGGATCTTCGGGATCCTCACCTTCGCGTTTCAGATGGTGCTGATCTTGGTCCTCGGCTATGCGGTGGCGATGAGCCTCCCGGTTCGGCGCGTGCTGGAGTGGATCGCCGCGCGACCGCGCACGCCGGTCGGCGCGGTGACGCTGGTCTTCGTCGTCTCGGCGATCGCGTGTTGGTTGAACTGGGGATTCGGGCTCGTCACGGCAGGGTTGCTCGCGCGTTCGGTCGCGCGGCGGATGCGCATCGACTTCGGGTGGCTCACCGCCGCGGCGTACAGCGGCTTCCTCGTATGGGCCAGCGGACTCTCGAGTTCGATCGCGCTCGCGCAGGCGACGCCGGGAAGCGCGCTCGACATCGTCCAGAAGGTCACAGGCACGCTCCTGCCGCTGCAGGCGACGGTCTTCGCACGCTTCACCGTCGTCCCGACGCTGCTCGTCGTCCTCGTCATGGCGTTCATCCTGCGCAGCCTGGCGCCGCGTGACGAGGATATCGTCACGGGTGAGGTCGCAGCGCTCGCCGGTGACGAACGGCCCGCGAGTGATCGCCTTCGCGCGCGCCCCGGAACGCTCGCCGCCGCACTCGAGAATGCCGTCGCCGTCAACGTCCTGCTCGCCGCGGGTGGGATCTGGGCGCTTGCCCTCCGCTGGACGCACGGGATCTCGCTCGACATCGACGCGATGATCTTCATCTTGTTGATCCTCGGGTTGCTGCTGCACCCGAGGCCGATCGCCTATGCCCGGGCCGTCGACGAAGCCGCGCGCGTGAGCGGGCCGCTCGTGCTCCAGTATCCCCTGTACGGCGGGATCATGGGCATCATGACGGCAACCGGTTTGGCCGGCGTGATCGCGCAGTGGTTCGACCTCATCGCCACCGCGCACACGCTCCCGTTTTGGAGCTATCTCGGCTCGATCGTGATCAGCCTCTTCGTTCCCAGCGGCGGCGGCCATTGGGCCGTGCAAGGACCGTTCGCCGTTCCGGCGGCGGCGCACGTCGGTGCCTCGCAAGCCGCAACGGCGATGGGGGTCGCCTTCGGCGAGCAAGTCGCGAACATGATCCAGCCGTTCTGGTGCCTCCCGGTGCTGGCGATCACCGGCGTCCCGCTCAGGCGCGTCATGGCCTTCACCGTCGTCGGTTTCGTGACCGCCGGCATCATCTACGGACTCGGGTTGCTCGTGCTCGTCACACCCTGACGGTCTCTCCGAACGCCAGCACCTCCAGCTCGGATGCATCGACGTCCGCATCCTCCTCGAGGAGCGGCGCAGCGGTGAAGACTCGGAGCGCGGCGCGCGAACGCCTGCGCTCGGCCTCGTCCGGCGCAGCCGCAACGGCCTCGGCGAGCAGCACCGCCCGATGGATGCGCGAGAGACCGCGCGCGATTCCGCGGGCTCGGTCGGTTCGTCCCGTTTCGAGCAGCGCGCGCACTCGGCCGAGCGCGGCGTCGATCTGCGAACCCACGCCCGGTTCGATGCCGGCGATCGCCTCGATCCGCGGGCGATACCGGTCGAACCACTGCTGCATCGCTCCGGGTTCGTCGAGGGCCCGCAAGAGATCGAGCGCGAGGACCGTCGTGGTTCCTTCCCAGATGCAGTGGACGTGCACGTCACGGAAGATCTGGGGAAGGCCGGTATCTTCGATGTATCCCGCGCCGCCGAAGCTCTCGATGAGGTGACTGCACGCGTCGACGGCATCCCGCGCGCACGCGAGTTTCGCGAGCGGCGCGAGCACGCGCGCCTCGAGCGGATCGCCGCCGTGTTCGGCCTCACCGATCGCGCGCGCCGCATCGAAAGCGAGCAGCAGCATGCCTTCGTACTCCGCAGCGATGCGCCCGAGCCACACGCGATGCACGGGTTGCTCGCGAAGTGGTTTGCCGAAGACCTCGCGGCGCGAGGCGTAGTCGCGCGCGAGGGAGAGCAACTCTCCGACACCCGCGACCGCACCGAGCGCAGCCCAGAGACGCGCGACGTTCAGGACGCCGGCGATCTTGGCGACGCCGCGTCCGAGGCCGCCGACCGCGACCGCGCGGGTCCCCTCCAGATCGAGTTCGGCCGTCGGCAACGCTTTGGTGCCGAGCTTCTCCTTCAGCCGTCGCACCCGCAGTCGATTCCATCCTCCGGACGGGTCGCGCAGCTCCAGCGCGAAGAGCGATAGCCCCCGACTCCCCGATTCGGCTCCGTCCGGACGCGCGAGTGCGAGCGCGAGATCGGCCGTCGTCGCCGAAGTGAACCATTTGGTGCCGTAGAGTTCCCACGTCCCGTCGTCACGCGCGACCGCGCGCGTGCGGGTGCGTCCCACGTCGGAGCCGCCCGTCGTCTCCGTCATCCACTGCGCGCACGTCCACCCTCCCCGGCGTGCGATCAGCCGCGGGACGTACCGGCGAGCGAGCGCGTCGTCCTGCGCGAGCAAGACGCGGGTCGCGCCGTCGGTCATCGCGAGCGGACAGCTCGCCGTCGCACTTACCGCACCGAAGAGCTGCAGCAGCGCCGCTTGGACGACGCGCGCGCGTGCGCCGAACGTCTCCTCGTACGGAAGGGCGACCAGTCCGAGTTCCGCACCGATCGCGACCAACCGCGTCCACGACGGATCTACCTCGATGCGATCGATGCAGCGCCCCCACGGATCGTACGGAACGTGCCGCGGCGGGGATTGTTCCGCTCGCATGCCGAGCGCACGCCATTCCTCGATCGCTCGCTCGCCCGCATCATCGAGCAGCGCCGCCGCGAGTGCATATCGCTCCTCCGGAAGCAACCGCCGGACGGCCGAACGCAGCGCGCCATCGGTGCGAAAGCGGTTGCTCGGTCGCGGCGGATCCTGGGTGAAGGGTTCGTCGCTCATACGGACCGATGCGCGCCGCGTGCCTGCGGTTCCTTGCTCGCAGTCATGGGACGGATGCAACCCGCGACGTACGTTCGGTGTTTCGACTCGTCGTGACGCCTGCGTCCTCCGTACGGAATGCGCATCGCGAGAACGAGGTTGCCGTCGTGCTCATCACGGTGACGGTGATGCTCGGTTTGATCATGGCGATCATCGACTCGACGATCGTCAACGTGGCACTCGATACGATCGCCGGCAACCTCGGTGCGACGATAGACGAAGTCTCCTGGATCGCGACCGGCTACATCCTGGCGAACGTGGTCGTCATGCCGCTGAACGGCTGGCTCACCGCGTTCTTCGGACGCAAGGCATTCTATGCGACATCGCTGGCCGTCTTCACCGTCGCCTCTTTTCTCTGCGGCACCGCACACTCGATCGACCAACTGATCTTCTATCGCGTCATCCAGGGGCTGGGCGGCGGTGCGCTCCAGCCGACGGCCCAAGCGATCCTCTTCGAATCCTACCCGCCGAGCAAACGCAGCCAGGCCATGGCGATCTTCGGTCTGGGCGCGATGGTCGGCCCCGCGATCGGCCCGACGCTGGGCGGCTGGATCGTCGACAACGCGTCGTGGCCGCTGATCTTCTTCATCAACCTCCCGATCGGTGCGGTCGCCTTTCTGATGACGCTCGCATTCATTCCCGATCCTCACTACATCGAAACGCCCAAGAGCGGCGTCGATTGGGCTGGGCTCGGCTTGCTGTCGGCGGGATTGGCATCGCTGCAATACGTTCTCGAACGCGGCGAACACGACAGCTGGTTCGCTTCGCACACGATCGTGGTGCTCACCATCGTGGCGGCGGTCTGTCTTCCGATCTTCGTGATGAAAGCGTTGCGCGACCGTCACCCTCTGGTGAACCTACGCGTCTTTCGCCTGCGCGGGTATGCCGTCGGGAATCTCCTCGGCTTCATCTCCGGCTTCGGTCTGTTCGGCGTGACGCTGGTGCTGCCGCTCTTCTTCCAGACGATGCTCGGCTTCACCGCGTTCGATACGGGCCTGGCGCTCATGCCCGGTGCGCTCGCGACGGCGGCGAGTATGATGGTGCTGGGCCGCATCGGCAATCGCGTCGATCCGCGGATCCTGGTCGCCGTCGGTTTCGCGTGCTTCGGCATCTCTACGTGGCTGCTGGGCGATCTCAACACGATTGCGGGATATTGGGATGTCTTTTGGCCGCGGATCTGGCAGGGCTTCGCGCTCGGTATGCTCTTCGTTCCGCTCTCCACCACCACGCTCGGGTCCGTGCCGCTGGCGGAGATGGCGGGCGCGAGCGGCGTCTATACGTTGCTGCGCCAACTCGGAGGCAGCGTGGGGATCGCCGTGCTCACGACGTTCCTCACGCACGAATCGGCCGTCGCGTGGAACGTCTTGGCCTCGGGCGTAACGCAGAGTCACGGTCTTCCGCGAACCTATCTCACCGCGCTCGTCGCGCAACAATCCACGATGATCGCCTACGACGCCCTCTTCCGACTGGTCGCGATCATCTTCTTCGTCTCGGCCCCGCTCGTACTGCTGATGGAACCACCGCGCGGTGGCCTGCCGCAAAGCGTCGCAGCGGCTGCCGATTAATCCGCGATCTCGGCTTCGACCAGGCCCTTCAGGAGCACCAGACCGCGCTGCAGGGCATCCGCCAACTGCCGCCGTCGTCGCACGGCATCCAGCCAACCGCCCACGATGCCGTGGTACGAGGGATAGACGAAGCGGACGTGCACCTTCGATGATGACGTCTTGCGTTCGATGCGGAACTCGATGCGGCGCCGCACCGAATACGCGCCCACCAGCGACAGGCGGTGATGGGCGATGAAGCCGTCCACCTCGTAGAGCTCCTCACCGGCATCGCCGTCGAGGCGAACGGCGATCTCGGCCCCCTGCGCCGGCGGCGCGTCGTGCGCCACCAGACGCGCCCTCCGCACGCACGGAAGCCAGACGGGCCACGACTCCACCTCGCAGATCCGCGCGAAGATGCGCTCGGCCGGTGCGGAGATCTCGAGCGCCGCGGCGACCTCGCGGCGTCCGGGAAGCGCGCCGCGGGAGGCAGCCGGCATCGCCTGCACGACCTCGCTCACGCCTCCGTCGAAACCTCGCCGGAGCCCACCGCATGCGCGAAGGCGGCAAGCACGGCGCTCCCCACGGGAAGCGCGCGTTCGTCGAGGACGAACTCCGGGCTATGACCCGGATGGACGGCCCCGATCGCTTCGTTCCGAATGCCCAGACGCATCAACAATCCCGGTACTCGCTGCGCGTAGTAGGCGAAATCCTCCCCGCCCATCGTCGGTGCCGGCCGTTCGATCCGCAGCGTCGCGTGCTCCCGCAAGTAGCGCGCGAACGCTTCGGCGAGCGCCGGATCGTTGACCACCGGCGGGTACCCGCGCTGCACGTCCAACGCGCACCGGACGCCGTAGGCGGATGCGATACCGCCGGCGATGCGCCGAACGCGCTGCAGGAGCTGCTCGCGGACGCCTTCGTCGTGCGAGCGCAGCGTGCCGGTCAGAACGACCTCGTCGGCGATCACGTTCGCGCGATAGCCTCCCGCGATCGTCCCTACCGTGACGACGGCGCTTGCGAGGGGATCGGTTTCGCGAGCGACGACGTTCTGCAACGCGAGGACGAGTGCGGCGGCTGCGGGAATCGCGTCGACCGCCGTATGAGGATATGCGCCGTGCCCGCCGCGCCCGCGTACGGTGAGCCGAAATTCGTCGGTCGCCGCGTTCACCGGCCCCGGAGTGATGCCGATCACGCCGGTCTCGAGACGGCTATCCACATGCAGCATTGCGATCGCATCGACCGGAGGAGCGTCGAGCGCACCCTCCTCGATCATCGGCAGCGCCCCTCCCGGACCTTCCTCGGCCGGTTGAAAGAGGAGGACTGCCGTACCCGCGAGTCGCTCGCGCGATGCAGCCAGCAGGCGCGCCGCACCGAGCAGCATCGCGACGTGGGCATCGTGGCCGCAGGCGTGCATCTTTCCGTCGATCTCGGAGGCGAACGGCACGCCGCTCCGCTCGTGGACGGGCAGGGCGTCCATGTCCGCGCGCAGCGCGGCCACACGTCCCGGGCGGGAGCCGCGCAGAATGCCGACGACTCCCGTGCGCGCCGCGCGGCGGTGCGGTATGCCGATCGCATCGAGCTCCCGCTCGATCAGTGCTTGCGTTTCGTTCTCTTCGAAGCCGAGCTCGGGGCGCCGATGGATCGCTCGCCGTAGTGTGACGATGCGCGCGGCGAGTTCGTCATCCGGAGATTCGATCATGCCCTCTCCTGCGTCGGCGGTCCGGGCCTCCCCTGCGTCGAAACTCGCCGCGATGCTCCCCCCGGATCTCGCGCTGGCGCTGCTGATCGACAGAACCAGCACCGCCTATACGACGAATGCACCCGCGTACATGACCTACGTCGAGCGTACCCATGTCGTCGCACCGACACTCGGGCGCTCGCAAGAGATCGATCGAGAGGTCGCCGTGCGGGTGGCCGACGACACCGCGGTCATGCACGATCTCCCGCGCGGTGCGACGCGGATCGGCGAAGCCTTTCCGATCATTCCGTACTTCGACCCGCTGGGGTCGTTCTCGTTCTCCTACTTCGCCAATCTCAAACGCATCGACATCACGCTGCAGCGCGGCGCTCCGATGGTCTTTCCCATCCCTTCTCCGCAACCCGACATCGACGTCACGGTCGCCTATGCGTCGTTTTGGGATCCGCGCTACGCACCGGATTCCGCACCCGGACACCTGCACGTCCTGATCGCACCGACGCCGCGCACCTCCGGTTTCTATCCGGCGGAGATCGTCGAAGATCCGCAGACGCGCCTTCCCGCACGCATCGTGCTGAAAGACACGGGCAGCGACATGACGATCGCACTCGACTACCGCGTCATCGAGGGACATTGGGTGATCGTCCACGGAACGTTCTCCGCGACCGAACATGCGGCGCTGCTCAGCTTTCCGATCGTCGCCGAGGTGACGTACGATCGGATCGCCTTTGCCTCGGAGCCTCCCGACCCTCGATTGGCACCGGCGACCGCCGTTCCGGCACCGACGACCCCCGCTCCGCCACGGCGGCATGGTCCGGCGCCACGGTCACGAAGGCTCCGTCCATGACGGACGAGAGCCCCCGCGAAGGGACGACGGTCGAGCTGCGCCATGTGGACGGCTACGTCTTCACGGTCCATCTCGACGGGCGCGACGACGCCGTCGTGCGCACCGACGAACCACCGCCGATCGGTAGCGGAAGTGGCCCCCATCCCGAGGCACTCCTCACCGCCGCGATCGTCAACTGCCTCTGTTCGAGTTTCCTCTTCTGTGCACGCAAAGCGCATCTGGACATCCGCGACCTGCGCGGCAGCGGCACCGCCCACATCGGCCGCAACGAACGCGGTCGCCTGCGCATCCAAGGGGTACGAGTCCGAATAACCGGCGCCGTACCCCCGGAGCAGATGGAGCGCGTCGAACGGTGTCGGGGGATCTTCGAGGACTACTGCACGGTGACGGGCAGCGTCCGCGCGGCGATCCCGGTGGACGTCAGCCTCGAGATCGCGCCTAGTACGGCGGCTGCGCCTGCCTCCGAATGACGACGGTCCGCTCGAGCTGGATCGTCATCGCCGTCCCACGCGGTACGGTGAAGTTCGACTTCTGGTTGTAGCCGTACAAGAAGCCTCCGGCCGCACCCAGCAGGCCGCCGGCGTTCGTATGAAAGATCGTCTTGCCGATCACATTGCCGAGCAGCATGCCGCCGATCGTCGTCAAGGCGACGTGCCCCCCGTTGCGCAGATCCTTCTTCTCGGTCGCGGCGACCATCGTTCCGTCGATGCTGACGGTGCTGCCGTCGGCCAGGCGTAACGTCTGGAAGCGGACGTCGAGCTCCGGCTTGACTCCCTGTCCGGCACGCACGACCTTCGTCACGACCCCGATGATCGTTGCCCCCTGGAATGCGGGGTTGCCGCTCGGGTACGGCGGGACGACGTCCAGAACGAACTGGTCGCCGACCTGTGCCGTGCCGGTGTCGAGCGACATGCGCATCTGCGCGTGGAGTTGCGCTCCGGCATAGAGCGTGATCGCCGATTGGGCCGACGCCACCCCCACGGATAAGGCCGCTACTGCGAGCAGCAAGGCCATCGTTCGTGCGAATCGCTTCATCGTATCCTCCGTCTCACGCGGCCGCACGCTGCGACCGGCGGGTTCTCTAGCCCTACAACGTGCGCGAAGGCGGTTTCGTTTGCGCCCAGCGGGTCACGTAAAGTTCGGAACGCGCAGGGGTTCGCCGGTGAAGCCCGTCACGTGGCGCAGCGCCTCGACGCGATCCAGGCGCTCCCACGGGAGGTCGAGGTCGGGACGCCCGAAATGCCCGTAGGCGGCAACCTGCTTGTAGATCGGGCGCCGTAAGCCCAAGTGATGGATGATCGCTCCCGGCCGCAGGTCGAAGACCTCTTGAACCGCTGCCGCGATGCGTTCCTCGGGAAGTTTCGCCGTTCCGAACGTCTCCACCAGCAGGCTCACGGGGTGCGCGACGCCGATCGCATAGGCCACCTGGATCTCGCAGCGCTCAGCGAGCCCGGCACCGACGACGTTCTTTGCCACCCATCGCGCCGCGTACGCCGCCGAACGATCGACCTTCGTCGGATCCTTGCCCGAGAACGCACCGCCGCCGTGGCGCGCCATCCCGCCGTACGTATCGGCGATGATCTTGCGGCCGGTCAGACCGGCGTCACCCTTCGGACCGCCGATGACGAACCGCCCCGTCGGGTTGATATAGATGCGGGTCTTGGCGTCGCGAAGCGCCCCCGGCACGACGTGCTCGACGACCTTCTCGGTGACTTCGCTGCGGATCACGTCGAGCGGGATCTCCGGGTCGTGTTGCGTGGAGATGACCACGGCATCGACACGCACGGGGCGATCGCCTTCATATTCGACCGTGACTTGCGACTTGCCGTCGGGGCGAAGGTAGGGGATGTCGCCATTCTTGCGCAGCGCCGCCAAGTGGCGCACCAGGTTGTGTGCCAGCGTGATCGGAAGCGGCATGAGTTCTTCCGTCTCGCGGCAGGCGTAGCCGAACATCATGCCCTGGTCGCCGGCGCCGATGAGCTCGAACGGATCCCCCGGATGCTCGCCGATGCGCGCTTCGAGCGATTTGTCGACACCCATGGCGATATCCGGCGACTGCTCGTCGATCGAGACGCTCACGCCGCAGGTCTCGGCATCGAAGCCGATCGAGGACTTCGTGTAACCGACGTCGCGGATCGTCTCGCGTACGATCCGCGGGATATCCACGTACGTCGTCGTGGAGACCTCGCCCGCGATGTGGATCTGACCAGTGATCGCGAAGGTCTCGACGGCGACGCGTCCGTTCGGATCGTCGCGAAGGATCGCGTCGAGCACGGCGTCGGAGATCTGATCGGCCAGCTTGTCCGGATGACCTTCGGTGACCGATTCGCTGGTGAAGAGACGGCGGTACGGCATGATCAGGTTCCCTCGCTCCACGATGCCATGTATCGTTCCTGTTCGGGCGTGAGCGTATCGATCTCGACGCCCATGGACGCCAGTTTCAGGCGCGCGACCTCTTCGTCGATCTGCACGGGAACGTCGTAGACGCGCTTCTCGAGATCGCGATGATGCTCGACGAGATACTGCGCGGAGAGCGCCTGGTTGGCGAAAGACATGTCCATCACCGCCGCCGGATGGCCTTCCGCCGCCGCCAGGTTTACGAGGCGACCTTCGGCGAGCACGCAGATCCGCCGGCCGTCGGCGAGCTCGTACTGCTCAACGAACGCGCGCGGTTCGCTCTTGCGCACGGCAATTCGTGCGATCGCGTCGAGGTCGAGCTCGTCGTTGAAATGACCCGAGTTGCAGACGATCGCGCCGTCTTTCATCGCGCGGAAGTGCTCCTCGCGAATGACGTGATAGTTTCCGGTGACGGTCACGAAGACGTCGCCGATCGCTGCGGCGTGCGCCATCGGCATCACGCGATAGCCGTCCATCACCGCTTCGATCGCCTTCCGCGGATCGACCTCGGTGACGACGACGTGCGCGCCCATCCCGGCCGCTCGCGAGGCGACACCGCGTCCGCACCAACCGTACCCGAGCACCACGACCGTCCTGCCCGCCAGCAAGACATTGGTGGCCCGGATGATGCCGTCGAGCGTCGATTGCCCCGTTCCGTAGCGATTGTCGAACATGTGCTTGGTAAGCGCATTGTTGACCGCGATGACCGGATAGGGCAGGACGCCGTCTTTTTCCATCGCCTTCAATCGGATGACGCCCGTCGTCGTCTCCTCGCAGCCGCCGATTATCTCAGGAAGCAGGTCACGATGCTTCGTGAAGATCGTCGTGACCAGATCGCAACCGTCGTCCATCGAGACGTGCGGGCGCGTTGCGATCACCGCCTCGATGTGGCGGTAATAGGTCGCTTCGTCTTCTCCTTTCACCGCGAAGGTCGGGATGCCGGCCTCGCAGAGCGCGGCCGCGACGTCGTCCTGCGTCGAGAGCGGATTGCTGGCACAGAGGGCGACCTCCGCTCCGCCAGCTTGCAGCGCGAGCACGAGGTTGGCGGTCTCGGTCGTGACGTGCAGGCAGGCGCCGATCCGCACGCCGCGCAGCGGTTTGCTCCGCTCGAAGCGCTCGCGGATCTGTGCGAGGACGGGCATGGACGCGGCCGCCCACGCGATCCGAGATCTCCCCTGCGCGGCGAGCGAACGATCCTTGACGTCGCCGAGGCTACGGTCGAGTACGGTCACGGGTGAACACTCCTTGTCGGTACGCGAATCGGAAAACGATGAGGGTGGCCGCCCTCGCTTCGCCGCAAGGCCCGGCATCCCCGCTGCCCAACTCTCTCTCCGTGGAAACGCTCGATACGTATCTCGATGCCCTGGCCTCCGAGATGCCGGTTCCCGGAGGCGGAAGCGCCGCCGCAGTCGCCGCAGCCTTGGGCGCCGCGCTGGTCGCGATGGTGGCGCGGATCTGCGCCGGCAGTCCGCGCTTTGCGAGCCGCCACGATCAGGCGCTCGCCCTCGTGCGCGACGCCGATGCGCTGCGTTCCGCACTGCTCGAGGCGCGCTCGCGAGACGAAGCCGCGTACGCCGCGGTGGTGGCCGCCCAGGCCCTCCCGCGCGAGCTGGCTGCCGAACGGAGCGCGGCGCTTCGGGAGGCACTCGCTCGCGCCGCCGAAGCACCGCTCGACGCGGCGGCGTTGGCGCTCGAGGTCTTGCGTCTGAGCGAACGCGCGCTGGCGCTCCGGACCACCGCCCTCGTCAGCGACGTGGGATGTGCGGCCGAGTTCGGCGCCGCGGGACTCGCCGCATGCGCCTACAACGTTCGCGTGAATCATCGCTATCTCCGCGACGCCGAACGCATCGAGGCCCACGAGCGGCGCCTGCGCTCGTACGAAGCGGAGGGCGCGGCGATCGCCGCACGCGTACGCGCGCGCATCGCGGCGGAGACGACCGGTTAGGCTGCCGCGCCGAGCGCCTCCAAGAACGGCCGGATCTCCTCCACCGGAACCTCGATGCCGACGCCGGACGGATGGTACTGCGGATCGTGGAAATCGCTCCCTCCCGTGGCGAGGAGGCCGAGCCGCCGCGCCGTCTCGCGGAAGAACGCCACGTCGTCGGGCGCGTGCAGCGGATAGAAGACCTCGAGCCCCCGGAGCCCGCGAGCCGCCAACTCGTCGATGAGCGAGCGGTCCTTCAAGCGTCCGGGATGCGCGAGCACCGGAATCCCGCCCGCGCCGACGATGGCTTCGATCGCCTCCTGAGGCGAACAATGCGTCGAGGGAACGTAGCCCGCGGTCCCGCGTCGCAACGCACCGCGGAAGGCGGCGGCGATGTCCGGAAAATGCCCGCGGCGCACCAGCGCCTTCCCCACGTGCGGCCGGCCGAGCGCCTTCGCTCCCGCCGCTTCTCGTTCGACGTCGTCCATCGTCACGCCGTAGCCCGCCGCTCGCAGCTGGGCCACCATGCGCTCCACGCGCAGGCGGCGTTGTTCGCGATTGCGACGCAAGAGCGCCGCGAAGCGCTCGTCGTGCGCGCGCATCCCATAGCCGAGCACGTGCACTTCGTTGTGCTTGTAGGTCGTATTGATCTCGACTCCCGGTATCAGACGCATCTCCCGGGGCACGCCCAAACCCTCGTACGCCGAGAGCGTGTCATGGTCGGAGATCGCGAAGACCTCCACCCCGCGGCGATGCATGAGTTCCACGAGCGCTGCCGGCGGAAGCGAACCGTCGCTCTCCGTCGTGTGCGCGTGGAAATCGACGATCACGCCTTACGGCGTTCGAGCGCGATGGAGATACCGGTCCGCTCTTCGTCGCCGACGGCGATCGTCATGAACGATGGGACGCAGACGAAGTCGATGCCGTCGCCTTTCAGGTAGCTCCGGGCGATCGCGAGGGACTTGACCGCCTGGTTGACCGCAGCCGCACCGACGGCCTGCACCTCGATGGAGTCGCGTTCGCGCAGCACCGCGGCGACGGCACCGGCGACGGAGTTCGGGTTGCTCTTCGCCGAGACTTTCAACGTGTTGGTGGTGATCTGTTTGACGGGTTGGTCGATCATGCGATGCCTCGTTGATAGATGCGTTTGATTTCGAGCGCCCGGCCGCTCGCGGGGTCGATGCCCACGACCGCGGCGCAGAACTGTTTCGATCCCGACGTCATGACGCCCAAGCGCGGCGACAGACCGGTGCGGAATCGTTCGAGCACGGCGGCTGGATCCATTCCGATGATGCCGTCGCTCGGGCCGGTCATGCCGAGGTCGCTGAGAAAGGCCGTTCCTCCGGGAAGGACCTGCTCGTCCGCCGTCTGGACGTGCGTGTGCGTCCCGAGCACGGCCGATACCCGCCCGTCGAGATGGCGTGCCAGTGCGATCTTCTCCGAGGTCGCTTCGGCATGGAAATCCACGACGATCACCGGCGTGCGGGTACGCATCTCTTCGACGAGCGCGTCCGCACAGCGAAACGGATCGTCGACGGGAGGCATGAAGGTCCGGCCCATGAGGTTGAGGACCCCGATCACGGTGCCGCCGACGTCGAGGTATCCATGGCCCCGGCCGGGCACACCCGGCGGATAGTTCTCCGGACGTATCACGCGCGAGGTCCGCTCCAGGTACGGTATGATCTCACGCTTGTCGAAGATGTGATTGCCGCCGGTGATGAAGTCCACTCCGGCGGCGAAGAGTTCGTCGGCGGTCTGTTCGGTCAACCCGAAGCCGCCTGCCGCGTTCTCGCCGTTGGCGATGCACGCATGGATGTCGTGCTGATCGCGGGCGAGCGCAACGCACCGCTTGACCGCTTCCCGGCCGGGAGCGCCCACGATGTCGCCGACGACGAGCAGATTGAGGGGTGCTATCGCCGTCCCGACGCCTTCCTCTTGCGCGATTTGAGGAAATAGACGAGGACGCGCTGCTCCTCGTGGAACCCGACGAGGTTCTTCGACTGCGTCGGATCCCGAAGCGCCTCGATGGCGTACTCGGCGATCTCGTCCTGTTCGGCGAGATCGTCGTCGCCGACCTGACGATCGCCGGACGCGCTCCGTACGAGATGCTCTCCGAAGCGATCGGCGAGGAACGCGACGAGCAATTCGAGTTCGCCCTTGCTGAAGGTCTCCAGATCCCGCGCGACGTGCAGGAATGCCATCGCGCGGTCGCTCTCGCACTCGACGCGCACGACCGACGGGTCTTCTCCGCCCAGCTCGACGTACGCCGTCAGGTGATCGTCGACCGCCTCGGCGATCCGCCGTTGTGCGTCGCGATCGAGGCGCTGGGCGATCGCAAAGGTGATCCGGAGCGTCCCCTCGCCAGGCATGGCACGGATCGAGGCAATCTCGGGATACCGCGCCAGCAACGCGCAGACGAGACTGACGGTGTCGGCGTTTTCGACGGGTGGACGGACGGTCATGGCTCCTCGCTAGGGATCGGCGGGCGGCCTCGTTTGGATGCACTTCGGGAAACTCCTCCGCGCTGGCCCCGGCCTCGCCGGGAAAAGGAGGGGCATTCGCCGCGACCAAAAGCCGCCTCATGCACCGCCTCTCGATCCAACTCGGCACCGCTGCCTGCGCTGCGGTCGCCATGTTCCTCGCTCCTACCGCTGGCGCGGCCCTTGCCTCCGGCGCGACGCCCCCTCCGGCCCCGGCCGTCACACCGACGCCCGATGCCGCCCGCGGAGCGCGACTCGTGCAGACGCACGGTTGCCAGGCCTGCCACGGCGCCTCCTTCCAGGGCGGGCTCGGACCCAAGCTCTCCGGCATCGAGCACCGCCTCGGCCTCGAGGAGATCGCCGAGCGTATCCTCCACCCGACCGCCCCGATGCCGAATTTCGGGTTCACGCGCAGCCAAGCGTTGGATATCGCCGCTTTTCTCTCCGGACTCGACGGAGGGAGCGGGACGGTCCCGACCGTGACCTTCCGGCCCGGGCCGGGCACGCTCGAAGGGACCGTCGTCGTACGCTTTTCCGGCGCTCCTCCCGCGCGGGTCTCGGCGGTGGCGATCATGCACATGACCGGGATGACGATGCCGCCGATCGCGCTCCACCTGCGTCCCGATCCCGCCGATCCGCACCGCCTGACGGCGACAGTGCACTTCTCGATGGCCGGAGCGTGGATCATCCGCATCACCGCGGGAACGGCGGTACGCGAGCTTCCGGTCACGATCGGATCCTGACCCGATGCGGCGCTCCGCCTTTCTCGGTCTGGGAGTCGGCGCGCTCGGCGCGGTCGCGCTCGCACCGCTCGACCGGGCTGCCGCAGAACGCGAGACGCTGGAGATCACGCTTCGGTCGGCTCCCTTCCGCTTCGCACCACGCGGCACGGGCATCTCGTTCGACGGACTCGCGTATGAGGGACGCATCCCCGGGCCCGTGCTGCGCGTCCGGCACGGCCAGCGCCTGCGCGTGCGGTACGTGAACGAGAGCGGCGTACCGTCCACCATCCACTGGCACGGGATGATCCTCCCTAACGCGATGGACGGCGTGCCCGGTGTCACGCAGCCGGCCGTCCCACCGGGCGGGGAATTTCTCTACGCCTTTACTCCCACGCCGCCCGGAACGCGCTGGTACCACGATCACGTGGATATGAACCTCATCCGCGGACTCTTCGGGATGATCGTCGTCGAAGATCCGCGTGATCCCGTTCCCGATGCGGAGTTCGCCCTCGTCTTCCATGACGTTCCCTCGATGCGGAGCGTCGTTGCCGCAAGCCGAGGCATCAGCGACGCACCGATGGACGAGCCGGAGGGATCGCGCGAGATGGCGGAGATGCGTCCCGGAGAGCGCATGGGCGACGAGGTTCGCTACATCGCGCACTGCATCGACGGCGACCTCTATCCATACGGGCGCGTGCTGCGCGTGAAGGTCGGGAATCTCGTACGCCTGCGAATCCTCAACGCGAGTCCAACCGTCACGCGCTACATCCGCCTCGCCGGCCATCGCTTGCGCGTGACGCACACCGACGGCAATCCTCTGGAGCGGCCCGTCGAGGTGGACGTCCTGCGCGTCGGCACGGCGGAACGCCTCGATGCGTGGTTCGAAGTCCGCCGCCCCGGCGCGTGGCTGCTGCAGGGGTTGGGATCCGATGCGCTCGCGTACCAGCAGGCCGTCGTCGTCGCGACGCCCGGGATGGAGAACGCCGCGCCCGTGGCCGTCGCGGAGTCGCTCGACGATGCCGGCGAGATCTTCGATTATCGATCGGCCGCCGGAACGGCGCACGCGCTGCCTGTCGAACCCGTCGCCGCACGTAGGAGGTTCACGCTCGGCGGCGGGAGGTACGGCAGTGGGCGTTGGACGATCGACGGGCGCGTGTGGCCGCACGTACCGCCGCTCGACGTACGCCGCGGTGAACGTCTGCTCGTTCGCTTCGAAAATCGGACGGATATGGAGCATCCGATGCACCTGCACGGCCACCTCTTCCACGTAGTCGAAGTCGGAGGGACGCCGCTGGCGCGCCCGCTGCCGAAGGACACCGCGCTCGTTCCGGCCAACGGCGGCACGATGAGTTGGCTCGTCACGGCGGATGCACCACCAGGGCGTTGGTTGTTGCATTGCCACAACGAGATCCACATGATGGACGGCATGGCCACCGAGATGAGATACATCGGATGACGGCGGGGCGCATGGTCGTGACCGGCGGCGCGGGCCTGATCGGAAGCGCGATCGTCTGGGCGCTCAATCGACGCGGCATCGACGACATCGTGGTGGTCGATCGTCTCGATGCGACCGAAAAGTGGAAGAATCTCGTCCCGCTGCGTTTTTCCGACTATCTCGACGCCGATCGCTTCGCGGAATGCATCGAACGCACGCCGTCAGCCTTCGGGAAGATCTCGACCGTCTTCCACCTCGGCGCCTGTTCGTCTACGGTCGAGTGCGATGCCGGCTTCCTGATGCGCAACAACTATGAGTATGCCAAGACGATCGCCTCGTGGGGCACGGCGATCGGCGCGCACGTCGTCTATGCGTCATCGGCCGCCACGTACGGCGCTCTCGAAAACGAGCTCTCCGACCGCATGCCGCTCGAGCAGCTCCGGCCGCTGAACGCGTACGCCTTCTCCAAACACTGCTTCGATCTCCATGCCGCGCGCGGCGGGCTGCTCGGGCGCATCTGCGGCATCAAGTACTTCAACGTCTTCGGGCCGAACGAAGGCCACAAGGGCGAGATGCGCAGCATGGTGCACAAAGCCTACGAGCAGATCCGGCGTGACGGAACGGTGCGGCTCTTCAAGTCGTACCGGCCGGAGTACGCCGACGGCGAGCAATGCCGTGATTTCCTCTACGTGAAGGATGCGGCCGAGATGACGCTCTTTCTAGCCGACCATCGCGCGACGGGGATCGTCAACGTCGGCTCCGGCCGTGCCTCCACCTGGCTGGAGCTCGTGACACCGGTCTTCCAGGCGTTGGATCTCCCGGTGCGGATCGAATTCATCCCGATGCCCGACGACCTCCGCTCGAAGTACCAGTATTGCACGCGCGCCTCGCTCGAGACGCTTCGCTCGCTCGGATACGACCGCCCCATCACGCCTCTCGACGACGCCGTGCGCGACTACGTCCGCAACTACCTCGTCCCCGACAAACGCTTGGATCCCGCAGACGCACCTTCTCCCGAACCCCTTGCCTTCAGGAGCACACCGTGAAAGAACCGTCCACTCGCCGAGACCGCAGGCAGACCAAACGCGGAGGTTCGACCTCGCCACCGCGACGCGATCCGATGATCGCCATCTACGTCGGCTTCGCCGTGCTGATCGCCGTCGTCTTCGGTATCTTCGGCGTGATGCGCTGGCGTGAGATTCGCCGGGTGCAAGCCGCGTACGCGACGCCGACACCGGGACCGAACGCGACGAGTTCGCCGATTCCCCTGGCCGACGGAGAGACGCTCGGAAAACAGGTCTTCCCGCCCGGCGATACGCAGCAAGGCGGCCACGGAAAACCGATCGACGGGATGACCTGCGCAACGCAGGAGTACGTCACGCTCCACATCCACAGCCACCTTGCCCTCTTCGTCCACGGCGTGCAGATCGGCATTCCGAAGTTCATCGGCATGACTCCCTCGCCTCTGGGCGGCTGTCTCTATTGGATCCACACGCACGACGCCAGCGGGATCATTCACGTCGAGGCACCGCAGCTCCATCCGCTGGGAGCGCCCGAGTACACGCTCGGCATGTTCTTCGACGTCTGGGGCATGCCGCTCTCACGAGACGACGTCGCCGGATACAAGGGTCCCGTCACGGCCTTCGTCAACGGGGCACTCTACACCGGACCACTCGCGCAGATTCCGCTGCTCGCGCATCAGGAGATCACGCTGGAGGTCGGCACGCCGGTCGTCCCGCCTCCGAACTACACCTTCCCACCCGACGATTGATGCTCGGATGAAAGTCGTACACGGCGCATCTGCGCGGAGGTAGCGTGAAGGCGTGCCCCTCTCCCTCCGCCTCGCGTTCGGTGCCGCTGCCGCGGCTCTGGCAGCGGTCGTTCCGCTCGCGGCTGCGGCGGCGACGGAAGTCTTTCCCATTCACGGCGTGGTGGTCCGGCAACCGGACCCACGCGAGATCGTCCTGCGCGTCCCGCGGGTTCCGCTCGAGCTGAGCGGCGGGGTCCACCGATTCCGTCTCCCGGTTCCGCAACCCATTCCGCCCGGCACGGGGATCGACGCCTTCGTCGTGCCGCCGAACGAGCTCCTCGACGTACACCCTGCCGGGCCGTACGTTCCGGGTCTTCCCCAACCCGGCCGCGTCGTGGCGCTCCGCGTCGGCGATCGCCTTCCGGCCGAGACGATGGTCGACGAGACCGGACGCCTCGTCCGCCTGAACTCCTACGCGGGGCGTACCGTCATCGTCGGCTTCATCTATACCCGCTGCACCGACGAGTGTCCGATCATCAGCGGAAAGTTTGCACGCCTGCAACGCCTGCTGGATCCCGCACGATTCCATCTCATCGAGATCACGATCGATCCGAACTACGACTCCCCGCGCGTCTTGGCGGCATACGCCCGCCGTTTCGGCGCCGATCCGGCGGAATGGTCGCTCCTCACTGACGAGCCGTCGCGCTTGGCGCTCCTCCTCGACCGCTTCGACGTCAGTTCGTTGGAGGTAGGCGGCGAGAACGACGCGCAGATCGAACACGACAATCCCCTCTACATCGTGGCGCCGGACGGGCGCATCGCCGATCAGATCGCCAACGGCGATTGGGCGCCGTCGGACGTCGCGGCCGAAGCACGCTCGATCGACGGCATGGCCTCGAATCCGCTCGAACGCCTGCGGCTCTCGCTGATCGCCGACGCCGTCGCGCTCTGCGGCGGCAATCAGTTCGTCGGTATCGTCCTCCTCGAGCTCACGCTCTTCGCGATCATCTTCGTGATCGCGCTCACCGCCATGTGGTGGGTCGTCCGCGTCCTCTGGGGAAGCGGCGAGTAGTCGCGCGGCAGGTTCCGCCCCTTCGCCGGGGGTAGCAATCGGCCATGGGGACCCCGCGCAAGCCGATGGAGCCCGTCACACCCGAGCAGCGGGCTTTCATCGAGAGCGCCCTCGATCGTTACGGCAAGGCCACATACTCGTACGCCCTGCGTCTCACGCGTAACGAAGCCGACGCCTGGGATCTCACGCAGGAGGCGTTCCTGCGGGCCATGCGGGCATGGACGAGCTTTCGACCGGGAACGTCGTTCCTCTCGTGGATCTACCGGATCGTCACCAATCTCTACCGGGACGAACTCCGGCGGCACAAGGGACGTTACATGGAAGAGCTCCCTGCGGACAACGCACCGCAGGAGTTCGGCGGCGAGAAGCCGCTGGCCACCGATCCGATCGGCCGGTACATGGAAGAGCAACTCAGCGCGCCGGTCGAACGAGCCCTGGCCCAACTCTCGCCGGACCAGCGAGCCGTGGTCATCTTGGCCGACATCGAGGAGTATAGCTATCAGGAGATCGCGGAGATCGTAGGGTGCTCGATCGGCACCGTGCGCTCGCGACTCCACCGCGCGCGGAACCAATTGCGTAAACTGATCGAACGAGCAACCGCAGAGACGACATCATGAGCGACCATCCCACACCCGAACTGATCGACGACTACGTGCACCGCGCCCTCGCGCCCGATGCGGACGCGGCCGTGCACGCACACTTCGAAGAGTGCTCGTATTGCGCAGCGCTGCGTGACGACGAGCGACGCCTGACCGATCTCCTTCGCTCGTACGGCGAGGCATCCGAACGCGAGCTTCCCGCGGCGCTGCGTGCCTCCATCCTCGACGCCTGCACCGCCTCGCCGACCGCCGGGCCGCTCGCGCGCCTGACCGAGACGCTGACCGCGGCACTGCGGCCCCTTATCGCGGTCGCCGTCGCCGCCGCACTCGCCGTCGCGTTCTACACGGGCATGCATGCGGTGACCGTCCGCCCACAGCCGCGATTCGAAGCATCCTCGCTCTTCGCCGACCACGCGATGATCTCGGGAACCGCGCCGTTCTCGGACGGCGCGGTGGTTCCCGCCGCCCTCGCCGACGATGTCGATCAGTAGCGGGGCGCTCGTCGCCGCAGCCCTCCTCGTTGCGACGGCCCAATCAAACCCTACTGCGGCGCTTCGGGCCGCGATGGATGCGCCGCTCCATGTCAGCTTCGTCGGCACCATCCAGCGCGTCGAGATCGGCGAGCGTCATTCGGAGGTCTCCGTCTATCACATCGCCCATCTCGCTCCCGACCTGACGCGCCGCTGGTATATGGCGCCACGTGCCTTTTTCGACGACGTCACGATCACGCGGGGCGACACGACCTATGCGATCCGCCGCTCCGCACACGTCGTAATCGAAAGCCGCGATGCCGCCGACGACGATCAGCCCGCTCGCGACGACGATTTCAGTCTCCTTACTGCGAACTATCGCCCCGTGGCCATCCCCTCCGGAACGATCGACGGCAGGACCACCCGTGCCTACGCGCTGGTGAATCGCCACACGGGACACGTCGTGATGCGGATCTGGACCGATGCGGTCACGCATCTCGTGCTCCGAAAGGAGCGCTACGCCTCCGACGGTGCACTCGAATCGTCGATGCATTTCGAACAGATTCGGTACGTGCGCACGTTGCCTGCAGCACTCTTCGCCCTACCGCAAGGCATGCCGATCGTCGAACGCGGCGGTCACGAATCGCCGGAAAACGACATCGTCCGATTGGTCCGCACGGCGGGCTTTCCGGTGCGCGACCCCCGCTATCTTCCGGAGGGATTTCTGCCCGTCATGGGCGATCTGAGCGCGCGCAACGGCATACGGACACTGCATCTCTTTTACTCGGACGGCGTGCGATCGCTCTCGCTCTTCGAGAGCCCGGGAACGGCCGATCTCTCGATGCGCGGTTTACAGACGCGTCCCGTACGCATCGGCACCCACTCCGCCGTCTATGCCTCGGAAGGACCGCTGGGGCTCCTCGCCTGGTCCGATGCGGGCGTCTCATTCACGCTGATCGGCGATCTCGCGCTCGGGGAGCTCGAACGCATCGCCGCATCGCTGCTCCGCTAAAGGACCACCGTCAGACCAGCGCGGCGATGCGTGCCAGCTGCATCTGCAGCGAGACGGGAAGCAGTCGGTCATCGCGCTCGTCGAAGCGGTCATCGCGCTCGTCGAGCCGATCGCCGGCGCGGTCATGCGCCGCGACGAGGTCGGCGCACGCAGCCGCGAGCGATGCCGGATCGTAGCCGCCTTCCAGCACGTAGAGCGCTCTTCCGTCGCAGTACTCGCGTGCGAAGCGGCCGAAGAGCGCCCCCAGCTGGCCCCCGACCTCACGTCCGAGTCCCAAATCTCCGACCGGATCGCCGGCGAGCGTATCGAAGCCGAGGCTCACGACGAGCGTGCGCGGGCGAACCGCCCGCGCTGCGATCTCCAACAACCGATGCCAGAGGAGCAGAAAAGCCGGCGTTCCGATACCGGCGGGCGGAAGCGGGAGATTCGCGACGAGCGCACCGTCGCTGCGACGGCATTCGCTCGCACCTCCCGTTCCCGGATACGCTGGATAGGCGTGCGTCGAGAGGTAGGAGAGTTCGCCGCCGGCAACCGCCTGCGTTCCGTTCCCGTGATGGTAATCCACGTCGGCGACCAGCACGGGCCCGTATCCGCCCTCGATCACCAGCCGCGCTGCGATCGCGGCATTGTTAAAGATGCAGAACCCCATGCCGCGGTTGGGCTCCGCATGGTGCCCGGGCGGTCGAACAACGGCAAACGCGACGTGCCCGCGCATCACCGCATGCATGGCGACGGCAGCCGCACCGGCCGCGCGACGCGCGGCTCGCAGCGAACTCGGTCCGATCACGACATCGCCCGTCGAGAGGTAGCGCGCGCGCCCGGACCGCTCGACCTCGGCAGCCTCACGCTCGACCAGCTCGATGTACGAGCGATCGTGGACGAGCATCAGTTCGTCGGGCGTCACGTCGCGCACAGGGAGCGTCTCCTTCAGCAGATCGCGACTGCGAAGCTCCTCTAGAATCGCGCGGACGCGCTCCGGTGACTCCGGATGCGCCACACCGCGCAGATGTTCCTCGCAGACCGGATCGAAGACGATCAGCACTGCGCCCGGTGCATCACCCGCGCTTGCCGGTGCGGCCTCCGGTGAGTGCGGCGATCTCGGCTTCGATCTTCTTGTAGGAGGCGGTTCCTTTTCGCATCATCGCCAAGAGACGCCGGTAAGCATCGAGTGCAGCCGCTTTGCGTCCGTCGTGTGCATAGGCATGAGCGGCGATGTAGAGCAGCTGCGGGTTGCCGTCGAGGAATCCGGGAGCCGCTTGATCGAGCGCGGAGAAGATCTTTGCGGCCTCCGCGTATCGCTTCAACTCGAAATCGGATCCGGCGATGCACCCGAGCATCTCGGGAGTACGCTGGTAATCGAACGAACGGGCACACGCCTCCCTCGCCTGCGCATAGCGGCGCGCGCTCGAATACGCCTCTCCGAGCAACGCATAGCTCTGCGCGCTCGGCGCCACCTTGGTCAGCCGGAGGAGATAGCCGATCGCCTTATTCGTATCTCCGTGTTCGAGTTCGTACTGGCCGATGCGCCCGAGGGCACCCGGATCATCGGGCTCGACGTCGAGCGCACGACGCCACTGCGTGCTCGCGTCCGCCAAGCGACGGCGCGCGGCCAAGAAGTCCCCGTACTGCAGATATGCGGACGCGACTTTCGGATAGCGGCTGATCGCTTCTTTCAGCACGCGCTCGGCATCCGCATCGTCGTGATGTCCGGCGTAATAATCGGCTTCGCGAGCCAACACCGCCGCCTTCTGCTCGTCCGTCGAAGCCGCCACCAGCGCATCGGCGAACGCCCGGCGCATCGCGGTATCGTCGTGCTCCTCGCCGTACATCTCCGCGCGGAAGATCAGCGCTTGCACGTCGGACGGATTCAGTTGAAGCGCGCGCTCGACGGTCCGAAGCGCCATCTGCGGATTCTTCTGCTGAGCATAGATGTTCGCGATCTGGTAGATCGGCTCGACGTTTTTCGGATCGATCGCCGCCGCTTTTTCGAACTCCGCGCGCGCCTGATCGATCTTCTTCTCGCCGAGATAGACCTGGCCGAGCAACACGTACGCCTGCGCATCGTCCTTGTGGAAGACGATCGCCCGATTGGCGATCCGCTCCGCGTCCGCGGCGTGCCCCAACTGCAAATCCACCTGCGCGAGCTGCGCGAGGATGGCGAGGTTGGTGGGATCGAGGTCCGAGGCGTTTTGAAAATCCGCCAGTGCGGCCTGCAGATTGCCCGCCGTCTCCTGCGCGGCACCGTCGTAGTAGAAGACCTCCGCCGTTTTGTTGCCGAGTGCCAGCAGGTGCTGCGTGAGCGGGAGCGCGAGATCGGCTCGATTGATCTGCAGGTACTCCGCGGCGAGTTCGAGCATCGCCTGCTGATCGTCCGGGTGCTCTTTCAACTTGGCTTGCAGGCGGGGAATCGCGACCTGCGGAGGCTCCGGCGTCGCGGTCGGAAGCGGTGCCGGTGTCGGCGATGGCGTCGGCGATGCTTTGGGACCGAAGAGCCCTCCCAGCAGGCCGCCAGCCTGCGCTCGCGGGGGAATCGCGACGAGCGCGAGGGTGATGCTACAGGCACAGACGGCAGCGGCAAGGAGGCGCTTCACGAAACGGTCGCTCCGGTTACGAGCTTCGTCAGTTCGGGAACAATCTGGAAGAGATCGCCGATGACGAGGAGATCGGCGAATTCGGCGATCGGCGCATTCGCATCCTTATTGATCGCCACGATCGTTCCGGAGGAACGCATGCCGACTTTATGTTGGATCGCCCCCGAGATGCCGACCGCGATGTAGAGGTTGGGGCTGACGGTCTTGCCCGTCTGTCCGATCTGCATGCTGTAGGGCACCCATCCGGCATCGGCCGCCGCGCGGGACGCGCCGACCGCACCGCCCAGCGCCTGAGCCAGCGGTTTGAGGAGCGTCTCGAACGGCTCGGGGCCGCCGAGGCCGCGCCCTCCACTGACGACGACCGGCGCTTCCTCCAGGCCGATCTCGCCGGAGGACTCTTCTACCTCGCGCTCGACGGTCACCTGATAGCTACGCACCGGCGTCGGCTTTGAGAGCTGCTCGATCGTCGCACCCGTACCGCCCTTCGCGGCCGCGAACGCATTCGGGCGAATCGTCACCACGGCATAGGCGTCGTCTTTGAACGCACATGTCGTGAACGCAACGCCGCCCATCTTCGGCGCAACGCAAGCGAGCCGGCCGCCTTCGGTTTTGAATTCCGTCACGTCGGCGGCGACACCGGCGCGCAGGCGACCGACGAGACGTCCGGCGACGTCCCGGCCGTGCATCGTATGCGGAAGGACGACGACCGCCGGACCCGTCGCTCGGGCAACCGCTTCGAGATAGTCCACGATGGGATCGAGCAGGAATGCGTCGCACTCCGGATCTTCCGCGACATGCACGGCGTCGAGGGGATAGGCCCGCAACTGCTCGGCGAGCGCCGCTGCACCTTTGCCCAGGACGACCGCATGCGCGCGCCCCCCGAGCGAGTCGGCCAGCGATCGCGCGGCCGTCGCTGCTTCGAAGGTCACCTTGCGGGTACGCTCGCCCTGATGTTCGACGTAGACGATGACGTGCTTCATCTCAGATCAGCTTTCTCTCACGGAGGAAGTCGAAGATGACCTTGGCACCGGTCGCACCGTCGGGCGCTTCGACGATGCGAGCCTTCTCGCGCTGCGGCGGTGGTACGACCGCGAGGAGTTCCGTCTTGGCGCCGTCGCCCCCGAAGGGGCCCCCGATCTCGAGATCGGCGAGCGAGAGCTGCGTGATGGTCTTTTTCTTGGCGCCCATGATGCCTTTGAGCGACGCATAGCGGGGCTCGCCGATCGCCATTGTCACGCTGGCCAGCGCGGGGAGCGGACCGTGCACGAGTTGATAGCCGGTATCCGTCTCCCGCTGCGCGTGCAGGTGCCCGTCCTCGAGCGACAAGGAGCGCGCATTGGTGATCGCCGGAACGCCGAGGAGCTCGGCGAGCGCTCCCGGCACCGTTCCGGTGCTCCCGTCGTCGGAGAGACCGCCGCAGATGACGAGATCGAAGCCGATCTTCCGGAGCGCAGCGGCGCTCGCGTAGGCGGTGGACCAGACGTCGCTTCCCGCCAGCGCATCGTCGGAGAGGATCACCGCGTCGTCGGCGCCCATCGCGAGCGCCTTCCGCAACGTCTCCTTCATGGATGCCGGCGCCATCGCGAAGAGCGTCACCGTGGGTGCTCCGCCCAACTTTTCCTTCAATTGCAGCGCGGCTTCGACCGCGTACTCGTCGTACGGATTGAGCACCGTCTCGACGCCGCTGCGCACCAACCGCTTCGTCGCCGGATCGATACGCTTTTCCGCGTTCGGGTCCGGGACGAGCTTGACCGTTACCACGATCTTCACCCGGGGAACGACCTCCTCAAAACGTGCAAAATCCCGGCCGCAGCGCCGGGGAACCCCCGGTGCTTGTCGCCTCGAGCCGCCGAACCCTTCAGGACGGAACCGAGACCGCCGGCTCGGGCAGCGGGGGGCGAGCCGCGTGGCGACCGCGGAGGTACTGCGGCGGCACGAAGGCCTCGGACCCGAGGAGATCGGCCGCATCCCAGACCCACCGGGGATCGCGAATGAAGCCTCGGGCGAGCGCGATCATGTCCGCATCGCCCTCGCGCAAGATGCGCTCCGCTTCCCGCGGATCGGTGATCATTCCGACGGCGATGACCGGAATGCCCGCGGCGGCGCGCACCGCTCGCGCGAACGGCACCTGATACCCGGGGCGTGCGTCGATGCGTTGCAGCGGCGAGAGGCCGCCGCTCGAGACGTCGATGAAATCGCAGCCGCGGGCAGCGAGTTCGCGCGCGAACGTGCACGATTGCTCGACGTCCCATCCGCCGTCCACCCAGTCGGTGGCCGAGATGCGCACGCCGAGCGGTTTCTCCGCAGGCCAGACCGCGCGCACGGCCTCGAAGACCTCGAGCGGAAAGCGCATGCGGTTTTCGAGGGAACCACCATACGCGTCGTCGCGACGATTGGTCAGCGGAGAGAGGAACTCGTGCAGCAGATAGCCGTGCGCAACGTGGAGTTCGATGACCTCCACACCGATCCGTACGGCACGAATCGCGGCCGCGACGAAATCATCCCGAATCTTTCGCATCCCCGCAGTATCGAGTGCCTGCGGTATCGGCCATCTTTCGTCGTACGGAATCGCCGACGGAGCGACCGTTCGCCATCCGCGCGCATCGCGTACCGGTCCGCCGCCTTCCCACGGCGGCAGGGTCGAGCCCTTGCGCCCCGCATGGGCGAGCTGGACGCCGACGCGCACCGGAGTGCGCTCGTGGATGAACCGCACGATGCGCGCCATCGCCGCTTCGTGATCGTCGCGGTAGAGCCCCAGACACGACGGCGTGATGCGACCTTCGGGACTGACGTGCGTCGCTTCGAAAAAGGCCAATCCCGGTCCGCTCAATGCATAGTGGGCCAGATTCACCAGATGCCAATCGTTCGCACATCCGTCGACCGCCGAGTACTGACACATCGGGGAGACGACGATGCGGTTCGGGAGTTCGACCGAGCGCAAGGCGATCGGCGAAAAGAGAACGTTCTCGCTCATGACGCTCCTCATTGACCGCTCGCTCGCCACGAAGGTTGCGGGCAACTCCTGTCGGAAACGTCGTTCGCACGATCGGAAGGAGGTTCGTCATGGTCATTCGCCGGCTGATGCTGGCTGCGTCGCTCGCTTGCATTCCGTTCGCAGGTACAGATGCGGCCCGAGCGGCGGTCTTTCACGCCGTTCCATCCCTTGCCGGTGCATCCGATCCGGCCGTCCTCGCGGTGGATGCACGGGACGCGGCACGCGGCATCATGACCGTCCGCGAAATGATTCCCGTCCGTCCGGGCCCGTTCACATTGGTCTATCCGAAATGGATACCGGGAGAGCACGGACCGACCGGTCCACTCGGCGACCTGGCATCGTTACGCATCTCCGCCGGTGGCAAGACGGTGACGTGGCGCCGCGACCCGGTCGACATGTACGCTTTCCACGTGGATGTCCCGCAGGGCGCCTCCGCCTTGGACGTCGCGTTCACGGTGCTGCTGAACTCGCCCGAACCAGTCTCCGACGGCAATCTCGCCATCCTCAATTGGAACCGCGCACTGCTCTATCAGGCGGGCGTAGATTCGCGCCAATGGTACGTCCGCGCCTCGCTGCGACTACCGCATGATTGGGATTTCGGCACCGCGCTGCCGGTCGCATCGCGCAACGGCGATACCGTCGTCTTCGATACCGTGACCCTGGCGACGCTCGTCGATTCGCCGCTCGACATGGGCCGCTACAGCCGCCACATCGTGCTCTGGCGCGGCAGCGACGGAGCGACCTACGAATTGGACGCCTTTGCGGATGCCCCGCAAGACCTCGACTTTCCGGAAGCGATCATCTCCGCGTATCGCAGGGTTGCACCGGAAGCGATCGCTCTCTACGGCGCACGCCACTGGATTCACTACCACGCGCTCCTGACGCTCAGCGACGCCATCGGCTTCGAGGGCATCGAACATCACTCGTCGAGCGACGATCGCACTCCCGCCGACTTCATGACCAACCCCAAGTGGCAATTCGTTGCCGGCGACCTCCTGACGCACGAATTCTCGCACTCGTGGAACGGGAAATACCGCCGGCCGGCCGATCTCACGACGCCGAACTTCCAGGTACCGATGAAGACCGATCTGCTCTGGGTGTACGAGGGCATGAATCAGTACCTGGGTGATCTGATCTCGTTCCGCGCCGGCATCCGCAAGCCGTCCGATTATCCGGAGTATCTCGCGTCGATCTACGCCCGGATGGATACCGAACCGGGCCGTGACACGACGCCGCTCATCGATCTCACCACCGGTGCACCGTACCTGTACGAGACCGGAGGAGAGTATCCGTCGATTCGCAGGACGGCCGGCGATTTCTATACGGAGGGGGAACTGCTCTGGCTCGACGCGGATACCATCATCCGTACGCTTTCGCACGGAACCAAGTCGCTCGATACATTCCTGCACCTCTATGCGGGGCCGCCGAGCGGACCGCCTGCAACCATCACCTATACCCGCGCGCAGATCGAGGAACTGCTGAATCGCGTGCAGCCCTACGACTGGCACGCGTTTTTCCAGAGGTACGTCTATGAGGTCGCACCGCATCCTCCGACGGACGAGCTCGCGCGGTCGGGATGGAAGCTGGTCTATACCGAGAAACCCAACGCGTTCATCGAGGCGCAGGAGGCGCTCCGTCACGTCATCGACGATTGGTACTCGATCGGCGCCCGCCTCACGATGAAGGGCAAGGTGCTCGACGTCCGGGAAGGCTCACCGGCATGGGAGGCTGGTTTGGCACCGGGCATGGAGATCGAAGCGGTGAACGGACAGGCGTTCTCTCCTGAGGTGCTCTCCTACGAGTTGAAACAGGCCGAGCACTCCGGTGCGCCGATCGAGATGATCGTCGAAGGGAGCGGCTGGTTCAAGCAGCTCGCGGTGAACTACCACGGTGGCCCCCTCTATCCGCACCTCGTGCGCATTCCCGGAACGCAGAACCTGCTGGCGCGCATCATGGCGCCGCATGCAGGGCGGTGAGTCTGGGATGACCGGGACTCGAACCCGGACGCTCTCATCGAGCCGCAGATTTTAAGTCTGCTGTGTCTGCCGATTCCACCATCATCCCGCGCGTGCTGCTCCGGTGTCGCGCTCTTCGTCGTAGAGGAGCAGGTACCCGAGCAACACGTCGGCTTCGGTCACCAGGAGCTCCGTTCCGCCGAGGATCTCCAGCGCCTGCTCCGCGATCATGAGCCCGGCAGGCATGATGTCGGCACGCTGCGGCCGCATCCCGGGAAGGACGCGCCGTTCGTGCACGTCGAGGCTGCAGAGGAGCGCAATGAGCTCTCCGAGCTGCGCCTTCGTCACGCGCACGGGGGTCGGAGTCTCTTCGGCGGCCGGCGGTATCCCGTCGGCTCCGTGCACGAGTGCGACTGCGGTCGTCATCGTTCCGCCGACCGCGACGAGGAGCGAGACCGGCGGAAACGTCGCGAGCGGCGCGAGCATGGCGGCGGCACGGGTGCGAGCCGCCGCGCGCACCGTTTCGGGGACGGGAGCGGCGGTACCGGCGAGGGCGGGGAAGGCCTCGGTGAGGCGCACCGCACCGATGTCGCACGAGATCCAGCGCTTCGCTTCGCGATCGTTCCCGTAGGCGTATTCGGTACTACCTCCGCCGATGTCGAGGACGCCGATCTGCTCCCACAGCGAGTCGCCCAGTACACTCACCGCTCCGCGATAGGAGGCACGCGCCTCTTCGTCTCCCGAGATGACGCGGACTGCGATGCCCAGGGTACCGCGAACCTCCTCCAGGAACCGATCCGCATTCGCCGCTCTCCGAAGAGCATGCGTCGCGATCGCCGCCGGATGGGCATCAAACGCACCGACGACGCGCGCGTGCTCGCGCAACGCCTCGATCGTACGGCGCATCGGTTCGGTTCCGAGCGTTCCCGTGCGATCCAACCCCTCTCCGATACGCGTGCCGATCGATGCGGCGTGCAGGATGCGCGGAGGCGAGGCATCGAGATCGGCGACGAGGGCCCGCACGGAGTTCGTGCCGATGGAGAGGATCCCGCGGATGCGTGTCATTGCTCGAACCTGGCGGCTCGTCGCTTCTTCCGCAAGAATCGCCGCTCGTGGAGCGGAACGCCGTCGACGATCTCCCATTCCTCCGTCTCTTTCAGAAACGAAGCGATCTGCGCCTCGAGATGCGCGTCGTGCAACTCGGGAATCAGCGAGACCACCGGACGCCGGCCGCGCCTGCGCACGTCGAACGAAAGGCGCCGCCGAGAGGTCAATGCGCGCTCGTACTCCGATCGGTGGACCTCCACGTCGCCGGGCGGCGCGACCGCCAACTCGCCGCCCTCGAGGCGCACCACCGCGCCGAATGCGTGGATCTGCAGCACCTCGCCGGTTCGCTGCTCGGGAGCCGAATCGTTCACGGCGATGGGGACGGGGACAGCGGCCGTTCGAGGAAGATCAGCTCTTCGTTCGGGCGTACCAGGCGCAGCCGTTCGTGGATGAGCGGAATCGCACCGGCCGGCGTAGAGAGTCGGCGAATCTCCTCCAGATCGCGACGCTTGCGTTCCTCAAGGGCCCGGACGTCCGCGCGCGCACGCGCGAGCTCTTCCGCCATGGCGACGTTCGCATGGATGATGCGCGCGAACTGGACGACGATCAGCGAGACGAAGACGAGGACGAGCGACGCCGTTGCCCACCGCCCCGCCAAGCGGGCGATCGCCGTCGCACGGGTGCGGCGCTTCACCGCCGCGCTTCCAGCGCCTCGCGTCGTTCGTTCTCCCATGCGCCCATGCGCCGATATTTCCGGTACCGCGCGTCCACGAGTTCGTCCGTCTCCAGCGCACGCAACGCCGTCAGGGCTGCATCGACGGTGGTCAGCACCGCGGAGATCGTGCGCTCCGGATCGCGATGCGCTCCGCCAAGCGGCTCGGCGATGATTTCATCGACGATACCGAACGCGTGCAGATCCTGGGCGGTCAACTTCAGGCGGGCGGCAGCCTCGTCGGCCTTGCTCGCGTCGCTCCATAAGATCGCCGCCGCACCTTCGGGCGAAGCGACCGAATAGACGCTGTGCTCGAGCATCAGGATGCGATCGGCGATGCCGAGCGCCAAGGCCCCGCCCGACCCGCCTTCGCCGATGACGGTCGCCACCGTCGGAACGCGTACCCGCGTGAATGCGAGGAGGCACTGCGCGATCGCCTCCGCTTGCGCGCGTTCTTCCGAGCCGATCCCCGGATCGGCACCTTTGATGTCCACGAAGGTGACGACCGGAAGACGGAGCCGTTCGGCAAGGAGCACCAGTCGCCGTGCCTTCCGGTAACCTTCGGGCGTCACCATGCCGAAGTTGCGCGCGAGATTTTCCTTGGTATCGCGGCCGCGCTGCTGCCCGATGACCATCACCGGGCGCCCCGCCAAGACGGCGAAACCGCCGACGATCGCCGGATCGTCCCGAAAGTGGCGGTCGCCGTGGAGCTCGTCGAAGCGATCGAATCTCGCGATGTAATCCAAGGCCGTGGGGCGCTTGGGATGGCGCGCCATGTGGACCTTCTCCCACGGCGTCAGCGAGCCGAAGATCTCGCGTTGGATCTCCGCATACTTGGCTTCCAGCGCAGCGATCTCGCCGGACATGTCGACCGGTTGCGACGCGTTCGCCGCGCGGAGCTCCGCGATCCGGCGCTCGAGCTCGAGCAAGCCTTTCTCGCGCTCGACGATCACGTTCACGGCGTCGCTCCTGCGGCCGGATGCACGCCGCGTGTGTACTCGAGCAGGCGGACGAGCACGGATTTGAGGTCGCGGCGATGGACGACCATGTCGATATGCCCCTTTTCGAGGAGAAACTCCGCAGTCTGAAATTGGTCGGGAAGGCGCTGGCGAATCGTCTGCTCGATGACGCGCCGACCGGCGAAACCGATCATCGCTTTGCGCTCCGCGACGATCACGTCGGCTTGGAAGGCGAACGACGCCGAGACGCCGCCGGTCGTCGGATCGGTCAGCACCGAGCAGTAGAAGTTGCCGTCGTCCAGGAAGCGCGCGACCGCCGCGGTCGTCTTCGCCAATTGCATCAGCGCGAGCATCCCTTCTTCCATGCGCGCACCGCCCGAGGCGGTGACGACGATGCACGGCAAGCGGCGTTCCCGCGCCTCTTCAAAGAGTCGAGCGATCCGTTCTCCGACGACACTGCCCATCGTCCCACCGCGGAAATGGAAGTCCATCACGCCGAGCGCGACCGGCATGCCGCCGATCGCCGTCGTCCCGCAGACGACCGCCTCGGTGAGCCCGCTCTTCTCACGATCGGTCGCCAATTTCGCCGCATAACTCTTTTTATCGGTCCATCCGAGCGGATCGGCAGGCATGACCTCGCCGCCGATCTCGACGAAGTCGCCGTCGGCCAGCATCGCGATGCGATCGTGCGCCCGCATTCGGAAGTGATGATCGCAACGGGGGCAGACCCAGAGATTCGCCGCGAGGTCCCTCCGATAGAGCATCTCGCCGCAGGCCGAGCACTTCGACCACAGCGCGGCATCGCCGTCCGCCGACGTCTTTCCGCGTCGCGCGCGCAGCCACTCCGGCACCGACCGCATCTCAGCGCGCCGCCTCCGCACGCGGCGAGCGTCGCAACAATCGCGACGCGTAGAGCTTTCCGAGCTGTTTGAGGTAATCAAGGATCTCGCCGCCGCCCAATTTCGAGACGCCGACGGTGCGATCCGTAAAGACGTAGGGAATCTCGATCGCCTTTCCGTACCGGGCCTTCGCCACGACCTCCAAACCGATCTTGAAGCCGATCGGATCCAGCGGCACGCCCTCCAACGCTTCACGCAATACCAAGAAATAGCCGCTCGTGATGTCGCGAATCGGCGTCAGCGGACGCGCCAGCAGGCAGGCGACGCGCGAGGTGATGATGCGGCGTTTGGGCCAGTTGGCGATTCCGCCTCCCGGTACGTAGCGACTGCCGATCGCGAGCCCGTACTCCCCGGAGGCCAAGGCCTCCACCATGCGCGGAAGGATGCGGATATCATGACTGAAATCGGCATCCATCGCTCCCAGCGCCTTCGACTCCGGTCGCGCGATCTTCCATCCGTCGATCACGCCGCTCGAGAGGCCGAGTTTTCCGGGCCGGTGCAGGCAGCGGACCGGAAGCTCGCGAGAGAGCCGATCGACGATCGCTCCCGTGCCGTCGGGCGAGGCGTCGTCGACGACGATCACTTCTCCGTCGAGCCCGTGTGCGTCGAAGAGTTCGGCAAGCGACCGGAGGAGTCTCTCGATGCCCCCCGCCTCGTTGTAGGTGGGGATCACGATCGAGAACGGAAACGCGGTCATATCTCGTATGGGTACGACGCGGATCGCGCATCCTCATGCCGGGTCGTCTCGCGCGGTCAACCCGCCGCGACACCGGCCTTGCGCGCGAACGCGTACCCGTTCTTTCCGCTCCGCTTCACCGTATACATCGCGGTGTCGGCTGCTCGTAGGAGCACATCGGGCTCCTCACCATCATCCGGATAGCACGCGATACCGATGCTGGCAGTCAACGCTGGCGCGTCGCTCCGCAGCGCCGGCAGAACGCGCAACGCCGCGAGCACGCGCTCCGCGAAATGGGCCGCACCGTCCGCGTCGGTCGCGGCCAAGACCGCGATGAACTCGTCGCCGCCGACGCGAGCAAGTGTGTCGCTCTCGCGCGCGAGCCCTTCCAGACGCTCTCCGACCGCGCGTAAGACCTCGTCGCCCGCAGCATGACCGTGGAGATCGTTGACCTCTTTGAACCCGTCGAGATCGAGATAGACCACCGCCGCGCAGCTCCCGTCGCGTTTGGCGCGCGCCAGGATCTGCCGGAACCGATCCGCGAGCAGGCGGCGATTGGGCAATCGCGTCAGCGGATCGGTATAGGCGAGCTCGCCCAAGGATCGCTCGTGATGCTGCCGCTCCAGCGCCGAGCCGATCAACGCCGCGGCGAGATTCACGAAGTCTTCGTCGGCATCGTCGAAATCCGGCTCGCGCGGTCGAATCCCCGCGATGGTCAGCGTTCCGAGCGGAACGCCGCCGCTCGAGATCGTCGTTCCGATGAACGACCGCCACGGCTGCCATCGCTCGGCGATGTCGCCGCGCAGCGGCGACTGCGCCACGTCGGCGATACGCAGCGCCGTGCGGGCGCCGAAGATGTACCGGCTATACGAGCGATCCAAAGGTACGACCAGACCTTCCGCGTACGCGTACTCGCCCACGCCGTAGAGGACGCGCAACGTTCCGCCCTCGACCGCATTGACCATCGCGGCATCCATCGCCAACGAGTCGCAGGCAAACCGGAGGGCGCGCCGGATCTGCTCGTCCATGTCGATCGTGAACGAGGCGGCCAGATCGTAGAGGGCGCGCAGGCGCTCGCGCTGCCGGTGTTCGGAATGCTTGAGCGCGCGCTCTTCCGTGCTCTCCTCGACGAAGCAGAGCACGCCTTCGACGCCCGTCGCCGCCGCGACGGGAACCAAGCGGAGCGCGACGCGCGTCACGCGCCCATCCTTGCGAACGAGCGCCGTCTCGCATTCCGCGCCGGCGCCCGCAAGGGCGCGCTCCAAGCACTCGCGTACCTGCGCCGCCGCATCGCCCGCGATCAGCTCCTCCAGCGGGAGCCCCACGAGTTCGCGTTCTCCTCGTCCGGTGAAGCGGACCGTCGCGGCATTGACCCGCCGAAAGCGCCGATCCGGCCCGATCAACGCCAGGCCTTCGAGCGTGTTCTCGATCAGCAGCTCGAGCATCTCGCCGTTCGAAACGGACAGACCGCACGGGCGCGAGGTCGCTCGCGGGCCATTCGAGGGGCCGCTCTCAACGGAGACGGAACGGAGCGCATGCTCCCGCACGAGGGGCGCCCTGCGCCGTTCGACCACCACCCGCATGCCGAGCGCGGCGAGGATCGCCGTCTCGACGAGAGCCAGCGCGCTCACCAGCGCAGCCAGCATGATGCCTCCAGTATGCGCCCGCCCGCCCGCGAACGCAAGCGTGTCAGCCGGCGGGAGCGAGCGCTTGGACGATCACCGCTGCGACCAAACCCGCCGTCTCGGTTCGCAGGATCCGGGGGCCAAGCCACAACGGATGCGCTCCTGCCGCGCGGGCAGCCTCGACCTCCGCGTGAGAGAATCCGCCTTCGGGGCCGATGGCGATCACCACGGTGCGTGCGCCTTCGAGGAGCGGCGGCAAGGCGTCGCGCAACGGCCGCGGATCGGCGAGTTCCCACGGGATGAGCGCCACGTCGGCCTCTTTCATCACCGCTCGCACGCGTTCGAACGACGACGGCGCTTCGATGCGCGGGATGTCGCGCCGCCCGCACTGCAAGGCCGCGGCGCGCGCGATCCGCATCCATCGCTCGCGTTTGCCTTCCGCGGCCGTGCGCACCGAACGCTCCGAGACGAACGGAATGATCGCCACCACGCCGAGTTCGGTGAGCTTCTCGACGACGAAATCCATCTTCGCGCCCTTCGGGAGCGCTTGGGCCACGGTGATCTCGAGGCGCGGTGCTTCCTCGGCGGGCAGCTCCTCCTCCAGTCGTGCGCAGACCACCTCGCCGACGACCGTGAGCCGGGCGCGAAATGATCGCGCCGAGGAGTCGGTGACCTCGATCGCATCGCCGTCGCGCAGGCGCAGCACGTTGACGAGCTTGTGCGCGTCGTCGCCGGAGAACGGAACGACGTCGCCCGGAGCGTGCACGCCCTCGACGAAAAACCGATGCGCCCTCACCGCGCGGTCACTCCGGTTTGAACGCATCGCGGACGCGTTCGAAGAAGCTCTTCTCTTCGACCGCATCGCCGCCGCAACGCGCGTACTCCTCCAAGAGTTCTCGCTGGCGCCTGGTGAGCTTCGTCGGAACCGTCACGTGCACGGTGACGTGATGGTCGCCGCGCTGCGCGCCGCGCACGCTCGGCATGCCTCGCCCCCGCAGGCGCAACGTCGTACCGCTTTGCGTACCCGGCGGGATCGTCAACGAGATCGGCCCTTCCAGCGAGGGCACCTCGAGCGTCCCACCCAGCGCCGCCGTCGGAAAACTGATCGGTACGTCGACGTACGTATCGAGCCCGTCGCGCTTGAAGATCGGATGCGGAGCGATGCTCAGGTAGACGTAGAGGTCCCCCGGAGGGCCGCCGCGGATCCCGGCTTCACCGCTGCCGGTGATGCGGATCCGCGATCCGTCGTCCACGCCCGCAGGCACCTTCACTTGGAGGCGACGCTCCACTTCGCGCCGCCCCCGCCCGCCGCACTCCGGGCACGGCCGCGCGATCACGCGGCCTTCGCCGCCGCAGGCACCGCAGGTCGTCTGCGTCACGAACTGCCCGAGCGGCGTGTGCCGGACGGTCCGCAGGATCCCGCTTCCGCCGCAGCGCGCGCACGCGGCGATGCCGGCATCCGCCTCCGCGCCGGTGCCGCGACAACGCTCGCATTGGGAGAGATGCGAGTAGACGATCTCGCGCGTGACGCCGGTGAAGGCTTCTTCCAGCGTGATCTCCAGATCGTACCGCAGGTCGGACCCGCGTTGCGGACCGGCGCGCCGCGCATGAGCACCGCGCATCTCGCCGAAGAACATGTCGAAGATCTCGCCGAAACCGCTCTGCGCAAACCCGAAATCGGCGAACGGCCCCGCACCTCCGTTCCCGCCGACGGTGCCGAAGCGGTCGTACTCGGCGCGCTTGCGCGGATCCGAGAGCACCTCGTAGGCCTCGTTGATCTCCTTGAATCGCTGCTCCGCCGCGGCTTTGTCGTCCGCGACGTCGGGATGATGTCTCCGCGCGAGCGCGCGGTAGGCGCGTTTGATCTCGTCGGGCGTGGCATCGCGTGCGACGCCCAGTACGTCGTAGTAATCTCTGGTCGGCATCGGCGTGGATCAGGCGATCTCGACGTCGGCCAAGCGCTCGGAGAGGGTCTGTGCGGTTCCTTCGGCCAGCGCCATCAATCGGCCGTAATTCATGCGGCGCGGCCCGAGGATCGAGAGCATCCCGACGGCGCGCGGGCCGAACCGGTACGGCACGGTCACGATCGAGAGATCGCTGAACTCCTCGTCTCCGAGCTCGTGGCCGATCTTCACGCTCGGCGACTGCGCCGTCATGGCGTCGGCGATCAAATCGTAGAGGGTTTTCTGTTCCTCGACGATGCGGAGGATCGAGCGCAGCTTCCGCAAGTCGCGAAACTCCGGTTGATCGAGGAGATGCTGCGTCCCAGCGGCAGCGATCTCGGGAGCCTCGTCCGACCGCGCGCGTTCGATCGCATCCAGCACGACGCCGCGTAGATCGTCACCCGCGCGCAGTTCGTCGCAGACGGCACGAACCTCCGCTTCGCAGACCTCGCGCAGCGGCCGATTCGCGCACCGGGCGTTGAGCGCGTTCGACAGGCGCGTCAGTTCGTCGGGTTCCATGTCGCGCCCGAGCTCGAAGAGATGCTGCACCGTGACGCCGAGCGAGGTGACGACGATCGCCATACCCGTCCGCGGAGAGAGCCAGACGAGCTGGATGTGGCGGAAGAGCTGCGTGTCGGCCTGGGGCTTGGTGATGAAGGCGAGGTTGTTCGCCAAGCGTCCGAGCAGGCGTGTGGCATGTTCGATTACCTCACCGAGCTCTCGGCTGGCGTTTCGGAGCTCTTCCCGGATACGGCGCCGTTCGTCTTCGCCGAGCGTCTCCGGCCGCATCAGGCGGTCCACGTAGGCCCGGTATCCCGCATCCGACGGGATGCGCCCGGCGGACGTGTGCGGCTGCACCAAATAGCCGCCCGCCTCGAGTTCCGCGAGTTCGTTGCGGACGGTCGCCGAGCTCACGCCGAGGTTGTACTTCTGCGTGAGCGTCTGCGAGCCGACGGGTTCCGCCGTTGCGATGTACTCGTAGACGACCGTCGCGAGGATGTAGCCTTTGCGCCCCTCGAGTTCGTCGGCGGGATGCTCGTCCTTCATGCTTCCATAGTAGCACTCACGCGCTACGAGTGCCAGCGCAGAACTCGGCCGTCGCACCGTACCGGCGGTCGTGACGGTGGAAGGCACCGCAGCGACGGCGCGGTACTCTCCGCCCATGGAGACCACGCAGCAGGCCATCGAAGCCCTCCTCACCGAGCGCCGGAGCTTCCCCCCGCAGCCCGAGTTCGCCGCACGCGCCAACGCGCGCCCGGGCATCTACGAGGAAGCCGAGCGCGACCCGCTGGCCTTCTGGGCGTCGTGGGCGCGCAGACTCGAGTGGATGCGCCCGTTCACGCAGGTCTTGGAGTGGAACGAACCGTTCGCGCGCTGGTTTTACGACGGCGAGTTGAACGCCTCGGTGAATTGTCTCGACCGGCACGTTCGCGCGGGGTTGGGCGATCGCGTCGCCTACTACTGGGAAGGCGAGCCCGGCGACCGGAAGGCCATCACCTACCGCGCGCTGCTCGACGAGGTCTGCCGCTTCGCCGCAGGCCTGCGCGCGCTGGGTATTCGCAAGGGCGATCGCGTCGCCATCTACATGCCGATGATCCCGGAACTTCCGGTCGCGATGCTCGCCTGCGCGCGCATCGGCGCGGCCCATTCGGTCATCTTCGGAGGCTTCTCGCCGGACGCGATCGTCGATCGCGTGAACGATGCGCAGTGCGTGGCGTTGATCACCGCCGATCAGGGGTACCGGCGCGGCAACCTCGTTCCGCTGAAAGAGAACTGCGATCGCGCGCTCGAACAGACGCCGTCGGTGCGCCACTGCATCGTTGCGCGGCGCACGGGTGCGGCGGTTGCGATGCGCCCCGGACGCGACGTGTGGTGGGACGAGGTCGTCGCCGGCCAAGCAGCGTTCTGCGAGCCCGAGCGGATGAATGCCGAGGATCTCCTCTATCTTCTCTACACGAGCGGCACGACGGCGAAGCCGAAAGGCATCAAACATACGACCGGCGGCTATCTGACGCACGTCGCGATGACGCATCACCTCGTCTTCGATCTCAAGCCGGACGAGGACGTCTATTGGTGCGCCGCGGACATCGGGTGGGTGACGGGGCACTCCTACATCGTCTACGGCCCGCTCTGCAACGGTGCGACGAGCATAATCTATGAGGGAACGCCCGACTATCCCGACAAGGATCGCCTTTGGCAGATCGTGGAGCGCTATCGCGCCACGATCCTCTACACCGCACCGACGGCGATCCGCACCTTCATGAAGTGGGGAATCGAGTACCCGCGCAAGCACGACCTCTCCTCGTTGCGATTGCTCGGCAGCGTCGGCGAGCCGATCAATCCCGAAGCGTGGATGTGGTACCGCGAGCATATCGGCGGTGGGCGCACGCCGGTGGTGGATACCTGGTGGCAGACGGAGACGGGCGGTATCATGATCGCCCCGCTGCCCGGGATCACCACGCTCCATCCCGGGAGTGCGACCCGTCCGCTTCCCGGTATCGCCGCCGATATCGTCAACGATCGCGGAGAATCGGTTCCGCCCGGCGGCGGGGGCTACGTCGTGCTGACTCGACCGTGGCCGGGGATGCTGCGCGGCATCTGGGGCGACGACGAGCGGTACGTCCAGACGTATTGGTCGCGTTTTCCGCACAGGTACTTCGCCGGTGACGGCGCCAAGCGCGATGCCGAGGGCAACTTCTGGTTCATGGGTCGCGTGGACGACGTCATGAACGTGAGCGGCCATCGTATCTCGACGACCGAGGTCGAGAGTGCGTTGGTCGAACATCCGCTCGTCGCGGAGGCCGCAGTCTGCGGAAAGCTGGACGAGATCACCGGACAGGCGATCTACGCGTTCGTCACCCTACGCGGCGACGTGACCGGCGATGCGCGCCTTGCCGACGAGTTGCGCGATCACGTCGCGGCCAAGCTCGGAAAGTTCACGCGCCCGAAGTACATCACGTTCACGCCCGAACTCCCCAAGACGCGCAGCGGCAAGATCATGCGGCGCCTTCTGCGAGACATCGCAGAGGGCCGATCGCTCGGCGATACGACGACCCTCGCGGATTCATCAGTCGTGCAGGAGCTCCGAGAGCGTGCGGCCGCGCTCGCCGGCAAGGACGAGGACTAGCGCATCGCCTCCGCAGGCAGCGTGACGTTTGCGCTGTCGTACCAAGCCGAGAGGACCAGGTCGCGCAGCTCGCTTGCGCCCGCCGCCAATCGTGCGTCCACGAAGGCGATCGCCTGCGGGGTCGCGCGAGCGAATCCACCGGCTCGTTCCAGACGATAGAGCGGCACCACTTCGGCGTTCGTCGCCGCCAGATAGCGCTCGATACGATGCAGGATGCGCGCCTGCGAGACGAGATGCGCCGTCGGGCGCACGTCCGAAGAGGCCATTCGCGCCCGCACGCCGGCGAGCGTCGCATGCGCAGCGACGAAGGTCGATTCGAAGAAGGCGTGGAGCGTGCGCGCTTGCGTGAAGTGTTCCGGATTCGGATAGAGCCCCCAGCCGTCGTAATGCACCGTGACGTGCAACGGCTGGCTCGCATCCGCCACGTAATGCCCCCAAACGCCGATGTCGCGCACGATCAGCCGCTCTTCGAGCGTCCGCCGCTCGAGCGCCTCCGCTCGTCGTGTAGGTGATGCGGCGTTGCGCACCTGTGCATCGAAGAGGCGCCAAAACGCGAAGTCACGGCGCAGCTGCTCCCAACCGTCGAGGATCGCGTACGGGAGAAATCCTTGCGCGTACTCGTCGGTACCGGCCGCGCGTAACGCGAGATCGTAGGCCTCTCGCGTGGGCGGCAACGCGTTCAGGCGAACGACGCCCGCGATCGTGCCATCGTCGCGCAGATCGAGGTAATGCCCTGGATCGTGATCGCGGTCCCACGACGTTCCCGCGCCTTTCAATGCATCGAGCTCCGGCCCCAGGAGCGCGACGTCGTCGATCGCCTGACGCGAACGCAGGAACGCCGGAACGGTCGCCGGGAGCGCGAGCACGGCGGCACGGTTGACGAGCTCGTGTCCGAGATACCCCCAGGCACGCACGGCATGCGGCACCAGACCGAGCGAGAGGCACGCGATCACCGCCGCCGCGGAACGCATTCGCCGTCGAGCGATGATCGTCACGATGCGATGATCTCTTTGCATTCGTCGAGGCGAGCGATTCTGCGAAACGGCGGGAGGGCCTTCAGGACGACCTCGCCGTACCATTCGCTCGAAAGACGGCCGTCGAGGAGCAGGACCAATCCGCGATCCGAGACGCCGCGGATGAGACGGCCGACACCTTGCTTGAGCCCCAGCACGGCGATCGGCAACGCGATCTCGCGAAACGCATCGCCTCCGACCTGCGTGCGTCGTGCGGCGTCGAGGCGCGCCTTCAAGAGCGGATCGTCCGGTCGCTGAAACGGAATGCGATCGATGATCACGCACGAGAGCGCATCGCCGGGGACGTCCACGCCTTCCCAGAAGGTTTTCGTGGCGCAGACGATCGCATGCGGCGTCTCGCGGAACCACCGCAGCAGCTCCGGGTTCTGCAGGTCTCCCTGGCGTCGCATCGGATAGCCGACGCGATCCCGTAAGGCATCGTAGAGCTGATCCATGCGCCGCTTCGAGGTGCACAAGATGAACGCGCGCCCGCGACTGTATTCGAGGGCTTCTTCGATCAGCGGGAGCGCACGCTTCACGAAATCCGCGCTCTTCGGATTCACATTCGGAGGAGCGACGTAGAGCACCGCCTGCCGCTCGAATTCGAACGGCGAGGGTGCCACCAACTCGCGAACACCGACCTCCGGAGCCCCGAGTATCGAGCGAACGTAGGCGAACGGCGATCGCCCTCGCGTCCCACCTTCGACCGCGAGCGTGGCGCTGGCGAGGATTACACTATCGTACCGCCCGAAGAGCCCCGCGCGCAAGGCGTCGGCGACATCGAACGGCGCCGAGCAGAGCTCGAAGCCGCGCTGGCTGCCTTCGGTACGCCGTTGCACCCACACGACGGTCGTCTCGCCGGGTTCGAGCATCGACGAGATCGCGCGGATCCTGCCGCGCACGCGCCCGACGGCTTTATCCACGATCGCCTCGCACTCGAGGTCGCTCGCCAGCGCGTGCCGCAGGTGCGCGCGTCCATGATCGGAGAGCCAGTTCTCGAGCCCTTGCAGCCGGTCGCGCAGCGCGGCGAGGGCGTCGCAGAGCGAATGATCGGGTCCGACGACGATCGTCTCGGTCGCGCCGGCCGCCGGAACCGTGGCCTCCAGTCGGTCCACCGCCGACCGGACCGCGGAGGAGCGATCCGCAGGAAGCTCGATCGCGGCATCGAGGATGCGGAGCATCCATTCGATCTTCGAACGCGATAGCGTCTCTCCCATCATCTGACGCGCCCAGTGATCGCACTGATGCGCCTCGTCCAGAATCGCGACGTCGCACGGCGGCAGTATGCTGCCGCCGCTCGCCACGTTCAAGAAAAAGAGCGCGTGATTGACGACGATCAGATCTGCCGCTTCCGCCTCGCGGCGGTGGCGGTAGTAGTGGCAGCGCTCGTACTCGGCGCACCGCGCACCGGTGCAGTCGTCGGCATCGGCATCCAAGAGTCTCCACACGCCGGCATCGATGCGCCCGGGAAACTCGCTGCGATCGCCGGTCTCCGTTCGAGCGCACCACTCGTCGAGCGCATCGAGCTCCGGCATAGGATCCACCAGATGCTCGCCGGACCGCACCTGTTCGTGCCACGAGCGATACTTGCGCACGCAGAGGAATTGCGAGCGCCCCTTCATCAATCCCCAGCGGTACCCGTCGAGCGCGCCGTGCGGCAATGCGGCCCGGACGGCTACGACCGCCGCCGGGATGTCTTTGTCGAGCAGCTGTTCCTGCAAGGCGATCGTGGCGGTCGAGACGACGACGCGCTTGCGCGATGCGATCGCGGGAACGAGATATGCCAGCGACTTCCCGATGCCCGTTCCCGCCTCGATGAGGGCATGCTCTCGCGCTTCGACGGCCGACGCCACGAGTTCGGCCATGCGGCGCTGCCCGTCTCGCGGCGCGTACCCGGGAATGATCGCGCGCAACGTCCCGCCGAGCGAGAAGATACGCTGCAGGAGATCGGCCGTGGTCACCGCGGCGTGCCGAACGGCGGCACGGCCGCCGCGCCGGGGTCTTCGTACGTGGATTCGATCGCCTCTCCCGTCTCGCTATCCACGACCTGCGCCCGCACCGCAACGGGCGGCCGGTAGATGATCAGCGCCAGCACGAACCCCGCAAGCAAACCCGCCAGATGCGCCGCTTTCGAGATGAAGGGAACGGCAAACGTGAAGATCAGATTGAGGACGAGAATGCCGATGTTCGCGCGGATCAGTTCCATGCCGGGGCGCCCGTGCTTGAGCCCGATGGCGAAGAGCGCGCCGAAGAGGCCGAAGATCGCGCCGCTCGCGCCCAGCGTCACGGTGTACGGATCGCTGAAGTAGACGACACCGAGACTGGAGACCAGAAGTGAGACCGCGTAGATGATCGCGGTGCGCACGCTGCCGGCGACGTTCTCGATGAAATTTCCCAGCCACCACAGCGAGAGCATGTTCAAGAGAATGTGCATGAGGTTTGCATGCAAGAACGCGGCGGTGATCAAGCGCCAGTACTGATGTCCCTGCGTGACCGCGATCGGCACCAGTGCGCCGTGCGTGTAGAGCGCATACGGGCCGGAGAGCGCACCGGTCACCATCTCCCACAGAAAGACGACGGCGTTGACGGCGATCAGAAAGCGGACGACCACGTCCTACCGCCGTGCCGCCACGGGCTCGTCCGAGACGACCGTCACCATCCGCGCGAGCTCCAGCGAGATCGCGTGCGTGCGGTCGCCGACTTCGATTGTGACGGGACCGCCGAGCGGCGCCTTCGCCAGCACGCGAACGCGCGCGTTGGGACGCAACCCCAGTTGCGCGAGATAGCGCAGGATCTCCGGCACCTCGTCGGTGACCCCGCGCACCACGGCGTCCGTGCCTTCCTCGAGCTGTGCCAACGGGACGCCGGGATGAGGCGGCTCGCTGAGATCTCGCGGCGGAATGGGCTGCCCGTGCGGGCATGTTTGCGGATCGCCCAGGACCGCGACGAGTCGCTCTTCGACCTTGTCGGTGATCGCGTGTTCGAGGATACAGGCCTCGGCATAGACCTCGTCCCACGGCATGCCGAGCACGTCCACCAGCAAGCGCTCCGCAAGGCGATTCCGGCGCACCACGCGCACCGCCTCCGCGAGCCCCTTTGGGGTCAGTCGCACGTCTCCGCGCGTGCGGTGCTCTATGAACCCTTCGCTCGCCAACTTCTTCACCATCCCCGAGACGGACGCCGGTGCGACGCCGAGTTCCGTCGCCAACGCAGAGGTGGTCACGGCGACCCGCGCCTCGCGCTCGAGACGGTAGATCGCCTTCATGTACATCTCGAACGACTCGGCGAAGTGGCTGTGAGCGGTCATCGCCGCGGTCTCTTCGCGCGCGCCGCGGCATATTCCGGTACGCCCGCCTTGGCAACGGACGCCTCCAGCACCGCTCGCATGGTGGCTTTCTCCGCCGGATCCGCGAACGACGCGTCGATCGCTGTTCGCACGCACTCCACCACGCGTGCGGCTCCGAATGCCTCCGAGACCCGGCGATATTCGTCGGTGATCGTCGTCGCGAAGAGCGCCGGGTCGTCCGCATCGATCAGCACGCGGAGGCCGGCATCGAAGAGGTGCCCGAGCACGTCCTCTGCGGGGCCTCGGACGACTCCTGTCCGTTCGTTGGAGGTCGGGCAGACCTCGAGGGGGATGCCGCGCTCGCGAAGCAGCTGCACGACGCCGGGATCCTCGACGACGCGAATGCCGTGGCCGATCCGCTCCGCCCCGAGGATCTCGACGGCATCGCGCACGCTCCGGGCTCCGGCAGCCTCTCCCGCGTGGGCGACGCGGTGCAGTCCCTCGGCCCGTGCCGCCGCAAAGGCCTCGTGGAAGAGCGAGGGCGGAAAGCGAACCTCGTCGCCGCCCAACCCGACGCCGATGATCCCTCCCTCGCCCGCCAACCGCGCCGCCTCCCGGACGGCCGCGAGGGCGGCCTGCGGCCCGAAGTTCCGGGGGACGTCGTAGATCAGCGTGAAGCGCCCCCCGGCGACGTGCTGCAGGCCCTCACGAATCGCCGCGAGCGCCTCACGGACGTCGAGCTCCGGATGAAAGAACCGCCAGACCGGCGGCGAGACGAACAGTTCTCCATAGACGACGTTCTGCGCGAGCGCATCGCCGGCGAACTCACGCGCGATGCGTGCGTAATCGGCCGGAGTTCGCAGCGCGCGGGAGACCGCCGCGAAGAGGTACAGGAACTCTTGAAAATCAGCGAAGGCGTATGCCCGATCCGCGGTCCGCGGCGGCTCGCTCGCCTTGCCGTCCGGGCGATACCGTAGCGGTACCCCGTCACGGTCGGCCAGTTCCAAGAAGGTCGTCGCTCGGACCGTCCCCTCGAGGTGACAGTGCAAGTGCACCTTCGGAAGGCGAGCGACGAAACCGTCGGCGGGAGAGCAGGAGTTTTTCGAAGCGGCGCGCATTCCCGATACTCATTCGCCGCGGGGTGGAGCAGTCCGGTAGCTCGTCGGGCTCATAACCCGAAGGTCGAAGGTTCAAATCCTTCCCCCGCAACCATGCAAGGCCGTCGCCGAAAGGCGGCGGCCTCTCGTTTCGTTCCGGCGATTCGCATCCACCGTCCGTCGCTCCGTTTGCCGGCGCGTACGAGACGCGATCGTGACGGCACGCGAGGTTTTCGGGACACGGGCATTGACAACGTTCACTGCTCCTGCTAGAATCCGCGCCACGATGCTCATGACGAACGTTCGCGTCGGCCATCATCATCACCATCACGCTTCGAGAGACTGCGTGCGATGATTGCTTGACGCGTTCGACGAGTCACGTTCGAAGCGGAGCCGCGATCATCGCGGCTCCGCTTCTTTTCTTTCCTTCACTCGATCGCCGGAGACCACCATGACGACGACGGAATCTCGATGCTCCCGAACGACGATGGTCGCGCTTCTCCCCAAGAACCGCGGGCTCGCCGCGATGGCCGACAAGGCGCTCGAAGGCCGCAGATCGGGGATCGCCGTCCGGCCGTACCACGCACGCGGCGAGGACATCCCGCTGCTCGCGAACGCATTGGCGCACTCCGGTACCCCATTCCTCGCGTTCACCGGCTGCGATCTCCTCGAGGAATCGCTCCGCGCCGGATACCGGATGGATCCTCGTATTCGCGTGGAGCGCATACCGTGGGACGATCCGACGGCCTGCTTCGGGAAGCCCGCACTCTGCGCGTTGGCCGCGCGAGAGGCGAACCTCTCACGCGAGCGGCTGCGCATCGCCTATTGTACGCGCTATGCCCGCCTCTCGGCGGACTACCTGCAGCGGATCGCGAGATCCGGCATCGACGTCGAGCCGATTCCGCTTTCCGGAGCGGTGGAATCGACGCTGGCGTACGGCATCGCCGACGTGGTCGTGGATATCGTCGTGACCGGCGCGACGATGCGCCGGCTCGACTTGCGCGTCGTCGAGATCCTCTTCCTCAGCGATCTCGCCCTCTTGGAGTTTCCGTGATGACCGTTCGCATTCGCGATGCCGTCCGCACGCTTGCGGACTATCCCCTGCGCGATCTGGACGATCGGGGCGTGCGCATCCGACTGCACCGAAACGAAGCGCCCTCTCCTCCTCCCGCCTGCATCCTCGACGCCGTGCGTTCGTTGGAGCCGGACGCATTGCGCACGTATCCGACCGATCTCCAACGCGAGGTTACCGCCGCGCTCGCCGCTCGTTTCGGATTCGATGCGTCCTGGCTCGTCGTGACCAACGGAGCCGACGAGGCGCTCGCGGCGATCGCCCGAACGGTCCTGGAGCCCGGCGAAGCGATGATCACGGTTCGGCCGACCTACGGCATCTACGCGCGCGTCGCCCAGATCGCCGGAGCTCGCCGCTATGCCGTTCCGTATCGCTCCCGTTGGTCCGTGGATCCCGCTTCGATCGTCTCGGAGGCGCGCCGCACCAATGCGCCGTTGATCGTTCTCGGGAATCCCAACAATCCGACGGGCGATGCACTCGCTCCGGATGCCCTAGCAACGATCGCCGAGGCGCTTCCCGAGACCTTGATCGTCATCGACGAGGTCTATCTCTCGATCGAACGACACTCGCTCCTCCCCATGCTGCGCGCCTTCGACACGATCGCCGTCGTCGGATCGTTCTCCAAACGATGCGCGCTCGCCGGCGAACGCATCGGCTACGTCGTCGCCGCGCCGGCATTCGTAGCCGCACTCCGGCGCGTCGTCGGGCCATATCCCCTGGCGGCGACGGCGCTCGCGGCCGCGCGCGCGTACCTTCGCGGCGGCGTCGCGATCGCCGAATTCGAGCGCAGGCTCGACGAGCAGATGCGCCGCAGTCTGGACGCAATCGCCGCCGCACTCGTCCGCGGAGGATTCCGCTTCTGGCGCGGGGCCGCACCGTTTCTGCTGGCGGACTTCGGCCCGCTCGCCGGGACGATCGCGACGAGACTGGCCGAAAACGGGATCGCCGTGCGCTGCTTCGACGACGACGAGCTCGCGACGATGCTGCGTTTCGGAACCGCCTCCGAGCCGGAGACGAGCGAGGTGGTTCGCATCCTCGACGCCGTACGGATGGAGGCCGCTCATGCGTAGTGCATCGTTGTGTCGTTCGACGAAGGAGACGGACGTCACCGTCGAGCTCACGCTGGACAGCGAGCCTCGTATCGAGGTTCGGACAGGGATCGCCATGCTCGATCATCTGCTCGCTCAGCTCGCCTTTCACGGGAGCATGGACTGTACCGTTCGCGCGCGCTCGCTGGACGGTATCCTCCATCATCTCGTGGAGGACGTCGCGGTGGTCCTCGGTCGCACGCTCGATGCCGCCCTCGGAGACCGCTCGGGCATCGTGCGCTTCGGTTCCGCGTTGGTACCCATGGACGACGCCTTGGTCCGCGCGGCAGTCGATCTGGGCGGCCGCGCCTATGCCCGCACGGAGCTCGGTTTCCGCGGGGAGCGCATCGAGGGGCTCGATACGATCCTCATACCCCACGTCGTTCGAAGCCTTGCCGACAACGCGCGACTGACCGTCCACGTCGATCGCCTAGCGGGCGACGACCCGCACCACGTCGCGGAGGCGGCCTTCAAGGCGCTCGGACGCGCACTCGCGGAGGCGTGGACGCGCGACCCTCGCTTTTCGACGACCTGCATCTCGACGAAAGGAACGATCCGATGACCAATCCGATCGTCGCCGGGATCGTCGATCTCGGATCTGCAAACCTGGCCAACGTCGCCCGCGCCCTCGAACGGTGCGGCGCGCACACCCGCATCGTCGCGAACGCTGGCGATATCGCAGGCTGTGGCGCGCTCGTCCTTCCCGGCGTCGCCCATGTCGGGTATATCTGCGCGATCATGGACGAGCGAGGCCTGCGCGACCCCATCCTCCGAGCCGTTGCGCGCGGCACACCGATCCTCGGCATCTGTGCCGGCTACCACGTGCTCTTCGAAGGAAGCGACGAAGATCCCGACGTGCGAGGGCTGGCGATCTTCGAGGGGCGCGTGACGCGCCTGAAGACGCGACGAACTCCGCACATGGGGTGGAATCTCGTGCGCGATCGCGACGAACGCGCGTATTGGGCGTACTTTGCGCACAGTTTCGCACCGGCCGAGACTCCGCACGTCCTCGCATGGACGACCCATGAATCGTACCGATTCGCCAGCATGGCCCGGCGCGGATCGGTCTGGGGCGTGCAGTTCCATCCCGAACGAAGCGGCGCATACGGCCGCGACGTCATCAATGCGTTTCTTCGCGCGGCGGGGCAAGGGCGATGACGGCCTATCGCATCATTGCCTGTCTCGATACGGCAGGCGGTCGCGTCGTCAAAGGCATTCGCTTTGCCGCACTGCGCGATGCCGGCGACCCGGCCCGAGCCGCCGCCCTCTACTGCGAGCAAGGCGCGGACGAGATCGTGCTCCTCGACGTCACCGCGACGATCGAAGATCGTGCGACCGCGACCGCGACCGTCTCTGCGGTCTCGGCGGCGATCGACGTGCCGTTGACCGCAGGCGGAGGGGTACGTTCGCTCGACGACGTGGCGCGGTTGTTGTACGCCGGCGCCGACAAGGTCGTCATCAATAGTGCCGCCTTCGCCGACCCGATGCTGATTGCGAAGGCCGCACGGCGTTTCGGTTCGCAATCTATCGTCGTCGCGCTCGACGCTCGTCGAATCGGCAACGGATACGAACTGCGCTCGCACGCCGGACGCAACTCGACCGGATTGGATCCCGCCGTGTGGGCGCACGAGATGCAAGAGCGCGGCGCGGGAGAGATCCTCTTGACCTCGATCGATCGCGACGGAACGCGATGCGGTTTCGATCTCGATCTCCTTCGCAGCGTTGCGTGCACGCTCTCGATCCCGCTGGTCGCTTCCGGAGGAGCGGCATCGCCCGAGTCGTTCGTCCGCGCATTCCAGGCGGGGGCACAGGCAGCTCTCGGAGCGTCCGTCTTCCACGACGGGCTTCTCGAGATCGGCGAGGTGAAACGATACTGCCGTGCACACGGACTCGAGGTACGTCCATGATCGTTCCGGCCCTTTCGCATCGCGATATGGCGAATCGGCAGGATGCCGAACGACTCGCACGGACGGGCGAGATCGCCCTCATCGTCCCGAACGATGCGGGGGAAGCCGACACACGCGCCCTCGCGCTCTGCCGGCTCGTCCCGTGTCGTGTCGGCGAGGCTCTGCAATGCGTGGAGACGGCCCGCGCGTATCTCCGGGCAGGCGCAGCTCGCGTCGTGATCGCCGAATCGGCGACTCGCTCATACGAGGCGACGACCCTCCCGCGCAACCGCGTGATCGTCGCATTGCAGCGGCCGTTCTACGACGCCCCCGCGCGCGCCGCGGACCTCGCATCTCGCTGGTCCGGGTTTTTCCTGGAGGGATCCGATGAAGATCTCGGCACCATGATCGCCGTTGCGACCGCGATCCGATCGCTGGTATCCGAGCCCGTCACGATCGGTCGTACCGCTGCGACCATCGCCGAGATCGTCGAATGCGATCGCCGTGGGATCGATCTCCAGATACCGCTCGACGCGACGCACGCAGTGCGGTTCTGCATCGCCGCGTTCTGCGGGTGCGCCAATTTCGAACGCGCGAACGGTTTGATTCCGACCGTGGTCTGCGATGCCGGCGACGGCGTCGTGCGTATGCTTGCGTATTCCTCGCCTGCATCGCTGGAAGCGGCACTGACCGAAGGCGCGGGTATCTTCTGGAGCCGCCGGCGCAAGCGCTTGTGGAGGAAGGGGGAGTCGTCCGGTTGCGTGCAGGAGCTCGTACGTGCGGAGCTCGACTGCGATCGCGATGCCCTCGTCTTTCACGTTCGGCAGCACGGGGCGACATGCCATACGGGAAGCGAACGCTGTTTCGGATCGCGACCCTTCCGCTGGGAGACCCTCGAACGGCGCATCGCGGAGCGGGCGTCGTCGTCTCCGCGTGCCTCCTATACGGCGCGACTGCTCGCAGAGCCGGATCTCCTCGCCGCGAAACTCCGCGAGGAGGTCGAGGAGCTGATTCGCGCCGAGCGTTCCGACGAGGTCGCTTGGGAGGGCGCCGACCTGCTGTACTTCTTGACGGTTCGCCTCCGGCAGGCCGGCGTGACGACCCACGACGTCCTGGCGCAGCTGGCGTCTCGAGCGGTATGACGATGCGCGTCCTCACGATCGCCGGTGCGGAGGAGCTCCTGCGGCGGCGTCGCACCGCGACCCTTCCAGACGTCACGGCGATCGTCGCTGCAGTCCGCGATGAGGGCGACGCCGCGGTGGCCGCCTATGCTCGCGCATTCGGCGATCCGCCGCCTCGGCGGATACCGGCGGATGAGATCGCCCTCGCCCCGTCGCGGATCCCTACATCACTGCATCGGGCGCTGCTTCGTGCCGCCGATCGCATCGAGCGCTTTGCCCGCGCGCAGCGGGACACGTTGCACGCGATGGAGATCTCGCAGTGCGGGCTGACGATGGGTCACCGATTCGTCCCGATCCGGCGAGCGGGAATCTATGTGCCCGCGGGCCGCCATCCGCTCCCGTCCTCGCTCTTGATGGGTGCACTACCGGCGGCCGTCGCCGGAGTATCGCTCCGCGTCGTCTGTACGCCGCGCGCCGATCCCGTGATGCTCGCAGCGGCACGGATCGCCGGCATCGAGACGGTGATCGAGGTCGGCGGCGCCCAGGCAATCGCGGCGCTGGCGTACGGTACGCGGATGATTCCCGACGTCGATCTCATCGTCGGCCCCGGAAACGCCTACGTCACGGCGGCAAAGCGAATGCTGGCCGGGGTCGTCGGCATCGACGGGCTGGCGGGACCATCCGAGTTGATGGTCGTCGCGTCGGACGATGCCGACCCCAACCTCGTCGCGGCCGACCTGCTCGCCCAAGCGGAGCACGATCCGCAGGCTCGCGTCGTGCTCGTAACGGAGAGCCTGCGTTTCGCCGAGCGCGTGGATGCCGCCGTCTGCAGACACCTCGAAACGCTGGAGACGGCCGATACGGCGCGCGCGGCCCTTCGAGACAACGGCGTCGCGGTGCTCTGCGCCCTCGAAGAGGCACCGGACCTGTGCAATGCCGTCGCTCCGGAACACCTCGCGCTCCATGGAGCTGCGGCCGAACGGCTGGAGGATCGGTGCACCACCTATGGTGCGCTCTTCGTCGGCAGCGCCGCCGCCGAAGTCTTCGGCGATTACGGCGCCGGACCCAACCACGTCTTGCCGACCGGCGGATCCGCGCGATTCGCCTCCGGCCTCTCCGTTCTGACGTTCTTGACGCTGCGAACGTATCAGCGCGCCGGCGACGGACCGTCGCGCTCGCTCGTGGAAGAGACGGAGGTCCTCGCCCGTGCGGAAGGGCTCATGGCCCACGCGCGAGCGGCGCACCTGCGCCGACCGGTACGCAAGCGATCGCGCCCCGGCGGCACGCCGATCGGCACCGATCCGGGCCGACGACGATCGTCAGGACGCCGTGGAGAGGCCCGTGAGTAGGCCGACCTCTCGACCGACCGCTTCGAAGGCGTCGAGCGCGCGGTCCATCTGCTCCCGCGTCAGCTTCGCGCTGATCTGGACGCGAATGCGTGCGGTTCCCTCCGGAACCACCGGATAGCCGAAACCGGTGACGAAGACGCCGCGTTCAAGGAGCTTGTCGCTGATCGCGATCGCGAAGGCGGTATCACCGACGATGATCGGAATGATCGCGCTCTCGCCCTCCAGCGGCTTGTAGCCGATGCGCCGAAGGCCCTCGCGAAAGTACCTCGTGTTCTCGTGCAGACGTGCGACGAGCTCGGGATGCCGCTCGAGGCGTTCCAACGCGGCGAGCGCGCTGCACGCAACCGTTGCAGGAAGCGCGTTCGAGAACAGCTGCGGGCGCGAACGCTGGATGAGGGTATCGATGAGCGTCGCGCTCCCGGCAACGAAGCCACCCGCCGCCCCGCCCAGCGCCTTGCCGAGCGTGCCGGTGATGACGTCGATCTTCCCCTCGAGGCCGAAGTGCTCGACCGTCCCGCGTCCGGTCTTCCCGAGCACGCCGGTCCCGTGGGAATCGTCTACCACCGTGATCGCACCGTACCGCTCGGCGAGCGCCACGATCTCCGGCAAGTTCGCGAGGTCGCCTTCCATCGAGAAGACGCCGTCGGTCACGATGACGATCGGAAAGCTGCCCTGTACCGCCTTCAGCTTCTCCTCGAGATCGCGCATGTCGCCGTGGCGGTACCGTTCGCGCCGCGCTTTGTTCGCCAAGCGACACGCATCGATGATGGACGCGTGGTTGAGCTCGTCGCTGACGATCGCCGAACCTTCCTCGCAGATCGTCGGCAAGAGGCCGGTATTCGCATTCCAGCACGAGACATAGGTGAGCGAAGCTGGCATCGAGAGAAATGCCGCGATCCGGCGTTCGAGCTCGCGGTGGATGTCGAACGTACCGCAGATGAACCGCACCGATGCCGTGCCGGCGCCGTACCGATCGAGGCCGCGTTTCCCGGCTTCGATGACCTCCGGATCGTCGGCCAAACCGAGATAGTTGTTGGAGGAGAGGACCAGGACGTCGCCGGCCTCTTCCATGTGGACGCGCGGCGCCATCGGCGTCGTGAGATGGCGCAAGCGCTTGTAGGTCCCCGCGGCCTTGAGCTCGTCGAGCCGCCGCCGGAGAAAGGCATCGAATTCAGCGTTCATCGCGTTCTCCCGTGAAGTCCAAGACGATCTTCGCGGCTTCGCCGCTGCGCATGAGCGCGAAGGCACGATCGAAATCCGAGTACGGCAGCACGTGCGTGATGATCGGGCGCACGTCGATCCGCCCACTCTTCACCATCGCCTGCATCTGGTACCAGGTCTCGAACATCTTGCGTCCGTTGATACCGAGCACCGTCAATCCTTTGAAGATGATACGCTCGGCCAGATCGAGCCGTACGTCGTCGCCCGGGATGCCGAGCAGCGCTGCCCGGCCGCCGTTGCGGACCATGCGCAATCCGGCATCGATCGCCGCACCGCTTCCCGACATCTCCAGCAAGACGTCGACTCCTTCGCCGCCGTTGCGCGCGAGCACCCGCTCGACGTACTCCCCGTCGGTCGCCAAGAAGACGTCGTCCGCACCGAGTCGACGCGCAAGGTCGAGCTTCGCGGGATTGACGTCCACGGCGAAGACCGACGAGGCACCCGCCGCACGCGCCACCGGAATCGCCATCAAGCCGATCGATCCCACGCCCGTGATCACCACGCTGCGCGCGCTCACGCCTGCGGCCATGACGGTGTGCACGGCGTTGCCGAGCGGATCGAAGACGGCCGCGACCTCGTCGGGAATCGCGGCATCGAGCGGCCAGACGTTGTATTCCGGAACGCTGATGTAGTGAGCGAACGCACCGTCGCGATCGACCCCGATGATGCGCACGCGCTCGCAGATGTGCGCGTCGCCCGTCCGGCACAGGTAACACGTGAGGTCCGGAACGTGCCCCTCCGCGGAGACCCGCTGGCCGACGGCAACCGAGCGTACTGCCGTCCCGACCGCTGCGACGCGGCCCATGAATTCATGCCCGACGACGAGGGGAGGGTGAATGCGCGCCTGCGCCCACGCGTCCCAGTGGTAGATGTGCGCGTCGGTGCCGCAGACACCGGCCTTTTCCACGCGAATGAGCACGTCGGTCGGTCCGAGCTGTGGAACCGGCACCTCCCGGAGCACGAAACCCGGCTGCCGCGCAGCCTTTACGAGCGCTCGCATCGAGGTCTCCATCACCGATGGCTATTCCGGCCTCGGCCTTCCCTCCCTTCGGTCGCGCAAAAAGCCGAGAGCCGGTCCGAAGACCGGCTCTCGATAGCGAAGCGATCGTTCGTTAGAAGTCGTACTCGAGCTGGACGCGATTGTATTTGAAGAGCGGCAGACCGCCGTACGACGAGGTGTAGGTCTGGGTTCGCTCCGCATAACGATTGCGAATCACCAGGCCGTGGTAGGGCCCCGGACCGACGTTCCCGAGATAGTAGAAGAGATCGACGTCGTTTTCGGTCGTGCTCGATGCCCCCGCCGCATTGCCGTAGTTGTAGCCTGCGTGCGAGAGAATCGCATGGAACCGCTTATCGTCCGAGACGAACGAGAGCGTGAGTTTGTACGAGCTACCTGGGCTGTGCCGATCGGCCATACCCTGCGTGATGCTCGTCGTGAAGAGCGGGTCCGTGGCATAGGCGTCGGTATACGGCGACGCGATACCGCCGTAGTAGATCGTGGCGGTACCGGGAGCACCGGCCACGCAGTTTGCCGTGCCGCCGGTCGGGAGGAAGTACGGCAGGCTCGCGCCAGGCGCCACCGCGATCGTGTTTTTGGTGGTGCACGTCACGCCGGCCGGAAGCGCGATCGTAGCGCTCTTCACCGGAATGCTGTCGACGCCCAGGCTGAGCGTGACGTTCGGCGTGAGCGAGAGTCCCGCGAGGGCACCGTACACGGAACTCGAGATCGTTCCGAGCACCGCACTGCCCGCGTTCTTCTCGCTACCGAGCTGAACGGCGAGGAACGGTTTGGCGTGGCTGTGCTGCCACGTATAGGTGCCGGTCGCCCAGACGAAGTTCGCGATGTTCGCGAAGGCATAGTCGTCCAACTCGGCCGAAAAGCCGTTGGGACTGGTGTAGCCGAGGCGACCCAACGCGAATCCGTTCGTGGTGATGGTTTGGCCGCCGGGATTGTAGATGTTCGGGGGGAAGCCCGGATTACCGGCGGGATAGCTCGTCAGCAGCGTACTCTTATCGAACGACGAGCCGGTACGGCCTTCGAAGCGCACCATGTCCATCGCCTCGATCGTCCAGCGGGGCGAGAGTTTGTACGAGAGATCGGCCCCCTGGAACGCAACCGGCTTGATGCGCGAATCGGACGGATTCGCCCACGGCGTGTTGATCACCTGATTGCCGATGCGCCCGAAGAGCGAGCCGCCCTTGTACTGCAGGTAGGCTTCGTAGAGCGTGCTCATCTCGAATCCCGGCAGCGTGTCGTCGGGATTGAGCGCAGGCGGCGCGTTTCTGCCGCAGGGCGGCGAGAGATGCGAGGCCGCCGTCGTGCAGTTGTTCAGCGGATTGGCGTAGAGGTAGGTAGCGCCGAGCGACCACGGTGTCGCGAGGAAGTCGTACTGCCCGTGGAGGCTGACGCCGAGGTTGAATGAAGCTTGGTTCGCGGCGCCGACTCCGGCACTGGCGTTCTGCCGGGTGAAGTCGTAGGCCCGCACGAACCCGTTGACGTGGAAAGCCTTGGGTTGGGGATCCTTGGCGCCGATAGTCGCTTGTGCGACCACCACGGCCTTCGCCGGTGTCTCCTTCGTTGCCGCCGGCGCGAGGCCCGTGGCTCCGACCGCCAGCACGGCAGCCAGAACGGCGCCGCGCTTGATGAGTCTCATCACGAGTCCTCTCCTTGATAAGGAAGCGTAGGGTACCACGCATACCATAACAGCCCTAGATTAACGAGGGTTTAAGCCGTAGGCACGGCAAGCCGGGGCTCGCAGAGTTCGCGATAGAGCTCGGCGTAGAGCCGAGCCGAGCGGCTCCACCCGAAATCCCGTCGCATCCCCGCTCGCACGATGCGACGCCAGACGGGCGGATCGGCGAAGGCGGCGGCCATCCGCTCGATCGCACCGGCGAGTGCCGTCGCCGTCGGCTCGTGGAAGAGGAACCCCGTCGCACTGTCGTCGGCGAGGGTTTCGGGTGTCAGGTCCACCACCGTGTCGGCTAATCCACCGACTGCGTGGACGATCGGAGGCGTCCCGTACCGTTGGCTGTAGAGCTGGTTCAACCCGCACGGTTCGTACCGCGAGGGCATCACGAACGCGTCGGCACCCGCCTCGATGCGATGCGCCAGTGGCTCGTCGTACCCGAGGCGAAATGCGATGCGCCGTTGATGGCGGCGAGCAAGCTCCTCGAAGCGGACCGCAAGGTCCGCGTCGCCGCTTCCCAACACCACGAGCCGCATCTTGCGCTCCACCAGCCACGGAGCGATCGCGAGGACGAGGTCGAGGCCCTTCTGGTGGGTGAGCCGGCTGACGATCCCCAGAATCGGCGCGGCGGGATCGACGGAGAAGCCCATCTCGCGCTCGAGCGCTTCGCGACACGCGCGTTTTCCGCCCGGGTGTTCGGCGTCGTAGCGTTCGGCGAGATACGGATCCGTCGCCGGATTCCAGGTCTCGTCGTCGATGCCGTTGAGGATACCCCGCAGATCGTCGGCTCGTTGCTCGAAGACACCCTCCAACCCGGCGCCGAATCGCGGCGTGCGAATCTCGCGCGCATAGGTCGGGCTGACCGTCGTGATGCGATCGCCGAAGACGATGCCCGCTTTGAGCAACGACAAATTCCCGTAAAACTCGAGCGCATGCATGGAGAGCATCCACGGCGGTAAGCGCAGCAACGGAAATCGATCAAGCGGTGTGATGCCCTGATAGGCGACGTTGTGCACGGTGAAGACGCACGGCGGACGTCCTCCGCGATGGGCGACCAGCAGCGCGGGAACGAGGCCGGCCTGCCAGTCGTGCGCGTGTACGAGATGCGGGACCCATCGAATGCCGGCTCGTCCCGTAGCTACCGCGCACGCAACGCGCGAGAGGAGCGCGAATCGCTGCACGTTGTCCGGCCACGGACGGCCGCGCTCGTCTTCATACGGCGTCCCGTCGCGTTCGAACAGGCGCGGTGCGCGTACCAGCAGGATGCGCGCGGAACCGTGCGGCATGCGGCCGGCGAGCAGCCAGGCCTCTCCCAATCCCGCGACGTCGTCGAAATGCGCGCAGGTTCGCACCGACCGCGCGCGTTCGAGGACCTGTGGATAGGCCGGTAGCAGGACGCGCGCGTCGATCCGCTCTCGCTCCAGCGCGCGCGGCAGCGAACCGATGACGTCGGCGAGCCCACCGGTCTTGATCAGCGGCTGCGCCTCCGACGCGACGAACAGCACCCTCACGGCGCGTCCTCCGGCACCAAGATCAGCGCGGCGAGCGGCGGAATCACGATGGTCGCCGAATACGGACACCCCATCCACGGGATCGCCTCGGCCTGCACCACCCCCGCATTCCCGGCATTCGACCCGCCATACCACGCCGAGTCGCCGTTGAAGGCCTCGCGCCATCGTCCGGCGCGCGGCATCCCGATGCGATACCCGTCGCGGACGACCGGCGTGAAATTCAGAACGACGACCGCGACCTCTCCGCCGCCGGAACGCACGAACGACAGCAAGGACGCATCGGCATCGTGGCAATCGATCCATCGAAAGCCGCTCTCGTCGAAATCCGCAGCGTGCAGCGCCGGACGATTCGCATACAAGCGCGCGAGATCGCGTGCGGCGGCAGCAACGCCGGCGTGGTGCGGTTCCTCGAGCTCCTCCCAGTCCAACGCGCGCGCGGCATCCCACTCGCGACCGTGCGCAAACTCGTTGCCCATGAACGACAGCTTCTTGCCGGGGTGCGTCGCTTGCCACGCGATCAGGAGACGCACGTTCGCGAAGCGCTGCCACGCATCGCCCGGCATCTTGTCGATCAACGATCGCTTCCCGTGCACCACTTCGTCATGAGAGAGCGGGAGCACGAAATTCTCCGTAAAGGCATACAGGCGGGAAAAGGTCAGTTCGTCGTGGTAAAAGCGGCGATGCACGGGATCGCGCGAAAAGTAGCGCAGCGTATCGTTCATCCAACCCATGTTCCACTTCATGGAGAACCCCAATCCGCCGACGTGCACCGGTCGCGAGACCTGCGGCCACGCCGTGGATTCCTCCGCGATCGTGAGCACGCCCGGGAACCGCTCGTGCACCGCGGCGTTGCACTCCCGGAGAAAGGCGATCGCCTCGAGGTTCTCGCGCCCGCCGTAGCGATTGGGAATCCACTCTCCCGCGCGACGCGAGTAGTCGAGGTAGAGCATGGAGGCGACCGCATCCACGCGCAAGCCATCCACATGGAACTCTTCCAGCCAATGGACCGCCGAAGAGAGGAGAAACGAACGCACCTCATTCCGCCCGTAGTTGAAGATCAAGGTCCCCCAATCCGGATGCTCACCCGCGCGAGGATCCTCGTGCTCGTAGAGTGCGGTACCGTCGTAGCGCGCCAGCGCCCACTCGTCGCGCGGAAAATGCGCCGGCACCCAATCCAACAGCACGCCGATTCCCTCAGCGTGCAGCCGATCGACGAGCCTTCGAAATCCGTCCGGGTCGCCGAAGCGACTGGTCGGCGCGAAGTACCCCGTGCATTGGTATCCCCACGATTCGTCGAGCGGATGCTCGCCGAGCGGGAGAAACTCCACGTGCGTATATCCGGCTGCGCGCACGTACCGCGCAAGCGGTTCGGCGACCTCGTCGTACGAAAGGAAGCCTCCGTCGGGCTGGCGGCGCCACGATCCGAGGTGCACTTCGTAAGCCCAGAGCGGCGCCGCTTTCCAGTCGCGTTCCGCACGAGCATGCATCCATGCCTCGTCGTTCCACGCGAATCCGCGGTCGTCCCAGACACGTGCCGCGGTTGCGGGGCGATACTCGAACCACCGCCCGTACGGATCGCTCTTGACGGCGACCGTGCCGCTCCCCCGCGCGCGAATCTCGTACTTGTAGAGCGCGCCGCGAGCGACACCGGGAACGAACAACTCCCAGACGCCGCTTCCGCCGTGCACGCGCATCTGGTGGAGGCGACCGTCCCACCCGTTGAAGTCGCCGACCACGCTGACGCGCTCGGCGTTGGGAGCCCACACGGCAAAGCGCGCTCCCTCGACGCCGTCCCGGACCGACGGATGCGCGCCGAGCGTGCGCCACGCCTCCAACAGGCGACCTTCACCGAACAGATACAACTCTACTGCACCGATCGTCGGAGGAAACGCGTACGCATCGTACGCCTCGTGCGTACCGCGTCCATCCTCCCAGACGATGCGATACAGCATCTGCGGGCGCGCCTGCGTACGAGCGACGAAGAGACCTTCCGTTGCAAGCCGTTGCATCGGAACGAGCTCCGCACCATGCCGCAGCGCGACGGCACGAGCACCGGGACGAAAGACACGAACCACCCAACCGTCGCCGTCGCGATGCGGCCCGAGAACCGCGAAAGGATCGTGCGATCGAGCGTCGATGACCGCGCGCAGTGCAGGGCCGTTCACATGCCGGGCCTTCCCGCCTCCCCCCGCCGGTGCCCTGCAGCGGTTGCGAAAGGTCGCTCGCCGCAGATCCGGGAAGAGGCGATGCACCGGCGAGAACGGAGGCTATGACCGCTTCGGCTGAACCGCGCTACGTCAGCATCCTGACGAAAAACACGCTCGCGCTGATCCTGGCGGGCGGGCGTGGAAGCCGCCTGCGCGGCCTCACGGAGTGGCGGGCAAAACCTGCCGTACCGTTCGGCGGAAAGTTCCGCATCATCGATTTCCCGCTCTCGAATTGCTTCAATTCCGGCATTCGCCGCATCGGCGTGCTCACGCAATACAAGGCGCATAGTCTCATCCGTCACATTCAACGCGGATGGGGATTCGTGCGTGGGCAGTTCGGAGAGTTCGTGGAACTCATGCCGGCCTCGCAACGGACCGACGAATCATGGTATCGAGGCACGGCCGACGCAGTCATCCAGAACGTGGATATCATCCGCGCGCACGCCCCGCAATTCGTCCTCATTCTCGCCGGCGATCACGTCTACCGGATGGATTACGGTCGCATGCTCGCCGCGCACGTCGCCTCCGATGCGGACGTCACGGTCGGCTGCGTGGAGGTCCCGTTGAGCGCGGCCTCGGCCTACGGCATCATGACCGTCGATGCCGGCGGTCGGATCACCGCTTTTCACGAGAAACCCTCGCACGCTCGACCCATGCCCGGTCACGACGATCGTGCGCTCGCCAGCATGGGCATCTACGTCTTCGGGACGGACTTTTTGCTCGAGCAGTTGTTACGCGATTTCAACGATCCCGCTTCGAGCCACGACTTCGGCCGCGACGTGATCCCGCATCTGGTCCCGCACTATCGCGTCATGGCACACCGATTCTCCGAGAGCGCCGTTCGCGACGACGAACACGATCCCGGGTATTGGCGCGACGTCGGTACGGTCGATGCCTATTGGGATGCGAACATGGAACTCACGAAGGTCCGGCCGGCGCTCAATCTCTACGACGAGAATTGGCCGATCTGGACCGACCAAGAGCAGCGCCCGCCCGCAAAGTTCGTCTTCGACGATCCGGACCGGCGCGGTCACGCCGTCGATTCGCTCGTCGCCGGAGGTTGCATCGTCTCCGGGGCGGAGGTGCGCCGGTCGCTGCTCTTCTCGCACGTCCACGTGGAGACGCGATCGCTCGTGGAAGACTCCGTCATCCTCCCGGACGTGCGGATCGGCCACGGCTGCCGTATCCGTCGCGCGATCATCGACAAGCGCTGCGTGATTCCGGACGGTACCGTCATCGGCGAGGATCCGCATGCGGACGCCGAACGTTTCGATCGCGCCGAGGGCGGTGTGACGTTGGTGACGCCGTCGATGCTGGGCCAACCGGTGCACGTCGCCCGATGACGTCGCACCCGCTGATCGCCGCGGCGATCACTCCCGATCCCGCGCCGGGCGCACCGGGAATCGCCCCGACCTGGGCCTCGAGCGCAAAGGATATCGTCGGCACGGCACTGGGGCCCTCGCGCCTGTGGTTCACGCTCGGATACGGCATCGTCAACGAGGTCTTTTGGCCGCACGTGGATGCACCGCAGGTGCGCGATCTCGGCTTCATCGTCGCCGACGGCAAAGGCTTCTGGAGTGAAATCAAGCGGTTGCGCGCCTACGAGTTGCAGACCCCGGAGCCGGGGATTCCCGTGGTCTCGATCGTGCATCGTCACGACCGATTCACGTTGCGTTTACGCATTTGCCCCGATCCCGATCGTGACGTCTTACTCGTGGACGCACGTCTCGAGGGCGAAGGGCTGCGCCTCTATGCCCTCCTGGCGCCGCACGTGGGCGGCGACGGCGTCGAGAATGTGGCGGCGGCGGTCCGCCACGGCAGATGGACGGCGCTCTGCGCCCAGCGCGGCACGCAAGCGACGGCACTGCTCGCGGTGGATGCCGACGGCAACGATGCGTGGTCGCGAACGAGCTGCGGGTATGTCGGAACGAGCGACGGCTGGCAAGACTTCCACGCGCACGGGACGATGGTCCGTAGCTACGGCTATGCGGGGCCGGGCAACGTCGCGCTCATGGGAGAGCTGCCGTCGAGCGCGACCCTCGCCCTCGGATTCGGGAAGACGTATACCGCGGCGGCGACGCTCGCCGCCTCCGCGCTCTCCATACCGTTCGATCGAACGGCGCACCGCTGCGCGGCGGCATGGCGGGCGTGGCACCGCGCGATGGACCGCCGCTTGATCGACCCGCACCTCGACGAGGATCTGCGCGCGGGCGCGGCGATCTCGGCGATGGTCCTCAAAACGCACGAGGACAAGGTCTTCCACGGTGCGACGGTCGCGAGTCTCTCCACTCCGTGGGGACAGAGTCGCGACGATGCAGGCGGCTACCATCTCGTCTGGCCGCGAGATCTCACCGAAACCGCGACGGGCTTGCTGTCGATCGGCGCCGTCGCCGACGCGCGCGACGTGCTGCGCTACGTGATGGCCACGCAGCGCCCCGCCGGATGCTGGGCGCAAAACCAATGGCTCGACGGGACGCCCTACTGGCAGGGCCTCCAGCTCGATGAAACCGCGTTTCCCGTCGTGCTCGCCGCGATGCTCGCGGATCGCGACGCGCTCGACGGCATTGATGTGAGCACAATGGTCCGCGCAGCCGCCACCTTCATCGCACGCACCGGCCCGGTGACCGAGCAAGATCGCTGGGAAGAAGACGCGGGCATCAGTCCATTCACGCTCGCGATCTGCATCTCCGCACTCGTCTGCGCCGCGGAGTTCCTCGACGGACCACCGCGCGCCTATGCGCTCGAGTTGGCGGATTGCTGGAACGAACGCATCGAGCAGTGGACGTTCGCCACCGATACCGCGCTCGCGCGGCGTTTGGGTATCGCCGGCCATTTCGTGCGCATTGCTCCTCCCGCCGTTTTGGAGGGTCGCGAAGCGCTCCGCGCACCGATTCGCATCGCCAACCGTCCGCCCGGCGACGATTCGGCGCCTGCGTGCGACGTCGTCGGCCTGGAGTTCCTGCAACTCGTGCGCATGTCGCTGCGACGCCCGGATCTTCCCTGGATTCGCGATAGCGTCGTCGCCGCGGATGCCGTGCTTCGCGTCGAAACGCCGTCGGGAGCGGTGTGGAAGCGCTATCCCGGCGACGGCTACGGCGAACACGACGACGGTTCGCCGTACGACGGCACCGGATGCGGCAGGCCGTGGCCGCTCCTCGCAGGAGAACGCGGCTGGTATGCCGGTGCGTGCGGTGAGGATCTACGGCCGTACCTGCGCACGATGCTCCGGTGCGCCAGCGCAGGAGGTATGATCCCCGAGCAGGTGTGGGATGCGCAACCCATACCGCGCTACGATCTCTATCCCGGCCGTCCCACCGGTAGTGCGATGCCGCTCGTTTGGGCGCACGCGGAGTTCCTGAAGCTCTGTGCGAGTCTCTGCCATCACCGCTCGGCCGATTGTCCGAGTGCCGTCTGGAAGCGCTACACCGGACATCCCGTACGCACGTCGTTGCATCCATGGCGGCTCAATGCGCAGGACGGTCGCATGCCGCACGGACGCATCTTGCGCATCGAGACCCCGGAACCCGCAGTGGTCCACGCGAGCACCGACGGATGGACGACGACACACGACGTTCCGACGCGGGAGACCGGGCTGGGCATGCACGTCGCCGATCTCCCCACGCAGGGCCTGCGACCCGGCGATGCGATCGTCTTCACGCTCTACTGGATCGAACACGAACGCTGGGAAGGTCGCGATTTCCGCGTCGCCGTCGTCGCGGAGGATCTGTTCACGCCGTGAACGGCGGCGACTCGCGGCTCGACCTCATCCTCCTGTGGCACATGCACCAGCCCAGGTACGGCACGCCCGGGGGAGAGCAGCGCTTGCCGTGGTGTTACCTCCATGCGGTGAAGGACTACACCGACATGGCATGGCACCTCGAGCGGCACCCGGAGGCGCGTGCCGCCGTCAACGTCACGCCCGTGCTGCTCGACCAGATCCTCGCGTACGAGCGCGACTTCACGCGACGAACGTTTTCGGATCCGCTGTTGCGCGCGCTGGCGGCAGAACGGCTCGATACGCTCCCGAATCGCCACGAGGTGATCCACACGTGCCTGCAGGCGAATCGCCGGCGCATGGTCGATCGCTTTCCTCCCTATCGCACGCTGGTCGGACTCGCCGAAAGCACCCCCGATACCGCATACCTCTCGGACGCGTACGTAACGGATCTCCTCGTGTGGTATCATCTCGCGTGGCTGGGCGAGTCCCTCCGCAGCGACGAGCGCGTGCGCGCCCTCCAGCACAAGGGCCGTGCCTTCACGCACGAGGATCGGCTGGCGTTGGTCGCGGTACTCCACGATGCGATCGCCGGCATCATCCCGCGATACCGAGCGCTGGCGGATGCCGGACGCATCGAACTCGCCGTCTCGCCGTACGAGCACCCCATCCTGCCGTTGCTCATCGATCTCACGGTCGCTCGGGAGGCGCGCGCCGATCTTCCGTTGCCGCAGGCGACGCGATATCCCGGCGGTGCTCGGCGCGCCCGGCGTCATCTCGAGGAGGCCGCCGCGCGCTACCGAGAGCTCTTCGGTACCGATCCGGCCGGTTCGTGGCCGCCCGAAGGCGCCGTCTCCGCCGCAGCGGTACGGATGATCGGCGATACCGGATTTCGTTGGGCAGCCTCGTGCGAGACGGTCCTGGCTCGCAGCGTCGCACCGCAGCCGCTCGCGCGCATTCCCGATCTCTACCGTCCGTATCGCCTGGACGAGACCGCGACCGTGCTCTTCTTCCGCGACGTTCGTCTCTCCGACCGCATCGGCTTCGAATACGCGAGCTGGCATGCGGACGATGCGGTTGCAAACCTCGTGCACGAGCTCGAGGCGATCGCCCTCGCCGCATCCGAGATACGGCCGTGCGTGACGATCGCGCTCGACGGCGAAAATCCTTGGGAACACTATCCGGAGAACGGCCGCTTCTTCCTCGAAGGACTCTATCGCACGCTCTCCGCGCACCCGTTCATCCGACTCACGACGCCCTCGACCGTGCTTGCGACCGATCCGCCCGTTGCGACGTTGCCGCGCTTGGTCGCCGGCAGTTGGGTCTACGGCGATCTTTCGACGTGGATCGGCGATCCGATCAAGAACCGCGCGTGGGAGCTGCTCGTCGCGGCCAAGGAGGCTTTCGACGGCGTCGCCGCCGTTGATCCGCAGCGCGCGAAGGATGCGGAACCGTTGCTGCGCACCTGCGAGGGTTCCGATTGGTTCTGGTGGCCTGCCGCCGGTCGCGGCGGAGGCAGCTCCGCGCTCTTCGATGCGCTCTTCCGCGAGCATCTCCGCGCCCTCTATGAGGCCCTCGGGTACGCCGTTCCCGCCGATGTCGAGCAGCCGCTCCATTCGAGCGGGGGTGCCGATGCTGCGGCAATGATTGCCAATCAGCCGATCTCGAGCGGAACGTGAGCCGCCGAACCGCGCTGCTCTTCGGCGTGCACGCCCATCAGCCGGCCGGCAACTTCGAGCACGTCTTCGAACGGGCGCGCGATCGATGTTACCGCCCCTTCCTCGAAACGATGGAACGCCATCCCGACGCCGCATTCACGTTTCACGCCAGCGGTACGCTCTTGGAGTGGTGGGAGGAGCGCCATCCCGACGACATCGCCTTGCTGCGTACGTTGGTGCGCCGCGGGCAGGCCGAAGTGCTCGGAGGCGGCGATACGGAGCCGATCCTTTCCTCGATTCCGCACCGCGATCGACGGACGCAGCTCCACGCGCTCTCCGACCGCGTCCGCCGATTGTTCGGTACGATCCCCTCGGGCGCGTGGATCGCCGAGCGCGTCTGGGAACCGGCACTCGTCGCCGCACTCACCGAAGAGGGGATCGCCTACGTCCCGCTCGACGACCATCATTTCCGGCGCGCCGGCGTTCCGAGAGAGGAACGCTTGGACGGTTATTACACCACGGAATACGGCGGCGCACGCCTCGACATCTTTCCGATCGCGCGCGCGTTGCGCTATCGCATACCATTCGCTCGAGCCGAGGAAGCCGTCGAACAGATCTTGGAAAGCGGCCGCGTCGCGATCTACTTCGACGACATCGAGAAGTTCGGTCTCTGGCCGCAGACCTACGAATGGGTGTACGAACGAGGGTGGCTCGAGGCGTTCCTACATGCTGCGTCCGCCTCCGGCCGTATCACGTTCATGACGTACGAAACCTTTCGGCGGCAACACGCGAGCAACGGTCTCGTCTATCTTCCCACCGCGTCGTATCCCGAGATGGAAGAATGGAGCGGCGGGGTCTGGCACAACTTCCTGCGGCGTTACTCGGAAGCGAACTGGATGCACAAGCGTATGCTCGACCTCTCGACTCGCCTCGATCGCCTTCCCGCCGATCGCCGGACGCCGGCAATGCGGAGCGCCCTGCATCGCGCGCAGGCCAACGACGCCTACTGGCACGGTATTTTCGGCGGACTCTACCTTCCCCATCTGCGCCGGAGCATCCACGCAAGCATCTTGGCCTTGGAAGCGATGCTCGACGTCGTCGACGACCGGCCGCCGTCTCTGCGTCGCGATCTCGATTGCGACGGAGCAGACGAACTGCTCCTCCACGATCGATCGCTCCAGATCGCCCTCCGCGACGACGGGCGCGCGGCGATTCACGAACTTGGCGCGTATGCGATCCCGCACGACTTTGCCGACACGCTCGCATCGCGCCGAGAGCCCTATCACTCCCCCGATGGGGAACTCGAGAGGCGGAGCACCGACCCGCCGCCCGCCGAAGGCATCGTCTCGATCCACGATCGCGAACCGGTCGCCGCCGTTCCGCACTATGTCGATTCGGAACCGCGGGCCTCTTTCGTCGACGCCGTCGACACCGGCGCCGGGAACGCCGCCGTTCGCTATCGTGTGGTCTCGACCGAAGACGGGGCGCGCCTGCATCTGCGCGGCGAAGCCGAGGGATGCGAGATCATGAAGCACTATACCATCCGTAACGGCGTGCTCACCGTCGACTACGACCTCGCGCGTCCTGCGACGCTGCGCACGCGCTGCGATCTCGCCTTTGCCGCCGTGGACGCTCCCGCAGCACGAACGATCGCGCACAACGGCGACGTCGCGGAAGAGATTCCCGGCGGCCGTCGCGCAGACTGGGAAGGACTTGCGACCGAGATCGCCTTCCACGACGACGTCCTGCGCGCGGCGCTCGTCTGCTCGTTCGTTCCGGCCGCGGCGATCCGCATCGCTCCCCACGTGACGCTCTCGCGCTCCGAAGACGGCTTCGAGACGATCGTCCAATCGGTGACGCTCGAAATCGGCTGGTCGCAAGCGACGCAGGCATCGGTGCGCATCCGGATCACGCGCACTGGCGACGGCGAATCTACAACCACCGCATGAGTCCGATCTCGTACGGGTGCGCGAGCATCGGATGGAACGGCACGACGCGAATGCGGTAGGTGTAGGCACCGCACGCATCCGGACGTATCTCCGCGACGAATCGCACTTCGCCGCCGTCGAGCTCTCCGTCCACACGCGCGACGGTCGATTGTCGCCGTCGTTCGACGGCATCCTCGTTCTCCAATACGATCTCGATGCGCACGTCGTCCGGACGGAGCCCGGCAAGGAAGACCGCAACCTCCACGTGAAGCGGCTCGCGTTCGGTCAGCGCCGCCGGTGCTGCGTCCAGGCGGCGCAAGCGGACGTTCGGCCAGGCCGCGTGCACGCGGTCTCGCCACCGCGCCACGTCGCGCGCGGCCGCATGGCCGTCGGCCTCGAGTCGCCGCCCGAGTTCCGCAGCCGGGCGGTAGAAGCGTTGCACGTATTCGGTCACCATCCGCTCCGCACTGAAGCGCGGGAGGATGGTCGCCATCGCATGTTTCGCGCGCGCGATCCATCGCGGCGAGTACCCTCGATCGCCGCGATCGTAATACAGCGGCACGATCGCACCTTCGAGGAGATCGTAGAGTTGTGCCGCGTCATCGGCGGTCCGGCGCGCCGGATCCGGCGACGACGACGGACGAATCGCCCAGCCGTTCTCGCCGTCGAATCCTTCTTCCCACCATCCGTCGAGAACGCTGAGATTGAGCACGCCGTTGAGTCCGGCCTTTTGTCCGGACGTGCCGCACGCTTCGAGCGGCGCCTCCGGCGTGTTCAGCCAGACGTCGACGCCCGCAACCAACTTGCGTGCCAGTGCAAGATCGTACCCTTCCACCACGAGGATGCGACCTTCGAAATCCGGCTCGCGCGCGGCGCGTACCAGCGTGCGGATCAATTCTTGTCCCGGGTGATCGGCGGGATGCGCCTTGCCGGCGAAGACCATGACGACCGGGCGCTTGGGATCGCACAGAATGCGGCGCAGTCGCTCTCGATCGGCCAGCAACAGCGTCGCGCGCTTGTAGGTCGCGAAGCGTCGCGCGAAGCCGATCGTCAAGACACCGGGTTCACCGGGATCGAGAAAGCGCAAGACGCGTTCGATCTCGAGGTCGCCGGCACCGTTGCGCCGGTACTGCTCGCGCAAGCGGTGCCGCAGATCGATCAACAATTCGGTCTTCAGCGTCTGCCTGATGCTCCAGAACAGGTGGTCGGGAACGGCATCGAGACGCTTCCAGAACGCGGCGGCGCGTACGCGCGCGCGCCATTCGCCGGCGAAGGTCGCATCGAACAACTCCTCCCACTCGCGCGCGAGGAAGGTATCGAGATGCACGCCGTTGGTGACGTGGTCGATGGGATTCTCTTCCGGAGGAACGTCCGGCCACAGCGATGCGCACAAGCGCGAGGAGACACGACCGTGCACCCTACTGACGCCGTTCCGCAAGCGCGAGCCGCGAATGGCCAACGCAGTGAGATTGAACCCGCTCCCCTCGTCCGGTTTACGCCCGAGCGATAGGAAGCGCTCGCGATCGATGCCGAGCTCGGAACGCAACCGATGCAGGTGCGCATCCACGAGCTCCTCGGGAAAGACGTCGTGGCCGGCCGGAACGGGCGTGTGCGTGGTGAAGACGGTCGCCGCCGCGACGGCTTCGAGCGCACTCTCGAAATCGGCGCCGCCGGCCACGGCTTCCCGGCATCGTTCGAGCACCGCGAATGCCGCATGTCCCTCGTTGATGTGCCACGCCGCCGGTGAGAGACCGGCGGCACGAAGTGCGCGAACCCCTCCGATGCCGAGCACGATCTCTTGCCGGATGCGCATCACCTGATCGCCGCCGTAGAGCCGATAGGTGATCTCTCGGAGCTCGGGCGGATTCTCCTCGACGTCGGTATCGAGCAAGAAGACCTGGACGCGCCCGACCTTCACGCGCCAGACGCGAATGGCGACGTCGCGATCGTCTATCGGGGCGTGAATGTGAATCTCACGTCCGTCGTCGCCTCGAAGCGGTACGACGGGGATGTCGTCCAGCGCGGCGATACGATACAGCGCATGTTGCGTCCCATCCGCGTCGATCTGCTGGTCGAAGTATCCCTGACGGTACAGCAAACTGACGCCTGCGAACGGAAGCCCCATGTCGCTCGCGGCTTTGCAGTGGTCGGCCGCGAGGATGCCCAAACCGCCCGAATAGAGCTGCAGGCTTTCGTGAAAGCCGAACTCCGCAGAAAAATACGCGATCGGATGCGCCGCGTCGATCCCCGAACCGACCTCGGCAGTCGGCACCGCATGGTAGGCATCGTAGCGCGCCAGCACGTGATCGTACTCGTCGAGATAGACGGGGTCTTCGCTCGCTCGCTGGAGGCGCGCTGTGTCGACGCGGTGGAGAAACGTGCGCGGATTGTGCCGGACCGCCTCCCAGAGGCGCGCATCGAGCCGCTCGAAGAGCCGGCACGTGCGGCGATCCCAACTATAGCGAAGGTCGTCGGCGAGCTCCGCCAGCCGCCGCAAGCGATGCGGAATCTCGGGACGAAACTCGACCCCGAAGACCGTCATCTCCGCGGCATCCGCTCGCGGTCAGCGACCGCGTGCGCAGCGCGCGCAGAGCCAGGCGACCGCACCGTGCTCGGTCTGCGGGACCATCTGCTCGCGGTGCGCGCGACGCCCGCACCGCGCACACGAGAGACTCCGCCCGATCGGGACGACGGCGGCATCTTCACCGCGCTTGGCCAGCCACGTCACCACCACGACCGCCAGCAAGATAACGAGCGGCGCCCACGCGAAGAACGTACCCAGCGCATCTTGGGAGAGCTGCATCATGGTCCGTGGATTCGTAGCAGCGGACCGGCGTACCTCGTCGAAGCATCATCCATGGACGACGGTGCGGAGCGACTGCGTGCGACCTTGGTCGCGAGACTCGAGCTCGGCGGCAGTATCCGTTCTCCAGCGGTCGCTCGCGCTATGCGCGCGGTTCCGCGGCATCGCTTCGTCCCGCACGTCACCCTCGCCGACGCCTACGACGACCGGGCGATCCCCCTTCTCGCACACGGCACTGCGACGACCAGCAGCCTCTCCCAGCCGACGATGATCGCGCAGATGCTGGAGCTCTTGCAGGTCCAACCGGGAATGTGCGTCATCGAGATCGGAACCGGTAGCGGCTATCAGGCGGCATTGCTCGCCGAACTCGTCGGCCCGACGGGGACCGTCATGACGATCGAGCGAGATGCCGATCTTGCCGCCCGCGCCCGCCGCGTCCTCGAATCGCTCGGCTACACGCACGTGATCGTGCGCGCGGGCGACGGGACACGCGATCTTCCGGCAAACGTCCGGGCCGACCGCATGATCGTCGCCGCCTGTGCGCGCGACCTGCCCGCCGCGTGGTGGGCGGCACTCGAATCCGGGGGGCGATTGGTTCTCCCACTGGATCTCGGCCCGCTGGGCGAGCGCTGCCATGCGTTCACGTACGATGGGCGCCTGATGCGTGCAGACGGTCCCGGCATCCCGTGCGCCTTCGTCCCTCTCGTGACGGCATCGCCGGCATCCTCCGAAGACGACGAGCTCTACTTTCCGTCGGGCACGCGCACGATACCGGCCCGCTCGCACGGAGCGACGGCGAAGAGCATCGTGGCGATGCCCCGGAATGCCGCCGATCGTTCCATCCTCGAGCGTGCGGATCTCGTCGTCGCGCGACCCGAGACGCTCTTCGCGGTGACGCTTGCCTGATGCCGCGTCCCGCGGCGGCGGGCGAATGCGGCGCGTCGCTCAAAAGCGCAACGGCGCGGCGTAGCCCGTGAGCTCTACATACGCATCACCGAGACGAACGCCGTTCGCCGCATCGTACACCCCACAATCGCCTTCCCAGTAGGCGGGAAGCGCCGGGCCGTAGAGTTCTTGATCGCGCACCAGCGGGACGATGCGCAACGTTCGGCGCAGGCCGTGGACGGTCACGGACCATCCGGACGGATAGACCGCGCCGTCGTGCGGACTGCGCCACGATCCCAGGGCACGTACGCGTACGTCGTCGACCGAGAGAACGCGCGAGTGCCCGCGCGCATCCACGAGCGTCCCCGACGACTGCGGCACGGTGCGACCGCTGCGATCGCGCAAGCGGTAGTACATGATCGAGCGTCCGTCTCGCAGTTGAATCGCGAACCAATCCCATCCGACCTCGTCCGGCGGCAATTCGTCGGAGCCGTACTCGTGATCCATCCAGCCGATCCCGCGAACGGCGATGCGCCGTCCGTCCAAAACGATCGTACCGTCGAGGCGCAATCGCCGATACGAATAGTAGTGCGAGGCGCACGACGCGCACGGACCTTTGCGAGAGATACCTCCGCGCCCGTTGACGACCGGAGGCGCAGACGCGACCGCACGGAGCATGACGCCCTCGCCGCCTGCGCTCGCGACCAGGCGCATCGCCGGATCGGCCGCATCGGTTCCTTCGAGCGACCACGATCCCACGCGCACCAGGAAGCGGCGCTGCGATGCATAGCCCTGGCCGAGCGCATCGCGCGCCTGCTTCTCACGAAAGACGAAGCGATTGCGCGCGACGTCGGTGATCGCCAGATGCGCCGCGTAGAGTTGCGATGCATACCAGGCACTACGGCCCGGCCGCACGCGGTACGGCCGGGGACGCAACCCGAAACGAAAGAAGGTCACCTCGAAGCCGAAGCGTTCTCCGTCGTTCGATCTGAGGTGTCCCGTGAAATACCACCACTCCGTGCGGTAGTCGTCATGCGCGAAATGATCGCGCGGGAATCGGAAGACGTACGGAGCCCGGGCTTCCGTAAATCCTCCGGCGGCGCCGCGTGCCGTCGTATCGCCGAACGCGACGGCGGCCACGACGATCGCCGCGACGAGGCCTACTCGGCCCGCGGTCATGCCGCCGCGGTGTTCACTCGACACGCAACACCTCCGAGACGCGCAGCCCTGCGGCGTGTATCGCTGGTACGACGGCCGCAATGGGAGCCGCAACGAGCGCGGGCAGGATGGTCCGCGCGATCGTCTGCGGCACCGCGTGCCACTCGATCAGCCAACCGAAGCTCTGTCGGTCGACGATGTCGATGAGGATGGAGGCCAAGGCCAGGCCGAGCATCGTACCGACCACGGCCGCCAGTAGCCCGACCAGCAGCGCCTGCGCGAGGACGATCGCCGCCGTTCCGCGGCGCGTCGCACCGACATAGCGGAGCAGGCCGATCTCGACGTCGCGTTCGACCACCATCGCCGCGAACGTCGCGCCCATGCCGAGCAGCGCGACGAGGAGCGCAATCCCGTATAGCGCTTTCGTGATCGCGAACGTTCGATCGAAGACCTGCAGCGCGAACGCGCGTATGTCGCGGTCGGTATCGATCTCGACGCGCAGCGGAGCGACCGCTGCGGCGACGGCGGCTCGCACGCGCTCGGGAGACGCACCGTGCCGTACGTTCACCGCAATCGAATCGACGGTATGATCGCCGAAGAGGCGTTCGTAGAGGCGGCGGTCGATCATCAAGCTGCCGAGCCCGGTGGAGTAATCGTCGTAGACGGCGGCGATGCGCGCCGTTCGTATCCCGAGGGGCGTCGGAAGTGCGAGTGTATCGCCGCGCCGCACGTGCAGGTGTACCGCCAGCGGCACGCTCACCGCGATCTCCCCGGCGCGCAGCGCATGCACCAGCACCGGACCGGGCGGCGCATCGGCGAACGTCCCGCGATAGCGCTCGACGAACACTCGCGCGCCGGTCGCGAGCAGTTGCGCGATGCTTCCGTCGAGCGGCAGCTGCACGGTACGCAGGAGATCCACGCCGGCGACTCCGGGCACGCGTTCGATCGCGGCGACGGTACGCGGCGTGAAATACCCGCGTGCCTGCGCATCGGGAGGCCCCGGAGCGGAGAGATAGAGATCGGCGGGAAGGACGCGGTCGGTCCAGGCGATCACGGTGTCGCGAAACGAGGTCACCAGGATGCCGATCGCCAACGCCAACCCGAGTGCCGTCGCCAGCGCTGCCGTCGCGGTCGCGATACGCCGCGGCGCAGCAGCCGTAAACGCCAGCACGGGGGTCCACGTCGCTCCGCGAAGGCCGGCCGCACGAAGCACGCGTACCGTCGCGATGACGAATGCGGGCATCAGGAGCGCGGCGCCGCAGATCGCGCACGCACCGGCGAGATAGCCGCCGATCGGAATCGCTCCTACCGGCGGGAGCGCCGCAGCGAGCAGCGTGAGGAGCACGAGCACCGTTCCGATCGCCGCAGCCGAGACCGGCACGCGGTCGCGGAACTCGTAGCCGCGCTGCGCGCGCATGACGGCGGACGGTGGAATCCGCGCCGCTCCGACGGCGGGCAATGCGGCCGCGGCCGTACTTGCGATCACGCCCGCCGCATACCCGCGAATCACCGTCTCCGGTGAGAGCACCACCTGGGCGCCCTGCGCCGAAAAGTAGAGCGCGGAGACCGTCTGCTGGACCGCTGCGACGGCACCGCGCGCCAGCACTGCACCGGCGATCACCCCGAGCAGTCCGCCCGTCGCACCGTAGATCGCCCCTTCCCCGACGAACGCAGCGGCGATCGCGGTTCGCGATACACCGAGCGCGCGCAGCGTTCCGATCTGCGCGCGACGGCGTACGACGCCGAATGCGACGACGTTGACGATCAGGAACATCCCGACGACGAGTGCGACGGCCGAGAGCACGCCGAGATTCAAGCGAAAGCTTTCGAGCATGCGTGCGGCTTCGTCGAAACGCTGCCGCGGTCTCTCCACGCCGACGCTCGCAGGCAACGCTCGCCGCAGGAGCGCCGATAGCCGATCCTCCGCCGCCGGAGCTGCGACTACATCGATGCGATCGAGCGTACCGATCTCGCCGAAGAGCGGTTGCGCGGTGGCGAGATCGGTCACGGCCGTCGTCGCATCGACGCCTGCACGGCGCGCATCGAAGAACCCCATGATGCGCAGCCGCACGGGGCGGGCACCCGCGAGCGCGGGGAGCTCTTCCCCTTCGTGGAGGTGCAAGCTCCGCGCGAATTCGGATGAGATCAGCACGCCGTCGCCGTCGATGAACGTTGCCAACGCGGAAGGATCGCGGAAAAGAGGGGTCTGCAAAAGGCCGGGCGGAAGCGCCGCAGCGGCGCGCGTCACGTCGACGCCGATGACGTGCAGGTAGCGTCCGTCCGATCCGCGCCCGGCACCGACGAGGACCTCCCCTTCGACGACGGGACTCGCGGACACCACGCCGGGTAGCGCCTGCACGCGAAGCAACAGGTGTTCGTCGAAGGGCGCCACACCGCCGATTTGAAACGTCACTCGATCGGAGACGACGTCCACGCCGGAGCGGAACGAGGCCAAGGCCGTCGCGTTGGCCGATGCGACGGCGATCTCGACCGCGACGCCGAGCGCGACGGCACAGACGGCGAGCACCGCCGGTGCCGCTCTGCGCCGCGGTTCGCCGCCGAGCAACGCGCGCATCAGCAGGCGCAGCGCCGCCGTCATTGCGCCACGATCGTTCCGTCGCGCAGCACGATCGCACGATCGGCGATCGACGCCGCCTCACGACTGTGCGTCGCCATTACCACCGTTTGACCCGCGTCCGCGAGCGCCCGCAGGATACGTAAGACCGCCGCGCCGCGCTCGCTGTCGAGATTGCCGGTCGGTTCGTCGGCCAGCAGAATCGCCGGCTCGTGCACCACCGCGCGTGCCACCGCCGCGCGTTGGACTTCACCACCCGAGACCTCCGAGGGATAGCGACGTGCGAGCGAGCCGATCTCCACGAGATCGAGCACCGCGCGCACCCGCCGCTCGATCTCCGCCCGCGGCCGCCGTTGAAGGACGAGCGGCAACGCGACGTTCTCTGCGAGCGTCAGGGTAGGGAGGAGATTAAAGAACTGAAAGACGATGCCGATGCGCTCGCGGCGCAGCGCGGTGAGCGCCTCGTCGTTCATGCCGGAGGTGGCGCGTCCCTCGATCTCGACGGTTCCTTCCGTCGGGAGGTCGACGCATCCGGCCAGGTGCAGCAACGTACTCTTGCCGCAACCGCTGGGGCCGAGAACCGCGACGAATTGCCCCGACGCTACGTCAAAGGAGACACCGCAGAGCGCGGGCCGATCGTTGCCGTACCGCTTGACGACGTCGCGAAAGCGCAGGGGGCACATCCGTGCGCGACTCCGAGGCTTCGCTCTCGGAGCGACGGTTCCTCAGGCGCTGGCCTTCTTCTTGAAGTACTCGGCGTTGATCTCGATGTAGTGACGCCACTTCTCCGGAACGTCGGAGTCGGCGAAGATGGCCTCCACCGGACACGCCGACACGCAGGCCCCGCAGTCGATACAGACCTCGGGATCGATGTAGAGCTGCGGATCGTCGTCGGTGCCGTGGATGCAGTCCACGGGACAGACGTCCACACACGACTTGTCCTTCGTGCCGATGCACGGTTCCGTGATGACGTAGGCCATGATGCGATTCCTTTTGCGGTCCTCGCGGCGGTGCCTGCATGCGGAGCCCGCGAGCAGGCATGATTTCGCCGGAACGGGTACTTCCCCGGTGACAGCATCATCGCACCCGGGAGGGCTCTCATGCACCGACATCCCTCGTTGCGCCTCGTACTCCCGATCGCCGCAGTCTGCACGGCACTCGCGCTCCCGCCGCTCGCCCCGGCGCCCGCTCGGGCCGCGGCGCGGCCGACCGCACCGACGACGGTCACCGTCTTCGGCGAGGGCCGAGCCTCGGCGAATCCGGATGTCGTCTATCTGTTCGCGACCATCAGCACCACCGAGCCGACCGCCTCGAAGGCGCTCGACGACAATGCGGCGCGCTATGCGGGGGTTCTCAAACGGCTCGGCAGGATCGGCGTTCCCGCATCCGCCGTCCAGACGACCGGTTTTTCGATGACGTACCAGCCGCCTCCGACGCCGGAGCCCGGCGCGATGCGCCCCGTCCCGCAGCCCGGTAGCTACGGCTTCACGGTGCGCAGGAGCCTGCGCATCACCGCGAACGACATCCACGCGGCCGGGGCGGTCATCGACGCTGCCGTCGCCGGGGGAGCGACCGAGATCGGGAACGTGCTCTTCTCGATTCGCGACGCGCATGCACTACAGCAATCGGCCCTTCGCAACGCCGTCGCCGACGCGCACCTCGAGGCGACGACCCTCGCCGCCGCCGCCGGCATGCATCTCGGTCCCCTGCTCTCACTCCAGACCGGATTCGTCGGCCTTCCTCAGGCACCGATGCCCGGACCGTACCTGGCTACCGCCACCGCTCGTGCCTTCCCTACGGAGATCACCCCGTCGGAACTCACGGCGAATGCCTCGGTCACGGCAACCTATCGCCTGCTACCGTAAGATCCGCCGCGTAACCGCCGAGCCGGCCGCACGGTAGGAACGAGTATGCCTGCGTGCCTTTCCTGCCGGCGTGCACCGGCGACGACCGGCGACGGGCTCTGCACGCGCTGCGCATCGCGCCGAAGTGCCGCACAGGCATTACCGCTGATCGGCGCCGCCGCGACCGCGGCGGGGCTGCTCCTCGGCGGAGCGATCCTGGCCGAACGCCTCCAGAGCGGGCGCTCGCCCGTCGAAGCGTTGAAGGGCTTGCGCGGCGGAACGCCGACCCTCGACGCTTTCTCGCGCGATCTCACCGCACTCGCCCGCGCCGGCGCGCTCGACCCCGTGATCGGCCGTGACGTCGAGATCGAACGCATCGTCGCGATCCTCGCGCGCCGCACGAAGAACAATCCCGTCCTCGTCGGCGATCCCGGTGTCGGCAAAACCGCGATCGTCGAGGGACTGGCGCAACGGATCGCCGCGGGAGCGGTTCCGCCTATACTGCGCGGTAAACGGATCGCCGCGCTCAATCTCGGCGCGCTGGTGGCGGGGACGAAGTATCGCGGTGAGCTCGAGGCTCGCGTGGAGCGTCTGCTCGCCGAGCTGGCGCGCCGTCGCGACGATGTCATCCTCTTCATCGACGAGCTCCACGCATTGGTCGGTGCAGGCGCGGCGGAAGGCGCACTCGACCTCTCCTCGATGATCAAACCAGCACTGGCGCGCGGAGAGCTCCGCTGCGTCGGCGCGACGACCTATGACGAGTATCGGGCGCACATCGAAGACGACCCCGCGCTGGAGCGCCGTTTCCAACCCGTGCACGTCGCCGAGCCGTCGGTCGAAGAGACGATCGCCATCGTACGCGGCCTGCGCTCGCGCTATGAAGCCCATCACGGCGTCACGTTGAGCGATGCGGCGCTCGATGCAGCGGCGAATCTCGCCGCACGCTACGTTGCGGACCGTTTCCTTCCGGACAAAGCGATCGATCTGCTCGACGAGGCGGCTGCGTGCGTGGCTGCGGCCCGGGTCGGCGGGCGAGACGACGGGCTCGTCACCGCCGACGACGTCGCCGCCGTGGTGACGCGCTGGACGGGAATCCCCTACGCAGAGGTGCGTCGCGATCGCGCGCAGCGTCTGGCCGAGCTCGAACGGCGCCTGCGCAAGCGGATCGTCGGCCAGGAGCGAGCGATCGCGATCGTCTGCGATGCCCTTCGCCGCGCCGAAGCGGGAATCCACGATCCGAGTCGTCCGCTGGGAAGCTTTCTCTTCCACGGTCCCGCGGGCGTCGGAAAGACCGAGCTCGCAAAGGCGCTCGCCGCCGCCTTGTTCGGCACCGACGAGGCGCTCGTTCGTATCGATCTCAACGAATTCGCGGAACCGCACGCGCTTGCGCGCCTGATCGGCGCACCACCGGGATATGCGGGCTACGGCGAACCCGGCCAGCTCACCGAACCGGTGCGGCGCCGCCCCTTCTGCGTCGTGCTCTTCGACGAATTGGAGCGCGCGCATCCGGCGGTCGCGACGCTGTTGCTGCGCCTTCTCGACGAAGGACGAATCACCGATGCCAAGGGACGCACGGTGAACTTCCGGCACGCGCTCGTCGTCATGACGACGAACCTCGACGAAACGACGCTCCGTACGGTCTTGGTACCGGCGTTCCTCGACCGCCTCGATGCCGTCGTCGCCTTCGAGCCGTTGAGCGTAGACCAGGTCGAAGCGATCGTGGAGCTCCACGTCACCGCGTTGGCGGAGCGCGTCGGCGCCCATCATGCGCGCCTCGACGTGACGCCTCAGGCAAGGCGCTTTCTCGCGGAGCTCTCCATGCGTACCGGCCGGGGTGCCCGCGACGTGGCGAGGACCCTGTCGCAGTACCTCGCGACGCCGTTGGCCAACGCCGTGCTTCGCGGCGAGCTGGCTTCCGGGAAGACCGCCGTCGTCTCCTTCGACGGCGAGCGACTCACCGTCCGCGCCGCCTGATGGCATTGCCGAGCATGGTTACCGCTCTTTTTGCCCATCCGACGTTCAACGCACTTCGACGCTGACGGCGCGCGAGGTAATGGTACGGCCTGTGGCCGCTCAAACCGATGGCGTGCATTTCCTACATCGCGTACGTAGCGCCCCCGTTGCTAGCCGCAAGGACTCTTGAAGGCTCGTCGGGCATTAGGACGTCGAGCCTTTTGCCGCGGTCGCGATCCTCCAAACGCCGGGGCTCGAGAGGAGGTCGCAATGACGACCGATCCCACTTCCTTGGAGAACCGCTGTTCCCGCCTCGAGCGGGAGATTCACCGTCTTCGAACAATGACCGCTCTCGCCATCCTCGGCCTCGTCGCAACAGCCGGTTTGGCAGTGACTTCGCACCCGAATTCACCATCGAACGTATTCACGATCCGCGATGACAACGGCAAGGTTCGGGTGCGGATCGACGGAAGCGGAATCCATGTGCTCGACGCCGCTGGTATCCCGCGAATCCTTCTCGGATTCTCGAAGACATCTGGATTCAAGACCCCGGTCCTCGAGTTCTCGGACGAGCGCTCCCGTGGCACGATGTACCTCATTGGATCGGGTGCCCCATTTCTTAGGATGTTCGCGCCGCCGAGCGGCGAGCGCGTCTATCTCGGACTCTCAACGCAGGGAAACGCAATGCTCGATCTCGACGATTCTCGCGGCATGACCGCCGTCGAAGCCCTCGGAGGTACGCATCCGTCCTTCTCCTTGTACCAGGGCGGGAAAAACACACCTCGTTGGGCAGCCGGCATCAACGACGTCGATAGCCCGTACCTCATCATGCACGATTCGTCCGAGCGATTAACCGCCGAGCTCTTTGGATCCGATCAACCCGAGCTCTCCTTCTATACCGGATCAAAGGTCCAACGCACCTATTTCGGCGTGAACCAGTCCGGCATCGCTACGATGTCGCTCGCCACCGGCAACGGAAGCCACGGCTACTATCTCGGCGTCTCGGAAACCGGCGGAGCCTACATGAAACTCTATGACGGTAACCATGTCGAACGGGCCTACCTAGGGATGTACACCGACGGCCTTCCAGGATTAAGCCTTTATAAACCCGACGGGTCGGTATCTTGGTCCACGCCCTAATTAGGAATTAGGCAAGGATACGAGCGGAGGTCTGTAGCTCCCAAGGGCCGCGGAGTGCAGCGTCAGGGAAGGCGTTGCACTCCGGAGTCCTGGAGAATCGTTCCTTCCGTGCGTTCGATTTCGACGATCGCCTTGTCGAGGTCGGTCTGCGCCTGCAGCTCCAGGCCGCGCGCCTCCGCCAGCTGCACCTGGCGCTGGAGGACGAGAAACGTCGTGGAATCGCCGTTACGGAACTTGCGAACCTCACTCCGATAGACCGTATCGGCAGCGCGTACTTGCGCGCGAGCTGCTTCCAAGCGCGCGAGCGCCGTCTGGTACGCTTGGATCGCAGTGCGAGCCTCGATGACGATGCGATCGATCGTTGCCGCTTCCTGGATCTCCGCGATCTTCTCCGCTTGCTCGGCGATCGCATACTCGCCGCGTGCGGTTCGATTCCCGATCGGAATATCGAGCGTCAGCTGTGCTGCATACGTCGGAAATTTGTTCTGGAGAAGGTTGGTGAGCGATTGATTCAACCCACCGACGAGATACGGCGGAGGGCTCTGATTCTGGACCGGGAGCGGAGGGATCTGCCGGCCCGGCGGGAGCGTCGCATTCACCGCCGCGATGAGTTGATCGATCGCCGTCGTCTGCGCGATGGAGGTAGCGAGGAATGCATTTTGCGACGGTGGGATTGCCGTTCCGGCGAATCCGTTGCTCTGATAGCTGAGGTCGAGATCGAGTCTCGGTTTGACCTGACTGCGCGCAAAGGCGAGATCGGCGGCCGCGCTGCGACGTGCATCGATCACCTCCCGGATCTCCGGACGCCGGCGCAGGGCGGCGGTCACGAGATCCGCGAGGGCGGGCACGTGCGGCATTTGTAAAACGGGCGACGTCGGCACGAGGTTCGCTTCCCAGATCGGATCCTTGGGATCGGTTACCACCAGCGCCTTGAGTTTGTTCTGCAACAGAGCGACGTTCTGCAGCGCGGCATAGACGTTCTGGCGGAAGAGATCCACCTGCGCGCTGGATTCGACCGCATCCACCGGCGCCGCAGCTCCCTTTCGCGCGAGCCTGATGGTGCTGTTCTGCTGCGCGATCGCCTGCTTCAGCGCTTCTTCCTGGATGGCGACGTTTCGCCATGCGGCGACGAGATCCCAATAGGCATTCTCGACATCCGCGACGGTCTGCTGAGCCTGCGCATCGAGAGAGGCTCGCGCGGCATCGGAACCGATCTCCGCCACCGTCAATGCATGCTTGGCGGCATCGACGCCCCGGAGGATCGGCTGCACGAACGAGACCGAGATGTTGCTGGGGTAATACGGATTGAACGAGTCGACGATCGTATTGTCGTTCTCTTTGGATGCGCTGATCGAGATCGCATACTGCTGACCGCCCTTCAGCAGCCCCGTGAAGCCGGCCGAGATGCCCTCTTTGTTTTGGATGAGTGCACCGAAGTTCGGCCCGGCGAAAAACGGGTTCGTCGGCGGCTGTTCGATATGGGCATCCGACGGTACGATCTGAAACCGCACGTCGTAGGCACCCTTCGCCGCGACGACCCTGTAACCGGCTATACGGCGGTTCTCCTCGCTGACGGCAAGTTGCGGATCTTTCGCCAAGGCGAGCGCGACGGCGTCTTGCAGGGCGATGCCGACGAAGGGACGCATCGTGACGCCGGCGATCTGCGCTGGCGGCGGCGTGACCTCCGGAGCCGCATATCCGGGAGCCACCGTCGGAACCGCCGGCAGAGCCGGTGGCGGCGGTGCCGTCGGAATCGCGATGGGCTCCGGTGTCGCGGCCTTCGCCGGAGCGACGAGCAGCGCGCAAAGGAACAACGATGCCTGGAGCGCCGCAGCGGCGACGATACGATGCGGACGGATCACCATCTCACCTCTCCGTTTCATGAGAATCACTCGATTGCGGGAATGCCGTGAACGGCGGGACGGCGCAGCAGCACGACGAGCGGTGCGAGCGCAACGGTGATGATCGCCACCCACCGAGAGGTATCCGCGTAGGAGAGCACGGCGGCCTGGCGTTCCACCAGATCGGTGAGTTGGAGTCGGCCCCGCAGCGTGTCGGCGGATTGTAGAAAGTGGGCAACGGCCGCATGGTGGAGGTTGACCCCTGCGGCGAGCGCCGACTGGTACGACGTAAAGTCGTGCACGAGCAGCGTCACGAGTACCGCCGCCGCGATACTTCCGCCGACTTGGCGCGAGAGATTGAAAAATGCCGAGGTCGCAGGAACGTAGGCGTTGGGTACGCCGCCGAGGACCGCCACCGAGAGCGGGACGAAGATCTGCGACATCGCGATCCCGCTGATCACGAGGGGCGGCACCAACGCCGCGAAATCCGACTGCGGTGCGGTTACCTGCGCGAGCATCCAATTCGAGATTCCCAACAGGATGAAACCGATCGCCACCGAGAGCCGCGGATCGACCAGCCGGCGGCTCGTCATGATCGCGGTCGGAATGGTAAAGAGCATGACCGCCAAGGCCCGCACGCAGATCGTCAAACCCGAGAGCGTCGCCGTGAATCCCAGCGAATTTTGCAGATACTGCGGGAGGATGAGGATCGAACCGTAGAGACTCACGCCGAGCACCATTCCGAGAACACTGCCCGCCGCGACCTGCCTGAATCGCAAGACATGGAGATCGACGACGGGGATCAGCGAACGTAACGTCCAGATCGTGAAACCAAGCAGGCCGACGATCGCGCAGATCGTGAAGAATCGAATGCGCGCATCGTCGAACCAACCGTATTGCTGACCCTGGTCGAGCACGTACTGCATCGAACCGAGGCCGAGCGCCAGCAATCCCAGGCCGACCCAATCCAACGGCACGTTGCGCGGCTTTTCGGGATTACGCAGAAAGTTCCACGCGAGCACGGCGGCAACGATCCCGACGGGCAGGTTGATGAAGAATGCCCACCGCCAGGTGAGATCGTCGGTGATGATTCCTCCGAGGACGGGCCCGAGCGCCGGACCGACGATGACGCCCATCGCGAAGATGCCCTGTGCCTTCCCTTGCTCTTCTATGCTGTAGATGTCGCGCAGGATGGTCTGCGACGTGGAGATCAATCCGCCGCCGCCGATGCCCTGCACGATCCGCCAGAAGACCAACGATCCGAAGTTCGGCGCGAGACCGCACATCAGCGATGCGAACGTGAACAGCACGATCGAGGCGACGTAGTACTGCCTGCGGCCGAACCGGCGTTGCAGCCACGGAGTGATGGGAATCACGACGACGTTGGCGATGATGTAGCCCGTGACCACCCATGCGGCCTGATCCACCGGGACACCGAAGTTGCCCTGGATGTTGGGCAGCGCGACGTTGACGATCGTGGTATCGATGATCTCGAGCAACGTCGCGCCGACCACGGCGATCGTCACGAGAGCTCTCCGCAGGCCGTGCTCGACGAGCCCGTGCCGGTGTACGTTGCCGTCCATACCTCAGCGTACCTTGACGTACGTCTCCACGCTCATGCCGACGCGCAGGGGCATGTCGGGACGCATGTCGTCCACGGCGATCTTCACCGGTATGCGTTGCGTCACTTTCACGAAGTTGCCCGTGGCATTTTGCGCCGGAACGAGCGCGTAGGTATTCTGCGAAGCGGGATTGATGGCGACCACGTGTCCGTGGAACGTGACGCCGGGATACGCGTCCACGTGGATATCCACGGGTTGGCCGGGATGCATGCGGCCGACCTGCGTTTCCTTATAGTTGGCGGTAATGAAGATGTCATGGCTCGGAATGAGCGTCATCAGCGTGATGCCCGCACCGACGACCTGGCCGACCTCTGCACTCTTTTCGCCGATGTATCCGTCGGCAGGAGCATAGATGCGCGTATCGGCGAGTTGTCGGCGCGCGAGTTCCACCTGCGCGCGGGCCGCGGCGATCCTGCTGGTATCGCTGCTCTCCGCGAGCTTGCCTTCCGCCGTGACGACGGCTCCGAGCGCCGCGCGCACTTGCGCGCTCTCCGCATCGACGCGCTGCTCCGCGGAGAGCAGTTGCGCCTGCGCGACGCCCACCTGCTCGCGGGCCGCACGAAGCTGCGCCGCCGCCTCCGCCTCGGCAGCGCGCACGGCATCCAGTTCCTGTCGCGGCAGATCGCCGGTCCCGACGAGTGCGGAGACACGACGGAGATCGGCGGAGGCCTTATCGTACGCCTGTTGTGCGGCCGGGAGCTGCGCCTCCGCGACGGCCAGCTGTGCGCGCGCCGCCGTGACACCCGCCTGCGCGACCGGTACCTGCGCCTCCGCGGCCTGCGCCGTCGCTTGCGCCTGCGTCACACCGCCGCGACTCTGCTCGGTCTCCGCTCCGTGGCTCGCGAGCGCCAGCGCATAATCTGCTTCTGCTTGCCGCAGGCGCGCGCGTTCGTCGGCGTCGTCGAGTACGATCAGCAGTTGACCCTTCTTGACGTACTGGTCCGTCGAGACGAGAATCGCACGGATGCGCTCGGGTATCTTACTCGTGACGGCAATGGGATTCGCATCGACATAGGCATCGTCGGTTCCCTCGTGGACGCGAGCGTAGAGGTACCACTTGATGCCCCAGACGAGCAGGACGATCGCGACGATCGCACCTAGCGTCCCGAAGATGACCCGCTTGCGCGGACCGGTACGTTCGTCGTCCGCGCCGGCAACCGGACCGACGCCGTCCGCAGCGCCCGGGCGGACGGTCTCTTCCACACGATTCTCACGTGTTTCCATCGCTCTGCTCCTTCGATCGTGCGACTCTGGTACCGTTCAGGAAGATATCCACGTACATACTGATGTAGTCGTCTATCTTTCGCTCCGGTTCATCGTGGTGCAACCGCTCGCGCCCGATGACGTGCGCAAAGATCATTCCGACGAACGCGCGAACCATGGCATAGGGATCCCCTTGCAGGTCCCTGCGCTCGATTTTCTCGCGCAGGTAGGAAACGAGACCCTCGATGATGGGTGCCCAGGGTTGCCACGTCTCTTGCACCAAGACCGAATCCACGTAATCCATCTCGACCAGCGACCATCGCACCATGTCTTTGACTTCGGCGAGCAGTGTCGCAAGAGAACGCCCGATCGTAAAGAGATCGTCGTCCAGGCGACCGCTCAGCGTGCGCATCAACTCCCGAATGCGCTCGGTATGTGCCGTACAGTATCGCTGGGCCATCGCGACGATGAGCGCTTCCTTGCTGCCGAAATGCCGGAAGAGCGTCGCTTCGTTGACGCCGGCACGTTCGGCGATTTCGCGCGTCGTCGCTCCGCGCTTCCCCTTCTGCGCAAAGATCTCGCGAGCGGCGGCGATGATGCGCTCGCGTGTCTGATCGGGGTCGGTGTGTCGTGCCGCCTCGGAAGGCTTCGCCTGCGCCTCGATCCCGGTCTCTCCGAACACCGCGTCACGGCCTCCCGAAGATGGAGTCGCCGAGCGCGATATTCGCGTGGTAGTCCCCATACTGCGCCTCGGCGACGGCACGCACATGGGGAATGTCGATGACGGCATGTTGTTCCGCAAGGAGATCGAAGCCTCCCTCCGAGCGGTAGGTTTGGGTCATCACGATGGTTCCGCCATTGGTGTAGTGCCATTCCATCCGGACCAGCTCGTAAGTGGACGGATCGACGAACGCGAGCGCATAGGCCAGGGTCGCACTATGTTTTTTGCGTACGAGCCGTAATTCGAGGAGCTGCCGACCGCCGACGACCGGCATCCCGATCACACTGATCTCGTCGCGCCGCAACCATGCTTGCGGGTCGCCGACGTCGGCGAAGATCTTTCGGAAGTTGCGCGCGTAGAACGGCGTCCGATCGAAGACGACTTCGTACCCCGTTCCGCGTTTGAAATAGACGCTGCCGTCGAGCTTGGGAGAGAGCCACGGAAAGTTCAGCATGCGGACGTCCACGTGCACGCGCGCCGAAAAGGTCTGGAGGTTCGGGTTGCGCTCGACCATCTTGGCGACGATCGCGCGTCCGTCCATGAGCATCGAGGCCCGATCCGCTGCGAGCGCGGGCGCACTCGCTACGACGGCGGCGACGCCGAGCGCCGCAATCCACCGCCTGATGACACGGCTCATGCCCGCACCTCCGTCTCCGCCGGCTCGATGGTGAAGATGCGATCCAGTGCGGCGCGGGAGACGATCTCGCGCGTCCGCTCATCGCCGATCTGCAGGGTGACGTCCCCGCCGAGCTCCCGTGCCGCCCGCAAGAGCAGGATGAGCTCTCGCAGGGCCGCCTCGTCGAGTCGGGGCGACCGCCCGAGGTCCAGCACAACCTCGCTGGCACCGCCCTCCAGGGCAGCGATCAGCGCGGCTCGCAGCCCCTGCCCCGCACCGGGCGCGTACCGCAACCGAACTGCCTCGATCCGCTGCTGGCTCATGGGACCTCTCCCTGCATGTAGGTACTTGCACGCACAATACCACACACCATCATTGCGTGCAAGTACCTACTTGCATCAGGGATACGCACGCTTGCTCAAGCCGAGGTGAGCCCGCTCGGGGTCGCCGGACGTGCTATAGGCTGCAGGCCCCGGAGCTCGTGCCCCTCCGGCAACACGAACATTACTGCTCACGCCCATAGGGTTCGAGGAAGGCGGGGGCGACAACGACGGTCGCAGGTCTCTCCGCCTGCACGACGAGAAGGAAGCGCGCCGGCCGAACCGCGGCGCGGAGCCTCCCATCACGCCCCGGATCGAGCGATCAGCCTTTGTCACGCCACCAAAGGACGATATCCGTGAAGAGCACCGACATCGCGACGATCGTCATGACGACGTACCTCATCGTGACGGACGGCATCCTGCTCGGTCGGGGGAACTGCGTGAGCCGACCACTCAGACAGTGTGCAAAAATTCAAATCGTGAGCCTGTCGTTGGGACTCCCGCTGTCGATCTTGCTCCACGACCTCTGGTATTGAAGGTGAGTTGTCTCGGTGTCGTATTGAGCGGCATCCCGCTGCTCCGTGCACGTCTTTCCGTTTGGAATCGCTAAGCCGGCGGCGACGCCCGCCTCAGCCGAACAGGCGCTTGGCGATCGCAGCGACGCGTTCGCGAGCCTGGAGGGCGAGCGGCGCGGGCTCTCCGGCAAAGACGCGGCGGCCGCCGACGAAGGTCGCCTGAACCCACGCGCTCTCGCCGCGATAGACCACCGCATTGCACGCCGGTGACCAGGGATCGATGCCCGCGGTATCGAGCGCGACGAAGTCGGCTCGGAGGCCCGCAACGAGATCTCCCGCGGGAATCCCCAGCGCGCGCGCTCCTTGCGCGGTGCCCATCTCGAAGGCCGTCCGCGCTCCGAGTGCAGCACCATCGCAGCGGCGCACTTTCTGGAGGAGCGCCGCCGCGCGCATCTCGTCGAGCACCGACGGCTTCACGTCGGCGTCCGTCCCGAGCCCGACCGGAACCCCCAGCGTTTGGAAGCCGACGACGTCGCAGATCCCGTCACCCAGGTATTGGTTGGTCATCGGGTTGTGGATGACGGAGGCTCCGCGCACCGCCAGCAAGCGTTTCTCGTCGTCGCTCACATAGATTGCGTGGACCGCGACCGTCCGCTCGGAGAGCGCTCCCAGACGATCGAGCAACTCCACCGGCGGCGCGCCGTGTTCGGCGACCGTCCGTTCGCCCTCGTACGGCGCCTCCGCAACGTGGATGTGCAACTTGCAGTCGTGCACACGTGCGTATTCGGCAGCCGCTCGTACCATCTCGAGCGAGGCGGCATGCAGCGAATGCGGCGCCACACAGATCGCGACGTCGGGAAAGCGCGCCCGCAGGTCGTCGGTGCGCGATGCTGCTCGTTCGATCGTCTCGCGAAACTCCGGCGGAGCCGACGGCGCATCCATCCACGTGCGCGCGAAGACCAGCCGAATGCCGGTATCGCGTGCCGCGCGGATCGCCGCCTCCGCGTGGGCATTCCCCGAGCCGTTCAGGTAGAAGAACTCGGCGACCGTCGTGATGCCGGCCGCCAACATCTCCGAGAAGGCGAGAACGAAGACCCAGTAGATGTCGTCCGGCTCCAGGCGCGGCACGACCATGTAGAGCGCATCGCTCCGCCACGTCTCGAACGGCAGATCGTCGGCCCACCCGCGTAACAGGATCTGATAGGCGTGGCTGTGCCCGTTGACGAAGCCAGGGACGATCAGGCGATCCGAGGGGAAGGCGCGTACGGGCGCGTCACCGATCGCATCGTGAAGCTCGCGGTAATCGCCTGCTGCGACGATCGTGCCGTCTTCGACGACGAACGCGTAGTCCTCGCGTAGTTCGCCTCCGACCAGCGCACGGCTGCAGCGGATCGCTTCGCGTGCCGCGGCCGCGGGCTGCATCACGGTACGATCTCGCCTTCTCGAAAGACCGCCACCGCTTGATTTCCGCCGAACTGCCAGCCGAACTCCTCGGGGCGCTCCATCTGCAGGACCACCATATCGGCGGGCGCACCGGGAAAGAGGCGGCCGAGATCGATGTGTAGCGACTCCGCTGCGGCGAGCGTCACGGCATAGAGCGCTTCCGCGGCGCTCAAGCCGAATAGTTTGCGCCCGAGATGCGCGACCGTCTGCAGGTTGTAGCACGGCGACGTCCCGGGATTGAAGTCGCTCGCTAGCGCCACGGTTCCGCCGCGCTCCAGCATCTCGCGCACGGGCGCGCGATGCGCCAATTCTAGATACTCGATCGTTGCGGGACATGCCACCATCACCACGCCGCGCTCCGCGAGCGCGCGCACGTCGTCGCTCGTCACGGTGTTGCAGTGGTCCGCCGCATCGACGCCGAGCGCGGCGGCCATTCGGGCGGCACCGGCATATCCCATCTCGTCACAATGCGCGCGCAGGCGCAATCCGTGTGCCCGTGCAGCCTCCAAATACCGCCGCGCCTGCACCGCCGAGAAATATCCCGGCTCGCAGAAGACGTCCGCATAGATCGCACCGTGCGCCTTCGCCGTGGGAAGGCAATGCTCGATGAGGTAATCCACGTACGCCTCTTCGGTCTCGAATTCGGGCGGCAGCGCGTGGGCACCGAGGAAGGTGGCGATCAGGCGCGGCGTCCCGAGATCGTCCGCATGGTCCGCGATCAGGTCGAGCAGGGCGCGCTCGCCGGGTTCGTGGAGCGCATAACCCGTCTTCACTTCGGCGGTCGTCGTCCCGTGACGCAGGAGCCCGTAGAGGCGCGGCTCGACGGTCTGCTCCCAAAATGTACGGACGTCGAGCAGCGCCTCGCGCGTGCGCTCGACGGTATGGCGCATCCCCTGCGGCGGCGGCTCGCCGCGCAGGCGCGCCTCGAAATCGGCGACGCGATCGCCGGCAAAGAGCGGGTGCGTGTGCGCATCGACGAAGCCCGGGACCACGGTACCGGCGGGAAAGTCGAACTCGACGATGCGCGAGCGCCAGTGCGGATCGTCCGCATAACGGAAGCGCTTCTCGATGCGCTCCTCCGGCATCCCCATCGCGCGCATCGTACGCGCGAAGAGTTCGTCGATCTCCTCGAGTTCGCGTTCGACCGCGCGGCGCGGCCCGAGCGTTGCGACGCGCCCCCCCAAGCAAAAGATCGCGGCGTCCTCGATGCATCCGAGAGCGTCGAAGCCGATGCCGCACTGCGGCGCATCGGTATCGCACGTGATGATGCGCTTCGCGCGGATCAAGAGCGGGCGATGGACCCGCAGGCGAGGCGATCGCTTCAGAGTCTCCAATCGATGCCCTCGGCGTCGGCGATCTCGATCGCGAGCTCGTATCCGGCATCGGCATGCCGCACGACACCCATTCCGGGATCGGTCGTCAGCACGCATGCCAGGCGCTCGCGCGCATCGTCCGTACCGTCGGCGACGACGACCATACCCGCATGCAGGCTGTACCCGATGCCGACGCCGCCGCCATGGTGGAACGAGACCCAGTGCGCGCCCGCGGCGGTATTCAGCAGCGCATTGAGGATCGGCCAGTCGGCGATCGCGTCGCTGCCGTCGCGCATCCCTTCCGTTTCGCGGAACGGCGAGGCGACGCTGCCCGCATCGAGGTGATCGCGCCCGATCACGATCGGCGCCTTCACCGCTCCCGTCCGCACCAACTCGTTGAACGCCAGCCCTGCCTTTGCGCGCGCCCCGTACCCGAGCCAGCAGATGCGTGCCGGCAACCCCTGGAAGGCGATGCGTTCGCTCGCCATGCGTAACCAACGGTGCAGATGTTCGTCGTCCGGAAAGAGCCGCACGAGCTCTTCGTCGCAGCGCCGGATATCGGCCGGATCGCCCGAGAGCGCCACGAAGCGGAACGGCCCGGAACCTTTGCAGAACAGCGGCCGAATGAACGCCGGAACGAAGCCGGGGTAGTCGTACGCGCGCTCGATGCCGCCGCGGCGCGCCGCTTCACGCAGGTTGTTTCCATAGTCGAAGACGACCGCTCCCGCATCGCGAAAGGCAAGCATCGCTTCCACGTGCCGAGCGGCGGTCTCGATCGCGCGGTGCTCGTACTCGTGCGGGTCGCGCGCCCGCAGCTCCGCAGCTTCCTCGAGCGTCAGCCCCATCGGGACGTAGCCGTTCACCAAATCGTGGGCGGAGGTCTGATCGGTCACCGCATCCGGCCGCACGCCCGCGGCATAGAGCGCGGGAAACTCCTCACCGGCGTTGCCTTCATAGCCGACGGAGAGCGCCTCACCGCGCTCGCGTGCGCGTTCGACGAGCGCGATCGCCTCCTCGCGCGACGATGCGACGACGTCAAGGTAGCGCAACGCTCGCCGTCGTTCCAACCGGCTGCGATCGACGTCCACGACGAGCGCGACGCCGTCGTTCATGGTGATCGCCAGCGGCTGCGCACCGCCCATGCCGCCGACACCCGCCGTCAGGCAGAGCCGGCGATTCAACGTGCCGCCGAAGTGCTGGCGCGCGAGCTCCGCGAACGTCTCGTAGGTTCCTTGGACGATGCCCTGCGTTCCGATGTAAATCCACGAACCCGCCGTCATCTGCCCGAACATCGTGAGCCCCTGCGCCTCCAAGCGGCGGAAGGTCTCCCAGTCGGCCCACTTGGGAACCAGATTCGCATTCGCGATCAGCACGCGCGGAGCGCGCTCGTGCGTCGTCCAGATCGCGACGGGTTTGCCGCTCTGCACGACGAGCGTCTGGTCTCCCCGAAGTCGCCGCAACGCGCGAACGATCGCGTCGAAGGCCTCCCAGGAGCGCGCCGCACGGCCATTTCCGCCGTAGACGACCAGGTCGGCGGGGCGCTCGGCGACCTCCGGATCGAGGTTGTTCATGAGCATGCGCAGAGCCGCTTCTTGCGGCCACCCGAGGCAGCTTCGCTCGGTGCCGCGCGGAGCCCGCACGGTACGGGGTGCAGACGTGACGGTCATGCGCCTTCCTCCGCCGCGCGAGCCGCGGTTCCCTCGCGAATCAGCCGACGCGCGGCCTCGATGTCGGGGGCGGGAATGCGATCCTCCGTCCAGGGCGGAATGACCGCGCGCGCAGCCTCGTAGAGCGCCTGCGTTCCGCTGCCGCTCCGCAACGGACGCCGCAGGTCGGTCGCCGCCAGAGCACCGAGCAGCTCGCACGCGAGCGCGCCTTCGACGTTCTCGAGCACGCGCACCAGGGCGTTGGCGGAGGTCATCCCCATGCTCACGTGATCTTCTTGGCCGGCCGAGGTGGGAATCGAATCGACGCTGCTCGGCCAGCACAGCCCCTTGTTTTCGTTGACGAGCGCGGCAGCGGTGTACTGGACGATCATCAGCCCCGACTGCAATCCGGAACGTCCCGTAAGAAAGAGCGGGAGACCGCGATCTTCCGCATTCAGTAGGAGGTAGAGGCGGCGTTCGCTGATGCTCGCGAGCTCCGCGACGGCGATCTTCAGGAAGTCGAGCGCGAGCGCGATCGGCTCGCCGTGGAAGTTGCCGCCGGAAAGGAAGAGGCCGTCGTCGGGAAAGACGAGCGGATTGTCGGTGACCGACGACGCCTCGGTCTCGACGACGCGCCGCACGTACGCGATCGTATCGCGCACCGCTCCGTGCACGACCGGAATGCACCGGAAAGAATACGGGTCCTGTACGCGACCGCATTCGGCATGCGATTGCACGATCTCGGATCCGCGCAAAAACCGACGCAGTCTGCGCGCGACCTCCATCTGCCCCGGATGCGGCCGCAACCGGTTGATGCGCTCGTCGAAGACGCGCTCGCTGCCGAGATACGCCTCCAGCGACATCGCCGCAATCGCATCCGCGGTATCGGCCAAACGCTGCGCTCGCATCACGCCCAAGGCACCGACGGCAGTCATGACGGCCGTGCCGTTGACGAGCGCCAATCCTTCTTTCGCGCACAAGACGACAGGTCGCAGTCCCGCTTCCTCCAATGCGCGCCGCGCCGGCATGCGGATGCCGCGATGGTACGCCTCACCCTCGCCGATCAACGCGAGCGTCATGTGCGCGAGCGGCGCGAGATCACCGCTCGCCCCAACCGATCCCTGGCTCGGAACGACCGGAGTCACGTCGCGATTGAGCATCTCAACGAGCAGGTCGAGCGTCTCCGGCGCAACGCCGGAATGGCCGGCAGCCAGCGCGTTGACGCGTAGCACGCCGGCGGCGCGCACGACGCGCGGATCGAGCGGAGGCCCCGTACCCGCAGCGTGTGAGAGCACGAGATTACGCTGGAGCGCCTGCGCGTCGTCGGGTGCCACCGGCACCGTCGCCAATCGGCCGAACCCGGTCGTCACGCCGTAGATTGCCTCGCCGCTGCGAAACCGCTCGTCCACGAATTCGCGCGCGCGTGCGACGCGGGACCGCGCCGCCTCGGTCACTCGCACCGGCGCGCCGTCCGCGACGGCTTCGATCTGTTCGACGGTCAGCCGCGTGCCGTCGATCTCGATGCATTCCATCGCGTGCGCCCATTCGACAGGGACTGTGTATGATCCGTCAGTCGCGGTGGATAACCGCAATTTCTTGTGGAAAGCGCGTGGATAACGCGGAGCGACCGTTGCATCGCTCGTTGCGCAGTGCTACGATGGTCGCACTTCGAAGACGATCGAAGGACGACGCACGTATCGCCGTGACCGGATACCCTTCGCGCGGAGCGCCGTCACGAACGGCGCGGGCGATCCTCCGGTCGAACCGCCGGATCGCGTGCCCATCCCGCACCCGGAAGACGCACGCCGACCGGTGAGCGCATACGTCGGAGCCCGCCGCGACCACACCCGGCGGGCTTCGTCATTTCGGGAAGCAGCCATGGGGCGCACGTACAGGCGGCACATGCGGATCGGGCGGCTTCGCGGTCACGCCGATGCGCAGCGGATAGAACGAGCCGCCGTCCGTCATCGCGACCAGGTGCAACAGGTAGACTCCACCGGGCGCGAGCTCGAAGGCCGCGATGCGGTACCTCCGCGGGACGCGTACGCATCCCATCTGGGTCGGAGTACCGTCCACGAGAAAGAACGATCGCACCGGACCGCCCAGCGGCTCTTCGTACAGATAGAGCGGCGACGGCTCCGGCAGCGGGTTGCGAAGCATGACGTCGATGCGTCGGAGAACGCCGTACGCCCCCGTGTCGCTACCGCGCGATCCCCCGAGCGGACGAGGAGAGGCACTGCGACTGCCGAGCTCCGTCCAGACGCCCGGCCCCCCGGCGACATAGGAGAGCGCCACGCGCTGCACGCCGTGAAGCGTGAAGACGCCGGTCCGGTGATGTCCGTCGCCCGGGAGACGCGGACCGCGCAGGTACGTGCGGGGATCGCCTCCGACGGGCGTCGCGACGACGGCCGTCTCGAGCGGCCCTCCGCGTAACGGGCGAAGATCCACCACGCCGGAGGCAACTTGCGACGGGTCCATGCGTACCTGCGCGACGACCGCCACCCCGTGCGGCGGGATCTGCAGCACGATACCTTCGTCGGCGTGCCGGCGCATGATGTAGCGCCTGGTGGTCGCAATACCGACGCTCATCGGATCGTCGGCGGGGCCGGCTCGCGCGGTGATCACCTGCACGCGCGCGGAGCGCGCGCCGCGATTCCGTACGACGACAGAGAGCAGACGCGGCACTCGCGCATCTTCGTGATAGAAGTAGAGGCGCACCGGATGATCGACCGTGATGGTCGTGCGGAAGAGCAATCCGTCGTGCGCAACTGTCTCGGGATCGTCATCGTAGAGCAGCAGTCTCGGTCGCGGTGGCGGCAGCTGCAGATCCTCGACCGCGACGGTCGTCGATCCCGCAACGTCGTAGTAGAGCCCTGCCCCGCCGATGGTCACTGGAACGGAGTACGCGGCCCGCAACCCCGGGCGCAGCGGGGACGGCGCAGGCGACGGCGATCCGACGGCGACGCGCGCGCCAGGCATCGTCTCGGTCGCATCACGAACCGCGCGCACGAGATGCCTCGCGATCCAGTCGGCAGCTGCCGGATCGCCGGTCACCCGTAGCCGTAGGTGCGACTGGATAGTTCCGGCATCGAACGCGACCCGCACCGGTATGATCGTGCGATCGCCGCGGGCATCCTCAATGGCGATCACGTCACGCCCGGTCTCACCCGTCGCCGTCACTACCACGAGCCGGCGCGCCTGCAGCACGACGACGCGAACGAGTCGATTCTCCGACCGCGCGGAGAGCGCACCCCATGCACCGTGCACGGCGACCACGCCCCGCTGCGCCGGAGCCAGTTGTAGGCGCGCGGGCGAGGCATGCATGCCGCCGAGCGTCGCTGCTGCGGCGACGACGGTCGGCATCATGCCATCAGGTAACCGGCGCTCACCCAGCCGAGCCGACGGTCTCCGGAAGCGGCGGCGGCTCGACCGACGGGATCTTGCTGAAGACCAGTTTTTCCGGGTCGTTCGGATCGACGTCGGCCAAAACGTGATCGCCCGGCCCGACGTTGCCGCGCAAGAGCGCTTCGGCGAGCTCGTCTTCGACCATCCGCTGAATCGCGCGCCGCAGCGGGCGTGCGCCGAATTGCGGATCCCATCCTTTGCGCGCAAGGAGCTCCTTGGCGGCGTCGGTCACCTTGAGCTGCATCTCCTGGGTGCGGACCTCGCGCATCACTTTTTCGAGTTCCAGGCCGACGATCTGTTGGATCTGCTCGCGGTTGAGTTGATGGAAGACGACCATCTCGTCCACACGGTTGAGGAACTCGGGCCGGAAGGTCTGCTTGACCTCTTCGAGCACCTTGTTCTTCATCCGCTCGTACGCGCGCTGATCGTCGTCGCCCGCATTCTTCTGCGTGCGGAACCCGATGTCGCTCGTCGTCTGGATGTTGGTCGCCCCGACGTTGCTCGTCATGATGATGACCGTATTTTTGAAGTCGACCTGGCGACCTTGAGAGTCGGTGAGGCGCCCGTCCTCGAGTACCTGTAAGAGGATATTGAAGACGTCCGGGTGCGCCTTTTCGATCTCGTCGAGCAGCACCACCGAGTAGGGACGCCTGCGCACCGCCTCGGTGAGTTGTCCGCCCTCTTCGTAGCCGACGTATCCGGGCGGTGCGCCGACCAGCCGGCTCACCGAGTACTTCTCCATGTACTCCGACATGTCGATGCGGATCATGGAGTCCTCGTCGTCGAAGAGGAAGGCGGCGAGACTGCGCGCCACTTCCGTCTTGCCCACACCGGTGGGACCGAGGAAGAGGAACGACCCGATCGGGCGATTCGGATTCTTCAGCCCGGCACGCGAGCGGCGAATCGCTCGCGTGATCACCTCGATCGCCTCGTCCTGACCGACGACGCGCTTATGTAGCTCCTCCTTCATCGTGAGGAGTTTTTCCGTCTCGGCTTGGGCGAGGCGACTCACGGGGATCTTCGTCCACGACGAGACGATCTCCGCGATGTCCTCGGCGGTCACCTCGATCGGTTTCTCCGCTTGCGCGCGCTGATCGCGCCACGCCTTCTCCAACCGCGCACGTTCGAGGCGAAGCCTCTCCTCGCGATCGCGCAGTTCAGCCGCTTTGTCGAAGTTCTGACTCCGCACGACGCTCTCGCGCTCACTAGCGAGCGCACGCAGCTGCGCGTCGATCTCGCGGATCTCCGGCGGCGGCAGCGTGGCCTGCAGGCGCACGCGGGACGACGCTTCGTCCATCAAATCCACCGCCTTGTCGGGGAGGAAGCGATCGGTGATGTACCGATCGCCCAGTCGCGCCGCGGCTGCCAACGCTTCATCGGTGATGCGCACCTTGTGATGCTGCTCGTAGCGCTCGCGCAGGCCCTTGAGGATCTCGATCGTCTCTTCGACCGACGGCTCGCCGACCATCACGGGTTGGAAGCGCCGTTCGAGCGCGGAATCCTTTTCGATGTGCTTGCGAAACTCGTTGAGCGTCGTCGCGCCGATGCACTGCAGCTCGCCGCGCGCGAGAGCGGGCTTGATGATGTTGCTGGCGTCGATCGCACCCTCGGCGGCGCCGGCACCGACCAGCGTGTGCAGTTCGTCGATGAAGAGAATAATCTCGCCGCTCGCGGCGCGGATCTCGTCCATCACCCGCTTCATGCGCTCCTCGAATTCGCCGCGATACTTGGTACCGGCGACCAGTCCGGCGAGATCGAGCGTGATCACGCGCTTGTCGCGCAGCGGTTCGGGGACGTCACCCTTCACGACCCGTTGCGCCAACCCCTCGGCGATGGCGGTTTTGCCGACGCCGGGCTCGCCGATGAGCGCGGGGTTGTTCTTCGTGCGGCGGGAGAGAATCTGAATGACGCGCTCGATCTCGGTGTTGCGTCCGATGACGGGATCGAGCTTGTTGTCGCGCGCGAGCTGCGTGAGGTCGCGGCCGTACGCATCGAGCGTCGGCGTCTTCGACTTGCCCTTGGGCGCGGGCGTCTGCCCCTCGGCGCCCAACAGCGACGTGGTCTGCACGCGCACCTTCGCCGGATCGACGCCGAGGTTCATCAAGACGCGCGCTGCGACACCCTCACCCTCGCGGATCAAGCCGAGCAACAGGTGTTCGGTGCCGATGTAGTTGTGGTTGAGTTGCCGCGCTTCTTCGAACGCGAGTTCGATGACGCGCTTCGCGCGCGGCGTGAAGACCATCTCCTGCTGCACCGTCTGGCCGCCGCGACCGACGATCGCCTCGACCTCTTGGCGCACCTTGGCGAGATTGACGCCGAGCGACTCGAGGACTTTCGCCGCAAGGCTTTCGCCTTCGGAGATGATCCCCAACAGGATGTGCTCGGTACCGATGTAGTTGTTCCCGAGGCGCTGCGCCTCTTCTTGCGCCAGCACGATGCTGCGGCGTGCGCGCTCGGTGAACGGTTCCCACATGGACATGGCGTTGGTCGTTCCTCTCTCTGCTCTCTGTGCGTGCTCCGCGGGCGGTCTCGTACTCCCGTTCTTCGGTTCCGATCCCTCTTACCCGTTCTAACGGACGAATCGGCCGAAAGTTGCGCCTCGTCAGAGCGTCAGGCGCAAACCGAGGAAGCCCCCGGCGACGCCGCCTTCCCGTGTCGCGAGGTAGGCCCGCGCCTCGAGCGAGAGGAGCGGCGCGATCCCCTTCCCGGCAAAGACGGTGACGACCGGCCCCGCGACACGATCCGCCGCCAGTCGTCCGACGCCGATCCCGGCCCCGACATACGCACCGCCGAAGCCTCCTCCCGTGAGCCCCCGAATCTCGCCGGTCAGCGCGTAGCCGCCACCCGTGACGAGCGGCACCATGACGGTCGCCTGCACCGCGACGGGCGTCGCGGGGATCGAGGCCGCAGTGGTGATCAGAGCGGCGCCGCCTGCCTGGGTAGGCGAGGTCGTCAGCAACCCTCCTGCGGCGAGGGAGAGTCCATCGGCTCGGGCGGCCGCCGGAACCAACGCCACGGCAACGGCCAGGCAGATCACCTTGAGGTTCGGCATGAGCCGTGACGTTGGCCACGAAAACGCCTCGAGCCTGCGGCGACGACGCCGGCATATGATCGTCACGATGGAGGACGTGATGCCCACACCCGAGCAGATCCGCGATGCGATCAAAGACGTCAAGGACCCCGAACTGAATCTCGGGATCCTCGACCTCGGTCTCGTCTATGACATCGCCTGTGAGGGCGAACATGGGGAGCACGTCACCGTCACGATGACGCTCACCTCGCCCATGTGTCCCGTCGGGCCGCTCTTCAAACAATCGGTCGAAGACAAGGTGCGCTCCATCGAGGGCGTCAAGAGCGCGACGGTGGAGATCACCTTCACGCCGCCCTGGGATCCGCGCACGATGGCCTCCGACGACGTCAAGGCGATGCTCGGCTTGTGGTAGGTGCGCCGCGTGTTCAACCGCCCGGAAGAATCTCGCGTGCCTCGATCTCGTTAGGATAGACGAACCGCCCGGCGCGATACGCCTCGTAATAGACGCCGCGCACAGCGACGCGCTCGCCGTCGGCGATCGGCGAATGCTCTCTCTTGAATATGCGTACGCACGCCGTTCCGTCGCAGAGGCGGAAGACCTCGTACGCATAGCCCGCCCGTGAGATGCGCTGCACGAGGTCGCGCACCGTTCCTTCGACCCGCACCGCGACGCCCGTATATGCGGCCTCGTGCGCCTCGATCTCCGCGATCGACGGCGTTTGATCGACGTAGGCCCCGCATCCGGCAAGGAGCGGGAGCAGCCAGCACACTGGCGCGATCATCTCGTCTCTCCGTCCGGGTCGCCGGGCTTCGGGGACCCCAAGCGCTTGGTCCGATACAGATGCTCGTCCGCGCTGCGCAGCGCGATCTCGATGTTCTTCTCGGGATCGAAGGCGGCGACGCCCCACGAGACGGCGATCGGCACGGGGCCGCCGTTCACATCCTCGAGAGCCATCGCTTCCAGGCGCTCCATGCGAGCCCGCGCGGCCTCGAGCGTCGCCCCGAAGAGTAGCGCCACGAATTCATCGCCTCCCCAACGAAAGACGTAATCGTCGGCGCGCACGCAGGCTCGCAAGCGTTCGGCAACCACCTGAAGAGCGCGATCGCCGACAAGATGCCCGTACCGATCGTTGATCGCCTTCAGACCGTCCACGTCCACGATGACGATAGATCCGCCGCCGACGCCGCGATCCCGTAATGCATCGACGAGAGCATAGAACGCATAGCGGTTATAGAGTTGCGTGAGCGGATCGATGCGCGCGATCGCCTCCAGGTGCTCCCGGGCTTCATTCAGCGCACGATTGCGCGCTTCGAGATCGAGCCTCACGGCATCCGCGAGCGCCACCATCGTTCCGAGTGCCACGATCAGCTCGAGCAGCGCCCCGGCGATCGAATCGTCGTACCAGTAGAGCGGGATCGCCTCCTCGCCCCGCAGCGCCAATAGGATCGTGACGATCGCGCTGCGCGCGAACAGCAACGCCAAGACCGCGGCCGCCCCGGCGACGATGCGTGCGCCGGATGCACCGGCAACGCGGATCTGCGAGCGCAACGCCCATGCCGTCGCCGCCGCTCCGCCCGCTAGGATGAGCTCCGGCGGCAGGAAGATGCGGACGAAGGCATGCGTGGCCGCTGCGGCCCCGACGCCCGCCGCGATGCCCGCTCCCCAAAGGAGAAACGCACCCCGAGAAGGGTCCGAGCGCCCCGCGGCGGCATCGGCACCGCGCCACATCGCGTACCCCCAGAGCACCGACGCAGTCGAGGCGATCGCCAGCAACGGGAGGCGTTCCTGCGACTGGGCAAGCGCCCCCGCAAGGGCGAACAGCATCCCCACGAGGGCAAATCCGGCCCACCGCCACGGCACCACGCACGAGACCGGTGCCGTGCGGCTGAAGACCACCGCGACGAGCGACGCCAGGGCCATGACTGTGCCTTCCGCAATGAAGAGCCCCGTCGCAGCGGCGACCGAATTTGCGTATTCCACCAATACCTCCGAGCGTGCGCCCGCTCGGATATCCTCCCCTCCAAGAGTATCGGTCAATCTTGGAATGCACTGCAGTGACGCGACGGTTTCACGCGAAGTCGGCGCCGATGGATCATTCCCTCGTGGAATACGGCTGGCGGCGGCGGCTGATCGTGATCGGCGTCATGTCGGCGACGCTCTTGCAGATCCTCGATGCGACGATCGTGAACGTCGCACTGCCGACGATCCAAGGGAACCTCGGCGCGAACTTCGACGAAGGCGCATGGGTTGTGACGGGGTACATCATCGCCGCCGTCATCGTGATCCCGCTCACGCCGTGGCTCCAGCAACTCTTCGGCAGGCGCCAGTATTACGTCGGTGCCATCGTGGGATTCACGCTGACCTCCATGTTGTGCGGCACCGCGACGTCGTTGCACGAACTGGTTTTTTTCAGGGTGCTCCAAGGATTGTGCGGCGGCGGCTTGATCTCGACCGCGCAGGCGATCATGCGCGACACCTTTCCGCCGAACGAGCTCGGAAAGAGCCAGGCGTTGGTCTCGATCGGCGCGATCATCGGGCCGTCGATCGGTCCGACGCTCGGCGGTTTCCTCACCGACGCACTCTCGTGGAACTGGATCTTCTACATCAACGTCCTGCCGGGTATCGTCTCCGCGCTGCTCTGCGCATCGCTGCTGCGCAATCCGCCGCGCCGCGGACGCCCCTCGGTGGACGGCGTCGGCCTCGTTCTCATGGCGACCGGCCTCGGGTGCCTGCAATACGTCCTGGATGAAGGCGAACGTCACGGATGGTGGGATGACGCGACGATCCGCGCGATCTCGCTCGTCTCCGCCTCCTCTCTGGCGGCCTTCGTCTGGTGGGAGCTCCGTATGGTGCGCAATCCGATCGTGGACGTCCACATCCTGGTCCGTAATCGAACGGTCACCTCCGGATGCCTGCTCGCGATGTCGCTCGCCTTCGGTCTGTTCGGCGGCGTGATCCTCGCCCCGCAATTCCAGCAGAATCTATTGGGCTTCACCGCCACGCTCTCCGGGCTTTCGATCCTGACGCGCGCCCTGGCGGTGGCGTTCATGACACCCATCACGCTCCTGATGCTCAACCGCTTGCACCTGCGCCCGCAAGTGCTCCTCACGATGGGATTCCTCCTCGCCGGATCGGCGAACTTCTTGGTGGCGCGGGTCGTCACGACCCAGAGTGACTTCGATACGTTCGTCGTTCCGCTCGTGATCGGCGGGCTCGGCTTCGGCATGCTCTTCGTCCCGCTCTCGGTGAGCGTCCTGAGCTCCGTCCACGGCGCCGAGACCCAGAAGGCGACCTCGCTCCTGAGCCTATCGCAGCAACTCGGCGGCTCGATCTCGGCCGCTTCCATGGTCACGTTGCTCGATCGGCGCGAGGCGTTTCATCTGGATCACCTGGCGGCATACGTCAACCTGCATCGCATCGCCACGCAACTCGCGTTCCAACACCACGCGCCGATCGCGCTCTTGGCGGCGACGGTCGTTCGCCAGGCGGCGACGATGGCGTTTGCGGATGCCTTCGATGCCCTCGGTGCGATCACGCTCGTCCTCACGCCGTTGGTGTTGCTGCTGCACGTCTCCCGTACCGCGACCGGCACGGTCATCCCGGCAGGCGAGTGACGCCTCGCGCCGAACGCAGCGCGCGATGACGGGGACTCGCGACAAATACGAACGGTTGCGCGCGATGCGTGAACGCGCCCTGATGCCTGCGGGTGCGGAGGCCGTCGAGCGCCAGCACGCGCGCCGCAAACGCACGGCCCGCGAACGCATCGAAGCATTGGTCGATCCGGGTTCCTTCACCGAGATGGATGCCTTCGTGGTGCATCGGACCAACGCGTTCGGCCTCGAGGAGAAAGAGTTCCTCGGCGACGGCGTCGTCACCGGTCGCGCGACGATCGACGGTCGTCAGGTCTTTCTCTTTTCGCAAGATTTCACCGTGCTGGGCGGATCGTTGGGCGAGGCGTTCGCGGAGAAGATCTGCAAGGTGATGGACCTCGCGGTGCGCACCGGCTCTCCGATCATCGGCTTCAACGACTCCGGCGGCGCGCGCATCCAAGAAGGCGTGGTGAGCCTCGGCGGCTATGCGGAGATCTTCTGGCGGAACGTGCAATGCAGCGGCGTCGTCCCGCAGATCAGCCTGATCGCGGGCCCCTGCGCGGGAGGCGCGGTCTATTCGCCGGCGATCACCGACTTCATCATCATGACCGAGAAGATCTCCCAGATGTTCATCACCGGACCGGAGATCATCAAGACGGTCACTGGCGAAGAGGTCTCGTTCGAAGAGCTGGGCGGTGCGCACACGCATGCCGTCAAGAGCGGCGTCGCGCATCTGGTCGCCGCCGACGAAGACGAACTCGTCGCGCTCACCAAGACATTGCTCTCCTACATCCCGCAGAACAATCTGGAAGACCCGCCCGAATACGCCTGCGAGGACGATCCGGCCCGCGAGGCGCCCCACCTCGACGACCTCATTCCCGATGCGCCCAACAAACCGTACGACATGCACGACGTCATCGCGGCGGTGGTGGACGGCGGGGACTTCTTCGAGATTCAGCCCCTCTACGCGCAGAACATCATCTGTGGATTCGGGAGGATCGCGGGGCGCAGCGTCGGGATCGTCGCGAACCAACCGATGGTCCTCGCCGGAGTGCTCGACATTCGCTCGTCCATCAAAGCCGCTCGCTTCGTGCGCTTCTGCGACGCCTTCAACATCCCGCTGGTGACCTTCGTGGACGTCCCCGGATTTCTGCCGGGAACCGATCAGGAATACGGCGGCATCATTCTCCACGGCGCCAAACTGCTCTATGCCTTCGCGGAGGCGACGGTTCCGAAGATCACGGTCATCACGCGCAAAGCCTACGGCGGCGCCTACGACGTCATGGCGAGCAAGCACATCCGCGCCGACGTGAATCTCGCGTGGCCGACCGCCGAGATCGCGGTGATGGGCGCCGAGGGCGCGGTGAAGACGATCTTCCGGCGCGAGATCGCCGCGGCCGACGATCCGGAGGCGACGATGCGCGCATTGGTGGACGAGTACGTCGAACGCTTCGCCAACCCGTACATCGCCGCGCAGCGCGGCTACGTGGACGACGTCATCGAGGCGCGGCGCACGCGCTCGGCGATCGCAACGGCGCTGGAGATGCTGCGTTCCAAGCGCGTGGAACGCCCGCGCCGCAAGCACGGCAACATCCCCCTCTGAAACGCGCCGTCAGCGCCCGCGCGTGTATGGTACAAACCCCGGCGGCGGGTGATCGAGCGCACCGGGAACGCGTACCGGCGTGATACCGATCGTCCGGCAGTTCATCGGCGGCGGAAAGGTGCCGACCACCGCCGCCGGGATCATTGCCGCCGACGCGGGGATGGCTGGCTTCGTGCCCGCGAGTCGCGCGGGATCGAACGCCGAGAGGAGATCGGTGATCGCCGGATTCGCATCGCGCGGCCCTTCGGGAAGATACGGCCGCTCGTCCGGCAGCGATGCGAGCGGCGGCAACGCGAAGAGCGCATCCAGAAAGCGCACGACCGACGTCGTATCTCCCTGCGCGTGGACGACCGCTCCCGAACGGGCATAGGGAGAGATCACGAGCAGCGGTATGCGCGGGCCGTCGCCGCACGGATGCCCGTCCGGACAGCGTTCGAATCGCGGCGGCGGAACGTGATCGTAGAAACCGCCGCTGTCGTCCCACACGACGATGACGGCGGAGTCCTTCCAATAGCGGCTGGCGGCGATCGCGTTCACGAAGGTGGCGACGAACGCCTCTCCCAGTTGCCGGTCCGATCCGCCGATGCCGGGATGATCGTCGTCACCCAGGAAGGCACGCTGCACGAACGGATCGCGATCGGCCGGCTTCCATCCGAAGTGGTTGTAGGAGCCGCCCTTGATGAAGGCGACGCTCTCGGGCGGTAACGTGCCCGCTTTCAGGCGCTGCAGCAGCGCGCGCACGTCGTGGACGTGCCGCCAGAAGACAGTGTTGTTTCGCAGGTACCCGAAGTACTGCGGCGCATTGTGATGGGCGATGTAGCCGCGTTCAGGGGCACCGTTCGCACGATACCCTTCCTGATACCACTCCCACGATACGGGCGCCCGTCGCTCGCGCGCCAGGTACGCAACGTCTTTGCGAACACCAGCCAGGTCGTCGTGCGCGCGACCGGCATCGCGGCCGCTGAGCGTGAGCAGAACCGTCGCATAACGCTGGTCGAGCTGCGTGCGGCGAGGCGGCCGCCCTGCGTAGGGGCCGAACGCGGGATCGAGATCGTCCACGACCGGCTCTCCGGGACCCTCGTCATCGGCGGCGACGGCCGACGCCCGCTCGCGCGCCCACTGCGTCTCTCCCGCCTGCGCCGCGATGATCTCGATGTTTCCCGGCGTCGAGGGTCCGGTCATCGCCTGAAAGAGACGATCGAAAAGCGCGAAGCGCTTCGCGTAGAGCCACAAGAACGGAATGGTGTCGCAGTCGTAATACGACATCGTCAGCTCGGCGGTGCGCCGTGCCGCGACCGGTGCATCACCGTATCGCAGATCGGCCGCTTCTTCCGCCGCCACGAACCGATCCATACGACCGCCGTCCATCTTCGCGAGCAGCGCGGTGCGCGAGTGATCCGGGTCGGCGACGTCGGGTGCAGTGATGCGGAACGGGGCGATCCGACGCCGGAGCAACGGATCCCACTCGCGGAATCCCGGGGTGCGGGCGGCGGCGAGCAGGCCGTCCGCACCCGGGTACGTTCCGAAGTAGTGATCGAAAGACTCGTTTTCCTGATAGATGACGAAGATGTGGCGCACGTGCGCGCGGAGATCGCGCAGCACGTTCATGGATGATTCCGCCGCTCCTGCCGGACCTGCGGCACGCGCATCGCCCGCCGCCGCGCCGCACCCCGCAAGCACGCATGAGGCGAGCATGAGAAACGAAGCGAGCACGGCGCTGGTGCGACGTGCGGCGGCGTTCACGGCTGAGCGGTTCCGCAGATACTCGGTATTCTCGGCGATGCGAATCGTCGCGATGATGATCTCGCAGTAGATGCGCGCCCCGATCGAACCAAGGATGAACACGATCGGAGTGAGGATGATGTGCAGAATGATAGAGCCCGCACTCGGTCCGCTCGAGCCGAAGAGACCTTCGGACGGCATGAATCCCCTGGCGAGGAAATAGACCGAGAAGATCGCCACCAGGATGAGCGCAAGCACGTAAATGATTTGGATGATGGTGGGCGTCACGTAGGAATGGAAGGAAAGATCGTAGAGCCTGGCGAGGAAACCGCGGGAACGTTCAGGGGCTTCCGTCATGTGTGCTCTCCGTTTGTATGGATGAGTGCACCTTCACCTTACGGCATGCCCTCTTCCTTCCCTTTGCAAGGGGTCCGAGCCGACAGCGGAAAAGATTCGGCGCATGGGACTACTCGACGGCAAGCGCGCCCTCGTGACGGGAGTCGCCAATCGCTGGTCCATTGCGACCGGCATCGCTCGGCGTCTGCGCGAACACGGAGCCGAGTTGGCGTTTACCTACCAAGGCGACCGCGTGCGGAGTGCGGTCGAAGAGATCGCGGGCGAGCTGGGGGGCGGTCCGGTGATCGCGTGCGACGTCTCGGACGATGCGTCGCTCGCGGCGATGCGCGAGGAACTCGCGGTGCGCTTCGGTCCGTTCGACGTGCTCGTCCACTCGATCGCGTACGCGAACAAAGAAGATCTTTCGGGAACGGTGTACGAGACCTCACGCGACGGCTTCGCACTGGCTCTCGACATCTCCGCGTACTCGCTGATCGCTCTGGTGCGCACGCTCCACGACATGATGAACGACGGCGCATCGGTGATGGCCCTCACCTACCTCGGCGCGACCTCCATCGTTCCGAACTACAATCTGATGGGGATCGCAAAGGCAGCGCTGGAAGCGGAGGTGCGATATCTCGCGTTCGATCTCGGCGCCCGCGGCATTCGCGTGAATGCAATCTCCGCAGGCCCGATCAAGACGGCCAGCGCGCGCCAGGTCGGCGGATTGTCGCGCATCCTCGAGGTCGTGCCGAAGGTGGCACCGCTGCGCCGGAACGTCACGCAGGAGGACGTCGGCGACGTCGCGGTCTTCCTCGCCAGCGATCTCTCGCGTGCGGTCACCGCAGGCGTCCATTTCGTGGACGCGGGTTTCCACGCGATGGGAATGTACCCGCCGAGCATCGCCGAGTGACGCGATGACCGTCTCGATCTCCGGCGCCTCGCAAGCGCCGCGCGCAGCCGTGGACGACCGCATCGTCGCGGCGATCGCTGCCGCGCTCCACGTCGCCGTCGCGCACTCCGGCGCGCCGTCGCCTGCGATGCCGAGCGCTCGTTCGACGGCATGGCATGCGGCGGCTCTCCGTCCCGAGCTCGATGCCGAGAGCCTGCGTGCACTCGTGCGCAGCGGGCGTTCCCTCCGCGTCGATGTTCCGTAAGATCCTCGTCGCAAACCGCGGCGAGATCGCGCTGCGCATCATACGCACGGCACGCGAGATGGGCATCGAGACGGTCGCCGTCTATGCCGATCCGGACCGCGATGCGCTCCACGTGCGCGCCGCCGACGAAGCCTATCGCATCGGCCCGGCCTCACCGTCGCAGAGCTACTTGAACGTCTCCGCATTACTCGAGGCAGCCGCGCGCAGCGGCGCCGATGCGATTCACCCCGGATACGGTTTTCTCGCGGAGAACGCGGCGTTCGCGCGAGCGGTGATCGAGGCCGGACTCGGGTGGATCGGACCGCACCCCGATGCGATCGACGCCATGGGCGACAAGCTGCGCGCGCGCCGCACGATGGCGGAGGCCGGCGTACCATGTGTCCCCGGAGGCACCGAGCCGCTCGCCGATCTCGACGCCGCGCGCGCCGCGATGCACGCATACGGCCTCCCGCTCGCGATCAAAGCCAGCGGCGGCGGCGGCGGCAAGGGCCTCAAGGTGGTGCGTGCGCCGGAGGAGCTCGACTCCGCCTTCGCCACGGCGCGGCGCGAAGCAGAAGCCTACTTCAAGAACGGAACGCTCTACGCGGAGCGCTATCTCGACAACCCCAAGCACGTCGAACTCCAAATCCTCGCCGACAAGCACGGCACCGTGCTGCACGTCGGCGAGCGCGACTGCTCGCTGCAGCGCCGCCATCAGAAGCTCTGGGAAGAGGCCCTCGCCGTCATTCCGGAATCCGTGCGCGCAGGCCTGCGCGATGCCGGCGTTCGTGCGGCTCGCGCGATCGGATACGACTCGGTCGGCACCATCGAATGTCTCGTCCACGGCGACGAGTTCTTCTTCCTCGAGATGAACACGCGCATCCAGGTCGAGCATACCGTCAGCGAGATGATCGCGGGCCTCGATCTCATTCGCGAGCAGATCCGCGTCGCCGCGGGCGAACCGCTGGGGTACGACCAAGAAGCGATCTCGTTTCGCGGACATGCGATCGAGGTCCGCATCAACGCAGAAGACCCCGCGCATGACTTCCGGCCGGCTCCGGGCACGGTGACGGCGTATCGCGAGCCCGGCGGCCTCGGCGTGCGCGTGGATTCGGCCGCATACCCCGGTTATACGATCTCTCCCGATTATGACTCGCTGATCGCGAAGCTGATCGTCTGGGCGCCGACACGCGATCAAGCCGTGGCCCGGCTGCGCCGGGCGATCGACGAGTTCACGATCGCCGGCGTTCCCACGACGCTCCCGCTGCTGCGCGCGCTCTGCGATCATGCGGCTGTCGCCGATGCCTCGTACGGTACGGCGACGCTCGAAGCATTCGCGGCGCAATGGGCCCGAACGGCCCCGGCCGTTCCCTCAGCGGACGGATCGATCTCCGTGCCGGAGTCGTTGCCGGACGACGTCATCGCCGTCGAAGTGGACGGGCGCCTCTTCCGCGTGCGACTTCCCGAGCGATTCGCCGGGGGGATACCGCGCGCAGCCGCCTCGACGGCATCGCGCCGACCGCCCCCGCGACATCCGTCTGCGATCAAAGGCGTGCACGCATCGGGCGACGACGTCCTCTCGCCGCTCCACGGCGTCGTCGTCGAAATTGCGACGCCCGAGGGTGCACGCGTCGCCCGCGGCGAGGTCGTCGCTGTGATCGAAGCGATGAAGATGATGAACGAGATTCGCGCGCACAAAGACGGCGAGGTCGTCGCAGTGCACGTGCGCCCCGGGGAGACCGTCGAAGCGAACGCGGTGTTGGTGACGATCCGCTAACCGGCGATCGGTTCGTGTTGCCGTCGTGCTGCTCGGCCTGCAAGGACGTAGAGCGGTAGTGCGCATGCGAGTTGCAGGACGAGGGCGAAGGCAACGGTCGCCCATGCGGCGCGAACGTACAGGGCACCCATCGCCACGCTTCCGAGAAACCACGCGATACCGTACGCCGCGTCGAAGGTGCCGAGCGCGCCGGCACGCCGATCTCGCGGCGTCAGCCGCGCGACGACCGGCGGTAACAGCGCGTCCTGCGCTCCCATGCCGACGCCCCACAGCGCGATTCCGATCGCCACCGCCGCGCCGTGCCCGAGAAAGGCGAGCGGCGCATACGCCGCCGAGAGCGCGAATGCCGCCGTGACGACGATGCCGCCGTGACGATCGTACAGGCGCCCCAGCGGCATCGAGATCGCCGCGGCGACGATCATCGCGAACGCATAGAGCACCGCGATCCAGGCATCGCCGACGAGTCGCTGCGCGGCGAGATGATACGCGACGAGCGAAAAATCGGCGAACCCCGCCGCACTGCAGGCCGCAGCGGCGAGATAGAGCCAGTACGGCAGCGAACGTACGCGCACGGTCATCTCGGGTGCGGCTTCCATCTCGTGCGGCGCCGGAAAGGCAAGGCGCGCGACGATCAAGACCGCCATTGCAAGAATCGCGGGAATCGCGAGGACGGCAAAGGCACGCGGAAACCCGCCGCCCACGGCGAGCACCAGCGCAACCGCGAGCGGACCGAGCGTCGCGCCCGTCTGATCGAGCGCTTCGTGCAGCCCGAAGACCCACCCCTGTCCGAGGCGCGATCCCGCGTAGGAAAGCATCGCGCGTGCGGTCGGCCGCCGGATTCCCCTACCGAAGCGCTCCGCGAGGAGAAGCACCGCGGCGACCGGCCAGCTTCGCGCGAATGCGAGCGCGGGTACGCTGAAGACGTTGAGCGCGTAGCCGGTGAACGTTCCCGGCCAATACCGCCGCGTGCGGTCGGCGATCCGGCCGGAGACGAACGGCACGACGAAATTCAGCAGCTCGCCGAGGCCACCGACGATGCCCACGACGAGCCCTCCCGCACCGAGATGTGCGAGCAGCTGCCCGGCAGCGCTGCGTCCTCCTTCATACGCCGCGTCGGCAAAGAGACTCACCACGCTCATCAGGAGCACGAATCGGTAGGCGCGGCGATCGAGCGGTGCGGTGGACTTCTCCATGCGAGGCCAGGTGCGCGCCGTCGGTTCGCCCTTCCTTTCGCGCAGCGGGGCCGCGGTACGGTCCGCGCGAATCGCCCGACGTATGCCACGCGACCGCAATGCCTCCGGAATTCCGTTGCGTCCCTCGTACGACCGCATCGAGGGACCACCGCACGACCTCGGCGCTCCGGGATCGTTTCCCTATGCCCGCGGTATTCGGAAGGACATGTACCGCGGCCGGTTGTGGACGATGCGGCAGTACGCCGGATTCGCCACCGCCGCAGAGTCGAACGCGCGCTATCGGTACCTCCTCGAACGGGGGCAGACCGGACTCTCCGTCGCCTTCGATCTTCCGACGCAACTCGGCTACGATTCCGACGCGCCGCAAGCGCGCGGCGAGGTCGGGAAAGTCGGTGTCGCGATCGACAGCATCGCGGACGTGGAGACGCTCTTCGAAGGGATACCGCTCGACCGCGTGACGGTCTCGATGACGATCAACGCCCCCGCGTCGATCATCCTCGCGATGCTCCTGGCCGTCGCGCGCCGGCGAGGCATTCCGTTCGAGAAACTCGGCGGCACCGTACAGAACGACGTGCTGAAAGAATACGCCGCTCGCGGAACCTACATCTACCCGCCGGAACCGTCCATGCGGCTGGTCACCGACGTCATGGCCTACTGCGCCCGGCACGTCCCGCAATGGAACACCATCTCGATCTCCGGCTACCACATTCGCGAGGCAGGCTCGACCGCCGTCGAGGAGATCGCCTTCACGCTCTCCAACGCAAAGGCATACCTACGCGCGGCGCGCGATGCTGGGATCGATCTCGATACGGTCGCGCCGCGTATCTCGTTTTTCTGGAACGCCCATAACGACTTCTTCGAAGAGATTGCGAAGTTTCGTGCCGCGCGCTATCTCTGGGCGCACATTACCCGCGACGAATTCGGTTGCCGCGATCCACGCTCGCAGATGCTCCGTTTTCACACGCAAACTGCGGGATCGACGCTCACCGCCGACGAACCCGACAACAACGTCGTACGCGTGACGCTGCAGGCACTGGCGGCGGTCCTCGGCGGCACGCAGTCGCTGCACACGAACGGCAAGGACGAGGCTCTGGCGCTGCCAACGGCCGAAAGCGCGAAACTCGCGTTGCGCACACAGCAGATCATCGCGTACGAGAGCGGCGTGACGGACGTGGTCGATCCCCTCGCGGGATCCTATTACGTGGAAACGCTGACCAACGAACTCATCGAACGCGCATCGGCGCTCATCCGCGAGGTCGACGACCTGGGCGGTAGCATCGCGGTCGTCGAGAGCGGTTGGATGCAAGCTCGCATCGCGGACTCCGCCTATGCGGCACAGCAAGCGATCGAACGCGGCGAACAGGTGATCGTCGGCGTCAATCGCTTCGTGGATTCCGACGCTACTCACGCATCCATCCCCTTGCAGCGCATCGACGAACGCGTCGAGCGCGAGCAGGTGGAACGCCTGCGTGCATTTCGCGCGCAACGCGACAGCCGGGCAGTCGCCGAACGTCTGGACGCGGTCCGAAGTGCGGCGGCGGGGCGCGACAACCTCATGCCGCACTTCATCGAGGCTGCGGATGCCGGCGCGACGCTCGGCGAGATCTGCGACGTCTTGCGCTCGGTCTTCGGCACCTATCACGCGAAGGAGGTCGTACGCTGATGGAGATCGACCATGTCGCCATCGTGGTAAAAGACGCGGAGGCAATCCTGCGCTTGTACACGGAGGTGCTCGGCTTCCGCGTCCTCTACCGCGAAACGATCGCCGACCAGGGCGTCGAAGCGATCGGTTTGGAGGCCGGACCGTCGGTGATCGAGCTCCTACGCCCGCTCGACGAGGCCTCACCGGTTGCGCGGTACCGCGGCGATGCTGAGAGCAAGCTCCATCACGTGGCGTACAGGGTTCCGGACATAGCCGCGGCGTTACGGGCGCTGCGCGAGCGCGGGGTGCGCCTCATCGACGAGACACCGCGACGAGGGGCACATGGAAACCTCATCGCGTTTTTGCATCCGAAGGCGACGGGCAGCGTGCTGATCGAGCTCTGCCAGCCCGAACGCACCGGTTAGTGCGGCAACGGCGGCGCGATTGCCGTCTCGATCTCCGTCTCGAAGGGCCGATCCCACGGCAGCGTGATGCGCATCGCCGCGATGTGGTATCCGGGATAGAGTTCGTCGAGCACCCGCTGCGCGTACGACCAGAGCCACGCGCGATCGAGTCGTTGCAGCGGCGCAGCCTGGGCCGGGGTGAGATAGGTATGATCGCGGATCCCCTCGGCGTCGAGCGTCCGTTCGAGCGCCGGACGTACCTCGGCGTGGAACCATATGTCGTCGAGGAACCGCATGAAGGTGAACGTGCGGTGTGCGAGCGCATCGTACGTTCCGGCGCGCTTGCCCGCTCCGGCCGCGACCGCCTCGGCGAGCGCCGTGCCGACGCTGTTCGCGTCGGTGTTCCACGAGGCGTACGCATCCAGATGCGAGGCGATGCCGTCGCGCAGGATCCGTTCGGCGAATCGCTCTTCATCGTCGTAGGTGCCGGAGAGGAAGGTCTCGTCCACCAGCGCGACCGATCGCCCTCGCGCGATCACGCCGCGCATCTCTCGCACGAGCGAATCGTCGCTTACAACGGTGCTTCTCGGGAGGCGCACGAAGAGGACGATCTCACCGTCGCGAGCGACTTCACGCCCTCCACAGAGCTCGATCAGATTCTCGATCGTCTCGGGGATCGGCCGGAACTCCAGCGGATCCTGCATCGGTGCGCCGCTCGCCGGCATGTACCGAACCTCTATTGCGGGGCTCCAACCCACGGCGCGAGCGAGCATTCGCGCGACCAGCACCATGCCGAGTTCGTCGGTGCCCGGCTGGATGACCGCGCGATCCTGCACGCCGAGCTCCGCGATCGTCGCCTCCAGTTGCACGCGATCGGCTCGCGCGCGTCCGACCGGCCCCGCGTCGTCCTGTCCGAGCACGAGACGATCCACGATCCCGTCCGCGGTCATCGCAAGCAACAACCGATCCGCTTGGCGATCACGCGCACGCGCCGCGAGGTACTCTTCCAGCAGCGGCGTGCCGATTTTCGCCTTCAACGCTTCTACAGTGGCGCGTTCCTCCGGCGGAGGAGGCTCCGGTAGATTCGCATAGCGTTGCAGGTAGAGCCACCCCGGATATGCGGCGAAGTACGGTACGCTCGCCGGAACACCAGTCGGCGCCTGTCGCATCACCGTGCCGAAGATCGCGATCCGCGCGCGCGGCAATCGTTCTCGCAAACGCTTCAACACGCGCAGGCGGAAGTAGCCATCCGCGTAGGAGACGCCGGGAGCACGTGACGCGACCAACCCGCCGTAGGCGAGCATGTCCGACGAGAGGACGAAGCGTCGCGCATGCCGCGCGGCGACCGCATTCAGCCACGCGATGATGCGATCGGGTTCGCCGGGCGTCAGATAGTTTCCGAGCAGCCTGCGCGGCGGCTCGATGATCTCCGCTCCCGCAATCTCTCCCAGAAGCAGAGGAAGCTGCCGCGTCACCGGCCGGTCGTCCATCGGTACGTAGACAATCGGCGGTAGCGCCCGCGCGTCAGCCGGCATACGCGCGACGAGGAGCAGCACGACGAGCGCAACGGAGCCGCGTACGAGCATCCTCGTCCGTCGCGAGCACGATGCGCGGATCATCGCCGTGCGATCGCCGCCCGCAGATCGCCACCGCATGCGTCCAGAACCGCACGGGCGTCGTTCGGCGCGAGTCCTCGAACGCCCATCACGACCGCAACGCGTACCTCGCCGCCAGCGCGCGCGAGGAGATCCTCTGCACGCTCGCGCGGAAGACCGGTCAACTCTTCCACGAGCCGAACGGCACGCACGCGCAACTTCGCATTCAGTGGAACGACGCCGACCATACGATTCCCGAGAACCCGCCCCAGTCGTACCATCAGCGCGGTCGAGAATGCATTCAACGCGAGCTTCTGCGCCGTCGCCGCGTTCATGCGCGTCGAACCCGCCAGCGGCTCGGCACCGGTTTCGAGCGCGATCACCGACTCCGCTGCGTGCGCTAGCGGCGCGTCGGCGTCGGCCGTCAGCGCGACGGTAAAGGCTCCGCGTTCGCGCGCGGCCAGCACCGCAGCGACGGTGTATGGCGTACGCCCGGAGGCCGAGAGCGCGAGCAGGACGTCTCCCGCACGTACGCAGGCGGCCACCTCGTCTGCGCCGGTTCGTGCGTCGTCTTCGGCTCCCTCGATCGCACGGCGCAAGGCGCGCTCGCCGCCGGCAAGATGCATGCACGCGAAATCCGACGCAACGCCGAACGTCGGCGCGAGCTCCGCGGCGTCGAGCGCCGCGATCCTTCCGCTGGTACCGGCACCGGCATAGTGGAGCCGCCCTCCTACACGGACCAACTCGGCCGCGCGTTCGACGGCACCGGCAATGGCAGATGCGTTCGCCCGTGCCGCATCGAAGGCGATGAAACTCCGCTGCAAGAGATGCGCGACGAGCGCATCCGTCGGCAACAGATCGAGCTCCGCTGCGGCATCTTCTCGACGCTCGGTCGGCGGGAGGTCGGCGTGCATCCCGGCGACGCTTCAGGTGCGTGCGCGAAAATCCTTTGTACTTAGGTACCGTCGTTCTGTAGTCGGAGCGAAAGGCGTAGGAAAACATCGGGTTGCGGAAGCGGGGCGGCGTTCTCGAGCAGCGTTCCTCCGCCCGCCAGCGGCAACGGAACCGCCAGGCGCGGAGAACTGAAGAGCCCGGTATCCGTATTCCCGACGTTGCGCGCGACGATATCGACGACGGCCGCCGGCGAGAGCGTACGCTCCGTCCCCACACTCCACATCATGTATGGAGGGAGATTGTTTCGATTGTTCCTCGAAACGTACTCTCCCATCGTCATGAGACGCGTCCGTCCGTCGCCGAGCAGCCAGGCAGCCGCGATGCCGGCCTTCCATGGAGGGACGAACGGAATCTGCGACCCCGGAATATAGAGCGAGGTGTACCGGCACGGATTATCTGGACACGGTTTTGCAACTCAGGCCGCCTTTTGCATGGCATAAGCCTGACGGGCTTCGAGGGGTGACATGAAGCCCAGTTTTTCGAGACGCCAATGGCGGTTGTAACGATCCCTGAACGCGGTCACGGCGGCGCGCACCTCCTCGACGTTCTTGAAGAGACGGCCGTGAATGGCCTGCTCTTTTAACGTTCGGTTGAAACGCTCGGCCACGCCGTTGGTCTGTGGCTCGGCGACAAAGGCAAAGCTCGGCGCGATGCCCCAGAACTCGATCTGGTTGAGGAAATCATCGGCGGTGTATTGCGTGCCGTTGTCCATGCGCAGACTCAGCCCGCGTCCGGCATCAGCGCCGGTGGCGCCAAACTCTGCCTTGAGGCCCTGGGCGATCGGCTGCAAGGCCGCGAAGCGGTTGCCGGTCTTGACCGCATGGATGCCGACGCAGCAGGCATCGTAGTGATCGACCGCCGAGAACACCCACACCCAACCGTCTTCGACGGTCTGGATGCGAATGCCGTCGGTGCCCCACATCGCGTTCGGGCGATCCGTGGTGATGGTTCCATCATGCGCTACCTGTGCGCCCTGGGGCCGACGATACGCCGAGAGCAACTGGTTCTCGCGCAGCAGGCGCAACACGCGGCCGCGTCCAACGCGGATGTCGCGCAAGGCACGCAGTCGCGCCCAGACCTTGCGGTGTCTCTCGCCGGTAAAGGGCGAGGCCGCCAGATCGGCCCGGATGGCGGCCAGCAGATCGGCATCCGACACCTTCGGCTTTGGGCCGCGCCGCGCCCGATGCAGCGGTATGACGTTTGCCGCTTGCCGTTGCCCCTGGGCGTAGATCGTCGAGCGGGGGAGTTCAAGCACCCGGCAGACCCGTTGCAGGCCGTAGGGCTTGCCGACGCTTGGGGAGGTCGTCTTGCTCATCTCGACGACCTCCTGCCGGCCAAAGGGCCTCTGGCCTGCCTTTCTTTGCGCAGAATCTCAACCTCCATGACCAATTCGCCAATGCGGCGGTTGGCCTCGTCCAGTTGCTTCTCGAGGGGATCATTCTCCCGCTCCTTGAGCCCAGCTTCGATGCCCGCGAGTGCCCGGTCGCGCCAGCGTTCGAGCTTGTATATCGGCACCGACACCTCGCGCGAGATGGCATCGACCGGTTCGCCGCGCAGCAGGCGCAGCACCACTTCCTTCTTCCGCCCCGCCGACCACCGTTTCACCTCGGCGGCCGCGCTGGGCTCGCCTCCAGTCGCGCTGCGCGCTCCTTCCGCCGAGCCCAGCGCAACCCCACCCATCTTCGATTCACTCAGCATTCCAAGCTCCTTTCTCTTGACACGGTTCTACCCAAAATTCGTGTCCAGAAAAATCGGGGCCGGCGCAAGGCTCACGCCGCCCATCATGGCGGAAGGCCCCAGCACTATGCCCGCTATCAGCAGCAGCATCGTCCAAAATCCCATGCCCACCGCGGCAGTAATCATCATCGTGACGATCGCCATGGCGATGCCCGCGAGCAAGCCCCAAATCGCCGCTTTACCGTAGCCTACATGAACCATCACATCCATCCTCCGGACGCCATTGTGGCCCACAGTGTCCTCATGGTGCTGTAAGATGGATCACAACGGAAATCGTTAACACGAAGAAGCAGGGCTCGTGAGCACGTTCAGCAGATCGTACTGTCCCTGGATTGCGCTCGAGGGCGATTGGCGGCTGAACCACGAGAGGAAGGCCGCGTCTTCGAACGTGTAGCCGTTCACCGTAAACAATTTGAGTGTCACGGGATCGGCGACCTCGAGCAGGGATGAGTTGCATACGGTCGTTCCAGGGTTCGTCCACGACGGGACGATATTGGCGTTTGACGGATAGAACGGATCGTTCAGCCATTCAACGACTTCGTGGCCAACGTGGGTGACGTCGCGAGTGTTCGAGGAAAACATCGCGCCCCAAATCGTGGCGAACGTCGCGGAGCCGGAGGACGTCGTCAGGTGGAAGGTGTCGTGATATCCTCCGTACGTTGCAGTGCTGCTTCCAGGCTCGAGCACTCTCGTATCGGCCGTTGAGAAAAACGCCACGCTCGTCGGTTTGAGGCCGAGCTGTTGAATGAGTTGCACTTGGACGGTGTTCATGAACCAGTTGAAGGTCACTTCCCCGAGTTTCGTTCCATCCGGCTGCGTTACCACCGAGCCGTCCGCGGATGGTACGTTTTCGGTGACCGCCGGGAAGACTTGCGGCGCAGCAAGCAGTACGTGATAGTTCGAGTTTGCGGCGTTTTGCCAGAACTCCGAGCGCATCTGCGCATCGCCATACTGCGTAATGCCGGCTGCGAAGGACGCGGTCGTAAATATCGGCGAGGTTAGGAGCGACGAGACCACCTGCGCCGGATCGAACACGGTACCGTCGGCGAACACGAGTTTGACCGGAACGATTTCAACCGGGATCGTCGTCGTGCTGAGCGAGGCGGGATTCGCTCCTACCATGCTGTATGGATAGGTTTTGCCGGCATACGAAAACGATGATTGAAAGACCGGCACGTAGTTCGCCGATGCCGCACTCGGAGTCTGAGTCGGAGTCGGCGTCGGCGATGGACTTGGCGCCGATGTGCTCGGACCAGGCGCAGGATTGCTAGAGCCGGGTGGATTCGCCGGCACACTGCCGCCCGTGCCGCCGCCGCAACCGGAAACTACCGCCGAACTCAGGACGAGGAACGCCCAAAAGCCACTGCATCGAGATCGCATTGTCTCACCTCACGCATGAAAGCGGTGCTGCAGAATATGCTAAGAGATGCGAGTAGTCGATCGCATCGAGCGAAGCGCTCTTGCGCCAGGGCCGAACGGACGCTCCGGCTGTGATCGAGATCACAGACAATCTTCGGCTTCGAAAAAGCGCCAAATAGTAAGCCCGCTCACTGCGTGCGAATCCAGCCGGTGGGTAACATTGCTGCAATGAAGGAACACCGGCTTGCACTTACGGCAGGACTCATGGGCGCGTTTGCCGCGTCGTTGTGCTGCGCAGGTCCGCTGATTTTGGCGTTGTTCGGATTGCTGGCGATTCCGGCTGCCGGCGCCCTTGCCGATTCGTTGTTCCGCCGCTACTGGTGGGCGTTCGTCGCGGTCGGTTTAACTATCTCGCTTTCGGCGGTCCTGTGGTATCTGCGGCCGGGACGGAATTGCCCGGCCGATGAAGCGACGCGCTCGCGCCGCGCGCGCTGCAATACGCTCGCCCTCGCCATCGCGGTTTTTATCGCCGGATACGTCGTGTGGGATTTTGTGATCGTAGAGTCGATTGGGATACACCTGGGCGCTTGGGCGAATCCGCTGCTCCACTTGAGGACTACGCCATGAACGACAACGGCGCAGCGTGGATACAAACGATACGGCCCTCGTCGGCGGATCGCTTGCTGACATCGGTGTATCAAACGATTTCAACGGACGGAAACGTAGCGCACATCTTGCAAGCCCAGTCGCTGGATCCCGATGCGCTCGCCTTACACTATGCGCTCTACCGCCACGTCATGTTCGGCAGGTCGCCGCTTTCCCGAAGCGATCGTGAGATGATCGCCGTGGTGGTGTCGGCGGCGAACGCATGCGAGTATTGAATCGAGCACCACAGTGCCGCATTGCGCTCCGTCTCGCGTGACGAGCGGATCATCCGAGCAATTCTTACCCCGGACTACGGCACTTTGTCGCCGCGCGAACGCGCGTTGGTTGACTACGCTGTTCGGCTCACGGTGACGCCGGCGCAGATGCAGGAACGCGACGTCGCCTCGCTGCGGAAAAACGGACTCGACGACGTCGCCATTCTGCATGCATGCCAGATCGTGGCGTACTTCAATTTCGTGAACCGGCTCGCACACGGATTGGGTGTGCATCTCGAATCCTAGCGAGTTCCCACGCAACGCTGCGGCATCGCAGCGTAATGGCGACCAGACCCATGAGTGCTACGGGGAAAAGCATTTGAAACCGCAAATGCGGTGTCTTGCACGGCCCACGGATGCGAAGTTGCGGCAAACATGTGATGTAGTTTCCTCCCTGCATCATAGTAACGCGAGCGCAACAGCGAGACTGTGAGCACGATTACAGCACAGCTTGTCGGGCAAGCAGTACACTGCCGATGTGGTTACGGAAGCACACCGACTGATTATCCGCGAGAGTCGCTCGGACTACCGCCTTGCCGATGCGGGAGCTGGGCAATTCCAAGAGATTGAAGGCAACTGGTATGTCGATCCGCAGGCGGTGGATCACAAATTGCTGCGCATTACCTCGCACGAGTATCACTGCCCGTACAAAGGGCGGTGTTTCTATGTGGATTTCGACGACGGCGTACGGCGCGTTCCGCGCGTTGCGTGGATCTATGACGATCCGAAATCGGGTTGGGAGCACATCCGAGGCAAATATGGGTTCTATGCCGGCGCGGTCGCGGCAAAGTTTGACAAGACGAAGGACAGCTTCGCATGAGAATCGGGCTTGGGATTATGGTTATGGCGGCGTTGGTCGCCGCGACGGCTCATGCGCACAGCGCTTCAGCGAACGAATCGCTGTCGTATACCCAAGCACAGGCTTCCACCGGACACGGAATCTTCGAAGCGCGCTGCTCCGCGTGCCATGGCGCGACTCTTCAGGGGATCGTCGCTCCCGCCCTTGCCGGGCCGCATTCGGCCGTGAAGGGCAAAACGGCGGCAAACGTCTTCGACTTCATCGCGCACAGTATGCCGCTTGGCGCGCCAGGCAGCCTCTCCCGCGACCAATACGTGCAAATCATGGCGTTTTTAATCATGGCGTTTTTACTGAAAGAGAACGGCCACCGTTCCAATCGCGCATCGCTTACCTACAGACTTGTGCGGCATTCCGCGATGCGTATCTGATGCGGCGTCACTAGCGGAGCGCCGAGACGAGCAGCAGCGCGCCGGCGGCGCGTTCGCATGAAGCGTCGCAGGAAGTGAAGCATCGCGAAGAAGCGCGCGGGGTCGCCAACGCAAAAATGAGCAGCGTCCCGCCGAGGCCGAAAACCGCTAAAGGCACGGTGTTTGCTGCCAGGATAAGTGATCACGGCCGCATCGAGCACCACGGCGAGCAAAATCGGCGCGCATGCCCGACACGCGGCGATCGCAAGACCCTGCCGAGCGCGAACGCATCCATATACCGACGGTAGAAACGCAACGCGGCGAAAGCACCAAGCCAAATATGCCGATGGAATGTACTCCGACATACCGCGCCGACGAGAGCGAATGTCGCAGAAGTGCTCCGGCAAGTCCGCCCACGAGCGCGCTCACTAGCGAACGCAAGTGAAGCGGCCGTTGCGCGGTACAACGCGCACGGCGTTCGTAGCCGGTACCACATCGCGCTGTTGTCATGTCACCAGATTCTATGGCGCCCAGGCTCGCAAGGCTTCGGCGTGGCAGCCCGTTGTTCGGGGCGATGCTGTTCCTGGGTATCGACATGGCGGTCAAGCCTCTCTGGGCTTGGCGCAATTATGGCCGGGTTGTTGGCTTTTTACGTCTTTCGCCGCGAAACGCAAAACGCAGCGTGGGTAGCGCACGATCCCGACCGCAACGACCAAGCGTACACAAGGCCACATGCTGATTGGCGATTCCACGGCGGCCTCACTTTGCGCATTTCGGCTTTGGTCGTTAGAACTACTTGACCTTCCCCTTAGGGTACGGGTTTAAAGTAGAGTCATAATGAATGCGACCGCACGAGAATCATCGACATACTGGGCCGAGGAACCGGCATCGACGCCCGGCCGCGCGCGTTTCCGTGCGAAGATCGGTGGCCTACACTGCTCTCTGTGCACCGGCACGATTGAACGGGCGCTCGGAAAGAAACCCGGCGTGCATCACGTCGCGGTAAGCCTGACCCATGAGCAGGCATTGGTCGAGTACGACCCGGCGAAGATTCGCCCGGAACAACTTTTGAAAACGCTGCGCGACATCGGCTATACGATCTGGGATCCGCGCAAGGTTCGAGCTTACGATGAAGAAGAGCGCGATTTAGTGCGCGAAGGTGAGCGGCTGCTCACTGCCAGCGGGCTCAGCCTCGTTGCAATCGCACTCATTGCGAACCTGGCTTCCATGAGCGCCCTCATCGTGCCGGCCGTTGTGATCGCGAGTTTTCTCGGGATTATCTTCTACGTGCTGCGCCCGAAAGGACTGGCCCTGGCGATGAGCGTAAGCGCCGCGCTGGCCGCTTTGCCCGTCGCGCTCTTCGCGATGCGCGAACATGGAATCGCAACGGCGCAACTTCCGTACATCGTCGGCGCGCTCGCCGCGGTCCAGGTCTTCGGCATCGCACCGCATATCGTGAAAATGGCGTGGCAGTCGCTGCGGCGTGGAATCTTGAACCAGCACGTCATGCTTGAAGTCGGCGCGTTCGCAGGTATCGCCGGCGGCCTCATCGGCCTCATTGCGCATCCCGCGCATTTTCCGACCGCCGCGTTCTTCGCCGTCTCGGTGCTTGTGGTGAACTATCACATCTTCTCCGAGTGGCTTTCGCTGCTCGTGAAGACGCGCAGTTCGCAAGCGGTAAAAATACTTCTCGACCTGCAACCCGACACGGCCTGGGTCGTTCGCGATGGGAGCGAACGCGAAGTCGCAATCACAGAGATCCACGTAAAGGACCTGGTGCGCGTCAAACCAGGTGAACGTGTACCGGTCGACGGGCGCATCGTCGGTGGTCACTCCGCGGTAAATCAGGCGTTGGTTACGGGCGAGCCGATGCCGGTCGAAAAGCTAGAAGGCGACCCGGTCATCGGCGGGTCGATTAACGGCTCCGGTACGCTGCTGATCGAAGTCACCGCAGTCGGCGAAGAGAGTTTCCTTCAGCAAGTGGTGCGTCACGTCGAGGATGCGCGCGCCCTGAAACCGGGTATCCTGCATTTGGTTGACCGGGTGCTTCGCTTCTACACGCCGACCGTGCTCATCATCGCGGCTCTTGCGGCGCTGGGCTGGACGTTGGGTACGCTTCTGCTCACCGGTCATGTCGACGCCGAACGCGCGGTCTTCGCCGCGCTCGGCGTGCTGGTCATGGGCTATCCTTGTGCGGTCGGAATCGCGGCACCCCTGTCGATCGTGCGCGGCGCCGGCGAGGCCGCCGATCGCGGCATCATCATGCGCACCGGCGAGGCGTTTCAGACGTTCCGCTTAGTCAAGTATTTCGTGCTGGACAAGACGGGAACGCTCACACTCGGAATGCCGGCGGTGCGAGAAATCGAGGCGCTGTCATCGCCGGAAGAGCTGCTCGCCCTTGCCGCGGCGGCGGAAAGCTCGTCGGAGCATCCACTTGCGCAGGCGATCGTCCAGGCCGCGCTCGATCGCGGCATCCTGCCGCCGAATGTTACCGACTTCCAAGCAATTGCGGGGCACGGCATCGTGGCGAAGATAGAAAACAACGAAGTGCTTGTCGGCAAGCCGTCATTCTTGAGTGAACGCGGCGTGAATCTCGGGGCGCTCTCGAATCGTATTCGCGCGCTCGAGGAGCAGGGCCGGACGGTCATCGCTCTCAGCCGGAATGGCGCGGCGCTTGGGGCGATTGCGCTGGGAGACGAACTGCGGCCGCAGGCCCGCGATGCGGTCGCCGCGATGCGCAAAGCCGGAATAACGCCAGTGCTGGTAACCGGAGACAACGAGAGCGCTGCGCGGCGCGTTGCCCTAGATCTCGGCATCGATCAGGTTCACGCAGGCGTATTGCCCGAGGGCAAAGCCGAGATCGTGCGCTCGCTGCAGCGCAGCGGAAAGGTGGCGATGGTGGGCGACGGCATCAATGATGCGCCGGCGCTCATGCAAGCCGACGTCGGCATCGCCTTGGGTGCGGGAACCGACATCGCGATCGAATCCTCCGACATTATCATCGTTGGAAACGACCTTGGCGCGCTGATGACCGCGCGAGAAATCAGCGCTCGCAGCTACCGCAAGGTGCAGCAGAATGTCACCCTCGCCTTCCTGTTCAACGGCTTGGGCATTCCCGCAGCGACCACGGGTCTGGTATATCCGGTCTGGGCGATGGCGGCAATGGCGCTGAGCGTCACCTCGCTCTTCGCCAATTCGCTCTCCACGCGGCCGGCACTGCTCTTCGAAGCGTTGCGCAGCGTCGGACGCCAGCCCGAGCGCGTTCCGCCGGCCATTCGGAGCCAGGCCCGCTAGGCTGCTTGACCTTCCCCATAAGGTCAAGGTTTATACTATGCCCATGGAAATGCTGAATATGACCGTGCGGGGCATGCGCTGCGAGAGCTGCGCACGATCCCTTTCCGCCAGTTTGCGCGTCTTGCCCGGCGTTCACCGGGTCGATGCGAAAGCGGAGACCGGCAAGACGGTCGTGACCTACGATCCGCAAAAAGCACAGCCATCGGCGATCCGGCGTCAAATCGAGGCATGCGGCTTCGAGATTGTGGAACCCGATGCGCATCGGTGAACTAGCGGCGCGCGCCGGCGTCACGCCCAAAGCCATCCGGTATTACGAGGAGCGTGGCCTAGTCAAGGCTCGCCGCACACCGGCCGGGTACCGCGACTTCGATGATACTTCGCTTGAGGTCATTGCGATGATTCGCAACGCCCAGCGCTTGGGCGTGAAACTTGGCGAAATGGACGAGATCATCGCGCTGATCCGCGATCGGCAGCGTCCGTGCGCCAGTGTCCGCGGCATTATTCGCGCAAAACGGCGCGATGTTGCCGAACGAATCGCGTCGCTCATCGAACTTGACAAGTTCCTCGCGCATTTGGAAAGCGTGGAGGAAGCGGGCGAAGCCACATGCCCGATCCTTTCAACCGTTGTGCAGCCGGCAGAATGAGGCGATCCGTTCTGTTTGCGGGACTCGTGCTGCTTGCGAACGGATGCGGCGCACCTGCCGGACACGCCGCAGCGCAGTTGCGGCACCTCAGCGGAGTTCGTTCGGTGGAATTCACGCACTTGGGGATGTATTGAATCCAGTGCCGCGCGACGGTGACCCGTGCGGTTACCGCTGTTCCCGGAGTACTGGCGGAAAGCGTGAACTTGCGTCATGACGAGATAACGGTGCAGTTCGACCCAAAGCGGACCTCGGCGCAAGCGATAGCGACGGCGATTCGGCGCGTTGGTTATCACCCGCATCCCGTATGATCGGTCTTCATGATATTACGAGTACGACCTCGCACTTCGGCCCCATCGCGCTCGGCGCCGCGTTCGTCGCCGGCATTGCCGCGTCCCTAGGGCCTGCCTCGTACGCACTGGTTCCCGCCATCGTCGGATTCGGTGTCGGCGTCGCGTCTGATCGGCGAACCGCTCTCTATCGCGCGTCGTCTGCCTGCGCCGGTTTGATCCTGGTGAGCGCGATCGTCGGCGCGGTCGCCGCTGCGATTGGTGCAGCCGCGGTGCACTGGTTCGGCGAGCATATCGTCGTGCTGTATGCAATCGGCGCTGCCGCGTTCGCCCTGATAGGCTTGCGTTTTATGGGCCTGCTGCGGCTGAATGCGCTGCGTATGACGCCATCATTTTCCATATCGCGCGGCGGTCCGTGGGAAGCCTTCGCGCTCGGATCAGCGCTTGCGGTCGCGTCGTGTCCCGCGTGCACACCCGTGTTGCTCGCTGTAGTATTGGGTGCAGTGGCAATCGCGCATCCCGTCGCGGGCGCGGTGCTCTTGGCCGTATTTGGCCTGGGCAGAACTGTGCCGATACTCACGCTTGCGATCTCCGCAAGCCTCTTCGCGAAGCTTCGAACTCTGCGGCGGTTCGCCGGTGCATTCGAGCGCGCCGGCGGCGTGTTGCTGTTGCTTTCGGCTATCTATCTATCGTACGAAGCCGCAGCCACGTGGGCGGCCCTTCACGGTGGGAGCGCTAATCCCACGACGGGAATGCCGGGAATGTAAAGAAGCGCTCCAAGATAAACCGCCTTACCTTTATGTCGCGTCTCCTTGCCGTCTGTGGACTCGCCGCCTGCCAGCGCTCGCGACGTTCGATGAGCGGCATGATGTCCTCAGGCGGGATGATGCAGGGCAATGGTTCGATGTCGTCGTCCGCGCGCGGCCGAGACGAGATGGCGCAGATGATGGAATCGGCGGATGAGGCCGACATGCAGGTCTACATGGAAATGTTCCAACACCACCGTAAAATTCGCCGCTCGGTGCATGCGCTGAAGAACGGCGTGCGCACGGTCACAGAATCCAGCAATCCTCGCATCGCCGATCTCTTGCAAACGCATGTCGCTAAAATGTATCAACATGTTGCACAAGGGCAAGAAGTTCGCTGCATGAGCGACAGCTTGCCGACCATGTTCCGCTACGCGTCCCGGTACCGGCGGCAGCTGCAATTGACGCCGCACGGCGTCGCGATCGAGGAGACGAGCGACGACCCCGAAGTCCTGAGCGCAATCCGGAGGCATGCCGACGAGGTCACGGGTTTCGTACGCGAAGGGATGCCTGCGATGATGCAAGGGATGATGCCGTAGCCGCCGATTTGCGCTGAGTGAGGTTATAACCGTGAAAGCTATCTTGACCGTTTTCGTTCTGTGCCTTGGCGCTCTCGCGCTCGGGCCGGTAAGCGCGCCGACCGCCGCGTATACGTTTGTTACGCATGCAGCGTTTTTCTCGGCTGAGTCGCATCAGCCGGTTCCGATCGATCCGCAGGTGTTCGTCCGCAAGGCCGGTGCGCCGGCCGCCCAGGGACCTCAAGGCATCATCCATCTTCCGAATTTCGTGCCGGCGCCCATTGCCGCAGCGACATCAACGCCGCTCTACACGGCAGCGGGGAAACTGCTGCCGGTTTCAGCCGGCGATTGGTTCGGCGCAACGGGAACTGCACAGGTGCGCGCCGCGCAGAGCGGGCGCCCGCTCATCAGACTCGAATTTCACGGCTTGGTACCGGGCGGAGCGTACAGCGTGTTCGAGAACCATTTCGCCGCCGGCGCCGTGACGTTTACGCCGCTCGACGGAACGGGCCGGTCCAATTCCTTCACCGCGCAAAAGGACGGCGCAGCAGACGTCGTGATCATGGTGCGGGGACCGTTTCCGCATGCGAATGGCATTCTGCTCGTCTATCACAGCGACGGCAAAGATCATGGTGTAGAACGCGGCATGCCCGGAATCGACGCGCATCATCAACTGATTCTGCGATTTCCGTAGCCGTCCGGACGAGGGTGGTGCGGCGCGTCAGTGGGGCGCGAAATGTTTGCGCAGAGTGGCGTCAATCGTTCCGTCGTGCGCTGCATCGTCGTGACTGATGATCAAGATATGCGCCTTGCGAGCGCTGCATTGTCCAGCGCGTAAATCCTTAGCCACCGAGACGAGTTCAGTATCTCTGTATACCGCTTCAAGCGTTTTGCGGAACGGCGGTATCGCGCGATCCGCCGGGATGAGCGTCGTAATGGCAATCGGCAGATCGGGCCGTTCGTCCCGTAAACGTCCCGGAACCTGCGTCAGCGATGCGCCCATCTCGGACGTGCTCGCCGCGGAAATGATGGCACCCGCGAGAGTGTCCACGGACCGGCTCGTTATTTCCTCGGCGGTACGGACTACCCGAGCCTCATACCCGATACGCGCGATCGCCGATCGGATCTGCGTCACCATGAGCGAGTGCGGCCGCGCCAGCAGTAGCGTCGACGGCGCTGTCAATCCTTGCTTCACCATTCACGCCTTTGAGCGCATGCCACCGCGTGACTACGGCCACCGTGAAAGGAACAACGTAGTACATTGCGTCGCGAAAAAGCGGCTTCGCAGCCAATGCGGTGCTGGTGAGCAGCAAGGTCGTTCCAACGATCGCCGCCACGATTGCAGCCAAGCCGATGTGGCGATGCATCCCCGCATCACGCCGCACAGCATGAGAGCGACGCCGGATCGCGATCGAACGTCTGCGCGCACAGGCGCAAACTTTCCGCCATCGTCAGATATGGGTGGAACGTATCCACGACGTCCGCTACCGTGAGGCCGATTTTCACGATATAGGTTGCCGCTTGGATAACCTCGTCCGCATGCTCGCCGGTCATGTGCACGCCGATGATCTTGCGTTCGACGGCCGTTGCGACGATTTTGATCGCGCCTCCGTGGCCGTTTACGATTGCACGCGGCACGTTTTCGCCCAAATCCAGGACCGCCGTTTCTACGTGCTGACCGCGAGCGCCCGCCTGCGCTTCCGTTTCGCCGACGGCTGCCAAACGCGGCTGCGTGAAGATCACCCGCGGCACGGCCGTGAGGTTTTGCACCTTCGGGGTGTGCGAAAGCGCGTTATCGGCGGCGAGCGCACCTTGATAGGCTGCGACATATACGAACTGCGGCGCGCCGGTGACGTCGCCCGCCGTGTAGACGCGACAATTCGCCGTGCGCAAGTACTGGTCGGTCGCGACGGCTCCGTTCGGCGCGGTACGAATGCCGGCAGCCTCGAGGTTCAATCCGGCGGTGTTTGCGCGGCGGCCCGTTGCGACGAGAATCGCATCGAATCCATACTCCGCGGGTTGTCCGTTCCGAGGCGTCAACCGGACGATGCGCTCGTCGCCATTGCGCTGTACGCTCGTAATGCCCGCGGACGTTACGATTTCAATTGCTTCATGCTGCAGCGCGTCAGCAAGAGCGCTGCGGATCTCCGGCTCTTCGAGCGGCGCAATGCTGTCGAGGGCTTCGAAGATCGTTACGCGGCTGCCGATGCGCGCAAAATACTGGCCGAGCTCCAAACCAATCGCGTTGCCGCCAATGACTGCTAGGCGCGCCGGGATGTGTTTTAATTCCAGTGCGCTGGTGCTCGTGAGGAAACCGCTCTCCGCGAGCCCGACTATCGGCGGAGCCGTCGCCGACGCGCCCGTCGCGATCACGTAGGCTCGAGCGTGCATGGCTTCATCGCCCACTTGCAACGTTTCTCCGTCGTGAAAGCTCGCCTCACCGCGAATCAGCTCGAGATCATAGCGTTCCAGTAGATCTTCGTATTTCACGCGCCGCAGGTGGCTGACGAGATCATTTTTATGCTCGATCATCGCGGGCACGTCGAGCGGCGAACCTGGGCAGTCGTGTCGCCGTTGGGCCGCTTCCAAAACGAACTTACTCGGCACGCATCCGACGTTTACGCAGGTGCCGCCGACGGTTGCAGATTCGACGAGCGCGACGCGAGCATCGTGGGAGCGGGCGCGGATGGCGGCGGCGAACGCGGCCGAACCGCTGCCGAGGATGACGAGGTCGTACGTGCTCATTGGACTCCTTGCGGCACGACAGGTAGTTAACACATCACAAAGCCATGATATGATGTTGTCAACATGCACGCCATAACGTCTGATAACCATCGGGGGCGCGTAGCCGACGGCCTGTACGCAAGATTCTTCTCGGGTTTGGCCGACGAAACGCGGCTGCGGATCGTTCGCTATCTCCTTGAGCGGCCTCGCACCGTCGGCGAAATCGTTGCGGCGCTCGGCATGTCCCAAAGCCGGATCAGCTGTACCGGCACGGATTATCTGGACACGGTTTTGCAACTCAGGCCGCCTTTTGCATGGCATAAGCCTGACGGGCTTCGAGGGGTGACATGAAGCCCAGTTTTTCG
>Ga0080006_1152353_pt1 | contig 199634 bp, 172 predicted proteins | sample RS3BMetagenome_FD_69209 | JGI IMG/M metagenome (GOLD analysis project Ga0080006, IMG submission 69209) | Ferric oxide microbial mat and aquatic microbial communities from Rainbow Spring, Yellowstone National Park, USA - RS3B (SPADES... ...
TCGTGCAGGGCGGGCTGAGGGGGTTGGGCGGGGTGGTGAGCGGGCGTGGACTGGGGCGCTTGGAGGCGGCCCAGGCTCCGCCCGCGGCGGGGCTGATGCTGGGGGTGCTGGGGCAGGGCGCGGGACGGGGGCGGCTGGCGCCACCCTCGCGTCGCGCCCGCCGCCATCGGATGGCGCGTCCGCTCCATCCGGCGGCGCCGGCCGTGGCCGCTACGGCCACGCCCGCTATCCCCGCCCTGCCGCTTGACCACGCGCTCCATCGCTTGCTCTTTGCCGCTGCCGCTCGTGGTCGCTATCCCGGCCTGAGCCGGGCGCGCCTGCCCCAGGGCTGGCTCAATGGTTGAGATGGGCAGCGAGCCGGGGCTACGGGTCGTGGTCAAGCTGCCCGCGGCCGTGCTGGCGCAGGCCGCGAGCGGGCGCGACCCCAACGGCGCGCTCTTGAGCGCGATGATGGGTGGGGCGGGCGCCAGCAACGAGGATTGGGCCCGGCTGCGGGCCGAGTACGCCCGCTGGATTATCGTGGGGCAGCCCGCCAGCGCCGCTCGTTGGCGCCTGGCGCGCGACTACAATCGCGGATGGCTGCGCGCGTTGTACGCACCGGGCCCGTACAGCCGCTTGCGCGAATGGCTCAATAGCGCGCGCTGGGGCGAGGTGATGGTAGAGCGGCTCGGCCAGCCGCACCATCGGGCGCGCTTCGATGCCGCCTTCGCCGGCGAAGCAGCGCGGTTGGGGGTTGCGGCCACGCGGGCGGCGGCTGGTCTGGCGGCGGGCGGCCGCGCGGGGTTCGCGGCGCTGTGGTGTGAAGCGATGGGCAGCGCGGTGAGCCGGCGGCGCTTTTGGGCCTTTATCCGCCATTTTGGCCAAGCCCAGCCCGAGGCGGGCGCGGGCGGCGCATGGGCGCGCTGGATGGCGCTGCCTCAGGCTCAATTATGCGCCCCTTTTGGGGCCCAGCTCGGTGCAGGAGGAGGTCGCGGTGATGGCGAGTAACTTCATGATGGATCAACCCGCCGGCAGTACCAAAACGGTGGGATCTCTGGCGATGGGGCTCAACGCTCTAGGTGCGGTCAGCGGCGAGGTGACAGTGGATTTTGCCCTGGGCAACGTGATCAGCATGACGCTGGCGGGCAACGTCACGCTGAGTTTCAGCAATCTCGGAGCGTTGGCCGGCCAAGGCAGCGTGGCGGGCGCGGCGCGGGTAGTCTTCCTGTTCACTCAGGACGGCAGCGGCGGCCATGGCGTGAGCTGGCCGGCCAGCGCCAGATTTGCCGGCCTGGCGGCGCCGGTGATCAAGAGCGCCGCGGGCGCCCAGGACGTAATTGCCTTCGTCAGCGTCGGCACCGACCTTTACGCGGAGCAACCGGCCAACCCCAATTTCGCCGCGATTGTCGCCGGCGGCTACGCCAGCGCGATCCAATCCGCCGCTTATGGAGCTACGGTGACCCCTAATCTGGCTCTGGGGGGGATTGTCGCGATCGGCGCGACCAACAGCAATCCGTTTACGATTGCCAATCCGCTGGGGGCCAGCGCCGGGATGGAGTGGACGCTGAGCCTGGCCAACAACGCCGGCGCCGCTCTGGGCACGGTGACTTTCGGCAGCGCTTACCGGATCGGGGCCTTCAGCGCGCCGGCTGCCGGCAAATCGAGGGTGGGCAGCTTGTACTACGACGGCACCTACCATTGGCTGACGGGCGGTTTTGCCGCCGACTTGTAGAGCGGGGCAGTGTGCGCGGGCTGGGACGACCCCGGCCTGCGCGGTCCCGCCGGCGGGCGTCAGCCGGCGGGACTACCGTTCTCGCCCGCGGGGCTAACCGGATAGCGAAGGCGCTACATCCTGGCCGAAAAAAACGGGAGCGAACGGGCAGCGGTCTTTGTTCGACGCTGGGCGCACGTTGGGCCTTTCTCACAAGGGACAGGCACGATGAAGAAGGCGGAGGGGAGCGATGCGAATGGGCCACACCGGCATGGGAACGGCTTGGAGATGGTGGCGAGGGGCGATGGCGGGGGCGCTATCCGCGCTGGCGCTGACGTTCCTGATCGGACGGGCGGCGGGGCAGACCAATCTATGCACCCTGAGCGGCAACTTGAGCGAGGTCAGCGGGCAGCCGGCGGCCAACGTTCGGGTCTATTTCAAGAGCGTCGCCTTGCAAAGCTATGGCGGCGCGGTAATCGGGCCGTCAACCTTTTCGGTGCTCACCGATAGCCAGGGCAACCTGCCCACCAGCCCCGCGGTAACCGTGCCCCAAGGCGCGCTGGTGCTGGTCACCGTGGGTCACGGGCAGCCGGTGCAGATTCAGATTCCCTTGGCCGCCAGCGCCGATCTGAGTACCTTGATGCTGGCCAACAGCGATCCGCCCTCGCTGGTAACCGGCCTGAGCGTAGCCGCGGGCGGCGACTTCGCCCTTGCCGTCACCAATCCGCCGCTGGGCGGAGTAGGCACGGTCACCCTGCAACCAGGCCATACCGTTGCCCTGCAAGGAGTGCCGCTTTCGGCCAGTGTTCCGCTGGCGGGGCAGTTCCTGGTTCAGAACGCGGCTGCCAATCAATGGACGCCGGTCAGCTTGGGTGGCGATCTCAGCGCCAGCAGCGCCAATCCGGGCCAGATAAGCGTCAGCCAGATCGCGGCGGGCGGCAATATCGACGCCAACAGCGCGGCGGGTGGTCCGTACTCGATCGCCGGTTACGGGGTCAACGGGGTGCGCAATGCGCTGTCGCTCAACGAGGACGGCACGATCGCCGGCGGCGTCGATACGATCTGGAGCGCGAACACCACCGCCGGCAACGCGACGCTGAGCAGCCTCGCGGGGCACGACTTCAAGGTCGGCGAAGGCGTCCAATGCTACCACTGCGGAGCCGCGCAAACGGTTGCCGCGCCGGCCGCGGTGAGCGCGAGCGCGGTATGCGGATCGGCGGGCGGCTGCGCGACCCAGTATCAGTACGCAGTCGCGATCCTCGATGGTCGCGGCGGAATCTCGGCCGCCGGCGCTCCCAGCGCGGCGGTCACCAACCAGGTGGCGTACGCCGCAGGGTGCCCGTCCAGTGGCAATTACGATTGTCTGTCGCTGCCCGAATGGTTTGGTAATTCGACCACGGTGACGGTGGCGGCCAGCGAGCCCGCCGGAGCGCTGGCGCTGGCCGATACGAGTGGATGGCCGGCAAGCTGCGTTTCGCCCGGTTGCGCGGTGGTGGTGATGGGCGCGGAGAGCAGTAGTGTGGACGGCCAGCCGTTTGCATTCCAACTGCTCAACTATACCTCGCTCGGCGCCAACGTCCTGCAAGGGGTGAGCGGGGGTGGTAGCGCAGTGACGATTCCGGTGGGCGCGTGGGCCACGGTGACGCTGACGCCGCCGGCCAACTGGGGCAATTTCAACAGCTTCGCGCTGCCCGCGATGCCTGCCGGCGGGGCCGGCTACGTGATCTATCGCTATGACAGCCAGAGCGCGGTCTGGCGGCGGCTGCGCAAGTATCCGATCTACGGCCAGATGCAATACAGCGCGGCGGCGGTGACCCTGCCCGTGACGACCATCCCGATGGCGAGCACGGTGGGATTCATGTCCGCAGGCACGGCGGTGATTGGTGGCGCAATCGGCAACGGCGGCCAGGTGATTACCTATAGCGGCATTACGGCCAGTAGCCTGACCGGAGTCAGCGGAGGCAGCGGCAGTTTTCCGGCCGGCTCGTTGGTATTTGGTCAATGGCCGGTGGGGCGCGAACTTAACAAATTGCAGGTGACGGCGAACTCACCGGTGATTTATACCGGCGGGACGCCACAATTCGTCCCCTCGGACGTGGGGCAGGCGATTACCTGCGTGCGATGCGGTGTCGGCGGCGCGAACCTGAGCAGCACGATCGTCACCGTGGTCGATAGCCAGAACGCGGTGATGACAGCCAATGCCGGGGTTACCACCGACAGCGCCCAGGCGATCATCAACAATATCGTGGATTTCGGCGGTCAGAACATCGACGATTACAATCTCTGGGGACGCCCGGACATTCCAGCGGCAAATCAGATTATCCCGCCCACGCCGCCCAGCGCGGGACTGGCCGACAGCCTCTACAGCCAAGTGAGCGCGACCACCTCCAGCACTATCACGCTAGCCACGGCGCCCAGCCAGAGCCTCACCGGCGCGACCGTGGCGCATGACGACACGCTCGCGCTGCAATCGGCGATCGACCACGCCGGACGCGACCAGGAGGTCGCGCTGCCGCCGGGAGTTTATCCCGAACACGGCTTGGTCCTGGGCGCTAGCGGCGCGGGGTGGATGCAAGGGCTGGGTTATGCGTTGACCAACAACAATTTCTGTCCGGGCAACAGCGAAAGCCAGGCGGGCGGCTACGTGGTGATGGCGCGCGACATCTCGCGCGCGGTGCTGGAGTTCGACGGCGATCCTTCGGACTTCGTCACGGCGGGAATCGAATCGGTAGGCGGAGGGCCGGGCAACAACGTCGGCAGCACACTGCGCAACTTGGGCATCTGGATGTACTCCAGTGGGGGCGCGGCCTACCAGAACGACGGTACCGGAGCGCTCCTTGACCTATCCGACCTGCTTTTGTGCGACACCCAGCGCGACGCGATTTTCTTCAACTTCACCGCCAATCCCAACGCGATCGGGTATGAGAGCAACGCCACGATGACGCGCTTTCATGCGCTCAATGTGGGCGACAACTTCATCCATGTGCTGGGCTCGAGCGCGCAGGGCGGCGGCTGGTTCGATTTGAACCATCTGCACGAGTTCGACGTGAACTTCGTGGGGACGCAGGAGAACGCGGGCACGGGGCTCTATTTCGAATCGCAAGGCACGGCCAACACGGGAGCGGCGGGGGCCTCGGACTTCTGGCATCTGGACGACGGCCACCTGTTTGGCCGGCCCGGTCCGGGGATTTCCAACAGCGTGGCCCAGGGCGCCCATCCGATCGATTACGCCTGGGGCGGATCGGGCAATACGCTGGCGACCGGATGGCATATCGACAGCCTGGAAGTGGAGTCGGGTGGGCCATACTCCAACAATCTCGGCAGTCCCAACTGCGGGCTTATCTATTGGGAGCCCGGGGTCAATAACTACACCAATTACTACTTCGCCTCGGCCACGCTGGAGCAGTGGGGATGCGGTAACTTTGTCGGGCTGGATAGCAGTGACTTGGCCACCTATCACGTCGCGGCCAATGGTGGACACGTACAGATCCCCGATGCCGCCGTGGCAGGAGGCGTGGCGGCCAGCGGGGCGGTGAGCGGCAGCCTGCTCAACGCGAGCCTTCCATCAATCAACCTGGTACCCGATTCGGGACTGCATTTTGGTTCGACGTACATCACCAACAGCGGCCTTGCACTGAGCGCGCCGGGACCTGACGGGGGCAACGCGGTTTTCACCACGGGACCATACTATTCGACCACCTTGAGCAGCGCGGCCGTGCAAGGAGCGACCACCCTGACCGTGGGATCGACCACCGGCTTCCCGAGCTCGGGAACACTGGTTACGCAAAACAGCTATTTCAGTTACACCGGTACGACCGCGACCAGCTTTACTGGGCTGTCGCCGGCACTGCCGTGGCCGCTGGCCACGGGGACCGGCGTCTACATGCAGGGTGGTTACGGGCAGGTAAGTTGGAACAATATTCCGGTAACGGCGGGAAATTACTACACCGCGAGTTGCTACATCGACGCGAGCCAGGTGGTATCGCCAAGTACCAATCCGACCTGCGCGGTCACTTCCAATCAGGGCGGTGCGACGCTGGCCGTCGCGCAGAACCATTCGGGAGTGAAGGGACGCACGGCGGGGGCGACGTTTCAAGTCCCAGTCGGCACCACCGGCGTGAGCTTCAGCTTCTTGATGAATAACGCGGCCGTGAACGGCGGCGCTCAGGTGGTGTGGGCCGATCCGATGCTCGAGGCGGGGCAAGCGCAGAGCATGTATATCGAAGGCTTGCCGCCGGGTCCGTTTGGCTATTCCAGCTTCGCCGCGGTGATGGTCGGCTTCGCCAGCGGGAGCGACTGCCTAGGCGGTATAATTACACCTGCGCCGATCACGCTGACCGGAATGAAAGTGGACCTGGCCACGGCGCCGGCCGGATGCAGCACTGACGCGCAGGTTGGGGTGTACGACCATACAGCCAGCGCCGATCTGGGGGTGACGGATACGGTAGCGTCCAACCGCAACAACCTCACGGGTCTGGCGGTTGCAGTCGCGGCCGGCCATGAGATTTGTGCCTATATCAAGACCCCGGCGGCGGGCTGTTCGACCAACCCGGCCAACGCGGTAGCCAACGTTCAATACTCGGTTCAGTGAGTAGTGGGTTGAGAGCTGGCAGCGGAGCGTGAGCGGATGGCACACGGAGTCAATTCGGAGGAGGTACGCGACGCGCTGGCGGTGGGGGGCGCCGGGTTGGGGTTCATGGCCGCGGTGCGGCGGTTGTTCGTGGGCCCGCGTGGCGACCATGGGATGGGCGCCAGCGTAGCCCGAATCGAGGCCAAGCTGGACCAGGTGCGAGTGGAGTTGGCCGACCATCGACGAGCCTACGACAGCGGGCTTGGCCAGATCCATCGCGAACTTGAGGACCATCGCGAGGAAGACAACCGGCGCTTTGGCGCGCTGGCCGCGCGAATCGCGGGCTGGGAGGCTCGCTAGGCGGGGAGGAAGACGGGATGGAATGGGGCAAACATGCGTTGGCGTCGCTGGTCGCGGCGATTATCGCCACCGGAGCGATCTACCGGCTGGTTCCGGCCGATAGCCAGAGCTACGCGCTGGCGCTGCTGGCGGTAGTCGCCTATCTGCTCGGGGTGCGGATGCCGCCGCCGGGCGCATCGGCGACCGCGCGATAGACGAGCAACGGGTCGCTTCAAGGCAGGGTTGAATCATCGGGGAGCAGGAGGGCGCAGGCGGTGAATCTAATCGGAGAAATCGAGAACTGGTTGAGCGGAGCGGAGGAGGGATTGCAACAGGCGCTGGCGCCGATCATGCCGTGGGCGCAGGGCATCTATCGGTTGGTCAAGAAGGATGCCGAGGCCGCGCTCAAGCAGACTGGGGCGCAGATCGAGACGATGGCGCTGGGGGATTTTCACAGCTTGGTGGCGACGGTGCAAAACGCGGTGCTCAATGCGAACTCGCAGACCGGGATGAGCGGGGCGGAGAAGTTCACGATGGTTGCGCAAGCGATAAGGACCCAGGTCGCGGCCGGGTTGTGGCCCACCATCAAGGCGCTGGGCACGGCCAGCCTCAACGCGCTGATTAACGCGGCCTACGCGGCCGTAGCCAGTGGCGTGATTGGAGCGCTGTGATGGATCGGCCGCGGGTGATGGTGGGTTTCAGCGCGGCGCCCGGGCTGCTGAGCGCCTTGATTCGATCGGCCGAGGGGGGAGGGGTGGTCTCGCACGCCTTTTTGGCTTGGGACGATCCTTGCTTTGGCGGGCGGATGACGCTGGGCGCCAACTGGAACGGGCTGACGCTGGAGCCATTCGAGGCGATGGCGGGAGAGCGGCCGCGGCTTTATCTGGCCGCTTTCGACCTGTGGCCGGGAATCGCGCGCCTGCGCCGTTATATCAACGGCCCCTACGATTACGCCGCCCTGTTCGGGATGACCTGGGTGGAGGCGGAAAAGCTGCTGGCCCATCGCTTGGGGCGCAATCCGTTTTGCCATAAGAGCGATTTCTTCTGCTCGGAATACGTCACCGCGGTTATCCGTGCCAGCGGCCACGACGTGCTGCCCGGAGTGGCGCAAGGATCGGTCGATCCCGAGCAATTACTCGACGCCGTGCTGGCCTCGCCCGATTTTCAGGCAGTGGCGGCCTAGGCCGGCGCCGGCGCGCAGGACGGATCGACGATGCAATGGTGGGAGGACGAGGCCTTCGCGGCTGCGGTGCGAGGGGTGCTACGTCATGAAGGAGGGTACGTCGCCAATCCGCTCGATCCGGGAGGGGCGACGAAATACGGGATCAGCCAGCGCAGCTATCCTAATCTTGATATCGGAGAGTTGCGCCCGGAGCAGGCGGCGGCGATCTACTATCGGGATTGGTGGCTGCGCTACGGTTACGCGCGACTACCCGCGGAGCTGGCCGCCAAGCTGCTCGATTTGGCTGTCACCGCGCCCCTCCCAGCCCATCAGAGCCTACAGCGCGCACTGCGCGCCGGCGGGATGGGCGAGCTCGAGGAGGACGGGGTGTTGGGCCCACTGACCGTAGCCGCTGCCTGTCGATGTCCGCAGCCGGTGGCGTTGGCGGCGTTGCGTTCGGAGTTTGCCGGTTATTGCCGCCTGGTCGCGGTCCGTTACCAGGCCGAGCACGGGCGCGAGGACCCATTTCTGGAGGGCTGGCTCAATCGCTCCTACGAATGATCGCAAAGCGCTTCGGGGGGTAATCATGACCAGTGTAATCGCACGTAATCAACACGACCATCTGGGCTACCGGATGGGCACATGGCGCTATTGTCCGCTGTGCGGGATCGAGTTCCGGGCGAGCAACGCCTACTCCTATCGGGACCGCTGGTGGATGCATCTGACCGCCGATCATAAGCGCACGCCCGAGCAGGCGCGCCAATTGCTGGAGGATTGCCGGCCGTTGGGCAAGACTGAATGGGACGGCTCGTAGGTAGTTACCGGGTGCGGGGCGGTTGTAAGGCCGCGGCGGGCGCAATAACATGAGCCCCATTCAGCCCACGCGGTGGCCGCTCGCCCTTGGGACGTGCGGTCCGCGCCAGGGGCGAGTGGCGCGAAATGGCGAGCGGAGCGGAGCTATCCAGGGCGCAAGTGGTGCGCGGGCCGGGAGCTGAATCATGGCCGCTCCGGGAAGGGGCGCGCGGCTCCCTGGAAGGACGCGAGCTTACCAAGAGCTACAATGGCCGGCGGGTGGTCAACAAGGTCGGCGTGCGGATCGAGGCCGGCGAGGTGGTCGGCCTGCTGGGTCCCAATGGCGCGGGCAAGACCACGACTTTCTACATGCTGGTAGGGCTGCTCAAGCCCGATTCCGGCGACATCCTGTTAAATGGCGAAGACGTGGGCAGGCTGCCGCTCTACCAGCGCGCCCGCCGCGGGGTCAGCTATCTGCCCCAGGAACCGTCGGTATTTCGCAAGCTGACCGTGGAGCAGAATCTGCTGGCGGTACTGGAGACCTTGCCGCTTAACGAAGAGGAGCGCGCCGGCCGCCTGCAATCGCTCCTGAGCGAACTGGATATTGCCCATCTGGCCAAGGTCAAGGCGGGAGTGCTCTCGGGCGGCGAGCGACGGCGGGTGGAAATCACGCGGGCGCTGGTGCTCAATCCCACTTTTTTATGCCTGGACGAGCCCTTTGCCGGGATCGATCCGATCACGGTGGTCGAGATCCGGCGGATTATCGAATATCTCAAGGCCCGCGGCATCGGGGTCCTGATGTCGGACCACAACGTGCACGAAACCTTGTCGATTATCGATCGCGCCTACGTTATTCATGGTGGACAGATTCTGATGGAGGGCGGACCGCGGGAGATTGTCGAGAGCGCCAGCGTGCGCCAGGTCTTTTTGGGCGAGAGTTTCCAGTTGCGCTAAGCCGGCGAGCGGGGGCGGCCGACTTCAATCGTGCGAAGCTTTCGATCGGCGCGCGCTATGGTACTATTCGATCAGGTATAGGTGTTGGCATGGGCGTTTTAGTTCCTTATGTAATCGAGCAGACCGGCCGCGGCGAGCGCTCCTACGATATCTTCTCGCGCCTGCTGCGCGATCGGATCGTGTTTCTGGGCGGACCGATTAGCGACGATGTGGCCAATCTTATCTCCGCGCAGTTGCTTTTTTTGGAGGCCGAGAACCCGGAGCTCGAAATCAACTTGTACATCAATTCGCCCGGCGGTTCGGTGACCGCGGGCTTGGCCATCTATGACACGATGCAGTTTGTCAAGCCGGCGGTATCGACCTTGTGCGTGGGGCAGGCAGCCAGCATGGCGGCGGTGCTGCTGGCGGCGGGCAGCAAGGGGCGGCGCTACGGACTGCCCCATTGCCGCATCATGATCCATCAGCTTTCGGGCGAGTTCCAGGGCCAGGCCGCGGATATCGAGATCCAGGCCCGCGAGGCCTTGCGCTTGCGCGAAGCGCTCAACGCGGTGCTCGCCGAGCATACCGGGCAGCCGCTCAAGCGGATCGAAAAAGATACCGAACGCGATTCCTTCATGGGCGCGGAGCAGGCGCGGGAATATGGCCTGATCGACCAGATCCTGGCCGCGCGCACGCCGCTGAAGGCGTGAACCTTGTAAACCCTGCCTTCCACGAGCGGGCGATCGAGCACCAGGCTCAGCCCGTGGTATTGTAGTCTTTTCTCATCCCTGCGCTGTCAGGCGGCTGTGCTGCCCGGCATCGACTTCGGCCCCGCGTTTGCAGCGGCAAGTAGCCGACGTCAATGCGGGAGGCACATCCAATGATAAGGCGAGTCATCGGCTGGGTCGCGGCGGCAGGCTTGGTGATCAGCTTGGCCGGGTTGGCGCTGGCGCAGGGCGGCCAATCGGCGGCCAACGATCAGGGGCAGGAGCAGAGCAACGTCGGTTCGGGCTCCAATCAGCAACTGGCGCAGATGCTGCAAGCGGCGGCGCAGATGAACCAGAGCGAAGAACAGGACGCTGCGCTGGCGCGCGATAAGTCGGGAAGCAACCAGGCGATGAGGACCCTGGCCGACACGATGGAGGGCGACCATCGAGCCAATCAGGCCGCGGTCCAGGCGCTGGCCAGCCAGAGCCACGTGCAGCTTTCCAATAATGCCAACAGCCAGCAGCAGGCTACCTACGACCGGCTCAATCAGCTCAGCGGCCCGCAGTTCAATCGGGCCTTCCTGCGTGAAGAGATCAACCAGCATCGGCAGGCCATCGACCAGTTCCGCCAGGCCGAGCAGCAGTTGCAGGGCAATCGCGACGCGGAAACTTATATCCATCAGACTCTGCCCGTGTTGGAGGCCCATCTGCACATGGCCGAGAATCTCCATCGAGACGCATCCGCCGGCTCAATGGCTCAGAATCCCACCGGGGACCCGACTGAGCAGAACCAGTAGCCTGGGAGGTCGGTGTTACAGGCGTGGGCGCCGGAGGCTCAGCCGGCGGCCCGCGCCTTTTTCGTGGTGCTGGTCCGCACCAGCCAGGCGCGGTTGCATAGGCCAGGGCTTACGGGTAGCTATAGAGGCGCTTTGGTCGAAGCGGGGCGGGCAGGTAGCTCAGTCGGTAGAGCAAAGGACTGAAAATCCTTGTGTCGAGTGTTCGATTCACTCCCTGCCCACCATACCCTTCCATCGATTCCTATCGGCACCGCCCAGTTTCGAGTTCCGGCTGTGGTCAGAGTAATCGCGCGGAGGAACCGCGCGGATGTTTCGACACGGCTCGCGATGCTCGCCGGCTCAACATGACAGCAAAGAGATTCGCGAGCCTCCGGTAGGCGGGCCCTCCTGCTCGCCGGGTCAAGGGGTTGACGGGCCTTTGGTAGCCAGGCCGACGGTGAAGCGGAAGATGGTGAGCAGCCAGCCGGTCGCCGCGAACTGGCATCGAAGTCATTCCGAACGAAGTGAGGAATCCGCCGAAGGCGGTTCAGCGGGGCCGGGGAAGGGGTCCGGACAAATCGCGCGGAGGAACCGCGCGAGATGTTTCGCCGTGGCTCGGGGTTCGTATCGGGTAAGAGTGCCGCTCCCGAGGTCGGCTGGAGAGAAGGCGGCGTCGTTATCAGGGAAGCAATTCAGGATGCCCGCTAACCCTGGTACATTCGCTCTATCTCGCGCTGATAGTGTTCGATGATCGCCTTGCGGCGCAGCTTCAGCGTGGGGGTCAGCTCGCCGCGTTCCTGGGTGAAGGGCGTGGCCAGCAGCATGAAGCTGCCCAGGCGCTCGTAATCGCCCAATTGACGGTTGATTTGGCGCATCCGCTGGTGGTACCAATCGCGCACCAACGGATCCTCCAGCAACTCCTGATGGCTTCGATCGCCCAGCCCTTGCTGATTGGCAAACTCCTCCAGCCGCTCGAAGCTTGGCACCAATAGGGCGGCGGGATGCTTGCGTCGATCGCCAACCACGCAGGCTTGGGCGATAGTCGGGTCGGCTAGAAGCTTGGCTTCGAGCGCGGCTGGGGGGACGTTCTTACCGCCCGACAGCACGATGATTTCCTTCTTGCGGTCGCGAATTGCGATATAGCCGTCCTCGATCGTCGCGATGTCGCCGCTGTGCAGCCATCCCTGCTCGTCGATCGCCTCGCGGCTATCCGCCGGCAGATTGAAATACCCCTGCATCACGTTGGGGCCATGAATCAAAAGCTCGCCGTCCGCGGCCAGACGGACCTCGATTCCGGACAGCGGGCGGCCGACCGTGCCGGGGCGAGTTTGGCCGAGCAGGTTTACCGCCACTACGGGCGCGGCTTCGGTCAAGCCGTAACCCTCTACCAAGGGCAGTTCGGCGGCCGAGAAAAACTCGAAGATATCTTTGGGCAAGGGCGCGCCGCCGGCAATCAGATAGCGCAAGCGATTACCGAACAGAGCGCGGATTCGTCTTAGGACCAGCGCTCTCATCGGTGCCATCTGGGCGCGCCGATAAAGCGGAATCGGTGCGCCGCGAAAGCGGTAGGTCGCCGCCCGTGCGCCGATTCGCAAGGCCTGGGCGAACAACGCCTTGCGCCAGCCGGGAGCCTTGTCCAGCGTGCGCAAGATGCGGTCGTGAATTACCTCCAACAAGCGCGGCACGGTGAGAACCACGGTGGGATTGACTTGCAGCAGATTGGCGGCGATTTGTCCCAACCCTTCGGCGTATGCGATGGTGCCGCCGCCCGCCATTACGGTGTAATAACCGGCGGTACGCTCGAAGGAGTGGGCCAGGGGCAGGAAGGAAAGGGTCTCATCGCGATCGTCGAGGTTGAGCGCGGCCAGCGCCGCCGCACAATTGCTCAGCAGGTTGCCGTGCGTGAGCATCACGCCCTTGGAGGCTCCGGTCGTGCCCGAGGTATAGATAATGGTTGCCAGTTCGTCGCGTCGGCCCTCCCGCGGTGGCGCTTCGCGGCCCTCGCTTAGCTGGGCCAGGGTCAGGACGGCGGGGGTGGAAGGCAGCCCGCCATCGGCGAGAGCGGTTTCGGGATCGATCGCGATGAGCGCGGTGACAGTTGGAATCGTGGCGCAGATGGCGCTCAGTTTGCGCAAATGCTCAAGTCCGCGCACGGCGACCGCGCGGCTGCCTGAATCGCGCAGGACGTGACCTATCTCTTCGGCGGAACTGGTGGGATAAAGCGGCACTACGACCGCGCCCAGACCGAGCGCGGCCTGATCGATGACCACCCATTGCGGGCAGTTGTCCGCCAGGATCGCGATCCGATCGCCGGGCCCAAGTCCGATTCCGGCCAACCCCGCCTGCAGGCGGCGGCTGGCCGCCGCAAGCTCGCTCCAGGAGTGGTCGATCCATTTGCCCGCTACCCGCTCGCGGAGAAAGGCTCGCGAGCCATACTGGCCGGCCTGGGTCTGAAAGAGCTGGCTCAAGCTCGGTGCGGTGCGCGCATCCATCGGAGTTCTGGTTTAGCCGGAAACCGGCCGCGGACCAAGGGTGGCTGATTTTGTGCCGGGCGGGGCATGGACTGACAGGGGGCGATCGCCAATACTTGACAGTGGATTGGGGCCGATTAAGCTTGGTTAAATTTTGCGACTTGCGATTATTAGTTGGACCAGCCCCTGACTTGAAGGCCGCGGGGGATGGACGCAGCAGTTTGAGACGATCCTTTCAGTCCGCTTTCATGAGCACAGCGCCGAGAAGCAACCGTCGGCCGGGGCCCCGGCATGTTTGACCATCTGTGGCTGCCGCGCGCGGTGTCCACTTACGCGCCCAGAATCGATTTTCTTTTCACCCTGATTTTCTGGATTGTGGCCGCGGTCTGGGTGTTGGTCACGCTGATCATGATCGTGTTCCTGCTCCGCTACCGCTCGCGACCTGGGCGCAAGGCCGCTTATATCGAGGGCAATCCCTGGCTGGAGGCGGTATGGACCCTGGTGACCGCAGCGATCCTTATCGGGCTGGCCTTGCTCAGTCGCTCCAGTTGGGCCGCGATCAAGGAGGGTGGACCGCCCGGCCAGGTCTTTTACAAAGTCAACGCGCGCCAGTTCAACTGGGAAATAACCTATCCGGGACCCGACGGCCGCCTGGGCACCGCCGACGACGTGGTCAGCGAAAACGATTTCCACGTTCCGGTGGGGCAGGTGGTACGGTTCACCCTGACCTCCAAGGATGTGATTCACAGTTTTTTCGTCCCTGCGCTTCGGCTCAAGCAGGACGCTGTCCCCGGCCGCGAGATTCAGGTCTGGTTCGAGGCGACGCGAGTGGGCCAGTATGAAATTCCGTGCGCCGAGTTATGCGGCTTCGGCCATTCAGGAATGAAGGGCACCTTGTACGTGCAGACGCCGGCTGATTATCAGAGCTGGCTCAAGCAATTTTACGCCGGTAATCGCTAGCGGAGGGCGCGGCGCAATGGCGGTAGCAATCCAAGGTAGGGGCGCGCAGGCTCGGGCCGCGGGCTTTTGGCGCACCTATATCTTCGCCACCGACCACAAGATGATCGCCCGCCAGTTCCTGTTCGTGGCGTTGTTCATGATGGCGCTGGGCGGGGCGATGGCGATGCTGTTGCGCTGGGAACTGGCCTGGCCCGAGACCGCGGTTCCGCTGATGGGCTGGGTGCCCGAGCCGACGATGTACGAGGGTGCGATTCCGCCCAACACCTACAACGCGATTTTCACGATGCATGCCACGATCATGATTTTCTTCGTGGTGATGCCCATCCTATTGGGCTGCTTCGGCAATTTTCTCATCCCCTTGATGGTGGGGGCGCGCGACATGGCCTTTCCCCGCCTCAACATGTTGTCGTTTTGGACTGGGGCGTTGGCCGGCGCCATCCTGCTGTCGTCGTTTTTCGTACCCGGCGGCGCGGCCGCCACGGGTTGGACCGCCTACACTCCGCTCTCGGCCCAGGCCAGCTACACCGGCGTGGATTGGGGACAGAACCTGTGGTGTATCAGCCTGATTGTGCTGGGATTGTCCTCCTTGATGGGGGCTATCAATTACATCACCACGATCGTCAACATGCGCACCCGCGGGATGACCTTCTTTCGCCTGCCGCTGGTGATTTGGGCCCTGCTGGTGACCTCGGTCCTGGTCCTGATGGCGTTGCCGGTGCTGACCACGGCCTGCGCCCTGCTGCTGTTCGATCGGATGGCGGGCACCCATTTCTTTCTGCCCCAGGGTGGTGGCGAGCCGCTGCTGTGGGAGCATCTGTTCTGGTTTTTCGGCCATCCCGAGGTGTACGTGATGATCCTGCCCGCGATGGGGATCGCCTCGGAGGTAATCGCGGTCTTCTCGCGCAAGCCGATCTTCGGCTACCGCGCGATGGCCTACGCAATGATTTCGATCGCCCTGCTGTCGTGGCTGGTCTGGGGTCATCATATGTTCCAGTCCGGGATGAATCCGGCCCTGGGCACCAGCTTCATGCTGTCAACCATGGTGATCGCGGTGCCTTCGGCGGTGAAAACCTTCAACTGGCTGGGCACGCTCTACCGCGGCGACCTGCACTTCACCACCCCGATGCTTCACGCGCTGGCCTTCGTCGCGATGTTCGTGATTGGCGGCCTGTCGGGAATCTTCATGGCCGCGACGCCGGTGGACATGTATATCCACGGCACTTATTTTATCGTCGCTCATATCCACTACGTGCTGTTTGGCGGCAGCCTCTTCGCGATTTTTGCCGGACTTACCTTTTGGTTCCCCAAGATGTTCGGCCGTATGCTGAGCGAGCCGTTGGGCAAGCTTCACTTCTGGCTGACCCTGATCGCGTTCAATTGCACGTTTTTTCCGATGCATATCCTGGGTATCAACGGCGCGATGCGGCGGATTTACAACCCCTTGCAATACGACTTTCTCAAACCGCTGCAGCCGATTAATGTGTTCATAACGATCAGTGCCTTTGTTCTGGGCGCGGCCCAGTTCATCCTGTTGATCAACTTTATCTGGAGCGCGCGATGGGGCAGGCGGGCGAGCGATAATCCCTGGCTGGCCAATACCTTGGAATGGAGCGCGCCATCGCCGCCGCTGATGCATGGCAACTGGCCCGGCGCGCTGCCCCAAGTGCATCGCGGCCCATACGAATACAGCTCGCCGCTGCACGACGCGGATTATTGGCCGCAAAACGCACCCGCAGAGAAGATCGTGAGCGTGCGCTAAGCAATAAAACGGAATGCAATTCAAGAATCATGGGTAAAGGTGATTTAAAAAAGACACCTGCCAACCTTTCGGTGGGACTCCATCGTTACGCCGTGGTCCTGGCCGCGGCCACGCTCTGCCTGATTTTTATCGGTGGGCTGGTAACCTCGACCGGATCGGCCCTGGCGGTGCCCGACTGGCCGCTTTCGTTCCATCGGTTTTTTCCTCCGATGCGCGGAGGCGTGCTGTTTGAGCATGGCCATCGGATGGTCGCCGGCACGGTGGCCCTGCTCACGATCGGGCTGGCGCTGTGGGCCTGGCGGCGCGAGCCGCGCCGCTACGTGCGGATGCTGGCCCTGAGCGCGGTGCTGCTGGTGATAGTGCAAGCGGTGCTGGGCGGCTTGACCGTGCTGTTGTTGCTCCCACTGGCCCTGGCGGTTAGCCACGCGGCTTGCGCCCAGGCCTTCTTTTGCCTGACGGTCGCGCTGGCGCTAATTACCAATCCGCGTTGGGAGAGCTACCACAGGGTGGCAAGCAGTGAGGATTGGCCGCGGCTGCCCGCGTTGGCTGCTTTAACCACGGCAATCGTCTATTGCCAGATCCTGATTGGCGCGGTGATGCGACACATGGGGGCGGGGCTGGCGATTCCCGACTTTCCGCTGAACTTTGGCCATCTGGTGCCGCCGTTGGATTCGCCCGACGTGGCGATTAACTTCGCTCATCGAGTGGGAGCAGTAGTGGTCTCCATCTTCGTGCTGTGGACCGTGGTCTGGGTTTTGCGCGGCTATCGCGAGGTGGCCCAATTGCGCCGGCTGGGCTTGGCGCTGGTGGGCCTGCTGGCGCTTCAGATAACGCTCGGCGCGATCACCGTGCTCGGCCGCCGTCCAGTGATTCCCACCACGGCGCACGTCGCGGTTGGGGCCGCGCTGCTGGCTACCTGCCTGGCGCTGACCCTGCGCGCTTACCGGCTGATCGAAGCTCCCGCGCTTGAGCCCGCACCACAGGCGGTGAAGGCATGAGACCCGAAAGCGCGGTGCTCAACCTGGAATTGCCGCGCGCGCACGGCAAGCTGGCCGACTATTGGGAACTGACCAAGCCGCGGGTGGTTGCGATGGTCCTGGTGACCACGCTGTGCGGGCTTTACCTGGGCGCCAACGGAGTATGGCAACCGCAGCTCATCATGGCCTTGCTTGCCGGTACCGCGCTGGCCGCGGGCGGAACGCTGGCGCTCAATCAATTCATGGAGCGCGATCTCGATGCGCGGATGCTGCGGACGCGGACCCGGCCGCTACCCGAAGGCCGCCTGCGCCCGAGTGAAGCGCTGTGGTTTGGCCTGATCCTGACCGTGATGGGAATCGGATATCTTTTTTTCGCGGTCAACCCGCTGTGCGCGGCCCTGACCGCGGCGATCAGCGTGGTTTACCTGCTCATCTACACCCCGCTCAAGCGCGTCTCTTCGATATGCAGCGTGGTCGGCGCTATTCCAGGCGCCTTGCCGCCGGTGGCCGGATGGGCGGCGGCCCATGGCAGCCTGGCGCCGCCAGCCTGGGTGTTGTTCGCGATCATGTTCTTGTGGCAGTTGCCGCATTCCCTGGCGATAGCTCAGCTCTATCATGAGGATTACAGTCGCGCCGGAATCCATCTGCTACCCACCGAAGATCCCGAAGGCGGATCGACCGCGCGTCAGATAGTCAGCAACAGCCTGGCCCTGCTCGCGGTGGCCCTGCTGCCCACCCTGATGGGCTTTGCCGGCCTCGCTTACGGCGTGATTGCCTTCGCGCTGGGCGCTCTGATGCTCGGTTGCGGGGTACGTCTGGCGCTCAAGCCCAGCTTGCGAGCCGCGCGCCATGTGATGTTCGCCTCGCTGGTCTATCTGCCATTGGTACTGATCGCGATGGTGCTGGACAAAATATGATCTCCGCGGGTGGCGCGTTCAAGCGCTGGCTTGCCGGGCCCGACCTGGCGGCCAGCAATCGGCGGCTGGCCGCCGTGCTGATAGGCGCGATCAGCGTGCTTTGCATGGTCGCGGCCGCGACTATTTTGCTCTACCAGTGACAGGGTGCGATGGCACGGGCAATTCCATTATCCGGCCTGCGCTCAGTCCACCACGACCCCGCTTTCGATTCGGCCCCGCTAATCAGCAACGGCCGCTTGGCGGTGCTCATCCTGCTCTGTGCCGAAGCGATGTTGTTCGGCGGCTTCATCGGGGCCTTCCTGATCTACAAGCTGAGCGCGCCCTTTTGGCCTCCGCCGGGACTGCCGCGCCTGCCAATCGCGGTGACCTGGGCCAACACCATGGTTCTGCTTGCCAGCGCCCTGACGATGAAGCTGGCGGTAGAAGCGGCGCGCGGCGGCCGGCGCCTCCATCTGCGCGCCTGGCTGACGTTGACCGCCGCGCTGGGCGCGCTGTTTGTATCGGTTCAGGGCAGCGAATGGGTGCGCCTGGAAGCTCACGGCCTGCATCTGCGCAGCGGCAACTACGCAGCCACGTTTTACGTCCTGATCGGATTGCACGCCCTGCACGTCGTCTGCGCAGTCCTGTGGTTGTTGGGCGTGACCATGGCGGTCGTGCTCGCGCGGCCGGGGCAAGACCGGCGGGGCGCGGTCGAGCTGTGCGCCATATATTGGTATTTCGTCTGCGCGGTCTGGCCCCTGTTGTTCGGCCTGGTGTATTTTTAAGTCGGAGTGGCTGTCGGGGTTCGCGATGCTATCGAAGCTAACGTCAGTCTGCGCCAGCGGCGCGATACTCACTATCACGCCCAAGCTGGTTTGGGCCTGCGCGGTTTGCGGTCTGCCGGCGGGCGACCATGCCGCCCATGCTTTCGATACCAGCATCGTGTTCATGATGGCAGTGCCCTATACCGTCTGCGCGGTCGCGGCGGTGGTGGGGTGGTGCGCCTATCGCAACGGCCGGCGGCGGGTCCGGGAGCGGATGCAAAAGGGCGCCGCGGCGCGGCTGTGATGGGCGCTTGGCCCGCCGCGCGGGTCAGTTGGAGAGGGCGCAAATGAGTGAAGGCTCGATGACGGTCGGCACGCCCGCGCTGCAAGCGGCGTCCCCCGAACATGGCGGCTTCGAAGAGGCGGTTGAAACGCCGCTTACTCCCGATAGTCGCGGCAAGCTGGGGATGTGGATCTTTTTGGTGGGCGATGCCACCACTTTCGGTACCGCCATCGCGGCCTATGCGGCTTTGCGAATCGGCAACGTCAATTGGCCGGTACCCTCGACCATCCTGGGCATCCCCGCTACCGCCCTGATGACCTTCATCTTGATCTGCAGCAGCATGACGATGGTGCAAGGGTTGGCGGCGATACGCCAGGGTAGACAAGCGGCATTTCGCGCCTTCCTGTTTCTGACCATCCTGGGCGGGTTGCTGTTTTTGGGATTGCAGGCGCGCGAATGGCATCATCTTATTTTCGAGCGCGGTCTTTCGATCAAGACCAGCCTGTTCAGCGCCACCTTCTTTCTCCTTACCGGGTTCCACGGATGCCACGTAATTGCCGGCGTCCTGCTCCTGAGTGTTTTGCTCATTCGCGGCCTGTTCGGCGGATTGGGAGCGGCGCAGGCCCGTACCGTGGAAGTGGCGGGGCTTTATTGGCATTTCGTCGATTTGGTCTGGATCTTGATTTTTACCTTCGTCTATCTGATTTAAGGCAGTCGTTGATGGAACAGGCGATCGCGCCCGGCCAGGTGCCGGCGGAATATATCGAGCCTAACTATCTGGCCATCTGGCTCTACCTGGCGGTTCTGACCGCTCTCGAGTTGCTGGTCGTATACGCCCGGCTGGACAAGGCCCTGATGATTGGACTGCTGATCGGTCTGGCGTGGGCCAAGGTCGCGATGGTGGCGATGTATTTCATGCATCTGCGCTTCGAGCGGCGCGGGATGCTGGTGGTGGCGCTAAGCCCGCTGCTGCTGATCGTCGTGATGGTCACGGCGATGGTGCCCGACGTTTCCACTCGCGACTACGCCCGCCGTCATAGCGGCGAGGTGGCCTGGATGGTGCAGGCGGTCGCGCATAATCTGCAGGGCGGCAATCCCAACAGCGTCGGATTATCGAAACCCCAAGGCAACGGCGCCGGCCGCTGAATGGCGAATATCGGAGAGCCAGAGTGATGCTTGCCGGTGTTCCCTGCCTGGCCACGGCCAACGCGATTCTCAATCTGATTGCGGCGACGCTTCTGGGCGCGGGCTTGTACTTCATCCGCCACGGGCGCGTGATGGCCCATCGCCGATGCATGGTCGCGGCGTTTGTCGTGTCAGTGGTCTTCCTGATCAGTTATTTGCTTTACCACTACCGGGTCGGCGACGTGCGTTTCAGTGGCCAGGGCCCAATCCGCCCCATTTATTTTACTATCCTGATTTCCCACATTTTGCTCGCCTTCGCGGTTCCACCACTGGCGATTATCACCCTGGCACGTGCCCTGCGCGGCAATTTCAAGGCCCATCGCCGCATCGCGCGCTTTACCTGGCCGATCTGGATGTACGTCTCCGTCACCGGCGTGGTCGTCTATCTTCTGGTCTATATCGCTTACGGGCCGCCTCAGATCCGTTAGTCTTGGTCCAGTTCGAGCGCGCGGGAATCGCGATACCGCGGGCGCAACGAAATTGACCGGCGGCATCGGACATTAGCGCCGGCGGAACCGGCACGGTATCTTGAAGCCATGAAAGAGCGATTGCAAGACGATCTGAAGACCGCGATGAAGGCCCGCGACAATATTCGACTGATGACCATTCGCGGGGTTCTGTCGGAGATTACCCGCACCGAAAAGGATACGCGCCATCCTGCCACCGAAGCCGAGGTGATGGCGGTGCTCAAACGCGAGCGGGCACGACGCGAGGAAGCGCTGGGATTTGCACGTCAGGGCCAGCGACACGATTTGATAGAACAGTACGAAGCCGAGGCGCGCGTGTTGGACGGCTATATCCCGGCCGCGGCCGGCGCCGAACAAATAAAAAGCGCGATTGAGGAACAGATCGGCGCCGGCCAAAATCAGATCGGACCGATCATGAAGAGCCTGCGCGAGCGCTTTGGCGCGCGTTTGGATAACAAGTTGGCTAGCGACCTGATCCGCGCCGCACTCGCCAAGTGAGCAGGCGCGAACCTCGCCCGGCGTAGTTCAAGCCTGGCGAGCGAGCCCGCCGCCGTTGCGCCGCCCCAAACGCCAGCGCCACAATCCAGCAGCCGCCATCTCATCCTGAGCGCCTGTGAATCTTTTTGCTGCTTGAGAGCCGGTAAATCTTTGTTCTGTCATGTTGAGCGGGCCCGCTCGCGCGGTTCCTTCGCGCGATTCCCCTGACCTCGCTGATGCTTACTTACGGATCAGGACGCGGGGCCGATGCTGTCGAGCTTGACCAGATCGCTGTAGAGCTGGTCGATCTCGCGCCCCAGGGCTTCGTAATCGCCGATCAAAACGTGGGCATCCTTGCGGGCCAGGTAAAAGTCAGGAGCAGCCATCTCGTCCGCCAGTTGCGCTCGGCGGGCTTCCTTCGATTCGATTGCCGCTTCCAGGTCGCGCCGCGCGCGGATCGCGCGCTGCGCCTTGCGCTGGGCCTCGCGATCTATTGGCGTCCGCTTGGCCTGCTCGAGCGTGCCGTTATGATTGCCGTTGACCGCGGGCGCGATAGGGCGCGGTGCCGGGGAGGGTGTGACACCAGCGGCGGCGATCTGTTCCTTTTTGGCCAGGTAGTCGTCGTAGTTGCCCAGGTAGCGCAGGGCGCGTCCTTGTCCGACTTCGATCACTTCGCTCGCCAGTTGATTGAGGATGTAGCGGTCGTGGCTGACGATCACCACCGTGCCGGGATAGCCCTGCAGGGCTTCCAGCAGGCTGTCCTTGGCCACGATGTCCAGGTTGTTGGTGGGCTCGTCCAAGAGCAGGCAATTGGTGGGCTGGGCCAGGACTTTGGCCAGGGCCAGGCGTCCCTTTTCGCCGCCCGACAGCACGGCGGTGCGCTTGAGCACGTCGTCACCCGAAAAAAGCATCGCGGCCAACAGATTGCGGGCCGCGAGCTGGTTCAGATGGCGGGCGTTATCGCTCAACTCATCCAGCACGGTCTTTTGCCCGTCCAGTCCATCACTCAAGTCCTGGGCGAAGTAGCCGGTCAGAACATTGTGGCCCACCGCGCGCCGGCCGGCGCTAAGCGGCTCGACCCCCGCCAGCAGCTTCATCAGGGTGGATTTGCCCGCGCCGTTGGGACCGACCAGGGCGATCCTGCCACCGCGTTCGATCGCGAGGTCGATACCTCGGTAAACCGTCAACTCGCCATAGCTCTTGCCCGCGCCGCTCAACTCCAAGACCATCCGACCGCTGCGCGGCGCTGGAGGGAAACGAATCGCGGGCGGGCGATCGGCGCCCAGCGGCGGCTCCAGCCGCTCGATCTTCTCAAGCTGTTTGATGCGGCTCTGAACCAGCTTGGCCTTGGAAGCCTGGGCGCGAAAGCGGCTGACGAACGCCTCGATGTGCTCGATTTCTTCGCGCTGCTTCTCGTACGCTGCCATTTCCAGAGCGAAGCGCTCGTCGCGTTGGCGCAGGTAGAGCGAATAGCCACCCTGGTATTCGGTCAGCCGGCCGCGCCCGACCTCGACCGTGCGCTGGGTCACGCTGTCCAGGAAATAGCGGTCGTGCGAGACCACGATCATGCCGCCGGGATAAGTCAGCAGGAATTGTTCCAACCAATTGCGGGCTTCCAGATCGAGATGGTTGGTAGGCTCGTCGAGCATCAGGAAGTCAGGCCGTTGCAGTAGAAGCTTGGCCAGTCCGATCCGCATCCGAATGCCGCCGGAAAACTCGGCCACGTCGCGGTCCAGGTCGCTGGCAGTGAAGCCCAGACCGAACAGGAGGGACTCCGCGCGGCTTTGCGCGGTGTAGAAATCGTGGCGCTCCAGCTCGGTTAGGACCTCGCCCAATTCGATCAGCGCGGCGTCGTGTCCTGGGTCCTGGGGTCGGGCCAGGATCACTTCGAGCTCTTGGCGCCGGCGGTCCAGCGCGTCGATTTCGCTCAGGGCGGACAGGGTTTCCGCCAGCAGCGGCCGGCCGCCCATCTCGGGTGCGTCCTGGGCCAGGTAGCCTACGCGCGCCCGTTGCGGGCGACTGACCCGCCCGCTATCCGGGGCGATGAGGCCGGCGATAATCTTGAGCAGCGTGCTCTTGCCGGCGCCGTTGAGCCCGACCAGGCCGACCCGGGCGTCGTCGCCCATCGCCCAGCTCACGCGATCGAAAATCTTGCGATCGCCGTAATGTTTGGTGAGTTCTTCTAAGCTAAGCACTTATTTGAAATAAAAACGCTGAAAAGCAATTATCGCGGTATTTTATCGGCAGATCATGAACCAGGAAAGGCTGCTTACCGCGCAGCATCACGCAGGCGAAGGACCGGCGCGAAAATGGCACCGGATGGCGGGCAGCGATTCCAAAAAGAAGCTGCGGCGGATTAAGCGCGTGGCTTGATTGTGCCACACTGAGGGTATGAAGGTGCAGTCATGGCGGCAGTCCATCCCAACGACCGGCTTTTGATTATCGATCGCAAGCTGTTCCGCGAGGACCTCACCCGATTCTTCGTTGGGGTGGTCGAGGATTGCGAGGAAGGGGTGGTCCGTATGCACGGCTACTCCTACCAGATCAACCCCTATCAAATCGGCCCCGAGAAGCGGGGCGACGAGCGCATCAGGATCTTCTCGCTGCATGGCACCGATATTTGTTATGTCCTGCCGCGTGAACTCAACATCGCCCAGCTCGCGGTTACCCATACCGCCAAGTCCGTGACTCTGTCCGATGGCCAGGCCTGGAGCCTGGATCTGACCGATTATCTGGCCCGCGTCTGAGCCCGTTCCGTGGGCGCGCGATGGCGGCGGACGAAATCGATTATCGCCGCCGAGGTGGCCGCGGGATCATCCAAGGTAACGTGATGGAAGGTATGAGGCAGCTCGCGTAACTCGGAGCCGGCGATCCTGCGATGCAGCCAGCGGGCCAGGCGGGGGGATACGATGGTGCTGCCGGCGCCGCGCACGATCAGGGTGGGTATCTCGACGGCGCGAGGATCGGGCGCGGGCAAGCGTCCGCCGCGCCGGCGCCAGGCTCGGGTCTGAGGATCGAAGCGAAAGGCCCAATGGCCGTTGGGCAATTCTTCGGCGCTGGCCAAAGCCAGGCGCGCCAGGGTCTCGGCGCTGGCGGTGGTGGCGTTGGGGATCAAATGGAAGCGGCGCACAACCGCTTCGGCGGAGGGCAGTTCGGGCCTGCCGCCGACGTGGGCCCGGCGCTGACGCCGCAGCCAGCGCAGACGCCGCCATAGGGAGGGGGGAATACCGGGGGAGTCGGCCAGGACCAGCATCTCCAGCGCAACAAGCTTACGAGTGGCTACCCACAACGCGACCATCCCACCCATCGAATGGCCCACCAGAATCACCGGTACTCCCAGGTGGCTCAAAAAAGCCTCGGCATCGGCCACGTACCCCTTGGGCCCATAACTATCCGGCGCCGCCCATTGGCTTTGGCCGTGTCCGCGAAAATCCAAGGCCAGGACGCGCCCCTGGCTGGTCAGCGCGGGAGCGACGGCATCCCACCAATGGACGTTGGCGGCGCCGCCATGGAGCAGCACGAACGTTCCTTGACTGTCGTTTCCGCCCCAATCGGCATAATGGAGCCGCAGGCCGTTGAGCGTGGCGTAGCGGCTTTGCGGCAGAGAAGCCGCGATCGATGGAGCTGGTTCCAAAGCCATTGGCCGATCATAGTCTTGCGCAACGCCTGGCGCAGCATAGCCGTCACGGATGATAACGATCGCGGAGCGGTTTCCGCGTAGGCGCGGGCGACGGAATTGCGAATCCTGTTCCGTGTGGGAGCGGCTCGCGAGCTACCTTTTTGAATCAGCCTTTCGCGCGGAGCAGCACGAGAGTTCTAAGACCAGGTTTTTGCGGCGGGTGGTTTGTAGCTTTTTATTTGCCGGCGAGGATAACTTCCCTGAGCGAGAGGATGATCGAGGACGTGCAGGAGATAAATTTGGTCCAGCCATCTCGCATTTTTAAAATAGCGGCGATAGCGCAAAAAGCGGTCAACGCTTGCGCCGAGGGATATCGCTCAGCCCTGGATGCGCGCGCGCCTTTGTTCCGCTGGCAAAAAACATTGTAAGCAACCTGGCGGTCGCTCTTTCCCGCAAAGATGCGCAAAGATGCGATCGATGGCTCGCAAACCCCGGCGTCTTAATCTTGACCGCTTGTGGTCAGCGAGACTGGCGGCCTAGGGGCGGAGTTGAGTTCGCGCTGAGGATGTGTTGCCTTACGCCGATTTAATGGCCACGGCATCATCCGTATAATCATGCGGATGAAGGTACGATTGTGGTTTGGCGCGGCGATACTTGCGGCAAGCGCCATGGTGCTGTTAATCGCGCCGGGGTGGGCACAGATAGATTCGACCGCGCCGACTCCGATGCCGTTGCCCGAGATGCCGTCGGTGGCGGTGAACGCCTTCCCGACTATCGGAATGGCGCCTCTGACGGTCGGCTTTTTTCCCTCGATTAACGATCCTGAGGGTGGCGAAGTCGCATCTTACCGTTGGGATTTTGGCGACGGCACGCAGGCGACCACGCCCCCGGAAGTGACGATCAAGACCTACAAGAAACCTGGCAGTTATGTGGCCTCGCTGACGATCGTGACCGGCGATGGGCGGTCGGCGACAGGATTTACCGGAATCACGGTGGAGAGCCCGGCGGGGCGATGATCATGAGCCCTGGGGGACGCTGTGGCGGCGTCGGCAGGTGGTTGTTGCCGATTGTGCTGGTTGGTGCGCTGGGATGCGTGGCGAATAATTCGCCGATCCAGGAGCTGCAGCGCCAAGTTCAGCTTCAGGCCGAGGAGATCAAGCATCAGCAAGCGCAGATCGCCGCCCTGCAGGCGCAAAGCCATCCCCAGCCCGCCTTGCCGCCACCCGCCTGCGACCATGAGATTTTGCGCCTGGCGCAGCGGCATGGCGACCAGCAGATGGCGGCCGGTAACTTCAAGAACGCGCTGGGCTATTTTCAAGACGCCCTGAGCGCATGCCCCAAGAACGACAAGGCGCTGCTAAGCGCGGCTCAGGCGGCCAGCGCGAGTGGAGAGCGCGCCTTGGCGATCGAATATTATCGCCGTGCCGCAAAGGCCGCCGACCCTGCGGTGGCGACTCGCGCCCGCCAGGCTCTGGCCGCGATGAATCGATCCTGAGGCGCTCTTGCCTGTCGCTTTTGCCCTCCGTTGTGCTATCGAAACAGCGCGTAGCCTGACCAAGGCGCACCGCGAGCGCGGCGCGGCCGCGGGTGGAAATAGCATCGGGGGAAGAGAGAACGGTGTCGCTTCTCGAACTCAAGGGACGGCAGTGGACCATCCTGATCAGCTTATTCGTGTTGCTGATGCTTGCCACAGGGCCTGGTCTGGGGGCGATTGGGATCATCATGCCGGCGCTGATCCGCGAGTTCCACTGGGATCGCGCGCAGGTTTCCAGTCTGATCTTCGCCAGCACCTTCGTTGGCGGCCTGCTGGGGCCGGCGGTCGGATGGCTTATCGACTATGCCGGGGCGAACTGGGTGATGGCGGCCGGGTTCGCCATTTTAGGCTCGTCATACCTGGGGCTGAGTTACGCGCATAGCTGGGGCGCGATGTTTGCCCTGTACAGCGCCTTCGGCCTGGGGATGGCGATGTCGGGGATGGTGCCGGCGATGGTGGTCGCGGTCAACTGGTTCGGCCATCGGCGTGGAGCGGGCAGCGGAGTAGCTATTTTCGGCTTTACCCTGGGACTGGCCGCGGTGGCGCCGGTGGTTACCGCGATAATCGGCGCCGGCGGTTGGCGGATCGCGTTGCGCGTTCTGGCATTGCCGCCGCTGTTGATCGGCATTCCGCTTTCGGCCTCGCTGATTCGCACTCGCCCACCGGCCGCGGCCGCGCTGACGGCCTCCCAGGAAATGGCGCTGCAGCCGGGGTTGGAGGTCGGCGAAGGGCTGCGCACGCTGGCCTTCTGGCTTCTGCTTGCGGTCCAGTTCACCTTCGCGATCGGGTTCGGCGCGGTCTTTCTCCATATCGTGACCTATCTTATCGGGGTGGGTTTCGCGCCCGCCCAGGCTGCCGCGATCTTCAGCGCGCAAACCCTGATGAGCGGCGTGGGGGTGGTATTGCTGGGAGTCTTGGCCGACCGGCTGAGCGCGCGCCAGGTGCTGAGCTTCTCGATGGTGGTGCTGGCCGCCGGCATCGCCGCCTTGCTTGGCAGTGCCCATTCCGGCGCGCGGAGTTCGATGGTGCTGTTGTTCATCCTGTGCTGGGGCACCACGGCTACTTCGATCAATACCCTGTTGCCCATTCTAATCGCCGAGACTCTGGGGCTGCGCCGCCTGGGTACCTTCAGCGGTATCGTGCTGTTGGTGGGCGCCCTGGCCCACTCGCTGGGGCCGCTGCTCTCGGGTATTTTGTTCGACCTGACCGGCAGTTATGTGCGCCCCTTCGAATTGGCGATATTCTTGGTTTTTGCCACCGGCCTGTTGGTGGTCGGAGTGCGGCCAGCCAAGGGTTGGAATCGAGTCGGAGTCGTGGTTGCCGGTAGCGGGGTGGGCAGTTAACTCCAGTTTCGCATGCTAAAGTAAGACTTTGTGGGGCCACCTCTGATCCGGATTGGACGGTATGTCGGAAGCAAAACGCAGTATCGTTATACACGGCCATTTTTATCAACCGCCTCGCGAGAGCCCCTGGACCGGCCTGATCGCGCCCGAGCCCAGTGCCGCGCCGTTTTCCAACTGGAACGAACGGATTACCAGCGAATGCTACGGGGCTAATGCTCATGCGCAAGTGAGCGCGGGTCCGGTCATCCATCTGCGCAACAACTACGAACATCTGAGCTACGATTTCGGCCCCACCCTGATGAGTTGGATGGCGCGTCATGGCAAGCAGGCCTACGGCGCGATCGTGCGCGCCGACGCGCTCAGCGCGCAGCGGTTGGAGGGGCAGGGCAACGCCATCGCGCAGTCCTACAACCATTCCATCTTGCCGCTGCTCTCCGACCCCGACAAAGAGCTTCAGATAGCTTGGGGAATGGAGGATTTTCGCTTTCGCTTCAAGCGTCAGCCGTTGGGAATCTGGCTGCCTGAATGCGCCGTCGACCCGGCTACGCTGGCGGCGGTGGCGCGGGCCGGAATCAAGTTCGTGATTCTCGCGCCCTGGCAGGGGCGATTCCAAGCCGAGGAAAGCGCCGGCGCGGGTCCCTTTGTGTGGCGCAGCGATGATTTGAGTCTGGCGGTGTTTCGCTACGACCGCGAGTTGGCCGCTCAGGTTGCCTTTGGCGATGGGCTCGGCGATGGCGAGCGGTGGGCCGAAGCGATTATCGATAGAGCGCGTGGGCTGGCGCCCGACGCGCCGCTGCTGATCGCCACTGACGGCGAGACTTTCGGCCATCATAGGCGGCACGGGGCGAGCGAGCTGGCGCGAGCTTTCGATCGGCTCTCGCGCGAGTCCGACTTGAGCATCACGAACTGCGCCGAAGTACTTCGCCGCGTGGCTCCTGCCGGAGACTTCACCCTGGACGGTGCGACCTCCTGGAGTTGCGCGCACGGCGTGGAACGCTGGCGCGCGGATTGCGGCTGTCGTCTGACCGAGGGGACCTCGCAAAGCTGGCGCGCGCCCTTGCGGGAGGCGATGGAGTTCGTCAAGGCGCAAGTCGACGCAGTATATGCGCGCGAGGCGGCAAGCTTGCTGGCCGATCCGCGCGCGGCCCTGCTCCAATCCATCGCACTGGCGCTCGATCCCGCGCCTGCCCTGGCCGAGGAATTTTTTATTCGCTACAAAGTCGGCGAGGAAGCCGCGCGCGCCCGCCTGCAGGCGCTGTTCGAGATGGAACGGGCGGCGCATACGGCCTTTACCAGTTGCGCCTGGTTCTTCGATGATTTCGCCGGACTGGAGGGCAGGATAGTGTTGCGTTGGGCGGCTCGAGCGGTGGAGTTGGCGGCCTTCTTTTCCCCCTCCATCGAGCCCGAGCTGCTGGAGCGCTTGCGCGCGCTGCATTCCAATCGGCGGGAGCTGGGGGACGGGGCGACCTTGTATCTGAGCTTAAAGGCTCGCGAGCCGCGAGTCAGGAGTTAGGCCATGGCCAGCACTGGAACGAGCGATATCGAAAGCCTCTTGAGCGAACGCCGAGTCTTCCCGCCGCCGGCTTCCTTCAGCAGCCGAGCGCAGATTAAGAGCATGGCTGAATACGACGCGCTGTATCGACGCGCCGAGGCCGATCCCGAGGGCTTTTGGGCCGAGCAGGCCCGTGAGCTTAGCTGGTTCACCCCCTTCAACCAGGTCCTGGAGTGGAAATTTCCCTTCGCCCAGTGGTTCCTGGGCGGCCGTCTCAACGTCGCCTACAACTGCGTCGACCGGCATCTAGCCGGCCCGCGCCGCCATAAGGCAGCGATCGTTTGGGAGGGCGAGCCCGGCGATAGCAGGGTGTTGACCTACCAGATGCTGGCCCAGGAGGGGGCGCGGGCCGCCAACGGACTGAAGAGCCTCGGGGTCAAGGCAGGGGATCGGGTGGCTATCTACCTGCCGATGGTGCCCGAGGCGGCGATCGCGATGCTGGCCTGTGCTCGGATCGGCGCCATCCATTCGGTGGTCTTCGGCGGGTTTTCCGCCGATGCCCTGCGCGACCGGATCAACGATGCCGAGGCGGAGATATGCATCACGGCCGACGGCGGTTGGCGGCGGGGTCAGGTCGTGGAACTCAAGCGCAACGCCGACGAGGCCTTGTCCCAGACTCCTTCGGTGCGTCATTGCGTGGTGGTGCGACGTACCGGCCAGGCCATCGAGATGCGCCCTGGCCGCGACCTCTGGTGGGACGATCTGATGGCCGAGCAGAGCGCGCAATGCGAGCCGGTGGCGGTGGATTCCGAGCATCCGCTCTTCACCCTGTACACCTCGGGCACAACCGGCAAGCCCAAGGGGGTGGTCCACTCCAGCGCCGGCTATCTGCTTCACGTGCTGATGACGATGCGATGGGTCTTCGACCTGCGCGAGGAGGATCTGTTTTGGTGCACCGCCGATGTGGGCTGGGTCACCGGCCATAGCTACGTGGTCTATGGCCCGCTGGCGGCGGGCGGCACGACCCTGATGTACGAGGGGGCGCCCAATGCCCCGGCTAACGATCGCTTCTGGCAGCTCATCGAGAAGTACCGGGTCAATACTTTTTACACCGCGCCTACCGCGATTCGGACTTTCGTCAAGTGGGGCGACCAATGGGTGCGCAAGCACGACCTCTCCAGCCTGCGGCTGCTCGGTTCGGTAGGCGAGCCGATCAACCCCGAGGCTTGGATGTGGTACCACGAGGTGGTGGGCGGTGGGCGCTGCCCGATCGTCGATACCTGGTGGCAGACCGAAACCGGCGGCATTTTGATAAGTCCGATGCCGGGGGCGACTCCCACCAAGCCCGGTTCGGCCACCAAACCGCTACCCGGGGTGATCGCGGAAGTGGTCAACCGGGGCGGGCAGCCGGTAGGCGCCAACCAGGGCGGATTGTTGGTAATCAAGCAGCCTTGGCCGGGTATGCTGCGGACGATCTTTCGCGACCCCGACCGCTATCGGGAGCAGTACTTTTCCCAGGTCCCGGGCGTGTACACCACCGGCGACGGCGCGCGGCGCGACCAGGATGGTTACTTTTGGATCATGGGGCGAGTGGACGACGTGATAAACGTCGCCGGGCATCGCTTGGGCACGATGGAAGTGGAAAGCGCGCTGGTCTCTCATCCCACGGTGGCGGAAGCGGCGGTCGTCGGCCGTCCCGATGATCTCAAGGGGCAGGCGCTGGTCTGCTTCGTGACTTTGCAAGGAACGCACCGCGGCAGCGACGAGCTGCGCCAGGAGCTGCGCAGGCACGTCGCCAAGGAGATTGGAGCGTTCGCGCGTCCGGATACGATACGCTTTACCGAGGCTTTGCCCAAAACCCGCAGTGGCAAGATAATGCGCCGGCTGCTGCGCCAGATAGCCGCCGGCGACGAGACCTTGGGCGATACCACGACCTTGGAAGACCTCTCGGTCCTGGCCCGGCTGCAAAACGAGGAAGAGTAGCCACCCCCTCACCTTGCCATACCGCCTTGAAGAGCGGGCGCGCTCGATGGTAAGGTGAGGTCGGGAAGTGGGCTTGAGCCCACTTTTTTATTGGGGCCGCCGGCGCCGGGAGCGCCGGCAGGTATGGCAGCCATGGTCCTAAAGCTCAACCCCACCGCCGCCAGGGTGATGGAATTGCTCGAGCCGCATATCGAGCGGCTGGGTTTCGAGCTGGTTTCGGTGGAGTATCGCGGGGCGCCGCGAGGCGCTTTGTTGCGGCTATTCGTGGATCGGCTCGAGGGTGGGATCGGCTTGGACGAGTTGGAACCGATCAGCCGGATGGTGGGTGATCTGCTGGACGTGTACGACCCGGTCGAGGGGAGCTACACCTTGGAAGTATCGTCGCCGGGAGTGGACCGTCCCCTGACCAAGCTGGGCCATTTCGAGCGTTATCGCGGCCGGCGGGTCAAGGTACGCACCCATCAGGGGCACGAGGGGCAGAAATCGTTCGTCGGCGTGCTGGCGATGGTGGATGCGGGCGGGATCGAGCTGGAAGACGAGATCAGCCGGCGGCGCTTGAGTCTGCGCTTCGAGGATATAAAGGAGGCCCGCTACCAGCATCAGTTTCAGGGTCCGCGGCCGGGATAGCCGGCGCGGCGGCGGCCGAGTTGGAGAGCAGCGATTTGGCGCCACAGGCGCGTGGGAGGCCACAATGCAGCCGGATTTGAACCGGGTTATCGAGCAGGTTTCCAAGGAAAAGGGCATCGACAAGACCATCGTGATCAGCGCGGTGGAAGAAATGATGCATTCGGCGGCGCGGCGCACTTTTGGGGCCGAGCGCAATATCGAATCGCGCTTCAACGCGGACCTGGGCGAAGTAGAGTTGTTCGAGATCAAGACCGTCAGCGAGGAGGCGGGGGCCAGCCAGGTTGGCTTGGTCGAAGCCCGCACCAAGTACGATCCCGAGGCTCAGGCCGGCGACGAGATTCTGATCAAGCTGGATACCGCGACCATGGGGCGCATCGCGGCACAGGCCGCCAAGCAGAACCTGATTCAGCACATCCGCGACGCCGAACGCAAGCAGATTTACAGCGAGTTCAAGGACCGCAGAGGCGAGGTAATCTCGGGGATCGTGCAGCGCTTCGAGCGCAAGAACATGATTGTAAACCTGGGCCGCACCGAAGCGATTTTGCCCGAAAAGGAACAGATTCCCCATGAGCGCTATCGCCAGGGCGATCGGATTCGGGCGCTGATCCTGGAAGTGGATCTGTCGGAAAAGGGCTTGTCCATCGTCCTGTCGCGCACGTCCAACGAATTTCTGCGTAAGCTGTTCGAGCAGGAAGTGCCGGAGATCTACGAAGGCATCGTGGAGATTCGCCAGTGCGCGCGCGAGCCCGGCGGGCGGGCCAAGGTGGCGGTCTATTCCAACGACTCCGATGTCGATCCAGTGGGAGCATGCGTCGGGCTCAAGGGCACCCGGGTGCAATCGGTGGTGCAGGAGCTGCGCGGCGAAAAGATCGATATCGTGCCGTGGACCGAGGATCAGGCCGAGTTGGTTTGCCGGGCGCTCGCGCCGGCCAAGGTCTCCAAGGTGATAATCGACGAGGAAGAGCACGCGATGGAGGTGATCGTGCCCGACGATCAGCTCTCCCTTGCGATCGGCAAGCGCGGTCAGAACGTGCGTCTGGCCCATCGCTTGACCGCCTGGAAACTTGACGTGCGCAGCGAGGCCGAGGCGGAGGAAGAGGCGCGTGCCGCGCGGGCCTCGCTGAACGCGATTCCCGGGGTGGGCGACATCAACGCCGAGTTACTCTATCAATGGGGTTTTCGTTCAGCCGAGCAATTGTCGGAGACGCAGGTTGATGCCTTCGAGATCGACGGCATCTCGGCCGAGCGCGCCACGCAACTGATCGCCGCCGCCCAGACCCATGTGGCCAACAAACGGCGCCAGGCTGAAGAGGCCGAAGCCGCGGCGGCAGTCCAGAGCGAGACCGACGACGCGCAAGAAAGCGCAGCCGGGGCAGCGGCAGCGGAGTCGCACGAAGATGGCAACGGCGAGGTCCCGTCATAGGCCTGAACGTCGTTGCATGGCCTGCCGGCAGCGAGGGTTCAAAGCCGACCTGCTGCGGCTGGCAGCCGGCGAGGGAGGCGCGCTGTACTGGGACTTGAGCGGCGAGGGGCAGGGCCGGGGCGGTTACCTGCACCCCAGGCGGGAATGTTTGGAGCGCTTTGCCGGGTTGAAGGTCGCGAAGTTTACTTCGCTGCGGCGCGCAATTGATCGCGCCGAGCGAGGCGCTTTGGTAAAGATGATGCTGGAGCGGCTAGCTACATTATCGCAGCTTGCATAGAATATAACGAATGGCTCGTAAACGCATAAAGACCTTGGCTTTGGAATGGAACGTCTCGGTTGAGGACGTGCTGCACAGTTGCGAGCGGCTCAAACTGGTACACGGGCGCTCCGATGCAAGCTTGCTCGCTCCGGAGGAAGCCGATCGTATCCGCGCCGACCTCGACGAGCAGGCCAATCGCGCGGCTTTGCTGCGCCGTGAAACCGTCTTCGAGACTACCGCCGGCAAGGTAGTTGAAAAGCGTCTGAACGAGTCCGTCATGCGCCGGCGCCATACCGAGCCCGAAGCGCCTGCGCCGGCCGCGCCGAGTCAGGGTGGGGCAGAGCCCTTCCATTTCGAATTGGACAACGCTCCGGCGCCTGATTTAGCGGCACCTTTTCTGGACGCGATGCCCGTGGCCGAGCCCGCCCTGGAATTGCCCGAGGTAGCTCCAGCGCCACCCGAGGGGGGCCCGGCGCAAGCGCAGGCTCCGGCCGAGATCAGCCCGCCGCAGGTGGCCGAGACGCAGCCATCTGCCGCTGCGCCGGAAACATCGGCGCCGCAGTTGAACGGCGGTGCTCGTCCCGAGACGCCGCCGGTGGCCGAGGCCAAACCGGCCACTGAACCTCCCGTGGCGCCTCCGCAAGCGGCCAAACCTAACGTATTTTCGACACCACCGGTGCAGCCCGGTGCGGTACGCAATCTGCCTGGTGCGCGGGTAAGCGTCTCCCCTTCGGGAGTAACTCGAGAAACCGTGCGGCCAAGCGGACGCACCCAGGTTATCAACCTGGCGCGCGGCCATGCCTCGGCCCCGGTGCTGGACGACCAGCAGCAGGGGCCCAAGGTGTTGGGCAAGATCGACCTGCGCAAGGCGGTACCGGCGCGACCGGCCACGCCTCCCGCCCGCCCGGGCGGCCCGCCGCCGCGGCCGGCGATGCCCGGAGCACCGGGGCGACCTCAAATGGGCGGCCCGCGGATGGGCCGTCCGGCTCCCAGCGCGCCGGCCGAAGCGCCGGCGATGCCGGTCGGGCAAGCCCCTGCCAAGCCCGGCGCGCGCGCCATCAAGAAGCGGCGCGTGGTCAAGAAGGAACCGGGGGATTTAATCGCCGAGCGCGAGATTCGGGGGGGTCGCTTCCCCAAAAAGCGCCGTGCCCTGCCCGGCAAGGAGCAGCGCAAGACTGAGATCACTACGCCCAAGGCTTCCAAACGGGTCGTGCGAGTCTCGGAGGGGGTGACCGTCGCCGACCTGGCTCGGAACATGGGCGTCAAGGCCGCCGAGGTGATCAAGAAGCTGATGACCCTCGGACTGATGTCCACGGTCAATCAGGTGCTCGACGTCGATACCGCGACCCTGGTTGCCGGCGAGTTCGGCTATAACGTCGAGAACGTGGCCTTCGATGTCGAGGCGGCGATCGAAGAAGGGGCCGAGGAAGCTACCGCCGAAAACCAACTGCCGCGTCCACCGGTGGTTACGGTCATGGGGCACGTCGACCACGGCAAGACCTCGCTGTTGGACGCTATCCGCCATACCAGTGTGACCGCGGACGAATTTGGCGGGATCACCCAGCATATCGGCGCTTATACGGTAGAGGTCGGCGGCCGCAGTATCACCTTCGTCGATACGCCGGGCCATGAAGCCTTCACCGCGATGCGGGCGCGCGGCGCCAAGGTAACCGACATCGTAATTTTGGTCGTCGCCGCCGATGAAGGGGTGATGCCGCAGACGGTGGAAGCGCTCAATCACGCTCGTGCGGCTAAAGTTCCGGTAATCGTGGCGATCAACAAAATCGATCGTCCCGAGGCCAACCTGGATCGGGTCAAGCAGCAGCTTTCCGAAAACGGCCTGATTCCGGAAGACTACGGTGGCGACGTTATAACCGTGGGCGTGTCGGCCCGCACTCGCGAGGGCATCGATCGGCTCTTGGAGATGGTCCTGTTGCAGGCCGAGTTACTCGATCTCAAGGCCAACCCCGATCGCCTGGCGCGCGCTACCGTGATCGAAGCGCAACTCGATCGCGGTCGCGGCCCTGTGGCCACCGTGCTGGTTCAGGAAGGCACGTTGCATCAGGGCGATCCCTTCGTGTGCGGGACCACTTACGGGCGGGTGCGCGCGATGCTCGACCATTTGGGGCAGCGCCTGACCGCGGCCGGCCCCTCCACCCCGGTGGAGATTTTCGGACTATCGGGAGTGCCCGAACCGGGCGTTGCACTGATCGCGGTCGCGGACGAAGCCAAGGCCCGCCAGGTAGCCGAATTTCGCCAGAGCAAAGAGCGCGAAGGCGAATTGCAGAAGACCAGCCGGGTGTCGCTGGAAGATCTCAGTCAGCGGATGCGCGCCGGCGAGGTCAAGGAACTCAAAGTCGTCGTCAAGGGTGACGTGCAGGGCTCGGTTGAAGCGCTGGCCGCCTATTTGCGCCGGCTTTCCACCCAGGAAGTCAAAGTCGATGTGATTCACGCCTCGGCGGGTGGAATCTCGGAGACCGATGTCTCTCTGGCCGCGGCCTCTGGCGCGATCGTGGTCGGCTTCAATGTGCGGCCCGAACCCAAGGCGGCCGCGTTGGCGGAAGCCGAAAAGGTCGATATCCGGCTCTACACCATCATCTATGACGCGGTGAACGAGATCCGGGAGGCAATGGAGGGACTGCTGGCGCCGACCTATCGGGAGAAGAGCTTGGGCCGGGCCGAGGTGCGGCAGATCTTCAACGTTTCGGGCTCGACTATCGCCGGCTCGATGGTTCAGGAAGGACGCGTGCTGCGCGGCGCTCGCGCTCGTCTGGTGCGAGACAGCCGGGTGGTGTGGGAGGGCAGGATTGGCTCGCTGCGCCGCTTCAAGGATGACGCGCGCGAAGTCCTGGCCGGTTACGAATGCGGTATCGGGCTGGAAAATTACAACGATGTCAAGCCCGGCGACGTAATCGAGGATTTCGAGTTGGAAGCCGTGGTGCGCAAGCTGGGCGCGCCGGCAGTGGACTCCGGGCATGCGCCGGTAGCCGTGGAAAAGCAGCTCTAGCAGGCGGTCCGCGTACCTTGCCCTCCGCCCTGGTTCGCCATCGCGGGAGGGCAGGGCTGGAGTTGCGACGTGACGCGGGCGGCCGCAATTGAACCAATTTGAGGACGATGATGGTGGTCGGGGTATTGAGGCTGACCCTGTTCCTGCCCGACAACCATTCGCTCAAGGGCAAGCGACAGGTGTTGCGCGCAATCAAGGACCGCGTGCGCAACAAGTTCAACGTCTCCATCGCGGAATCCGCCAATCACGAGCTCTGGCAGCGAGCCGAACTGGGCATCTGCCAGGTTGGCAGCGACCGCGCCTTTGTCGACGGCGCACTGCGCGAGGTGGTCAACTTTATCGAGGCGATCGGGCTGGCTCCGCTGGGCGGCGAAGAGGTGGAATTTCTCAACTACTAGGAAATTGCCGTGGCGCGGCAGTTGGGCGAGGCAGGCACGCCCCGCTTAATTGGGCAAAGCGCGGGCATCAGGGACGCTGCACCGCAAAATCGAAAGCTCCTTGACTGGCCGCGGCTTCAAGCCTAGCCGCAATCGGGCTAACATAGCGAGATGCCTGGTAACGAAGGGCGTCGGCCCGAGCGCGTGGCCGAGGCTTTGCTGCGCGAGATCTCAAGCTGGCTGCGGCGCGACCTCAAGGATCCGCGCCTGCGCGGAGTTACGCTTACCCAAGTCAAGCTCAGTCCCGACCTGCGCCAGGCGCGAGTTTTCTTTTCCCACCTGGAAGGCGCCGCGCGCGCCGCCGACGCGGTTGCGGGATTCCGCAGCGCCAGCGGCTTCATCCGTCAAAAGATCGGCCGGGAGTTGGGCTTGCGCTACAGTCCGCAATTGGATTTCGAATTCGACAGCAGCGGCGAGCATGCGGCGCGAATCGACGCGCTACTGCGTAAGCTGGCTCCTTGATCGATCGCTGACAAGCACACGATGGACGGCGTACTGCTGGTCGATAAGCCGGCGAAGATGGGATCGGCGGAAGTCGTGCGGGCGATCAAGCGTTTGGTCAAGCCGCGGCGGGTTGGCCATCTGGGCACGCTCGATCCCTTTGCGACCGGCTTGTTGCCGATTCTTATCGGCGAGGCTACCAAGCTGGCGCCCTTCCTTGAGCCGGGTCGCAAACAGTACGAAGGAATCATCGCGCTGGGCGCGGAGACCGACAGCTACGATGCCACCGGGCAGGTGGTGGCGCGCGCGCCGGTTCCACCGCTGGAACCCGCCGCTGTCGTTGCTGTGGCTCGGCGGTTTGTCGGTGAAATCAGCCAGGTGCCACCCATCTTTTCGGCCCTCAAACGGGCCGGCGTGCCGCTCTACAAATTGGCCCGGCGCGGCGACCAGGTCGAGCCGCCACCGCCGCGCATCGTGCGGATCGAAGCGCTGGAACTGGATCTGGTCGATTCCGAACATCTGCGCCTCGGCCTGACCTGCTCGCCGGGGACCTATGTGCGCACGCTGGCCCGAGATATCGGACGGGCGTTGGGCACGATGGCTTATCTGGCCCAACTGCGGCGATCTGCTACCGCGGGTTTTGTGATCGCTCAAGCCCATGGCTTGCAAGAACTGATGGATGAGCCCGAGCATCTCGCCCGGCACGTGATTCCGATGGCCGAGGCGCTGACCGGGATGGTCCGGGTGGAAGTAGATGAATGGAGTGAGCGGCGGCTGCGCCATGGGGACGCTTCCGCGCTGATGCCGTCGATAGGCGGTCGCGAGGGGCTCTTCATGGCCGTGCGCGGGTCGGGATTGATTGCGATCGCGCAGTGCTCGGGTGGGGATGGCCTACGCTTGTTACGCGTCTTCGTGCCCTAGCGCAGAGCGCCGTAAATAGCTTCAATGCCAGCCGCGCGCATCCTTGAGGGTCTGTAAACCTCTTACCTGTCATGTTGAGCCGGCGAGCAGGGCGATCCGTGTCGAAACATCTCGCGCGGTCCTCCGCGTGATTACCCTCGGTTGCCGCGGAGTATAGCAGGGCCCGAGGTGCTTCTCTTTTATCTATGGGACACCACGCAAGCGTGAGCATCGGCAGATAACTTCGTCGGTCCAGCTTGCGGCTGCCGGCGGGGCGAGGTCGAGGACCTGCGGCATCACGTCGGGCGCGTCCAGGCGGCGCACCTGCGCGGCGACCTACTCGCCGATTGCCCTGGAAGCTACGGTGATGAGAGCAATAGCCATGGAGCGATCGCCCCGCGTTCAGACCTGTTCCGTGACGGCCTGGCATCGTCTCACGAGCGCCGCTCGCTTTGCCGGCGTCTAGTTGCATTCCAGCGCCAGATGGATCGCCGGTAGCCGATCGCCGCTGCCGGCCAGATGATGTAAGGCTTCAGCGGCCCGCTCCATCGGATAGCTCGCCGTATGCAGGCGCTCGAAGCGTGCGGCGTTCGCTTCCAACAGCCGCACCGCCTCGCGATAACTGGGAGTATCGACGGTGAAGGTGCCGCGTAGGTTGATCGAGCGCAGCACCAGCCGATCGGCGACCAGGCCGGGGATCTCGCCGGGCTTGGCGCCGGCCAGAACGACGGTGCCGCCGGGCTTGGCCATCTCGACCGCGGCCGCCACGGTGCGGATATCGCTGTTGACGTCGAGCACGATATCGACTCCCTGGTTGCCGGTAAGCTCCGCGACCCGCGCCAGCGAATTCTCGCGATCCGCAGTGATCACGTAATCGGCGCCCAGCTCGCGCGCCAGCTCCAGCTTGTGCGCAGCGCGCGCTACGTCGGTGACGATAATCGGCCAGGCCCCCACCGCCTTGGCCACGATCAGACAGGCGAGCCCGCGCTGCCCCGCGCCCAGGATCGCCATCGAGTCACCGAGCCGAGTGGCGGGCAGGCGCGAGGCCCAGCGGACCCCGGCGCCAATCGGGTTGAACATCACGGCCAGCGCCGCGGGCAGGCGCTCGGAGATGCGATGGAGCACGGTGCGGGGATGGAGATAGAGGTAATCGGCATAGGCGCCCCACACTGCGGGCGGACGCGACAGCGGGGTAAAGCCGTAACTGAAGGCAGCCAGACAGGCGGTGCGGGCCCCTGCCAGGCAATTGATGCAGCTTCCACAGGCCAGGAGCCCCTCGATAGCGACGCGATCGCCCGGCCCGACCCGCCATCGCGCCGCCGCCTGCTCGCCGATTTCGTCGATGACGCCCACCGGCTCATGGCCGGGGATAAACGGATAGCGGGTCAGCTTGCCCTGGAATTGGGCGATGTCGGTGCCGCAGATGCCGCAGGCTTGCACGCGCAGGATGGCCTCGTCGGGCCCGATCGCGGGACGAGGGAACTCGCGCAGCTCCAGCTTGCCCGGCGCCGTTGCAACCATCGCGTGGATTGTGCGCTCTCGGGCGCCCCGTAAAGCCATCGCCTGTGTCCTCCTGCTCCTCGCAGCTCAGGCCGGCGCTGCCATCGGATCGATGTCGCGCCAATCCTGGGTGGTGGGATGGCGGATCCCGAGCCCGCGGATGCGGCTGTAATCCAGATGCTGGTCCTGGCCGAAGACCGCGTTGCCCTGCTGAAAGTCGCGCAGCGCGGCCAACAGCATCCGGCGCACGCGAATGATAATGCTGTCGCTGCTGCCCAGATATTCGCGGGTGCGGTCGACAATCGGCCCCATCGATTCCTGGACCACGTAATCCTCGTAGGAAAAGCGTTTGATGCCGCTGAAGTGCCCCTCTTTCATCGCTTGGCGATCCTGATGCCATAGATTGGAGCGGTCGCCCAGGTCGAAGCAGGCGTCGTCCAGGTCGCCCGAATGGCCGCCGCTGATCCTGTCGGCCTCGGCCCAGTTCACGGCGTGGTCGGGCTCGTACCAGAGTTGCCACAGGGCGTGAGAGTAGTCGTCGAGCGGGATGGCGCAGATCATCAGCTTGGGCATCGGAGGATTGTTCGGGATAAACGAGTACCAGGGCAACACCACTTCGCGAATGGAAGTGTAGGTGGTGCCGTCGCCGAGCTCGCGCAGCGCTCCCTCGCGCAAGCCGTAGGGCTTGGCGACCACCTCGAAGATGGGCGCGGTGTTCTTGCCCGCCAGGTTGGCGGTGTGCTGCATTCGCCCCAGGTGGGCACTGTGCAGGATCCCGACGTGGGAGGAATCCAACACTCCTTCGAGGCCCTGCAGCCAATTGCAATCGACCACGAAGCGGCGGGGGTAAAGTTGCTCGGGCGGCAGGTGAGTGAACTCGAAGTTGTGAAAGCGCGGGGGCTGGGCGCGCTTGCCCAGGTATACCCAGATGATCCCGCCCAGCTCTTGCACCGGGTAGTGGCGCACGCGCACCTTGGCGGCGAATTCCGATCTCCGTTCGGGCGGCTCGGAGGGGACGTCCACGACTTTGCCCGAGACGTCGATCTTCCAGCCATGGAAGATGCAGGTCAGCACGTTGGCCTCGTTGCGGGCGAGTGCCAGCGAGGTCAGGCGATGAGGGCAGCCTTCATCGAAGAAACCCACCCGCCCGTCGGCGGCGCGAAAGGTGATGAAGTTCTCGCCCAGGAGCCGAATCCGTCGCGGCGCGCCGCCGGCCTCCAGCGACTGGGCACGCCAGGCTGGCAGCCATTGCTCGCGCAGCAATTGGCCCATCGGCTGACCCAACCCCACTCGGCTGAGCAATTCGTTTTCCTTGCGAGTCAACATCTGCAACCTCCCCGGCTTCGGCCCAGGCCCACAGGCTGACAACGGTGGCCGAAGCACGATGCGGCCTCGCTTTGCAGGACGTTTACTCGCGAAAGGAAAATTGTCAAATGCCGACCTCGGCACACTCGCGAATATTGCTTTCCCCATGCCGCACCATCGACGAGTCGCGGGCCGGCCTCAAAGATGAACAGTGTTCGCCGCAGCGGAAGATTGTGATTTTTGTGGTTCTCACTCGAGCCGGTTGGAGGCTTGAGCGTGGAGCCTGCAGGGGTTAAGGATGGTCAAAGCTGACAGGAAGGGGATACGATTGGTCCGTTGTATTTTGCGCTGAGATTTTTTGATCGTTCACTGGGCACTCGAATTGCCGGTCTCTACAGCCTGCTGATGCTGGCCACGGCGGCGGTCTGGATCTGGGCGGCGCTGACCTTTCGCGCCCAGCCCGTCTTCCTGGGCACCGCATTGCTGGCCTACGGCTTCGGGTTGCGCCATGCGGTCGATGCCGATCATCTAGCCGCCATCGACAACGTCACGCGCAAGCTTATCCAACGAGGGCAGCAGCCTATCGGCGTAGGCTTTTGGTTCGCGCTGGGCCACTCCACCGTGGTGGTTGTAGCCGCGGCCGCGGTGGCCGGTGGGGCGTCGACGATGCAGCGGCATTTTGCCGCCTGGAGAAACATTGGTGGGCTGCTCTCGACCGGCATTTCGGTGCTGTTTCTATTTGCGATCGCCGCTATCAACCTGGTCATTTTACGCTCGGTCTGGCTGGTCCTGCGCCAGATTCGCAACGGCGGAATCTATTCCGAGGGCGACCTGGACCTGTTGACGGGGCAGCGGGGGCTGCTGGCCCGGCTGTTCAAACCGCTTTTTCGTTTGATTACACGCTCCTGGCATATGTTTCCGCTGGGGCTTTTGTTCGGTTTCGGCTTCGACACCGCCACCGAAATAGCGGTGTTGGGCATTGGGGCCACCGAGGCCGTAAAGGGACTTTCCGTCTGGTCGATCATGGTCTTTCCCGCCTTGTTTGCGGTGGGGATGGCGCTTATCGATACCAGCGACGGAGTCCTGATGCTGGGTGCGTACGGCTGGGCGTTCATGAAACCGGAGCGGCGGCTCTACTATAATTTCATCATCACGCTGATCTCGGTCGCGGTCGCGGTCGTGATTGGAACAGTCGAGGCGCTGGGGCTGATCGGGCAAGCGATCGGCCGACCGCAATGGGGTGGGCTTAACCTCAGCAGCGTGGGATTTGCGATTATTGGGCTGTTTGTTGCCGTTTGGTTAGGTTCTACAGTGATTTATCGCCATACAGAGGTGCAACAAGGCATCTCAAGCGGCGGCTGAGCCGCGAGCAAAGTGCCGTGATACAGATAAGCGACGAACCGTTTCCGCTTGATTGCGATCCTACGCTACCCGGCCATCCCAATCCCTATCCGCTTTACCATCGCCTGCGCCAGGACGATTCGGTTCACTACAGCTCCCCGAGCAAGGTTTGGATGCTGACGCGGTACGCCGACGCACTCGCATATCTACGCGATCCCAATTTCAGCCGTGTCGCATACCTTGACCTGATTCGCGCCCAGTTCGGTGCCGACCATCCGATTGTGGCCTTTCAAAGCCGTGAGCTGGCCTTTACCGATCCGCCTCAGCATTCGTGGCTCCGGGCGATCATGGCCAAGGCGTTTTCGCCCCAGCGTATCGCGTCGATGAGGCCGCATATCGAAGCGGCGGTTGATGCGGCACTTGAGCGAGCGGCGGCGCGCGGCGCGATGGAAGCGATTGCGGATTTTGCCTATCCGATTCCGGCCGACGTAATCTCGGCGATGCTTGGGGTGCCGCGGGAGGACTGGGCGACTGTGAGGGGATGGGTGGAAGGGATCGTGGTGTCGCGCGGACTCTTGCGCAGCTCCGAAATGATGGAAGCGGGGGCGCGCGCAACCCAGAGCTTTCACGACTATCTCGACCGGCTGATCGAGGCTAAGCGCAAAAGCCCGCAGGAGGACCTGCTGAGCGCGCTGTTGAGCGCGCGGCATGAGGGACGTGGGATGGAACCGGAGGGGATCGTTACCATGATAGAAACCTTGTTCGCGGCCGGTCACGCAACTACCCGCAATCTGATCGCGAATGGACTAATCGCGCTGCTAAGCCACCCCGACCAGCATCGCAAGCTGCGCGAGAACCCGGCCCTGATTACGGGCGCGATCGAGGAGATGTTGCGGTACGATCCGCCTACGCAAGCGCCATCCCCGCAGGTCGCGACTGCACAGTGCGAAATCGGAGGGCGTGTTATCCGGCGCGGCGAGATGGTATCGGTCCTGTTCGGCGCCACCAACCGGGATCCGGCGCGGTTCGACGAGCCCGACCAGTTCGACATCGAGCGCCGCGACAACGAGCATTTGAGCTTCAGCCACGGTATCCATTATTGCCTGGGAGCAGGTTTGGCCCGCTTGGAGGCCCAAGTGGCGGTTGGCGCGATCGTAGCTCGTTTTCCCGGTTTGCGGCTGAGTTCTGCGCAAATCGAGTGGGCCCAGGAGGGGCGCTTCCGAGGTCCGCGCGCGCTGGCGTTGGAATTCTGACCAGCTCGCCCGCTCGCGTCGGTTTTCGTGACTGACTTCACCGCGAGCCGCGCGTCATCCTGAAGGCCTGTGGATCTTTTTCCTGTCAGGTTGACCGGCCAGCATCGCGATCCGGGTCAGACCATGCAAATTGGACTCCCGGCGAAGGGTTGGAAGGGCTAGTTTGGGGGAAGTGGAGTGCCAACAAGGGTCGTGCTGGGGTGCTTGTTTGGGGGTGCGGCCCATGTTAGTGTCTGTGCGAACGAAAGGAAAAGGGAAAGAAAGAGTCTCCCAATGCCCCTGGCATCCACTCGCAAGCGAGAAATCATCAGCACCAATGCTCGGACCGCGAACGATAGCGGCTCTCCCGAAGTCCAAATCGCGTTGATTACAGCACGGATCGAAGGTTTGGCCGAGCATTTCAAGTCGCATGCGAAAGATCATCATTCCCGGCGCGGACTGTTGCGCCTGGTTGGCAAACGGCGTCGTTTGCTGGAGTATCTGCGGGGGTGTGATTTCAACCGTTACAAGACGTTGATCGATCGGTTGGGCATTCGGAGATAGGCTGCCACATGTCCCGTAGCCATGGACCGGTGTAAAACCGGGCGTGGGTGCAACGGGGCGACAGGTGACAGAACCCCCGCTCTGTTCCTGGACAGGGAACAGCCGCTTCTCATCTCCCTCAGGTAAAAACATTATGGTTAGGAAGCTCGAAATCGACTTCCACGGGCGCAAGCTCTCCCTCGAAACCGGCCGATTGGCCCGGCAGGCGCATGGCGCAGTGCTGGCGCAATATGGCGAAACTGTCGTGCTGGCCACGGTGGTTTCCGCCTACAAAAGCCGGGAAAACGTCGACTTTCTCCCCTTGACGGTCGATTATTTGGAAAAGACTTTTGCCGCGGGCAAGATTCCTGGCGGCTTCTTCAAGCGCGAGGGGCGCCCTTCGGAGAAGGAAATTCTCACCTCACGCCTGATCGACCGAGCGATGCGCCCGTTGTTTCCCAAGGGCTACGACAAGGAAACCCAGCTTATCGTCACGGTGTTGTCGGTGGATCGCGAAAACGATCCCGATATGCTCGCCCTGATTGCAGCTTCCACCGCGTTGGAGATCTCCGACGTCCCGCACAACGGGCCGGTGGCCGCGGTGCGGGTGGGTCGAATCGACGGCCGTCTGGTAATCAACCCGCAGCGCAGCGAGCTGGACAACAGCGATATTTCGCTGGTGATCGCGGGCAAGCCCGACTCGATCGTGATGCTGGAAGGCGGCGCCAATATCGCCGATGAAAAAGCGGTACTCGACGCCCTGTTCACCGGGCACGAGTCGCTCGCCCCGATTTTCGAGATTCAGCAGGAACTGCGCCGACAGGTCGGCAAACCCAAGCGCGAATTCAAGGCCAAGGAGCGCGCGCCCGAGGTGGTTGCGGCGGTACGGGAGCGGGCGGCCGAGGGGCTTGAGGTAGCGCTGACGGCGGCGGGCAAGAAAGAGCGCGGGATGGCGTTGCGCGAGCTGGAAGATCGGATTGTGGGCGAACTGGCTCAACGATTTCCCGACAGCGAAGCCCAGTTGCGCGAGGCCTACGATTACGTGGTGCGCGAGCGCGTGCGGCGCGCGATCGTGATGGATGACCGGCGTATCGACGACCGCAGCTCCACCGAAATCCGCGAGCTGAGCGCGATTACCCAGGCAATGCCGCGCACCCATGGCTCGGCCCTCTTCACCCGCGGCGAAACCCAGGTGCTGGCGACCGTCACCTTGGGGACTTCGGCCGACGAGCAGAAGATCGATGCCTTGCTCGGCGAGCATTACAAGAAGTTCATGCTCCATTACAACTTCCCGCCCTTTTCCACCGGCGAGGCGAAGTTTTTGCGCGGTCCCTCGCGCCGCGAGATCGGCCACGGCGCGCTGGCCGAGCGCGCGCTGCTGCCGGTGCTGCCGGCCGAAGGCGAGTTTCCCTACACCATTCGCGTGGTCTCCGAGGTGCTGGAATCCAATGGAAGCTCTTCGATGGCGACGGTGTGCGGCGGTAGTCTGGCGCTGATGGATGCCGGAGTGCCGGTCAAGGCAGCGGTGGCGGGTATCGCGATGGGGCTGGTGAAGGAGGGTGATCGGGTCAAAGTCCTCACCGATATCCTGGGTGACGAAGATCATCTGGGCGACATGGACTTCAAGGTCGCGGGCACGGCCCAAGGCGTTACCGCCATTCAGATGGACAACAAGGTGGGCGGGATCACCCGCGATGTGATGCGCCAGGCCCTGCATCAGGCGCGCGATGCTCGTCTGTTCGTGCTCGACGTGATGCAGAAAGCGCTGGAGGCACCGCGCAGCGAGATCTCGGTCTACGCCCCGCGAATCGTCACGTTACACATCAAGCCCGACAAGATTCGCGAGGTTATCGGGCCGGGCGGCAAAGTCATCCGCGGCATCGTCGAGGACACCGGATGCAAGATCGACATCGAGGATGACGGCACCGTGCTGATCGCCTCGGCCGACGGCTTGGCTTTGGAGCGCGCGATCAACGCGATTCGTTCGATCACCGCCGAGCCCGAGATCGGGAAAATCTACAAGGGCAAAGTGCGCAAGGTGGTGGATTTCGGCGCGTTCGTCGAAATTCTGCCCGGCACCGACGGCTTGGTCCACATCTCGCAACTGTCCAACACTCGCGTGCGTCGGGTCGAGGACGTGCTCAACGAGGGCGACGAGGTGATGGTCAAGGTGCTGGACGTCGATCGCAACGGCAAGATTCGTCTGTCGGTGCGGGAAGCACAGGAAGAGGCCGAAGGTAGCCAGGTCTGAGGAGACGCGCAAGGATGATGCGCAAAAGCGTGCTGGCCAACGGCGTGCGGGTGCTCACCGAGGAGATGCCGCAGGCGCTGTCGGCCTCCCTGGGGATCTGGGTCGCCAATGGGTCGCGTTACGAGACCCCGGCCGAAAACGGGGTCTCGCACTTCATCGAGCATCTGCTCTTCAAGGGCACACCGACGCGCAGCGCGGCGCAAATTGCGGAGCAGATGGACGCGGTCGGGGGTCACCTCAACGCCTTCACGGGCAAGGAATATACCTGCTATTACGCCAGGGTCCTTGGCGAGGACTTCGCGATGGCGACCGAGTTGCTGGCCGACATCTTTTTGCATTCCGTGTTCGATCCCGACGAGATCGACCGTGAGCGGCAGGTGATCCTCCAGGAGATATCGCAGGCCGAGGACACCCCCGACGATTTCATCCACGATCTTTTCAACCTGCGCTTCTGGGAAGGCCATCCACTGTCGCTGCCGATTTTCGGCAGCGTAGCCACGGTCAATGCGATCGACCGCGCGCTGATGACTTCCTTCATGAGCCAGCGCTATCGCGCCGAGCGCGTCCTGATCGCGGCTGCGGGCAAGCTCGACCACGCTCGGCTGGTGGCGCAGTGCGAGAATCTATTCAGTGGAGTTGCCACCGGCGCCCAGGCCGAAGCCCTGGTCGCTCCGGCGGTTCGGCCCGGGGTTTTCAACTACGAAAAGGATCTGGAGCAGGCGCACGTATGCCTGGGTGGTCCCGCGATCGGGATCAGTCATCGGCTGCGCTACGCTGCTTACGTGCTGAACACGGCTCTAGGCGGCGGGATGTCCTCGCGACTATTTCAGGAAGTCCGTGAAAAGGCGGGCAAGGTCTATACCATCTACTCCTTTTTGTCCTCGCATCTGGATTGCGGCTACGTCGGGATTTACGCCGGAACCAATCCAGAATGGGTAGGCGAGGTGCTGGAGATAACCTTGCGCGAGCTGCGCGCGGTTTATCGCGAGGGCTTGCGGCCGACGGAGTTGGCCCGCGCCAAGAGCCAGCTCAAGGGCAACATGCTGCTAGGGATGGAATCCACCGAAAGCCGCATGAACCGCATCGCGCGCAACGAGATCTATTTTGGCCGCGATATCACGCCTGAGGAAACCGCCAGCGAGATCGAGCGCGTCACCAACGATCAGATCGTGGAGTTGGCCCAGACTTTCTTCGATCCTGCCCGGATGGGGCTGGCCTTGCTGGGCAAGAGTAACGGCACGCCGGTCGATTCCTCTATCTTCGGCGCCTGAGCCTGTGTTTCGCTCCGTCAATTTCGGAACACGGTTGCGGTCAGGCGTGGGGATTGCGCGCCGAGATTCCTAGCGCCACTTGGCCCCAGGGGCGGCCGGCCAGATGCCAGCGCAGCCCCACGTGACTCATCATCGCCCGGATATCGACGAAGGCCCGCGCGATCGCGCTGCTCTCGTCCAGACCGTGCGCGCCGCTCAAGTTTTGCAGCCGGTCGGTGGCTTCCATCAGCGCCTGCCCGACAAAGGCGGGATTGCGCAGAAAACGGGCACATTGTTCCTCGTTCAGTTTTTGTCCGGAAGCAACTACCGCGTTGTATTCCTGAGCGTCGGCGTTCAGCATCGCGGTGGCGCTGTCGATAAGCGCGCCGGCGCGGGCGATTTCCAAGTCCAAGGTTTCGCTCTCGGCGGGGGCGCGGCCGGCGACGGCGGGGCGATTGCGTAGCCGCTCGACGAATTCCTCCAGCGCGCCGCGGGCCACGCCGGTGGCGGCTGAAATCAAGGTGCTGTTGGAAAAAGCGGGAATTCGATAGATATGGCTGCGATGGAAGGCGGCGCCAGGCCCCTCACCCGCCATCAGGGCGGCCAGGGGCACGGTGCGATGGGCTGGAATAAAGGCCTCGCGGATTTCGATGTCGTTACTGCCGGTGGCCCGCAAGCCGATGGAATGCCAGGTGTCGATGATGCGGAAATCGTGGCGCGGCACCAGGCACCAGAGCGTCGTGGGGGCGGACGAAGCGCTTGCCAGCGGCGCTCCCACCATTACCCACTGGGCGTAGTCGACACCGCTGGAGAACTTCCAGCGGCCCGCCAGCCGATAACCACCCGGAGCCGGAGTGAAGTCGCTGCGATCGGGCACGAAAGCGCTACAGATAAGGGCATCGGGCGAGTTGCCCCAGACGTCTTCCTGGGCCTGCAGCGGGAACATTCCCACTTGGCAGGCGTGCACGTTCATCACCGATAAAACCCAGGCGCTGGAGCCGCAAGCGCGTCCGACCTCGCCGCACAACCGCAGTTGGGGATAGCCGTAATCAAGCTCGTAGCCGCCGAAGCGGAGGGGTTGGAAGGCCTTGAAAAAGCCCGCCGCGACAAACTCTTCTATCGTTTCGCGCGGCAAGCGCCGGGCCTTGATCGCGCCCAAAGCGCGCTCGCGCAGAGTAGGAAACATGGCGCGCGCCTGTTCGACCAGGCGATCGAGCAAGGCGTTCTTGTCCGCTTGCTCCGACAATGGCTTAAGGGAAAGAGGTGCGTGTGCCATCGGCTTGCCAGTCAACCCCGACCTCCGCGGATCTAACCGCGCAACTCGTCCAAAGGACCTAGCATGAAAGCGCCAGGCGGAGATAGAGCAGAATTCGCTTGGCGCCGCTCTGTCCAACGACTTCACAGCTTGCGCAAATCGAAGGGAGGAAGATCGAGCAGTCGCGCGCGCGCGACCGTCCACGCCGCCGCCATCGCGCGGCCCAGCGCATCGGCGCTGTTACTCAGGATTCGCACTATTGCACCATGCGCGGCCAAAGCGCTAGCGCCGGCCTCGACGGAACAAGCAGCGGCAGCTTCCGCCATCGCGCGGGCCATCTCATCCCAATGAGCGAAGCCGTCGCCCACGGCGAGCACCGAGCCCAGGTAGCCGAAGCCCGCCATCAAGCCCGCGGCGGCGGGCGGCTGTTGGCCCGGAGCAATATCGGCGCGGCTGATGTATAGAGGCCGATCGCCGAGCCTGATAAGGGTCTCGCTGCTGATCCGTTCGAAGCGCCAGCGTTCGCCCCGCGCAATCCGGCCCGCCGCCGTGGCGTCGAACAGGATCGCGCGGCCGCCAGACTCCATTTTCAGCGTCAGCCTCTGCTCGAGGAGCGCGCCGGGATGGGGAATCAGATGATCGGGCAGATATTCAAGGATGGCGCCGCGGCCCAGGGTGATTTCGGTCACAGTCTGCGCCGCGGCTCCGCGGGTGGCGTACACCTTGGTCGCGGCCGGGGTGGTCAGAACGGCATGGGCGCCGGCCTGCAACTCGATGGCAGTAGTCAGGCGGTCACCACCGACCAGGCCCCCGCAGGGGTTAAGCAGCATCAGGTACAGGCCGCCGCCGGCAAGCGGGAGCGGGCGGAGCACCTGCAGCGGCAGGCGGAAGTGCTGATAGTTCAGAACCGTGCGCTCGCCGTGGCGCGCCAGCCGCAGATGCAGCACGCCATCGCGGCCGGTGCGCGAAAGCGCTAGTCCTGAAACAGCAACTCGCGCTGGATCCATTCCACGACCTGGCCGACGCCGATACCGTGGCGCAGGCTGGTAAACAGGAAGGGGCGATCGCCGCGGTTCTGGCGGGCGTCGCGTTCCATCACCGCCAGATCGGCGCCAACGTATTGTGCTAGGTCGATTTTATTGATTACCAACAGGTCGGAGCGAATGATGCCGGGGCCGCCCTTGCGCGGAATCTTGTCGCCTTCGGCCACGTCGATCACGTAGATTGTGGCATCCACCAACTCGGGGCTGAAGGTCGCGGCCAGATTGTCGCCGCCGCTTTCGATCAGCAGCAGATCGAGGTCGGGAAACCGTGCGTTCAACTCGGCCACTGCCTCCAGGTTGATCGAGGCGTCCTCGCGAATCGCGGTGTGAGGACAGCCGCCGGTTTCGATCCCCAGGATCCGCTCGCTGGCCAGCGCGCCGCGGCGGGTCAGAAACTGGGCGTCCTCGCGGGTGTATATGTCGTTGGTGATGACGGCCATCTGCTGGTTTGTGGAAAGTGCCCGGCAGAGGGTTTCCACCAGCGCGGTCTTGCCCGAACCCACCGGGCCGCCAATGCCGATCTTAAGCGGTTTGGGAGTCATGATCGAAATAAACGCGCCTCCAAAGTCGCATGACGCATCGCCGCGATTTCCAGTTCCGGGGCGAAAGTCATCATCTCCGCCAGCGGCCGATCGATCGCCTCCTGCGCCAGCCGCGCGATCAGCGGCGCCAGCCGATGGAGCATTCGCTGTCCCTCCAATTGCCCAAGCGGCAGCAGCCGCAGCGCCGCGCCGCTCATCGCCACCGCGGTCGCATGGAGATAAGCCAGCGCGGCGGCGAGCGGCGGCCACTCGCACGCGCCAGCGACCATCCCAAAGGCGACCGCGTGATGGCCGGGAGTGAGGTCGCGGCGCGCGGCGGCGCAAAACTCGGATAGCAGCGGCTGGTCGAGAAGGTCGGCGGCGATGCGCAGGGTCTGGCGGCCCATCTGCCGGCTGGCCGCGCGCGCTTCGGCGGCCGGCTTGAAGGCGTCGAGATGGCGATCGATGAGCAGGCATGGCGCGAGCGCTCCGGCCTGCTGCGCGGCAATCGCGTTGGCCATCGCCACCGTGTCGGCCGGTCCGGCGCTGCCGGCCAAATGAGCGCGCACAATTGCCTCGACCCCTTCCATCCCGGAGATCGCGCCCGCGGCGACGTAGGTTTCAAGCCCGAGCGAATGGGCATAGGCGCCGCTGGGAAACAGTCCATCGGCAAACTGCAGCAGCCCGAGGAAATAATCAGGCTTCATGGCGATGGCCGGCGGCCAGCGGAATAAAAACCGCCCGCCGCCGCTCCCAGACCACTCCCAAGCGGGTCAGCAGATGCACCATCGCCGGATCGTCGGCCACCAGCATCGAGTCGCCATCCAGGGCCAGGGCAAAGTGATGGTTGCCGATTTCGAAGGCGGCGCGCAGCGCCGCTTCGCGGCTGGCGGGGATGAAAGCCAGGACCGGCTCGCGCGCGGCCTCCACTTGCACGTACCAGTCCGGGCCGCGCGCCAGCACGACGCCGGGCTGCAGCACGGTCCCGGTGGGCAGGGCCAGCGCCAGCTCGCGTCCCGCGCTGGTGATTACGCGCCGGCGGGTCCAACGCCGCTGCTCGGCGGTCAGCACCAGGGCGTCGCGCTGCGCCGGATCGAGCGAATCGCCGCGCGGTCGTGAGTCAATTTCATCTACGATAAGCATTGTTCTAAAACAAAAAGTATCGCTGAGCCAGCGGCAGCACGGCGGCCGGCTCGCAGGTCAGCAATTGGCCGTCGGCGCGCACCTCGTAGGTGTCGGGATTGACTTCGATTTTGGGCAGCGCGTCGTTCAGGACCATGTCGCGCTTGGAGAGCTGGCGGCAGTTGCCCACCGCGACCAGCCGCCGGCGCAGCCCCAGCTCGCGATCGATCCCCTTGTCCCGCGCGGTCTTGGAGACGAACGTCAGGGAGCAGGCGTTAAGCGCCGCGCCGATGGCGCCGAACATCGGCCGATAGAGCACCGGCGCCGGGGTCGGGATCGAAGCGTTGGGGTCGCCCATGGCGGCCCACGCGATCATTCCGCCCTTAAGCACCAATTCCGGTTTGACGCCGAAGAAGGCCGGTTTCCAGACCACGAGGTCGGCCAGGCGTCCGGGAGCGATCGAGCCGATTTCGTGCGCTACGCCATGGGCGATCGCGGGATTGATCGTGTACTTGGCCACGTAGCGGCGCGCGCGCAAGTTGTCATTGCCGCTGCTCTCGCCGGCCAGCGCGCCGCGCTGGCGCTTCATCTTATCGGCGGTTTGCCAGGTCCGCATGATGACTTCGCCGATCCGGCCCATCGCCTGGGAGTCCGAGGACATCATGCTGATCGCGCCCAGATCGTGGAGCACGTCTTCGGCGGCGATGGTTTCGGCGCGAATACGGGATTCGGCGAAGGCCAAATCCTCGGGCAGCTCGGGGTCCAGATGATGGCACACCATCAGCATGTCCAGATGTTCGTCCAGCGTGTTGACGGTGAAGGGCATGGTCGGATTGGTCGAGGAGGGCAGGCAATTGGGCTCGCCGCAGACCCGGATAATGTCGGGAGCATGGCCGCCGCCGGCGCCTTCGGTGTGATAGGTATGGATCGTGCGGCCGGCGAAGGCCGCGATCGTGTCCTGAACGAATCCAGCTTCGTTCAAAGTATCGGTGTGGATCGCGATTTGGATGTCGTGTTCGTCGGCGGCGCGCAGGGCTTGGTCGATCGCCGCCGGCGTGGTGCCCCAATCCTCGTGCAGCTTAAGCCCGCAGGCCCCGGCCTCGATCTGTTCGCGCAGCGGAGCCGGCGCCGAAGCGTTGCCCTTGCCGAAAAAGCCCAGGTTGACGGGTAAGCCCTCGGCTGCCTGCAGCATCCGATGGATGTTCCAGGGGCCCGGCGTGCAGGTGGTCGCGGCGGTCCCGGTGGCGGGGCCGGTGCCGCCGCCCAGCAGGGTGGTGACGCCGGCGGAGAGCGCCTCCCAAGCCAGTTGCGGACAGATGAAATGGACGTGGGAATCCATGCCGCCGGGGGTCACGATCCGGTTCTCGGCCGCGATCACCTCGGTGCCGGCGCCCACAATCATCCCCGGCGTAACCCCGTCCATAATCTCGGGATTTCCCGCCTTGCCAACCGCCACGATGCGGCCCTGGCGGATGCCGATGTCAGCCTTGACCACGCCCCAGTGGTCGAGAATCAGCGCGTTGGTCAGCACGAGATCCAGGGTTCCCTGAGCGGCGGTCGCCAGCGCCGACTGTCCCATCCCGTCGCGCAGCACTTTGCCGCCGCCGAATTTGGCCTCCTCGCCGGCAACGGTCAGATCGCGTTCGACCTCGATCCACAGCTCGGTGTCGGCCAGCCGCACCCGATCGCCCAGGGTAGGGCCATAGAGCTGGGCATATTGATGGCGGGGGATTCTAAGACTCATCTTGATGCTCGAAGCGCTGGCTAAGGGCGCGGTTCAGGGCCGCTTGGCGGCCGGTAAGCTCGGTGGCGCCGTTGGTCAAATTGTTGAGGCCGTGGACGTTGGCTCGCCCGCCCAGCCGGACCAGGGTGACGATCTTGTCGTCGCCAGGCTCGAAGCGCACCGCGGTGCCGGCCGGAATATCGAGGCGCATCCCGAAGGCGCGCGCCCGATCGAAGCGCAGCGCGCGGTTGACCTCGAAGAAATGGAAATGGGAGCCGACCTGGATCGGCCGGTCGCCGCGGTTGGCGACCCGCAGCTTGAGCGTGGCCCGTCCGGCGTTGGCGACCACGTCCTCTTCGGCCAGCAAATACTCTCCCGGGATCATCCGTTTGCTCCTCGGTCAGCGGATCGGGCGATGGACGGTCACCAGCTTGGAGCCGTCGGGGAAAGTCCCTTCGACCTGGACTTCCTCCAGCATCTCGGGCACGCCTTCCATGACCTCCTCGCGGGTGAGAAGCGTTAGGCCGAAAGCCATCAGATCCGCCACCGAGCGGCCGTCGCGAATCCCTTCCAGCAATTCGGCGCAGATCAGGGCGTGGGCCTCGGGGTAGTTGAGCTTGAGCCCGCGCTGGCGGCGGCGGCGGGCGACCTCGGCCGCCGTGAAGATCAGGAGCTTGTCGATTTCTCTTTGCGTCAAGTGCATGGCGGCGCCGGTTAGATGCTGAGCAAATGAGCGATCGTGTTGGGCGATTCGTTGCGCGTCTCACCGCTGCGCACCATCCGGCCGCGCTGCATGATGTAGTAGCGGTCGGCCAGCATCCAGGCGAAGCGCAGATACTGTTCGACCAGCAGCAGCGCCACTTTCAGCTCGCCGCGGATGCGGTTTAAAGCGGCGCCGATTTCCTGCACGATCGAGGGTTGAATTCCCTCGGTCGGCTCGTCCAGCAAGAGCAGCTTGGGCCGCGCCACCAGCGCCCGCGCGATCGCCAATTGCTGCTGTTGGCCGCCGCTCAGCACTCCGCCCATGCGCCCGCGCATTTCGGCCAGAACGGGAAACATCTGATCGACGTAGGGCGGAATCTCGGCCTCTGCAAGGTCCTGCCGCCCCGCCATCGACGCGCTGGCCAGGCGCAGGTTCTGTTCCACGGTGAGGTGGGAGAAAATTCCCCGCCCCTGCGGTACCAACGCGATGCCGCGGCGCGCGCGCTCGTAAGGCGGCATCCGGGTGATGTCTTCGCCGCCGAAGAAGATTTTGCCGGCGCTGGCCGGATGCAGCCCCGCGATGGTGCGCAGCAAGGTGGTTTTGCCCACTCCGTTGCGTCCCAGCAGGGTGACGGTCTCGCCCGGCGCGATAGTCAACCCGACGTCGCTGAGCACCGGACTGATCCCGTATGCTGCGCCTACCTGCTCAAGCGTAAGCAAGCTCATCCTCGGCCCGCCCCAGGTACACCGCTCTGACCTGAGGATCGTTGCGGATCTCATCGATGCTGCCCTCGCGCAGCATTCGGCCCATGTGCAGCACGCTGACCGGGGCCGCCAATTGCTCGACGAAATCCATGTCGTGATCGACGACGATAAAGGCGTGGCGGCTGGCCAGGCCGCGAATCAACTCGGCGGTCTTCTCCCGCTCGTGCTGAGTCATTCCGGCGGCCGGCTCGTCGAGCATCAGCAGATCGCTGTCGGAAGCCATCACCATCCCGATCTCCAGCCACTGCTTGGCTCCGTGGGGGAGATGGGCGGCGAGCATCAGGCGCTTGGCGCCGAGCGTCACCAGTTCCAGCACCTCGTCCACGCGCCGGCGCTCGGCCGCGCTGATGGCCCGGCGCAGAGTCCCGCGCCAGCCGCGATTGCGCTTGGCGGCGACAATGATGTTCTCTTCCACCGTGAGGTTGGAGAGGATGCCGGGGGTCTGAAATTTGCGGCAGATGCCCAGGCGCACGATCTCATGCTCGGCCAGCGCGCCGAGGTCGCGGCCCTTGAACAGGATGCGGCCGGAGAGCGGCCGGACCCGGCCGATGATCGCATCCATGAGGGTGGATTTGCCCGCACCGTTGGGTCCGATCACCACGCGCACGCCGCTAGCCTGAACGGTCAGGCTGACCTTGTCGAGGGCCTTGAAGCCCTCGAAGGAAACGGTCACGTCTTCGACTCGCAGCAACGCTTCTGCCATTTCGCTCATTTAAAGCTCGATCCCTGGGCCGCCGGCTTCTCCTCGACCTCGTCGATCGCTGCCGTCATCGGCCGCATCACCATGGTCCTGCGCACGCGGTCGCCGGAATCGGCGAGCAGGCGCGAAAGCCAACCGCCGATTCCTTCGGGCAGCACCACGACCACCACCAAAAACAGCGCTCCCATCAGGTACAACCACAGGTCGGGAAAGGCGCTGCTGACTTTGTCCTTGGCGAAGTTGACCAGCAGGGTGCCGAGGATGGCTCCGCCCAGGCTGTCGCGGCCACCCACGGCGGCCCACACCACCATCTCGATGGAAGGCATCACGCCGATCATCGCGGGCGAGATGACGCCGATGTTGAGGGTATACAGAACTCCGGCGAGGCCGGCCAGCAAGGCCCCGGCGGCAAAGGCTACGACCTTGTAGGAGGCCGGATCGTAGCCCAGAAAGCGGACCCGGTTCTCACCGTCGCGAATCGCGCGCAGCAAACGGCCGAACTGGGTCGCCAGCAGCCAGCGGGCGCCGAGGAAAAGCAGGGCCAAAACGGCCACGGTGACAAAGTACAGCCCCACCTGGGTTCGTTGATCGGCCAGCGGAAAGCCGAACAGGCTGCCGAAATCGGTAAGGCCATTGAAGCCGCCGGTGTAAGGCTGCTGGCTGATAATGAAGGTCGTGGCCGCCAGCACCAGAGCCTGTGTGATCAGGGCGAAGTAAACTCCGCCGACCCGCCGATGGAACAGCAGCCAGGCCAAAAGCGCCGCCAGCGCGGTCGGTACCAGCAGCGCTGCCGCCAGTGCGAAGACGGCGCTTTTGAAGGGCAGCCACATCGCCGGCAGGGTGTCGAGCCCGTTCCATTGCATGAAGTCGGGAATCTCGCCCGGCCCCAGCGCCGCCAGCTTCAGATGCATCGCCAGGCAGTAGGATCCCAGTCCGAAGAACAACCCCTGGCCCAGCGGCAGGATTCCGCCGTTGCCCCACACCAGCGCGATTCCGATGGTGACGATGCTGAGGGCGAAAAAGCGGCCCAGCAAGGCCAGGTTGTAAGGCCCCAGGTAAAGCGGCGCGAGCAGGGGGAGCACGATGGCGGCCGCGGCCAGCATCACTTCGGTCCTCCGCACCTCAGGTTTCCTCCAACGATCGGGAACGAATACTCACAATCCCGCGCGGCCGGAATTGGATAAAGGCGATTACAAACAACAGCAGCAAAACGTCCGAAGTGCTCACGCTGGTGAAGATCTGGCAGCCGGCCGAAAACAGCCCCACGACAAGGGCGGCCAAGAGCGTGCCTGCGAGACTACCCAGCCCGCCCAGAATGACTACCAGGAAGGCATATACGATGTAGCTCTGACCGACGGTGGGCGTGACCGGCGCGATCAGAGCCAGGGCGGCGCCGCTTAGCCCCGCGATTCCGCTGCCTACCGCGAACACCGCCAGGTCCACGGTGCGGGTATTGATACCGAGCGCTTCGGCCATGTCGCGATCCTGATGGACCGCCTGCACCCACATCCCGACCCGGGTGCGGGCGATCAGCCAGACCACCAGCCCAAGCACCACGGCGGCCAGGACGATGATGAACAGCCGCACCACCGGCAAATCCAGCCCGGCCAGCGCGCCATGGGCAACCCGCAGCGAACCGCCCAGCCATCGCGGCGCGGTAACCTCGTCGCCGATCGGCCCAAAGATGCTGCGCGCCGCCTGTTGCAATATCAGGCTGACGCCCCAGGTAGCGAGCAGGGTATCCAATGGGCGGCCGTACAGGCGCCTGATTAGAGCCACCTCGAGCAAGGCCCCGAACAAGGCCGTGCCCGCGAAGGCAACCAGTATCCCGGCGGGATAGCCAATGGCGTGGGGAACGATCTGCAAGGTGGCGTAAGTCAGATAGCCGCCCATCATCAGAAGCTCGCCATGGGCCATGTTGATGACGCCCATCAGGCCGAAGCTCAAGGCCAGGCCTAAAGCCACCAGGAGGAGAATCGACGCCAGGCTGATCGCGTTAAAAGCTTGTCCGGCAATCAGTCCGAATTGGGTCACGGTTTCTCACTTGGAGCCGCTAAAAAGTTCGGTTCGCACGGCATAGTCTCGCGATCTTGCGCATCCATCACTGGTCGATTAGTCATGGCCACCTGGTCGATTAGTCATGCCCACAATGACGAGCCTGCCGGCAGTTGGTAAGGAAAACAGGGACCGGCAGGCTTTATCCAGTTACGCCGCGCCGGATTTAGTGGACTACGCAGGTTTTCCCTGGAAACGCCAGCGGATCATACGGCTGCGGGAAGATCGGCTTGGGCGACTTCCACAGAATCTTGAATTGGCCGCTGGGATCGAGCTGACCAACGTAGGCAGTTTGGTAGAGGCTTTGGTTGGCCGCGAACTTGGTCGGCCCCATCACGATGTCCTTCCAGGTCAGGGTGACCGCGGCTTTGCGCACCTTGTCAACCGCGAAACTCTTGGCCTTGCGGGCGGCCGCGGCCCACACCATTACGTCCAGGTAGCCGTGCGCCATCGGATCGTCCACTACCGAGTCGGCGCCGAACGCCGCCTTGTAGGCGGCCACGAACTTCCTGCTCATCGGATCGTCCAGGGTTTGAAAGTAGTTCCAGGCGGCGTAGCTGCCCTGCACCAGCGAGGGGCCCATCGCCTTGGCCTCGGGCTCGGCGATGCTGAATGACATCACCGGCAGCTTTGAGGGCGGCAGGCCGGCGGCCGCCATCTGCTTGAAGAAGGAGACGTTGCTGTCGCCGTTGAGCGTGTTGAAGACCACGTCGGGCTTGGCGGCCTGAATCTTGTTCACGATCGCGCTGAAGTCGGTGCCGCCCAGGGGGACGTACTCCTCGCCCGCCACCTTGAGGCCATCGTGGATGATGTGCTTCTTGAGAATCAGATTGGCGGTGCGCGGGAACACGTAATCCGAGCCCAGCAGGAAGTAGCTCTTGTAACCTTGTTGCTTGGCCCAATCCAGCGCCGGCAGAATCTGCTGGTTGGGTTGCGCTCCCGAATACATGATGTCGGGCGAGCATTCGTTGCCCTCGAACTGCACCGGGTACCACAACAGGGCGTGAAAGCGTTGCACCACCGGCAGCATCGCCTTGCGGCTGGCCGAGGTCCAACCCCCGAAGATGGTCACGACCTTGTCTTCCTGGATTAGCTTTTGCGCCTTTTGCGCGAAGGTCGCCGGTTCCGATGCGCCGTCCTCGACCACCGGCGTCAGCTTGTACCCATTGACCCCGCCGGCGGCGTTGACCTCGTCGATTGCCAGCATGGTGGCGTTTTTCACCGTCACCTCGCTGATCGCCATGGTGCCGGTCAGAGAGTGAAGGACCCCGACGCTGATCGTCTTTTGCGCCAACGCGCCGCTTGCAGCCAGCAACAGCCAGGCGAGGGCGCCAACTCCGATAATGGTGTTCTTGTTCATATTAAAGCTTCGTCCTTTTTTCGACATCTATCGTGTTTGTGCGGGGGCGCGGCTAGAACATGATCTGGCTCTGCAGCCACAGGCGGTTGGCGCCGAAGCCACGGCCGTTGAAGCCTTCGCCGGCAAGGTAGGAGTAGGCGGCCTGGATCTTGGCGTTGTGCCCGAACAGGTAGTAGTTGAGGCCCAGCGAATATTCGAGCACCTTGCGATAGGAAAAGTCCGCCGGTCCGCTGAACCACGAAGTCTCGCTGCCTCCGGTGGTGGGAATTTCGCCCTTGCCCCACCACACCCCGGAGATTCGCTGCGCCACTTCCCAGGTCCCGGGGACCAGGTAATAGCCGCTCTGTTCGCCGAAGCCCCAGGAGTCGTAGCCCGAAAGGCCGACATGAGGGTTGGTGTGGCGGTAATAGCCGGAACCCTGAAAGGTGAAATATTGGTAGCGAAAGTTTATCGAGCCGGTGGTGCCGTAGACCTTGTCGCCGGGCTGCTCGTTTTCGAAATTGGACGCGTACTCGACCGGGTTGTACATTCCCGAAGCCCACAGCGATAGCTCGGGCTTGGTCGCGCCGCCGGGATTGGGATCGCTCTCGATCCAGCCGTAGGGGGCGAGGACGTCGTAATGCAGGTTGCCGATGTAGGCCAATTGACCGTGCAAGTTCTCCTGGCCGGCGGCGTCGATGGCGGGAACGCTGTTGGCCACTTCGGCGCCGTAGCCCAACCGCTCCCATTGACCCGAGAGTTGCAGTCCGATCGCGCGCTGGAGCAAGAAGGCATATTCCGCGGTAGAAAGATCGGGGAATAGATAGTTGCCCGGGTTGTCGTAATACTCATAGGTGTAGAAGGTCCACGATCGCCCCGCCTGCAAGGTCAGATACGGATTGAAAGTCTTGGACGCGAACCAATCCAGCATCGACACCGTGTTAGAGTTGCCGGCCGTGCTGCCCTGGAACTGGAAGAAATATTTCAGATCGGGCTCGAAGGCGCTGCCCGACAACGCCAGGCGGCCCAGGTAAACGTCGAAGTTATTGACAGCCGGATTGTTGGCGCCGAACTGGCCGATGCTATTGGGTTTGAAGAAGGTGTAGCGGAGCTGGGCCAGTCCGTTGATATAGAGCGAAAAGCGCTCATTCTTGCTGCTGAGATAGAAGCCTCGATTGTATATGTCGGCTTCGGTAACGTTGCCCGGCGCCTGCGGCGTGGTCTCCGCTCCGCGCCCGATTCCCAACCTCAGTTTGTCGAGCGCGGAAGTTTGTTGCTGCTGCTGCGTGGTCAATTCATCCAGCCGTTTTTCCAAGGCCGCGGTGGCCGCTTTCTGCGCCTCGATCTCGCGGCGCAGCTCGGCGACCGTGCTGGCACCGGCGCCGCTCGAAGCCTGCGCCAATTGGGTATCGGAATCCGGCTTGGGCGGCGGAGCGGAGGCCGCCCCGAGATTGGCGCGTGCCTGCGAGGCTGTCAGCAGAGCGCACAGAATCCATACCGCAACCAGGAAAGAGCACCTGTTCCTTCCACACCGTTGTGGTCTCAAACTCGCCACCTCCAAAACGTTTAAGTCCGACCGTCTAAGTACCGCGCGATCCGTTGGATTGACTCCTGGTCACGCGTTCACCTGGTCTTCGGCCTGGTTAGCAAGCGCGAGGCCACAGAGTTAGTTGGAGCAGCGCGTGGTATCTCCGAGCGCGCATTGCCTCGAACACCGTCTCAGGGGTCTGCCGTGGTCTTGCGGCGCACGCCGCTTGGTTGGCCAGGAGATGGCTCGTCCTGCCCAGGTTCAGGAGAACGAGGTATGAGGGTGCAATCGGGGGAACCGCTAAGGGTCAAGCCTTCGATTAGCGAAAGGCACTGGTGCTCGACAAGAATGCGAGTGCTCAATGTGGATGCATCAAGCGCACAAGAAATAGGCAGTGAAACGGTTGCAAACGAAGCGTCAAAAATGCGCGATACGTCGAATCTGCCGACAATTCGGGCAGTGTGTCAGACGTTCTTTAGACGCTAGTTAGACGTCAGACCAAAACTGTTGAACTGGCTATTTGAGCTATTTACATGCGATGCCGGCAGGCTAGCCGCGCTGCAGCGAGGAGAGAAAGTCGTGCCATTGCGCCACGCTGCGGCTTTTGGGGTAGGGCTCGGGACGGATCGGTTTTTCCGAGCTGTAAATGACTTCGAATTGAGACTCGTCGGTGACCCGCCCGACCCGGATAGTCTTCCAGGTGTGCTGGTTGTCGGGGTCGATTCGGACCTGCCCCTCGGGCGCATCGAAGGCCTGGTGGCGAAGCGCGGCGCGGATCTCGGCGGCGGCGGCCGAGCCCGCTCCGGTGACCGCCTGGGCCCACATCTTAACCCCGAGATAGGCGGCTTCCATGGGATCGGAGGTAACCCGCTGGGGCCCGTAGCGGGCGCGGAAAGCGTCGACGAAACGGCGGTTTTCTTCCCGTTCCACGCTTTGGAAATAGTTCCACGCGGCGTAGTTGCCCGCGATATCCAGGTTGCGCAGCTCGTTTTCGCCGATGCTGAAGGACAGGACCGGGATGTGGCCGGGGGTGATGTCGCGCGCGCGCAGGGCGCGGAAGAAAGCGATGTTGCTGTCGCCATTGATGGTGTTGACGATCAGGTCGGGCGTGGTGGTGGCGATGGATTCGACCAGGTGATTAACCTCGAAGCCGCCGGAGGGAATATACATCTCGCCGACGATTTGGCCGCCGCTTTGGGCCAGGGTATCGCGCACGATTTCATGCGCCACCCGGGGAAAGACGTAATCGGAACCGACCAGGAACAGCCGCCGGCAGTTGAGAAAGCCCAGGCTCCAGCGGATCGCGGGAATGATCTGTTGATTGGGCGCGGCGCCGGTATAGAAGACATACGGATTGCTTTCCAGCCCTTCGTACTGAACTGGATAGATCAGCAGCCCTTCATGCCGTTCCAGCAAGGGCAAAAGCGCCTTGCGATGGGCCGACATCCAGCAGCCGAAAATCGAACTGACCTTGTGCTCGGCCAGCAGGCTTTCCGCCTGACGGGCGAAAACGCTTGCATCCGAGCGGCCGTCCAGCACCAGCGGCTTTAACTGGCGGCCCAGCAAACCGCCGCCGCGGTTGATCTCGTCGATCGCGAGCAGGGTCGCGTCCACCACCGGCCCTTCGCTGAGCGCCATCGTTCCAGTCAGCGAATGGAGGACACCAACCGCCAAAGGTTGGGGCGCGGCGGCACGATGCTGGCCTGTGGCTCGTGCGCGGGCCGCTCGCGAGTCGGGCTCGATGGCGCTGGGAGCAGGAGCCGCGGCGGAGAGCGGCTGCGCGCCATGAGCTGAACTCACGGAGTCGGCGACGACCTCGGCCAGAAATCGATAGCCGCGCCGGCTGACGGTTTCCAGGTAGCGCGGCGCGTTGGCGGTATCGCCCAGAACCTGGCGCAATTCCCAGATCGACGAGCGTAGCAGGCTGCTGGGACCAACCGCGCTGGGCCAGATGCAGCGTAGAAGTTCCTCCCGAGTCACCAGCCGTTGCGAATTGCTCGCCAGGTAAAGCAACACCTGAAAGGTTTTGGGGCGTATCGCCAGCAGCTCCGCGTCCTTCCAAAGTTCCTGGTTGCGCGCGTCGATGCGAAAATCCGAAAAGCACAGTCCCTCGCCGCTGCTCATGCTCCACTCGCTCAGACATCGGGATCGGAGAGCAAAAGCTATGCCATCGCGTCACGAGCAAGCAACCCGCGCCTTTGCAGGATCGCGACTTGAGCGGGTGTCCACCCCGACGAAGAGACCCACGGAAACTACCCCACCGAGGTTCTCACCAAGTACGCGTTGACCGAAGAGCAGCACGACCGCGCGCGCCGCGCGGTCGAGACGGGCCTGATGCTGCGGCGGCAATACTTCGTCGACCGCTGGATCTTCGAAGGAAAGGACTGCGCCGTCGCGGCAAGGAGTGCGGCCGGCGGGCCGAGGCTGCCCGTAAGCAGCGCGCTGCGCGCCGGCCGGCGGCAAGGCCGACTCAGGTGGCGGCGTAGGCGAAGCCAGCGTGCTGCAGCTCTAAAATCGCCGCGGCCACGCCTGGTGTGAGGATGACGCCGGGCAGGAGATGGTTGGTCAGCTCGGCAGCCAGCGCATCCTGCGACAGATGGTCGGGATTGGTGCCCCTGGCGATGAGGCGGCCGGACAAGGCCCAGATGATGTTGTGGCAGCATAAAAACACGACTCCGCGCCGCTGCAGGATGGGCACCGTCTCTCCGCGTTCGGAATAAATGCCATCGCTCGCTTCCAGCTCGAGCGAAATCGCGGGCGGCGCTGAGCGGCCGAGGGCGTTATCATGAACCTTGCCACCGGGAATCAAGCTTCCCAGCCGGTACTTTTCCCACATCGCCGCATCTTCCAGCGCCAGATGGGCGGTGCCGTGAGTGCCAGAAACGCACAGAAAATCGGGATGACGATAGGAGAAGACTTCGGTATTGACGGTGTTGCGCATCACCGTCAGCCAATGCGAAGTGTAGTTGGAGTTACTCCAGCATTGCCTGGGGCCGCCTCGATAAGCTGCCAGCTCTACCAAGGCCTGATTATCCCATTGACTGGGATCGCGCAGGACCATCGGAACGCTCTTGAAGTCTCGCCGTCGTGGCGCACGCCCCAGACGCATCGCAAGTTCTCGCAAGCTCTTCGCCCCGGGAGACAGAAGGGGCGGTGCACCGGCAGCGCTTGCCTGGTCGTGTCCCGCCGTCAAGCCGACCACACCGGCCGCCATTGCGATCCCCAAGCCCTTGAGCACGTGGCGCCGATGTCCGACTATCGACATGCGCTTTCCTCCCTGCGAACTTCAAACCCTGGACTGTGAAAAGCGGTCCGAAAATACTTCAATGCAGACTGTACGCTGAAGCCGTTTGACGGTATTCGAATCGACACGACGGAAAGCGTCAGCTGGCGGCGGTAAGCGCGAGGCGCCGGTTACCCCAGCGGGCACCGGCGCCTCACGCGGCTTGGTTACGAAATCAAAGGCAGGCCAGGTGATTTTCAGCTCGCCTCCGGGTCCCTACTGCGATTCCTTTTTCATTTGCTCCATCATCCGTTTGGTCAGGACGCTGCCGGAGTACGGACGCTGGTAAACCACGAAATACATGTCATCGAACAGCCCGAAGTGATGGATATCATAGAAGCCCTCCGCCGCCATCCAACTATCGAGGTCCGATTTCCTAAGCCACATCCAGTTCTGGGGGTTGTCCTGCGGATTCTTGTCGATTACCACGATTCGGCCGGTGGGCTTGAGATAGTTGATGGTGTTGTCCAGGTACGCTTCGCGTTTTTCAATCATGTGCAGGGAGCGATGGAAGTATGCGATGTCGACGTCTTTGACCGGCAGCTTGGGGTCGGTGTAGCTGCCTAAGACGGTTACCACATTGGTGACCCCGGCCTTCTCCGCTCTCTGCTTGACGTAATCGAGCATTTTAGGATCGATATCGACCGCGTAAACGGTGCCCTTGGGAGCGACCGCCTTGGCGAAGGGAATCGTGAAGGTTCCGCTGCCCGAGCCGATGTCGGCCAGAATGTCGCCATTTTTCAGCCCTAGCTTGGCGATAATCTGGTTGATCTTGAGGTCGCGCTTGGCGTTGACCTTGTTCATCAGGTTGATGTACTTCTGGGCCGGCAATTGTTGCAGCTGAGCCTGCGCGCTGGTCAGGCCGAAGCTTGCAATCAGCACGAAGGCAAGACCAAGGATGGTCAGCCTGCTCCGTTTGTTCGTTACCATGGGATTGCGTTCTCCTGATCTGTTGGGGGCGTGGGTGTGTCCGACCCGTTAAATACAGCCATTCGCGGTGAATCGCAAGCTGCGAATGAGCGCGATCTGTCGTCGTTCTAGGCGTGCATGATAGCGGAGATCGCCGGCGCAGCGGAGTCCCTTCTCTCCGGACATCCCGCGCCCAGAGAGGGGGGTAACGCTTGCGCTCGGCGAACTGGTAACCCCCGCCCGCCGGGCCACAAGAATAGCCCGGCCCCTCTCCCGGGTGAGGGAGAGGGGATTCCAGGCCGCCGAGTCTCGTTCAACCAGGCCAGAGCTTGGGCACTACCTGAAAACTCTGGGCTCAGACATGGCATTTCGCCAGTGATGCCAAAGATAAAGAGGCCGAGGCAGGGTAATGTCCAGCGCTGCCGCGGACCGGCAAGAACTGCGGTTACCCGAGACCGGGTGCCAGCGCCCGGGCGGAATGGTGGAGCAATTCAGCCCAAGCTATTTCGATAATCCCGTGCTTTCTGATAATTTGCCGGTGACCGGCGCGGGTACCGGCAGCACCAAGGTCGCGGAGAGGTGGCCGAGCGGTCGAAGGCACCAGATTGCTAATCTGGCAGGCTGGGCAACTGGCCTCGAGGGTTCAAATCCCTCCCTCTCCGCCAAAATCGTTTCAAGGTTCAAGGATGGCCCCCAAAAAGGGCGTCTCCACTCCGCAGAGCAGGGCGGAGAGCCCTGGATGAAGGGCTCTCCGCGTACAAGCAATCGCAGGCGCCGACGGACAACAGCGGGGCGGCGTCAGCGCCCGAAGCCCATCCAAACAGCGCAGTAATCAGCGCTGAACGGCCGAGCAACGTACCCCCCAATCGACCACTGATCCCAGGGCTCGCCTAAGTCGCCGGGGCGCTCGGAATCCAAGGCGTGACCGCCTCAACCAGAGCATCAAGCACTGCTGATGGGGGCGCTCTTTTGACTGCCCTGCTGGGGACGCTGCGCGGCGACAGCGTGGGGCTTTTGGGCGCTTTGGCATATTGCCTTATGCAGAAGGCGCCCAGCGAGGAACCCTTTTTAATCCTGAGAGGACGAAGAGACCAATCGTAATTCGTTCTTTACGCCTCGTACGCCCGACGTATCTCGAGCAATCCTTTCGACACGTGTTGCCATATCCGCATTCTGGACTTTTCCACTGAGGGTTACGATACCGGCCGTGGTGGTCACATGAATAGCGTCGGACTTAATGTCCTTGCCACTAGCGAAAGCGGTTTTTACTTCAGTCGTGATTTTCGTATCTTCCAGCGCTGTGGTTGTTCCGTTATACACGTTCTTTGCCGCATTTTCGGAATCTGTGCCTGCCCGGTCCATCGAACTGCCCGCTGACACAGGAGCGCTCCCGCCGGCGGTCTGTGCCAAGGTCGGAATCGCCAGCCCTATTGCCACCGCCACCGTCGATACTATAACCAGCAGTGTCTTATTACTATTCATGCCATATCTCCCTGTTAAATTGTCCTGAACTTCGTCGGCCGTTCCATTCTTGATCAAACCACGCCGAGTAACCAGAGGACGAGAACGATCACCACGATGCCGCCTAATGAAATAGGTACGTACATATCGATCTCCCCAAAGCCTTGCTTATAGGGCTTGAAGGATGGTCTAGCGGAACGCGGTCAAAGGCTCGCGGAACAACCGTGTCTGGGCTGGATCAACTCGGAAAAAGACTCTTATTCCGATTCCGACTTTATTAGAATACCTCGGCCGTAAGGCGGAACCTATATCACGGTACTCGCAGTTAGTTATGTGAAGCACACAATGTGGCGATAACAACTATCAAATGGAGTTGCTAAATCGTGCGCTAGTGTGGCGTTTCTAGTCTCTGAAGCGGCCAGCCGCCAGTATGTCATCCTCAGCGAAGCGAGCGGCGGCGAGCGCAGTCGAAGGATCTCGGAAGCTTGGCAAGCCGTGGCGTAGCGGAGCGCGCCAGGGCGAACCAAGCCGGTACCGGTTTCTGCGACCCCGAAACGCTCCACTTATTTAGGAGGCGCGACACCAGGCGCGGCACCAAGGAGAAACTGGCTTTTGCCGCGTTACGCTCCGCCATGGCCGAGAAGACGCGTGTGGATCGGAAACGCGTGAAAAGGTCCAACTCCTCAAGGGATGGACGCCTTGGGCGACCTGTGGCTACGCCCCTGTTCGGCCGCCGCGGTATGATACTTGCGCCGTATATCCGCAAGGTCCACCTTCGTCGGCGGCAGGCTCAGCTCCATGTCCTCCAAAGCATCGGCAAGAATCTCGGAGATGGCCAAGTTGCGGAACCACTTGTGGTTGGATGGGATCACGAACCACGGGGCGTGCTTGGTGCTCGTTTTCTCCATGGCCTCCTCGTACGCCTCGATATAGTCCGGCCACAACTTGCGCTCCGAGTAGTCGGCCTCGCTGATTTTCCACTGCCGCAGCGGGTCGTCCAGACGCCGCTGGAAGCGATCGAGTTGCTCTTCGGGGCTGATGTGGAGATAGAACTTGAGAATGCGCGTGCCATTCTCGTTGAGGCCCCGCTCGAAGTCGTTGATCAGCTCGTAGCGTTGTGACCACACCGCCTTCGGAACCAAGTCGTGAACACGCACCACCAGCACGTCCTCATAATGCGAGCGGTTGAAGATCACGACCTCCCCTTTTGCGGGAGTGTGCTGATGGGCGCGCCAGAGGAAGTCGTGTGCGGCTTCCAAGTTACTTGGCTGCTTGAAGCCAAAGACCGACGTGCCCTGTGGATTCATGGTGGCGAAGACGTGGCGCAGCACGCCGTCCTTGCCGCCAGCATCGAGCGCCTGCAGGACGACCAGCAGTGAGCGATTACCGTCGGCGTACAGCAGATACTGCGCGTTGGCCATGCGCTCGGCATGTTTCTGGATTTCCGGCGTCGCGCTGCCCTTCGACTCATGAGTGCCTTTGAAAGCGGGGTCGATTTTGCCGAGCCTGACCTTGGTGCCGGGCTCGATGACGAATCTGTCGCGATACTTCATCGTGGCCGGGTTCTCCTAAGATTTAGTTGCTCGCGATACACGGGGTTTCTGCTGGCAATCTCTAAGCGATCCTGAGGCGCTTCAAGAGCGGGAATTTCGCCACGTCCGCGAGAAATGCAAAGGCTATCGCCGCAGCCAGTATACCGGCTACCAGGATGACGGGCAGGGCGCTCATTACGATCCCATAGGTGGCCAAGATGGAAGCAATCAGGAGATCCGCTACCGAGGACAGAACAAGCCATCCGCTTGGGGTGGACCACAGCCGGTGGCGGGTGCGAAGGGCGTAGAGCGACGCCTCATTGCCGAACACAATCGCGAGAAAAGCGGTGGTTTGCAGCGCCTCGATTCCCAGCCCCAGCTGAAATTTGCCCAGGGCCAAAACGACCGTGCAAAAGAGCAGCTCGCAGACTCCCATAAAGATCCCAAGGAGCGTCAAATTGCCGATTCGCCAGCTATTGGGGGCCTGCGACGGACTCACGTTGTCGGTCGTTAACGACATGCCCAGGAAGTCGCCGGTGAGCATTATTATGACCATTAGCATGGGAGTCAGGACTGCGTGTCCGGTCATGACCAGACCAACGGCCAAAAAGAGCACCTGAACGATTTTTTTTGTGACCGAACTCAGGGTGTAAGTCAGGATGCGCTGAAAGGTCATCCGCCCTTCCTTAACCGAGGCCACGATGCCGCCGAGGCCGGGCTTGGTCAGGACTATTCCGGCCGCCGATTTGGCAACGTCGGTTGCCGTCGATACCGCGATTCCCATTTGGGCCTGGCGCAAAGCCGGCGCGTCGTTGGCGCCGTCGCCGCACATGGCGACATTATGGGCGCCCTTCTGAAACGCCTTGACGAGCTTGTACTTGTCTTCGGGCAGGACGCCGGCAAAAACCGCGAATTGCTCGGGCGTCACTGCCTCGCCGATTGGTCCGGGTGGACAGACGGCCCCGTCGAGCCCCACTGCGCGAGCCACGATGGCGGCCGTCGCCGGCGCGTCGCCAGTCACCATCACGGTGCGCACGCCCAAAGTGCGCATCTCGGCCACCAGCGCCGCCGAGTCAGCTCGCGGCGGATCGCTCAGCGCGATCAGGCCGGCAACACGCATCGCCGTGGCAGTACCGATCGCGACGGCGAGTAGTCTGAAGCCCTGTGCTTCCAGTTCCTTGGCCGCGACCGACACTGCAGAAAGTGGCGGCGCAAGCCCGATCACGGCGGAACAAGCTCCCTTGATGACGCGCACGGTGCCGCTTCCGCCCGGATCCACCGCGGTCGCCTCGGAGGTCTTCGTTGCCGGATCGAAGGGGATGAACTTGAGCAGTTTCGGCAGCTTGGCGCCTTTGCTCGAGGCGGCGGCGCGAATGGCCGCATCGACCGGGTCCTGCCCGCCATCCGCACTCGCTACCGCCGCCAGTCCGAGCAATCCGCCCTCGTCGAAACCCGGTGCGGGACGGACCGCGGTTACCGTCAATGCGTTGAGCGTCAGTGTGCCGGTCTTGTCCGCGCACAGAACGTCGATGTTCGCCGCTTCGTCCACTGCCGACAGGCGCGTCGGAAGCACGCCCAGGCGCGCCAGCGCCCGTGCGCCAAGAGCAGCCGCAACGGTAAAAGTGGCTGGTAGCGCCACCGGGATCGAGGCGAGGATCGCGGTCAGCACCAGCGGTATGATTTCAGCCAGCGGCATCGCCAGCCGGTAGGCATACCCCACCAACAGGACAATGATGACGCCGTTGAAGATCGCGAGGTTACGCACGACGCGGAGGACCGCCTTCTGCTGTGAACTGGTGACATGAGCCGTGCGAACCAACTCGGCGGTGCGTCCATACTTGGTGTGGGTTCCGGTTGCCGTGACCTCCGCGATCGCCTCACCCCGCCGCACCAGCGCCCCGGCATAGGTCTGAGTTCCCGGTCCAGCTTCTATAGGCATGGATTCGCCGGTGAGCATGGACTGGTCGAGCAACACCGAGCCCTCGTGCAGGCGCACGTCGGCAGCCACCACGGCACCAAGAGAGAGCTTCACGATGTCGCCCGGCACCAAGCCGACGGCAGGCATAATAGTCCACACACCCCCTCGGCGGACCGACGCATTCAAGGCCAGCCGCGACTTCAGCGCGGCCAGAGTTGCCTGTGCACGCGACTCCTGGAAGAAGCCGAGCGCGGCGTTGAATGCCAGGAGGGCCGCGATGACCGCTGCCTCGACATACTTGCCGAGCGCCACCTCGAGCACGACGGCGGCCTCGAGCATCCACGGCACCGGCGTCCAGAATTTGCTCAACGCCGAACGCAACGGATGCGCGGTCGTATCGGGCATCGCATTGGGACCGAACTTCTCGAGCCGCAGGGCGGCCTCGTCATTCGTCAGTCCGTTCGCTAAGGCCTTGGAAGCGCCGCCTGCCGACTTATCGGTTGGAACAATTGCGACCCCAGGGTTCGACCCGGCTGGTGAAGGAGAATTCACGATGAAACCGCGACCTTGAGTGGGGCTGGATGAAGGCTGGCGTTGACTCTGGCCAAGTGGCCCTGATGGCGTGTGGTCCCCAGATGCATCAGGCGGTAAACCTCAATTTTCACCATGTCGTTAGTGAAGAACCATACGAGCGCATAGCCCCAGACTGCCAGCGCATATTTCCATCCCAGTGGCGTCATACCCCATCCATAGACCGCGGCCAGGGTTCCGATGACCTGGGTGGTCTCCGTGGCGACGACCAGGCGCCAATTGGGCCATGGGCGCCGCCAAAACGTTCCCACGCTTCGCGTGATGTATATGGTGAGGTGACCGGCGACTAAAAGCTTTAGGAACATGAGGCTCTGAACGATGGGCCGGGGCATGTGAAGATAATTCTCTGCGATCCAAAAAAGGCCGAATGCAGAGATGACCCCCATCACGCCGAGAACCGAGCTGACGGTTAGTACGCGTTCCATATCCCAGCGCACCGGGCGTGGCGCGACAATGGTGTTGTCGTAGGCGATCATCATGATCGGAAAGTCATTGAGGACCGCGATGAGCACGATCATGACCGCGGTTACCGGGTAGAAGTTGAACACCACAATCGCGAGCGTCATGAAGAGCAGTACGCGGATGGTTTCGGATATCCGGTAGATTGCGTAGCTGTTCATGCGCTCGAATATCTTGCGCGCTTCTGCAATGGCGGCGGTGATTACAGAAAGACCGGTCGCCGTGAGCACCAGATCCGAGGCCGCACGAGCGGCGTCGGTCGCGCCGCTTACCGCGATTCCGCAATCGGCCTGTTTGAGAGCGGGAGCGTCGTTGACGCCGTCGCCGGTCATTCCAACGATATGTCCACCCGCCTGAAGCGCCTTGACGATCTTAAACTTATGCTCAGGAAAAACCTCTGCGTAGCCGTCGGCCGCGACTATCTTGGCGTCGTCCTCGGCCTTACCGTCGGGAAAAAGATCGCTCGCAACCGCGATGTTCGGTCCGAGCTTGAGTTCGAGCGATACTTCCTTGGCAATCGCAAGGTTGTCGCCGGTGACCATGCGCACCTGCAAACCCATTTTCCGGGCGGTCTCGATGGTTGAGGCTGAATCGTCGCGGGGAGGATCGGAAAGCGACAGTAGTCCAAGGAATTCCCACTTCCCCTGGGCATCGGTGCGGGCGACGCCAAGCGTCCGAAAGCCTTTGGCCGCCAGGTCGTTAACATCCTGCTCAGCTTTTTTGCGCGCGGCCGTGTCAAGATGGACCAGATCCAGAATCACCTGCGGGGCGCCCTTCGAGACTTTGAAAGTGGCGTCATCGTGTTTGACCTCGGCCTCGGTTCGCTTACTGACCGGATCGAAAGGCGTGAAATGAGTGACTTGATAGCTCTTCAACGCCGATTGGTCGCGCAGACCTTTGAGGACCGCCTCGTCGATGCCATCACCGCCCTCCCTGCGCGACGCCAGGGCCCCGCCCATGATCAAGTCCTGATCGTTGCTCACTTTGAAAGCCACCGGACTGCCCAGCTTGAGCTCGTTCTTGGTGAGCGTGCCGGTCTTGTCTGAGCAGAGAATGTCCATGCCGGCCATCTCTTCGATCGCGGCGAGGCGAGACACGATCGCCTTCATCCTGGCAAGCACGGATGCGCCGACGGCCATCGTGACGGACAGAACGGCGGGCAATGCGACCGGGATTGCGGCTACCGTAAGGATCAGTGCGAAGAGCAGAGTGTCGACCAGTGGATCGCCGCGAAATAACGCGACTGTCAGGATCAACGCGACCAGGCCGAGCGTAATCAAAATGAGAAAATTACCTATCTTGAGGACCGCCTTCTGAAAGTGGGAAACGGTCTGAACGCTTTCGACCATTCGTGCCGTGCGGCCGAAAAGCGTGTTCATTCCGGTGGCGACCACGAGCCCATTCATCTGGCCCATTCGCACGATCGATCCTGAATATGCGACGTCGTTTTTCTTCTTGTCGACCGGCAGCGACTCGCCCGTCAGCGCCGACTGATCGATGCTGAGGTAATCGCCATCGACCAGCTTCAGGTCGGCGGGAATTACATTGCCAAGTTTGACCATGACAATATCCCCAGTGACCAGGGTCTCTGCCTGGGTCTCACTCCACTTGCCGTCGCGCAGCACTCGTGTCTGCAGCGCGAGATTCTTTTTGAGCGCCTCGATCTCGTTGTCGGCCTTGAATTCCTCCCAGAAGCCGACGACCGCGTTCAGCGCCAGCATGAAAACGATGATGACGAAGTCTTCCCAATGCCGAGCCGCTGCGGAGAGTATCGCGGCGACTTCGATCATCCAGGCGATAGGCCCCCAGAGGAACGATAGGAAGCGCTTGAGGGGACTGGTGCGCTTTTCTTCGATGGCGTTCGGACCGTCCTTCTTGAGCCGGTTCGCCGCTTCTTCCTGGGTCAGCCCATGCTCGATACTCGACTTGAAGTTGGTGAGCGCCTCCTGGATCGTCCCGGTATCGGTTGGTACCTGCATGCCTTTAGACGCATCAGCCTTGGCCGCGTCTATCATGGAGGTGTCGGCCTTGGAAGGCCCGGTCGTGTGCCTGGCTCCGGAAACCGCCGCCTCTGCCTTTTGCCAGTCATCGAGCGCACTGCCGGGTCCACCGTGGCGTACCTCAAAAGCCTCGTAGGCGCGTCTGCGTATCTCCGCCACTCTCGAGTCGGACTCGTTGGACTCGACGCTAGCTGCCTCCGACCCGTTTGCCGGGGAGCCCTTCGAACCTTCCAAAGCCTTGGGACCTTCTCCAGCCCTGTTCTCGCCCAGTCTATTTACACTGACAGGCCGGTCCACCGTTTTTTACTTCCCGACCGGCAACGCTAGATCAGGACTCGGGCCAGCCGTGATACCGGCGCCATTGGTACTCATGAGTTCCCCTTCCATTTCTTTGCGCTGCTGGTTCAATCCCATGGTCAGCGCTGTCAGGCCGGCAAGGCCGCCGAGCTGCATCGATTCAACGGCGGTGCTAGGGACAATCACGATCGTCGAATTTTGCTTTAAACCCTCATAAAGCATGTTCATGGCTCGTAGGTGGAACGCGATCGGATCGTTGGCATAAGTCTTCGCCGCCTCTCCAAATTTCTCCGCCACCTGGCGTTCCGAATCACCCAGGATCACCCGGGCCTGCCGTTCTCGCTCGGCCTGGGCTTGCATCGACATCGCGTTCTCCAAAGCCGGCGGAATCAACACGTCCTTGACCTCTACCGAGATGACGTTGACACCCCATGGTTCGGTGCGCTCGTCGATAATCTTCTGCAGCGTGGTGCTGATCTTATCCCTGCCCTCGAGCATGTCAGAAAGCATGGTTTTACCGATGACATCGCGCAGAGCCGTTTGGCACGCCCAGCCGATCGCGGTTTGGTAGTCAGCTACATCGAGAGTGGCCTTCTTGGGATCCACGACCTTCCAAAACAGCACGGCGTCCACATCCACGGGGACCGTGTCTTTGGTCAGCGTTTTCTCCGCCTTAAAGGAGCTGGTAAGCACGCGCAGGTCGATCCAGTACGGAATGGTGTCAATGAGCGGGATGATCACAAATAGTCCCGGTCCCTGAAGCGAGCGGAATTGACCTAGCCGTAAAACCACCGCCTTGCTCCATTGATCCGCTACCTGAATGGCGGAAGAGAGGGCAAGGGCAAGAACAACCGTGAGAGCCAGAATGCCAGCGGCCTCGACGTTCGCTGACGCTCGATGCAGGCCGTAGGCGAGTGCCGCCCCGACCCCCAGAATTACGACGAATACCAAAGCAGGAAGCGCGCTCTGTGTTTTCATGTCAAATAAACCTCGCTCGACGATGACGGCTGGAACGCCGCACGGGTCGCTCCTTTATAGTAGCCCCTGCTTGATATCCGACTCGCTCTATGATCGGCCGGCGATGTGCTTCAGATAACTGAAAGGGCGAATTTCGTGCAGCCTTCTTAAAAACCGGCTTGATAATCTATAACCGCTCGGAATGCTTGGCCGTGCGAGACGCTTGTTACAGGGTTGGACTGCCGTTAACGATCGCCACGGACCTCGTCGCCGCCCGGGGAGTTCTCTCGTTGGATCTGATAAGCACTGTGCGTATTCACCTCCGTGACGACTTTCGCCGATTTTGCGGAAACGCCGGAAAGTGGCTGCCGAGGGTGGTGACGAGGCCGCCACGCCAAGTCATCGCTCATTAGATAAAGCGCCACGGCCGCCAGCATCAAACACACGGCGACCACTAAACGCCAGTCATGGTGAGCATGTTTCCAGAAAGGGCGATGGAAGCCATGATGAAAATCCTCGCCATCTGGGCCTGGGGGGTGGTGATGACGATGCTTTGGTTTATACACTAGTTCCCTGCGTGGTTCATTGCTAAGGGTCGCAAGTCAGCGTTGTTGCTGGACGGCTGCTTCCATTTCCAGTTCCGGACTTCCGGCAGGTCCTCGCCATGCTGGTCGATATAATGCTTGTGCTCGATGAGCTTGTCCCGCATCATCTGCTTCAGATAGGCTCCTTTGGCGCCCAAATGCGGCACCCGATCGACGACGTCTTGCACCAGGTGAAATCGGTCAAGCTCATTCTGCACTCGCATGTCGAAAGCGGTGGTGATGGTGCCCTCCTCCTTGTAGCCCCGGACGTGAAGGTTACGGTTGGCGCGGCGATAGGTCAGTCGATGGACCAGCCAGGGGTATCCATGAAAGCCAAAAATGATGTGCTTATTTGTGGTGAAGAGCGAATCGTAGTCCGTGTCGCTTAACCCATGCGGGTGCTCGCTAGCGGACTGCAGCCTCATCAGATCGACGACATTGATGACCCGCATTTTCAGATTGGGGAGATGGTTACGGAGGATGGAGACGGCCGCAAGGATTTCCAGCGTGGGCGTGTCGCCACAACAGGCCATTATTACGTCCGGCTCGGCGCCCTGATCGTTGCTGGCCCATTGCCAGATGCCAATGCCCTCGGTACAGTGCACGACCGCGGCTTCCATCGTCAGCCATTGCGGCAGCGCATGTTTGCCTGCAACCACCACGTTGACGTAATGCCGACTGCGCAGGCAATGATCGAAGACCGATAGGAGACAATTGGCATCGGGGGGCAGGTAAACGCGCACGATGTCGGCCTTCTTGTTAATGACATGGTCCAGGAAGCCGGGATCCTGATGCGTGAAGCCGTTGTGGTCCTGCTGCCAGACATGGGAGGCGAGCAGATAGTTGAGCGAAGCGATTTTCCGGCGCCAGGGTAATTCCAACGTCACCTTCAGCCACTTGGCGTGCTGGCTGAACATCGAATCGACGATACGAATGAAGGCCTCATAGCTGTTGAAAAGCCCGTGCCGCCCGGTCAGCAGATATCCTTCCAGCCAACCCTCGCACTGGTGCTCGCTGAGCATCGAGTCCAGCACGCCACCGGCGGGCGCGAGGAATTCATCATTTTTTACTTGGCGAGCGTCCCACTGACGGTTGGTGACTTCAAACACCGCGCCTAGTAGATTGGAGAGCGTCTCATCGGGGCCGAAAATCCGGAAATTACGCGGTGCCTGATTCAGGTTCGCAACTTCCCGCAGGAACTGGCCCAACACCAGCGTATCCTGGGCGTCAACCGCGCCTGGCGAGGGCACATTCACCGCATGGTCGTGAAAGTCCGGCATGCGCAGGTCGCACAGCAAAACGCCGCCGTTGGCGTGGGGATTGGCGCCCATCCGCCGGTCCCCCTTGGGCGCCAGCGCGGCCAATTCTGGCAGGAGCCGGCCGGTTTTATCGAAAAGCTCCTCGGCCTTGTAGCTTTTCATCCAGGTTTCAAGTTGTCCGACATGATCGGTATGCTCGCGATCCACCACGAGCGGTACTTGATGCGCTCGGAAGGTACCCTCGATTTGCAGACCATCGACGACTTTCGGCCCGGTCCAGCCCTTGGGCGACCGCAGGACGATCATTGGCCAGCGCGGCCTGGTACTGTCGTTTGTGCTGCGTGCCTTGCCTTGGATTTGTCGGATGTCCTCGATGGCGGTTTCCAAAGTGCCCGCCATGAGCTGGTGCATTTCTTCCGGCCCGTCACCCTCCACAAAATGGGGGGCCCAGCCGCAGCCGCGTAGAAATTGCTCCAACTCGTCATGTTCGATGCGCGCCAGCACGGTTGGGTTGCTGATCTTGTAACCGTTGAGGTGCAGGATCGGCAGCACGGCTCCATCGGAAACTGGGTTCAACAGCTTATTGGACTGCCACGCGGTCGCCAACGGGCCTGTTTCCGCCTCACCATCGCCGATGATGCAGGCGACGATCAGGCCAGGATTGTCGAATGCGGCCCCGAAGGCATGGCTGAGCGAATAGCCCAGCTCGCCTCCCTCGTGAATCGACCCCGGGGTTGTCGGGGCAACATGGCTGGAAATACCACCAGGAAAAGAAAATTGCTTGAACAGCTTCTTCAGCCCCGCTTCGTCTTGGCTGATGTTCGGATAAATCTCACTATAAGTTCCCTCAAGGTAGGTATTGGCCACCAGCGCCGGACCTCCGTGACCGGGGCCGGCGACGTAGAACATATCCAGGTCATACTTCTTGATGACCCGGTTCAAATGCGCGTAAATGAAGTTCTGGCCTGGCGTGGTTCCCCAGTGTCCGACCACCAGTGGCTTAACGTGGGACAGCTCCAGCGGTTCCCTGAGTAGCGGATTGTCATAGAGATAAATCTGGCCAACCGAAAGATAGTTGGCGGCGCGCCAGTAGGCATCGATCTGGTGAAGCAATTCTGGGGATAGAGGTCGTGTTGTCATGGTTCAACTCCTCTTAGTTAAGGCCGAAAACGTCGCAACCCATTTGTCGCGATCGTTCGCGCCTCATCCGTGTGAATTGCGCAGACAATCCGCCCGTTCGTCTCGTCAGCTCTCCGGCTCCAAGCTCTCGCGCGGCTGCCTGGCATTTAAACCCCGGGGGAAGTAACAGCCGAGGCCGGTGCACCTTGGGGCCGATTCCCGCGGGACCGGTTTCCCATCCTCCGCGAGGATCTACAAAGCCTTTCCTCGAATGCCTCAACGGGAATGTTGCTTGGCAGTGACTTCATCGACCCAGTATCCCTGGCGATTGTAATGTCCATGCAGCCCAATCTCATAATCCCGCGTTATGAGCGACTGCTCCGTGTATTCGGGAGACTTCTTGATGGTCTCGCGGAGCAGGTTGACGAAGACTTTCGACTGGCTCCAACTGACGCTCTCGATCCATTGAGGTGACAGGAGAACCTTTGTGCCAGGCCACCAGTTACGTGTATCGATGATCAAATAACGGATCGCCCAGGTCTCGTCATCGATTATAAAATCGTCGACATGACCTATCTCGCCGTCTATCGCCTGGACATCGTGGCCGCTCACATCATGGGTGCTGCGCAGATGCGGATCCCAGGCTTTCTTGGTCTCGGAGGATTCTTTCCACTGTTCGCGGTCACGCTCGATGTACGGATAAGGTCCCCACATATACGGGACGCCGTAACCCGGCCATCCATAATACCCGTAGTACGCCTCCTCGAATTGGCGCGAGACCGGCTTGTCGCTCTCCAAGGGTGGACTGTCCTCAATCTGTTGTGTGGTCAAAGCGACGGATATGTATTGCTCCTCGTCATTCACACTGATCAGCGCATATGGAGAGAGCAACACCTGCCTGCCTGTGAGCCAGTTGCCGGTGTCGGCTACGAGGTAGCGAACCGCCCAGTGTAAGTCATCGAAGTAAAATTCTTTGACCTTCCCTATATTTCCGTCGAGACTCCGTAACGTGTAACCTTTCAGTGTTTTGGCTTTGCGTAACATACCAATTCTCCTTTGACGTTATGCGGTGTGTGTCGTTTTCAGCCTGTCTTGGGCGCGGTCCGCGCTGCCTATGAGGCCGCCGCCAGCGCAGCATCCACGAGGGCCTGTGCCTGCGCCAGGATGCGGCGCAGGTGATCCGCTCCGCGAAAGCTTTCAGCATATATCTTGTAGATGTCCTCGGTGCCCGACGGGCGGGCCGCAAACCATCCACTCGCGGCAATCACCTTCACGCCACCGATGAATGCGCCGTTTCCGGGAGCCTGGGTGAGGATGCTCTGGATGGTTTCGCCAGCCAGCTCAGCGGACCGTATCTGAGGTGGTGAAAGCCGCGCCAGGATGCGCTTTTGTTCCGGAGTGGCCGGCGCATCAATACGATCGTAAATCGCCTCGCCGAGCTCCCGCGCAAGCTCCGAGTAGAGTTCGGCGGGATCCCGGCCCATGCGTGCGGTGATTTCGGCCGATAGCAAAGCCGGGACAATGCCGTCCTTATCTGTCGTCCAAACGCTACCATCCATACAATTAAACGTTGCGCCAGCGCTCTCCTCGCCGCCAAAGCCCAGCGAGCCGTCGAGCAAGCCGGCCACGAACCATTTGAAGCCGACGGGTACCTCGTATAGCTGCCGACGGATCTTCGCCGTGACGTGATCGATCATGCGGCTGCTTACTACGGTCTTGCCGACGGCAGCTCCCGTTTTCCATTTAGGACGATGCTGAAACAGATAAGAAATCGCGACTGATAGGTAGTGATTGGGCGGCAGCAGCCCCGCGCTCCTGGTTACGATCCCGTGCCGGTCGTGATCCGTGTCGCAAGCGAAGGCGATATCAAAGCGGTCGCCGCTGTTGATCAGGCTCTGCATTGCATAAGAGGAGGACGGATCCATGCGAATCCGACCGTCCCAATCGACGGTCATAAAGCGGAAGGTCGGATCCACGACTTGGTTGACCACCGCGAGATTCAAACCATAGCGCTCGGCAATTGGGCCCCAATAATGAACTCCGGCACCGCCCAGCGGGTCGACAGCCATTTTGATCTTCGCGTCACGAATCACCTCCATGTCGAGTACGCGACCGAGGTCGCTCACGTAAGCATTGAGAAAGTCATGCCGGTGCGTGGTAGGGGCACGCAGGGCTTGGCTAAAAGCAATGCGTTTCACGCCCTGGAGCCCGCTTTCTAAAAGCCCATTGGCCCTGGCCGCGATCCATCCAGTAACGTCGGTATCGGCGGGGCCTCCGTTGCACGGGTTATATTTGAAGCCGCCATTGTCAGGGGGGTTGTGGGAAGGCGTGATGACAATGCCGTCCGCCAGTCCCGTGTCGCGACCACGGTTGTGCGTGAGTATCGCGTGGGAAATCACGGGAGTGGGGGTGTATTCATCCTTGTCCGCGAGCATTACCTCGATACCGTTGGCTGCCAGCACTTCGAGCGCGCTGGCATAAGCCGGAACCGACAGCGCGTGGGTGTCGATGCCCAGGAACAGGGGGCCGGCTATGCTGTGCCGCTTGCGGTAGTCACAAATCGCCTGACTGATCGCCAGCACATGCGATTCGTTGAAAGTGTTATCGAAGGAGGAGCCACGATGCCCCGAGGTGCCAAAGGCAACGCGCTGGGCCGCGATTGACGGATCGGGTTTCTCTGTGTAGTAGGCAGTCACCAGCCGCGGCACATTAACCAATAGTGAGGACGGCGCCGGCTGTCCCGCCAATGCGCTGACTTTCATGATGTGGATTGACCCTCTTCAACGGCCTGTTGGTGTGGCAGATCTCCAGTGCGGCCTGCATCATTCAACAGGACCACGCGGACCATGTGGTCCGCATCGTCAGGTGACAGGGAAATCAGCACCGGATTGCCCCGCAGCAGCGTGCCGTCGAGCTCGACACGTGTCGCCCCGTGACTAACGCCGTGAGGATTCTCGACCGCGATGTCGTAGCGGGCGGAATGGTAGCGGAAAACGATATCGAAGCGCTTCCAGGCTTTCGGGATGCAGGGATCAATCAGCAGAGTTGTTCCGCGTAAACGAAAGCCGAGTATCGACTCGAGACCCGCGCGATACATCCAACCCGCCGAGCCGGTGTACCAGGTCCAGCCGCCGCGCCCGAGGTGCGCGGGTTCGGCATATACGTCGCCGCAAACAATGTATGGTTCGACCTTGTAGCGCTGAATGGCGGCGCGGGTGCTTGCGTGATTGATGGGATTGAGAAGGGAGAACAACTCGCCGGCCTTGTCGCCCTCGCCAAGCATCGCGAAGGCGATCACCGACCAGATGGCGCCATGGGTATATTGGCCACCGTTCTCGCGGATGCCCGGCGGGTAGGCTTTGATATAGCCAGGGTCCGTCGGTGCCTGATCGAAGGGCGGGGTTAAGAGCAGGTGCAGTGCGCGATCGCGGCGCACGAGGTGTGCATCCAGCGCCGCCATAGCGGTCGCGGCGCGAGTTTTGGTCGCTGCGCCGGATATCACGGCCCACGATTGCGCGATCGAATCGATCCTACATTCGTTGGCGGAGGCGGACCCCAGGGGTGTCCCGTCATCGAAAAAGGCGCGCAGATACCAGTCGCCGTCCCAGCCTTCGCGCTCCAGCGATCCTGCCAGCGCGGTTGCGTGGCGCCGCCAGGAGGCTGCTCGTACCTGCTCGCCCCGGCCTTCCGCTAACTTGGCGAATGCCGCGAGTGTGGCGTGAAGAAGCCAGCCCAGCCAAATGCTCTCGCCCTTGCCGCCGGCACCGACCAGATTAAAGCCGTCGTTCCAGTCTCCCGTGCCGATCAGAGGCAAACCATGGCCACCTACCGTAAGGCTTCGATCAAGGGCGCGCGCGCAGTGTTCGAAGAGAGTGGCGTGCTCGTCGGAGAGCGTCGGCTGAAAGTAGGACTCCAGTTGCTCTGCGCGCAGGCCGGGCCCCTCGAGAAAGGGGACCATTTCTTCGAGAATCCCGCCATCGCCGGTGACCTCGACATAGTGGGCGACGGCGTAAGGCAACCAAATCGGATCGTCGGAGATGCGGGTGCGGACGCCCTGACCCGACGGCGGATGCCACCAATGCTGGACGTCGCCCTCGACAAACTGGCGCGCGGCCGCGCGCAATAGATGTTCTCGCGTCTCCTGCGGTTTCGACGCGCTGAGCGCCATAACGTCCTGGAGCTGATCGCGAAAGCCGTAAGCGCCGCTCGCCTGGTAGCACGCCGCTCGCGCCCAGACCCTGCACGAGAGTGTCTGGTAGAGGAGCCAGCGGTTGAGCAGAATGTCCATCGCGCGATCCGGCGTTTGGACCTGAACTGTGCCGAGAACGTCATCCCAAAGCCGGGTCACCGCGCGCAATATCGAGTCGAGATCGGCGCTTCGGTAGCGCCTGATCAACGCCACGGCTTGCGCCGCCGTCGATGTTTCTCCGAGAAAGAAGACGATCTCGGCCGCCTCGTTGGGCGCGAGCTCGAGCCGGGTCTGAAGCGTGCCGCAAGGATCGAGACCGGCGCCGACGCGATTGGAGAGCGGCCTGTTCCCCTCCAGGGCGGCCGGATGATCGAGGGTGCCGTTGCGCCCGATAAACTCGGTTCGGTCCCCTGTCCAGGCGACTTGGCGGCCGGCGAAATCGGCGAACGCCACTCGGCTGCCATACTCGACCCTCCAGTGGTTCCCCGCCAGCATCGCTCCCGTTTCCGGATCGATCGCCGTCGCCACGAAGGGGGCGGAGGCGGAACGGGAAGTGCCCAACACCCATTCCACGTAGGCGGTGACCGAGAGCCTGCGGGACCGCCGGGAATGATTATGGACCTTCAGGCGGGAGATCTTGATCGGGTCATCGAGCGGCACGTATTGCAGAAGATCGAGCGAGATGCCGTGCGAAGTATGCTCGAAACGGCTGTAGCCCTGACCGTGCCGTGCGACATAGGGCGAGGTTTCTTCGCGAATCGGCAGAGCCGAGGGACCCCAGATGTCGCCACTGTCTTCGTCGCGAAGGTAGAACACTTCGCCCGGCCGATCGCTCACCGGATCGTTGGACCATGGGGTGATCTGATTCTGCTGGCTGTTGATTGACCACGTGTAACCAGCACCCTCGACGGACACCTGGAAGCCGAAGGAGGGATTGGCGATGACGTTGAGCCACGGTGCCGGCGTCCACTGCCCTTCGCCGAGGATGGTTACATATTCTCCGCCGTTGGCCGCGAAGCCGCCAAGACCGTTGAAAAATTCGAGCTTTGGCAAAGGCGAAGCGGGCTCTGGCATTTCGGTCCGAGGCCGGCGTCGTGGCGGCGGTGCGAGGGCCGCGGCGGGTTCTTCCAGACGTTTGACCTGTTGGAAGAGGCTGCCGCGGCGGTTCCACATTACCGCTCGAGCTACGCTCTGGAGCAGGCTACGCGTCTGCGGCGACAGCAGTTCGGCGCGCAGGATGCGCACCGCTCCACGCCCACTTTCTTTTCCGGATGGCCGTCGCGACTGGCTGGCCCGTAGCATCGTTTCCAGAGCGGTCTGCAGATCCTGCGCGTAGGAAGGAGGATTTTCGTTCAGAATTACCAGGTCGACTGCTAATTGCTTCATCCGCCAGTATTCGTGGGCGCGCAGTAGTTGGCGTACCGTTTGTAGGCCGTCGGCATCGGCGATCCGAACTAAAACGATCGGCAGGTCGCCGGAAATCCCGTGCGCCCAGAGCGCCGTCGGCCCACTCTCGCTTCGTCCAAGAATCGTGGACGCTGGCCGCAGTTCCGGGTTGGAGTAGAGCACATGACCTGCCAGGCGTTGGAAAAGGTTGGCTTCGTCGGAGTCAACGCCGAGGTGGTAAAGCTGCACTTGCGCCTGGGTCCACGCGAGCGTGATGGCGCGCTCGAAGGCCGCCGGGTCGTGGTGTTTATCGGCCAGGTCGAGCGCTTCACTGCGCGATGATGCAATCAGCGTCCAGAACGCGACGCGTGCGGTAGCCCCGGGCGCCAGCCGGATACGGCGGCGAAGACTAAAGATCGGATCGAGTACCGAGCCGGCAGTGTTGGAGAGCGGCCGGCCGTCAACCACCGAGACCGGCGTCCGAATCGTGCGTCCTCGGCCCAGGAAACGGGCCCGATCGGTCTCGAACTGCGGACTGCCGACGACCTCGCCTTCGACGACCGCGATGTGCGCCGCCCAGAGCTGACCGTCGGCGGGCGAGCGCGGCCGGCGGGTAGCCAGAATGGCGCCGATGTCGGGGACGAACTCAGTTTGTACGAACAGATTGGAGAAGGCTGGGTGAGCCGCGTCCGCCGCATCGGGCGCCAGCACCACCTCCGCATACGAGGTCAGCTCGATCTCCCGCACACTGCCGCCGAGATTGGAGAGCGAGACTCGACGAACCTCGGCGTCGTCTTCCGGCGATACCACGATCTCCATTTTGGTCGCGATCAGCCCGTCGTGCCGGGTGATTTCGGCTCGATCCTCAAAGAATGTCGCCGTGTAGCTATCCGGCTCGACCGCGGTAGGTTGGTACCCTGCCGACCATACCTCGCCGCTATGTACGTCGCGCAGGAAGACGTAGGTGCCCCAGCAATCGCAGGTCGCGTCCTCCCGCCACCGCGTGACCGCGCAATCATGCCAATGGCTGTAGCCGGAACCGGCCGTGGTGATCATGACCGCGTACCTGCCGTTGGAGAGCAGGTGAGTTCGGGGAACCGGCTGGTGGGGAGATTGGAACTGGCGCGGCATCGGTGGCACCAGCTCGCGAACGTTGGCCGCCGCCGTCACCTCGTCAACGCCGGGGTGGGCAACCAACACATCGCGCGGAATTGGTTCCTGCAACAAAAGCTGGGTCGCCTGAATAATTGGCTCGGCGTGAAAGCGGGCGCGTGCGGCGCCATCTTGGAGCGCGTTGGAAATCGCGATTAACGTCATCCCTTGATGGTGCGCCATATAGGAGCGAACGATCGCCACCTTCGCGCCTTCTGGAATGCGCGCCGGGGTATAGTCCAAAGCTTCGTACCAGCCATATTTGCCGCGGCCACCCGCCGCGGAAAGCCGTGAGAAGTTCAGCACCGCGGCGTGTGGGTCAACCATCGCCGCCAGCGCGGTCGCGTACGGAGCGATAACAGCGTCTTGGCTGAGGCCGCGCTTGAGCCCCAGGCCCGGGACGCCAAAGCTTGAGTATTGATAAGTAAAGTCCAAATCCCGCACATTGTAGGCGGATTCCGATACGCCCCACGGCAGGCCAAGTTCGGCGCCGTATTGAATCTGCCGCCGGACCACCAATCGGTCGCTCTGCTCGATCAGGCTGCCGGTGGGCGCGCTCATCACCAGGCTTGGCATCAGGTACTCGAACATGGATCCGGACCATGAGACTAACGCCGAGCCGCTTCCCACCGGGGTTTCGGTACGCCCCAGACGAAACCAGTGCCGGGCCGGCACGTCGCCCTTGGCGATCGCGACGAAGCTCGCCAGGCGCGCCTCGGAAGCAAGCAGATCATAACAGTTGGGATCGAGGCCGCCCTCGGTCTGATAGCCAATCGACAGGAGTTGGCGTACTGGGTTAAAGAAAAAACCAAACTCCATCGCATCAAACATTTTCTTCGTCAACTCGCACAGCACCTCGAGCCGGCCCCTGAATGAACGCGCGGCGCTCGCGGAGCACTTGAGAGCATCGATCAGAACATCCACTCGCAGCTTGAGCGCGGCACTGTCGGCTTCGCTGCGCGAGGCAAGCTCCGCGCGGTGCTGGGTCAGGGTGAGCAGGGCGGCCTCGCAACGGTCGGGCAGCTCAGCCAAGGTCGGGACCGAGTCGAAGATGGGCGCGAGCGCCCGCTCCGGAGAACTGTCGATAGCTACATTCGCGGGATGAGCGAATTCGGCCCCGGCGGCATCGAGCTTCGCCCAGGGCATCAGCCGATCGAAATCGCGCTGATGGCTCTGCACAGAGGCGTTCACCGCTTCGGCGCAGGTCAGTACCTCAGCGCTGGCCGTGTCGCCGCGTTCCGCGCTCAACGTTCGCGCAACGTCCGCAAGCGTGTCAGCGCGCAGCGTCAGCTCCGCCAAACGCCCCATGAGAGCTGCCGGGGTTGGTTGAGCCGAGGCCAACGATTTTACCGTGCGCTCGGCGTTCGCGGCGTGAAGAGCAAGGCCTGCGGTGAATTGCAGCGAATCGGACACGGCGCCGGAAAAGACATCCAAGGCGTCCTCAAGATGTTTTCGAGTCACGGTTAAGGTCCGCCGATCATCCGCGAGGCCGCGCATGGACTCGCAAGTGAGTTCCAGGGCGTCATCGATCCCAGCGAAGCACTGCCGCCCGGTCAGTGGCGCGTGGATCATTTCCAGCAAGGCGTTTCGAAGCACGATCAAGTGGCCGGCGAGATTGCCGCTATCCACCGAAGAGATGTATTTCGGACCCAGCGGACGAAGGTCATGGGTGTCGTACCAGTTGTAAAAATGCCCGCGGAAACGCGCGAGCCCGTTCATGGTCTCCAGCGTGGCCTCTATCCGTTCTATCGTCTCAATCTTACCCAGCCAGCCGAAATCACAGGCGGCGACCACCGAGAGCAGGTACAGTCCGAGGTTGGTGGGCGACGTCCGATGGGCCAACACTGGCTGCGGTTCTTGCTGGAAGTTGTCCGGAGGCAGCATGTGATCGTTGGCTGTGACGAAGGTTTCGAAGAAACGCCAAGTCCGCCGTGCGATGAGCCGCAGCACCCGTCTGTCGGTGTCCGAGAGCGGATTCAAGCCCGCCATGGACGGCGAAAGGCTTGCCCAACGTGCGACAGCCGGGGCGACCATCCACAGGAGCACGAATGGCGCCGCGACCGGCCATGCCTTGCGACCCACGAATGCGATTACGACAATGGCCGCCCCGCCCAGCGCGATACCGCCCGCCATCCACCGGTAGTATCCGCGGAGATCGAGTTGGGTGCCGAGCCGTGTTTGAGCGGCGGTGACCCATTCGAGTAATCGCCGGTGCCTGACGAATAGACGGAAGCAGGTTCGCACGATTGCGTCGGTCATCAACCACGCCTGATGCGCGAGGAGGGCGATCAGGAGGCCGACCTGTGACAGCGAAAGGGCGAAATCCCTGCCGACCGCGGACCAGTGCCTTCGCTGAGAGAATCCGAGCCTTCGGGGTGCGATTCCGATAAGCGCCGGCAACAGGGTCGGAATCGCGAACGTCGCGACTACAAACGCGGTCCAGAGCGCGGCGGCAGGCAAGGGCAGGGTCCAGCCCACCAGCAAGGCGAGGAACGCGGCCGGTGCTGACAGCGTCCGCCGTAAATTGTCCAGCATCTTCCAGCGGCCGATCAAGGGAATGGCGGTTCGGCGCTGATCGCCGCTGGAATCCCGGCCGCGGCCGAAAATCCAGGGCAGCAATTGCCAATCACCGCGCGCCCACCGATGCTGGCGCGCCGCCGCGGCGTCATAACGCGAGGGGAAATCCTCGACCACCTCAATGTCGGAGGCCAATCCGGCCCGCGCGAAGATTCCCTCCAGTAGATCGTGGCTGAGAATGACGCTCTCGGGGAGCCGGCCGTCGAGAGCGGCCTCGAAGGCGTCAACGTCATAAATTCCCTTGCCACTGTAGGAACCCTCGCCGAAGAGATCCTGGTAGACATCGGACACCGCAAAAGCGTAGGGGTCCAGCCCGCTGGGACTGGTGAAGATGCGCTGGAACAGCGACCCCTCGCGGCCGCTCGGCAGCGAGGGGGTAACTCGCGGCTGCAGCACCGCGTAGCCCTCGACCACGCGGCCGCTATTCGGATCCAGCCGCGGCCGGTTGAGCGGATGCGCCATCTTCCCGATCAGGCGTCTGGCCGTCCCTCGCGGCAATCGAGTATCGGCGTCGAGAGTGATCACGTAGCGAACGCCGGTAGGTATGCTGGGTAAGCAGCCATCAATCGCTATAAAAGTGGTGTCACTCGCACCGCGAAGCAGGCGATTGAGTTCGTGCAGTTTTCCGCGTTTGCGTTCCCACCCGATCCACTTTCCCTGCCCCTCGTTCCAGATTCGCCGGCGATGAAGCAGCAGGAAACGCGCGTCTTCCGGCAGCGCTCGATGGCGCTGATTCAACCGTGCGATTCCCGCCGCGGCTGCGCCAAGCAGCTCATCGTCGCCCGGCGCATGCTGGGTGGCGCAGTCGGTCCAGTCCGAGAGCAGTGCGAAGCGCAGATCGCCATCCTGACTCGCCAAATAATGTACCTCTAGGCGCTGAATCTGCGCTTCGAGTTCGGCTTGGGTCGTCAAGAGCGTCGGGACCACGACGATCGTGCGCAGGCTCGTGGGAACTCCATCGCCAAGCTCCATGGCCGGCAGGGTTCTGGCTACAAAGGCGTTGCTAACGCCGCGATTGATCAACGCCACCGCGGCATCCGAGGCCGGTACCACGGCGAGCAGCGCCAGCAGAAGGAGCATCCATCCGCTGACGGCGACCTCCGCCACGCCGAACAACGGCAGAATCGTAATGAACACTAGGACGATCGCAATCGCGCTTACGTAACCGAGAATCCCCACGGCCGCGTTGGCGCGAACCAGCCATTCGCGTATCGGCACACGGAATCCCAATTTCTTCTCGAGGGCGCGCCGCCCCCGCGAGATAAGGTAATAACCGGGCTCTTGCTCGGAACGTGCGGTTTTGGGGCCCTCGCTCGGCGGCTCGGCGGCGGCGCGCTTTGCGGCTGCAATCGCATGACGGGCAACTTCGAGTTCAGGTCGGCCCGAACCGCGCGCCAGTTCTTCTATCGCATGCCGGTAGCGATCCCGAGTGGGAAAATCCATTTGCGCAAAGTCGCTGTCGGCACGGAGCGCAGCATCGACCAGGCTCACGCCCTCGAATAATTCCGCCCAATCGACTGCGGATATCATGCGCATGCTCGTGACCACATTACGCACTGTCACGTTCATCGCGCCCTGCGTCTGATGCTCCGTTCGGACGGCCTCGTCGGCCGTCGTGCCCATCGCCGCCAGGCGTTCGTCCAACCAGGTGAGCGCCGGGGTCACCTTCGGGTCCTGATCGCGCAGGCGCTGGACCATCTGAACTATGAAGGCCCTGGGCACGCGCTTTTTATCGAAGCCGCGCAAAACAACCCCAGGTGCTTCGGTCTCGTGCCCGCCGGCTCCCAATAGCCGATCGGCCAGCGTGTCCGCCACCTCGCGCATGACCCGCTCGTTGACGATTTGTTCCGCCGCCCGTCGCAAATTCTCCACCAGTACGATGCGCAGCGTTATCGCGACGGCCCAGAGCTCGCCAATCGTCAGCGGCTGCACGCGCTGATAGGCCTGCACAAAGCGGCACAACATGTCCGGATCGAAGCGGCTGTCGGTATGCGCCACGAACGCCCAAGCCACTCCAAACACGCGCGGGTAACCCTTAAGCGGCCCTTCGGCCAGCTTGGGCAGTCCGCGGTAGAAGCCGCGCGGAAGATCCTCGCGGACCTCACGAATCTGTTCCTGCGCGACATAGAAGTTATCGATCAGCCACTCGGCCGCCGGGGTAATCGCCCGTTCTTCCCGGACGGCCTTGGCGATGGCCCTATACGCCTGGAGCAATACTTTGCGGTTATCGCGCAGCCTCTCCGCCAAGCCTCGGCCAGCGCCGCGGCGGACCGTAACGTGCTGAGCCCGCGCGAGAGTCTCGGCATGTTGCTCGAGGCGTTCGATGCTGAATAGTTCCGCGCGAATGGGTTCTTCGCTCTCCGGGGGGAAATCCGAATCCTCTGTTGAGCGCATACAAGACGCACCTCTTCGCAACTTGGAACTCAGAGCCCCCACGCGATTGATGGGAAACAATGTGCGGTTAGCTTTCATCCGGACGGTCTTCGCAAGTCGAGAGCAACGCGTCAGGCGAGCTAAGAGGACAGCGTTGCCCTGATCGGCATCGACCAAGCCGCGAGGCACGGAAATCTATGCACACATGGTAGCGGTCGTACCCTGCGCGATTGCGCGTCCGTGTTTCTCCAGCGCGATTTGGCGCTCAGCAGGATTTGTCCGTGGCTAGTAGTAACCACTCTCGCCCCGCAGGCATGACACGACAGGACACATCAGGCGGACACCCCCGCCTGTACTTTTTCGATCCCGTGCAATGCAAGCGCTCTGGGATGTGTGGTCTGCATGATGTCCTTGGCCTGGGCCACTTGGACCGCGGTGCCGTGAGCCAGCAGAATGAACTTGTCGGATTTGAGCGCCGACTCATATTTAACGATGCTGTCTTTCGGGATGCCCACGCTGTAGAGCCCGGCGCCGATGGCGCTCAATCCACCCATTACTACTGCGCCTTCCAAAGCGGCTATAATCCAGGTAACCAGAGGACCAGCTACCAACACGGGCCCAATCCCTGGAATAGCGAAAAAGGCAGATCCGAATAACAGTCCCCAAAAGCCGCCCCACACGGCTCCGAGTTTACCCCAGTACTTCATTCGATCCCCGGTGTTATAGTACCCCACAACGTGCTCGTCGGTGTGATAATCTTTGCCGATGATTGATAGCTTCTGCATGTCAAAGCCGGACTTCTGCAAGTCCTTCACAGCCTCTTCTGCTTGGGCGTGGGTATCATAGACAGCTACAACTGAGTTCGTCTCCGGCATGGCTGTGACTCCTTATCGCTATTTCGCGCGTTCATTTGTTCGTCTGTACGCTTGCTCGGAACTGACGGAACGATACTGGTCCATGGGCGTCAACGCCGCGGCGCTTCTCGATGGGAAACGCCAGCCTCGATATGCAAGTGCTTGTTCGTTTCGTCCGGTCATCGCCGAGGACGAGTTCCGTACGCTCGACGGCGCCTGATTTCGCAGGGATGTTATCGTTGCAACCGGGGTGTTATGTGGGCGTTACCATCGGCGCCAGATCTAAAACCTCTTGCGGCGCGGCTACCGGCTGACGTCTAGTTTCGAGTCTGCGCGTCACGGCGATCAAAAGCTAGGGGCGGTTGGTAATCTGAAGAACAATTGACGCCGATCGGCAAATGAACCCGCCGAGGGGCCGAAATGGTCGCGAAGCGTCTGGGCATCGACGGCTGGGCCCGTGGAAGGAGCACCCGAACTGGCCCTCGGCGGCCGTTCAACCGCCTCGGGTCCCGGCTAAGGGCGCGTCCACGCGCGCGTGCGGGCTTAAGCTTGCGGCAGAGAGAAACGAATCAGCGCGAAGGCAAGACCAAGGATGGTCAGCCTGCTCCGTTTGTTCGTTACCATGGGATTGCGTTCTCCTGAACTGTTGGGGGTTTTGGCGTCCGAACCGTTGAATACAGCGATTTGCCGCAAACCGCAAGATACGAGCTCTGACTGGGCGCCGAGACGCAGGTAGGTAAGCGCACCGCCGATGCTCGGGATCGGGTTGCGAATTTCGCTTGACCTGTTTCGACAATCGCGCGCTTTCTGATAGTTTGCCAAGTACTGCGCGATACCGACAACGCCAAGGCTGCGGAGAGGTGGCCGAGCGGTCGAAGGCACCAGATTGCTAATCTGGCAGGCTGGGCAACTGGCCTCGAGGGTTCAAATCCCTCCCTCTCCGCCACTTCGGAACAGAACTGCGATGCCGACCGTAGCCTGTCTTGCGCCGGCAGCGGCGCTAGGCGTTTTGCACAGATTGCTTATCGAGCCCATGGTACGGTCCTCGGTCTGTTACCTTGACGCGCTGGGCGAGCGCGCGGAGGTGGGCGCAGCGATAGGCACCACCGTCGATCTTGACCCGCTCGCGTGCCGTTCTGGCGACCCTCCGGACCATCTACGCAGTGATGCTTGTTGGGGGTGATGCTTGTTGGGCTGACGATTGCGGCATTGCGGCGGCGCGGCCGGCGTGGGCTTGTGCTTGGTCGCGGATCGCCTCGAGACTCGCGATGCCAACCTTCAAGGTGGTCATGGGAGCACTCTTTATATTTGCGCTTCAACCCAGTGGAGGCTTCGCCCCTGCCATAGGCTGATCGTCGGCGTCTTATCGGTTGCCGCGGCAACATCACATTGCGCACACGGGTCCACCCGTAGGGCAGGGCTCATCATCCTTGGTTCGCGGCCCGCCAAAATTTTTTCCTACGCCAAAAACAGCTTCCGCACCCTTGGGTTAGGGCGGAGAGCCCCAATTCAAGGGCTCTCCGCGCACAACTCCCCTAATCGCAAGCGCTAAAAGATAACAGCGGGGCCGGATCCGATCCCGAAGCCCAGGCGAACAGCGCGGTCATCAGCTCGGAAGGAGAGCAGACCGCCGCACCCGTACTTTGCGACAGCGCCTGAGCATCAACCGCGCCTTTGGCCGTGCCCACGGAGCTGGCCGGATAGACGTAGCCTGATCCGGTCGATCCCCCAGGCCCGACGATCGGAGGCGTGGGCGGGACCTGGAAGGAATAGCAGGCGCAGTTGGTGCCCGCCGGGCAGGTATTCGTGCTCGGGCAATCGGTTCCCGGACTGGCGGCGGTGTCAATGGCGCCTAGCGTAGCGGTCGGAACCTGCGCGGAGCCGTTACCCACGGTATAGAAAGGCACCAGCGCATAGAGACTGGCCGAGCCGTTCTGATAGGGCTGAGTCGAGGCATACGTGATGTCATCACCCACGGTTCCCGACTGATTGGCGGTGGCAAAGGTGCCGGCAATTTGCGCCGGCGTGCTGGTCGGAGCGGGAACCAGCGGAATCACCAGGCCATTGGGTCCGCCCGAGCTTTGCACCGCGATGGCGGTCGTGATCGTCGCCATCGAGGGATTCGCGCCTCCAGGCATCGCCTGCGCGTCGGCGGCCAGTTCATAGGTTCCTGGTGCCACCGGGCAGAAAGAAAATTGACCATTGCTGTCGCTGCGGGTGTTCTGAATGAAATTTTCCGCGGTCACAGTCGAGGACGAGCCGCCGACCTCAACGTCGTGCGATTGCTGTTCAAGCCAAACCGTGGCTCCAGCCACCGGCGTCACCGGAGTCACCAGCGCCACCGTGCTGCCTTGGGCTTGTCCCAACTCGACGGTCCCCGCGATCAGAGGATTGGTTCCCAGCTCGGATGCGCGCAGCGTCGGCTTGAGGTTGTACTTGCCGCTATGGCCGCGTTGAACCACGGATGCGCAAGCGTTGAAATCGATGTCGATGTCCACGCCCTGTCCCGGCGGCACGGTGAGGCCTCCTTGCGCGAGCTGCCCGGGTGGAAGCTTGATGGTGCCGCTGGGCGTCGTCAGCGGCACTGGCCCCGCGCCGGTTGGCACCACGCAATTGAAGACATTGGCTCCCGCACTCGCGCAGGCGTTGGGCAGCGGCGCGGTAATGCCAGACGGCGGTGCGTTTTCCAGCAGATCGAGGGTTATCATCTGATACTTGCCCGCCGACAGCCCCACATCGGAGCCCAGCGTGGCAAGCGTGCATTCGGTGGTCTGCTGAGACATCAAGTCAATCTGAATGGGATGAGCGGCTAGTCCCGGCGTGAGATCCACTCCGTGATCGCTGCCGCTCGCGCTGAGATGCGCGGTGACATCGCTAACCGTGACGAAGACGTGCGAATACTGATTGGTGCATGGCGCGGGGTCGCTTACGGTGGTCGTAGCGCTGCTTTGCGAACTGGGTGGCGGCGTGCTGCTGCCACCACCGCTGCCGCCGCAGCCAGCGACGAGCGCGGCCAAAATCACGAATCGCGCGACGGTGGTCGAGTAGGCAGGGTGGCGTCGCCAATAAGGTTCGCCGGCAGAATGCGGATGGCAGGTTTTGGAATCGTCAACGTGCATTGTCAGACACTCCTTTCGGATTTAGGTTTCGCGACGCCCGTGACCGGGCTTTGCAGGCCTGCTGATGAAGAAAGGTAGAGGTTGCCGCGAGTAACAGCGAGCAGGACGCAGCGGTGGCTGCCATTGATAGGGGTTGGGTGGTTACAAGCATATCCGGAAAACATTTCGCACAATCGGCAACGATCTAACCTTCTTGAAAAGTAATAGGCCATTTCTGGACTTATGGACAACATATTTGTTGTCCTGCCGATCAAGCCGACGCTGGAGCGAAACAAGCGGGTATTGGGTTCAACTACGAGTCGAGAGGAATTGGTGGGCGGGAGTGATGCTATCCGCGCGTCTGGCGGCTATTGTCGCAGCACGAGTATCCTGCGTCAGCGCGGGAAGAAGTCGCGGGCAAGCACGAAGCGGCCGACTCCGGCCGCGTGCGCGCATTGCTCATCCAGCGCCTGGTCGCCAACCATCGTGGATAGCGGCAGGTCGATGCCGTAAAACTGCGCCAGATCCAGCACCATCCCTGGGCGCGGCTTGCGACATTCGCACTGGGCGGTTTCGGCATGCGGGCAGATCCTCCAGCCGGCCAGGATGCCGCCCAACTGATCGTCCAGTTGCGCCAACCCTGCCTCTACCGCGTCCAGGGTCAGTTCACCGCGCGCGATTGCGGCCTGATTGGTCACTACCATGATCAGATGATCGCGCATCGGCCGCAGCACCTCGGCCACCCCCGGCAGCATCTCGATTACAACCGCGCCGCGCCCATCGCGAGGCAACTGGCCATTGCCATCGGTTTTGACCAGAGTTCCCGCCAAGTCGCAGAACAGCCCTCGGTTTCCTGGATTGACAGCCATCTCGGACCTACTCTTGCCGCCAGTCGTGTTTATCGCGCAGCAAGGTGAAGACTTCCTCCAGGATGGCGGCGCCGGCCACAGCCTGGGCCTCGCTTATGACCAGCGGCGGATTGATGCGAATACGGGGGAAGTAACCCATCAAAACCAAGCCGCGCTTGAGCGCTTCGGTAAAGATCAATTCGGTGAAACGGCGGCTCAGCGGCGTCTTGGTGGCGCGGTCGCGCACCAGATCGATTCCAAGCAACAGGCCGCGCCCGCGTACGTCGCCGACGAAGGTGAATTTTTCCTTGAACTGCTCCAGCCGCGAGAGCAGGAGGGTGCCCACCCGGCGCGAATTTTCCACCAGATGCTCGTCCGCGATGGTCTTCAGCGTCTGGCTGACGGCGACCGCGGCCAGCGGATTGCCGCCATAGCTGGAGGAGGAGGCGCTGGGCTTGGCGAAGGGCTCGGCGTGGCTCAGCCGCTGGCTCATGAGCACCCCCGAGACCGGAAAGCCGCTGCCCATCCCCTTGCCCACGGTCATGATCTCGGGCGCCACGCCGCTGTGCTCGACTCCCCACATCCGGCCGGTGCGGCCGAAGCCGGTGATCATCTCGTCGGCGATCAGGATGGCGTCCTGCTCGCGCGCCAGTTCGGCGAGCGCGGGCAGATAATCGTCGGGCGGGATCAGGTTGCCGGCGGTGCCCTGAAAGGGTTCCACCAACACGGCGGCCACGGCGCCGGCGCTGGAGTGCTTGAGCTGCTTGCGCGCGAATTCCACGCAGAACAGTCCGCAGCTTGGATATTGCAGCTTGAACGCACAGCGGTAGCAATCGGCGTAAGGGACCAAGTAGCGGCCCGCGGCCAACGGTCCGTAGCCCTGCTTGGACTCATCGCCGACCATCCCCAGGACTCCGCCGGTCTTGCCATGGAAGCCGCCCCAGAAGCTGAGCACTTCGTGCTTTTTGGTGGCCGAACGAGCCAGGCGCAAGGCCGCTTCGACGGCTTCGGCGCCGCCGCTATAAAGATGGACCCGGCGCAGCGGCGCGGGCGCGGCCGCGGTCAGGAGTTCGAAGGCTTCGGCGCGCTGCGCGGTTGCGAAGGTGCCCACGGTAAGGCGGCCCGCCTGTTCGGCTAGCGCTTTGGTCATCGCGGGGTGGGCGTGGCCCAAGCTGGCGACTGCGACTCCAGCAAAGAAATCCAGGTAGACATTGCCGTCGGCATCGGTCAGGGTGGCGCCGTTGCCGTGGTCGAAGGCCACTCCGGCCAACTGCGAGATCCGCTGGCGGCCAGGAGCCAGATGGCGCTCCTCGTGCTGGAAAATTCGGCGTGAGGCCGGACCAGGGATCGGGGTCTTGATACTGGGCAGGTCGGCCGCGAGGGCCGCGCGAGGCTGTGCCGCGTCCATTGAAGCTCTATTTTCTCCCAAGGCGATGGGTCCGGCTCAGCGCGTGGTTGGCAATCGCCGCCGCTGCTGGTGCTCGTACCGCCGCAAAGCTGGGCCAATCATTGAAATCGATTAAGTAGAAGCGATCATCGTCCACTACCGCATCTCCACCCCAGACCTCTAACCCTAGCGCCGCTGCCGCACTTTGCGCGGTCTGGGCCAGCGCCTTTACCATCTTGGACCCCAGCTCCTCGGGCTGGTTGACGGTCTGAAAAAAAGCTCGGCCGACGCCGTAAAACTTGATCACCTTACCTTCGACCGCGGCTTGAAGGTAGGCCTGATTAGCCCCGCGCTTGGCTAATTGACGCAGCGCTTGGAGCAGGGCAGGGAGGGTATCGATTCGAGTTACGTCGTCGGCCACCAGCGCGTGCAGATCGCCGCGTTTGACGAATAGGCCATCTGCCAGTGTGAAATCGGCGATCGCGGCTGCTGCTTGCGCTGGGCTCAAGTTGGTCGCGACCAACCGCCCGAGTGGAGTCGGGATCCCGGCCGCATGCAAGAGCGGCCCCATCCGATCGCGATAGCAGGCCCGGATCGCCGAGGCCTGGTTGATTACGATCGTGCCCGCACGCTGCGCCAACTCCAACCTTCGCAGCGCGCCGGAGCTCTGGCACATTGCCAGAATCAAGTCGGCGGCCGGCGGCGCGGGCGCGTCTGTTTCCAGCTCGGTGCCGTCCAGGGTGGTCACCCGCCAGCCTGGACGCGTCAGATGGCTCAGCGCCGTATCCAATATAGCGGCGTCGGCCTCTACTTTGCCCGGTGAAAAGCGCGCCTCGCGATAGATTCCCAGGACTCGCACGTCACTCCTCGTGCTCCAGGGCGACCAGCTCGCGGGCGGCAATCAAATCGGCGTCCTCGTCGACGTCGACGACGTTATGGAGTTTGACCGTGCCGATGAGTTCCTGCCAATCGACAAGGGCAGCAAGAAATTGGCGCAGCGCGCCCATCCCAGCGGCGCGCTCGCGATATGCGAAGACGCGGGTGGAAAAGAAATAAATTCCTGCCGTCACCAGATCGGCCTGCGGTCCGAGCGCGCTCACGATGCCGTTGCGACCCGCGTTTACGAACAGCGGGCGCAGGTCACCACGCCACTTGACCACCCCCAGGACTCCCACCAGGGCCGGCTGGAGTTGAACCTGTGCCTGAGCCTGGGCCACGAACCAAGCCATCTCGGCGCGAGCCATAACCGCATCGACGGTGGCCGCGACAAACCATCCTGGAGCCAGATGCTTTCCTAATTCGAACCAGGTTTCCAACGAACTTCGAGTATCGCGCACGAACAGCGTCGCACCGGTGGGCAGAGTCAAGCCGAGTTTGGCCGCGGCGGCAGCGGTTTCCGAGTTGATCACGGCCACCACGCTCTCGGCCCCGGCGGCGCGCATCGCATCGGCTTGCCGCCACAAAAGCGGCCGGCCGGCGAGGGCGACCAACGGTTTGGGGAGGGTGCTTGCGCGGCGTAACCGCTCACCCCGTCCGGCCGCCAGAATTGCTCCCTGCATCAGTTTTCCAGCAAGCTGCGCAGATCGGCGAGCCCGGTTATCAGATAATCGGCTCCCGCCGCCGGGGAAGCGGGACGTGCGCCCATCACCCAGGCTGTCTTCATTCCCAAGGTGCGGGCAGGAGCGCAATCCTTGGTCAACGAATCGCCAACCATCAGGGTGCGCTCAGCTCGGGCGCCCAAAGCTTGGAGAGCGAGGGCGAAAATGCGCGGGTCGGGTTTAAAGACCCCCACGCGCGAGGAGTCGATAATCGCCGTGGTCAGCTCCAAGATACCGGCATCCGCCAGCAACCGCTCCAGATTGCCATAAAAATTGGAGACTATGCCCAGACGGAAGCGAAGCGCCAAGTCGCCCAGCAACAGACGGCTAGTCGCCATCCCGGCCACGCTCGCCTGGCAGAACGGGACGATGATTTGGGCTGGTTCAAAGCCTGAGGGGACGCGATCAGGCAACCGGGCGCGCAACTCTTCGATCTGCCATTGGACCAGCCGCTCGACCAGGGCGGTCAAGTCGCACTGCCGCATCGCCAGCGTCGCGCGATACCCCTGGGCGGTGGCCCAGGTGAAAGCCGGATCCAACTCTTGGCGCTCAATCCGCCATCCGGCGGCACGATAGTGGGCCAAAAAGCGGTCCAACCAATGCTCCCCAGGCAGATCCAGAGTACCGCCGAAATCGAACAGCAGAGTATCGATCCGGTCCACAGCGGGCAGATTAGCAGTCGGGGCAGGAATCAGACAATTAGCCCCCAAACTGGTTTTAAAACGCATTTATTGACCGCTCGGACGGTCGCTTTAATGCGCTCTCTTGCCTCGCCTGACCGATTGGTCTAGTAAAATTACCAATGGTTTAACAATCGGTTAGCCCTGGTAACGCGCTCCGAATGTGCCAGTTAAAGACGGTAAGAGAGCTGTAACTATCAAATAGCTTGAGACTCCGGTCTTCGGTGGACGGAGTGGCAGACGCTGCGGGGTGATGGTTGGGACGGCTGGCGTCTCGAGGAGAAATCATGAGTAAGAAGCCGCGTATTTTGCTGGTGCAGCCCACCACGGTGCACCTGGATGGCACTCCACACAAGACCAAGTGGCGCTTGATCATGGGGCTGATGATCCCGCTTATCGCGGGCATGACCCCCGACGACTTTGACGTCACCCTGTGCGATGAGCGGGTGGACGAGATCAAATTCGACGGCGGGTGGGATCTGGTCGGGATGACCACCACGATCGGGGCTTCGCTGCGCGCCTACCAGTTGGGCGATGAGTTTCGTCGGCGCGGTATCCCGGTAGTGATGGGCGGCTTTCACGCCACCCTACAAACCGAAGAGGCACTTAAGCATGCCGACGCGGTGGTGCAGGGCGAAGCCGACTTGGTGTGGGAAGGTTTGCTGCGCGACTGGCAGGAGGGCAAGCTCAAGTCTATCTACAAGGCGGACAAGCTGCACGATCTCAAGAAGCTGCCGCGCCCGCGCCACGAGTTGCTCAAACTCAATCGCTATCTGTTCAAGTGCATTCCGGTGCAGGCCAGCCGGGGATGCCCCTACCGCTGCGCGTTTTGCGAGATTCCGGTGTTCTATGGCGGCAGCTACCGCACGCGCCCGATCGAGGACATCGTCGAAGAAATCAAACAGAACATCCAGATTACCGGGATTCGGCGGTTTCAATTCATCGACGACCAAATTACCGGCAAGCACAAGTTCGCGCGCGAGTTGTTTCGCGCCTTGGCCCCGCTCAACATCCGCTTCTCTTGCCTGTGGACGATCAATTCCAACCACGACGACGATTTGTTGGACCTCGCGGCCAAGGCCGGCGTTTTCCACGTCAACATCGGCGTGGAATCAATCAGCCAGGACAGCTTGCTGTCCATGAACAAGATTCAAAACCATGCCAAAGAGTACAAGACCCTGCTTGCCAAACTGCGCAAGTATGGGATCTATTACTCACTCAACTTTCTGTTCGGATTGGAAAACGATCATCCGCAAATCTTCGAGGATACGATCAAATTCCTGCACGAGGTCAAGGCGCCCGAGGCATTTTTCAACACTGTTACCCCGCGCAAAGGGACCCCGATGCGCACCCAGCTCGAAAACGAAGGGCGGGTAATAATCCCCGACGCGGACATGTACACCAACAATTTCCGCTGCATGTTCGTGCCGAAAAACCTGTCGCCCCAGGAAGTCGAAGAGGGGGTTTGGCGCTGTACTACGCAGTTTTACTCGCTCAAGTCGATGTTCAAGCGGCTACTGATGCCGCCGGGCCCTTTCACTTGGCAGGGGTTGACCGAGAACATGCTCTTTTACTGGGGTGCCAAGCGGCGAATCGATCCGGTCGATTATTATTAGGCCGCCCGATGGGGCAAAATCGCCCGGCCATTCGCCGGCTTGTCGAGGAGCGCGCCGCCGGCGGCGCGACTAGTATGGCTGCAGGGGCGGGGCCTCAGCGCCCAGCCCCCGCGCTTAGCTTCAGATACTGATTATGTAGTCCGGCGGATTCTGGCCGAGGGCCTTGAACACGTCCGGGAAACATCCCACATGCAGCCCCTCGATCGCATTCTTCAGCCGGATTTTGTCGGGAGCGCCTTCCTTGCGCCCAACCGTGCGGTTGGGCGTGCACCATACCGGCTCGCCTTCGGCCAAGTCGCGGTCCAGGGCGCACATGTCGCATACGCCCAGCCAGATGTTCTTGTCCTTGGCAACTTTGGCCAACCGCTCGCCCAGCGGATCGCCCTTGCGCAAGATGTAGGCGTTATCGTCGAAGAAGAACATCCCGACGACCTCGGCTCCATGGGTGCCGGCTTCGAGTTGCGGCAGGATCATCCTGGCCAGTTTGTAATCTGCGGTGTGCCCCGACGTGTTGAAAACATAGGCGACCTTCATGAGCTGCGGACCTCCTGTCTTGGGGTTGTACCCGGTTCAACCTTAGGGGCTACATTCAAGCTTTGTCCAGATGAAAAGTTTTCGGTCCAAGCATGCTAGAAGTCCGGTCGCATAGGCACTGGTGGGTAACTAAAACTCTTGTTCGCGTGGCCTGCCTGACCACATCAACTCTGGGCCTCCTCCTTGTTACGGCGCAAGCGCGTCCGGCGGCGACCGCGGTGGTGGATTACCACCCTGCGACACCAACCGGCCCACCTCGTTCCGGTTCCTGCTGGAGCAGCTCCATCGCCAGCAATCGTCCCGACGCCTGGCGCTGCATGGTTGGCAACGAGATCTTCGATCCTTGCTTTTCCGCCCGCCGTGGCGTGGTATGCGCCGCCGATCCGCGTCGGGCGGGCTCGGGTTTCCTTCTGCGGCCCACCAAGCCCTTGCCCGTCCCCGACGCGGGGAGTCAACCGCAACCCTTCATGGTGGAGCTGAGCGACGGTTCGATCTGCGATCGCTTCACCGGCACGCTGGCCCTGGTCGCTGGTCGAATCGTACGCTTCGGATGCCCTCCGGCACGCGGCTGTAACGGCCCTGATTGTCCGTACCGCGGCCTGGCCAGCCTGCATCCCGGCCGGGTTTGGCACGCCCGCGAGCTGACCTATCGCTCAGGGCGTGATGGCCCGGTGCTGATAGGGTCGGTGCAAGTGCCTTTGGCCACGGTCTGGCGTTAAGCGGCGCGCGGCGTTGCTACGGAGTTTGCAGATGGTTTCTGACCCCGCGCACGCCGTTGACCTTGCGCACCAGCGCGGCGGCATAATGGGCATTGCTCAAGGAACCTATATGTCCGCTCAAGGTGACCACGCCGCGATTGGAGCTGACGTGCAGTTTGTATTTGCTGGTCACCTTGTTGGTGGCCAGAATGGTTTTGACCTTGGTGGTCAGGGCCGCGTCGTCAATCGCGTTTTCCGCTTCACCCAACGCCCCCGGGCGCGCGGTCGCCGGAGCCTGAGCGCGGACCAGGGCCGGACCGAGCAGCATCAGGATCGCGAACAAGACCAGACCGTAACGGGTTTTTCGCATAAGTCGCCACCTCCTGGCTGGTTGCACCGGCCGCACCAGCCATCTCAGCTTAACAGGGTGCAGGCGGCCAACCGGCAAAAAAAACCGATGAGCCAAGCCTACTGCCAATCCACGACGGCCGGTTTTAGACGTGCGGCCTTTTACTACAGCAGGGGTTGGATCAGGCGCGCAAACCATTCGTGGGCTCGTTCCCACAGCCCGCGATGGCGCCAGGTAACGAGCTGAATCTGTTCGGATTGCTCACGATCGGCCTTGAACATCATCTCCATCTGCCGGGCGAAGGAAGGACTGAGCACGACCACGTTGATCTCGTTGTCGCGGGCGAAACTCCACCAATCCAGGTTAGCCGACCCGACCGTGGACCAGATACCGTCGATAGTAGCGGTCTTGGCGTGGAGCAGGGCGTCGGTGCGTTCGTAGATTTTGACTCCGCTCTTGAGCAGCGAGGTGTAATGGGAGCGCGAGGCGTAGAGCACAATCGGATGGTCGGTGGTGTGCGGCAAATCCAACTCCACGTCCACGCCGCGCCGCGCGGTGCGGCGCAAATCCGTGACGAACTGATGGTCGGGGACGAAGTAGGCGTCCGTGATCCAGATGTTTTTTTCAGCATTATGGATTGCCACTAAAAGGGTCAGGTAGATCGCGCTCACGGCAGCGTCAGGAGTGCTGCCGATTACTTCGACCAGGTCGCTGCCTTGGTTAGGGATGGCGGGAAAATACTCAGCTTTGGGCAGCGCGATCCCGGTTTGGCGAAACCAGGTATCGACGAACAATTGTTGGCATTGCGCGACCGCCGGCCCCTGGATCTCGACGTCGGTGTCGCGCCAGAACAGGTTTTCGCCGTTGCCGGTGCGCGGCCGTCCGCTGGTAGAAAAGCCGTGGGTATAATCGCTGGTCAGGTTGACTCCGCCGGTAATCGCCAGGCGTCCATCCACCACCAGCAATTTGCGATGGTCCCGATGTTCCAGTGAGTGGCTGGGCAGATGAGGCAGCAGCCGGATTGGGTTGAACGCGACTACCGCAATGTGCGCGGCGCGCATCTGGTCGAACAGCGACTGCGAGGTGGTGAGCGAGCCCAAGGCATCGTAGATTACGTTGACCTGCACCCCGTGTCGGCGGCGGTCGATGAGCAGAGCGGCGAATTGACGTCCCACCGAATCGTCGGCGAAAATGAAAGTCTCCAAATTGATCGACTGTTTAGCCTGCAAGATCGCCTGACGCATCGCGGCATAGGTGGCCGGCCCGTTTTGCAAAAGCGTCACTCGATTGCCGATCGCCAGCGGCGCGCCGCCGATCGCTTCCAGTAGCGGCAGATGAGCCAGCAACTCGGGACTGGCCGCTCCCTCGACTTCTATCTGCTCCAGCAGTTCTTGGCGCTGGACCGGGGTCAATGGCTGTTCGCGGGAATCGACGATCTCGGGCAGGCGATGGGTACGAGCGGCGATCGCCCGGATGTTCGCCCGAGCATTAGGCAACGTGTCGGTGCAGCCTGCCGCGCCAATCAGGATTAATAGGCAAAGCCCCAGCAACCAGCGACGGGATTGCGTCCCGCTTCCTACGCGCGCGCCAGGTCCGGCCGCGTCGGTCGGTGCCGAGGCTCGCAGTCGCGCGATCATCGGTGGCCGAGCTCTTGCGGGAAGGCTGTGGCTGGCTGGGGCGCGGCGCTTAGACCTCATGGCATAAGTACGGCTGAGGCTGGGAGGAGGTTGACAAAAGGGTAGATTCACGAGAACCGCAGGCGGCGATGTAAGGCGTAGCCCGCGCCGGTCGGCACCACCAGTTAGCCCAGGTTATGATGATCAGAGCGGCCAGCCACACAATCCAAGGTCGCATCCAGCCGCTCAACGGTGCCAGGAGAAGACCACCCAACAATGTTACCAACATCGCAGAGTGGGTGGTAGAAAGCCGCGGGGGAGCTACCGCGCGGCGTGCCACCGCGCTGAGGGCTCTCGACTGCCACAATCCCAGCGCCATCGTCGGCCGCGCAATGGCACTCGTGCTTACCAATGTCTTCGGGCTCCTGCGTCATTTTATTGGACCGTCGATTGCTCATGGAGCCGGGTGGTGCTGGATGTGTGAATCGGCCGATTACCGGATCATCACGCTCTGCTATTCCAGGATGGGAGCAAATGGCCGGAGTAGGCAATGAAAAATCCCATTCCTCGGCCACCGCTTGTCGCTGTCTTGCAGAAGTGCTCTTGGAGGGCAAGCGCGGCCGGCTCAAGGCAGGACCGCCCGCACCAGCGAAGGATATAGGTCTATCGGCCTATTTCAAGCGGCGCTGGCGACGCGAGTGTTTTCCAGCGGCCGGTTAAGACCGCCTTGAGCGGGAGGCTGACTTCTGACAGGAATTAGCAGTCAAATCGCGCGTTGTGCGAGGCATGAATGGGTCGAAAATTGAGCAGGATAGTGGTCGTCGCGGGCTTGCTGGTGGGCTTGGGAGGAAATGCCTGGGCCCAAGCTGGAGGCGGTAAAATCGACAGCGGCGACACCGCCTGGGTGCTGGTCTCGGCCGCCCTGGTGCTGCTCATGACAACCCCGGGTCTGGCCCTGTTTTACGGTGGCATGGTCCGGCGCAAAAACGTCCTGTCGATGCTGATGCAAAGCTTTATTCTGGCCGCCTTGGTATCGGTGCAATGGGTCCTGTTCGGTTACAGTCTGGCCTTCGGTCCAGACCATTGGGGGCTTATCGGGGATCTCTCCTGGGCCGGACTCAACGGCGTAGGAGCATTGCCCAATCCAGCCTATGCTCCCACCATTCCTCATCTCGCTTTCGCCATCTACCAATGCATGTTCGCGATTATCACGCCGGCGCTGATTACCGGCGCCTTCGCCGAGCGGATTAGTTTTGGTGGCTTTCTCGCGTTCAGCCTGCTTTGGATGACCTGCATCTACGATCCGCTAGCCCATTGGGTGTGGGGCAATGGCGGTTGGATCCATCAGCTCGGCGCGCTGGATTTCGCCGGCGGCACGGTGGTGCATATCTCCTCGGGCGTCTCCGCCCTGATTGCGGCGCTGGTCATCGGCAAGCGGATAGGCTTTCCTCAACGGCCGATGCCGCCCCATAACCTGACCATGACGCTGACCGGCGCAGGCCTGCTGTGGGTGGGTTGGTTCGGCTTCAATGCGGGCAGCGCTCTGGCCGCCAACGGTTTGGCGGCTTCGGCGATGATGGCGACCCACGCCGCGACTGCCGCTGCCGCGCTCGCCTGGGTGCTAAGCGAATGGGCGGCGCGGGGCAAGCCTACGGTGCTGGGCGTGGCCAGCGGTGCGGTGGCCGGCCTGGTGGCCATCACCCCGGCCGCGGGTTATGTCACGCCAGTGGCCGCGCTGATGATCGGCCTGATCGCTGGAGTGGTGTGCTTCTACGCGGTCGGGGTCAAGTTCCGCGCCGGCTACGACGACGCTCTCGACGTGGTGGGTGTGCATGGCGTGGGCGGTGCCACGGGAGCCTTGTTAACCGGGATCTTCGCCAGCAAGTTGGTCAACCCCGCCGGCGCCGACGGCTGGTTGGCGGGCAATCCGCACCAGCTATTGCTCCAGGCAATCGCGGTGCTGGTCAGTATCGGCTTCGCCGCTATCGGCAGTCTGATCTTGCTCAAGCTGGTAGACTTCACCGTGGGGCTGCGAGTCAAGCCCGAAACCGAGCGAGAGGGGCTGGACTTGGCGGTCCACAGCGAAGTGGGCTACGCCCTGCTGGAGGAGGAATAGGGCTCAGGACGTACGCATGAGGCTTAGCAGCAACGGCCCGGCTTCAGCCATCACCTCGCGCACGATCTCGCTGAGAGGCTTGCCGGGCACCTCCAGCTTGGCGGACAACGAGGCCATCACGGTTAAATAACCGCTGCGTGCCGGCTCATCGATTTCCGCCAGCCGGCGCTCTATCGCGGCCACGAACCTGCGATGGGTCTGAGCCACCGGGTCGATCCGTCGCAAGCGGGCAGAGCGTGCGATCTTGGCGCTTTGGCTGGCCATAACTGACAGTTCAGATATAACAGCTCCGAAGGTTGGGGAGAAGCAGACGTGCAGGCAACAGGCCGGATGAAGCGCCCAGATTGATGTCGCTGCAGGTTTATCTCTTACTGCTGGCCCTGCTGGCGGCCGAAAGGGTAAGCGAGGTCTTCCGCGCCGCCCACAACCGGCGCTGGGCCCTGGCGCGCGGAGCGGTGGAGAGCGGGCGCGGCGTACACCAGCTGATGGTGGTATTTCACTGCCTGTTTTTCGTCTCCTGCGCGACCGAGGCATTGCTGATTCGCCCGCCCTTCCCCGGGCGACTGGGCTGGATGGCCCTGGTGGTGGCGTTACTGGCCCAAGCCTTGAGAGCGTGGGTAATGACCAGCTTGGGCCCGCGCTGGAACACCCGCGTTCTCGTCATTCCCGGGTTGCAGCCGGTCCGCGCTGGACCCTACAGATGGATCCGCCATCCCAACTATCTGGCGGTCGCGCTGGAGATCGCCGCCGTGCCGATGGTTCATGGCTGCTGGCGCACCGCTCTGGGCTTTTCGCTTGCTCATATTCCTTTGCTGGCGGCTCGCATCCGAATCGAGGAACGCGCCATGGGCCCGGGCTATCAAGACGCGATGGGTCGCCGGCCGCGCTTCCTACCCCGCTCCTCCCATTTTCGCCCCGCCCCTTGAGGTTTTCAGCGTGCGGGGGCCGCAACCGTGGGACTAGCGGCGGGCGGTGAGCAGTCCAGCGTCGCCCACTGCGCAACTTCCCAGGTTTCCAGTCCGATCGCTCCCGCCAGCCATAGCTTGCGCCAGGGTTGGGGCAGAATTTCAGCGACGGCTAAGCCTAAGCTAATCCCCACCACCGCACTGATCGCGAAATCGCCGCTAGAGGGCCGATTGCTGGAGGCGGCGAACCGCACGATCGGGTCCGCTTCATAGCAGCTCGAGGCCCCTTTCATCTTGGCCGCGGACAGGCCCGCGTCAGTGGCGGATAAGCCGACGAACGCGACTGCTTCTGCTATATCCAGTCGATCCCAGCGAGGGAACCAGACGTGTTCGTTGCTCCGGCTGGCGGCGCATCCACTAACCAACAATGATATGATCGCAAACAGTAAGCAGCCACAACAGCCGGGATGAATTATCAGCATGATTATTAATGAGATGTCGCACGGGCGAACCGCGCGAACCGTAGTTGCGAAACTCAGCGAGTAACTCCCAGTGACGCGAAACTGCTGGGGGGCAGCCACAAATGGTCCCGCACGCACGCTTATGTCTGGAATGACTGACTACCATTCGAGTGTGGCGAATCGGCAAATGCCTTGCATCAAAATGGCGCGAGCAAAAACTGGGTAAACGAGCTGGGCAATTGATGGTTTCCAGCATACTTGTGTGGGCAAGCCCGCTTTTCAACTCGTTGATTAATGTGGATATCCAGTTCGCTTGGAGGTAAAGAACGGGAAGCAGGCGGGCGTTTGCGCGGAGGCGGATCGTCTGGTTCGAAGAGAGCTGGCAGCATCGCCAGCGGCGGAGCCGACGACGGCGGGCGGAGGGGCCGACGCAGGAGGCTGCGGTCGGCTTGACCATTGAGTTTTTTGACGAAAAGGTTAAAAGGATGGGGCCCTTGGGGGCACCGGCCGGCAAAGGCGCAGCATAGCGGGGGGTCGGGACGCGAGTTGAGATGCCTCGTCCGATCGATTCCGCGGCGCGGAGTTGCGGACGCCCCATCGGCAGGCCCCCCGCTCGGGGGCCAAGGAGTTCACATGAAAAAGTACGAGTCGGGGGCCTGGCTGGTGATGTCGGGTTTGCTCGCCACCTTGATCCTGGTGGTGAGTCCCAACCTGACCATGGTGAGCGTCTTCATGACTCCGCTCATCCGCTACTTTCACTGGTCCCACGCCGATGTCGGCCATCTCGCCTTTTCCGCCGGAATCGCCGGTGGCCTGGTCTCCCCGCTGGTGGGCTGGTTGCTGGACCGGATCGGCGCGCGCTGGCTGGTCGCCTCCGGAATAGCGATCATGGGCATCAGTTATCTGGTGGCCAGTCATTCGCAGTCCCTGGGCGCCATGACTCTGGCCTGGGGCGTGGTCGGGATTGGAGCTGCGGTGGCGGGGCTGATCCCGATCATGGTGGTGGCGATCAACTGGTTTGGGGGGCGGCGCGGCTTCGCTGGCGGTGTGATCATGTTTGGAATGGGAGTCGGAATGGCGCTGCCCCCGCCGATTCTGACCTACCTGATTGCCCATCACGGCTGGCGGGTGGCGATGCGCTGGATGGCGGTGCCGGCCTTGGCGATCGCGGTACCCTATGTGTTGGCGGTGATGCGCACGCGACCCAAAGTCGCGCAAGCCCGTAACACCAGCGAGGAAGTCGCCGCGCTGCCGGGCCTGGAGGTGGGTGCGGCCTTGTGCTCCTCGGCCTTTTGGCTCTGCCTGATCGCCGACTTCATCTGGAGCAGCGGCTTTTCCGCCTCGCTCACCCATTCGATCACTTACATGATAGGGCTGGGCTTCAAACCCTCCCATGCGGCGCTGATCTACAGCGCCCAAACCATGGGTACCGCGCTGTGCACCGTGCCCTTTGGTATCCTGGCCGACCGTATCGGCGTGCGCCGCGTACTGGCGCTGGCTTTCTTGCTGGTGGGAATTGGCAGCGCGGCCTTGGTCGGTTTCAGCTCGACCGCCGCCGAGCCCTATCTGCTGCCGGTATACATCTTATGTTGGGGGGCACCGTGCGGGACGGTCTTCGCGCTCTTGCCGGTGCTGATGGCCGAGACGCTAGGGCTGCGCCGCTTGGGCACGCTGGTGGGAATCAAGGGTTTCAGCACCGCAGTTGCGCTGGCTACTGGCCCCGTGTGGTCGGGCAAACTGTTCGACATTACCGGTAGCTATGTGCTGCCTTACGAGATCGCGACCGTGGCGATTTTGGCTAACTTTGTGATCATCCTGATGGTACGGCCGGCCGCGGGTTACGATCAGGTTCCGCTCGGCGAAGAAAGGGCCAACCTGGCCGCAGCCGCCCAGGCCTAGCTTTGTAGCGGCGCGGCGAGCCTAAAGCCGCCGCGCCGCGATTGCCCCATATATCAATATCAGTAGCGCCAGGGGGGCAGGTTAAGCAGCGGGAAAGCGCTATGCACACCGGGAGCACTGGCTGGATGGGCGGCGCGCAGGTAGGCGGGAGTGAGCGCGGCCGGCCGAGTCACGCCCAACAGCCCCATCGCCAGGCGCAATTCTTCTTCCAGGAGTTCCAACACTCGCACCACTCCGCCGGCCCCGGCCGCGGCCAGACCATAAACGTAGAGCCGCCCGATCCCGACCGCATCCGCACCCAGCGCCAAGGCCTTGACGACATCGGTGCCGCGGCTGATGCCGCCGTCTACCACGATATGCGCGCGCCCGCCGACCGCGGCAACCACCTCGGGTAAAATCTCCATCGCCCCCTGGCCGTGATCGAGTTGGCGCCCGCCATGGTTGGAGACGTAGATCACGTCGATCCCGTGTTCGACCGCCATCGTGGCGTCTTCGGCGGTGGCGATGCCCTTGAGCACCATGGGCAGCTTGAACTTGGCCTTATAGCGATCGACGTCACGCCAGGTTACCCGCGGCTGGTAGGTGCGGCCGTCGATCGCACCGCGCCAGCGGAAAAAGCGTTTGGCCAGATCCCGCTCGCGCCGGCTGTAATAGGCCGAGTCCACGGTCAGGCACAGGGCATCGTAGCCGGCGTCGATCGCGCGCCGAAAATAATCGTCCACCCAGGCGCTATCGCCGCGCACGTAGAGTTGAAAGATCTTCAGTCCGTCGCGACTGGCGGCGGCGGTGGCTTCTAGACCTGGCTGCGAGACCGAACTTAGCAGCATCCCGACCCCGAAGCTGTCCGCGGCCGCCGCCACGCTGGCGGCGCCATTGGGATCGAAAACTTCCAGCGAACCCACCGGCGCGCACAGTACCGGAATGCGCAGGCGCTTGCCAAGCAGGGTTGCCGACAGATCGATTTCGGCCACGTCGCATAGCACCCGCGGCCGCAGGGCCAAGGAGTCCAGCGCCTGGCGATTGCGGGCCAAGGTCGTCTCGGTTTCGGTGCCACCCACCAAATAGTCCCAGATGTTGCGGGTAAGGTTAGTGTGGGCAACTTCGATAAATTCGTGCAGGGTCTGAAAGCGTTCGCCCGCCGATTCTACTGCCACGGCTTCGCACCTCCTGTCGGCAGCCGAGTCTAACTCCAGCCGCGACGGCGATTAAAGGGCAAGCTGGGACGCTTTTCAGAAGCCTGGCGCCAGCCAAGGCTTTTGCGTCAAAATTGCCTGAATCTGGTTGATATAATCAATTGCGCTCTGATCGTACCAACCACCGCTGTACCAATCGCCCACGCATCCCCACAGTTGTTCATTGGCGTCTGGCGAGGGGTAAGCGCTATGCCCATCCAGGGGAGTGCGCTCGCTCAGATAGGGGATGTCGCCCTGGACGCAGGCCTGCTGGTAAGCCAGCTTGAAATCGACGTTGAAGGCGGTCGACTCTTCGCTCATCGGATAGGTAGCCGGAAAGTCCGACTGTTTGATTTGCAAAATCCCCCAACTTGTGCCGTTGCCGATATCGCCCTCCGAGCTCTGCTCCCATCCCGACTCGTTGACTGCGATGGCTCGTACAAGGTTGGGATCGAAGCCCCATTTGTAAGCGCCCCATTGCAAGATCTCGTCGGTGGTGCCCGTGAACTGACCGTCAGCCTTCAGCACCAGTGTATTGCCCGAAGCGGTCAGCGAATCCAGCCCGCCCGCGGCTTGGTAAGCTTCCACCTCGCTACTGGTGGGCATTGTATTGTTGGCCACCGCGTTGGCCGGGCGCGGTTCGAACTTGGGGTTGTATTGCACCAGCGCCGCCGCTTGCGCATCGCTCAAGGGCAGCGAACTGGCGGTGGGCGAGGGCGCGGCGGAGCTTGATGGGGTAGGAGTAGCGCTCGGCGCAGCTGGGCTGCGGAGAGGGGAGGCAGGCGCTGCCGTGGGCGCGACGGTAGGTATCGAAACTGCTGGCAGGACCGGCGTCTGCGCGGCGGTCGCGGACTGCACAATCGCTAGTCCGGTGCCCCCGGATACGTCGGGGCCCGCTAAGCTGCCGCCACCGCCGCTACACCCTTGCCCCAGGGTTGAAATGGTCCCGCACACCGCCAGCCCAACCGTGACATTTAAGATCTGCCACCAAACCGACCTCTGGCTCACGCTCCAGACCTTTCCCGGCCGGGTGAACAAGCCGAAGTTAGCGCCTTCTTTGCCGCGGCAAGGCTGCCGTGCAGTAGGCAGGACTTAGCGAAACAATCCTGTGGTCGAGAATAGATGGACCACCGCTTCGCGGTCCGCTTGCGCAGGTTTTATGCCAAGAAAAGAGAAGTGGTGTCGGGTTGGGCGAACAAAGAAAGAAATCGGCCAAAATAATCGAGGCTGGCCTTGTCTTAATGGAAACGTTTCAACTTAGAACAACCGATGCCCATCCCTAAGGCACTGACTCAAAGTTACACGAGTAAGTGTTCCAAGATGTAGCGATTTAGAACAATCTAACGCATGCTCTCACGAGCTTATATAATCTTAGAGTCTTGAATTTTGAGATAATTGTTGGTCTATGGACACAACTCGGGCTGATCCCAGCATTGACCCGCGCCCGGCAGCAGCAAGCCAGGAATTTAATGTAAAAGATGCAGAAGCCGCCAAAAGATGCAATGAAAGGCCTGAATCACTTGACCGGCAATCAATCTTCAGTATGCTGCTGTGCATCGCTTATGCATGCTATTAGAGGGAGGCACACTTCTTGAGATCTCGTATCGCAGCGGTTCTCATCCTTGGGTCGGTACTCTGGTTGTGCAGCCTGAGTTCGGTTCAGGCCCAGTCCGTCACCATTCCCAACAACCACCCCGCCTTTCAGCTTCCCTCGCCGCAAACGCCGATAAGTTCCACCCGCACGCTCGACCTCACCATTTTTCTGGCCCTGCAAAATCCGACTCAACTGCAGAGCCTGCTCACCAATCTGCAAACCCCCACCAGCCCTCAGTTCCATCAGTGGCTGAACGCCTCTCAATTTCAGTCAACCTACTATCCGACGACCAGCCAGATAAGCTCCTTGACAACTTGGTTGAGCGGTCAAGGATTTACCGTTAAAGCGCTTATCGCTAATTCGCTGGCGGTATCGTTTTCGGGTAGTGCCGCTCAGGTCGAAACGGCCTTTGGCGTAACCTTGGTCAAATCAACCTCGCTGGGTTTGAACCCCAACGGCGTAACCTTTTACGAAAATACCGGCGACCCATCGGTGCCCTCGCAGTTCCAAGGCCTGATTGCGTTTATCGAAGGGCTGGACAACCTGGGCAGCGCGAACAACCTGACCGGCAGCATCGTATACGGCGACAACGCCCCGGTGCCCTCGGCCGAGGCGACCCCGTCGGCTCAAATCGGGTATGTCGAGCACAATATCCTCAACCCCACGACCACCGCGACGCCTCAGCCGACACCGACTTGCCCTGGTTCGGCTCCGACTCCCGTGCCCAGCCCGGGGGTTTACAACTTCAAGCCGTCCGATCTCTATACTTATTACAACGCCAATAGCGTACTCAGTCACAACCAGGGGACCCAAGCTCCCGACTGTATCGCGATTATCGCTTCGGTTGACTTTGCCGACGACGCCTTCACCAGCTTCGCCAGCGCCTACGGCCTGCCAAGCACGCTGCCCAGTCGTGTGCCGGTGCAAAACTCCACGGTCAGCCAAGGATGCGGCGCCGGTGAAGTTTCGTTGGATATCGAATGGTCGCACACGCTGGCGCCGGCCACCCCACAGCGGGTCTATGAGTTTGGCGGCAACGTCGATCTGGTCCAGGCTTTTCTGGCTCCGGTCAACGATAACGTCTGTGGCGTGATCAGCTCCAGTATCGGGCCGGGCTGCAATCAGCAGGATGGCGGCTACTATCATGCGATGGACGAGGTGTTTCAACAGGCGGCCGCGCAGGGACAGACTTTCTTCGAGGCGGCGGGAGACAAGGGGGCGGCGGCCGAAGCGCTGCAGGTCGAAAACGGCAACCTGGTGTGCGACGTCGGTACCAGCAATAACGCCAGCGCGATCGGAGGCAGTCCCAACGTAGTCGCCGTCGGCGGCAGCCAATTTACCCCAACCTACGACTCCAATGGCAACGACACCAGCGTACAGGGGCCCGGGCCGGCGATGGAATCGGTATGGGGTAACGACGGCCGCAACGGTGCCGGCGGGGGCGGTATCAGCGCGATCTTCGCGCTTCCACCCTGGCAAGCCGGGGTCCAAAACCAGCTCGGCTATACCTCAAACATGCGGTTGCTGCCCGATCTGGTATTCGGGGCGAGCGAGATCGCTCCTGGATTTTACATCTATGTGGATTACGGCGATGGTACCGGAGCGCACCTCAAGGAGACCGGCGGGACCAGCATTGCCACCCCGATGCTGGCGGGGATGTCGCGCCTGATTGCGCAGGCCGCCAGCCTGCCGCGCCTGGGCAACATCAATCCGTTGCTCTACGGAGCGGCCGGAAGTGGCACCTCTATCACCGGGATATTCGATATCACTCAGGGCAGTAATGCCTACAACGGGGCTACCGGGTACAGCGCCCAGACCGGCTTCGATCTGGCCAGCGGCTGGGGCTCGCCCAACGTGGGTAGCTTTGTCGCGTATTTCTCCCAAGTAGTAACCGGCGCGACCCCAACGGCGACACCGACGGCGACGCCTACGCCCGCCCCTACGACAGCTCCAACGACCGCGCCAACGACCGCTCCGACGGTTGCCCCTACGGGCGCTCCCACCGCCACTACCAGCGTGGTCCCGACCGCGACTCCGCTGCCTACTCCGACGCCGGGGGCGCACGCCACTTCGGTTCCGGCAATCAGCCAGGGAGCGGCGGGCCAAAGCGTGGCGGCCGGTACGATGAGCCTCACTAACACCTCGTCCAACGCCGAGTCACTACAGGCCTTGCAGTTGCAGATCAGCAACCCGGGGCTGTTCTCTACGATGAAACTGACAGTCGCCATCGGTGGCACCCGGCAAACCGCAGTCACCGGTACGTTGGGGACAGTTACCAACTTCGGCTTCACACCCGCGGTTATTGTGCCCGCCGGGGCGACCGCGGTGTTCACTCTGAGCGGCACCCTGATCTCCAACGTGGCCGGTGCCGATCTCGCGGTCCGTATGGCCGGACTGATCGTCGCGCCGTCCTCGCTCGGCGACCGTGCTGGCTTGCTGCTAGCAGGCGTTTTGCTGATTCCAGGGGTGTTGCTGATGGCGGTTCCGGCAATCCCGCGCCGGCGCATCGCGTTGCTTTCCTTGATGCTTCTGGCGCTGGCCGCGACCGAGGTAGCTTGTACCAGCAGCAGTAGCAGCAGTCCGAGCGTTCTCACCAGTTCGACCCAAGTGGTGTCGCAGGTGACGCTGACCAATACCAGCGGCATTGTGCCGGTGCAGGGGCTGCCTACACTGCTGGGAACCGTGCAGCTAATCAAGTGACCGGTCCGGGACCGGCCGGTTGATTCGGCCGGTCCCGCCTTCAGCTCCTGAGGCCGGACGTGTAAGCTTGGCTAATCAAGGAAGGCCTGAATGCATGTTTGACAGCGGGATCGATTGCCGTCGCCGGCTGCGCGATGGATGGGCGATTTTCCTGTGCGGCGCGATGCTGGCCATTGTGCTGCCCAGCGTCCAAGGCTGTGGTGGTTCCAGCGGCGGTCCCGCCCACCAATCTCCGACAGCGACCGCCAGCCCGTCTCCGACCCCCAGTCCGGTGCCGACTCCCGCCGGTTTGGGTAACGTCAACCATATCATCATCTTCATGCAAGAGAACCATTCCTTCGACAATTACCTTGGAACGCTGCCTTACGTGCCAGGCAGTCCCTATCACGCCGCGGCCGACCCGGTGCTGGGATGTCCAACTAATGACAGCCAATGCGTGGACGGCTTGAGTTGCAGCGGAACCACCGCCAGCGGCCTGGTCTGCGCCAATTCCAATTACAACTCCTCGGCTCAGCTCGTCACCGCCCATCACATGCCCGACGAATGTGGCAACGGGATCGACCCTTCCCATGAATGGGTGGACATGCATTTCAAGGCCAACTACTGCGATCCCAATTCCGGCAGCATTCTGGGCAACGGCTTCGTGGCCTGGAACAACAACGCTTCGGAGGTGATGGATTACTACGACAATTCGGATCTGCCGTATTACTATGCGCTGGCCGAGACCTTTGCCATTAGCGATCGCCAATTCGCCTCGCTGGTCGGGCCGACCCTGCCCGATCGGATGTACGCGATGGCGGCCACTTCATTCGGTCACGACACCACCAATACGCCGGACGATTACACCAACGGGCCGCCCGGCTATCAGCCGATCACTGGGAGCATCTTCGACCTGCTCGATGAGGCCAATCAGGGCTGGAGCGAGTTTTATGAATGCGATGCGATCGGTACTCCACCGGTACCATATGCGCAGTTGTTTCGTTACGGCGATTATCCCAACTACGTCCATCTCTCCGAGCCTTCCGGCAGCCAGCTTTATCCGCAATGGGCCGCAGCAACGGGGGTAGGTACCGGCCAATGTAATCTGCCGTCGGTCACTTACGTCAGCCTTTACCATACCGAGCACGGAACCGATGACGTACGTGCGGGTCAGTACGATGCGTCGATCATAATCAACGATGTGATTAACGGACCGTGCTGGAAAGATTCGGTTTTGTTCCTGACCTACGACGAAGGCGGCGGTTATTACGATCACGCTACTCCGCCGCCGGCGCCCTCGCCTGATTTTATCGAGCCGGGATTGTGCGCGGATAAATCCAACCCGGCGGGAGGCTCGGAACTCCCAGGAGGCGGAGCGAACTGCTCGGCCAGCCTGCAGCAGCGGGTCCAGCTAAACGGCTATCTGCAACCCGGCCAAGCGCCGGCCGACTTCACTCAACTGGGCTTCCGGGTACCACTTATTGCCATCTCGCCCTTCGCCAAACCCAGCTATGTTTCTCACGTCGTGGGCGATCACACCTCGATGCTGCGGCTGATAGAGGAGCGTTTTGCGAACGGTAAGCATCTGACTCGGCGCGACGCGAGCATGAGCGATCTGTCCGATCTGTTCGACTTCGTCAACGCGCCCTCCAAAAACGCGGTAGTCAGCGTAGTCGCACCCACGCCAGCCGCAACCGATTGCAATTCGCCGGTCACCTCGCCGCCGGCGAGCTGCGCCCTGTTAGCCTCGCCGCTACCCACTCCCAGCGGGCCGACACCGACGCCTTCGGTGGTGCCGACGGTCGCCATTTGTCCGTTCCCGACGCCCACCGCCGCCCCTTAGCCCGATGTTCCAGTTATAGGTTTACAAAAGGCTCGAAGATTGAAGCAGGATGGCGGTCCTGAGGTGGGGCGCCTTCAATGAGGCCGCACTCATTCGAGTGGCTCCCTGCCGGAGGGGGTGGGGGATGGCCTCGCGGCGTGGGCGGGACTCCGATACAATCAGGCCCGGCCAGAATGAGACGGCGCTGAAATGAGGCGACGAGGCCTGCAAGGCAGTCCCGTAACCATCCTTGCTAATGGCGAAGAATGGGAGAGGAGATAGCGCGGCGCCCCGTAAATAGATTATCGAAGAGTAGCGCTTCGCGGCGACGCAAACCGGTGCCAGCTTGACGCGCTCTGGCATGCTTCGCGGATACCGCGAGTAATCACGCGGAGGAACCGCGCGAGATGTTTCGACACGGCTCGCGATGCTCGCTGGCTCAACATGACACAAACAGGTTTTGCAGATTCGAAAGCTGAAAAAGTTTCACGGGCGCCCGAGGATGGCGCGCGGCTCGCTGCGCCGCTATTCACTATAGAGATAGAGCGATTTCGAGTGGCTGATGGCGATCTATCTCGACCATAATGCGGGCTCTCCGATGCGCCCCCAAGTGCGCGCGGCGCTTGCCGCGTTGAATTTTTCCGGCAATCCCGCCTCGGTCCATCACTCGGGGCAGGCGGCGCGCAGCGTGCTCGAACAGGCGCGCGCCAGGGTCGCCGACCTGATCGGCGCCCGGCCCACGTCGATCGTGTTCACCTCGGGCGGCACCGAAGCCAACCATCTCGCACTTCTGGGCGTGCTCGAAGCCGATCCCGCGCGCCGCGCGATCGTCACCACCGCTATCGAGCATTCCTCGATCCTCCATCCGCTGGAGCATCTGGCGCGAACGGGCGTGCAGGTGCGAATCGTGCCGCCCGACAGCCAGGGACGAGTCGATCCGGCCGAGCTGATTGCGCACGTCGATCACCAGACGGCGTTGGTCAGCGTCGGCCTGGCCAACGCCGAGGTCGGCACGATTCAGGATCTGAGCGGCCTGGCCGACGCGGCCCATCGGGCCGGCGCGCTGCTCCATCTGGATGGCGTGGCGGCGGCGGGCAAGATGGCGCTGGCGGTCGACGAGCTGGAATGCGATCTGCTCTCGCTCAGCGCCCACAAGCTGGGAGGGCCGGCCGGAAGCGGAGCCCTGTTCGTACGCGATCGCGCGCGAATCCGCCCCTGGCTGTGGGCCGGGGCCCAGGAGCATGGGATGCGCGCGGGCACACCCAACCTGCTCGGCGCGGCCGGCTTCGGCATCGCCGCGAGCATCGTGCGCGATGAATGGTCCGCCGAGATGGCGCGGCTGGCACCGCTTGCTGCCGAGTTCGCCTCTCATCTGATGGTCGAGATTCCCGGCCTTCGCGCCAACCATCCGGCTGCCGGCGGCCTGTATAACACGCTGAATTTTACCTTTCCCGCGGTACGCGGGGAGACCCTGCTGATCGCGCTCGATCTGGCCGGGGTGGAAGTCTCGATGGGGTCGGCGTGCGCGGCGGGCGCGGTCGAACCCTCCCACGTGCTGCTCGCGATGGGGCGAGGCGAGGGCGCCGCGCGCAGCTCGTTGCGAATCAGCCTGGGCTACACCACCACGGCGCAGGATCTGGCCGCCGCCGCCACGATTATCCCGCGAGTCTGGCGCCAGGTCGCGCAAGCCGAAGGCGTGCAGGCGATGGCATCATGAAGACGCGGGTGGTGGTCGCGATGTCGGGCGGAGTGGACAGCTCGGTGGCGGCGGCGATGCTGGCCGAGCAGGGCTATGAAGTAATCGGTATCGCGATGCGGCTGGCGGCGGAAGAGGGCGGGGCGGCGCGGCGCAACGCCTGCTGCGGCTACGAGGACTTCGAGGACGCGCGCCGGGTGGCTCAGCGCATGGGCTTTCCCTTTTATGTGATCGACCTGCGCGCGGAATTCGATCGGCGCGTGATTGAGCCCTTTGTCGGCGCCTATCTCCAGGGGCGCACCCCCAATCCCTGCCTGCTTTGCAATCGCGACATCAAATTCGACCGGCTCTGGAGCCGGGCGCGCGCGCTGGGCGCCGATTTTGTCGCCACCGGCCATTACGCCCGCATCGAAAGCGACTCCGACGGCAGCTTTCGCTTGCTGCGCGGCTTGGATTCAAGCAAGGATCAGTCCTACTTTTTGTTTACCTTGAGCCAAGAGCAGCTTGCGCGCACCCTGTTTCCGATTGGTGCGATGACCAAGGCGGCAGTGCGCCGGCGCGCGGCAGATTTGGGATTGATCAACGCGCACAAGCCCGAAAGCCAGGAGATCTGCTTCGTCCCCGACAACGATTACGCCCGCCTGGTGGGGGAACGCGCCCAGCCGGGGCGAATCCGGCCCGGTGATATAACCGATCGCGCGGGGCGGGTGTTGGCGCGTCACGATGGAATCCATCGCTTCACCGTCGGCCAGCGGCGCGGCTTGGGGGTGGCCGCGAGCGAGCCGTTGTACGTGCAGGAGATCCGACCGGCCGACGGTCGCGTGATCGCGGCGCCGCACGCGGCCTTGACGTCGGCCGGCTTGCGCGCCGCGGGGGTCAGCCTGGTTGACCCTCGCTCATGGGAAAGCGATCGCCATCCGATCGAGGTGCGCATTCGCTACCGCCATCCGCCGCTGCCAGCCAGCCTGGCGCTGATGGACGGGGCGCGGGCCGAGGTGCGCTTCGACAAGCCCGGTCCCGCGGTCACGCCGGGGCAGGCTTGCGTCTTCTATCGCGGGGATCAGGTGCTGGGCGGCGGGATTATTGAAGCGGCACTGGAGGTTCGCGCTTAAGATGCGCTTTGCGATCACTACCTTGGGTTGCAAGGTCAACCAATACGACAGCGCCGTGATCGAGCATCGGCTGGGTGCCGCCGGAATGGAGCAGGCCGACTTCGACCAATCCGCCGATGTCTATATCGTCAACACCTGCACCGTGACCGATCGCGCCGACGTGGAAAGCCGCCGCCTGGCGCGCCGCGCGCGCCGGCGCAATCCTCACGCCCGCGTCATCATGACCGGATGTATGGCCCAGGCCAGTCCGGCCTCGCTGGCCGCACTGGCCGAGGTGGACGCGGTGGTCGGGCTCAATCGGCTCGACGATCTGGTCGCGGCTGCCCACGGCGAGGCGCCGGCGCGGGTGATGGTGAGCAATCTGCGCAAGACCCGGCCGGCGTTGGAGATCGGGGCGGTGGTGCCGGCGGGGCAGACGCGGGCCTACCTCAAGCTGCAGGAGGGATGCGATCAATTTTGCAGCTTTTGTATCGTGCCCACCTCGCGCGGGACCTCGCGCAGCGTGCCACCGCGGCGGGTTTTGGAGGTGCTCGACGAGCTCCATCGCGACGGCTTCAAGGAAGTCATTCTGAGCGGGGTCCATCTGGGCGGCTACGGACGCGATCTCAGCCCACCGGGCAGTCTTCAAGTATTACTTGAGATGATCGCGGAGCGCAGTCCGATCCGTCGGCTGCGCCTGAGTTCGATCGATCCCGAAGAGCTGAGCGGCCCAGTGATCGATCTGGTGGCGGCCGGAGCCCCGTTCTGTCCCCATTTCCATCTCCCGCTGCAGGCCGGGGAAGACGAAGTGCTGAGCTGGATGCGCCGGCGCTATCGGCGCCAGCAGTTTCGCGAGCTGGTAGAGCGGATCATGGAGCGAATGCCCGAGGCGGCGATCGGAACCGACCTGATTGCTGGTTTTCCTGGCGAAAGCGCGCAACATTTTGACCGTTACTTGAGCTTTGTGCGCGATTTACCGCTGGCCTACTTCCATGTATTTCCTTATTCAATAAGATCCGGCACCACGGCCGCCAAGCTGGAGGGTCGAGTGGCGCCGGCGGAAATTACGCGCCGCGCCGAAATTCTGCGCGAGTTGGGTGAACAGCGGCGCCGTGAGTTCGCGGCCAGCTTTGTGGGGGCACGGCTGGCGGTCTTGATCGAAGAGGCGCGCGAGCCGAGCAGTGGGATGCTGCGCGGTTACAGCCGCAATTACGTTAAGGTTTTGGTGAGGGGATCGGACGAACTCAAGAACCATGAGATCGAGGTGGAAACAACCGCTAGTGACGGCGCGACGCTTGTGGGGAGGCTGGCGTCGCACTGCTCAGGATGACGAGCGTGGGGCGGCGGCCAAAGCGCCTCATTGGTTGGCCGAGTTGGAGCGGATCCTGGGCTACCGGTTTCGTCAGATTGAATTACTGCGCGTTGCCCTGACCCATCCCAGCGCCGCCGAAGGCACCAATCAGCATTACGAGCGCTTGGAGTTTTTGGGCGACGCGGTGCTCGACCTGGCGATCGCCGACCTGCTGATGCGCCATTTTCCTGAGGGCGACGAGGGCTTGCTCTCGCGCCAGCGCGCCTCGGTGGTCAATGCCCGCACGCTGGCAAGCAAGGCCGAGGCGATCGGCTTGGCGCGAAGCCTGCGCTTGGGCAAGGGCGAGGAGAAAAGTGGCGGGCGGCAGAAAATTTCCATCCTGGCGGCGGGATTCGAAGCCGTTATCGGCGCGATCTATCGCGATAGCGGCCTGCCCGAGGCGCAGCGCGTGGTCGAGCGGCTGTTCGCCGACGAGATTGGCGGGCCCAGCGCCGAGCGTGATTACAAAACCGAGCTGCAAGAGGCGGCCCATCGTCATTTCCACGCACATCCGGTCTACGAAGTGATCCAGGAAAGCGGCCCCGATCATGCCAAGCGTTTTCAGACCCGCATCCGAATCGGCGATCGCGAGCTGGGCATCGGCGAAGGCGCCAGCAAGAAGCAAAGCGAGCAGGCGGCCGCGCGCGAGGCCTTGCGCATAATCGTCGCCGAGCAGACTCGCGAGGTGGGTTGATGCCATCGCAGGCGGCCACTTACCGCTGCGGCTACGTTGCGCTGGCGGGCCGCTCCAATGTCGGCAAATCGACGCTGCTCAATCGCCTGGTGGGAGAGAAGGTGGCGATCGTAAGCCCGCTGCCGCAGACTACTCGCGGCGCGATCGTGGGAATTCGCACCGACCCCGACGCCCAACTGATCATCGTCGATGCGCCCGGAATCCATCAGCCGCGCCGCGCGCTCAATCAGCGCATGGTCCAGAGTGCTCAGCGCGCGATCGCGCAGGCCGATTTGATCGCGCTGGTGGTGGAGGCTCGTCCGATCTCGCCTCAGGACCGCGAACTGATTGCGTTGGTTGGCGAGCGTGACGTGCCCGTGGTGGTGGTCATCAACAAAATCGACCTGGTCGCGCGGCCCAAGCTAATTCCGCTAGCCGAACAATGGCTGCGCGCACTGCCCAAGGCGGAGATCGTGCCGGTCAGCGCGCTCAGCGGCGAAAATGTCGAGGAGCTGGCGCGTACCCTGAAGCAATTTCTGCCGCCTGGGCCAGCCTTGATGCCGGCAGACCAGGCCATGGCGCAGAGCGCGCGCGAGCTGGCGGCCGAGATCGTGCGCGAAAAGCTGTTCTTGCAAATGCGCCAGGAAATTCCGTTTTCTACCGCAGTGCAAGTAGAACATTGGGAGGAGCTTCCCGAGCGCAAGCTGACTCGAATCGGGGCCGCGGTGGTGGTGGAACGCGACTCGCACAAGGGGATGGTGATTGGCGCGGGAGGATCGCGCCTGAAGGAAGTCGGCCAAGCCGCGCGCCTCGAGCTGGAAGCTATGCTGGGGCACCGAGTCTACCTGGAACTGCAGGTGCGAGTGGAAAACAACTGGACCCGCGATCCGCGCCGGCTCGACCAATTCGGCCTGTAAGCCACTTAGCCCTTGCTTTTGAAAGCCCACGGCAGTGTGTTTCCCGGAAATCGCTTCACCGCGAGCCGCGCACGCCATCAGAGCGAGTCAATCAGGCACCAACAACTTGTAAAACTGGGAAGTATGTCGCAACCGATCAAACTCGCGCGACGTTAGGCTGCTTGGCCGCGCGCCTGCGCAGCACTGGGTCGTGACACTTGATCCCGGCAGGCCATGCGACGGCTGCCGGGTAGACAACGAGGCAATCGAGGTGGCGCGAGAACGATGGATCTAACGATGAGCACGCTGATCCAGGTCGCGATAGGAGCGGTGGTGGTGCTGCTCCTTACACTTGAGCTGGGCCGCGAGGTGGTTCTCTGGTACTGGCGCGTCAACGATATCGTAAGGCTGCTGGAGTCGATCGACGCGAGCCTTAAGTGCTTACCTGCGGTGGAGCAGCGGCGCGGGGCGCGCTGCTCAAGCGCGGGATGATTGGAACCTTGCATAACGTCAGCAAAGAGTATTTGCCGATTTACCTGAACGAGTTCCAATTCCGCTATAACAACTGTCGCACCGAAGACATCTTCGGGTTGGCGATAGCAGGGTGCTGAGTGGCAACTACTCGCGAATCTCTCAGCTGTCCCGAGAGACGACGCGAGCGAAACCGATTCAGTTGAATTTGCCATTTCGGTCGCGCGAGACAAAGTAATGAACCGGGATTACCCCCAACAGGCCCAAGATGATTGCGATGATTTGCGCGATAACGACCCGAGCGAAAACCGCAGCATAATGCTTTGCCATTCTCGTGCGATCCAAGAAGTCCCGTAGGGAGTCGGTTGTGGACTTTAACGAAGTGGGAATTATTGGTGCAGCAATAGGCGTCGTTATTGGCGTTATACTTGAGGGCTGGGAACACTGGGACGACTTCAGAAAGAACGGGTGGGCACCCGTCGCGCCGAAAATTGGATTTGGAATTTTAGTCATCTCCCTAGCGATCGAAATTGTGTTTGATGCTCGCCTCGCGAAAGAATCCGCCGACGTGCAGTTGGAAACGGCGAGGATCGAAAAAGCATACGGACCGCGGCGGTTGACGAGAGACCAACTCGTAGCACTCGCTAACCACGCATTACCGTACGCAGGGACCAAGGCGGTCTTCACAATATTCACAAATGACGTAGAGTCGGCATTTTTCAGTGAGCAGATCGGGTCGGCTCTAAAAGCCGCGCACTGGCAGGTATCGGGCGGTGTTATGGGCGGGTTCGCCGCGCCAAAAACGGGCGTGTACGTAAACAGTACCGACGACGAAAGAAGCGTTGCGGGCGCTGCTGTAATCGTGACGCAACTAAAGCAAGACGGTTTTGATGTCCATTTAGGACCGACCGATCCGCCAAATGGGCAATTCGGGCATAGAACCGGCTTAACCTGGATTGAGGTAAACCCAAAGCCGCTGGCCCTACTCGAAAGCCAGCGGGAAAAGTAATGCCCGGAAAATACGCGCAGAAAATCCTGTTCTTCTTCTGCCGCCCGTGCGGCGAGTACCACGAGAAGACGCACCCGCATTACGCGGCCATGCTCCAGCGGGCTGCGGAGCGGCTCGCCGAGAAAGCTGCCAAGGGCGAGAAGGCCAAGAAAAAACGAAAGCAGAAGCTTAGCTAGGGCGAACCCTTGCTGACGCGGGCCTGTCGGCATAATTGTGGTGTGAGTTTACATAATATTTCTTATGCGAAGTTGCGTCGGCGTGAGAATCAAACTGGTTGACCGCGAGGTGCTGACTCCCTCGCCTTGTCGCGCCCGGAGGGTCTGCTTCACAGAGCATCCGGGCTTCGGCGTAACGCCGGCAGATTGGGCTGTGCGAATGCCACCCTGCCCTTGCACGCCCAGCTTCGCTGTCCAGCCCGTCAGCTCCGAAAATCGGTGGTTAGAACGTTGCCCATAAGTTTCTGCGGCAAACCTTATCGGCGCGAGCGCTGTCACATCCGTCGCTTCGCCTCTGAATCAGCGCCTCGCTCGCTGTGGGCAGCGGCGAGTCCGGATTGGTCGCGGTCGGGGTTAGCACGCTGTGGCGGTCGGGAGTCTGGGCGGTGGTCCAGCCGCCGCCAAGGGCGAGGATCAAGTTGACGTTGGACTGCAACAGGCTTTCCTTGATGTTTATTTCGGTCTGCTCCGCACTCAAGGCGAGAGTTTGCTGCACCACAACCTCCAGGTAGTTGTTGGCGCCGAGGGTGTAGCGCTGGTAGGCCAGCATTTGGGCATCCAGAGCGTCCTTGACCGCCTCCTTCTGCTGCTCGTCTTCCTGAGACAAATATTTGAGATTGGAGAGGCCGTCCTCGACCTGCTCGAACGCGCGCAGGACCACCGCGCGGTAGTCCTGAACCGCCTGATGCCAGCGCGCCACGCTTTGCGCCAATTGGGCGTGCAATAGGCCGCCCTCGAAGATCGGCGCGGCCACCGACGGCCCCAGCGACCAGAAGCTGAGCGGCCAGGCGATCGGAACCAGGCTCGAGGAGGTAAAGGCGCTCAACATGTTGTTGATCGAAATGTTGGGGTAAAAAGCTCCCCGAGCCACGCCAATTTCGGCGTTTGCCGCCGCGACTCGCCGTTCGGCCGCAGCTATATCGGGACGGCGTTCGAGCAGCACGGAGGGCACGCTTAAAGGAATCGCCGGCACGTCGATATCCATGACTTTGGGCGGGATCGAAAAGCCCGGCGCCGGTATTCCCACCAGGGTAGCGATCATATGTTCATAGATCGCTCGCTGGGCGCGAACGCCCGATTCCTGCGCTTGCGCGGCCTCGAGCTGGAAGCGAGCCTGGGCCACGGGAAGATCGGACTCGATCATCCCCGCGCTGCGCATTTGCACAACCTGCAGGTATAGCTGGTAGGCGCCCACCGTCTCGACCAGTAACTGGATGTCGTTATCAATCTCGCGCAGGGTCAGATAGGCGCTGGCCAGCCTGGCCTCCAGGCTAAGCTGGGCCCAGGCCAGCATGTCGGCCGAAGCTTGAGCGCTGGCCACTCCGGCGGCCAATTGATTGTGAATCTGATCCCACAAGTCCACTTCATAATGGATCTCGGAGAACAACGGGGTGGTGCCGTAATACGTGGGTTGCAATGGTACTCCTGGCAAGCGCCCCATCGAGGTCGCATCGGGAGTGGTCAGGCCGGTTGCGGTAACGAATGGGAACAAATAGGCGCGCAACGCGAGCGCCTCGTCCTTGTAGGTATCGTAGTTGGCCACGGCCGCCGCCAGGGTGGGATTGGCCACGATCAACTGCTTTTCCAGCCGGTCAAGCTGCGGGTCGCGATAGATCAACCACCAGGGGCCGTGCGGCCAGTTGGGCGCGGCCGGCTGCCATTCACCACTATCCGAATAGCGAACGGGCAGTACGCCCAGCGTTGCACTGGGCGCTCTGTAGGGAGGGGCCAGGTTGCAGGCGGACAACAAGCAAGCGGCGAAGGCGATAGCGATGCGGGGCTTCATTTATCCGCGAAGGCCATCTGTTCGTGGCTTTGCTCCAAGCCCGGGAAGACGCCGTGATGACCGACTACTCGCACCCGATCGCCATCGTTGAGCGCGTCGGGTGGGCTGTCGATTACCCATTCATGCGGCGAGAGTCCCGAGGTCACAATCACATTGGCGCCCATGTCGCGGCCGATCGTTACGTTTTTCAGATGAGCGCGGCCGTCGGCGCCGACCACCGCCACTTGCAAGCCGTTATCCTGAAAAATCAGCGCGCTGCTGGGAATGTCGACGGCGTCGGAAAGCGGTGGCAGATCGAAGTAAACATCGGCATAAGTGCCCGGATAAAGCTCATGCTTGGGATTAGGTGCCCACAGCTCGACCAGCAACGTGCGCGAATCCAGATTGATCGAAGCTGCGGTAGTCTTGACGACGGCCGGAAAGACCCGCCCGGGAAGCCCGGGCAAATGTAGCTCGGCCTTCATCCCCGCATGAATCCGCGAGGCATAGAGCTGCGGCACGCGTACATACACGCGCATCATGTGAATATCGGCGACCTCGAACATTTCCGGTTGATCCGCGACTCCGTTGGCGCGCACGAACGCGCCCACGTCGGTGCGCCGCGCGGTCACCACCCCATCGAAGGGCGCGACCAATCGCTTGAACCCCTCCAATGCGTTTAGCCGGTCAAGCTCGCCCTGGGCGGCCAGGGTCGCGGCATGCGCGGCACTGAGATCGAGGTCGGTGACATCGGTCTCCTGGCGCGAGACCGGCTCCAGCCGCCGACGGGAGCCGGCGGCCCACAAAGCGTTCCAGCGGTTGGCGGTAATTTGCGCAAGGCGCTCGTTGGTCTTGGCCTTGACTAGCAGCGCTCTGGCCTGCAGGACGTGGGCGTCGAGCTCGGGAGTTTCGATTACCGCGAGCAGATCGCCCTTTTTCACGTAGGCGCCGATGTCCTTGTACCAGGCCTTTACGTAACCGTTGACCTGGCCGTAAATCGGCGCCCAGTACCAGGCCTGGATGTCGCCGGGCAGCACCAGTGGTTCCTGGGTCGCACCGACCCGCGGCATGATCACCGCCACGGTCGGGATCGCCGACTCGTCGGTTCGCTGGGCCAGCCGGGTTTCAGCGTGCTTGCGATTCACGATGCCCCAGGCGGCCAAGCCAACCATCAATATCAAGGCGATCGCGCCTAGCAGGCCCAAAGCCGAGGGGCCGCGCTTGTCTTCGAGCTTTTTCAAACCCGCTTCGCTCATTTCCTCCATGTCACCTCTCCCGCCAAAAAAGACGCCGCTCAGCTTTGGATTCGCTCGGCGTGCAACCAGTCGTTGTGCTGACCGCGATGGACCAGGGCAAATACCACCGGGACGAAAAACAGAGTCGACACGGTGGCGAAGGCCAGCCCGCCGATAACCGCGCGGCCCAGCGGTGCGTTCTGTTCGGCGCTCAGGGCGGTGGGCAACATCCCGATGATCATCGCGCCGGCGGTGATCAGCACCGGACGAATTCGGGCCACGCCGGCCTCCACCGCAGCGCGAAAGGCGCTGGCGCCGTTGGCCAGACGCTCGCGCGCGAAGCTGATCACCAGGATGCTGTTGGCGCTGGCGATCCCCATACACATGATGGAGCCGATCAGCGCGGGCACCGACAGCGTGGTGTGGGTCAGGAACAGAATCCAGACGATCCCGGCTAAGGCTGCAGGCAGCGCCGTGATGACGACGAAAGGGTCCAGCCAGGACTGGAAATTGACCGTGATCAGCAGATAGACCAGCAGGGCCGAGGCCGCCAGTCCGGCAAAGAGCTGGCGATAGGCGGTGGTCATGGTGGTTACCTGACCGCGCACCGAGACCTGCGCACCGGGCGGGCGCTCGGGGGCTTCCTGTGCGATGATCTTCCGGATGTCGCGGTCGATCGCCGCCAGGTCGCGCCCTTGCCGATTGACGTAGATATCGATGACCGGCTGAGCGTTGTAATGCGAGACCACCGCGGGCGAAGGCGCGGGCGTAATCGAGGCCAGCGCGCCCAGCACTTCGGGGGTGGTATGGCCGGGCGAGGTCCTGACCGCGCTACCGCCGGTAAAATCGGTGCCGCCGCCGCTAAGCGTGGTTACGCTCTGATACGGTCCATGGTTGTCGAAGCCGTTGCCGCCGGTGACCGGCATGTTGTACAAATCGGCCAAGCTGTCGATTCGGTATTGCGGCATCATCGTCTGCAAGGGATACGAGACGCCGGTTTTCCAATTGAGCCAGAAGTTGGGCAGAAGTTGGAAGCTACCTGACAACTCCTCGAGCAAGGCGCGCGCGACATCGGCCTGGGTCAGACCAACCATCTGGGCCAGGCTGCGATTCACCCTGATGTTGAGCATGGGATAGTCGAAGCGCTGAAAGATATGCACGTCGGCGGTTCCCGGCACGTACCTGATGCGCCTTTCCAGCCGCACGGCGTAGGCGTACGTGGCGTGGCGGTCGGGCCCCTGCACCTGCACGTCGACCGGGGCGGGCGCGCCGAAATTTAGGATCTGGGTGGAAATATCGGCTGGAAGAAAGGAGAACTGAACGCTCGGAAACTTCACGGGCAAAAGCTTGCGCAGCTTGGTGACGTACTTTGCCGTTGCCAAATGACCCTCTTTTTCCTGCACCGTGATATCGCCATCCTCCGGGCCGACCGTGCCGGTGTTCTGATAGGCCATGTCGATGGGGCTGTAAGGGATGTCAATGTTATCGACGATGCTTTCGAGGTCCGCCGGCCGGATTACCCGACGGATCACCTCTTCAATCCGATCGCACAGACGCGCAGTGTCTTCGATCCGGGTACCAGTGGGCGCCGACACGTGCAGCAAAATCGCGCCGCCGTCGACCTGCGGAAAAAAATTACTGCCCAGCCACGGCTCCAGCACCGCCAGCGAGAGCACGATGAAGGCGAGAAAGCCGGCAACGAACTGCCAGCTATGATAGAGCGCGCGTTCCAGCAGCGCGGCGTAACCCTCGCGCATTCGGTTGAAGCCATGCTCGAAGCGTTGCTGAAACAATACCAAGGGATTTCGCGAGCCCGTCACTTCGGCATACTCGTTGCCGCCGTGATGATGCACCTTGAGCCAATAACGGGCGGTCATGGGCACGAAGCTGATCGACAGGAGAAAGGCACCCACCAAGGCGTAGATGACCGACTGAGCTAGCGGCACGAACAGAAAATGTGAGACCCCCGTCAGGGTCAACATCGGCACGAACACGATGCAGATGGCCAGGAGCGAAACCATCGAGGGACTCACGATCTGCCGAGCGCCGTCGAGAATGGCGTTGAGGATGTCCTTGCCCTGCTCGAGATGGTAGTTGAAGTTCTCCAAGGTCACCGTGGCCGCATCCACCAGGATTCCGACCGCTAGCGCCAATCCGCCCAGTGTCATCGAGTTGATGGTCTGCCCAGTGAAGGCCAGCACCGCCAGCGAAAATAGTGCCGACAGCGGAATCGTCAGCACGATGATCAGGGTAGAGCGCCAGTCGCCCAGGAAGAGCAGGACCAGCAAGCCGGTGAACAGGGCCGCCAGCACGGCCTCGCGCACCACCGCCGCCACCGCCTCCTTCACGAATACCGATTGGTCGCCAAAGACATGGATGCGCAGCGCCTTGGGCATCGCTTCCTTGAGCAAGGGAATCATCCGCTTGACCCCGGCCACGATATCGAGCGTCGACTCCGAACCGGCCTTGAACACAGGCACTAGCACGGCGCGCCGGCCGTCTACCCGGACCAGGTTGGTCTGCGGCGGCGCTCCGTCATGCACGAAGGCAATGTCGCGCATGTAAACGACGGTTCCGTTTACCCGCTTGATCGGCATGTCGTTGATTGCCTGGATCGCCGCGGGACTGGAGTTCAGCCTGATGTGCCATTCAAAGCGGCCGATCTTCTCCGTGCCCGCCGGAATAATCAGGTTCTGATTGTTCAGCGCTGCGGTCACGTCGGCCGGCGAGACGTCGTTCTCTTGCATCGCTTGCAGGTTGAGGTCCGCCTCGGTGTGCCGCCACAAGCCGCCGTAGGGCAGCGGTATGGCGGCGCCGGGCACGCTGGCGAGCTGAGGACGCAGGAAGTTATTGCCCAGATCGAACAGCACGAACTGCGAAATACCCTGGCCCGAGAGCGCCAATTGCAGGATCGGCACGGTCGTCGCGTTGTAGGCCAGAACGTACGGCGGAGTGGTCCCCGGAGGAAGAAACTTCAGCACAGTTTGCGCCGCTGCCGTTACCTGGGCTTCCGCCGCATCGATATCGACCCCGGGCTGAAAGAATATCTTGATCACGCCATAACCAATGACCGCTTCCGATTGCAGCGATGCGATGTCGTTGACCTGAGTGGTGACCATTCGCTCGAAAAAGTAATTGATCCGGCCCGACATCTCGTCCGGGAGCAGGCCGTTGTATGTCCAAACCACGGCCACGATTGGAATCTTGACGTTGGGAAACATGTCGATGGGCGTATCGAGGGCTGCGCGCAACCCGGCCAGCACGATCAGCAGGACCATCACGATGACCGTGATCGGCTGGCGCAACGCGATCTTTACAAACCACATACAAGCCTTCGCCTGATTGCGCGACGGACCGCGCTTGGGCCGGCACCTTTGCAGGTGTGGCACAAGCATGTTGCCCACCACGGCTCCCCCGACGGCGCATGCGCGGCGCAAGGCCGCTCTCAACCCGGTGACCAGGCACGGCCGAGAATGCTCGGCCATTGCGCGAGGCTCTCCCGAGATGCTCCCGCCGGAGCACTTTGCTAGCCGTTTGTCGGCGAAACCTTCGCGTCCAAACGGCGCCAACAGTCTTGCTGGTGTCGCCGGGCGCCGCTTAAAAGGCGCCCAAAGAACTACAGGAGGGCTACCGGCTCTTCGCCGCCGGCGTGCATCAAGCGCAGCGGCCCGAGCTCGATCAGCAACCGCGAGGAAGCCACCACGCGGCTCATCCGGTCCGAAAGTCGATTGAGCGGTTCGCGGCCGCAGACGGTCTCCTGCGAAAGTAGACTGGCGAGAACGGGACGAGGCAAAGGTTGCGTGCCCTCGCTCTCTAGAGCCGAGTCGGCGGCGTCATGCAAAGCCCAGCTTATATGCCGGGGACGAGTGGAATTGGGGCGCTTCGGGGTCAAAGCATGCGCTATGCCCAGTACGCCGAAGCATACAAAGAGCAAGAACAGAATATCGAATAACGATTTCTTCCCCGCGTTCATGCTCACTTGGTAGGTTACTCCGACACGGCATAGGAGGCAACAATCGCAGCCAAATCTTCTACTCTCCGTTGCGCTTGCTCAATTCGAGACGAAGCCCTTGTCGGGTATCGCGGGCCCCTTTTCGCGCTTGCATGGGTACACGCAGATTAGTCCGATGCTACCTTGCTCAGCGTCTTTCTCTGCTGGTATTGGCCCGCCAGACCGGCTGGCTTCGGCACGCCGTTCGGAGGAATCGCGCGGCGGAACGCGCGTGATGTTTCGACGCCGCTCGCGAATAGTCACCGGCTCAACACCACGGAAAAGAGGGTTACGAGCATTTAGCGGAGTGAGCCGCATGTGCCCGCCATTGCGATACCCGCGCCCTTCCGATGGCTTCCAGTGGGGCAACCATATTCCTGAAAGAGCCGCGGAATTGAAGAAACGTGAGCGGCTGTGGCCAAGCGAGCGCTGAAAGTGTGGCGGGGGGGGCACGGTGGCTCGCCTAACAGACGGGCGGGACGCCATGCTCGCCATCCCGCTTTCTTATGTGGGCAAAGCGTCTCAACCTGAGAGGAAACGGTTCACGGCATTCTCAGTGCATGCCGGCGCCGCCGTCAACCATCAGCATCTGACCCGTGATGAAATCGCTGTCGGCTGAGGCGAGAAAGATCAAGGTGCCGACCAGGTCCTCGGGCTGCTCCAGGCGCTTGAAGGCTTGCGACTTGACGATCCCTTGGGTGCGCTCCGGGATCTTCGCAAACTTCGCGCTCACCCGCTCGCTCATGGTCAGGCCGGGCGCCAGCGAGTTGACCGCGATCCCCCAATCGCCGCAGGCCCTTGCCATCGCACGCGTCATCGCGATGACCGCGCCCTTGGAGGCGACGTAATGAAGAAACTCAGGTGTGGCGCTGAAGAAATTGCCTGAAGCCAGGTTGATGATCTTGCCGTAGTTCTGGCGGCGCATGATTGGCACGACCGCCTTGGCACATTCGAAGAAGCCGCGCACGTTGACCTGCATCATGCGATCGAATTCCTGCGAACTTATTTCCAGGAACGGCTTGGGCTGAGTCTCGCCCGAGATCGAGGCATTGTTGACCAGGATCTGGATCCCGCCCCATCGCCGCTCGACTTCGGCCACCAGCGCGCCGACCGCGGCCGGGTCGGTGACATCGGTGACACGCCCCAGCGCGCTGCCGCCGGCGCTGTGGATAGCAGCCACGGTGGGCGCCGGGTCCATGACGTCGCAGACCGCGACGTTGGCGCCTTCGGCCGCCAGCGCCTTGGCGAACACCGCGCCCAGCCCTTGGGCCGCACCGGTTACGATTGCCGTTCTACCGCTTAATCTGGACATCTGATTCACCTCTGGGGCGGGCCTAATTGAGCGCCGATCCGCCGTCCACCACGATGGTTTGCCCGGTCATGAAATCGCTATCCGCGGAGGCTAGAAAGACCATCGTTCCGACCAGGTCCTCGGGAACCTGCTCGCGCTTGAAGCAGCGCGAGGCGATATTGCCCTGGGCGTTAAAGCTGTGGCCGCGCCCCTTGACCGCCTCGCTCATCGTCAGGCCCGGCGCGATGCAATTGACCGCGATACCGTCATCTCCCATCTCGCGTGCCAGCACTCGGGTCATCGCGATTACCGCGCCCTTGGAGGCGACGTAATGGAGCAGGTTGGGCGTGCCCTTGAAGGTGGTGCCCGACGAGATGTTTATAATCTTGCCGTAATGCTGGCGGCGCATGATCGGAGCGACCGCCTTGATGCATTCGAACACGCCGCGGGTGTTGACCGCCATCATCCGGTCCCATTCCTGGGAAGTGATCTCATAGTAGGGTTTGGGGGTGACGCTGCCGAACATGGCCGCGTTGTTGACCAGTACGTGCACGGTGCCGAAGCTGCTCTCGGTGCGGCGCACGAAAGCCTCCACCGCCTCGGGCGAGGTGACGTCGGCCGCCATCCCAAGCGCCTCGCCGCCGCCACGTTTGATAGCTTCCACCGTGGCCTGCGGTTCGTCGAGGTCGCATAGGCTGACCCGCGCGCCCTCGGCCGCTAAGCCTTTGGCATAAACCGCGCCGATGCCCTGCGCGGCGCCGGTTACGATTACCACCCGTCCGGATAATCTACTCATCGTCAGATTCCTGCCATTTCCAAGAAAATTTGCAACCAGCGACTGCGCTGCTCGCCCAGGGCATCAAAGCGCGATGAGGCCCGGACCCTGTCGAGCGACGTGCTCGTGGGCTGGTTTTACCTGCGCGGGCGTGCGCCGGCAAGAGCAATCAGTGATTGGAACGGCGAGCGGCGCGCGGGCCGCGGGCGGGCAGGCTTGGAGGCGGCGGCGGTTTGCGCCCCAGCGCGACCAAATCGCGGCGGATGGAGGGATTGTGCGGTTCCAACTCCAAGGCGCGTTCCAGGTAGCCGATCGCGCTAGGAATGCGCTCCAGCAGAACGCACACACGCGCCAGCGAATGCAGCAACTCCACGCTGTCGCCCAGCACCTCGCGAGCCCGCCGCAGCGCCAGCAAGGCTTCGCGCGTGCGTTTGAGGTCGGCCATCAGCAGTCCCAACTGATGCAGGGCGTGGCCGTTGAGGCTATCCAGGGCCAGCGCCTCCTGGTACATCGACAAGGCGTTGCGCGGCGCCCCCTTGCGCCACAGCTCCGTGGCAGCCGCGGCCAGGCGGGCGGATTCTTCGCCGAAGGGCGAGCTTTGGACCTCGACCCGCACCCGGTCGTGCATCATCTCAGTGGCCAGGATGCGCGTCTTGGGGCCCAGGTAGTCGGCGATCCGCCGCACGATACCAGCGGGACCGTCGTCAGGCTCCAGGAAAATCGCACCGATCGGATCCCCGATATGGTCGTCGCGCACGATCGTTAGACGGCGGCTGCGCGCGGTGGGCGGCTGGCTGTCGATCACCCTTCCCTAGACCCGTTCGTTGGGTTCGAAGAGCTTGCGATGCTCGTCGAGGGCGAAGCGGTCGGTCATCCCGGCGATATAATCGGCGATGACGCGCGGCACCGGTTCCCCCGCCTCGCTCATCCTGCGGACCACATGGGGCGGAATCTGGGCCGGTTCGGCCATATAGGCCTCGAAAAGCTGGCTTAGCAGCCGCTCGGCCTTCTTGTTCATCCGCAGGACCCGATAATGGCGGTAGAGGCGCTCGCGCAGTGCCGCCTTGAGCTGGCTTACCTTGGCGGCCATCGACGGGCTGAAGGCGGCGAGCACGCTGCCGGCGTTGCGTACCGCACTGGCGCTATCGATCCGCCGCTCGCCGAGTTGACTTTCGGTGTAAGTTACCAAGTCGCCCACCATCAGATCGATCAGCCGAATCACCAGCGGATAACGCCCATTGCGATCGTCATGCTCGGGCGCCGCGCCGTATTGGCTGTGAACCTCGCCGGCAGCTTGGACGATCAGCGCACAATCTCCCAGATCCTCCAGCGCGATTAGTTCCGACTTCAGCCCATCGTCCAGGTCGTGGCCGATATAAGCAATTTCGTCGGCGAGGTCCACGATCTGCGCCTCCAGACAGGGCAAGGTCCGCAAATCGAATTCCCGAGCCGCTTCGCGGCCGGTGAAATTGGAGTGCTTGATAATTCCTTCGCGGACTTCGAAACTGAGGTTGAGGCCGCGAAAATCGGGATAGCGCACCTCGATCCAATCCACTGTGCGCAAGCTCTGCGCATTGTGGTCAAAGCCGCCGTAAGGCGCCATCAGACGGTTTAGCGCGGCTTCTCCGGCGTGGCCAAAAGGCGGATGGCCCAGATCATGGGCCAGCACCACCGCTTCCGCCAACTCTTCGTTCAGTCCCAGACTGCGCGCCACGGTGCGAGTGATCTGGGCCGCTTCGATCGTATGGGTCAGGCGGGTGCGGTAGTAGTCTCCCTCGTGGTTGACGAAGACCTGGGTTTTGTACTCCAGGCGGCGAAAGGCGGCTGAATGGATAATGCGGTCGCGATCGCGCTGAAAGGCAGTGCGCAGGGCGTGCTCGGGCTGCGGATAGCGTCGCCCCGCGCTGTCGCGCGAGCGCATCGCGTAGGGAGCCAAGGTCTGCTCTTCGAGTTGTTCCAATTCCTGGCGGCTGCGCAACATAAGCTAACTCGGAAGAATTGTATCACGCCGGGACCAATCCTCATAAGCGTCGCCGTCCCAGCCGGAACCAATCGCACGGGTCAGCCCATCAACCTTTATCTTGTACCACCAATCCTCCTATAATACGCAGGGGTTGCCGAGGTGGGTGGCGGGTACTGGAAAAGAAGGCTGGCGGCTGTCGGCGCAGCAGTGCTGGTGTACGGCTGTTTTCATGCCGCGCGTCATTATCCGCTACCGCCGCCCCAACCCGCTCGGTTGGGAAGCAGTACGGTTGGAGTCGCCTCCTGGTACGGCCCGGGGTTTGACGGCAAACGCACGGCAAATGGCGAAATCTACGACCAGGAGCAGTTGACCGCGGCCTCCTTGACCCTGCCCCTGGGGACGCGCGTATTGGTGACTAATCTAGGCAACGGGCGCACGGTCGAGGTGCGAATCAACGATCGTGGACCCTACGTCAAGAAACGCGAGATCGATTTGTCTCATCGCGCCGCCACTATTCTGGGTATGCTGCGGCCAGGTACGGCCAGGGTCCGCGTCACGGTTTTGGGCGCGGCCGAACCGCCGATCGCGCAGGCCGGCTATTTAGTGCAGGTCGGGTCATTTTCCGACGCAGCCAACGCCCGTCGTTTGCGCCGGCGCTTGGGTCAACGGTATTCCGACGTGCGGATCGACGAGATCCGCGCCGGCCGCCATCGCTACTATCGGGTGCGGATGGGTATTTTTGCCGATCATTTCAGCGCCCTGCGACGCGCCGAGCAAACCGTGCAAATGGGCGTGCCGGTGATCATCGTGCGGCAATGACCGGGCGCCAAGTCATCGGCTGGCGTGGCCTTTTGTTGCTGGCCACGGTGATGGCGATCGCGGGCTGTGCCTACGAGTTGGTTCGCGCCAAGGGCGTGGACCGCCTGCAGGCGCAAACAATTGAGGCTGGACTGGAGCGTATTCGGGGTCTGAACTTTATCCGCCCGGTTCCCCTGGTGGTGGAGTCCAGCGCGGGCGCCCAACGCGACATCGCGGCTCAATTGGAACGAGACGTCGGAGCGCGGGAGTTTCGTCGGCAGGCCCAAATCGGCGCCTGGTTGGGGCTTTACCCTCCCGGGATTGAGCTCAGACAACAAACTTTGGCCCTGCTCAAGGATCAGGTGGCGGGTTTCTATGATCCCGACCAGGGGCGCATGATCCTCGTGCGCGGCGCGGTGAAACTGGGCTTGTGGGATTCGGCAGCCCAGTTCTTGCACCGGCGCGATCTGATGGGCGAACTGTTGCTTGCGCACGAGCTGACCCACGCCCTGCAGGATCAGCACTTCGATCTCAAGGACAAGCTGGCTGCGCTCAAGGACAACGACGATCGAGCCCTGGCACTCAAGAGCGTGGCCGAGGGCGATGCCACCATCACCGGATTCGCTTACATCAACGGGGGCATGGGCAAGGTTCAGATCGACCAGCTGGTCGCCCGCCTCTCCGATTTACCGCGCATCTTTGCCCATCAGGCCGGGTCGGTTCCCGAAGCCCTGCGCGCACCGATGGCTTTTGAGTACAGTGCGGGCGTGCGGTTCGTGGCCGCCGCCATCCGCCGCGGCGGATGGCCGGCGGTCAACGCGCTGTATACCAATCCGCCCCAATCAAGCCAGCAGATTTTGCACCCTGCGCTCTACTTCGATTACCCAGCGCCCCCCAGCCATCTGGTGCTGCGCGGTTATCGCACGAGCCTGCCGCAATGGCAGGCGATCGATAGCAACACGCTGGGCGAATTCATGCTGGGGCTCCTGCTCCGGCGAACGCTGGAGGCGCACGCGCCGGCCGATGAAATCGCGCGAGCGTGGGCCGCCGATCGGATGGTTATCCTGACCCGAGGCGACGCGCTCAGCCTGATCTGGCTGATCCAGTTTCGCGACCCCGCGATCGCCAATCGCTTCGCGACCCTGTACGGCGCGGCCCTGACCCGCCGACTCAGCCACGTGGCCGCGATGCAAATCGAAGCGCGCGGATCGGCCGCGCTGCTGATGGTGGGCGCGGCCAGTGCGGAGTTTGCCCGGGTCCGCGAAGCGGTCTTCGCTCGCTCGGATCTGGGAGCGGCACGCCCCCTACCCCGGCCGCCTGCGCCATCGCTGCGAGTTCAAGCTGGAGAATCCAGGCTCAGCTTTTCGCGCGCCTTGGAAATGAGCTCGCGTTCGTTGCGATAGGAAGAGCGCTGCAAGGCCTCGTCGATCGAAAACCAGCGCACCTCGTCGATCTCCTGGTCATGAGCCGCGGCATCCCCGCCTCGGTGTTTCATCAGGAAGAACTCCACCCGCTTGAACACCCGCACCGGCTTGCCGCTGCGCTCATCGCGCCGGGTGTAGAAATAGTTGATCTGCCCCAGGACCGGGCCCACTTCGACCTCATAACCGGTTTCCTCCCGGCATTCGCGCGCCGCCGCCTGCTCGCGACTCTCGCCGAGCTCCAGCCCTCCCTTGGGCATCACCCAAGTGGTGCGCCCTGCCGGTCGGACCAAGACTACCATCGGCTCGCCGTCGCTCTCCGCCCGCCGCCAGATGAGGCCACCAGCCGATACCTCGCGCACCGTGCGCAAGGGGTTGGTCTGGGCTTTCTTGGCCATCCCCGGCTTGTCCTCTTTAACCGGCGCCGCCGAACTGTTCCCAGTCGGCCGCGCGCGCCATCATCTGCTCGACCGCCTGCCGCAGCCCCCGCGACAGCACACTCCTCAGATCAGGGTCCGCGATAAGCCAGCGATTAGCAAGATCGCGCAGGGTTTGGATACTTTTCAAGTCGCGCAACCAGCCCGCGAAGCGCAGCGGCAGCGGGCCAGCCTGGCGGATGCCGAAAAGGTCGCCGGGGCCCCGCAATTGGAGGTCGGCCTGAGCGATTTCGGCGCCGGCATCCTGCTCAACCAGCACTTGCAGGCGCGCGCGGGCGGAATTCCCCGCCTTGTCGGAGATCACCAGTACGCAGTGACTGGGCTGCCGACCGCGCCCGACTCGACCGCGAAGTTGATGCAACTGGGCCAAGCCGTAACGCTCGGCCGCGAACACCACCATCATACTGGCCGCCGGCACGTCGATTCCCACTTCGATCACCGTGGTTGCAATCAATACTGCGAGCTCGCCGTCGCGGAAGCGGCGCATCACTTCCTGCTTGGCGGCCGAACCCAATCGCCCATGCATGATGCCAACTTGCAGGCCTGCCAGGGGGCCTTGGGCCAAGCCTTGAGCCGCGCTTTCCACCGCCAATTCCGGCTGATCCTCGTCTTCGATCAGAGGCAAGATGCAGTAGGCTTGATGCTTGCCGTCAACTTCCGCGCGCAGGCGCGCCCAGACTTGTTCGAGTTGGCTCTCGGCTGCGATCTCGGTCTTGACGGCGGCTCGGCCTGGTGGTCGCTCATCCAGCGGTGTTACGTCCAGGTTGGCAAGCATCACGCGCGCCAGGCTGCGAGGTATCGGCGTCGCGCTCAGCAACAGCAAATCGGCCTGCGGCCCCAAAGCGCGCAGGCGTAAGCGGTCGAAGACGCCGAAACGATGCTGTTCGTCGATAACCGCGAGGCCCAGGCGGCCTAGCTTGACCTTGTGCTGAATGAGCGCCTGAGTGCCGAAGATGACCATCGGCTCGGCCCGCGCGATGCGCTCCAGCACCTGTTCACGACCGCTTGCCGTAAGCTTGCCGCTAAGCAGCTCGGCCTGGATGGCCAGCGGCCCAGCCAGGCGCGCGAAGGTCTGGTAATGCTGCTCGACCAGCAATTCCGTAGGCGCCATCACCGCGGCCTGGTAACCATGCTCGATCGCTCGCACCACGGCCCACAGTGCAACGACCGTCTTGCCGCTGCCGACGTCACCCAGCAGTAGCCGGTTCATCGGCCATGGCGCCGTCATGTCGGCCTGAAGCTGGGCGATCGCCTGCTGCTGCGCGCCGGTTAGAGTAAAGGGCAGTCCTTTCAGGAAGCGTGCGCTCAGATCGGCTGGCCGATCGAAGCTGATCCCGCTTCGTTCGCGCGCATGCGAGCGTTCCATCATCAGGGCCAGATCGAAGGCGAATAACTCGTCCAGAGCTAATGTGCGATGGGCCGGGGTCGTGCCTGCGACGAGGGCGTCCAGATCGGCCTGCGGGGGCGGTTGATGCAGGTAGCGCACGGCCTCGGCGGGGGCGAGTAAGCCGGCCTCGGCGCGCAAGGGAGCGGGCACCAGTGCGGGAAGCGCCACGGCGGCGGGCAGGACGCGGGCAATCAGGCCGCGCATCAGGCGCTGGCCCAATTCCGCGCCCAGTGTGTACTCGGGCACGATCCCGGGCGCCTGTTGGCGGGAAAACACTTCGGGATGGTGCAACTCCGGCCGCCCCTGCGTGCCTTGGCGCAACCGTCCCTGGAGCATGACGTCGCCGTAAGCTTTCAGGGCGTCGTAGAGGTAGCTGGGGGCGTTGAACCAGATAACCGCGACCCGTTGCCCGCTCTCCTCGCGCAACCACCCCTCGATCACCCGCCGTCCCCACGCCGCGCGCATCGGACGCGCGCTCAGGCCCTCCAGCCTCCCTGCCAGCGTGACCACGGTTCCGGGCTCGCATCGGGCCACCGGCTGGGGCGTGCGCCAATCGCGATAGCGCGTGGGCAGATAAAACAGCAGATCGCGCACGCTGAGCAGCTCGCGCGCGGCCAGCATCTGCGCGCGCTTGGGGCCGATTCCAGGCACCGCCAGCAATTTGCTGTCGAGTCGGAGCGGGTGGTTCATCGCGTGTCCGAGCGCCGATCTCAAGTAGCAGGCCTGACACCGGCCCAAACTGTTACGACCTCGGCTTGGGCATCATACGCGCCGCCTTTCCGGCAACCAACGCCAATATTCGATGTCAACCGGATCGGCGGACCAATCGTCAAGCCGGCTCAAACCAGTGTTACCGGCCGCGCCCTTGAGCCAACCCCTGTTGCCGCCGGTGGCAGGCAACGAGCGGCTTGCACGTGCAAAACAAACTGTCATGGTTAGACCCAGTCGAAAGGAGCGGGCTTTATGGTTTCAGCACGAAGCGGCGCGCGTGTGGCTGCAATCCTTCTCGGCATCTGTATGCAGCTTTCCGCGCTGGGGTTTTGCGGGCAGATTGCCAACTCCCTTGGCGGAGCTAATTCGTTCAGTGGGCAAGGCGGGTTCGATCTCGCGGTCGGGCCGCAAGCGACGCGTCAATTCGAGCACGATGATTCAGTGCTCTCCCTGCCCGCGATTCTGGTAAGCCAGTATATTCCTCTGCGAGCCTCGCCGCCGCTGACCGAACTGAGCACCGGCTACCTGCGCAGTATCGACCGCGGCAGTCAGTCCTTGAGCGTTAAGCAGGCAATATATTTGGCTTTGCGCAACAATCCAGCGGTGCTGGCCGCGCGCTTGCAACCGGTTATCGCCAACGCCGGTGTCGAGCAGCAGATGGGAATTTTCGACCCCGATCTGACCGCTCTGGCTCAACAGCAGAAGACGGTAATTCCGGCAACGACCCCGATCGAGACCTTTCAAGGTAACGCGCTGGAAACCAAGAGCTACGCCTGGAACTTCGGCATCAACAAGATTCTCGCCAGCACCAACGGTACCTTGAGTCTGACATTCAACAATCTACGCACCGAGACCAACAACCTGACCCAAACCATCAACCCCTCGTACACTCCAACGTTGGCGCTGTCGCTGTCCCAGCCGCTGTTGCGTAATTTCGGCTGGGGTTTCGCGACCATCAACGTGCAACTCGCGCAATCCAGCCAGAAACAGGCGCAATGGAATTACGAGCAGGCTCTGACCGACTTTGTGCAGAAAGTTGGGGTCGACTACTGGAACCTGGTCGCGGCCCAGGAGAATCTGGCGGTCGCCGAAGAAGCGCAGGCATTTTATCGCGATCTGGTCCACGTCAATGCGGTCCAGCATCGAGTCGGGATGCTGGCGCCGTTGGATCTGGAGGAAGCACAAGCCTCCGAGGCCTCGGCCCGCGCCAATCTGTACAGCAGCCGCGCTGCGCTCAAGAACGCCGCGTCCAACTTGCGCCAGGATGTGATGCTTGACCCGGCTGGAACCTTCGTTCCGCGCCAGATCCTACCCAGCCAGCGCCCCGATCCTGGCGCCTATATCGATACCAGCGAGCGCGACGCATTGGTCAGCGCCGTCCAGAATCGTGCTTCGCTGGCATCGATGCGCGAGTCGATCCGGGCCGCGCTGCTGCAGGTGAAATATTCGGAAAATCAGCTTCTGCCTCAGGTCAACGCGCAGACTCAGATTTCCATCAATTCACTGGCTGGCGCGACTTTGTGCGGACCCGATTTCGGCTACAGCAGCCTGGACAATTGCGTGCAATCGCCGGGCCCGATTAATGGCAACAAGCGCAACGTGCCGGGCGTCGCCCTGCCCTTTTCCGGCAATTACGCAACCGCCCTCAACCAGATGTTCGGCTTTGGCTTCTACAACTACGTGGCGATCCTTTCCTTCGAGCGACCGCTGGCCAACGCTACCGCCCGCGCGGCTCTGGCCCAAACCCGCGCCGCCTATCAGCAGATCGGCTTGCAATACCAAGCTTCGCTGAGCCAAGCGGTGAACGAAGTGGAAAACGGACTGGCCAACGCGCAGGCCGATGTCGACCGTGTCCAGGCCACCACTGAGGCGGTTCAATACGCCGGGCACGCGCTGCACAACGAACAGGTGCGCTTCCGGGCCGGCCTGGCCTCAACCCACGACCTGTTGCAGTACCAAAGCGAGTATACTAGCGCGCGCGGTAACCAGGTGCAGGCCGAGATCGATCTGGAAAATGCCAAGCTGGCGCTGTGGCATGCCAATGGCACCCTGCTGCACCATTTTCAGATCGTTTTCTCGCTGCAGCCTGTGGTCTCACGGCCGTGGTACGCCCGCTTCTGATCATGACCGGACGGCCACCGATGAATGGATCATCCAGCCACCGAAGACGGATTCTCAGGATGCCCCGGGCCTTGCCGCTGGCAGTAGCCTTTCTGATCGGTTTCCGAATCACCGCCGCGCTTGCCGCCTCAGGTGGCGCACCGTCTATCGCACAGCCGCAGGTAAGCTTCCAGGCCAGCATCCCACCGCAATTGAGCGCACCTCTGGAACGTCAAGCCAACCTGCAATCTTTGCCCACTGTGTTGCTCCATCAGTGGTCGGCCGGGGTCCAGATGCCGCCGCGGACCATGCTGACACGCGAATATCTGGGCAGCGCGGATCCGACCGTCAATCGGCTAAGCCTCAAGCAGGTGATCTACCTGGCGCTGCGCAACAATCCCAACGTGCTTGCCGCACGCATGGTCCCGGCCGGCAGCGCGGAAGCGGTCAAGATGGCGCAGGGGGAATTCGATCCACGCCTGCTGGCTGTGCCCGTTGCGCTGGGAGGCGTGGTGCCGGGCACCTCGGTGCTGTCCACGGTTGACGGTTCACAGAATCTATCCACCAGCGGATATCAGTGGAACTTCACCGTCAATAAGATGCTTCCCGCCAGTAACGGCAGACTTACTTTGTTTTTCGAAAATCAATGGCAAAGCACCAACAGCTATTCGGTTTCGATTAATCCGAGCTTCACTCCCAGTTTGGGCTTCGCCTTTTTTCAGCCGCTTCTCCGCGATTTTGGCTGGAAGTATGCGACTATCAACGTTGAGATCGCCAAATCCGGACAGCGCGGAGCACAACTGGACTACGCTCAGCAACTCGACGATCTAGTTCAGGGCGTGGCCGACGATTATTGGGGACTTTACCAGGCCGAAGAGAATCTCAAGGTTGCACGCGAGGCGCTGCGCTTCGATCGAGAGTTGATTCGCGACAATTTGGTAGCGGTTCGAGTGGGCAAGCAACCGCCAATCATGCTGGAGGAAGCCCGCGCCGCGGCGGCCACCGCCCGCGCCAATGTGGATTCGGCGCAGGCGGCGGTTCGCACGGCGCGCGCCGTGCTCAGCCAAGATGCGATGCTCAACCCCAATGGTACCTTTTTGCCCCAGCGCATCGAACCCGCCCAACGCCCCGACTCCAATGAAAGCGTAGCCAACGAAGAGGAACATTCGCTGGAAAATGCGATCTCGTTGCTACCTTCGCTCGCTTCCCTGCGCGAGCGCCTGCGCCGGGCGCAACTGATGACTCATTGGTGGCGCAATCAACTGCTGCCTCAGCTCAACTTCGGCGCGCAGTTCGAGGCCACCTCACTTGCCGGCGAAGCGCTGTGCGGTCCCAGCATCGCCGGGCTGCCAACCAATTGCCTGACCAGCGGCTCGGCGCTGACACCGCCGGGCGCTCCAGGCTATGCTTTCCTGCCCTTCGGCGGCGGCTATTCATCCGCGCTCGGTTCGATGCTCAACGCGCGCTTCTATCAGTACGCGATCACCTTCATATTCGAGATGCCATTGGATGACGCGGTAGAAAAGGCATACTACGAGCAGGCAAAAATCAATTACGAACAACTACGCCGCAACTACAACGCGGCGCTGTCTCAGATCGTCCTCAATGTCCAGGGCGCGCTGACCAATCTAGCATCGGCCGCAGCCCAGGTTAAAGCCACCCAGGCCGCAACCCACTACTGGAAATCGGCCTTGGACGAGGAACAAAAACGCTGGCGAGTGGGCACGGCCGCGATTCACGATATCTTACAATACGAAAACCAATTGGTTGTTGCGCAGGGCGCGCAAGCACAAGCGGCGGTTACGCTTGAGGAAGCGAAAATCGCCCTGCGACACGCCGATGGGACGCTCTTGAAAAGGTTTGCAATCGAATTTCACGTGACTGAGGCACCAGCGGCGCCTTGGTTCGCCCGCTTTTAACAATCGTGCGGGGTAGCGATGACCAGCCATGGGTAATAACAACCGCGGGATCGCGCGCAGAGCAGCAGCCGGAGCTATGAAATGCCCGCCCGATGGAAGTGAGCAGCGGTCTTGTCGCGAAGCGCTGAAAGACGCACGCACTCGGAGGATGCGTGGGCAGAAGTAAAATCGGCGCTGGCCGGCCAAAGAGTTTTTTATCCATCGCGCGTGCGGCGATTGTCGGCGTGCTGGCCGGCGCCGTGCTGCTCATTAACTTGATGCCGGGCCATAGCACGTCGGTGTGGGCGCAATTGGGAGCGCCGCCGATGCCGCTATCGCCCCCTCCTCCTCCGCCGGGCGCGGTCGTATCTCCCCTACCCGCGGTTCCTGCCGGTATCCCATCGATCGGAGGGTTGCCCCCGCTCGCGGCCGTGCCTGGACTTCTCACTCCCAGTCCTGCGCCGACCCCGGCCGGCTATACCTGTAGCTGCTATGGCTCCGCTGGTCGCACCCGCTGGGTGGGCAGCGTTCAGGCCCCCGGCCCCTTTCAGGCGCGTCAAAACGCAGTCAATCAATGCCTGGCGTATCTGTTCGACCGCAAGCCGGTCTCTGCTTTCGTGCCTCCGCCGATTTTCAACTTCTTCCCAACCCCAGCTCCGCCGATCGCCGCATCCGAAGCCGAACCGGGTCTGCCCAATCTTTCCGCCCCCGGCCTGTCAGGTTTTGCCCTGCTCAATTCTGCGCAAGGCGCGAATCTGGGATCGTGCGAATACTGCGTATGCAATTGATCTCGGGCACAAGGCAGTGACCGCAGGCTCGCTAAGCGTGACTGCCTCGCGTCAAGACGTGAGCGGCGTATCGGTGGCCAGCGCGCTTGCGATAGGTAAACCAAGAATTTCCGAAATCCCGAGCAGCGGAATGGATAACCACTCCGGGCGGTTGTTGAGCTCATAACCCAATTCGTAGACCGCTTTTTCCATTACGAACGCTTCCAGTACGATACGCAGTTCCTCGCGATCCGCCGGAATGAGCGGACCCGTCCCCGCGGTCTGCATATAGGCTCGCAAAAAAGCCCAACACGACCAGATTTGCCACAAGCGCGCCCAGCCCTCGGTAACGCCCGGATCCGATTTCGGCCCGCTATGCCGCTGCTCGATCGCCGCACCCAAAGCTGCGTATTGAAAGGATCGCAGCATCCCAGCTACGTCGCGCAAGGCGGTGCTCTTGTGCCTGCGTTCGCTCAACGGGCGCGCGGGTTCTCCTTCGAAATCGATAATGACGAAATCCTTTCCAGTGTAAAGGAGTTGACCCAAATGAAGGTCGCCGTGGCAGCGCAGCCGCGCGACCGTTACCCTGCGCCGGGCAAAGGCGGAAAATTTCGCCGCGATCTGATTTTGGCTGGCCACGATCGCTTCGACGCGAGGGCGAATCTTGTCATCCAAGCTGGTCAGTTTGCTCCTGAGTTGGCGCACCGCCTGGGATAGCAGATTGCTCATCGATTGATACGCTGAGCGCTGGTAAAGCACCGAATACGGCTCGGGCGCGAAGGCCGGTACGTCGGCACTATTGAGCAAGGCGAGATGCAGTTCGGCTATTCGCTGACCCATCAGACTTGCCGCTTGAAGATAGGCGCCGACGTATTGGACTGCGATCGGGTCGGGTTGCTCCTGATCCAGCAAGGCGAAAAAGCGTTTTTCAGGGAGAACCGGGGCCTGGCCGGACGCGGCGGTTACCTCGAAATAGCGCTTGAGTTCGGCTGAAGTGAACTCCCATGCGTCACCCTGGTTAGCCACGTACTCCTGAAGAATGGCCGCAGTCCGGAGCTCGCCCTTATCGCCATGAAAATCGATCCATCCCGCCAAACGTGGGATGTTGCTAAAGGGAGTATGCTCGGTTAGAAAGCGGCTGATTTCGACGTCCGGGTTTATTCCAGAATCAAGGCGCCGATAAACCTTCAAAATCAGGCGGTCGCCGAATATCAAGGAAGTGTTACTTTGTTCGGCCTTGACCGCCCGAACCTCGAAATTCTGGTCCTTGGCTCGCAACTCGCGCAGAACTTGAGTCGGTGCGGTCTGCAATTCGCCGGACGAACCCTTGATTCGGCGCGGCCGCTCGATAGTGGCTAGCAAGGCGCGGCCAAACTCCGGCTGCGCAAGAGCATCGTAGAGCACACCTTCGGAGGCGCCATTGCGCTCGGCACGATAGCTGGCGGCGATGATTCGCTCGGGATAATTAGCGCGAAGGTGCGCCGCCTGTTCGCCGCTGGCCAGGGCCAGGGCCATGACGTAGGTTTCGGCCTCGGCGTTGCGATAAGAGACGTTGAGCAGCACGAGAAAAGCGTCGCCGTCGCCTTCATTAATCGCCAGGGCGTCCGCGACGGCGACCGTCCGAATGGAACGCGACTTGGCTCGGAACCAGCGACAGCGCGGCAGATACTCCGGCAATATCTGCTCCAGGGCGGAGCGGTTGTAGCCCCGTAGCAGAGTCTCAAGATCGCCCACCAGCTCCAAGCGCGGTAGTTGATACGGCTTTTGCTCGACTTGCGCCGGCGAGCGGCGTCGCTCCAGGGAAAAATAAAAGAAGCCGTGAGGACCGAGAGTCAGTAGATAAGGCCGCTCGCCAACAACGGGAAAATCGTTGCGTCCGAACAGTTCGACCGGCACCATCCCTTGATACTCCGACAGGTCCAACTCGACATACTGGACAAAGCGCGAAAGATTGGCGACTACCAAAATCCGCTCTTCCTGGTAGCGGCGCACAAAAGCCAGGACATGGGGGTTTTCGGGACCGAGAAAATCGATCGAACCGCGGCCGAAGGCCTTGAACTGGCGCCGCAGCGCAATCAAGCGGCGCATCCACCACATCAGCGAATGCGGATTGCCTTCCTGGGCTTCAACATTTACCGCCTGGTAATGGTATTCGTAATCGATTACCAGCGGCAAAACCAAATGTTGCGGATTGGCGGTGGAAAAGCCGGCGTTGCGATCGCCGTTCCATTGCATCGGCGTGCGAACTCCGTCGCGGTCGCCCAGCGACAAGTTGTCCCCCATTCCGATCTCGTCGCCGTAGTAAATGACCGGGGTTCCCGGCAGCGACAACAGAAGCGCATTGTTGAGCTCGATCGCGCGCCTGTTGTTGCCGAGCAGCGGAGCCAAGCGGCGACGGATGCCCAGGTTGAGAAGCATCCGCGGTTCTTTGGCGAAGGCGCGATACATATAGTCGCGCTCCTCCTCGCTGACCATTTCCAGGGTAAGTTCGTCGTGATTGCGCAGGAACAGCGCCCACTGGCAGGTCTCGGGAATCGGCGGCGTCTGCGACCAGATGTCAACCATTGGATAGCGTTCTTCCATCCTGACCGAGAGAAACATCCGCGGCATCAGGGGAAAATGAAACGCCATCTGGCATTCCCGTCCGTCGGCGAAATAGGCCACCGCGTCCTCCGGCCATTGATTGGCCTCCGCCAACAGCATTCGGCCAAAGAAATTCTCGTCGATGTGAGCGCGCAATTGAGCAAGAAAGGCGTGGGTCTCGGGAAGATTTTCGCAGTTGGTGCCTTCCCGTTTGTACAAATAGGGGACCGCGTCCAGCCGCAGTCCGTCCACGCCGAGGCCCAGCCAGAAGTCGACAATCCGCAGCAGCTCGCGCCGTACCGCCGGGTTGTCGTAATTGAGGTCGGGCTGATGCGAATAAAAACGATGGAAATAATAGGCTTTGGCCGCGTGATCCCAGGACCAATTGGAGGGCTCGAAGTCCTGAAAGATTATGCGCGCGTCCTTGTACCGCTCCGGATCGTCGCTCCAGATGTAATAGTTGCGGAAATTGCTGCCTGCCGGCGAGTTCCGTGCGCGCTGGAACCACTCGTGCTGACTGGAGGTGTGATTCAGAACCAGCTCGATCACGACATGCAGGTTGCGCGCGTGCGCCTCGCGCAAAAACTTTCGAAAGTCCGCAAGCGTACCGTAATCCTGATGGACGTCGGTATAATTCGAAATGTCATAACCGTCGTCCCGTAACGGGGAGGGAAAAAACGGCAATAGCCACAGGGTCGTGACTCCGAGTTTGTAAAGATAATCAAGCTTGGTCGTCAAACCTGCGAAATCCCCGATTCCGTCGCCATTGCTGTCATAGAAGGAACGCACCCGCAATTCGTAAAAAATGGCGTCCTTGTACCACAGCGGATCGGCGGGAGCGTAGCTTCCGTTGCGTTTCATAGGCGATCGTCGATCCGTAAAATGTGCGCCGGCTCGACCGCCGGGTCCAGACGTATGTAATTGCGGTCGCCCCATTCGTAGACCGCACCGGTGAGCAAATCGGTCACCCGATAGCGTTGTCCGGGGGCGACTCCCACCACCTCGGGAGGTATGAAAGCAGTGCAATAATGTGACTGAAACGGATCGAGGTTGACCGCGACCAGGACGATGTTGTCAAGATTACCGGTAGCTTTCGCGTACAGGATTATATCTTCGCTGTCGGTGACCAGAAAGCGCAGATTGGTAAATTCCCGCAGCGCCGGATTGGCGTTGCGAATCCGGTTCACCAGAGCAACGAACTCCTTAATATTCCCCGCCCGATTCCAATCCCGATATTTTATCTCGTATTTCTCCGAAGCGTGATACTCCTCTGTTCCCGGCTCGGCGACATTTTCGCACAGCTCGAAACCGCTATAGATACCGTAGGAGGGGGAAAGCGTAGCGGCCAGCACCAAGCGCATCTTGAAGGCGGGAGGGCCGGCTATTTGTAGAATCGGGCTGAGGATATCTGGTGTATTGGCAAAGAAATTCGGGCGAAAAAAATCGCTCACCGACGGTTGCGTCAACTCGCTAAGGTACTCGGTCAACTCACGCTTGGTGTTCCGCCAGGTAAAATAAGAGTAGGACTGGGTAAAACCGGCCTTTGCCAATGACATCATTACTTTAGGTCTAGTGAAGGCTTCGGCCAAAAATATGATATCTGGTCGGGCCTCCTGAATCTCAGCTATAAGCCAGGACCAAAATGCAATCGGTTTTGTATGCGGGTTATCGACCCTGAAGATGCGAACTCCGTGATCGATCCAGTAACGGATTACGCTCAGCAACTCAAGCCGCAGTCCTTCGTAGTCAGGCGTATCAAAATCGATAGGATAGATGTCCTGGTATTCCTTGGGTGGGTTTTCGGCGTACTTGATCGAGCCGTCCGGCCGATGCTGGAACCACTGAGGATGCTGTTTGACCCATGGATGGTCGGGCGAGCATTGTATGGCGAAATCCAGGGCGATCTCCATACCGAGACGGTTGGCGGCAGCCACGAAGCGCTCGAAATCCCCGATTGTTCCCAATGCGGGATCGATAGCTGTATGACCACCGTGGCCATTGCCGATGGCCCACGGACTGCCCGGATCACCGTCCTTGGAGCGCAAACTATTACCCGCTCCCTTGCGATTGGTTTCGCCAATCGGATGAATTGGCGCCAGGTAAACGACGTCAAAGCCCATGTCCCGAATAGCCGGTAAGCGCTGCTCGGCTTGGGCAAAGGTTCCTGGCTGTCCCGGCTGGGAACCTTGAGAACGTACGAACATTTCGTACCAAGCCCCAAAGCGCGCCCGCTCACGATCAACAATCACGCGAACCGCCGAATCGTACCGAGTCTTGTCGCGGCGCGAGTCGGCGCGGTCCATCGCTTGAACCAATTCGGGCCGCGCGAAGATCGCAAGCGCCGCGGCGGCGTTCAGAGAAGCCAGTTCCACGATTGCCCGGGCTATCAAGTCACGGTCGCCAGGCTGTGCAGAGTCGTGACTTTCGCGTAGGAGCTCGATTCCTTCCAGCAAATCGCCCTTGAGCGCTTTGCCAGCTTTGGTTTTCTTCGTGAAATCACTAAGCCAGGAGCCAAACCGATCAGTCCACGCCTCGATCGTAAAAATGTGAAGGACATTGTCGACAGGCGTGAACTGGCCACGCCAGCGATCGTTGACCAGCGCCTGCATCGGCGCTTCGTTGAAACTTTCGGCGCCCTCGCGTCGCCATAGCAACACGGCTTTGAGAAGTTGATGACCGTCGCGAAAAATGTCCGCTTCGACGATACATACGTCGCCAACGACTCGTTTTACTGGATAACGGCCGCATTCGCCATCAGGCGTCACCTTCTCGATGATAATGTGACCGACCATCTTCGAAACCCTTTCTTCAGCTCCAGACTATAGCAGCGCCCTGCTCTACTTGTCGGCATTTTTGTCATCGAGCGGCGGCAGTACCGCGCCATCATGCAACAAAGGGTAGAAGAAAAGTCGGCTTAATCAAAGATGGCTCCGGGACAAGAGCGCGACGCCGTCGGCGGTGTGACGGGAGACTCAGGCAGAGCGAAGGGACTGGCGCAAACGTGGCATCACTTCAGCGGCAAAAAGTTCCTGGGAAGCGCGTACCAGATCGGCCTCCATCGCGCCCAGGTTCATCCAAGCCAAAAAATTATCCGCTCCAGTTTGTTGCAATTGCTTCGAAATACTGCGGGCTACGGTATCGGCTCCGCCGACCACGATGATCCCGGCCTCGATCAGATCTTCGAAGCTCAAGTCCCGCTTCAGGAACGCTCGGTAGAATTCGGTGTAAAACTTGGTGCCCGCCGGCCATTGCCGAGCCTCGCTCTTAATGCCGGGTGGGGAAAAATAGCGAAACATCTCATTAATCGGGCGTTCGCCGTCAGCGCGCGCCTGGGCATCACTGGAGCTGACGAAGACCGGGCGAGTGAGAAGAATTCGTTGTGGTCCGGCAACGTGGCCCCGCTGCGCCATCAGTTGGCGATAGAGCTCCAGTTGGCGGCAGATTGCTTCGGTGGGCACGAGGGTAAAGCCAACCGAAAAATCCTTGTCAGCCGCCCAGCGAATGGTTTCCTCGCTGTAGGCGGCGGCCCATACCGGCGGATGAGGCTGCTGCAGCGGTTTGGGCGAGACGCGCACTGGCCCCAATTGGCGGAACTGGCCCTGGAACTGGACCACATCCTGAGTCCAGGCTTGGAGCACCAGTTCCATTCCCTCCTTCACCCTCGCGCGCCCCTCTTCCCAGGCCAAATGGTGGCCTTCGTATTCGCGGATGCTGACCCCTCGCCCCACCCCTACATCCAACCGTCCACCACTCAACAGATCCAGCATCGCGCTTTCGACCGCGACCCTGAGAGGATCGTGAAAGGACAGCACGTTGACCATGGCACCCAGACGTATGCGCTTGGTGCGCTGCGCGAGGGCAGCAAGCAGGACATTGGGCGACGGGCTCAAGACCGCGTTGAAGTGATGCTCGGCGATATAGACCGCGTCGAAGCCGAGCTGTTCGGCTCGCTCCCATTCGTCCAGGCGCTGAACGTACACCGCGGCCGCGGCCCGAGGGTCGAAGGCGGGGCCAGCTTTCCATTGCAGGGTATCGAATAGTGCGATGCGCATGCGGAACTGTGGGCGCCATCCGCGCCGGCTAATAGATGACCATGCTTTCCCGCGCGAAGGCTTCAAGAAATTGATGCAGTTCGGCGGCGGGCGAAAGCGCGCCCAGAGCGCGGACGCGATAAATCTCGCCATGGGCGGCGGCGTAAGGTTCGCTTCCGGCGACCAGGTCGCGCGCCATCTTGAGCAAAATCCGGCGGGCAGTTATTGCCGGCACGTCGGAGTACACCAGATGCTCGCGGCTGCGATCGACCGCACCAGAGGCCGCGGCGCTGCCCGCCATGTTTTCCTGCAAGGCGCGATCCTGTTCGTTGATGCCATAAATCCCGGTGTAGTTGACCCGCTTCTGCATTGCCCGGTCGATAAGATAATCGTTGCCCTTGTTCGCCAACGGTAGGTAGGTATCTATCACATAGCCGTCGGGAAGCTGGTAAGCGCCGCGATGGATGCGTGGGGGAAACGCGTTGCCGTTTTCGATGTAGGCGCATTCTTGGGCGGTGAAGGGGCGGTCGGCGCGATAGTTGTAGCCGAAAGCCATCACATGATTGTCGTCCACTGGCACCCAGGCCCGCCCGCCGCGGGGAAACTCCTGGCTGGCGATAAGACTGTACATCGGCACCAGCCAATGGGTGATTCGCCAGTAAAAGTCGCCGGAGACATGGTTGCGCCGCGCGCCGTAGCGATAGCCGTAGGGCGTTTCCTCCAAGGTCATGACCGGCGAGCCGTCGGCGCCGGCCAGAACTACCGGCGCAAATGGGCTGCTCTCCTCGTCGCGCACCATCTGGCGATGGAGAAAGCTGATATGGGAGCTGTCGATTTCTCCCTCCATGCCTTGCGCCCAGTTGCTGCGCTGCAGCCAGCGCGAGACATGGGTGTGCCCGCTGGGTGCCAAGGTCCACTCAAACTCCGGCAGGCGCGCGACACGATCGGCCGGTCCCATGTAGATCCAGACCACGCCTCCGGCTTCGCGGGTGGGGTAGGCTTTGAGTCCGACTTTACGCTTGAGGCTGTCGGCATCCTTGAGGTCCGGCACGTTGGGCACATCCACGCAGTTGCCGTCGGTGTCGAATTTCCATCCGTGATAGACACAGCGCAGACCGCAATCTTCATTGCGACCGAAAAACAGCGGCGCCAGTTTATGCGAGCAATAGGCCTGGACGATTCCAACTTGCCCGTGGCTGTCGCGAAAGGCGACCAGATCCTCGCTCAAGATTCGCAGTCTTAGCGGCGCACCGTCGCTAACCAGCTCGGCGCTGAGCGCCGCAGGCAGCCAGAAGCGGCGGAACAGTTCGCCCATCGGGGTACCGGGTCCGGTTTGTGACAGCAATTGGTTATCTTCAGGCGACAACATCGGAATTTACCCTTCCGGCGGATTTTCTTTTGGCCAGCTTGCCTCGCCCGGTTTGGACCGCGCCTTGAGCGGTTCCATCCGATCCATAACGCGAGGATGGTATCGATTACAACCGTGACCTCGAGCGAGCGATTTTCGTCACGGAAAGGTCGTGTGGAGTTACGGCGCGATCGGCCGGCGTGGCTTACTTTATCAGCGCAGGGGCGCGAACGGCGTTCAGTACTCACCCTCGACGTAACCGGCGACGGCTTCGTAATTCTCGAAGCGAGTGAATTGATTGAGATAGGTGAGAATCGCGGTATCGGTGGGACCGTTACGTTGCTTGGCAATGATGATCTCGGCGGTGCCGGCGGCCTTGGAGTCCTTGTGGTACATCTCGTCGCGATACACGAAAGCGATCACGTCGGCGTCCTGCTCGATCGCGCCCGATTCGCGCAGGTCGGCCAGCAGCGGGCGGCGGTCGGGCCGAGTTTCGACCTGGCGGTTGAGCTGCGAGAGTGCGATTACCGGCACGTGCAGCTCCTTGGCCAACGCCTTGAGCGAGCGCGAAATTTCGGAGATTTCCTTCTCACGCGATTCGCCCGGCCGCGAGGAACGCATCAGTTGCAGATAGTCCACGATGATCAGACCCAGGTTGTTGCTGCGCTCGCGCGCCAGGCGGCGGCATTTGGCCTTGAGCACGATCGGGCTGGTATCGGAGCTGTCGTCGATAAAAATCGGCGCCTCCGATAATCGCGCCGCGGCCTGCGCCAGCTTGGGGAAGTCGTCGCCTTTGAGAAATCCGGCGCGAGCCCGGCTGCTGTCCACCCGCGCTTCCGAACAGAGCAGGCGTAGCACGAGCTGCTCTTTGGACATCTCCAGAGAGAAGAACGCCACGCCTACTTTCGGCTCGGCTTCCATCGCAGCGTAGGCGGCGATATTGAGCGCCAGCGCGGTTTTGCCCATGCTGGGACGGGCGGCGATGATAATCAGGTCGCCCGGTTGCAGACCGGCGGTAATCCGATCCAGGTCGGTAAACCCGGTGGGGACTCCGGTCACCAACTCACGCCGCTCGTAGAGCCGTTCGATCAGCTTCAACGAGTCGCGCGTAAGCTCCGCCATCGAATGGAACGAGGGACGAATCCGGCGCTCGGAAATCTCGAAGATCTTGTGCTCGGCCTCGTCCAGGAATTCGTCCGCATCGGTGCGGGCCTCGTAGGCCGAACCTGCAATCTCGGTTGCTACCGAGGCCAGCGAACGCAGAACCGCCTTCTCGCGTACGATGCGGGCGTAGTGAGTGGCGTTGGCGGCAGTAGGAACGCGCGCCGCCAGCTCGGCGATCGCGCTCGGACCACCGACCTCTTCCAATGCGCCCAGGCGGCGCAAGGCGTCGGTCAGGGTGATCGCGTCGACGGGCTGGTTGTGGTCGGCCAGATCGACCATCGCGCGATAGATCCGGCGATGGGCGTCGCGGTAGAAGTCCTCAGGGCTGAGGATCTCGATTACGCCGTTAATCGCCTCGTTGTCGAGTAGAATCGCGCCCAGAACCGATTCTTCGGCTTCCAGATTTTGCGGAGGAACCCGCCGCAGAAGATCGCTGCCCGCCGCTGCCGCCACCAGCCCACCACCTCGGTGCCCGCGTGCGCACCTTTTTACATTATAGCGCGGTAAAATACTTCGCAGCTACTGCTTCGGCAAGCTGGCAGGCGCTCTGAACCGATACACCCCTCAACAGTTAATCGGGGTTTTCAACACCTCAAACTGCCACCGCCCGACGCGTCATTGGCTTGCGATCGGCCAACAGGGGTGCACTCGCGACCCCGATCAGAAAGCCGCCCACATGAACCCACCAAGCCACCCCCGCGCCAGCCGCGTGCCCGCTGTACAAGCCCGCGATAAGCTGGATAGCGAACCACAGCATCAGGTACAGCAAGGCGGGAAGGCTGATGAATTCAACCAGAATGAAAATCGGCAGGACGGTTTTGATCCGCGCTTTGGGAAACAGCACCAGGTAAGCGCCCAACACCGCCGCGATCGCCCCGCTCGCCCCCACCATCGGCGTCAACGAGGCTGGCTGGATCGCGACTAGAACCAGTCCCGCGACCATCCCTGCTATCAGATAAAACGCCAGGTAGCGAAGAGAGCCAAATCTGGCCTCGACCGCCGGACCGAAGATAAACAGGTAAAGCATGTTGCCCACCAGATGGAGAATGCCGCCATGCACAAACATCGAAGTGAGCAAGGTCAGCACCGCCCAGCTTTCACCGCTGCCCAGGGCGGTGATCCGCGCCGGCACCAGGCCGTAAGTTGCCATCATGGCGGGCCCTTGTGGCCCCAGGCTCAGTTGGTAGGCGAACACTGCGACGTTGCCGACGACCAGCAGGAAAGTGACCGTCAAAAACCGCGGAAAGCCGAGATCGTCGTGCAACGGAATCATCGCGCTGCAACTTACTATACCCGCCCTGGGCCCACGTGTGCATACGGGTCCGGGTTAAGCCGTTTCAGCCTCGGCCAGTGACCGCCAGACTCTCGGGACGAAGCGATCGGCCGATCCTCAAACGATGCTCGCGGCATGGTGGGGGCGGCGCCTTGGCGGCAAGCGCGGCAACCCGGTAGACTCGGTCAGCGAAATCGTCGGCGGTTGGGACCAAGGAGATAATAGTATGGCGACTTTGGGCTTTATGAGCGCGGATTTTGCAGTCTTTGAGATTGACGGCTTCAACCAGCGAATGGCTCAGATTTACGCCCTGGTACGGCCCAAGTTGCTGCGCCTGGGCGATGAATTGGCACCGGCGCTGGCGCGGCGGTTGCACTTGGAGTTTTTCCCTCACGTTGCCAAGCATGCCCGCCGCACGGTCAATCCACCGCCCGAAACCTGGTGCGCCTTTGGCCCCTCGGCCAAAGGCTACAAGCGCTATCCCTACCTTGGCTTGTGCATTTCGGGCGCCGGTCTGCATGCTCGGCTGGTGGTCAAGCCCGAGGCCGACCATCGGCCGGAAATGGCCGCCGTGCTCAAGCGTAAAGGCGGCGAGTTAAACCGCGGCCTACGCAATACGCCGTTGGCCCGTTACGATAACTGGGACTTCCACACTCTACCCGCCCCGATCCAGGATCTGGACGAGCTATGGACAACCTTGGTCCAGTCCCTCAACAAGAAGACGGGCGGAATCGACATCGGCTTTGGCTGGTCGGCCAAAGACTCCGTGCGGCTGGAGCAGGAGGAAATGTGCGAGGCCTTTGCCGAACTGGCTCCGCTATACCGGTTCTGCCGTTCGGCGACCTGACCGCCCCAGGGTGGTAGAGAAAGCGCATGAACGGTCGAGGCATCGTAGTTCTCGGTGCCGGCGCCTGGGGCACGGCTCTGGCGATTACGCTCGGCCGGGCCGGCCACGAAGTCACCCTCTGTCCCCGTCGCCCGGATCAGGCCGCTGCGCTGGAGCAAGCACGCGAAAATCGCACCTACCTGCCCGGGATCGGCTTGCCGCCCAAGCTGCTGGTTAATCCACGATGGGAAGCGGCAGTGGCCACAGCCAAGCTGGTAATCGTGGCGATTCCCTCGCAGTTCGTCCGTGCCTGCCTGACGCCTGTGAGCGCGTTCTTTGCCCCTGATGCAGTCGTTGTCAGCGCCACCAAGGGACTTGAAGAGCATACGCTCGCTACGATGACCCAGGCGTTGGCTGAAATACTTCCCGCAAACGCAGCCATTGCGGCGCTCTCGGGGCCCGGCTTCGCGATCGAAATTGCGCAGGGCAAGCCGGCCGCGCTGGTGGCCGCAGCGCGCGATCCGGCCTGCGTGCGCACGGTACAAACCCTCCTGGCTCAGCCGTTTTTACGCATCTATCGCAGCTCGGATGTAATCGGCGTCGAGTTGGGCGGAGCGCTTAAGAACGTAATCGCGATCGCTGCCGGAATCGGCGATGGCCTGGCCCTTGGCCTAAGTGCTCGCGCGGCCGTGATTACTCGCGGCTTGGCGGAAATGATGCGTCTGGGCAGTGCGCTGGGCGCCCGCGCCGAAACCCTGGCCGGCCTGTCGGGCCTTGGGGACTTGGTGCTAACCTGCACCAGCGAGCTGTCGCGCAACCACGCCTGGGGTTTTGCTATCGGGGCCGGCCGGTCCCCGAAACTCGCCCCGGGTCAGGTGGCCGAAGGAGTGGTCAACGCCCGCCTGTTGGCGCAATTGGGAGCGCGGGCCGGAGTCGAACTGCCGCTGGTCGAGGCGGTCGTTCGATGCCTCTATGAAGAGCAGCCGCCGCAGACTATCGTTGAGAATTTGTTGAGCCGCGAATTGAAAGCGGAATTTTAGGCCCGAGGAATTGGAATATGGCCGATCAGGCAACCTGCAAAGCAAGCGATTGTTCTCATCAGGTAATAGCCAAGGGCTATTGCCGCAAGCATTACCGGCTCTGGAAGCGGGGCGAAATGCCCAAGGCACGCTATCGTATCTGCACTGAAGAAAAATGCCGCAAGCCGCGCTTCAAGGGAAGCCTGTGCGAAGAGCACTACAAGGCCGCGCATAGCAAAAAGGCCGCCTAGCGTTGGCGGTGGCTCGCGCCGCCGCGTACCCCAAACCAAGCTTTCCATCAAGCTTCGATGATTAAACTGGTGATCACCGGCGCGGCCGGACGGATGGGGCGGATGCTCATCTCGCTGCTCGCCCAGGAGCCTGAACTGGCGCTGGCAGGTGCGGTAGAGGTGCCGGACTCCAAGGCTGTTGGACAGGATGCCGGCTCGGTGGCTGCAGTCGGTGCGCTGGGGGTGCCGATCCGCCCGGACTACGCCGCGTTAGCCGCGCCCGATACCGTCACCCTGGACTTCACCAATGCGCAGGCCGCCTTGACCCATCTTGAAATCGCCGCCGCACGCGGTGCCGCGATCGCAATTGGCAGCACTGGTTTCGATTCCGAGATGATGGCGCGGGTTCATGCCTTGGCGCCACGAACGCGGACCCTGATCGCGCCCAACATGAGTTTGGGCGTCAACGTCCTCAGCCGCCTGGTCAGTCAAGTGGCCGCGATGCTGCCCGAGTTCGACGCCGAAGTGATAGAACTTCATCATCGCACCAAGCTCGACGCACCCAGCGGCACGGCCTTGGCTTTGGGGCGTGCCGTTGCTGCCGCTCGCGGGCAGGATTTCGAGCACAATAGGGTCCATGGCCGCCAAGGAATCAGTGGCCCGCGTCCCGAGGGTCAGATCGGAGTGATGGCGCTGCGCGGGGGCGACGCCGTGGGCGACCATACGGTACTGTTTTGTGGCGCTGGCGAGCGGCTGGAGCTGATCCATCGCACCCAGAGCCGTGAGGCGCTGGCCCGCGGCGCCCTGCGCGCGGCCCGCTGGCTGGCAACTCAGCCCAACGGGCTTTATTCAATGGCCGACGTGTTGGGGCTATAGCAAGCTTTTGCACTCCGCTACCAAGCTGCCTAACAAACAACCGGCGTGCTCGTGCCCTGACACAGGGCGAGCGAGCGAATGAACGCAGCCCTTAGCGGACTCGCGACAGGCGCGGCACAGGCGGGATGGTGCTAACTCCTACTGGCGGCTCATCGCGATCTTCCCAGCGCGCCCAGCGATAAAAGATCAGGCTCGCCACGCAGATTTCGTAAAAGCCCGCCCCTACCCACATCATCAGACCACCCGCCACCTGATCGGCCAGCGGAGAGATGCCGAAGGGATGGGGGCCCTCCAGATACCAGTGATAGACCACGGTCTGCGACAAGGAGATGGGCGCCGCTACCGCCGCCATCGGAATCAGCATTGCGAACAAGTAGAGCATCTGCGCCGGGTAGCTCAGGCGCGGCAACTCGGGCAAGGGACTGAGCAGCGGCCACCACATGATGACGCCGGCGACCATCAGGATGATATGAGCCGCGATATGAAAATCGTCGTTGCGGCACATCAGATCGTAGACTCGCGGCGCGTGCAGCAGGGCGAGGGTCAGGTTGTAGATGAAAAAGGCGATAATCGGGTTGAGCACCACGCGCGCCGCACGGCGGATTCCGCGCGCCAGCATGATCGGACGCAGCATCCAATCGCTAACTCCCAGCAGCAGCAGTGGCGGCATCACCAGACACAGCAACAGATGCTGCAACATGTGCGCGGCGAACAGGCGGCTGTCCTCGAGCTCATCGATTGGGCCGCACAGTGCAAACAGCATCACCATCAGGCCGGCGCCGAAAGATAGCACCTGGACCGTCCGAATTTTGCGTCTGGCGAAATGTGCGGAGCCGGCATAGACGCCGGCGAGAATCAAGACTCCGATAATGACACTGGGATGCAGGTCTTCCATCGCATCCTTGATGCCCGCCGCCTCTAGGCCGCGGGCGTACGGTTAAAACCCTGAAAAATAGCGAACAAGCAAGCCGAGCAGCACCAGAACCACGAAGGCGGCAAGCAACAGGAAGGGGACGAAAACACCGCTGAAAAGCCAGTTGTCGTAGTGCAGGTGCATGTAAAACAGGGCCACCAGCACGAACTTGGCGCCCGATAGCACCAGCAGCATCGGTACCAGTACCGGAAGCAGGGCTGGTATGTACGAGATCCACACCTCGGCGGCGGTCAGCGCGGTCAGGATCAGCGCCACCACCAGGTAGGGGACGGTGCGGGACTCGTGAACCTCGGGTTGCAGATGACCTACAGCGCTGCCACTCATGCCTTGGTAACCGCCCTCATCAGGTAGATTAGCGAGAATATCACGATCCAGACTACGTCGACAAAGTGCCAGTACAGAGCCGCCTCTTCCACCGCCATGTCTCGCCGGCGTTCATCGAACCAGCCGAAATAAGAGGCGCCAACCAGGCATGAGAGGATAATCACCCCGATCAGAACGTGCAGGCCGTGGAAGCCAACCAGAGTGTAGAAGGTCTCGCCGAACAGATTGGTGGAGATGCTGAGCCCCTGGCTGTAGAAATCGTGGAACTCGTAAACTTGCCCGCCCAAAAACACCAGCCCCAGGAATATGGTGGCAAACAGCCAGCGCCGGCCCCATCGATCGGACTTGATCCGAAACGCATCCTGCGCCAGGACCATCGTCAAACTGCTCATGAGCAGGACGAAAGTTGTAGTGCTGGTAAGCGGAATGTTGAGAATAGTTTCTGCGGTTGGCCCAACCAGGTCGCGTCCCTTATACACCATGTAGGTGGCGATCAGGGAGGCGAAGAAGATGGATTCCGAGCCGATGAACGACCAGATTCCAACCTTGCGGTTATCCAGCCCCGTGCTCTCGCCGATCGCGCTATGCACCTCGGCGCCGGCCGCGGGGTACTCGAAGGCCATCGCTATCACGGTGAAGACGGTCAGAAAGACGCCGGTTAGCGCGATCCGCAGCCACAGCAGGTAGCCCGCGATGGCCATGGTCATGCCCAGCGCGATCAGCAGCGGATAGATTGAGGGCGCCGGCAAATGGATCTCCGTGGCCGGCTCGGCCTCCAGCGCCGCCACCCCCACATCGGAAGCGCCGGCCGCTCCCGAGATTCGACCGTGACTGGTGGCCCCTAACCCATACTTGTCAAGCCAGAAGACATCGCGACCATGCACGATCGGAATGCGCTCGAAATTGTACTCCGGCGGCGGCGATGGAATCGCCCATTCAAGCGTTCGTCCATCCCAGGGATCCGCGCTGGCTCGTTCGCCATCGCGCAAGCTCATCGCCATGTTGACCAGCAGCAGCAGGATGGCGAAGGCGATGACAAAGGCGCCGATCGTCGACAGCATGTTGAGATGGTTCCATCCCATGTAGGGCAGATAGGTATAGTTGCGCCGAGGCATCCCCCAGGCGCCCAGCAGATGCATGGGAAAGAAGGTGACGTTGAAACCGATGACGGTGAGCCAGAACTGCCACTTGCCCAGCCGCTCGCTCATCATCCGACCGGTGACTTTCGGCCACCAGTAGTAGAGGCCGCCGAGCAAGGCAAAGAGCGAACCGCCAAAAAGTACGTAGTGGAAGTGAGCGACGACAAAGTAGGAATCGGTCTGCTGCAGGTCGATCGCAGGTTGGGCGTGCATGATGCCGCTGAGGCCGCCCATCGTGAATTGGATGATAAAGCCCAGGGCATAGAGCATCGGTACTTTCAGATGGATCTCGCCGCCCCACATGGTCGCGATCCACGAGAAGATCTTGATGCCGGTGGGGATCGCGATCAGCATCGAGCTCAGGGCGAAAGCGGCATCGGCGGTCGGCCCCATCCCAACCGCGAACATATGATGGGCCCACACGCCGTAGGATAGGAACCCGATCAACACGGTGGAGTAGGCCATCACGGGATAGCCGAACAGGGGCTTGCGCGAGAAAACGGGAACGATTTCCGACATGATGCCGAAGGCGGGCAAGACCATGATGTAAACTTCGGGATGGCCAAAGAGCCAGAACAGGTGTTGCCACAGAAGCGGCGTTGCACCGGCCACCACGTCGTAAAAATGGGCCCCGAAAAATCGGTCCATCACCAGAAAGATCAGCCCGACGGTCAGAGGCGGAAAGGCGACCAGAATGAGGATGAACATAATCAGGACCGACCACGTGAACAGTGGCAGCCGCATGAAGGTCATCCCGGGCGCGCGCATGTTGATAATCGTGACGAAGAAATTGAGACCCGACAGGATGCTGCCGACGCCCGAAATCAGCAGTCCCAGCGTCCAGAAATCGACGTTGAGTCCGGGCGAATAGTAACGCTCGGTCAGGTTGGCATAACCGAACCAGCCCGCGTCCGGGGCGGCATTGCCCAGCCATCCCAGGTTGAGCACGATTCCGCCGCACAGAAAGATCCAGAAGCTTAGGGCGTTGATCCGCGGAAAGGCGACGTCACGAGCGCCAATTTGCAAAGGAACGATGAAGTTGGCGAAAAACCCCAGCCCCACCGGCATCACGACCAGGAAGATCATCGTGGTGCCGTGCATGGTGAATAGTTCGTTATAGACGTACGCGCTGACGAAGTGCGAATCGGGGCGCGCCAATTGGATGCGCATCAGGAGCGCTTCCACGCCGCCGACGATGAAGAAAAACAGGACCGTTACGCCGTAGAGGATCGCAATCCGCTTGTGGTCGACGGTGGTCAGCCAGCCCAGTACTCCGCCGCCCTCAAGATAGGTCTCTTCGTGGCCAATTTCTTTGGGTAAAGCCGCCATTGATTTCCTACTTAAGGCTCTCTAGGTATGCGACCAAATCCGTCAACTCCGGACCCCGCAGGCCCAGCGCCGGCATCTGCGCGCCCGGCTTCATCGCTTCCGGATTGGTAATCCATTTCGCCACGTTGCTCGGAGTATTGGCGAAGCTACCGCCGGCCAGCGTCGTACGAGTTGCGAAGTGGGTCAGGTCTGGAGCGATCTTGCCGGCGGAAAAACCTCTGATGGTGTGGCACGGAGTGCAGGCGCTGGTGGCAAAGATATTCTGTCCGGCTCGCACCCGACCGCCCACGGCCGGACGCGCGGCACTGGCCATGTTGGTAGCCCAGTTGTCAAAGCCCACCTTGGTATCGACGAAGACACGAAACCGCATGTTGGCATGCGAAGTGCCGCAGAACTCGGCGCATTCGCCGAAATCCTCGCCGGTTTCAGTAGGGGTAAAGGTTATCTGATTGGTGTGGCCCGGTACCACGTCGCGCTTGGCCCCCAACTGCGGCATCCAGAAGCTGTGGATTACGTCGGCCGAGGTCAGCACAAAGCGTACAGGCCGCCCCACCGGCAAGTGAAACTCGTTAGCGGTATGAATGCCGTACTGCGGGTAAGTCGCTTCCCACCACCATTGATGGCCGGTTATTTCCACAATTAGGGCGTCTGGCGGTGGCGCCACCTGCTGCGAGGCAAACACCAGGCGAATAGAAGGAATTGCGATTAGCAGCAGGACCAGGGCCGGACCAGCTATCCAGGCGATTTCCAGGGTCAAGCTTTCGAACTCCTCTGGCGGCGGTTTCTTCTCAGGTCCGGGCCGAGTGGAGTACTTGAACAAGATCAGAAAGACCAGCGCGCAGACCAGGATCAGGATGGCCGTAGTCCAGCCGATCACTTCCCAGTACAACCCCTGGATAGCCCTGGTTAAATCCGAATGGGCGACGAAGGTATTGGCCGGAAACTTGAGGCTGCAGGCCGAGAGCAGCGGCAGCATTGCCAGCATCGCGCTCCATCCGATGCGTTCCACGTGCCCGCGTATGCAAGCCATCAGACCTGCGCGCGCCATCATGCACCCTCCCAGGAAGCTGGACGCACCGGGGGCGAGACCCGGCGTAAGCCACTGATGGCAGCCAGGCCAAAAAGCCCGAAAAATCCCAATGTAATCAAGACTTCAACCCATCCAAAGGGAATGTGTCGCGGCGACACCGAGGGCACCACGAGCAAGTAGAGATCGATCCAGACTCCGATCAATCCCAGCACGCTGACGGTGCCTAAGATAGCCGGAGTACGCTTGTTACGCTGGCCCATCAGAACGCAGAAGGGAACCACCCACATCAATACCAGGGTGGTCCAGCCCAACGCGCCCCAAGGCATAAGCTGCACCCGTGGCACCACAAAAAAGGTTTCCGAGGGAATATCGCCGTACCAAATGACGATGTACTGGGAGAACAACAGGTAGACCCAGAATACCGAGAAGGCAAAGACCATCTTGCCGATATCGTGCATCACTCCCAGATGCGCCTCCCGCTGATCGGGGCCAAGCTGACGCTGGGTGATAATGGTCAGCAAGGCGATCGTCACCAGCGCGCTCCAGTAGGCGGTGGCGAAAATCCAGGCCCCAAACAGGGTGCTGTGCCAGCGTGGCGCCATCGACATGATCAGATCGAAGGCAAGCATTGTATAGATGACGGCGTAGGCCAGAGCCAGGACGATGGCCAAGCGGCGCACCACCGAGGGGGGATGTTCGATATTGGCGGAGTTTTCGGCCCACAAGCGCACTTCCTCGCGGCGGGAAACGCGGACGAAGACCAGGCTGAGCAGGCACATCACCAAAATCCCCAACCCGTCGCGGGTGAAGAAAAAGGGGACGTTAAGCCAAGCCGCCTTGTCAGGAAGAGGATGGTCAACCCAGATCCACAAGGCGTGCCGGCCGGCGTACAGGACCCAGAACAGGACGAAGGCGATCGGCAGATAGCCGGCGAACGCTTCCGCCAGGCGATACATCCCGGCTCCGCCCCAGCGTGCGTGGGTCAGGTAAAACGAGGCCGAGACCACCACGCCCCCTTGGGCGATAAACATGAAAAAGAGGAAGTTGACCAAAAACGCTTCCCAAGCCCGCTCCGACAAACCATGGGTAAGCGCGACGAAAAAGGTCGCGGCGCCGACCAGCACCGCGACAACCAGCGCGGTCTTGGCGCCCTGGTGGTTGCCGTTCATCTCGCAGCCACCTTTCCTTGCAATGAACGCACGTAAAGTACCACTTCCCAGCGCTCCTGAGGCGACATCGCGTCGCCGTACGAAGGCATGATGTAGCTGCCGTTGCGGATGGTCGCGTAGATATAGCCGTCAGTACGCTCGGTCGGCTCGCCCGCGGTCAGATCGGCCGCCGGCTCCTTGAGTAGATGGCGCACTGTGCCGTCGCCGCGCCCGTCCTCGCCATGGCAGGGGCTGCAATTGTTGATCCATAGCCGCTTGCCCGCCGCCAGCACCGCAGGGGTCGGCGTGAGAGGGTTCTTGAGCACCCGCGCGGCAACGTCGCGGGTCATCGGCGGTTCGCCGTTGACCGCCAAGGTGCCCGGCGGCTGATTGCGTGGCGCCTCGGCCATCGGCTGTACCGCGGCGCCGCGGAACATATCGATACTCCAGGGAAACGCCCGCGCCGGGCAAGGTGCCAGCAACAGTCCCGCCGCACCCAGCATCAGGCTCGCCGCCGCGGCTTTACGCAACCGATTCACGTACGACCTCCTCGGCGCCGGCATTGCGCAGCAGAGTTTCGACCTTGGAGCGATCGGCATCGGTGCACGCCACCGCGATGCCGAAGCGATCGCCCGAGAAACTGGGCAGAAACCCCTCCGCCGATTCCAGGCGAGGAAAGCGCACCAGGCCAAAAAACCCGGTCAAGCCGCTCAGCGCGCCGAAGAGAATCATCAGCTCGAAAGCGATGATCACGAACGGAGTCAGCGACACAATCGGCTTGCCGCCCACGTAATGAGGCCAGTAAAGCGAGGTCCCGATCGTCAACGCAAAACCGCTGAGCGCGCCGATAATTCCGCCGCACAGGACGATCGCTCGCACTGGGCTCTTGGTGTGTCCTAGCGCCGCCAACAGCTTGGCGCAGGGAATCGGGGAAAAGACGCGCGGCTTGCGATAACCGGCGTGGGCCAGCGCGTGCACCGCCTCGATGCATTCCTCTTCGTCGGCGAATGCGCCGATAACCATCACCTCGCTCATGCTGCCTCCGCTGAATCTTCCCGCAGGGCCTGGCGCAACCACCCTACCCCTTCCTTGAGTTCGGTCATCGAGACGATCGGCAGGAACTTGGTGAACAGGCTGAACAGCATCAGGAACCAGGCAAAGCTGCCCAAGGTGATGCTGAACTCGGTGACACTGATCTGGAATGGGCCCCACTGCGAGGGGACGAAATTCGACGACAGCGAGCCGGCGATGATCACGAAGCGCTCGAACCACATGCCGATATTGACGAAGATCGAAATCACCCAGACCGCCGGCATATTGCGGCGGATGCGGCCGGAGAACAGCGGCAACGGCGCCAGGCAGTTGCAGAAAACCATGATCCAGAAGCCGTAATTGATGTAGCGCACGTGGAAGGTCATCATTTCGAACGGATCGTGCGTGTACCACACCATGAAAGACTCGGTGGCGTAGGAGTAGCTCACGATTAGCGAAGTGAACAGGACGATCTTGGCCAGATTGTCCATGTGCCACAAGGTCACCAGCTCCTCCAGACGCAGCCAGCGTCGCATCGGAATGAGCAAGGTCAGGACCAGCGCACAGCCTGAGAAAATGGCCCCGGCGACGAAATAGGGGGCAAAGATGGTGCTGTGCCAGCCCGGCAACTGCGCCATCGCGAAGTCCCACGACACCACGCTGTGGACCGAGAGGACCAGCGGCGTGGCCAAGCCGGCCAGCAGCAGGTAGAGCATCGAATAGTGGCGCCATTGCTCGTCAGTGCCCTGCCAGCCCAGCGAGACGATCGAGTAGAAAATTCGTCGCCAGCCCTTGGAGGCTTCGCGCGCGTTGGCCACGTCGGGAATCAGGCCCATGAACAGGAATACGATGCTAACGGTCAGATAAGTGCTGACCGCAAAGGCGTCCCAGACCAGGGGCGAGCGGAAATTGGGTTGGAGGGCGCGCTGATTGGGATAGGGGAGTAGCCAGTAGAGAAACCAGACTCGCCCCAGATGGATCATTGGGAACAGACCTGCGGTCATGACCGCGAAGGCCGTCATGGTCTCGGCGCAACGGTAGACCGCGGTGCGCCAGCGGCTGCGAAACAGATAAAGAATCGCGGAGATCAGCGTCCCGGAGTGAGCGATACCGACCCAGAAGACAAAGTTCGTGATGTAGACCGCCCACATGGTCGGCTGGCGCAAACCGGTCACGCCCAAGCCTTCGTAAATCTGGCGAGTCCAACATAAAGCTCCCCAGACTATCAGCAAAAGGAGAAAGCCAATCCACAACCAATACTTGAACCCCGGGGTCTCCAGGGTGCGCAGTACCGCTTGGTCGATTTCGCGGTAACTCGGCTTTGTAACAGCCACCTCAGACTTCTCCTCTGGGCCGATAAACCTGGCGCAAATAGGTTATCGACGGGCGGGTGTTGAGCGGCTCCAGCGCCCGATAATTGCGCATCTGATTGTCCTTGCGCCGCTGCATTACCGCGTAGTCCTGATGCTTGGTATCGCCAAAGGTAATCGCGCGAGCGGGGCAGGCTTGCGCGCAGGCCGGAACGATCTCGCCGTCGCGCAGACTGCGGTCTTCCACCCGGGCCGTCACCTCGGCCGCGCGGATCCGCTGCACGCAGAAGGTACATTTTTCCATCACCCCGGCCCCACGCACGGTCACGTCGGGATTGAGCTGGAGATTGAGAGGGCTGGGGAATTGCGGATCGAACCAGTTGAAGCGGCGCACCTTGTAGGTGCAGTTGTTCTCGCAATAACGGGTGCCTACGCAGCGGTTGTAGACCTGCAGGTTGAGGCCTTCGTCATTGTGCGAAGAGGCAAAGACGGGACAAACCGGCTCGCAGGGCGCGTGATCGCACTGCTGGCACAGCATCGGCATCATGTACAGTGGCGGCGCATCGTCGGTCTGCGGGATGTAGCGCTCGATTCGAATCCACGACATGATGCGGCTCTTGGCCACCTGCTCCTTGCCCACCACCGGCACGTTGTTCTCGGCGTAGCAGGCGGCCACGCAGGCGCTGCATCCGGTACAGGCATTTAAATCGATCGTCATCCCCCACTTATGGACGGGATAATCGATGTCGGGGTAGGTCTCCCATGGCTGGGGCAGCGGCTCCTCCCAGGGCTTGGGCATGATTCCGGCTTGGAAGTCGGTGAATTTCATCGTTTCCACCAACGGCCGATCCATCATGTTGGGTGAATACAGCGGGCTGACCAGCCCGCGGCGCATCCCCGAGCGGGTCGCCTTGACTGCGACCTTCGAGCGCCCCGCCGGCAACATCGGCCACGGGTTGGCGCCCCGATTATTGGCATAGCGACCGTAATGGGTGTGCCCCTGACCGATCGGCACCCCGAGCGCCGCCGGATCGACCCCGCGGGTCAAATGCGCCGGCTGCTCGATCGTCACTCCACTGGCGGTCAATTGGATCAGGTCACCTTCGACCACGTCCAGTTTTAGTGCGGTGTCCGGGTGAATCTCGACCCACGAATCCCATACCACCTGATTGACCGGTTCTGGGATCTCTTGCAGCCATGGTTTGTCCGCGCCGCGTCCGTCGTACCAGAAAATATGCGGATAGGTGACCATCGTGAGCGCGCCCGCTTCTGGTGCCTCGGGCAAGCTGATAGGGGTTTGAAGCGCGCCCGCCTGCAAACTGGCGGTGATGGCCGGAGTCGAATTGAACACCCCCCCATGGCGCAGTGAATTGTCCCAGAACTGCTCGAAATCGCCGCTGGCCGCCTGCTGCTTCTGCAACTGCGACCAGTTGGCTCGCACCAGCGCTTGGCTGTCGGCGTAGGGCATCGGATTGCCGCCGGCGCGGGCAGAGTCGAACAGGATCTGGCTGAGCGCGCGGCTATAAACCACCGGCGTCATGGTTGGTTGGCGCAACAGATTGACGCCCTGGCGCGGCTGCGCGTCGCCCCAGTCTTCCAGCCAATGGTGGATTGGCAAAAGCAGGCGTGCGAGCTCAGCGGTTTCATCAGGGACTCCGCCCGCCCACACTACGGTGGAGACCTTAGCCAGAGCATCGGCGAAGTGGTCGGAGGCAGGCAGGGTAAATTGCGGATTGGTGTTGACGACCAATGCTACATCGACCGAGCCCGAACTCATCGCGCGCAAAATCTCGGCCCGGCGCCCGACAGAAGTTGTGGCCGACGTCGGCGCGGTCAGGGTCACGGTTTTGCCGATATTGCCGGTTGCCGCGTTAAGCAGCCAGACCGCGACATGAGCGGCGCTGTCGTTGGTTCCAGCCAGCGCGATCGCTCCGTCGGCGCGGCCAAAGTCCTGGGCCATGCGCTCGATCAGCTCGGCCTTCACCCCGGCCATTTGCGCCACCTTGGCAGTCTCGTAGGGGGCGACGAATTGGCGCAACGCGCCGGCATCAATGCCCGCGCCACCCTGCGCCAGTCCATGCTCGACCATCACCCGCAGCATCGCCAGCGCCACCGCGGCTTCATACCCGGGCCGACAGGAGAACCAATGGTCGGTGCGCGAGGCGGTCAGGCTCATGCGCGGGCCGACATAGTATGCCAATCCGAAATTGCTTCCGCCCGCGTCGTGCCGGGGATGGCGGAAGGCAGCGTACTGGCGGGCCAATTCCACCGGCGAGCGCCAGGTCTCCAGGAAATCGGCGCCGAAGGAAACCAACACTCGCGCCCGGTCGATCGAGTAGACCGGGATATATTCCTGGCCAAAGCAAAAGCGCAGGGCAGCGCGATCGGCCTCGTAGTCGATAGCCTCGTAGTTAAGCCGCAGCTTGGAATTGAACGCCCCCAGCCATTGCTCGATCAACGCTTCATGAGCCGGCCCCATATCGGGACCGATCACCGCGACTCGGTCGGCACCAGCCGCGCGCGCCTTGGTCAAGGCTTCGTTGAGAGCCGCCATCGCGCCGTCCCAGGTGATGGTCTCCCACTGATGATGGGGCGAGCGTTGCTGAGGATGGACCAGGCGGTCGGGGTTGTAGAGATCCTGCAAAGCCGCCTGGCCGCGTGCACACAGCGCGCCGGCGCCGATGGGATCGACGGGATTCCCCTCCAGCTTGATTGTGCGTCCCTCGCGGACCCGCGCCACCACGCCGCAACCTGCCGCGCACTCGTTGCAGGCGGTGGCGTAAAAGGTCGGCATCCCAGGGATCACGTCTTCCTGGGGAATGACGTAGGGAACCAGATGGCGGGCCGCGGGCTTGCACCCAGGTACTGCTGCCGCCGCGCCAGTGGCCGCGGCCAGTTTAAGAAAGGAGCGTCGTGAGACTTCGCCTGACATTCAGCCGTCCCCTAGTAATGGCACGTCGAGCATTGAATGCTGACGCCCCTGCTCTTGTGGCAGTTGATGCAAAAACCCATGTTGATTTCGATCGTGGGGGTGACCCGATCCATCGTCTCCACCGGCCCATGGCAGGTCTGACAAGCCAAGCCGGCATGGATATGCGGCATGTGCCAGAAGCGGACGAAATCGGGCAAGGTATAGACCCGATTCCAGCGCACATCGAAGGGGGCCTGCTGGCGATCGATCCAGGGCTTGCGAACCGGCTGCAGCGCGGCCTGTTCGGCGACCCCGGCATGGCAGCCCTCGCAGCGCTGAATCGGCGGGACCCCGGAATTCTCCGAGCGGCGCGCGTATTCATGGCAATATTCGCAGGGGATTTTGTTGACCCCGGCGTGAATTCGATGGCTGAAGGGAATCGGCTGCACCACGTTGGGCAATGGCGCCCATGGACGCTGTGAGAACAGCGCGACCCCCACTCCAGTGACCAGGACCAGGAGCGCCACGACCAGCGCGCCGATTTTCCCATTCATCGCGCCGCCGCCCCTACTTGCTCTGCTGGCCTTCAATCACCGGGGTGTTGGGTCCGCCCGTGCCACCGCCGTTATCCAGCGCGGGCGACACCGAGCCACCGTTGCCCAGCCGCTGCTGCAACTTGGCCAGTGACATCCGCCCCGCATCCGCCTCGTTGAGCTGCTCACCATTGGGCTGCTCGCCGTTGGCATCCAGAATGTAGGAAATGATGTCCCAGTATTCGCCGGCGGTCAGGCTAGCAGGTTGATCCGCCGGCATCACCGCCGAGGCGAAGTCATAAATATCGCTGACGGTGTGAAACTGAAAATGGCGCATCACCTGGTAGGGCCGCGGGTTGACGGTCAGCGCGCCGGGGCCGATAAGCTGGGGCGCGGTCAACCCTTTGTAGACGTCCGCCATGCCCTGGCCATTGGGACCATGGCAGCGAGCGCATTGCAGGCGGAAGGTCTCCTGACCCTTGTTGACCTGCTCTTGAGTGAAGGCGAGGGCTCCATTTTCCAGGAGCAACACGCCGCCCAATGCCAGCGCCGCCAGGGTGAGAGCCTTCAAAGCGGCGCCGGGCAAACCCCGACAAAATTCGACAAGCTTATACATTGGTTTTGAGCGCATAAGGTTTACTTTCGGGATTAAGACATTGGTTGGGCTCTGATGCAAGTTCTCGACGCGATTTTTTAAAGGCCGCCGATGTCCCCAACCGTGACACCCGCAACCCGCGAGTAGCAGATATGAAAAGGTTTGTCACGCCTTGACGCTCAGGCTACCACGCGATCCAGAGAACGGTACTGAATCGCCTCGCTGATATGCGCGGCCGCAACCGGCCCACCACCATCCAGATCGGCGATCGTCCGCGCCACTTTCAAAATCCGAGCGTAAGCACGCGCGCTCAGCCCCAACCGATTGATCGCCAACTCCATCAGCCGCTCGCTGGCGGCGTCGATGCGGCAGTATTGCTCCAGTTCCGCCGCGCCCATCTGCGCGTTGCAATACAGCCGATGAGCGGCCAGGCGCTGGAGCTGAAGCTGGCGTGCCTCGCCCACACGTTGGCGAATCGCCGCCGACGACTCCGCCCGCCGCCGCTCGGCCAGCTCGCGGTACTTCACCCCAGGTACCTCGACGTGAATGTCGATTCGATCCAGCAGCGGCCCCGAGATGCGCGATCGATAGCGCTGCACCATCATGGGCGTGCAGGCGCATTCATGCTGCGGGTCGGTGAAGAAGCCGCACGGACAGGGATTCATCGCCGCCACCAGCATCACGTGAGCGGGAAAGGTCAGGCTGCCCATCACTCGCGAGATCGTGATTTTCCCATCCTCCAGCGGCTGGCGCAGCACTTCCAGGACGTTTTTGCGAAACTCCGGCAACTCGTCCAAAAACAGCACGCCATGATGGGCCAGACTGACTTCGCCTGGACGCGGCATCGGGCCGCCCCCGATCAATCCGGCATCGGAGATCGTGTGATGGGGCGAGCGAAACGGACGTGTGGTGATAAGCGGCTGGCCCTCGAGCAGCCCCATCGCGCTGTGCACCTTGGTGGTTTCGATCGCCTCTTCGAAGGTCAGGTCGGGCAAGATGGTGGGCAGCCGCTTGGCCAGCATCGTCTTGCCCGACCCGGGCGGCCCAATCATCAGTGCGTTATGGCCCCCCGCCGCGGCCACTTCCAGCGCCCTTTTGGCCTGCTCCTGACCGCGCACGTCACTGAAATCCACCGGATAGTGGCCGGCGCTGCGCAACAGCTCGCCCGGGTCGCCGCGCACCGCCTCAAGCGGCCGCAAGCCATGAAGAAATCCCACCACCTCGCTCAGGCTTTCCACCCCATAGATGGCCGGTCCCTCGCCTATAACCGCGGCTTCCGCCGCGTTGTCGCGCGGCAACAGGAGCGCGGTGAAGCGTTCGCGCCGCGCCAACAGCGCGCTGGAGAGCGCACCCTTGATCCCCTTGATGCGGCCATCCAAGGCCAATTCACCCAGGATGAGATATTCGCCCAGCCGATCGCGCTTGATCTGGTCGCTGGCGGCCATGATCCCAAGCGCCATCGGCAAGTCGAAGGCCGAGCCCTCTTTGCGGGTATCGGCAGGCGCCAAATTCACCGTAATCCGACGATTGGGAAAATCGAAGCCAGCGTTCTTGATTGCCGCCTTGACCCGTTCCTGAGACTCGCGCACCGCGCCTTCGGCCAGTCCCACGGTGCGAAAGCCCGGCAGGCCACTGGCGATATCCGCCTCGACCTCGACCCGATAAGCGTCAACCCCAGCAAGGGCGCTGGACATGATACTGGCAAGCAAGCGGCGGCAACTCCTTCCCGTGTTGGTATCGGACAAGTTCGGCAGGAGTAAGATAGTTACAGACGCCTACATCTTGCAAATGCGAAGAGCTGAAGTGCGAGCGGGACAGGAGGCGCGGGAGGAGCAGCGAAACCATCTTTCATGACGACGCGATCGTTGTGAGAAGGCGGCGCTGGATTGTATGGTTGTAAGAGCGGACCGTCGAAGAGGGGGGTCTCAGGCATAAGCGATGATTGCCGTTCGGAAAAGCGAGGAGCGAGGAGTTACCAGGACCGGCTGGCTCGATAGCCGCCACACCTTCTCGTTCGCCGACTATCACGATCCGAAATTCATGGGATTCCGCAGCCTGCGCGTGATCAACGAGGACCGGATCGCGCCCGGCGGCGGCTTTCCCACCCATCATCATCGCGACATGGAAATCCTCACTTACCTGGTAAGCGGCGCCCTCGAGCACAAAGATAGTCTGGGTAACGGCTCGGTTATCCAAGCGGGGGAGATTCAACGGATGACCGCCGGCAGCGGGATCGCCCATAGCGAGTTCAACCACTCGCGCACCGAACCGGCCCATCTGCTGCAGATCTGGCTGCTGCCCGCCCAAAGCGGTCTGACTCCGGGTTATGAGCAGCGCGCCTTCAACCCGTTGCAAGGCGGGCTGTTGCAGTTGGCCGCCCCAACTTCGCAAGCCGCCGGCGTAACGATTCATCAGGACGCCACCTTGGCGGTGGGGTTTCTCCAGGCGGGTCAGACGCTCCAACTACGTTTGCAACCGGGGCGCTTTGGATGGCTGCAAGTCGTGCGCGGCGCGCTCAGCCTGGGCGAGCATCACCTGCGCGCCGGCGATGGCGCGGCGCTGGATTCCCAGGAACAGCCGTCTATCCGGGCCGCCGAAGCGGTTGAGCTGCTATGGTTCGACTTGGCCTGAAGCGGCCCGCTGCTTGTCCTCGGAGTTAGCTGCGCAGCGGATGGACATAGCCGAAATGGCGACCCCACACATAATCAGCAGCTCCCAGCCGAAGCCGGCCAGCACGGCAATCAGGATCGCATCGTCGATCCAGATTACCACTTTGCGGGCGTGTCCCTCGGGGATAAACCAGGCTACCAATCGGCCGGCTAAGCCAAAGACCAGGATGGCGAAAATGCCGGCTGTGGCATGCCGGGAGATCGCCTGAATCTTTTCCCAATGTACCCAGTTATCCAACGCGCCCACGCTCACCTCGTTTCCCAGAATCGCACCAACCGCCAAGAGTTGAGAGCCGGAAATCATGCGGCCGAACGCGAGGGATAAGCGCGCTGGCGCCAGCGTAACCACTGGTTACAGCCAAACAGGAAAATTACCAACAACACCAACGCGAAGTAAGGCCAGGCCTGGCTGAAACTTGCGCTTGGCATTACCGTTAGGGGAAAGCGAGTCGCCAGCTTTCGCTCACCCACTGTCACCTGCAAGTTGATCCGCCAAGGGCCAGGCCGCGGCAGATCGATGCTGCCAGCGAACAGTAGCCTGTCGGCCGCGTTCCGATGAGTCAGCGCAACGCCCGATTCGGAGCGCCCGCCCTGGCTCGCCATCAACACGACTCGAGCGTCGACAATCGGCTGGAGGTCGCCCGCGTCCTGGACCATCACACTGAAATCGGTCGGACCTGGGATCAGGGGCATCGGCGGACCGAACAGGCTGACTCGCAGCCCATCCCGTACGCGACTGAAGTACAGCGAGTTACCGTCCGTCAGGACGGTGCTTGATGCTGCCAGACTTAGCAGCAGCAGGCCCGCCAGCGCGACTTTAGCTCCGCCCGGCATCACGCCTGAGGCCCAGAGTAACGCCCGCTGAAGTATCCATTTGCATGCCCCGCATCTGCATGGGCGCAAGCACGATCCAGGCTCCAGCCAAGTAAAGCGCCAAAGCGAGCACCGCCCACGGCATCATCTGCGTCAGTGCGGCCCGCGCGGACGTGCTGTGAACCTTAACCAGGCGCCAGAGCAGGTAAAGAGAGGTCAACAGGCCGATATCGAGCAGGATGAGGTCGATGGCATGGAGGGTTTGAAGCCCAACGGCCGGCGCCGGCTCCCATTTTGGTTGTCCAAGCCATTGCAGACCAACATCAGCCAGGGCCCGCTGCACCACCGGCCATCCGCTGGCCAAACCGACCCCGAGATGAAAGCAAAAATGAGCGGTCCACATCGCCAACCCCAGTGGAATCAAGGCCATCGCGAGGCGGCGACGCTGGGTCTCACCTTGGCCCCAACCAGCCAGGCGATAAGCCAAGATCGGTGCGACGACCACGCCGAACACCAGCAGGAAAGCGCTGGCAGGCAAAGCCGAGGCGATACCGAAAACCCGATCGACCTTAAGCTCAAGCTGGTCGACCGGCCCGACCATCGCGGCGGCATTGGCAAAAGCGGCGAAGGTTACCACCAACGCCAGCGCGACAATATCTGGCCGCTTGGACAACCTTCCAAGCGAGCTGCGAAAAGGGTCGTCCAGCAGGCTTTTAGCGGGGGGATGGAGCAGGATGCCTACGTTGTCGTGCGGGCAGGCGCGCACGCAGTCCAGACAAAAGGTGCAGTCCAGATTGCCCACCTTGCGGGGCAAATAGAGTTCCAGGGCGCATCCAGGATGGCTTGAGTTGCCGCGCAAACAGTCGTGGGTAGCGCAAGTAGCGCAGAGCTGGGGTGCGCGGACCCGCACTTCCAGCGGCGAGGCCAGCGCCTGCACAAACTGAAAGTTGCCGATCGGACAGAGATATTTGCAAAAGCTGGCCCCGGAAAAGAGCAGATCGACGATAAAGGCCGCCGCAAAATAGGTGATTATCAAGCCGGCGGTCGCGGCCGGACGATTCCACAAGGAGAGCAATTCATAAGCGAAGAAGAAGAGCACCAGCAGCCCCAGCGCGATCCATTTGGTGCGCAGCCGGCGCGGCCAACGCCAGCGCTGACGACGGCTTCTGCCGGCCAATTCGCGCGGCAGGGTAAACGGGCAAGCGAAGCAGAAAAGATTGCCCGCTATCAGCAAACCCAGCGCGAGCAGCCCGCGCCAATAGGTCCAGGGCATCACGCCGGCCAGATTCATCGGCGCCATCGCGGGTCCCCAAAAGCCGTCGGCGACTACTCCGACCGCCGCCAGCAGCATCAGTCCTTGCGCTGCGCGGCGCAGATAGCTGGCGTGCAACAGCGCGCCCACAACCGGGAGTCGCAGCAGGTCGAAAGGCTGGACCCTCGCCGCCCTCGAGGGCGATGGCCTTGGATAGTGAGCCGCTCCCAGGGCTCGGGGCGAGAGCAGGCTGTAGACCGCGCCCACCGCTGGAATCAGGAAAAACAGAGATGCCGGCACCCACATGATCGCGCCTGCGATAACCTGATCCGACCGCGCCGATATCCCCCACAGCCGCGGAACCGAATCGTAGTAGGGATAGATGACACGCCCGGACAAGGTCAGGATCGCAGCCAGCACCGAGTTCTGGAGTTCAGCCAGCAGCAGATAGGGCACCACGGTCCAACGCGGCCATCGCGCCAAGCTCGGCCAGGGTTGTATGACCGGCCACCAGAACAGCAAGCCAGCCAGGAAAAAACAGCCATGCTCTACGCCATGCCAACCGGGATTGCGCAGCGCAGCCTGGTAAGCGAAGGGTAAATGCCAGCCCCAGTTGACCACCAGCAGCGCCAGCCAACAGGTAGCCGGATGGGTCAGCGCGCGCCCGCCGCGGCGCATCCGCGGAGATTTCAGAAACGGACCTAGCGCCTCGCGTGCCACGCCGGCCGGCAGGCCGCGCAGCAGCGGATTGATGGGCGCGCCGAGCAAAATCAAGGCCGGCGCGGCAAACATGAGCAGCAGATGCTGGAGCATGTGGTCGGCCAGCAGGAGAGTATCCAGGGCCGCCAACGGCGAGCCGATCGCAAGCAGAAGCAGCATCAGCCCAGCCATGAAGCAGCCCAACCGCCAGGGCGGATAATGCGCCGGAATTTGCCGGGAAAGCTGGCGCCATCCGCGCCAGTACACCGCTGCCAAAAGCCCTAAAGAGGCTACAAAGGGCAGTGGAATCTGCCAGGATGTCAATATCGCTTGAGTGATCGGAGACACGCGGGCACTCGCGCCTTGAGACATTAACACGAGTGCGCCGTCAGTCGCATCGGGGATCTCCGGTGCCCAGCCCTGCGATGGATAAACAGGACCACGCCGTAAACCCTCCACCTCACGCCAGTATCGAGCGCTTGCGTGATCTGGCCCGCGTCTGCCGGGGATGCGAATTGTGGCGCAGCGCCACGCAAACCGTCTTCGGAAGGGGTCCCGCCCCGGCGAAGTTGATGCTGGTGGGCGAACAGCCTGGCAGCCGGGAGGATCGCGCCGGCCTACCTTTCGTGGGCCCGGCGGGCGGGGTTTTACAGCGCGCCCTGACCCAGGCCCGGATCGATCCTGCCGCGGTCTATATCACCAATGCAGTCAAACATTTCAAATGGGTGGCGCGCGGCAAGCTGCGCATCCATAAGAGGCCCAATCGTGCCGAAGTTGAAGCCTGCCGGCCCTGGCTGGATGCCGAAATCCGCGTGGTCAAGCCTCGCCTCATCGTATGCTTGGGAGCCACGGCGGCCGAGGCGCTACTGGGACCGAGCTTTCGCCTGACCCAGAATCATGGCCGCTTTTTCAGCAATGGCGGTCCGGCGATGACCGCCACGCTTCATCCCTCGGCCATACTCCGCGGCCCCAAGCCAGCCGAACGCGAACGTTTAATGGCGCAACTGGTAGCCGACCTGCAGGCCGCGGCCGACCGCCTGTGAGCGCACGCCCGCGGTCACGAATCGACCGCCAGGCGTGCTGCTCGCGGGCCGATTAATAGGAGTTGGAAATCTTCACCCTCCCACCCTCGTCGTACACATAGACTTCACCGGCGGTTTCGTCGCGGGTGCCGCGATGGGTGCCGTCACAAAACGGTTTGTTCTTGGACAGACCGCAGGCGCAGATCGCCACCGGCAGTTGGGTTCCCTCCGGAACGATAAAGGGGGCCTGTTTTTCGTGCTTAACCAGCCGAGCCATGGGAGTCTCCTTTCGCTTAGGTGCAGCGCAAACCTAGGATGACCACTCCATCTACGTCAATAAGCGCGCCCGCGCGTGCTTACAAGCCGGGAGGAACCGGTAGCTCCAGGCTGCGGGCGGTCGCGCCGCGGCCAGCGTTGCCACCCAGGATCAGCACCACTACGCCAATTACCGCCAGCACCAATCCGGCGATTTCCCGGCCGCTTGCGCGCTCTCCCAAAAACAGGATGGCGAAGCTGACCGAAAATATCGGCACCCCAGGCACACACAGAGCAGTGGTCCAGGAGAGCGACAGCCGGCTGATAGCGCCATACCAGGTAAGCGCGCCCAGAGCATAGGAGATGACGCCGATGGCGACCATTGGCGCGATCAGAGAGGGCTCTTCGAGTTGCCGCCAACCAACCCTCCCGGTGGTTGCCAGCAGCAATCCAAACACCAGCGCGCCGTAGCCGTAACGCGCTGCGGTCATCTGGGCGGGACTCAATGGCGGCATCAACTTGAGGGCGACAACATGAGAGCATTGCCACATCAGTGGCACCAGCAGCAGCGCTAGCGCGCCGCGATTGAAAGTCAACGCGCCGGCGGCGCCGAAAACTGTGCCGATCGCGGCCACAATCACCAGGGTCGCGACCGCCTGGATGGCCGTGGGAATCTCTCCGAGCAGCAAACCCGCCAATACCAGCGAGTAGATCGGCTCGACCTGCAGGAGCAGCACGCCGCTGATCGCGTTGACCCGGCGCAGACCATAAATCAGCGCTAGACTGGTGCCGACTCCACCGAGCAGCGAGAAAACCACCAGCCGGATGCGATAAGGGCGCGTCGCCAGAAGCGCCAGTGACCCCTGGCGGCGAGCCAACGGCAGCATGCTTAGCGCAGCCACCGCGTTGGTGCAGGCACAAAACAGCAGCGGCTCTATCCGCTGCGCGCTGTAGCGAGTCAGCACCGGCAGACAGGCGGCGCTCAGGGTTGAAACCAGCGCCAGACCCATTCCGGCCAGAAAGTCGCGCCGCGAGTGCACTTATCCGCGGCCGAAGAAGGCCGCCACAATAAAAGCGGCGGCCAAAAGCCGATAAAGAGCAAATGCTCCGTAGCTGCGGGTACGCACGTAGTTAATCAGCACAACAATCGCCAGCAAGCCGAAAACGGCAGAGGCGACAAAGCCGCCCACGAGATCGTGGATCGAGCCGGCGTGAATAAGCTCGTGCAACTTGAGCATCCCAGCACCGGCAATAACCGGAGCAGACATCAGAAAGGAGAAGTTGGCGGCGTCAGCGCGCTCGATTCCCAGGATTCGCGCCATCGTGATGGTGGCGCCCGAGCGCGACACCCCCGGCACGATCGCGACTGCCTGCGCCGCGCCGATAGCAATCGCGTCACCCACGGTCAGCTTGCGCAGATCGCGCACCTGGGAGGCGCGCGCGTCCGTAATCCACAGCACCACGCCTAGCGCAGCCATCGCGCTGGCGATCAGCAAGGGCGAGCGTAGGGTGCTTTCGGCCTGTTTTTCGAAGGCGAAACCGATGATAGCGGCGGGCACAGAGGCTGCGATCAGCAGGCCCAGCAGACGGCGCCCCTTGGGATCGCCGTTGCCCAACGAGGCGGCGATCGTCCACCAATCACGCCAGTAGTAAATCAGCAGGGCCAATAAGGTGCCCAGATGGAGGGCGACATCGAAAGCCAGGCCAGGATCATCCCAATGCAGCAGCCAGGGGATCACGATGAGATGGGCGGAACTGGAGACGGGTAAAAACTCGGTCAAGCCCTGGATAAGTCCCAAAACGATTGCATGCATGCGCTGCTCTTCTCCGTTACTGCGGCAGTTATTGGGCCAAGCACGATCTGTTAAATGCAGACATTGGCGAGCCCTACTTCGCGAGTATAAGCTTGATTATCCGCTTTCGGCCGCCAATACTTGAGTCGAAAGCCGCCGAACCAAAGTGCGAAGTTAATGGCCATCAAACAAAAGGGCAGAGTGATTCCGCTATGGGAGGGGGCCGCGGTCAAACCGGCCTCAGCGCCCTCCCCTGCCCTGGGCGAGGGGCCGCGTCGCTTTCCCGTGGTCAGCACCTTGCCGCGCCTGCCGGTGGTGATTCCCGACGAGATTCTGGACTATTACGGATGGCTGTTCTGCCAAGGCGGCTTCGTTAATTTGCATATGACCTTCGAGCAATTTCTGGCCGTGATCGCCGCGGTCAGCCCAGGCGGCCTCGGCCCGGAATTTTTGCCCGGCGCGAGCGGCGCCGACTGAACGGCCGGCGACTCGAAGCTTTCCCGCTCCCCGTCCAGTCAGCATCCCGCATCGCCAATCAATGCCGAGCCCCTCTCTTCGGCGCTCTTTTACTGGTCTTGACTTCTGGTGCCCTGACTTGGATCGCCCGGGGGAGCGACGGCTGTCCTCGGTTGATTTTTAAGCAACCGATTGGGCACCCAGATGGTCTGGAACGGTGTTACTTCGCTTTCCGACTTGAGCCCGTTGGCGCTCGCGATCGCCTGCCAGTTAGCCGCGCTGCCGGTCACCCGCTTAGCCAGTCCTTTGAGGTCCTCATGGGGCAAAAGGGCGAAGTTCACGCCTCCCTCGGAAGGCTCGGTGGAGGGCGGCGGCAGGGTCGCGGCCAGCTTGTCTATCTGGTGGAAGAGGTCGAAGCGGCGGCTGGCCTGGTAGCTTTGCACCTGAGCGTCGGGCACGTATTCGGTGCGTACATTGACGATAATCCGGCTCTTTTTCGGTCCCAATGGGGTAACCGTCACTTCGTAACGGTAGCGCGGTTTCTGCCCGGCCAAGGAACCGAAGAAAGTGGCCGGATTATCGGCCGGCTTCCACAACGTAATCAGCGTGTCCTCGGCCTGCTGGGGATCGAACAGGATACCGTCGCCGCGCATGACGTCTTCGGTCAACTGGAAGGCCTGATCGGCGGGGAAATTGACCTCGTGCGCTTCGCCCAGGGTGACCTCGCTCCAGGCGGCCTTGGGGGCGCGGGCGAGGCTGTAGCCTGCGACGATGGTAAGGGTTAGAAGTAAAATCGTGCGCGGACGTTTCATTGGCACCGTAAAAAGCTAAACTTCCTTTACGAAACCATGCGCGGCGCCGCAGTGCAAGGAAGCCCGCGGTCAATGGAGAGCGGGTTAGACGCTGCCGCGCTCGAAGCAGCGCGCCGCCGCGCCTTGGCGCTTACGAGAGAGTGTTGGGATAATGGCAGACGATTCGCTCAAACAGCATGTGGTGGCGGTAGTAGGCGGAGCCACGGCCGGGTCCGAAGTCGCACGCATCCTGGCCGAGCGCGGAGCGGTGGTGTTCGTGATCGAGCAGAATCCGCGCCCTTACGGAAAAATCGAGGATGGCCTACCGCGATGGCATCGCAAGCAACGCCTGGACGAATATCGCGCCATTGATAGCCGCCTGAGCCACCCCAATATCGAATTCGTGCCGCTGACCAGCCTGGGACGCGACCTCCACTTCGAGGATCTGGTCCACAACTGGGAGCTGAGCGCGCTGGTCCTGGCCCATGGGGCTTGGCGCGACCGTCCCTTCCCGCTCGAAGGCGCGGACCGCTTTGTAGGTCGCGGGCTGGTTTACCAGAACAGCCTCATCTACTGGTTCAACCATTACCCTGAAGCGGGCTACGACGGACCACGCTACGAGGTGCCGGGCGGAGTTCTGGTGGTTGGCGGCGGCTTGGCCTCGATCGACGTGGTCAAGGTGCTGCAAATCCATGCCGTCCTGACAGCCTTGGCCCAACGCGGCCTTGAAGCTCAGATGGAGGAGCTGGAACGCGAAGGGCTGGAGCCGGTGCTCAAGCATCACGGTCTGGCCTGGGCCGACCTCAAGACCGCGCCATGCCGCCTGTTTTATCGCCGGCGGGTGCTCGACATGCCGCTTTCGGACATTCCTTCCGACGCCAACCCCAAGCGGGCCGAAATGCTGCGTCAGGCGCGCGCGAAAATTCTGGAAAAGGCCCAGCGCAAGTATCTTTTCGAGTTTCAAGAATCCAGCGTACCCACCGCCATCATCGAGCATGACGGACGACTAGCCGGTCTGGTTATCAGCCGGACCGAGACCAGCGGTGGGCAGGTTCGGATGGTCCCCGGCAGCGCGCAGGAAATTCCCGCCGCGATGGTTGTCAGCTCGATCGGCAGTATTCCGGCCGAGTTGGCAGGTTTGCCTTGTGAGGGCGAGGTCTATCGCTATGTCGACCGCGCGCGCGGGCTTCTGATGGCAGAGCCGACATTGGTGTTTGCGGCCGGCAATGTGCTCTCGGGCAAGGGCAATATCAAGGATTCGCTGGAAAGCGGCAGTGAAATCGGCCAGCGCCTGGCCGAGCAATACCTTGGCCTTGCGGGGGACAAGTTCCAGCCTGGCCAGGCCGAACGCCAGCAAGCCGCAGAACAGGCGCAAGCGGTGGCGGAAATGGTCGCGGCCAAGCCAGCCTTGCCGGCCGCTACCGTGGCGCGTTTGCGCGATCGGATCGGGCAGCGGCAACGCGCGGTGGGCTATGGCGGCGACTATCGTCAATGGATCGCGCGAGTCACGCCCGCCGATCTGCAATAGAGTGCTATGAAACATCTGCGACAAATCGACCCTGAAATCTATCGGCTGATCCGACAGGAAGAGCGCTACCAACTCGAGAGCGTGCGGCTGATTCCCTCGGAAAACTATGTTTCGGCAGCGGTCTTGGAAGCCACCGGTTCGGTGCTGACCAACAAGTATTCCGAAGGTTACTCGGGCAAGCGCTACTACGAAGGGCAGCGCTATATCGACGAGTTGGAAACGTTGGTAATCGAGCGCGCCAAGAAGCTCTTCGGCGCCGAACATGCCAACGTCCAGCCCTATTCGGGTTCGCCCGCCAATCTGGCGGTCTATTTTGGCCTGCTTCAGCCCGGCGACACCATCATGGGGCTGGCACTGCCCCATGGCGGCCATCTGACCCATGGCTGGAACGTCAGCATCACGGGGCGCTTCTGGCGCTCAGTGCAGTATCAGGTGGATCGGGAAACCCATCGGATAGACTACGACGCGGTGGCCGAGATGGCTCGGCGCGAGCGCCCGCGGATCATCGTCGCCGGCGCCACCGCCTATCCGCGCCAGTTCGATTTCGCGCGCTTCGGTGAGATCGCGCGCGAAGTTGGCGCCTACTTCCTGGCCGATATCTCCCATATCGCGGGCTTGATTGTGGCCGGCGTCCATCCCAACCCCCTGCCTGACGCGGACGTGGTTACGACCACCGTGCATAAGACTTTACGCGGGCCGCGCGGAGCCATGATTTTGTGCCGCCAGGCGCTGGCGCCACAGATCGATCGCGCGGTCTTTCCCGGCTTGCAGGGCGGTCCGCACAATCACACCACCGCCGCCATCGGCGTCGCGCTCAAGGAAGCCGCGACGCCCGCCTTTCGCGCTTACGGGGCTCAAATCGTGCGCAATGCCAAGGCGCTGGCCGACGAGCTGTTGGCGCGCGGCTTCAGCCTGGTTTCGGGTGGGACAGACAACCACCTGATCCTGATCGATCTGACCAACAAAAAGCTGCACGGCAAGCCCGCCGCCCAGGCTCTGGACCGGGCCGGTATCATCTGCAATTACAACACCGTTCCCTACGACCCGCGCAAACCCTTCAGCCCCAGCGGTATCCGCTTGGGCACGCCCGCGGTCACCTCGCGTGGGATGGGCGAAGCCGAAATGCGCCAAATCGCCGCCTTTATCGATCGAGTAATCACGGCGCCGCAGGACGAAACTGAAATCGCGCGCGTGGCAGAAGAAGTTCACGAGCTGTGCGGTCGCTTCCCCGCACCCGGCATCCTGCTGGATGATTGAGCGCTCCTGTTCCTCGCGTCCCTTTCAAGTGGTGAGTTTTGGAAGATAGGCTGACCGATTCGCCAGCGCTTTCGCCCTCGTCGCCGGATTGCAGCGCGGAGCAGCCGTTTTCGGACAGTGAGCTTGCGCCTGCCGGTCAGTTCAAGCCCGAGCGGCTTTCCTATCTGGCGGCGCCCTCGTTCGCCTACCCGCTCCTGCTGGTCACCTGCGCCAGTTTGTTCTTTGTCAACCTCGGCGGCTTTCCCATCTATACCAAGGGCGAGGCGCGCGAAGCGGTTACCGTGCTGGACATGCTCAAGGGACACTCGCTGGCGGCGCTGCTCTTACCGATGCGGGCCGGGCTGGAAATTCCCTCCAAGCCTCTCCTGATGCATTGGATCGCCGCGCTTTGCGCCGGCGTGGTGGGCCTCAACGAATGGGCCGTGCGCTTGCCCTCCGCGCTGTTGGCCACGCTGGCGGTGCTGTGCTGCTACGGCTACGTCCGCCGCCTGTTCGACGACCTGAGCGGCCTCTTCGCCGCCATGGTTCTCGCCACCAGCCTGCAATTTCTCCAGCAGGCGGTCGGCGGACGCGTCGATATGACGCTGACTTTCTTCATGGAGCTGGCCTTCTTCGAGTTCATCGCGATCGCCGAGGGGTTGACCACTCGCCGCCTGCCGCTGTATGGCGCACTGGCTCTGGCGACTTTGGCCAAGGGCCCGGTGGGCCTGCTCCTACCGGCGCTTACCGCGGTCGCTTATATCACGCTGGAGCAACGATGGGACTTGCTGGGTCGGATGCGCTTGCGGGCCGGAGCCGCGATCGTCGCGGTCATTGCCGGCGGCTGGTACCTGGCCGCAATCATCATCGGTGGACGGGCCTTTTTCGACAAGCAAGTGCTGGCCGAAAATATCTTTACGTTCTTGTACCGGCGCGGAGTCAGCGGTGGTCACGGCCATCCCTTCTACTATCTTGACCTCGCCTTGCTGGCCGGCTTTTTGCCCTGGACATTTCTGCTGCCAGTGATGGCCGCGCGATTGGCCGCGCCAAGGAATTATCGCAACCCCCGCGTACGCTACCTGATCGTGTGGTTCGTGCTGGTCAACCTGTTCTATAGCTTCGCTTACAGCAAGCGCGGGGTTTATCTGCTTTCTGTCTATCCTGCCCTGGCCGCCGCGATGGGTTTGGCGCTGACCCAGGCCGCCGGCGGCAAACCGCGTCGCTGGCTGCCGGCGCTGACCCAGGTCACGGGCTGGTTCAGCTTGGGCACCGCTACCGTGGGCGCGGTTGCCGTTTTCCTTTTGCTGGTGCGACAACAAGCGATGGCGGCGATATTGTCACGCGGTGGAATCAAACTCGCATCTTTCACCGTATATCTGGCCTCGGACGTCAAACAGGATTGGTGGGCGGCCGGCGCGCTGATCGGCGCCCTGGTCGCGATCGGCTATTTGCTGATGCGCAGCGCGCCTGAACGCGTCAGCGTGTCGGGATTGGTCGCCGGCCTGAGCGCGATCATGGCTGCTCTCAGCATGATTACTGCCCTGTTCGTGGCTCCAGCCATCGCGGATAGTCTGTCGCTCAAGAGCTTTTCGCGGACCGCCGCCCAGATGATAGGTGATCGGTCCGCCGCCTATCTCTACTACCTGGACTACAGCGTGGCGTTTTACAGCGGCAAGACGATGCCGCTACTGGAGACGCCTACCGCCAACCATCCGACCTACCTGATCGCCGGCGCCGCGGTATATCAAAGCGACAAAAACGCTGCCCTGCGCGATTATCGCCCCGTGCTGGTCAGCAATCCCACCGACTTGGACGGCAGCGGCGCTACCATGTTGCTGCGCCTCACCCCCGGTCGTTAGCGAGGAGCCCCGTAAACCACCGCTTGATTCTCACAGCGACGGATTTAGGAGGGCGCGTGCCAATGCGCTTTCAGGACAGCCGTTGCCGGCGCAATTGGGCGACACGTTGGGCCAGCCGGGGCAAAGTCGTGGCGGTAGGTCCCGCCAGGGTAACCGCGCACAATGGCGTGACTTCGCTGCGTTCCAGGTTGGCTTCGATCAAGGTTCCTCCGCGCTGTCTTACCTGAAGTGCAAACCCGGCGGCTGGGTAAACCGTAGCCGAGGTGCCGGCCAGCAGCACCAGGTCGGCGCGTTCGGCCTCCATCGCGCATTGCGCCAGGACATCCCGCGGGATCGGCTCGCCGAAAGCCACGGTATCGCCCTTGAGCAAGCCGCCGCAGGCTGGGCATGCGGGCGGAAGCGATTCGAGATCGATCTCGGCCTCGGGAAATCTACGATTGCATTCCAGACAGCGCGTCAATTGATAATTGCCGTGGATCTCGGCCATGGCCTGCTGCCCGGCGCGCCGGTGGAGATTATCGATATTTTGCGTGATTACAAAGCGCAACACGCCGATACGTTCCAACTCAACCAAGGCCTGATGGCCGGGGTTGGGCCGGGCCGCGACTAATCCGCGGTGGAGTTCCTCGCCGCGCCGGCGCAGGCGCTCCTGCCATCCCGTCTTAGGATCGGCCAAGAAGAGCTGGAACTGGTTCATCGGCGGTTCGCCGAAGCGAGTCCAGAGGCCACCCGGTCCGCGAAAAGGCGGGATGCCGCTTTCCACCGACAGCCCGGCTCCTGTCAGCGCGATCGGATAGACGGCTTCTACCAGCGCGCGCGCCGCCAATTCGATTGGGTCGCTTTGATCGGCCATCTGCTACTCTTAGCCGGTTACCGGCTTGCGTTCTACCCAAATCATGGCTACGGATACCGCAGGGGTAAACGGCCGCGAATTGCGCTGCGGACTGCGGTTCTTTCGCGATCGCTTAGATTTGACGTAGCTTCGCACGTAGGCTTCGGTCAATTTGTTATAAGCTTGATTGAGCGGGTTATTCAGCACCGCTCCAGCTCCAGGAGGACTAACGGACATGGATGAAAATGCCAAGAAACGCGCCTTGTTGATGATTCCCTACGGCCTGTTCGTGCTGGGCGCTCGTCATGGCGACACCCAGACCGTCTCGACCATCAATTGGGTCACCCAGGCCAGTTTCCATCCCCCGCTAGTGGTGGTAGGGGTCAAGAACGATTCCGGCACCCACGCCCTCGTCAAGAATTCGGGCAAGTTCAGCCTCTCGATTCTGGGCACCGGCCAGAAGGCGATCGCCGGCGCCTATTTTCGCCACGTGGAACCCAAAGACGGCAAGTTCGGCAACTATGCCTACGAAGAAGGAGAGACTGGAGTCCCGATCGTCAGCGACGCGCCAGCCGCGGTGGAATGCGAGGTGGTGGGCTTTTACGAGCTGGGCGATCACAGCGTAGTGGTGGGCAAGGTGGTCGCGGCCCGGGTGAAGCAGGAAACCGATGTCCTGACCCTCAAGGAAACCGGCTGGAATTACGGCGGTTGATAATGGGCGCGTGAGCTTCGCGCTCGCTTTACGATGGCACCTGCCGACTTCAGTATCATCGTGGCCAGCGACCGCGCCCGGCGCGTGAGCTGCCATGAGCTGCGCCGGCAGGTGTTCATCGAGCAAGGCGCGGCGGCTGGCCCGAGCCGCCGTTTACAGCGCCATTAATCGAGCTCGTCGATAAATCGACGGATCAACTCGGCTACTGATGCCGGCTGCTCCAGCAATACGTGATGATGTGCGCCTGGGATCACATGGGCGCGTACCAGCGGATTGCTTGCCACCGCCTCGCCCAACGCCTGGGCGCTCATGAGGCGGCTGTGTTCAGCCCGTAGCAGCAGTACGGGGACGCCAATCGTGGCCACTACCTTCAGCACATCGATGCCGTCGCGCCCCAGGAAGCTTTCGCGATCGAATTTCAAGCTATAGCCGCCGCCAACCGGCCGGAGGCTGCGACTGGCGATCTCGGCCAAAATTGCGCCGGGCACCTCGCCCTCGTCCGGCATCAGGCGGAAGCGTGCCTGTGCGGTCGCCAAATCGGCGTAAATCACCGTGGGCAGGTTGCGCAGGCGCTTGAGGAAGCGGTCGCGCTGGGGCGAGGAGCGCAACGGCGAATCGATCGCGACTACCGCCCGGGTGGCGTCACGATGGGCAGCGGCGTACGCCAGCGCGTTAATTCCGCCCTGGCTGTGCCCCACGATAATCGGCGCGCGTAATCCCAACAGCCCGAGCATTCGATGCAAGTCGGCGACGTAATCGGCCGGCGCGTAGGCTGGCGGCGCAACCCAATCGCTATCGCCGTGACCGCGCTGATCCAGCGCCAGCAGGCGTGGGCCCGTAACCATTTGGTCGGCCACCGCCTGCCACCACCAGCCGTTGGCCGATCCGCCATGAAGCAGAACCACGGTGGGATCGCCCATCGGATTCCATTCCAGGTAATGTAGGCGGGGAGAACCCGGGAGAAAATGTTCCAGCGGCGCGGTCGGCATCAAGCGAGTGGCTTTGAAAACGCGGGTTTTCGTGTCACGATTCGCAAGGGACAAGAATGACGGGAAAAGCCATCCGGGTACAGATCCTGACCCTCACATTCCTGGTCGTGGCTTGCGCGAGCGCACGGGCGGACGACGCCGCCCGCGCCAAGGCCCAGTCGCTGGTCAACGCCGCGATCCAGCTCACTGACAGCAACCAGGCGGTCAAGATGCTTTGGCAGGCTACCGATATAGATCCGACCGACGATCAGGCTTACATCTACCTGGGGCTTTACTACGACTCGCGCGAAGACTTCGACCACGTGGTGCAGGTCTACCAGAAGCTGATCAAGTACCATCCCAATCAAATCAGCGCCTATCTCAATATCGGCGAAGCCTACATGTCCTTTCAGCCGCCGCGCTATTCGGACGCGCTACCCTATTACCAGAAGGCCTACAAACTCGATCCGCATTCCGGCTTCGCCGCGCTGCGGCTGGGCGAACTGTTGGCCCACAGTGGCGATCGCGACCAGGCGATTCAATACCTCAAGCAAGCCGCCGACGCCGGTGCCACCAATCCTTCGGTCGCAACTGAGGCGACCAAGGAACTACGGGAAATGGCTGGCCGCGACTGAACTTCAATCCTTAAGGGGCGGTGGTTGCAAGCCGGCCTGGGCGAGGTCGGCTGGCGTATCCAAATCCGCGATCACGCCGGGGTCCAGGACGTCGACATAAGCGACGCGGGCCGGGTCGCGATCGACCACCACGCGCGCTCCCGCCTCCATCGGCGCGGCCAGCAACTCCGCGAAAAGCGAGCGCCCGAAAACCACCGGATGGCCGCGCTTGCCGGCATACCGTGCGATCGCGATCGGCCGGGCCAGGACCGCGAATTCCTCGCTGATGCGCTCGAAAGTTCGGGCCGCGACCAGAGGGTGGTCGGTTAGGTGAAGCATGATGCCGACGCTTTCGGGATCGATCGCCGCGAGGGCACATTTGAGCGAGGACAACTGGCCGGCCCGATAATCGGGATTGACCACAACCCTGATGCGACGGTCGGCGGGAACCGCCGCGCGCACCGCCTCGGCATAAGCCCCGACCACGACGATCAGGCTCGGCACGGCGGCCAGCATCCGCCGCGCCAGATGGGCGACAAAAGGCTGGCCTTCCATACTGAGCAGCGCCTTGGGATAACCCATTCGGCGCGATTCTCCCGCCGCCAGCAGTACGCCTTCCAAGCGGGCGGAAGTACTCACGACGCGCGGGCGACGGCCATCGGCTTCAAGCGACCCAGCTTTACCCCCATCGAACTGGCGTCTCGCGTTCCCAAACGGCGCTCGCGAACAATCTCGGCGATCACCGAAATCGCGATTTCTTCGGGCGTCTCCGCCCCGATATCCAGGCCAATCGGACCGTGAATTTGTTCCAGGCGCGCCGGGTCGAAGCCGTCGCGCTCCAACCGCTCCAGAGTCGCCTTGACCCGCCGGCGCGATCCAATCATTCCGAGATAGCCGGGGCCAGGCTCCTGCTTGAGCGTTGCCCGCAAGACGGTTTCGTCATAGGAATGGCCGCGCGTGACCGCGACCACATAGCAATTGCGATCTAACTTGACCGAACCGATCGCCTTTTCGAACGGGCGTACGATCACATCGGCGGCATCGGGAAAGCGCTCGGCATTGGCGAACTGAGCACGGTCGTCGATCACAGTGACGTGAAAACCGAGCAGCGCGGCCGCCCGGGATAGCGCCTGGCCAACATGGCCCGCTCCCGCGATTATCAGCCGCTGCGCGCCGGGCAGCGGATCGACGAAAAGCTGGGCACGTTCCTCGCTCGTCCGATAAGTCGTGGTAAGCTTGCCGTCCTCACCGACATCCAGTAGTCCGGGCAGCGCGCGCCGCGTCAGATCTTCGAGCTGTTGGACCGATTCGGGGGGCATTTCCAGCGGCAGCCCGGGGGCCTCGTCGGGCGCGATAATGCTGCGCATCGGCTCTTGCGGGGCGGCCGGCTCGATCATCGTAATCAAGGCTAGCGGTTGGCTTTTGCGCACCGCCTCCGCCATCCGCTGGACCACCGGTAGATCGCGCTCGGGCTCCCAGCGATCGATGAACACATCCATGATACCGCCGCAGGTGCCGATCTCTTCCTGATCGAAATCACCGGTCAGATCGACCTCGGCCATTCGCGCCCCGCTCCCTTCTTCAAGCAGCAGCCTGGCCTTGCGGAATACTTCCGCCTCGCCGCATCCGCCGCCAATCGTGCCGACCTGGCCGTCGTCGCGCACCAGCATCTTGGCCCCCACCTCGCGCGGAGTGGAACCGCGCACATTGATCACGGTAGCCAGCGCGAACGGCTTACCGCGCTCCAAGGAGCGCTGCGCTTCCAACCATATATTTTCCGGGTTTGCCATCGACCGCACCTATGGCTAGACCATAGCACATTTGCGCGGCGCATTGGACTGCAAAGGACGCCGGTTCAAACCCTTGCTCGCGCTTCGCCGCCCGTCGGTGACTCGCTCGGCGCCGACTCCGATAGACGGGGAGGCCGGGCTGGGATAACTTTAACCAGTCATCGAAATCAAGCCTCAAGCGCTGGACTTATGAACAAACCGGCTGTCGCCCTACCGCTTTCCGATCGGCCCGACGAGCCTGCCCTGGCGGCCATGTTCGAGGCATTACAGGCGCAGGACAAGGAGATGCAGGCCGATGCCGCCCGCGGCTTGGCCGGCGCCGCGTGCGCCGACAACGCCGTCATCGCGCGGTTGCTTACGCTCTTGGCGGGAGCGCGACCGCGAGCCCGCTGGGGCGCGGCCTATGCGCTGGCACTGAGCCGGGTGGCGCCGGCTTTGGACTGGCAGCCGGCGCTGCGCCAGGCGCTGGCCACTCCGGATGGCGACGTACGTTGGGCCGCCGCGGATCTGCTCATTGCGCTGGGCCGTCGCTATCCCACCGCGGTCGAGCGCACCCTCCTGGAGCTGCTGGCCGATCCGGTTGCCAATCGCCGAAAAATGGCACTTTACTGTATCCGCGATTTGGGGCTCTGGCGGGATGCCGTGACGCTTGCCCTGCGCGATGCGACCGGAGATCCGTCGGTCGAGGTGCGCGTGGCGGCCTTGGCCGCGATCAAGCGGACAGTTGCACTATCCGCGCGGGCCGGCGACGAACCGGCGGCGCGAAAATATCGAGAATCGATGGAGCAACGGGTGCTGGAGCTGATGGCGGACGACCCGGCGCCAGCCGTGCGGCGCACCGCGGCCGCGCTTGTGGTCCAGCTCGATCAATCCTCCCCGGCGATTGAAGCTGCGCTGCGCGCGGCCGCCTCTGACCCCGCCCTGCGCAAGATCGTGGCAGGCGCAACGAATTGATCGATGGCAATCGAAGGCACCGCCGCGCTCCAGCAACCGGCCATCCGCGCTTTCGTCTCGCTGGCCCGCGTGGCCCGACTGGCGACTGCCACCCCCGAGGGGCTGCCGCACGCGGTTCCGATCTGTTACTGGTTCGATGGCAGCAATTTTTATTTCGTGATCGACGAAAAGCCCAAGCGCCAGCGCGGCCTGCAACTCAAGCGGATGCGCAACATCGTGGCCAACGCACAAATCGCCCTGCTGATCGACCATTATGAGGAAGACTGGAGCCAGCTTGCCTACGTCCTGGTCGCGGGTCGCGCGCAGATAGTCGAGGAGCAGGAGGAATACATGGAGGCATTGCGCAACTTGCGCGATCGCTATCCACAGTATCGGGTAATGGCGCTGAGCCGGGAAACCAACCTGATGGTCCGCATCGAGCCGCTGCGGGTCCACGCCTGGGGCGCGCGCTTCAGCCTGCCGCTAGCTTGAGCGCCGCATCCGCCATGACTGACACCATCGCCGCCATCATTTTCGATCTCGACGGTACCCTGGTCGACACCGAACCGATGCATTTCAGGGGTATCGCCGAAGTCCTGGCCCAGGAAGGTATCGAGCTCCAGCGCGAGGACTACTTCCGCCGTCTGATCCATCTCACCGATCGCGAATGCTTCGAGATGCTGCTGCGCGAACAGGGGCGCCGGCCCAGTCCCGAAATGGTGGCCGCGATGGTCGAGCGCAAGGCCCGCCGATACCTGGAGCTGATCCACGGCGCCGATCTGCTCTACCCTGCCGCCCATCGCTTCGTCTGTAACTGTGCCGCGCGTTTTCCGCTGGCGCTCGCAACCGGTACGCTCGGTCATGAAGCCGAACTGATTTTGCGCCAGATGGAATTGGCGGAGCGCTTCCTGGCGGTGGTCAGCGCCGATGACGTGGAGCGCGGCAAGCCCGACCCCGCACCTTTCCGGCTGGCCCTGGCCCGGCTGAATCAACAGCTTGAGCAAACTGTGGCGGCGGCGCGATGCCTGGTGATCGAAGATACCGCGGCCGGAATCGAAGCCGCCCACGCGGCCGGGATGAAAGTCCTTGCGATCGCTCACACCGTGCCCCAGGAGATGCTAGCCCAGGCTGATTTGATCCGCCCTTCCCTGGCCGAGACCGACCTCGACGAGGTCCTGATCGCACTGCGAGCCGCCCGCCGCCGCTAGGCGCAAGTAATCAGTCGGGAAAGAGCGCAAGCCTCGGCACCCTCGCACAGCACCCTCGCTCAGCGAATGGTAAGACAAGCCGACGCGAAGCTGCCGTGGATCGAAGGCTATCGCCATTTTTTGGCGAGATACTTCGGGGTCAGCTCCCCGAGTTCGCCTGGATCGCATAGCAGGCCGATGTCTCCGGCATGGCCGATCCATCCCTGCCGTGGCTTGCCAGGCACATCACCGGCCCACCCGAGCTTGAGGAGAATTTCACCTCTCGTTGCGCCAGCGAAGATTGACACCTGCGCATCCAGGCCTATGTTCGAAATACGAAAAAATCCACCGGCCCCGGCTTGGCGCGGGAGGCAAGGCGATGGAAAACCCCAACGGCTACAAGCTCATCTCCTGCGACGACCATCTTGACCTAGGCTATTTGCCCAAGGACCTGTGGAGCAGCCGTTTGCCGGCCAAGTACGCCTCGATCTGTCCGCACGTGGAAGAGCGCCAAGGTCAGGCCGTATGGCTCAGCGGCAATCGGGTATGGGGCGGATGGCGCGGGATGGCGTCGCGCCGTCCGCCCACGCCGCCACCCTATTTCACGGCGTTGGAGCGCGGTGGCTATCCCGACCTGAGCGAGATGCGACCGGGAACGGCCAAACTGCGGCTTGAGGATATGGATCGCGACGGGGTTTATGCACAATTCATCTTCGGGCCGATTACCTCGATTGTCGAGGAACAGGAAGACTTTCGCGACGCCTGCCATCGGGCCTACAACGATTGGCTGGCGGAGTTCTGCGCCGTTGCCCCCGACCGCTTCATGGGTGTGCCGGTGTTGCCTTGGAGTCCCCTGTCCGCGACCGCCGAGCTGATTCGCCTGGCCAAGGACGGGCGCTTCAAACAGGCCAACCTGCCATTGGCGGGGATGACGCCCGGTATTCAGGATCCGGCCTGGGAACCGTTGTGGCGTACCCTGGAAGAGACCGGCATGATCCTGTCCTTCCACGTCACGGTCTTCGTCGTCGGTCGCCAACCCGACGACCCCGCGGCCGGCACGCCGGCCGGCACTTTCAGCGCGACCAAGAATTTCGTCGCCGGCTTCCTCGGCTCCTTCGTCGATCTGTTCGCCTGGGGCATCCTGGAGCGCCATCCGGGCCTGAAAATCGTTTTGGCGGAAGCCGGCGCAGGATGGCTGCCGTGGGTAATACAGGAGCTGGACTACCGCCATTGGCGTTTATGGGAGGCCAAGGAATACTGGGCGGACAAAGGCGGTATCGCGCTGAAGGAAAAGCCCTCCGACCTCTTCAAGCGACAAATCTATCCCACTTTTCAAGAAGATCGGGTCGCGGTCGCCCTGAGCGATTTCTTTGGTCCGGATAACTTGTTGTGGGGCTCCGACTATCCTCATCCTGATAGTGTCTGGCCCGATTCGCGTGGTGCGATCGCCCGTACAAATGGGCCATCTTACACCGGCGATGCGCAAGAAGCTGACCCACGACAACGCGGCCAAGCTCTACGGCCTGAGCATATGAACTCGCTCCTGCGCGAGCCGCCAGCCTAGCTCTCTACGCGGTGGCTTCGCCGAGTTCTGTTGAGCCCATCTCAAACCCGGCAGCCCCGACAGGTCACCTGAATCTTCGGTAAGAATAGAGGCTTGACAAAGCCCTCACGTATGGCCCGCAAGGTGAGCGCCTCGTTACAGCGATCGAGATGGATCTATGATACTCAGCCAAACAGCGAGCAAGTTGCGGGTCCTGTTCCACAACTTGCTTTTGATCGAACTACTGCGTAAGTCCTGTGAACCTTAAGCGTCGGCCGCTGCGGCGGCAGTGTCAAACGGAGACAGTCGCTTCCTCGTCCTCTGCCTCGAATTCCTCAAGCAGTTCCTCCGGCCCCGTCGTCAGCGGTAGTTGCTTGCCCATCACCCGCTCTATCAGTGAAAGCAATGCGGCCTTTCGCGCCTGGTAGAAGCCATCGAAATTGTCCGAGCGCAGCGTCGGCGCGAGAATCAAGTGGCTCTCGAGGATCGAATCCATTTCTTCATCGTTAAGCTGCACTTGCCTGTGATGCTGAATCTTCTGAAGATACTGTGAGGGCGCCGCTCCGCCGATCATGCGATTAGCCTTGTAGGAAATGGGGGTCTTGTTGACTATCGAATTCCACCGCTTACGAGCGATTCCCTGTTTCCGGCACCAGTCTTGTGGGAAGATGTGGTGAATGTCGAGTGAAACGCTTTCGTCCTCAAGCTCCCGAATGTTTGCCTTCCAAAAGAAATCCTTCGCCCCTTCGCGCAGCACGAGCAGGTTGAGTCCCTTGTACGCGGCACTCAGTCGCGACGACAATCGATCCAGTCGGTCGGGATTGAAGGCAGCGTCCGAAACCGTGCGCGGTGGGTCGCTGTCCCTGTCGATCCAGCCAAGCAACTCTTCAGTGTCGTTGGCGATGCGGGTCTCGACGGCGCCTCCGTATAGTTCGCCAAGGACGCCACACCAGTACCATTGGGCAAGCTTGGCATAGATGCGCGGCTCCAACCATCGCTCCTTGAGGAGAGTCAATACTGCGGCCAGCGGCGGTATCTGAGTACGGTATGGCAATTCTCGCAGGTCCGTGAGACATTCCTTGCGCAAAAATTTTGCCGCATAGAAAAATCCTTGCTCCACCCGGCCGGCCCAGTCTTTGTACGCATCCAGTTTTAGTTCGAGAATGTCCTCGCGTTTAGCACTAACCGGAGTTACTTGGCGTCCTATCTTACCACCGGCAATATCGGCGCGACGTTGCTTCAGAGTTTCCAACATCGTTATAGCTTGCAAGAAGTCAGTTGCCTCCACGGCGGCAAGTAATGGTTCAACCGCAAGCCGCTTATGGCGGGAGGCGACGTTCCGCAACGTACTACCGTACCAATCGTCGCGCAGGTTGTAGCCGTCGGCTGCGTAGCTCGCAGTGACGAGATCGAAGACAGAAAGCGGCACCCCGCCCGTGTTCACTTTCTCGAAAACAAGGCAAACCGCTTCCTTGGTCGTGCCCTTCTTAAGTTCGATGATCGGAAGCTGGTAGGTGCGGAATGCCTGCAAAATCTCATTGCGAAACGCCATATACCGTCCAAACAACCCCGGCGCATACTCATACAGACTACGCTCCCAATCGTCCGAATTAAGGATTTCGGCGCACGGGAAAAACAGTTGCCGGCATTCAAGCTCACGCGTGGAGAGATCCAGCTTCACGTCGCGTCCAAAGTTGGTTCTCAGTTTACGGTCCCGATCCAGCGCGATCAGGGATTCGTCGAGCCGGGCGGGTCCGTTGAGAGCCGACGAGATGTTGAAATAGTAGGAACGCTCGACTGGCTTACCCTTTTCATCACTTGTTTTGACCGGTCCTCTCAGCGACAGCACTTGAGTAAGGGTCGTAAGCCGCTGCTGCCCGTCGAGGATCAGCAACTCAGGGTCGGGAGGTGCGCCGGCAAACGGCACGTTCTCGACCGGCCGAACCTGAAAACGGGTCGCCCCACCCGTTTCCAGCAGCATCACGGCTCCTACCGGGAACGAACGCGCGACACTGATGAGGAGACTGCGGACGTGTTCGTCATCCCAAATCCATCCGCGCTGAAAGTCGGGCAGTTGAATTTTACCTTTGACAATGTCGCTCAATACTTCGGGCAGCAGGCGCTTAGTACTGTCAAATGTGCTCATGAGTCCCCCGATCGCCGCAAGGCCGCGTGATTGTTCCATCCGAACGCCGCGAGAGCAAGCGCGGCGAAAGAAGATTGAACTGGTCAGCGGGTTGCAGCGAGGCCCGACGTGAGTAATCACGCAATAGACGTTCAAGCGCGACCTCGCGATCCAAGCCGTCGCGACAAGTGGCCCAAAGGCACTCCCGCCAACGAATCAGCGTTGCCGTGGTCGGGCCATCGGTCCTACCCTGACGTGGCGGAGGGGGTGGGATTCGAACCCACGAGGGACTTGCATCCCTGCCGGTTTTCAAGACCGGTGCCTTCAACCGCTCGGCCACCCCTCCAAGCCTTATAAATCAAGGGTTTATCGCATTCTGATCCGCGGCGCGACCGTTCCAGTGCCCACTTATTGCTCACTTTTCCCCGGTTTCCAGCGAAGTGTCCGCGTTGCCAAAGATGATCTGGCTGAGCCGGCCCCCCGCACCGCTGTCAACCGTTTTGAACCAATGGCTATAGATGCGCAGCGTGATTGCTGGGGTTGCGTGGCCGAAGGGCGATTGAACCTCGGTGACCGCTGCTCCTCCCATGATCAGCGCTTTCGCGATGCGCCTGAACATCGCCAGCGAATGTCGCTCACACAATCGGCGTTCTCAGCCTTCTAATCATCCACCCAGTTGTTGCGAGCGCTCTTGTGACGTTCCAGTGCGCGAACCCTGAGCCAACGCTCTGTTGACTGCATCCGGCTCGCGGGCAATAACGGTCAACAATATTCGCGCAGTCCTGTCGGGCGTTCTTCGGTGCTGCTCCCAGTCCTGCAGAGCGTCGATGGCAAACCCGAATCGCCGGGAAAATTCGGATTGGGAACACTTCAGCTTTTGCCTCAAAGCCTTGACGTCGACGTCGTCAGGCACGTGTACGCCGAAACCATTAGTCGTCTCGCCTCGCGCGAACGCGCGAGCTTCTTTAGCTGCCTTGATAAGCTTGGTTCCAATCTTAGACATGGCGCTTCGCTCCTTTCCGGTACTCGCGAACGATATCTGCCAGGATGCCCTTCAACTCGTTCCGTTCCGCCCTGCTCAGGTTCGCCTTATCACCCTTGGAATAGAGGACCAGCAGGAACACTGGAATGTCTTTGCCGGAATAGAACGTGATCACGCGATACCCGCCGCTCTTTCCTTTGCCGCGACCCGCGAAACGGACCTTCCGTGCACCACTGGTGCCCCTGATTTCCTCGCCGGCATCGGGATGCCGGGCGATCATCTCGACCACCGCTTCTCGTTCGCCTTCGGTAAGCCCCGCGGCTTTGGCGTCGGCCAGATAAGCAGGAGTCTCGACGACCGTTTGCATGATCGAATCTATACGGCATTGCCGTAGATATCAAGCGATTGGCTTGGGTATGATCCTACGTCGAAAGCATCGGCTGAGACGCTGCCCAGGCTGATATCGCACCGTCGGAAGTAAACCACTGCCGTCCAGACCCCTATCCGGCAGCGCCGTAGATTCAGTGCCCACCTTGGGATTTATCCACAGAATGCTACTTGATCCCAACCTTCTAAAGATGGCTGGCTTACTGTCTTTGATGACCCGAGACGATCTCAGGAAACCTCGCGGGCAGGTTTTCAAGACTCGTGCTTTCAACCACTCGACCACCCCCCTAAAGGCGCCTGGGCGGCTCGCCGGCCGAAGCCGGCGAGCCGCCCACTTGCCGCGTGACTAATCACGGTTGGCCTTCGGACTAGCTGGTCTTGGCCTTCCGGCTGCGGTCGAAGTGCAGGTTAAGCCCGACCACGCCCGCCGCCACATTGAGGCCGTTCTGGCCCTCGATCGAGAGCGGCTGCAGCGCGATCGAATGCTTCAGCCCGCCTACCATCACGTTGGCGCCGCCACCCACTCCCACGGCAACGCTGGCGGTCGCGCCCGCATAATGCCCGGCCAGCGCACCGGCTCCGAGATTCGTGGTGGGCGCAAGCACGGCCCAAATCATCACGCCCGAAGCCAGGTAGCCGATATCGGCGCCGAATTTGGTGATGCTGCCCGTATAATACTCGGTGTAGTCCGGCGTCATCGCGTAGGCGCATTTCACCTTGCGCGAGGAACCGAAAATCCATCCCCAACCCGACGCGACGTGGCAAGTCAGGTAGCCTGCCCGTACGGTTGCCTGCGGCTCCGCTGCGTTCGCGAGCAGCGGTGCGCCGACCAAGACAAGCGCCAATGCGCTTATTGCCATGGCTTTGCGAATCAACATGTTCGGTTCTCCTTTCGGATAATCGGATGAAAGATAGTAGAGCAAGAACCGGACCGAATCGCCAGCGTTAGCAAACCAAAGCAGATGTCGGATAGTTATCGCGTATAAGAACCCTTTGTGTAACTATCCGAGCCATCTCGATTGATTCTAATCGCGTCACGACCGCTCTCCGCATGGCCGTGGTCGGACTTGCGCAGCCGATTTGCTGTTGCCAATGGCGCCACCTGATGGAGACAGCGGCGCCGCGGACCTTGGACAAGCGGCTTTCGGCGAATCCAGCTTACTTCCCGCCGTTGACCCTCAGCATCGCGCCGTCGGGCATCCCGCCGACACCCGAGGGTTGGTTGGGCACCTCGGCGATAACTTCGACACGACCGTTCAGAGTCGCCGCGATCCCGCGATGGCGATAGAAGTCGGGGAGTACAGGCGCCCGTCACGCGATCGCGGCCGATGGGCGAAGCTCAGGTCCTTGACCAGAATTTCAAGCCTGTCCGACGCCATTTTGTCGGCTCTTCTGTAATCGCGTCGCGGGGCAGCTAGCCGACCTTGAGCAGCCGACCTCCATCAACCGGCAGAGAAACGCCGGTGATAAAACCGGCTTCGTCGGAGGCCAAAAAAAGCGCCGCGTTGGCCACGTCCCATGCGCTGCCCATGTGGGCGCCGAGCGGAACCCGAGCGTTGCGCATCGCAACCACTTCCGCGCGACTCTTGCCCCAGACCCTGGCGCGCGTATCGACCGCCATCGGGGTGTCGATCAAGCCCGGCAAAATCGCGTTGGCGCGAATCCCAAACTCGGCGTTTTGAATCGCGATTTGCCGGGTGAAAGCGATCAAGGCGGCCTTGGTGGTCTTGTAGCCGACGGTCGGGTAGTCCTCGTAGGCCGCGGTCGAGGAAATATTGATGATCGCGCCGCGACGCTGCCGGCGCATGATCGGCAGCGCATGCTTGCAGGCCATGATCGCGCCGCGCAGATTGATCGCGCAGATGCGATCGAAGATTTCCTCCGTGATCTCCGTGACCGGCGCGTCGCCCGCGCCCAGGCTCACACCGACGTTATTGTGCAGGATGTCGAGCCGGCCCCAGCGCTCGATTGCTGCCGTCATCGTGGCGGCCAAGGTTTCTTCGCGCGTCACGTCGGCCTGAAACGGGACGCATTCGCCGCCTTCCTTGCCAACCATCTCGGCGGTTTCGGCCGCCGAACGCAAGTCGCGATCGACGGCGAGTATTTTCGCTCCCTCCTGTGCAAATCGCAGCGCCGTGGCGCGGCCGTTGCCGATTCCCTCACCCGGGCTCTGACCCGCGCCCACGATGACCGCGACTTTGCCGTCAAGACGCATTATGTTCCGCCTTTCCGCTTTGTGGATGCGCCATCATCGTCGGATCGGCGCCGCCAACTCAAGTGCGCCGGCATCTCGTTGAGGGTTGCCACGGGAGGGCCGGCTGGTCCAATCTTAGCCCAACGCTTTCCGGAGGCGACCGTGATGGCGCCAGTACGGCGGTTCGTCGAGTCCTGTCTTTGTTTGGCCGAGCGCTTGCGCTGGTCACCACCGCTTATCGCCCGCCTTTTCATCGGTTATCTGTTTATGCGCAGTGGATGGGGCAAGGTCCATCGAATCGACTGGTTTACCGCCAATTTTGTCCATTGGGGTATTCCGCACGCTCATTTCCTGGCTCGGCTTACCGCCTACACGGAACTGATCGCGGGTGCGATGGTGTTGGCGGGGTTTTTGACTCGCGCCGCGGCGATCGCGCTGCTGATCGACATGGGCGTGGCTCTGGCCACGGTGCAACTCAAAAGGGTGAGCGACTTTTACGGCTTCGTGAGCCTGCACGAGCCGTATTATATGGTTGTATTTTTCTGGCTGACGATCGAAGGCGCCGGCACGATCAGCTTGGATTGGCTGATTGAAAAACTGGGCCACCTCCCGGGTTGGGCCCAGCTACCGGTCAAGTCACTCCCGGATTGACCCTCGCGCCTTCCGGCACAATAGGAGCCGATCGACTCCACGCGGTCGCCATCCACCGATAAGATCCGGCGGACGTAACCGTCCTACTGACTGCCATTCGAATTGTTCCTACGCGAATTAGTCCAGCTACCGCCTCCAGCTACGGTGCGGTCGAGCTGACCGTCAGCGTGAGCCTGAATGTCGCATCGGTCCCTGGAACCAGCACGAGCGGCGGATTCATCGCAAACGCGGTCGTTCCCGACGGCCTCGAACTCGCAGACGAGATGGCGACGCCAGCCGTCGCATCGATCTCGGCGGCGGAGAATATATTCGGATTGGAGAACGTAAATGTCACCGAATTGATCGTCAGGGTTTGCCCGGTTTCGTTGCTGGCGGTGAAGGTTCCGGCTGGGACAGTCGCACCCGGCAGCGCGCTGACATTGCCCCCGCCCGCGGACGCGACCTGTCCGCCCGCACTCGGCGCAGTTTGAAATTCATATCCGCCGATATCAACCGCAACAGTCCCGCTGCCGCCGTTGACGATCCTTGGATTACCGCAGAAGTCTCGCGGCGGCAGATCGGGTGCGGAATTATTCCCGGCATCGATCGCGGGGGAACCGGCTGAAAGCTGGTAATTCCCGGCCGAGGGGTTGACGAACAGCGGATCGGCCGAAATGTTCCCGGAAGTGCCGGCTGCGCCAGCGCAGGTCCCCTGGAAAGCGGTTCCACTGCTGGAAAACGCGTCGTTGTTAAAGAACCTCGGCGAGCTGGAACCAAACGCGCTGTCGCAGTATACCGCAGTTGCTGATGCAGGCCCGATCAACAGGTTGTCGGCGAGCTCGACCGAGGAGACGTAACCGGAAGAGTAGATCGCCGAGCCGTAGTTCTGAGTCGAGCTATTTGTCGCGATGGTGTTGCTGACGATCGTGGGACCGAGGCTGCCCGACGGCGTCGAAAACGCGATCCCGCCGCCCAGATCGGCGGTGTTATTGATGATCAGGTTCTGGATAATCCGGGGATTCGAGTTGTTGATCATCGCGATCCCGCCACCCGCTGCCGCCGGGCCGCCAGTGGGGCCGCCGAAGACTCCAGTCGCCACGTTTTGGGAAATCAGATTATTCTCGATCAGGGGCGCGCCTGCGGCATCCAACGAGATACCTCCGCCGGCCGCGGAGCTCATCGAGTTGTTCGAAATCACGTTGGATATCACTTCAGTGCCAGTCGCACCCGCGCCACCTATTTCAATTCCGCCACCCCCGGTGCCGCCGCTACAGCCACTTTGCGCGTTTTCGCCGATCGCATTGGACTCGATAAGCGGAGAGCCGAAACTAACGGAAATTCCCGCGCCACTGCACGCGCCGTTTCGGCGGATTATATTGTCCGCGATCGTCGGCGACGAGTTCGAGATTGCCACTCCGCCGCCGTTAAAATTGGAAAAGCCGTTGGTGATGGTAAAGCCGAACAACACCGAATTCCTGCTCTCGCCCGACGAAAAGGTGACCGCCGGCCCGGAACCGATACCCTCTATCGTCGTGACGGAAGGGCCGCCGGTACTGATCACGGCGATCGCCTTGCCCTTGAAATTGATGTTCTCGTTGTAGGTGCCCGGAGGAACTCTCACCACGGAGCCGCTCGAGGCTGAATCGATCGCCCCCTGGATCGTGGTGAAAGGCGTGGGCGTTGCCGTTGGGGTGGTGCTGGGCGTTGGACCTGGAGTGCCGGGCGGGATCGAGACGATCCCCAGCGTGAGCGGCAGGCCGCCGTACCCGACCGCGCCGCAGTTATTCGCGACATCCATGGAATTGAGGATCTGGGTGGACTGAACGCCCGGGGTGGGCGCGCCACCTCCTCCCCCGCTCCCTCCGCATCCGAGAAGACCAGCGAACGCCGCCAGAAAAACCGCTGGACAGAAAAATCGCCGCGCGCCCCGAGTTTCCTCGCATCGAATTGCGGGTAAATTCAAGCGATGCACCCCCTACGCATTCTTTAGAGCAATATCGCAGCTTCATCTGACATTTTGAACGCATTGTCAATAGAGCGGTTCTATCTTTCGCGAACATTGAGCTTTTTGGTAACCAATGCGAACTACTTCATCAACGCAGTAAAAGGCCGCCGCCAAAACGCACAAGCTCGGTCAAGGGTGCCCTACGCCCTCGACGCGCTTGGGAATCGGCATTCTGAGCTTCGTGCAAGCGGGGTAGATCTACAGGTTCGGCATCGCCTCAATCAGGGCGCGACATCATGGCCCTAGTGTCACACATCTGAATTAACGTTAGGGTTTGGTCGTCCAAGCGGCATGGGAGTAATGAAGTGGCGCGTGGACGTAAGCCGGGCGGATCGGAAGGAACTGGAAGCGTGGTTGCGCTCG